>Ga0070741_10000492_pt1 | contig 143048 bp, 121 predicted proteins | sample Coa_R1_4_FD_66440 | JGI IMG/M metagenome (GOLD analysis project Ga0070741, IMG submission 66440) | Surface soil microbial communities from Centralia Pennsylvania, which are recovering from an underground coalmine fire - Coalmine... | ecosystem: Environmental > Terrestrial > Soil >... | reverse complement strand
GTGGAATGCGAAGGCAGACTCCGCTCAACCTGTAATACAGATCTTCACGAAAATGTCCGCTCCACAACTCCCGCTCAAGATCTCTCGAGCTGCCACAAATGACCCGGGCTTGCTCTTTGCCCGGCTCGGGAATCGACAGAAGCTCGATCAGACACTCCTGGGAATCTGGACTCAAGTCGCCTATCTCATCGAGGTAAAGCGTAATACCGCCCGAAATCAGGTTGGCCGCAACTACCTTGGGAAGCAACTCTGAACAACTTAAGGTGCGGAATTCGCTCGCCGGGATGCCGGAGTTGGCATGGATGCGCTCGGCAATTGTCCGCTTGCCTGTGCCCCGCTCACCGATGAGAAGAACCGGAACAGTGCTATGCGCCAATTCGGTGATGAGTGCTTCCACACCCTTCATCGCCGGACTGACGGCGTCCAAAAGACGCCCTTCGCCATTGGGGTTTTTGCTGCTGGCTGGCAAACCTGACTCTCTGGACCTTTTTGACGAACCTGGGTCGGTCCCGTGCCTCAAGGAAATTGAACTTCTAACCTGAGCCTTCCGTTCACCAATAGCACGGAGGGGGCCATGCGTACCGAACCGGTCAACTCAATCGGACATCCTTGTGAATCTCTGTTTTCAACCACTTACATCGACCAATTTCCTTCACCGCGAGGCAAGATATCCCGCCGCTTCGCCTAAAAGAGAAAATGTTTTCCCATTTTTACGTAAGATTGCGCCATTCATCCATCATAGAGCCGATCTGGCCTTTATCCGTGCGACACGAAATTTTCCAGGAGCGGCTTCAAGATCACCACGATTCTGGTTTCAACAGTCTCTGGCCTCTTTGCTCGTGAGCTTCACATCCAACGTTTCAGCGCCACATCGCGCCATTTCAACTGCCTTGGAATCGATTTCTAATAGGCCTAGCCCCGGCACCTCGATTGCAAAACTACCAGTGTTGCACTATGTTGAGGCTGTTCTGCCAGGATTGTGCGCGTTGCGGGTGATCTAACTGAAGTCTTACCGTTGATGATGAGTGAACTGGCACAAGCAGTTCCCGTTGCCGAAAACAAGCGGGTGAGGACTCTTTGGCAGAGCTCAGCGATTTGGGCCACCGTCGTCATTCTGCTCCTGGTTGCATGGCTGTATGCTCCGATTGCCTTCCACCTTGTACGGCAGTGGTGGACCGACCCCAATTTTTCTCACGGTTTTTTTGTTCCCGCGTTTTCCGGTTTTGTGCTGTGGAAAAACCGAAGGAGCCTCGCTGAGATTCCGGCTAAACCTTCCACTTGGGGACTAGGGATCGTGCTGATTTCGCTTCTGATGCTGATTCTCGGCAGCTTCGGCGCGGAACTCTTTCTCTCGCGAATTTCAATCATTTTTCTTGCCGCCGGCCTTGTCATCTTTTTTCTTGGATGGGCGATGTTTCGTGCCGTCCTCTTCCCATTGCTTTTTTTGGGATTGATGGTCCCGGTTCCGACTATCGTGATGAATGAGATCACACTGCCTCTCCAGATCCTCGCCTCAAAAGTCGCTTCCTGGATGCTTCCCGTCTTTGGCGTGCCGGTGCTCAGAGAAGGCAATATCATCCATCTTCCCTCGATGCCTTTAGAGGTCGCTGAGGCCTGCAGCGGAATTCGCTCTTTGATGTCCCTAGCGACTCTCGCGATTATTTACGGGTACTTCATGGAGTCGCGGCAGTCGGTCCGCGTATTGCTGGTATTTGCTTCCGTCCCCATCGCGGTCGCGGCTAATGGATTGCGAATCGTTGGTACCGGGCTTATCGTGCAATACTGGGATCCAGCCAAAGCAGAGGGATTTTTTCATGAATTCTCCGGCTGGCTGGTCTTCATCGTGTCCTTACTTATGCTTTTCGCCCTGCATCACCTGTTTGTATTTTTCTTTAGGCCAGCGGTGAAGTCGTGAACTGGCGGTTCCTGACCACATTGGCCCTGCTTGCCGGAACCGCCCTTCTATTGCGTACCCGCAACAGCGCTGAGACCGTTCTCCCACATCAGCCGCTCGAATCGTTCCCCCATAGCTTCGGCAAATGGACATCCATTGATCGCCCGCTCACGCCGGACGTTCTCGAAGTTCTGGGCCCGGGCGACTTTCTGGTTCGCGACTACTCGACTCCGTCCAGCGCCGCTCCCGTCAGCCTCTTCATCGCCTATTTCCCCAGCCAGCGCTCTGGAGACACGATCCATTCGCCGAAAAATTGCTTGCCCGGCGCCGGTTGGACTCCATTGCGCTCGGACCGCATCACTCTCAATTTCCCCGGCCACGCGCCTTTCCAGGCAAACCGTTACTTGATTGCCAAGGGCCAGTCTCGTGCTTTGGTGCTTTACTGGTATTGGGCCCACAATCGGGCCGTGGCCAGTGAATATTGGGCAAAATATTATCTAGTCGCCGACTCGATTCGCATGCGCCGAACGGACGGGTCACTGATTCGCTTCGCTACAGAAATTTTGCCGGGCGAGAAAGTCGACTCTGCGCAGACCCGATTGCTGGCATTGGGAGGCAACGTTGTTCCAGCTATCGAAAACTACATTCCGCAATAAATGGTGCTCGGATATATACATATCGGTAACGGCAGTAACTTTCGACCGGCTCTACAATCAATTACGTTGGTCTATTGCCTCGATTTCAAGTTTTACGGCGTGAACGCCGCTCGGGAGATGTCGTGATGAGAAGTTCCTCACTGGTTCGCCTGCTTTTTGTTTGCGCTTTGTCGGTTCTGTTCCTGGCCGGTTGTTCGCGCGACCCCAACGTTCGCAAACAGAAGTATTTCGAAAGCGGCAAGCGCTATTTTTCTCAAGCGAAGTATCGCGAGGCGGCCATTCAATACCAGAATGCCCTGCAGGTGGATCCCAAATTCGCCGACGCCCACTACCAGTTGGCGCAGACCTACCTCAAGTTACAGGACCCGCAGCACGCCTATGTTGAGATTGGCCGGACGCTCGACTTGCAGCCAGACAACTACAAGGCCCATGCCGACATGGCCAACATGCTAGCTGCGGACTACGAGGCGACTTCGAATGCGTCGGATCTCAGCACTGCCAAAGAGCACACCGACATTCTGCTGGCGCAGCGCCCCAATGATCCAGACACTCATCTAGCCTACGCAAATCTGTTAAATGCGGAAGACAAATTTCCCGAAGCAATCGCCGAAATTCAAAAGGCTATCTCACTCGCTCCCAATCGCGGCGATTCTTATTTGAACCTTGCTTTGGTTCAGACCCGCGCTGGCCAGTTTGACGTGGCCGAGATGAATTTCAAGAGGGCGATTGATCTCAAGGCTGAGGCCGGAAATCCTCACATGGCGCTCGCGCAGTTCTACGCCATGCGCCGCCGCTATTCGGAAGCCGAACAGCAGATTCAGACCGTCTTCAATACAAACCCCAAAGACGTCGACGCCCACGCCTCGCTGGCTAAGCTCTACATCGCCGAAGGCAAGAAAAACCAGGCAGAGGAACTCCTGAAGCAGGTGAAACACGACTTCCCGGACAATCCCACAGCCTATCGCATGTTGGGCGACTACTATTTCAGCGACGGCAATCTCGATAAAGCTATCGCGGAATATGCTTCGCTTCACGAAGAGCACCCCAAAGACGTCCAGACCACCAAGAACTACATCCAGTTGCTTATTGTGAAGAATCGCCTCGAGGAAGCTGACAAGCTTAATGAATCGCTTCTTAGTTCGAAGGGCCAGGATGAAGATGGATTGACCTTCCGGGGCGAGATTCAGCTTCGCCGCGGAAAAGCAAATGACGCTGTGCAAACCCTTCAGTCCGTCATCACGAAGAACCCGGACATGGCAATCGCTCACTACCAGCTTGGCCTGGCTTTCAGCCAACTGGGCGAGCTAGACCGTGCCGGGGCTGAATGGCAGCAGGCAATTCATCTGCAACCCAACATGGCTGACGCTTATCACGCGCTTGCGCAGCTCTCGTTGCAGAAACGCGATATGGTGGGACTTGAACAGTACGCCGGCGAAATCATCCGCTTGCAACCTGCGGCGCCAGACGGCTACGCGATGCGTTCGGTCTCTTTCATGGCACGCAAGCGATTTCCTGATGCTGAAAAGGACGCGCAAAAAGCCGTCGAAATCGCGCCTCAGGCCGTTGTCGGATATGTAGCCATGGGCAACCTTAATTTTATGCAGCAGAACTTTGCTGCCGCTACCAACTGGTATGAACAGGCATTGACCCATGATCCCAACTCCGCTGATGCCATGCGAGGCCTCACCAACGTCTACCTCGCTCAGAACCAGTCCGATAAAGCTGTGGCCCGAATCAATACTCAAATAGCCGCCTCGCCCAACAATACCGAGTTCTATGACCTCCTCGGTTCGGTTCTCTTCAGCAAAAAGGACCTCCAGGGCGCGGAAAACGCGCTCGCGAAATCGGTACAGGTCGATTCTAAAAATGTCGACGCCTACATTAAGCTCGGACAGACCCAAGCGAGCGAGGGAGATCTCGACAAAGCTCTGCAGACTTTTGCTCGCGGCGCGGCAGCCAACCCGGGAGAAGCAAACTTCTACATTCTTACCGGCAAACTCTACGAGAAGAAAAACGATCTCGAAAAAGCAAAATCTGCATATCAAACCGCGCTGCAACTAAAGCCCGACGATCCGGGAGCTTCGAACAATCTGGCCTACGTGTTGCTTGAAACCAAGGGTAGTGTCGATACGGCCATGCAGTTGGCCCAGAACGCGCGTCGCAGCCTGCCGGAGTCTTCTGTTGTCGCCGACACGCTGGGTTGGGCTCTTTATCAGAAAGGCACGTACGAATCGGCTATCAACATGTTTCAGGAGGCTATTCGCCTGGCCGCCAAGCACAAAGAAGCTGAGAATCCCACCTTTCATTATCATCTGGGCATGGCTTATGCCAAGGCAGAGCGCCCAGCCCTTGCCCGCCAGCACCTGGAGCGTGTTCTGAAGCTCGATCCCAAGTACAGCGCAGCCGACGATGTACGAAAAGAATTGGCGCAATTGAAATCGTAAGCGCAATTTCACATAACCCTGCTGCGATCAGCGCCACCTGTCCACGCACTCCCACCACACCAGACGAAGCCATTCGCCTATGTTTTGTTTGGCCCACTGCCGGTGTCGCCACCATGCCGTTCCGAACTGTTGCGGATCCGAAGCTCCCGCGATCGAAAAACTGTACCGTGGTAACTCATGCTCAAATGTGCTTAGCGCGCGCCGCGTGTGGAAGTCAGAACTGACCAATAGAATAGTGTGGACATTCATCTTTGCCAGGCACTTCTCCGCGTCGTGCGCCTCCGCTTTCGTTGAAAGGCCGGTGATTGGGCAGATAGTGATCACCTCTCTTTGCGATTGTTGATCCACATACTCGTTTGCCAGTTGTAATACGGTCCGGGTATAAATTTTTGCCTCAGCAGGAACGTTGAGCAGCAATTTCGGCGCGTAGTGTTGTGACAGTAGTTCGAGCGCGCGCGCCGGCCGCCGATCAGTTTCTCCCGCCAGCACCACGATAACGTCGGATGAACGCAGATTGTTGACCACAAGAAAAGAGCCAGATGTCGCCAGAAAAAGTAGGCCCACCACCAGGACCGTCAGCAGAACAAATCGCAACCTTTTCATCTGAAGAGTTGAACCGGCTTCAACATTAACCTTCCGTGCCGCAAAATTTCTACCCGTTCTATTGATTGCCGTGCGTCCAAGCGTACCAAGCCGCGGTTCTCCGAGGTGTTGTGAGTTGAATGCTAGAATTCGACCATATGAAGAATCCCGCCGTCCCTGCTGGCAATTTTTTAGAACTAAAGAACAAAATCGAGCAACGTCAGGCGCGAATCGCCATCATCGGCTTGGGCTACGTTGGGTTGCCGCTTGCCTTGCTTTACAGCGAGCAGCGGTTCCCCGTCACCGGTTTCGATATCGACACGCGAAAAGTTTCCACTTTGAATGCCGGAGGCTCCTATATTTACCGGATCACCGCGCCCGAGATCCAAGCTGCCAGAAAGCAAGGCTTCTCCGCCACTTCCGACTATTCGGAACTAGAAACTATGGACGCGATCATCATCTGCGTTCCCACTCCGTTGAATGAATACCACGAACCGGATTTGAGCTACATCACTGGAACCGCCGAATCGCTCGCGCCACACCTTCAGCCCGGCCAGTTGGTAGTTCTCGAAAGCACTACCTACCCGGGAACAACTGAAGAAGTGCTGGTTCCAATTCTCGAAAAAGGCAACAAGCATGGCCTCAGGGCTGCGCGGAGTTCAGCGCCTGATCAGAAGTCGTTTTTCGTTGCTTTTTCTCCCGAACGCGAAGACCCGGGCAACCAGACCGTTGCTCGCCGCGACATCCCTAAAGTCGTGGGAGGGCTCGAGCCAAACGCGTCTCAGCTTGCCGGCGCGCTCTATGGCGCCATCTTCAATCGTACAGTCCCGGTCTCTTCGCCTGCCGTCGCTGAGATGACCAAGCTTCTCGAAAACATCTATCGCTGCGTAAACATCGCTCTGGTGAACGAACTGAAATTGTTATGCCTGCGAATGGGAATCGACATTTGGGAAGTCATCGAAGCCGCATCGACAAAGCCCTTCGGCTTTCATCCTTTTTATCCCGGCCCCGGTCTTGGTGGCCATTGCATTCCGGTTGATCCCTTTTACCTCTCCTGGAAGGCCAAGGAATGGGACTTCCACACCCGCTTCATCGAATTGGCAGGAGAGATCAACACCAACATGCCTTACCACGTTCTCGATTCGGTAGCGCGTGCGTTGAACCAGCAGAAAAAATCGCTAAACGGATCGAAAGTTCTGGTCCTTGGCGTCGCCTATAAGAAAGATATCGACGATCTCCGCGAATCCCCGGCCCTCACCATCATTGAGTTGCTACAGAAAGAGGGAGTGCAGGTCAGTTATAACGATCCTTATTTCCCTGAAGTTGGCAGAGGCCGAAAATACGATCTGCAACTCAAATGTGCTCCACTTGAAAACCTCGGCCAATACGATTGTGTGCTGATCGTTACCGACCATTCCGACTATGACTATCAGCAAATCGTAAACCAAGCCAGATTGGTTGTGGACACCCGCAAAGCGACGCGCGGGATCGCAAGTCCAAAAATTGTGCACTGCTGATGCTGACCTTCAGGCGATCGGCTTGAATGGCAAAGACTGGTTCACTGCGAACAATGCCAGTTCCAGCCTGGTAGAGACTCCGATCTTGTCAAAAATATTGCTGAGATGGTGTTTGACCGTGTCTTCGCTGATCTTGAAATGTTGTGCGATTTCTTTGTTGGCATAACCGGCGACTACGGCCGAGACGATCTCGAGTTCGCGCGGCGTCAGGCGATACTTGTTCGCCGGGGTATAGCTGACTGTCGGGGCCATCAGCGTCCGCAAATACTGCACCAGATTTGAGACGCTTTCCCGGCCCACCCAGTATTGCCCATTTATAACCGCGTGAATGCTCTTCAACAGGATCTGCGTGGCAGAATCCTTCAGCACCACGCCCCGCGCACCGAGTTGCAGGGCCTGCACGATTTGTTCCTTCTCTGCGGCCGCGGTCAGCAGAATTACGCGTACCGAAATGCCGTATGCAATCAGTTCGCGAAGCGCCTCAAGCCCTGCGCGCCGCGGCATCGCTAGATCAAGCAGCATCACTTCGGGAAGCAGTTGCCGCGCCAGTTGTACCGCTTCTACACCATCACACGCTTCCCCTACCACCTTGAATTCACCTTCTGATTCCAGAAGACGCTTGAGTCCGTCCCGAAAGATGGGATGATCATCAGCGATCAGAATGCGGACAGGTTGCGACCGTCGACTTTCCATTTTGGTTTCTTTGGATTCAACCCCGGTTCGGCAACATCAAACACGTACTGCCCAGACTCACCAGCAGCCAGAACTACCGGAAGAGATATTGCGAGCTGCTGCCGATCTCGATCGCTTGCGACTGCAACACTCTGACTTCGATCTTCGAGCCTTGGCCTGGCTTAGATTCTACCGTGAGTTCACCTTGTATCAGACGCACACGTTCACGAATGATTCCCGGCGCCCGGCCCGTCAAATCCAGTTCCGATTGCGCCACCCGCCCGCTGAAGGGAAATCCTATTCCGTTGTCTTCGATGCTGAGGCGCCACTGCTCTCCTTCCTGCACCAATTGCACCACCACTCGTTTGGCGCCGCTGTGTTTGCGCACGTTGACCAGCGCCTCCTGCGCAATGCCCGCCAACTCGCGGCATACGGGTTGCGAAAGCGTGACTTCATCCGCGTCCATAACAAATTGCGCGCTGATTCCCGTCTCTCGCTGGAATCTTTGCACCGTGTCGCGCAAAAACGCAGGCAATTTCCGCGCATCTACCTGCGTTGATTTCATCTCTTGCATCAGCTCGCGCAGTTTCAATACCTCTTCCCGCAGCAATCCCTGAATGCGTTCCAGCTCGATCGTAATGGTGTCACTCGCCGGGGAATGCCGGCGCAGCACATCCACCTGCATTTCCACTCCGATCAGCGATTGCACCGCGCCATCGTGCAGATCACGCACCAGTCGCGCGCGCTCGGCCGCACCTGCGCGGCTTCGCAATCTTCGCAGCAGGTATAAGTTGTAAATCGCCGGCGTGATCTGCCGCACCAGATCCTGCAGAAATCCCAGGTCTTCTTCCGTTCCGGAGGCGAAGTTCGGATCAATTAGAAATATTCTTCCCGAGAGCTCCTGGGAAAATAAAAACGAAGCGACGGCAAGCGTGTGAAAATTGTGCAGCTCCGAAAATCGCCGCACTACGCCGGGATCCATGTCTCGCAGCATTCCCCCGTTTCCATCGAGCCCCGTGATCTCAAGAGCATTGGTCTCTGTGTCTCGGTTGGCAAACAAGGTCGTGGCTGCACTCTCCCTCAAGTACGTGTCGCTCGCAGACGGACCGGGATCGATCCATTGCAACTCGGGAGTGGTGCCATGCGGTTCCAATATCGCAAGCAGCACCCGATGGCTCCCGCTTTCATGAGCGGCGATCATCGCCCGCTTTGCTCCATACAACCTCAGAAATTCGCTGAGTATCTGCGAGAGCGTTCCGCTCAAGCCCAAATCCATTCGGACAAATCCCAGCATCCTTGCAGCAATGTCGCGTTCTGCACGAAGCTTCTTCTGCCGCTCCGCCAGGTAGCCGAGCAGCAGCGCCATCACAATCAGGTAGACGGACTCCATCACCAGGCGCTTGGGTGCAATACCTAAAGCATCCCGGCGAAGTTGTGGCATCCGGTTCGTGCCGTCCCATGAATTGATGGCCCTCAAGATTCCCTCTTCAAACGATAGGCTCTCCATCCACAGCAATGACAGCGAAGCTATCGCTGTCATAAGTGTTTCCCAGAGTCCCCAACGGTAGGCCGCGGCCGCAAGCACGAACACGAAGAACAGGAAAAACGGGTTACTTTGCCCATGCGTGAACGGCGAGAGCAGTGCCGGTAAGAGCACGTCCACACCATGCACAAGGAAACGAAAGCCAGGAGTTGACTGTTGGGGCGAACGCAACAAAAACATAATCGCGCCACTGTGCGCAATGTAAAACCCCAGCAAGCCATACGCCCAAGGCGATCGAACCTCACCCGGATCTATCCACAAAGCCACCAGGGCGGAAACTGCCAGGAAAACGCGCGCCGTCGCAAGCCACCGCTCAGTCCTCAGGTTTTCTTCAGGGCTCAAAGGAGACTTCCGCCACAACGCGCGCGGGCGGAAACGAACCAACGAAAGTGGGCTAAAAACGGCCAAAGCAGTGTTCTTGCTGGATATTACGGGCTGGAATATCTCCGGGGCAAGCAAAACTCAAGGGCTGGACATCGCCAGCATCGCCAACTCCTTTACTCTGAACCAGATAATTTTAGTTTGCGGGAGGGGTGTTACCGACGTAATATCTTCGCCTGCGCCAATCGGCCTAGAATTGGACGGGGCAAAAGGGCGATGTCTTCGCGTTACAAAGCATGGAGTGTAGGTCTGGTGTGTCTGGTATTCATTCAGATCGCCGCCTCGGCCTTTCTCCATCGAAGTTTTGCTCTAGTCGCGGTCAGCGACGTTGTACAGTTCCTGATCCTCGCCTCGGCGGTCCTCTCCTGCTTCCCCAATATCTCCCATTCCAAGGGACGTAAACGGTTGTTTTGGGTCTTGATTGCGACCGGCTTCGCGACTTGGACTGCATATCAATTTGTCTGGGTTTACATCGAAGTGTTTCAGCGGCGGGAAGTTCCTGATCTGCTCATTTGGGATGCGCTCCTGTTCTTGCACATCGTTCCAATAATGGCCGCGCTCGCCCTGCAGCCAAATGTCGAGCAGCACGAAAGAGACCTGCGTTTGGGTTCGCTAGATTTCGCCATCCTGCTGCTGTGGTGGGTCTTCGTTTACGTCTACTCGGTAGTGGCCTGGCAGTTCGCTTTTCCGAACCCAGGTGCTTACCAGGACAACCTGAACACCTCTTATCTAGTGGAAAAGATTGCACTCCTGGTCGGTCTCGCCTTGCTCTGGTTCCGGAGTTCCGGCTCGTGGCGCAGGCTTTATGGGAACTGGTTCGCAGCCAGCATTCTGTATTCGAGCAGTTCTTACATTGCGAACCTCGCGGTCGGCGCGCACACTTACTACTCGGGAAGTCTCTACGATGTGCCCTTGGTTGTTTCTATGGCATGGATGAGCGTGCCAGGACTGCTCGCCAGCAATCGGGCCTTGGAAGAAGCTCAATCCGGTAAATCTTTGCCACGGGGGGTCTGGGCTGCTCGGTTGGGCATGATCGCCGTCTTTTCACTGCCAATCTTCGCCTGGCTCGCTGCCTTCGACGCGACCATACCTCACCAGGTGCGCGCTTTCAGGCTCCTGCTCACCTTTATTGCAATGATTGTCATGGGGGCCATGGTTTTTCTGAAGCAGCATCTCCTCGACATCGAATTATTCCGCCTGCTTCGCGCGTCACGGCAGTCTTTTCAGGAATTGCAGCTTCTTCAAGCTCAGTTGGTTCAGTCAGAAAAGCTTGCCTCTATGGGACAGTTGGTCGGCGGCGCGGCCCACGAGCTCAACAATCCACTGACCGCGATGCTTGGTTACTCTGAATTGCTTGCCGCGACCGAGCTCAGCACCGAGCAGCGCAACTTGACAGAGAAGATGGCCCAGCAGACAAAGCGCGTACGCAGCTTGGTTTCGAGCCTTCTCAGTTTTGCCAAGCAGGTACCCACAAGCAAGACCTCGGTGGATGTAAATGCCGTCGTGCAGACCTGCGTAAAAATTTGCCAACCGCAAATGGAATTTGCGCGCGTCGGCTCGTCAATTGAAATGACCAGTCCGCTGCCGCGAGTTCACGCCGACGCCAACCAGTTGCTGCAGGTCTTTTCCCACATCATCAACAACGCCGTGCACGCAATGTCCGAGCGAGGCGGCGGATCCATCCTCGTCAGTACCGAAAGCGACTCCAGAATTGTGATGGTTCGATTCGCGGACACCGGTCCCGGTATTCTCGAGCCCGCCCGGGTTTTCGATCCGTTTTACACCACTCGTCCCGTAGGCCAGGGTACCGGACTTGGATTAAGCGCCTGCTACGGCATCATTCAGGAGCATGGCGGAAAAATCACGTGTCGCAATCGGGACGTAGGAGGGGCCATATTTCAGGTTGAGTTGCCGGCGATGGAAACCGCCCATCCAGAATCCCATTTCGCTCACGCGCACGCTGCCAAGTAATTCTCAGTAGCTGTTGGAATCTAGTCCGCTGCTTCGAGAGTGCGCTTAAGCTGCCCGCAGGCCGCGTAGATATCTCGTCCCCGAGGGCGTCGAATAAACGCAGGAATTCCTGCCCCCGTCAGAATCTTCTGAAACTGCAACACGTCCCTTTCTTCTGGGGTCTTGAACGCGACCCCCGGCCCTGGATTCAGCGCGATTAAATTCACCTTCACCCGCATTCCGCGGATTCTTTCTGCCAGCTCCCTGGCATGATTCGGAGCGTCGGTCACTCCCCTCAACAGAACGTATTCAAATGTCAGCTTTTCGCGATTGCGCAACGGGAATTCTCGCGCCGCGGTCAAGAGTTGATCGATGCTCCACTTCCTGTTGATTGGCATGATCTGGCTGCGGATCTCGTCATTCGGCGCATTTAGCGAGATCGCCAGCTTCGGACGTATTTTTTCCGTTCCTAGGTCGTAAATCCGAGGCACGATTCCGGCAGTAGAAACTGTCATCCGCGACTCCGGTATTCCGACCCCGTCCACCAGCAGCCTCACCGCTTTTGTGAAATTTTCGAAATTCAGAAGCGGCTCTCCCATTCCCATGAACACCAGATTCACTCGATCTTTCGGCGGCGAGACCCCATGTTCTTTTAGGACGGCGATCACTTGCCCGACAATCTCGCCCGCGCTCAAATTGCGTTTCACGCCCAGCAATGCCGTCAGGCAAAACTGGCAATTCACAGCGCAACCTACCTGGCTGGAGACGCAAATTGTCGCCCGCTTCCATTTCTGCTGCCCGAACTCCACGGCGGCTTCACTGCCGTCACCAGCCTCGCCTTCATCGCCCTCGGGCATCCACACCGTCTCGATCGTTTCTTTATCGTCGAGGCGCATCAGGTAGCGGACCGTTCCATCACTGGACAAGAATTTCCGGTCGATCTCCGGCAAACCAACCAGTACACCTTTATCTTTAAGCTCCGCCCGAAATTGGCTTGGCAAAGTCGAGATTTCGTCTAAGGCGGAAACCAGATCACCATATAAGCCATGAAAGAGCTGCTTGGCCCGGTAAGAAGGCTCGTCGCTCTCCTCGGTGATGCGCCTAAGTTCTTGAAGCTCAAGGCCCAAAAGATTCGTATTCACTGCTTTGTTCATGCATCTAAGTCCACTGCCTGAGCTTCTTTCTTCTCGGGTGATCCCATTTTAGAAGAATTCTGGGTAGAAAGATTGCAAATGACATTCAACCCTCTTATTTTCAGTCGCTTGCAGTAGTTTCGCGCATTTCTGTCCATTGTGTAAGAATTGAACAGAATGGATCAAGAACGCAACATCCGGCGGGCGGTTCTGCCTAATGGCCTGACCGTCATCACCGAAGAAATGCAGCACATCCGCTCCATTTCCATCGGCATCTGGATGAAAACCGGCTCCAGAGACGAAGATCTGGCATGGAACGGGATCTCGCATTTTATTGAGCACATGGTTTTCAAGGGCACGAAGCATCGCTCCGCCGAACAGATTGCCCGTCAGGTGGATTCAATCGGTGGAAACATGGATGCGTTCACCGCGAAGGAATGCATTAGCTTCAGCATCAAGGTGCTCGATGAGCACCTGCCGATCGCACTCGATGTGCTGAGCGATCTGGTTCTCAATCCCGTGTTCGACGCCCAGGACATCAGCCGCGAGCGCGGTGTGATCCTCGAAGAAATTAAGATGGACGAGGACAATCCTGACTATCTGGTACACGAGATTTTCACTCAGAATTTCTGGAAAGATCATCCTTTGGGCCGGCCAATTCTCGGCACCCGCGACACAGTCAAGCGATTTGATCGCACGCCGGTGATCGACTTCTACAGCCAGCGATTTTCTCCCGGCAACATGATCATCACTGCTGCCGGATATTTGAACCACGAACGTTTCGTCGAGCTGGTTTCCGAGCGCTTCCAGAACATGAAGCCTATGAGCAATGGGTTCCACAGTTCGCCGCCCACGATTGTTCCCAAGATCGTTTTGCGCAACAAAAAATCCCTTGAGCAGGTCCAGATTTGCGTCGGAGTGCCTTCTTATCCGATCACCCACACCAGGCGCCACTCATCCTACATTCTCAATACTTTGCTCGGTGGAGGAATGAGCTCGCGCCTGTTCCAGAACATCCGTGAGCGCCAAGGTTTAGCCTACGCGATCTACAGCGATCTCAATCCGTATCGCGATACCGGCTGTCTCTCGATCTACGCCGGCACGTCGCGCGAGTCGGCGGCAAAAGTAGTGGAGTCCATCGTTTCCGAATTCCGCAAGCTAAAGACGGAGGAGGTCTCCGCCGACGAACTCCGCCGCTCGAAAGATCAACTCAAGGGTAGCCTGATGCTTTCGCTCGAATCATCCAATGCGCGAATGGCCAACCTCGCCCGTCAGGAGATGTATTTTGACCACTTCTATAGCCTGGACGAGTTGATCGCCAAAATTGAAGCCGTCACCGCCGAAGAGCTGCGGGAACTTGCCAATCAATTCTTCCAGACCGACAGCATCGCGGTTACGGTTCTCGGAAATCTTGACGGCCTTCGCCTGACCCGCGATCAACTGGTTTGCTAGCTCTTCCTGAATTTTCTGCGCAAAAAAACCCAGGTCCAAATTGTTCGGACCTGGGATCGCTTCATCAGCAAAATTGAGAACTATTTAGGAAGTATTGAACCAAACGTTCCGACCAGATTGTTCCCTGGACCGGCGGTGAAAAATAGCTGGTTCGAAGCGCCATTTGTCGTGTTGCCGCCCCCGAAATCAATCGCCCAAAGCTGGTTGATGACGATCGGCTTCCCCATATCATCCTTCAATACGCCGACAAATTTCCCGCTCGAATTGTAGGCGACGATCGTCCCCGCATTGTTGTTGTTCGAAATCAGCAGCGTATTGCTCAGAGGCCCGAAATTCTTAGGGGCAACCGCAAATCCCCAGGGCTGGTTTAAAGGGGCGCCCTGAGCAAATGGTCCGATCAGCTTTCCGTCTTCCTTGTACATGTCGATGTAGCCACCCGGCCCTTCATCGGTCGGCGCATACGCGACAAACACCACTCCATTGATGTCGCGAATGCCGAAAGCCGCCATGCCGCTCGGAACTCCCGGATCAGCAGGAAGCGTACCCGTCCACGTAAAAGTTCCGTCGTAGATGTCGACCTTATTATTTGCATTGTCTACGGCGAACAGAGAATTCCCCGATGCCTTGCTCGTAATGGCCAGCGCCGTGTACGAGGCGCCTGAGCTGGAATTGTCAGCGACCACAATCGCGCTCTTGAGGTTTGCGCCGGGCGACCATGCGCTGATAGTTCCGTCAAGCGAGTCAAAGATAAAGAACGCGGTCGATCCGTTGACTTTGAATTCCGAAGAGCCGTTGAATACCAGGCCAGTCGGCGATCCGACGAACGCATTGGCTGCTGGCGGCACAGCAACCACAAGTCCCTGCTTGACGCCGGGCTTGTTATACAGCGTTGACCATCCTGAACCCTGGTTCGCCACCCACCATGGGGTCGTCGCTCCACGCGCCAGTCCCCATGCGTTCACCATCAACGGATCATCAAACCTTGCCTGATGCAATTGGTTGGAATCGAGATTAGTGAGTTGATATTGCGCCAGAGCGGCACTGGATGAAAATACCAACACCAATCCCAGCACAAACATTTGAGCGAGCGTACGGCGCTGCATTGGATCCTCCTTGAATTTTCAGGGATGGCTGGACTAACGCCCAACGCAGGTAGGGCCTGCTACATCACCTGGTCGCGGAGAATCGTAAAGCTCGACATCAAACCCGGTTGTCAACTTGGTGTCATTCTCTGTTCAATAGATTGTCTTGTGGATTGGAAGCTCGCGCTTCCGGAGACGAGGAGAGGGAAAAAAGCGCGGAAAATAAAACAGGCGTCTCGACTCCAATGAGTCGCGAGACGCCCGGGCAGCCCTCCCCCAAGAACTGCTCATTCACAAAGTACTTGTGAGCACAAAAATTGAGAATGGCACGAACGTGCCAAATCCTTCCACAGCCCTCCCCAACCCTCCAAAAGCCCCGTCTTTAGGCTTGTCTGGGGGATCTGACGATCGCTTTAAGTCCTGCAATTTCCTGCCGATAAGGGCAATAGAGGGTTTGGTCTGTCTCGCCGGCAGTCTGTCGGGGGACCCGCTCAACCCGGGTGGGTGAGCCTGACCCACAAAGGATCCGAATGTTCGCAATCATCGGCATTGTCGTGGTCATTGGGGCAATTATTGGTGGCTACCTCATGGAGCACGGCAACCTGAGAGTTCTCATCCAGCCAGCCGAATTGATCATCATCGGCGGAGCAGCAATCGGGACCGTGCTGATCGCCAATCCGATTCACATCCTTAGCCAAATCGCCGGCGGAGTGGTCGGCGTATTCAAAGGTTCGAAGTTCACAAAACAGCGTTACATCGAATCGTTACGTCTCACCTATGAATTGCTGAACAAGGCGCGCAGGCAGGGACTGATGTCTCTCGAAACTGACGTCGAAGACCCGGAGAAAAGCCCGATTTTTTCTAAAGACGCCGAATTCATCAAAGATCACCACGTGCGCAATTTTTTTTGTGACAGCATGCGGATGGCCATCAGCGGCGTCGAAGCGTTCGAACTCGATCAGTTAATGGAGATGGATCTTGAAGTTCATCACCATGAGTCGACAACTCCCATCACTTCATTGAGCACCATGGCTGATTCGCTTCCGGGGCTTGGAATCGTAGCTGCCGTCCTCGGCGTCGTCATCACTATGGGAGCTCTTGGCGGCCCGCCCGAAGAAATTGGACACAAGGTTGCCGCCGCCCTGGTGGGAACTTTTCTTGGAATCCTGCTCTGCTACGGCTTTATCGGCCCGATCGCCGCAAACATGGCAAAGACAGCAGACGAAGAGAAAGCCTACCTCAACGTTTTGAAAGTGGTCGTGATCTCATTTTTGAAAGGCACGGCTCCCATCATGGCTGTGGAAGCGGCGCGGCGCGCAGTCCCCGGTCATGTGCGGCCTACATTCAAGGACCTCGAACAGGCTTGCCGCACCGGCGGCGCAACAGCAGAGGCTTCCTCGGAAGCCCAGGCGGCAGGCGCCGGAGGATAGTCAGTGGAAGCTTCCCGTCCGGTCATCATCGTTAAGAAAAAAGTCGGCCACGGCGGCCATCACGGCGGCGCGTGGAAAGTCGCGTATGCCGATTTCGTCACCGCGATGATGGCGCTCTTCATCGTGCTCTGGTTGCTCAACACCAGCAAGCCCGTCCGCGAAGCTATCGCCGGATACTTTCGTGATCCCGCCGGCACCGCCGGCAAACTCGGCACCAGCACCGAAGGTCCGGGTGCGCAATTCGTTCCTACTCCAGTTCCGACCGATGACATGGCAAAGCTGAAAGATCAGATCGAAAAGACCATGCAACAACTGCCCAACTTCGACAAATTGAAAGATCAGATCGAAATCAAGATCACTTCCGAAGGTTTGCGGATCGAACTATTAGAATCCGCTACTGGAACATTTTTCGATCTCGGAAATTCTGACCCCAACAAGAATGGCAAAGAACTCCTGACCTTGCTTGCGGTTGAACTCGGCAAGCTTCCGAACAAAGTCTCCATCGAAGGACATACGGATTCGAAACGATTCCACCGCAAAGGAATTTATAGTAACTGGGAGCTTTCAACCGACCGCGCCAACGCCGCTCGCCGCATCATGCAGGAAAATGGCTTGGGGGACAAACAGGTAGCCCAGGTTCGCGGCTTTGCCGATGAACTCTTGCGCAAACCAGACGACCCCTATGATCCTTCAAACCGCCGCATCTCACTCATCGTGCAATACCAGACCAAAGAAGATCTGGAAAAAGCGCAAACGCCAGACTCTCTGAAGAAATTTGAAGCCGCCGCGCCTCCGTCCGAAGCAGCGCCTGCTGTCGAATCATCCAAACCCTCGCCGGATGTCCCCCCGCTGGAAAAAACTGCCGTCGCGCCCGAACAGAAGCCGCAATAATCACTGCACTTCGAAGCTCGCCTGCACTCCGCTGGCTGAATCCGGCGCGACCCAAACATCGTACGTTCCCGACGGCACAATCCACTTCATCTCCGGATCATACGAGCCTAGATCGTTCGCGTTCACCGTAAATTCAACCGTCTTGCGCTCTCCGGGCGCGAGCGTCACGCGTTCGAATCCTTTCAACTCCCGCACCGGACGCGATGTTGGCGCAACCCGATCATGCACGTAGAGCTGTACCACTTCCGTTCCTTCCCGTTTGCCGGTGTTTTCAATTTCTGCAGTCACATGCAGCTTTCCGTCTTTCGTTACCGGCGAGTCCACCTTCACACCGCTGTATTTAAAACTGGTGTACGTCAACCCATATCCAAACGGATAAAGCGGCTCCTTGCTCATATCGAGATAGCCAGTGTGCCAGCGATCGGGCGATGAAGGCCGCCCAGTATTTTTGTGGTTGTAATAGACCGGAATCTGCCCAACCGATCGCGGCCAGCTCAACGGCAAACGAGCGCTCGGCGATGCATCCCCAAACAGCACGTCCGCAATTGCGTTTCCTGCCTGCACACCCAAATACCACGCCTGAAGGATCGCCGGCGCCCGCTCCGGAGCCCAACTGATATTCAACGGCCGACCGCTCTCGAGCACCAGCACGACCGGCTTCTTTGTCGCCAGAACCGCCGAGATCAATTTCATCTGATCGCCCGGCAATTCGAGCGACGCGCGCGAACTCGCCTCGCCAGTCATGCCTGCCAGCTCGCCAACAAACACCAGCACCGTATCGGCTTTCTTCGCAACCGCGACGGCGTTGTCGATGCTGGCAGGTTTATTGTTCTTCTCCGCGCCCTGTACTCCCATAGCCGAACTCGGCGCCGGTGCGGCGACTCCGGCCGCCAGCCCGCTTTCATACGGAGGAATATCCACGCCCTTCTCATAAAGCACGTGATCTCTGCCCAACTTCGCAATGATGCTCTCAAGCGGCGTCACTGCATCTTTCGCCTGCCCGTTTCCTGCCCACGATCCAAGCTGCGAAGCTTTGTCATCCGCCAAAGGCCCAATAACCGCTACCGTTTGTCCTTTCTTCAGCGGAAGCAGGTCGCCTTTGTTCTGCAGCAACACCATCGATTCCTGCGCCAGCTTGCGCTCAAGCTGCAAACTCTCCGGCGCCAGAATGCCTGCCGAGCGGTTTGTGTCTGCATACGGATGCTCGAACAATCCGGCCTTGAACTTGATTCGCAACACGCGCCGCACCGCCTCATCCACCACGCTCTCCGCCAACTTTCCGGATTTCACCAGTTCCGGAATCGACCTGAGATAGTCATTCGTCGCCATATCCATATCGACGCCGGCCGTCAAAGCCTCGAGACTTGCCTGAGCATCGTCCGCCGCAATTCCGTGCGGAATCAGTTCGTGGACCGAGTCGTAGTCGCTCACAACAAATCCGTTGAACTTCCATTCGCCGCGAAGAATGTCAGTCAGCGTGTGATGGTTCGCGCTCGCCGGAATTCCATTCAAATCGTTGAACGCCGACATCAGCGTTCCCACCCCCGCATCTACTGCCGCATGAAAAGGAGGAAGATAAACTTCGCGCAGCAATTGCTCCGACATTTCCGCCGTGTTGTAGTCTCTTCCGCCTTCGACTGCACCATAACCGACAAAATGCTTTGCGCACGCGACCACGCTCTCGGGATCAGCCATGTTGCTTCCCTGAAAGCCGCGCACTCGCGCCGCCGCAATCACGGATCCCAAATATGGGTCTTCTCCCGCTCCTTCTACGATTCGTCCCCAGCGCGGATCACGCGCGATATCCACCATCGGCGCAAAAACCCACTTCACGCCGAATGCCGTTGCTTCTTTTGCGGCCACTCGCTCCGCGTGCTCGATCAGTTGCGGATCAAAACTCCCTGCGCTCGCGAGAGGCACAGGAAAAATCGTTCTGTATCCGTGAATCACGTCGTATCCGAAAATCAAAGGAATCTTCAGCCGAGAATTTTCGACCGCGGCACGCTGTGCTTCATTGACGTTCTCGGCGCCAAGCACGCCTAAGAGCGACCCTACCTTGCCCTGCTTAATCATCTCCATCGTCTGCGGACTCTTATCCGGTAGTTGATTCAACTGTCCCGCCTTTTCTTCGAGCGTCATCTGCTGCAAGAGCGCGCTCACGCGCTGCTCAATTTCGGAATCCGAGAGTTGTTGCGCGCCCGCAACCAGAGAGCAAGCGAGAAGCAGAACACATGAAAAAATGAGACGAGATGATCGAAGCATTCGGAGGGACCTCCTGCCAGGAAGGTAGTTTTGCGGCAATCAGTATATATCAGATTATTTTTAGAAAATCGTTATTCCACGACGAAATAGCGCGACGCGCGGGTTTGCTCTGCGAATTTTGCGCAATCCTTTGCGACCTCGGGGGTTAAAGTTTTTCGTAAGAACGCTACTGGATCTTCCCGATATAAACCGCAAACGGTTCAAGCGAAATCGAACTCAGCGTGGCTTCATCACGGTTCGACTTCATCGTGGTCAGCATCGTCTTCGCCTTCGAGGCATTCACCCCGGCGCCGCTCAAATCAAAGCTGACCTTCTGCGGATTTGCTGACATGTTCAGCACCACCAGTACTGCTTCATCTTTATACTTCCGCAGATACGAAAGCACATTCGGATCATTTTCGTTCAGCGCAAGATAGTCACCGTCACGCATCGCGGCGTCTTCATGACGCAGCGCCAGCACCTTCTTATAGAAATTCAAAATTGAGTCGGGACTCTTCGACTCCGTTTCCACGTTGTGCGTCTTGTAACTCGCCGGCAGCGGCAGCCATGGTTTCGCCGTGCTGAATCCCGCATTCGCTGCAGTGTCCCACTGCATCGGCGTGCGCTCGCCGTCGCGTCCTTTTTCTTTCGGCCACCCAAGCCGCCCGATTGGATCCTTCACATCTTCCTTGCGCTTGGGATCGTTGTTCGTCATCCCAATTTCTTCGCCGTAATACATGATCGGCGTTCCGCGCAACGTCAAATACAGACCTGCCATGACCTTTGCGATCGCGTCATTATGCACTCCGTCTCCATACCGCACATACGCTCGCGTAATGTCGTGATTGCTCAGCACAAAAACCGGCCACCCCGCACTCTCCACGCCCGCAATCTGCTTGCGGAATTCCGGCGGCGATAGTTTATCCACACGCGCAAACAGAAAATCCATCGGCATCTGCAACTCGTTGCTGTGCGCGCCGTAGTATTGCTTCAACTCTTCAATATCTTTCGTCCACGTCTCCCCGATCAGAACCGCATCATATTTATCCGCAACCTCACGAAGCCGCTGCAATACGCCGTGCAACTCCGGCAACTTGGTGTTGTACTCGTTGCGCATGTTGGGGTCGCCATACTGGTTTTTGCCGGGAAGAACAGGATTGTCCTTCAGATCGGGATCTTCAAACAACGTATCCACCGCATCCAGGCGAAATCCTGCAACGCCACGGTCATACCACCAGCGCGTCACATCGAACATCGCCTTCTCGACATTCGGATTTCGCCAGTTCAAATCCGGCTGCTCGGGGTAAAAAAAGTGGTAGTACCACTGCTTCGTGGTCTCGTCGTATTTCCAGGCCGATCCGCCGAATGTCGACAGCCAGTTATTCGGAGGCTGCCCTTCGCCCTTGCCATCCCGCCAGATATACCAATCGCGCTTCGGATTGTCTCGCGACGAACGCGACTCCTTGAACCACGCATGTTGGTCCGAAGTGTGGTTCATTACGAAATCCATGATGATGCGAATGTTCCGCTTTTTAGCCTCGCTCGCCAGCCGCGCGAAATCGTCCAGCGTCCCGTACATGGGATCGATATTTTCGTAATCGGAAACGTCGTAGCCGAAATCCACCTGCGGCGAGGGATAACAAGGCGTGATCCAGATCGCATCAACACCGAGATCTTTTAAATAGTCGAGCTTCGAGGTGATGCCGTTCAGGTCGCCGATGCCATTGTTGTTGCTGTCGGCAAAGCTGCGCGGATAAATCTCGTAAAACACCGCGTGTTGCCACCATTGATGGCCCTCGGCATCAACCGATTTCACCTGTGCTTTCGCTTCTTTGGGAGTCATGAAACCTGTGAGAACAAAGACGAGAATTGCCGCGACCCAGCAAACCAGCCGCGCATAACCGAAATTTTTCCGCCAAACTTCAGTTTGCACTGTGGGAGCTTGCTCTGCCGGAGCTTGCTTGGAGCGATCTTGCATTGTGCGCATTCAGGCCTCCTGCCGTCGATGACACAACGAAATTGCGATTGTCTCACGAACCAGGAAATCCAGAGTGGAACCACAAAGCTGATGTGGCCGGTTGCACAGCGCTGGAAGTTTCGCGCGGACGATGCCGATGGTATTATGATCTCTGCGGTTCCCGCACCACCACACTCCTCAGTAGCTCAATGGCAGAGCATCCGGCTGTTAACCGGAGGGTTGTAGGTTCGAGTCCTACCTGAGGAGCCATTCTTTCAGAACTCGCAATTTTACGGAACACCGCAAGCGATGAGCATCTCAGGATTGGCGTCCAGTACTTTCTGCTGTCCCAATATTCCTCATCACCCTCTCCACCACCCGATCACATCGTGTACCCATGAATGGGAACGCGTCTTTCGCCGACTCCCCGACTCGCGAAAATAGTCCTTTGCGGATCATCGCCCGCCCGCGATGCAGCCGTACTTTGACGTTTTCCTCAGTAATGCCCAGCGCCTCGGCAGTTTCTGCCGTGTTCATTTCTTCCACGTCGCGTAGCATCAGCACCGTGCGATATTGTTCCGGCAAGCTCAGGATTGCCTCTTCCAGCAATCGGCTGAGTTCGAATTGCGATGTGGTTTGTTCAGGGTCTGGTGATGAGCTCGTAGGGTTCACGGAAAATTCTCCATCTTCATTGCTGTCCAGTTGCTGGGTGCGGTTCCGCTGGCGGATGCGCGCATAAGCCTCATTCACTGCAATCCGCGTCAGCCATACGGCAAACGGCGCGCGGCGTGCGAACTGGCGTAAATGCTGATAAGCGCGGACGTACGCATCCTGCATGACGTCTTCGGTCTCGCCATCGTCGCGCAGGATCGCCCGGACCACACGATAAATCCTCTGGTTATGACGACGCATGATGATCTCGTACAGCGCCGAGTCGCCAGCCAATATCCGCTCAACAACTTCTTCGTCCGTCCAACCTTCTATTCGGGCTTTTTCCAGCAGTTCCATGGTTCCTAACAATTCGCGTCCTAACGATATAGAGTGCCGTAGCTCTTAATTGGTTACACCGGAATCCAGGGTCCTGCACGGTTTCAAGCACGACCGCACCATGTAACCTCCGCCCCGCTTCAGCACTCTTCTATGCAGGAGGCAAAATGGCAGAATTTGATACTCGGCTGAACGCCGGATGGTGGGCCCTACGAATTGGCCTCGGCCTCGGGCCCATCGTCGCCGGAATAGATAAGTACTTCAACAAACTTACCGACTGGACCATGTATCTGAGCCCGCTGGCCACGAAGATAATCCCTCTGAGCGCGCCGGCCTTTATGCGCGTAGTGGGAGTAGTCGAGGTGATTGCCGGGCTCATCGTCCTTAGTCGGTGGACAAAAATCGGTAGCTACATAGTCGGTCTTTGGCTGATCGGAATCGCGATCAATCTTCTGACCACCGGCATGTTCTACGACCTCGCTGTTCGCGACGTTGAAATTGCGATTGGCGCGTTTGCCCTATCGCAACTGACGGCATATCGCGAGACCGTCGTCGGCAGGGACACACAACGGGCCACCAGTGCGCGGCTCGCAACCACATCGTAGTTCCAACTCAATTAAGGAGAACAGACAGTGCGTAAATTCGGATGGCTTGCCCTCACCCTCACACTAGCTTTTGCCCAGCTAGCTGCGGCCGAAAGCTTTAAAGACGTACCCGTTGTAGATAAAAACTGCTCGGCGAAAGTCGCATCCGCGCCCGACACTCACACCCGTGATTGCGCCTTGAAGTGCGCGGCAAGCGGATTCGGGATCATCACCTCCGACCAGAAGTTCCTGAAGTTCGATGAAGCGGGAAATAAGCAGATCACTCAGGAGCTCAAGGCTTCGAGCAAGAAAGACCACCTACGCGTCGACGTCGACGGAACCGTCGAAGGCGACACGCTGAAAGTAACCTCGGTAAAGCTTTTGTAGTCCCTGACGCTGTGTCCGGGCGCCCCATCCTTGTCTCGCGTCTTTTGCGAGACAGGGTGGGGATTTTGACTTCGAAGTGAAGCTGTTGCTCCCATCGCAAACTAACCACCTGTCATCCTGAGCGGAGCAACTTCTTCCGCTTGCGGAAGAGATTGCGGAGTCGAAGGACCTATGCACTTTCGTCGCTCCCAGAGCACGACCGGGAATTCGCATATGTGCATCCACACGCGATAACGCGCACCCTTTGTCCATTTTTGCTACCCTGAATACTTCGCTCCCGAGGTGATTATGTCAGGAGGCTCCCGTTTGCTTGTGCTGTTTCTCTTCTCGTTCGTTTTTGTGGCTGCCGTTTTAGCCGCCGATAGTGCCTCAACTCCGTCACCCACCTCCGGCCCTCCCGTCGCTGAGCGGAAACCAGTGCAGGACGTAATTCAAGGCCACACCATCACCGATCCCTACCGCTGGCTTGAAAATGCCGGCAGCCCTGAAACGCAGAAGTGGGTGGAAGAAGAAATTGCCTACACCCGCAGCATTCTCGATCCACTGCCCGGCCGAAGTGAACTTCACAAGCGGTTGTCGGAACTGCTCTCGATAGGCACCATCTCGGCTCCGCAACTCGGCGGCAAGTACTACTTCTATACCAAGCGCGAAGGAACCCAGAACCAGCCGGTCCTTTACGTGCGTGAAGGTTTGAAAGGAAAGGATCGCGCACTCGTCGATGTGAACTCACTCGCGGCGGACGGCACGGTTGCCCTCGACTGGTGGCAGCCTACCGACGATGGAAAGTACGTAACCTATGGCACTTCGCCCAGCGGATCGGAGATGAGCACGCTGCATATCATCGAAACCGCAACAGGCAAGCTGCTTCCTGATTCCATTGAGCGCACTCGCGCCGCCAGCATTGCCTGGAAGCTCGACGACTCCGGTTTCTACTACACACGCTACCCCAGGAAGGGCGAAGTCGCCGAAGGCCAGGAAGTCTACAATCGCCACGTTTTTTATCACGCTCTCGGTTCTGACCCGGCAAAGGACCCGCTGATTTTCGGCGAGGGCCGCGACCCAGAGGATTGGCCCGGCGTGGACATCTCAAACGACGGCCGCTGGCTGCTGATCTCAGTCGAACAAGGCTTCACGAAGATCGAGCTTTACTTAAAGGACCTGAAGGCTGACTCCCCGCCGGTCCGCATCACCGAAGGCAAAGATTTCCTGTACTCAGCCGAGATCGTCAACGGCAAAATATTCATCACCACCAACGAAGACGCTCCTCGATATCACTTGTTTGTGGTCGATGCCTCCTCGCCCCAACGCGCCAACTGGAAAGAGATCATTCCGCAAAGCGATGCTGTTCTCGACGGCGCGGGCGTGGTCAATGGCATGTTGCTTGCGCAATACGAAAAGGATGCCAGCTCGCAACTCAAGCTGCTTGAAATCGACGGTAAGCCGCTCGGCGAGATCAAACTGCCCGCAATTGGCACTGTCTTTGGAAGCGGTGGGAAATGGAACCGGAAAGAGGTTTTCTTCGCCTTTCATTCCTTCACCATTCCTGATTCGATTTATCAGATCGACCTCAAAACCCGCAGCACTTCGCTCTGGAGCCAGGTGGAAGCGCCGGGAATTGATGCCTCCCTCTACGACGTGAACCAGGTCTGGTACACCTCGAAGGACGGCACTCGCGTGCCCATGTTCATCGTCAGCAAGAAGGGCATAGCGCTCGATGGTAAGAACCCCACGCTACTCACCGGCTACGGGGGCTTCGATGTGAGCTTGACTCCCAGCTTCGCGGGCAGCCGCTACTGGTGGTTGGAGCACGGAGGCGTGTACGCGGTAGCCAACCTGCGCGGCGGCGCTGAGTTCGGTGAAGACTGGCACCGCGCCGGCATGTTGGGCAAGAAGCAAAACGTCTTCGACGATTTCATTGCTGCCGGCGAATATCTCATCGCGCAGAAATACACCGATAAAGATCACTTGGCAATTATTGGTGGCTCAAACGGTGGACTTCTGATGGGTGCGGCTCTGACGCAACGCCCGGATCTGTTTCGCGCGGTCGTCTGCCAGGTCCCGCTGCTCGACATGCTGCGCTATCAGAACTTCCAGATCGCAAAGCTCTGGATTCCCGAGTACGGATCGTCCGATGATCCTAAGCAGTTCGAATGGCTTTATGCTTACTCGCCGTATCACCACGTCAAAGCCGGTGAAGAGTATCCCGCGATTCTTTTCATGACCGCTGACACCGATACTCGTGTGGATCCCATGCACGCGAAAAAAATGGCGGCACTCATGCAAGCCGAAGCGGAGAATGGTAAGAGTCGCAAACGGCCAATCCTGCTGCGCGTCGACACCAAAGCCGGACACGGCGCCGGCAAACCCATCGCCAAGCAGGTGGAGGACCTGACAGATATTTATTCGTTCCTCGCTTGGCAGCTAGGGATGAAATAAAACGATTGAATCATTGGATCATTGAGTCATTGAAAACCTGAAGTAAGGTCGTGAATGCTAGAAGCCAGCGGCGAGCTGTGGGCCGCGAGCAGGAGAGGATTGCTCATGGCTCGTAGCTCGTCGCTCACACCGTGTTTGCCAATGATTCAATCGCCCGATGATTCAATGATTCAATTTCTCCATGCCCGAACTTCCCGAAGTCGAAACCGTCGCGCGCGGGCTTAACCAGCGCATCGCCGGGGACTTTATCGAATCAGTTTGGCTCGGTTCAAAGCCGGAGCCGATGAAGTCCCCTGCCCCTGAAATTGCCTCTGCCCTAGAATCGAAAACTATTTCGAGCGTGCATCGTGTAGGCAAGCACATCGTATTCGACATGAGTTCGTCGAATGGCTCGAATGCCAATGCTCAATGGATCGTCCACCTGGGCATGACCGGCAGCCTGCGAGTGGTGTCACCCGATGCACCCGTTGAGAAGCACACCCACGCCATCCTGAAACTCTCTTCCGGCCGCGAACTGCGTTTTGTCGACCCGCGCCGCTTCGGGCGATTGAGCGTAATAGAAAACTTCCAGGCTCCGGGATCGGAACCGCTTCACATTTCCCTCGAAGATTTCGCGAAGCTGTTCCGCAACCGTAAGACACCCATTAAGAGCGCGCTGCTTAATCAGAAATTGCTGAGCGGCGTTGGCAACATCTACGCCGATGAAGCATTGTTCCGCGCGAAAATTCGCCCCCGTCGCCGCGCCGCCTCACTCAACAAGGATGAACTGCGCCGTCTCCACTCCGCGCTGAAGAAAGTCTTGAACGAAGCCATTCGCGCAGGGGGTTCAAGCATTTCCGACTATGTTGACGCCAATGGCGATGAAGGATTCTTTCAGCTCAAGCACCGTGTCTATGGCCGCGAAGCCAAATCCTGCCTGGCGTGCAAGACTCCCATTAAGCGGATCGTGATCGCCGGCCGCAGCAGTCACTATTGCCCGCACTGTCAGAAATAGGCGCTCAGTTACGACGCTTTACCCGTCCCCGAGTCCATCACGTAGACCCGTCCCGGTCCTGCAGCCTGAATATTGTTTTTCTCGAAGCATGCTTTGATTCGCCGCCGCAACTCCCGGCTCACCGGGTATTGTTTATTCGGCCGCGTCTTGATCAGCACCAGATATTCCGCCTCGCCGTTCCCCACGCGATCGATTCCCGGCACCTGAATGTCGCTGACAATGTCTCCCTCAAAATCGGAGTCGTGCCGAAGTTCCTCTCCTACTTCTTTTAGCAGCTTGATGATCTTGTCACTAGGTTCGCTGTATGCCACTGTCACTCGCATCGCCAGTTGCGCCCAATCGCGCGTGGTGTTCGAAACAATTTGCACTGCGCTGTTCGGCACCAGGTGGATCGTTCCGTCCTCATCCCGCAAGACCGTCATCCGCAGACTCATGCGTTCAACCGTTCCTTTTACCCCGGCAATCCGCACCGTGTCGCCAATGTCATATTGGTTTTCGAGCAGAATAAAAAATCCGTTTATAAAATCATGAACCAGCGTTTGCGCTCCGAAGCCAATCGCCAGTCCCGCAATCCCCGCGCTTGCCAGCATTGGCCCCAGGTTCAGTCCGAGTAGCGAAAGAATCTCTAGCGCCGCTACAAAAAAGATCACAAACACGCCGACGCTGGTCAGCACCGTAGTCACGGTGCGAAACTGCTGAACACTTACGCCCGGAGGAAGCTTGCGCAAGTGGACCTCCGAGCTTTTTCGCGCGATGATCCGTAACAGTCGTGTCAGGAGATATGCGCCGATCAGGACGAACGCGATCTTCGGCGCGTCGTGACGCAGGAAGTTCATCGTGTCCTCGCGCCACTCGTGCATTAATCCGGGCAGATTGGCCTCGGTTGGCATCGTCACTTGCAACATGCTCAAAAGGGTCATTTCAGCGGTCGATTATAGCAACCGCGAAGGCCGACTCCTCACCGCACCTTATAATCTGAGCACCGCAGTTCCGTGAGGTCCACCGTGTACAGAGTCACACTTTCCGTCTGCTTGTTCTTCGCGTTGTTTGTTCCGCAGAGCGCAACTTCTCAGCAAGAGCAACAGCCGTCCGGCCCGCCGGGCGCCAATTTCCCGCGGCATGAAGAGCCGGGACCCAATGTTCCAGATGACATGAAAAAAGCGATGGAGAAGAAGGCCAACGAACAACGGCAGGCCCAGCTCAAGCAAGACACCGAGAAGTTGCTGAAGCTCTCGACTGAACTCAAAGAGTACGTCGACAAGAGCAACGAGAACATCCTCTCACTGGATGTGATCAAGAAGGCCGATGAGATCGAAAAACTCGCCCACAGCGTGAAGACAAAGATGCGAGGAACGAATTGAAGGCAGTGGCTTGTGGGCAGTGGCTTGTGGGCAGTGACTAGTGATCAGTGATTAGTGGCTTTTTCACGAGTCACGAATAAACTGCCCACTAGCCACTGTTTCTCAATCCGCCGCCGCCCGCGCTTCCTGCGTGCTCCGCTTCTCCGCCCCGATTCGCATTCCATAGAAGGAGCGATAGACGAAGTAGAACGAAATCAGGAAGAAAATCAGCGCCAGGCTCCGGGTTAGGGCGCCGCTCTTCGCCGCCAATTCCACCGCGAGTTCGACTGCCAGCAACCCGAACAGGGTCGTAAACTTGATGACCGGGTTCAGCGCGACAGAAGACGTGTCTTTGAACGGATCGCCAACCGTATCGCCCACCACGGTTGCGTCGTGCAGCGGAGTTCCCTTCTGCTTCAATTCGACTTCCACGATCTTCTTCGCGTTGTCCCATGCGCCGCCTGCATTAGCCATGAAAATTGCTTGATACAGGCCAAAGACCGCAATCGAGATCAGGTAACCAATGAAGTAGAAAGGTTCAACGAAAGCAAACGCCAGCGTCGCGAAGAACACCGCAAGAAAAATGTTCAGCATGCCTTTCTGCGCATATTGCGTGCATATCTGCACGACTTTCTTGCTGTCTGAAACCGACGCCTTCTCAACCCCTTCAAGCCTGATGTTTGCCTTGATGAATTCCACTGCCCGATACGCGCCCGTCGTCACCGCTTGCGTGGAAGCGCCCGTAAACCAATAGATGATCGCGCCGCCGGTGATCAGGCCAAGCACAAACGGGGCATGTAATAACGAGAGTTTGTCCACGTTGATGGTGAGGCCTTCGGTTAATGCCATGATGATGGAGAAGATCATCGTAGTCGCGCCGACTACCGCAGTGCCAATGAGCACCGGCTTGGCTGTCGCCTTGAACGTGTTCCCCGCGCCATCGTTCGCTTCGAGCAGGTGCTTGGCGCGCTCAAAGTTCACATCCACGTTGAAGTCCTTCTTGAGTTCAGCCTGCACATTCGGGACCTGCTCAATCAGCGAAAGCTCATATACCGATTGCGCATTGTCCGTGACCGGCCCATACGAGTCGACCGCAATCGTGACCGGTCCCATACCCAGGAAGCCAAACGCCACAAGCCCAAACGCGAATACCGGCGCGGCGATCATCAGATTGCCCAGGAGCGGCGGAATCGTGGTCACGTAATAACCAATCGCCATAAGAATGACCATTGACCCGCCGAGGTAGTATCCAGAGAAATTGCCGGCGACAAATCCGGACAGAATACCGAGCGATGCGCCGCCCTCTTGCGCCGAAGTAACCACTTCCTTCGTGTGCCGCGACTCGACCGAGGTAAAGACCTTCACCAGTTCCGGAATGATCGCACCCGCCAGCGTGCCGCAAGAGATGATCGACGCCAGTTTCCACCATTGACTGGTATCGCCTCCAAGGGAAGGAATGATGTAGTAAGAAATCAGATAGGTCAATCCGATGGAAACGAAAGACGTGATCCATACCAGCGAAGTCAGTGGCGCTTCGAAGCTCATATCATTCGAATCGCTGTAGCGCGCTTTAGCAATCGCTGAATTGATAAAGTAGGCGGCCGCGCTTGCAACCAGCATCGCGACACGCATGACGAAAATCCAGACCAACAACTGGACCTGCACTGCAGGGTCCTTCACACCCAGCAGGATGAACGTAATCAGCGCGACGCCCGTAACACCATAAGTCTCGAATCCATCTGCTGATGGGCCAACTGAATCTCCCGCGTTATCGCCCGTGCAATCGGCTATCACACCAGGATTGCGCGCGTCGTCTTCCTTAATCTTGAACACAATCTTCATCAGGTCTGACCCGATGTCGGCAATCTTGGTGAAAATTCCACCCGCAATTCGCAGCGCAGCCGCGCCCAGAGATTCGCCGATCGCAAACCCGATGAAGCACTGACCCGCGTAATCGCCTGGAATAAATAGAAGAATGATCAGCATCATCAACAGCTCGACGCTGATCAGCATCATGCCAATGCTCATGCCCGCCGAGAGTGGAATGCGGTAAATGGGATACGGCTTCCCGCGAAGGCTGGCGAATGCAGTCCGCGAATTGGCAAAGGTATTTACGCGGATGCCGAACCAGGCCACGCCATAGCTGCCGATGATTCCGATCACGCTGAACGCCAGAATGATCAACACGCGCCCAGCTTCATAGTGCAGCAGCACACCGAAATAGAGCACGATAATGACCGCAATGAAGACCCACAGCAGGAAAAGGAATTTGCCTTGCGTGATCAGATAAGTCTTGCAGGTCTCATAGATCAGCTCCGACATCTCCTTCATCGAGCGGTGCACCGGCAGGTTCTTCAGCCGGGAATAGATCACCAGCCCGAATGCAAGACCGAACACGCAAAACAGCAACCCAATCATCAGCAGATTGTGTCCGTCCATCCCGAGAAAGCTGACGCTCGAAAGGTTGGGCAGCTTGAGATTGGCTTCGCCGCTCGCCTGCTCAGGCTGTGCCATGGCGGCGGACGTCGTAACCGCCACAAAAATCAACGCCGCTGCCGATTTCAAGAGTCTTGCTGAATTGGACGCAATCCGGTGCAGTCCATTGCGCATGGGTTTCCTCCGCCACGATTCCTCAGATGACTACGGGTTCTGGCCTATTTCTCCGCGGCCGGTATTCTCGTGTCTGAGCGTTGCCTCTGGACACGCGAGCGCGACGCCGCATTCCGAACACGCTTCCACCGCTTTTGAGGGAGTGCTGATTTGGCCGCGTCGGACGTTTGATGCGTTCTGCCGGTAAGGTGGAACACTGAATTCCGTGCGGCAGACCCGCACAAGACTAGTTTTTATAGCATTCCGGCGGCAAAAGCGTCAATGGAGACGAATTTCCAGGCATGCGTTCTCACGCATCAAAACAATTTATAGGACAACATCGAACTCCAGTGCTTGGGATCGAACTCTCCTCGTGCGTCATCCCGATGCCCCGCGTTTTCGCTGGGCGAGGGACCCTGCGCGGAACATATGGAGACCCTCGGCAAGATCCTTCCCTCCGCCTGAAAGTCGCCCTTCGTTCGGGATGACGCGGCTGCAAAACTTAGCCCGGTGGCAGAATCTGCTTGGCCAGCGCATTTCAGCGGTTTATCATTCTAAGTACACCTCTGCCCCCGGTAAATCCCTGATTTGTATTCTCGAGCGGCCCCGCGGGCGTGTGTGCGAAATCCACGAAAACTCAGGATGGACGCGGAATTGAAGAAGGGCCAGACTGCGGTCGTAATCGGCGCCCAGTGGGGCGATGAAGGCAAGGGAAAAATCGTCGACGTGCTCTCGGAGAAGTTTTCCGTCGTTGCGCGCTACGCTGGCGGCCACAACGCCGGCCACACCGTCATTATTAATGGCAAGCGCTTCGTCTTGCAGCTCGTTCCATGCGGAGTTCTCCGCCCCGGATGCCGCAGCGTAATCGGCAACGGCGTCGTACTTGATCCCATCGCTTTCTTGAAAGAAGTTTCGAGTCTGCGCGACGCCGGTGTCCAGGTCGACGGCAAACTCTTCGTCAGCAACCGCGCTCATGTGATTCTCCCCTACCACCGCATGATCGAACTCGCCTCCGAAAATGCTCCCGGCCGCGTGAAGATCGGGACTACCTCGCGGGGAATCGGCCCCGCATACGAAGACAAGGCCGGCCGCCGCGGACTTCGCGTAATCGATTTGCTCGATCTCGATCTGCTCAGGAAACACGTCGAGAACGCCTGCCGCGAAAAAAACATGATTGCGCACGCCCTGTTCAACTCCGAACCGCTCGACGCGGACAAGATGTACAGCGAATACGCAGAGGTTTCCCGCAAGCTCGCGCCGTTTGTCTGTGACACCGCTGCACTGCTGAATCGTGCCATTGCCGAGGGACATTCGGTGATGTTCGAAGGAGCGCAAGGCACCATGCTTGATATCGACCATGGGACTTATCCCTTCGTGACCTCTTCCAGCGCAACTTCAGGAGGAGCAGTCATCGGCACCGGAGTCGCTCCGACCGCCATCGATTCTGTTATCGGCGTGACCAAGGCCTACTGCACTCGCGTGGGCGAAGGCCCATTCCCGACCGAGCTGTTCGACTCTGTTGGGGAATTGATCCGCAAGCGCGGGAACGAATTCGGCGCAGTTACCGGGCGTCCGCGCCGCTGCGGATGGCTCGATCTCCCGCTGCTGCGCTACTCCGGCATGATCAATGGCACTTCATGGCTCGTGGTAACCAAGCTCGACGTGCTTGATGAGCTCGACGAGATTCCCGTCTGTGTCGGTTACAAAGTCGGCGGCAAGAAGACGGACGAAGTCCCTGCCGAAGCCAGCGGCTGGGAAAAAATCGAGTGCGTTTACAAGAAAATGCCGGGCTGGAAGACGCGCACCCAGGGAATCACCGAATTTAAGAAACTTCCACAGGCCGCGCGCGAGTATATGTCGTTCATCGAGCAGGAGACAGGCGCACGAATTGGAATGATCTCCACCGGCCCCGGCCGCGAAGAAACGATTTTCGTGGACGAATTTTCGGGCGAACTCGATTCCATGACAAAATCGGCGCCCCCCGCCAAGGTCGGGGCGAGGTAGAATTCAACAACCGAAAAAGGACACGAACGATGGTCGTGCTGGCAGTCACTTGGGTCGCGAAAACTGGGCGCGAGGCTGAAGTAGCGGAGTTGTTCGCGAAGTTAACCGCCGAGTCGCGCAAAGAACCAGGATGTGCGATGTACATTGTGCATCGTCACCGCACCGAACCGAAGCGTTTTTTCATTTACGAGCAATACAAAGACGACGCTGCGCTCGAAGCCCACCGCGCCGCGCCCCACTTCCTGCAATATGCTAAGAAGGAACTGCCGAGGATTGCAGACCGCGTTGATGGACATCTTTACGATCCGCTCGGATAGGAAACTTTTCACCGCAACGACGGCGGAATTCGCCGAGAAGCTATAGTCGATCCTCGGCGTGCTCGGCGGTGAACAACTACTGCGCCAGTTCGTATCCCGCAAAGAAAAAGCTCAGTTCAAAACGCGCCGTATCTTCCGCATCCGATCCGTGAATCGCGTTGTGCTCGATGCTCGATGCCCACTTTTTGCGGATCGTGCCCGCTTCGGCATTGGCCGGATTGGTCGCGCCCATCAGCTTCCGCAAATCGGCAATCGCGTTTTCTTTTTCAAGCGCAAGCACCACCATGGGGCCGCTCGACATGAAATCGGTCAGCGAACTGAAAAATCCCTTGTGGGCATGCACCGCATAAAACTGCTCCGCCTGGTGCTTTGAGATTTCAAGCATCTTCATAGCAATGATGCGAAATCCATTTTTTTCGAATTGCTCGATGATGTCGCCGATGGCGTTTTTTCGGACGGCATCCGGTTTCACGATCGTCAGAGTGCGTTGTAGTGTCTTCATATTCGTCGTTGGTGGTGCGATCGACTTGCTTTTCTCTGCGTCCTTTGCGGGTTTTCTTTGCGCCCTCGGCGGTTAAGAGCTTTTGTACGGGTGGGTAAGTTTAAACTCCCGCCTTCACTCCCATCGCGGCCGAAACCGTTTCGCCAATCTCCGCCGGTGACTTGCACACCCGAATTCCCGCCGCTTCCATAGCTTTGATTTTCTCTTCCGCAGTCCCTTTTCCGCCGGAGATAATCGCCCCCGCATGTCCCATTCTTCTTCCCGGCGGCGCGGTCTGGCCTGCAATGAATCCCACTACCGGCTTCTTCATCTTGGCCTTCACAAACTCCGCAGCTGTCTCTTCCGCATTGCCGCCGATCTCACCAATCATGATCACGGCTTCGGTCTGCGGATCGCGATTGAACAGATCCAGCGCATCCACAAAATTCGTCCCGATAATCGGATCTCCGCCAATTCCGATCGCCGTCGATTGCCCGATGCCTCGCGTCGTTAGCTGATGCACCGCTTCATACGTCAGCGTGCCCGAACGTGACACGATGCCTACAGTACCTTCTTTGTGAATTCGCGCCGGCATGATTCCAATCTTGCATTTTCCTGGAGAAATAATTCCCGGACAATTGGGTCCGATCAGCCGCGCCCTTCGCGTTTGAAGGAACTCCCATGCCCGCACCATATCCAGCACCGGAATTCCCTCGGTGATGCAGATGATCAATTCAATCTCTGCATCGGCAGCTTCCATGATTGCGTCTGCCGCAAACGGAGGCGGAACAAAAATGACCGAAGCGTCAGCGCCGGTCTTATCCACTGCTTCCTGCACGGTGTTGAACACCGGCCAGCCTTCGTGCGTGGTCCCGCCCTTGCCCGGAGTGACTCCGCCAACGATTTTCGTTCCATACTCCGCACATGCCTTCGCGTGAAATGTTCCTTCACGCCCGGTCAGGCCCTGAACGATGACTCGCGTCGATTTATCTACCAGAATGCTCATATCAAATCTTAGATCACGTGGGAACGGGTGCCCTCACCTGTCCGGCGATGCGATGCTTCGCGTTTTGCAATTCCATGGACGAACGTTCCGTTCGTCCACCCCCGGACGAGGGCGTCCGGGGCTACGTTCTCGCCGCCGCAACCACCTTCTCCGCAGCATCCTTCATCGTTTCCGCAACAATAAAATTCAATCCCGACTGCTGCAGGATTTCCCGACCCTGCTCTACGTTCGTACCTTCCAGTCGCAGCACAACCGGAAGCTGGATTTTCGTCTTGTTCGCGGCTTCAACCACTCCTCGTGCAAGCGTATCCACCCTGAGAATGCCGCCAAAAATATTGATCAGTACTGCCTTCACATTTTTGTCGCTCAGCAGGATTTCAAACGCGTGCGTCACCTGCTCGGCATTCGCCCCGCCGCCTACATCCAGAAAGTTTGCCGGCATCCCGCCCGCATATTTAATGATGTCCATGGTCGCCATCGCGAGGCCAGCGCCATTCACCATGCAGCCGACATTGCCATCCAGCTTGATGTAATTCAGGCTGTACTTTGACGCTTCCACTTCCAGCGGGTCTTCTTCGGTGACGTCGCGAAGCTCTTTTAAGTCCGCATGACGGAACATTGCGTTGTCGTCGAAGTTCATTTTCGCGTCCAGCGCAAACAGCCGCCCGTTGGTACAAGTAATAAACGGATTAATCTCCATTAGAGACGAATCGGTTTCCTGGAAAGCTTTGTACAAGCCGGTCATGAACTGCACGGCTTGATTGATCTGCTGCGGCTTGAGCCCGAGCCGAAATGCAATTTTTCGCGCCTGGAATCCTTCGAGCCCCAAGCCCGGCGTAATGTACTCCTTCAAAATCGCGTCTGGATTCTCCGCCGCGACCTGCTCAATCTCCATTCCACCCGCAGCTGATGCCATGAATACCGGCTTCGCCTCGGCGCGATCGATGACAATCCCGAGATAGAGTTCGCGCTCGATCGGCAGAGTTTCTTCAATCAGCAGTCGACGTACAACTCTGCCTTCCGGCCCGGTCTGATGCGTCACCAGAGTCATGCCGAGCATCTTCGAAGCCAGATCGCCCGCCTCGTCAACCGACTTCGCAATCTTCACGCCACCGCCCTTGCCACGCCCGCCCGCGTGAATCTGCGCCTTCACCACCACCCCACTCGCTCCGGAATCGAACAGATTCTTGGCCGCCGTAACCGCCTCATCGCGAGTTTCCGCCATTTCGCCGTGAGGCACAGCGACGGCATATTTCTTCAGAATTGTTTTCGCTTGATACTCGTGAATTTTCATCTGGCTTCCCGAATCAGGCGGGGCACCCTTGCGGCAAAAACTGCAGGCAGCAAACTCTCGATTCTATAGAACGAAGCCAAATCGGTAAAGCGAAGGACCTCGAATTTTCTTCGTGTACCTTCGTGCCCTTCGTGGTTAATGTGTTAATGCCTCTTTTTTTTGCGGGAACATATTGAACGCGAATGCAGGTGTGACATACTCGGGTTGATGTTTCGGAACCTTCCATACATCTTCATAGCCATAGTGCTTTCAATCGGGCTCGGGCATGCCCAATCGACGTCTTCGAGCACGACTCCCGAAAAAATCATCATCGACACCGATATCGGCGATGACATCGATGACGCATTCGCCGTCGCGCTCGCCCTGCGTAGTCCCGAAGTTCAGATTCTCGGGATCACAACCACGTTCGGTGACACCGAAGAACGCGCCAAGTTGCTCGACCGGCTTTTGGGCGAAGCCGGACGCGAGGACATACCGGTTGCCGTCGGAATCTCCAATCCCGAGATCAAGACCACGTGGACCCAACGCCGCTATGCCGAAGGCGGACACTTTGCCCGGAAAACACATCCGCAGGCGGTTGATTTCATCCTGAGCCAAATCCGCCAGCATCCCGGTGAAATCACCCTGGTCACGATTGGAGCATTGATAAACGTTGGCGCAACCATTGACAAAGATCCGCAAACATTTCGTCAGTTGCGTCGCGTCGTCGCCATGGGAGGCTCGATCTACCGCGGCTATGGCGATCTCGGCTACACCAAGCCGCGTGGCCCCGAGCCCGAATGGAACATAAAACTCGACGTCCCCTCCACGCGCAAGGTCCTCGCTGCAGGCGTTCCATTTTTTATGATGCCGCTCGACTCCACTCAACTCAAGCTGGATGAAGTAAAACGCGCGATCATATTTCAGGCAGGAACTCCTATCACCGACGCACTGACTCTGCTCTATCACGAATGGGGACAAGAAACCCCAACGCTTTTCGATCCCATGACCATCGCCTTCATCGTCGACCCGAAGTTGTGCCCGGTCACCCCAATGCACATCGTCGTAGATGACAACGGAATGACTCGCCCAACCCACGGTACGCCGAACGCGCAGGTCTGTCTCAATTCAGATTCCGAAGCCTTCTTCCACTTCTACATCCCGCGCGTGATGGGAAAATAGGATCCAAATGCTTGTGGGGAGACGGGCGTCCTCGCCCGTCGGTTTGAGAAAAAAAAGCACGGGCGGGACGCCCGTGCCCCACAACTTTATTTCGGAACCACCGCGCTGCCGGCGATCTTGAACGATCCGCTCACTCCGGCTGTCTTCGTCAAGCCCGCGCGTCCAACCGGCTGCCCGCCCCCCACCCAGACTGGAACAGTTCCAGGCGAGATTCGCCGAGTTCCGGATTCATCCACATAACTCAAATTCCGATTCGGAATCGTGATCTGCACCTTCTGCGTTTCACCGGGATTGAGATGCACGCGTTTGAACCCAGCGAGCACACGCAAAGCCGCGCCTTGTGTCCCAGGATGACTTAGATAAAGTTGCACTACTTCATCGCTTGCCATGGCGCCTGCGTTTTTTAGATCCACACTCGCCGTCAGGTCATCGGATGCGCCAACCGAGCTCTTGTCGAAACTCAAATTGCTGTATTCGAATCTCGTGTAGCTCAATCCGTATCCAAACGGATACAACGGCTCACCCGTGAAATACCGGTATGTGCGGCCCTTCATGTTGTAGTCGTCAAAGGCGGGAATTTGATCGACCGACTTATAGAAGGTGAGGGGCAATTTTCCTCCAGGTGAAAAGTCTCCCGCCAGCGCCTCCGCCACCGCCCTCCCGCCTTCCTCACCCGGATACCATGCCTCCAGAATTGCTCCCGCGTGCTGGTCTGCCCAGTTCACGCCCAGCGCACTTCCATTCATTAGAACCAGCACCACCGGCTTGCCACTCGCAACCAGATCTTCGAGCAATTCACGTTGTGCCCGCGGCAGATCAAGGCTGGTGCGATCGCCGCCAGAGAATCCCTCAATGTGGATAGGCATCTCCTCGCCCTCCAGCTCACCGGCAAGCCCGAGCACCGCAACAATCACATCTGCTTTCTGCACCGCATCGGTGTAGTCCTTCTTCTCTCCCGGTTCATGCCACACCAGCTTCGCTAATCCTGCGCTGCCCTGCTGCGAGCACTCAATTTTGACCGTATACGGATGCCCAGCTTCAAGGTGTACCGTTTTTAACCGCGTCTTGCTCGTGTCGCTGTAATTTGATTGGCCTATCAACTGATCGTCGAGCCAGAAGTGGAATGCATCAGTTCCGGTGAATCCGATTTCGTAGTCACCCGTCGAAGCCACCGTTAGTGTTCCGCTCCAGCGCACAGAGAAGTTCTCTTTCAAATCCCGCGCGGCGCCATCGTTCCATGTGAAATCGATCTTGGGATCCGCACGCGTAATCACCGGAGAGCCTTGAAACTCCGTGCCCTGAAAATACTCCGCGCTAAGGCCCGGCTGTCCCGTAGGGTTTTTGAGGTACTCTCCGGGTACGGGCTCATATGGAGCTCCAATCAAAGAAGACCCTTCCGCGTAGATAACGTTTGCATCTCCAAATCGCTTGCGAATTCCATTCAGGACGGTTACCGGCTTCGATGGCGTGCCGTTGTAATTCCCGAGCAGCGGATCGACGCTGTCCGCATTCGGCCCGATCACCGCGATAGTTTTGTACTTGGTTCCGAGCGGCAGAAGATTGTTCGCATTCTTCAGCAGCACCAGTGTTTCGCGCGCCGCCTTGCGAGCCAGTTCCCGGTGCGGCTCCGTGTCATTTTCCGCAATCGTGATTTTTGAATAAGGCACATCCTCCGGAGGATCAAACATGCCCAACTTCATCCGTGCGGTGAACAGGCGACGAACCGATCGATTAATGTCCTCTTCCGAAAGCAATCCCTCCTGCACCGCCTTCAGCAACGCGTCCTTTTCCACCCGCACGTTGTTCATCGGAATCCCGCACACAATATCCATTCCGGATTTCACCGCCGCGGCGACCCCCTCCTCCATCGTCGCCGTGTAGTGATGTCCTTCCTGTATGTCACTGGCGGCTCCACAATCGGAAACTACATAGCCCTGAAAATGCCAGTCGTCGCGCAGGTGTTCCTGCAAAAGCATGGGCTGCGCACACGCCGGCTTGCCGTCGATCGCGTTGTAAGCGCACATCACCGAACCTGCGCCCGCGGTCACGGTTGCGCGAAACGCCGGTAAGTACGTATCTTCCAGATCGTGATCTGAAACCTTGACGTCAACTGAGTGCCGCGTCGGCTCCGGTCCGCTGTGTACTGCAAAGTGCTTCGGTGTTGCTAGTGCCTTCAAATACTTCGGATCATCACCCTGCAATCCCGTGACGTACGCGGTCCCCATCTTCGCCATCAGGAACGGGTCTTCGCCGTACGTCTCCTGCCCACGGCCCCATCGCGGATCACGAAAAATGTTGATATTCGGCGACCACACCGTCAGCCCGTGATACCAGTCCGTGAACCCTTTGTCTTTCAGTTGCTCTGAATATTTGGCGCGGAACTCGGTCGCGATCACCCCCGCTTCCGTGTGCAACAGATCAGGATCGAAAGTTGCTGCCATGCCAATCGCCTGCGGAAACACAGTTGCGTATCCAGTACGTCCAACTCCATGCAGCCCCTCACTCCACCAGTTGTACTCGGGAATCCCCAGCCGCGGGATCGCCGCCGCCGTGTGCACCATCTGCGAAACTTTTTCCTCGAGCGTCATCCGCGAGACCAGATCATTCACGCGTTGCTCGATCGGCAAAGCAGGATTCCGGAACACCGCACCGGACAAGTCTGCGCTGCCCTGGGAAGACGTGCTCTCGGCTGTCGCTTGCGCCGGCATTTCAGGTGCAAACGTCAGAACGGCAACGACAAGCGCAGCGACAACTGGGAGGAAAGTACGTTTCACGGATATGCTCCTGGTGAATAGTTCGGGTCCCGAACTTTGCCGTGACACACGTCATTCACAAATAAGAACGCGTCGGGTCACTTCTCTAAGCAGTTACGGTAAGTCGGGTATCGCTAAGACGTAGCGCATAAATTTAACCTAAATTAACGGAAAGAACAAAATCGATTTTGTGAGGTGTGCTGTGAAGTTCAATTTGTTGTGCTGCACGGTCCTCCTTCTCGTTCCCACTGGATCGCTTCTTGGTCAGGAAAACCAGAGTCAAGAGACAAGCAACCCGCAATCCACCCAGCAGCCGTTCAACGTTCAAATGGAAACTCGCTCTGTGCAGGCCGTGAACTATCGCGTCGGCGCTGACACCGCCGTGGATTTCAAGGGTACGGATCTGATGCCAGAGCTGGGCGGCAAAGCCAAGGTCTCCAGCAAAAAGGCCCTCACCAAAGTTGAGGTCGAGGTTGAGCACCTTCGCCCCGCGAAGTCTATCGATCTTGCATACCTAACATACGTGCTCTGGTCCATCAGTCCTCAGGGTCACGCAAAGAACATTGGTGAACTGGTCGAACACGATGGCAAAGCTTCGTTGCATACCACGACCGACATGCAGGCATTCGCCCTGGTCATCACGGCTGAACCTGACTTCGCCGTCGTGCAACCGAGCGACATGGTCGTCGGAGAGAACTCATTGCGCGACACAACTCAGGGCCGCCCCGAGACCGTGGATGTTCGCTACGAAACATTCCCGCGCTCCGTCTATGCGGCCCAGGTGACCCCAATTCAAAATTTCGTTTACGGCGAAGACAAAAAAGCGCCTCTCGATCTTCTCGAAGCCCGCAACGCCGTCCGTATTGCCAAAGACGCAAACGCGCAGCAGTACGCGCCTGACGTGCTGAGCAAAGCGGAAACTTTGCTCAACCAGGCGGAAGACTACTACCGTCGCAAGCAGGGCACAAAACCAATCGCCACCGTTGCCCGCGAAGCCGCCCAAACTGCGGAAGAAGCCCGTGTCACTGCCGTCCACGCAGAACAACAGGCCCATCTCGAGCAGGAACGTAAAGAAAATGAAGAGCGCGCAGCCCAGGCCCGAACTGAAGCGGAACAAGCGCGACAACAAGCCGATGAGGCCCAGCAGCAAGCCCAGCAAGCAAAGCAGCAGGCCGATGCTGAAGCTCAACAGCGTGCGGCCGCCGAACAACAGCAGCAACAAGCGGTGCAGCAAGCACAGCAGGCTCAACAGCAGGCACAAGCCGAAGCTGCACAGCGCCAGCAACTAGAAGCCCAGCAGCAAGCCCAGGCTCAAGCAGCTCAACAAGCTCAGCAACAAGCCGAGCAGGCTCAGCAACAGGCCCAACAAGCACAGCAACAGGCGCAACAGGAAGCTCAGCAGCGTGCTGCCGCTGAACAACAGCAGCAACAGGCCGCTCAGCAAGCCAGCGAAGCCCGCCAGCAGGCTGCGCAAGCCCAACAACGTGCCCAGAACGTCGAAGCTCAAGAGGCACAACGACGCCAGCAGCTCATGTCGCAGTTGAATCAGGTGCTGCAAACCCGTGATAGTGCTCGCGGGCTCATCGTCAGCATGCCCGACGTGCTGTTCGATACCGGCAGTGCAAACCTGAAGCCGACCGCGCGTGAACGCCTCGCGAAAGTCGCCGGAATTCTGATCGCCTACCCCGACATACACGTCGAGGTCGACGGCTACACCGACAGCACCGGTAGCCCAATGTTCAATGAAGAGCTCTCGCAACAGCGAGCAGGTTCAGTTCAGTCCTATCTCACGCAACAGGGAGTACCGGCAGGATCGATCGGCATTCACGGCTTCGGCGAGGCCAACCCAATCGCCTCAAACGACACCGCCGCGGGACGTCAGCAGAACCGAAGAGTGGAGTTGGTCGTTACTGGGCAGTCGATCGGGACCCAACAGGCAGAGCAGTAGATAAGGAACTAGAGCGGGTGCCCCATCCTTGTCTCGCGTACCTTTGCGAGACAGGGTGGGGATTTTGACTCTCAAACTAGCCTTTAGTGCGAAGGCTTAAGCTGACCATTTCTTCCTGAATCCTCTGCCAGGCGCGTTCCACATGCCGCTCAGTCGTATTCGTCTGTCCAATGCACATGCGCAGCGTCAGCTTGCCATTAAGTTTGGTGTGGGTCAGGTACAAATCTCCACTCCGGTTCAGGGCATCCATCAACTTCTGAGTTGCGTCATCTCCCGACTTAAGCCGGAAGCAAACCAGGTTCAGCGGCGCGGGCGCTGCGATCTCGAACCTTTCATCCCCGCGCACCCAATTCGCGAAGTCCTGCGCGAGCCGCACGTGCTCGCGAATATGAAATTGCAGTCCCTCAATTCCGTAATACCGCAGCACGAACCACAGCTTCAAAGATCGAAACCTTCGTCCCAATGGAATCTGCCAGTCGCGATAGTCAAATACCGCGCCAGATTCTGTCGCTCTGTTCTTCAAATATTCCGGCAGCACGCTCAGGGTTTGGATCAGCGCCTTCCGATCAGCCACGTAAAAGCAGTCGCAATCGAAATTCGTGAACATCCACTTGTGAGGATTGAAGCAATAGCTGTCCGCGAACTCGACTCCATTGTGGAGATACCGAAACTCCGGGCACAGCGCGGCCGTCCCTGACATTGCGGCATCTACATGCAGCCAGATATTCTCGCGCCGGCAGATTTCCCCGATCTGCGCCACCGGATCAATGGCATTGGAAGATGTCGTCCCCACCGTCGCACAAACAAAAAATGGAGTAAGCCCCGACCGCTTGTCTCTCTCGATCGCATCCGCAAGCGCGGCAGCTTTCATAGCGAAGTTTTCGTCGGCCTCGATCAGCCTCAGGTTCTCCCGCCCAACGCCCGCAATCTGAATCGCCTTTTCGACTGATGAGTGTGCCTGCGACGAGGTATACGCAACCAGCTTTCCCCGGCATCCTTCGCGATTCGACACGAAACTCGTCGCCCGTTCCCGCGCTGCAAGAATCGCGCAGAGAGTTGCGCTTGATGCTGTGTCCTGAATCACTCCCCCGCCGCTGCTCGTTGAAAGAAATTTTTTCGGTAATCCCAGCGCCGGAACCAGCCAATCGAGCACCAGCGTCTCCAGTTCCGTGCACGCCGGGCTCGTCGCCCACAGCATCCCCTGCACGCCAAGGCCGGAGGAAAGGAGATCGCCCAGAATTCCCGGCCCTGATCCATTCCCCGGAAAAAATGCATAAAAATTCGGCGACTGCCAGTGTGTAACACCGGGCAGAATTTTTTCTGCCACGTCTCTCAGCAGCGCGGGAAATGCCTCGCCTTGTTGTGGCGCACTCGCCGGCAGCGACGACCGAATCTCCCCGGGTTTAACTTGCGAGAGCACCGGAAACGACTCGATCCGCGAATAGTAATCCGCGATCCAATCCACGACCACATGTCCCTGTTTCCGGAATTCCTCCGGCGTCATGTGAAAAGATTTGCTTTGTGCGCTACTTGAGATAGGAAGTGCAGGCGGTCCAGCTTTGCTCATCCATCAAGTCTAAGCCAGCCGCCCGTAGTAAAGACGAGTGATGTAATCGAACGTGACTTTGCCATCCTGCTGATGAAGATCGAATATTCGGCGCAGTTCGTGCAACATGGGCTCGTGATTCGGATGTCCCTGCCCGGGTGCGTAAGAAGACGAGAGCAATCGCCCTTGCGCTCCCTCATAGTCAAATTCCTGTTGGATTTCAAATGTCCGCTCCTGAAACGGATGCGGCTCAAAAAACCCGCCTACAACCGTGTGCTCGTGACGAACTTGCTGGTAGTCGGTTCCGTATTTCAGAAGCAACTGCTCGTAATCGCGAAGGAATGGCGTTGAGTCGATCCGGCGCTCGTTCCACAGGAGTACCAGCCAGCCGCCGGGCTTCAGAATGCGCGCGAATTCTTTCCGCGCCTTCGGAATATCAAACCAGTGCCCCGCCTGCGCCGCGGTTACAAAATCAACCGAGACATCAGGCAGAGTTGTAGCTTCGGCCGTCCCGTTGACGCTCCTGAACTTCGGATAGGCTTTCAGAAATTCCTCACCGGCTTGCCGCATATCCGGATTCGGCTCGACGGCGTACACCGGGTTCCCATGCTTCAGCAACAGCTTCGCAAAAATCCCCGTGCCGGAAGCGACGTCGGCAATCACGGAATCCCGCGTCAGCCCACACTCACGTTCGAGAGTGTCAATAACCTCTTTCGGATAAGAAGGCCTGTAGCGAACGTAATCGGCTACGCGCGAGGAAAAACGTTGAGTGGAATCGACGAGGGCCATAGACAACACTACTCAACTGATGGGGACCGGGGATTCTGAATGCTTCGTGTCCAAAACGAGAGCTAGATTCCCCGATGGCGTTTCAAACAATTTGCCAAGCGGGAATTGTGCGAGTTCGTGGTCAGCAATTTGGATATTCTCGCAGGTTGGCGACGCGGGAGCTTTGGGTCCGCCACTAACGACCAGCAACCAGTCGCCTCGACGCAGAAGACAAAAAGGGTGATGCCATGGATCGGTTTGCTGACTAGGACTGAGGTAGCTTGCGTTAGCAGTGCTGCGTACCCACGACCCTGATGCAGTGTGGCTCAGTGTTGCTTTGCCGACTCGCAGTGCTGCAATCCACGCGTCAAATAATTTGGCATCCGACTGAAACGCGATCGGATTCTGTTGATACAAATCCAGAAGTGCACCGGATTTCTTCTCACTGTTGGATGGTTGCCGGACTACTAAGACGTCCGAGGCCGCTTTCTTGAAAACAATTCCCAATGGCTTGAAATCGGCCTTGGCAAAGGCAAATTGAAGACTGTAACCAAGCCAGAAATACAAGGCGATTCCGGCAATGATGAATGCCCCTAAAACCATCCCCATTTTCAAGGCTAGTTTCTTGCGACTTAGCATCACTCTCTCGCCTTACGGATTGTAATCCCCAGTTCCTTCAACTGCCCCTCGCTCACCGGCGTCGGTGCGTCCACCATCAAGTCGACTGCACGCGCCGTCTTCGGGAATGGAATCACTTCTCGCAAGCTCTCGGCACCGGCAAGGATCATCACGATTCGATCTAGTCCCAGCGCAATTCCGCCATGCGGAGGCGTTCCATACTCCAGCGCTTCCAGAAAGAATCCGAACCTGGCCCGAGCTTCCTCGTCGCTCATGCCGAGCGCCTGGAAGATTTTCTTCTGAATATCCTGGCGGTGGATTCGAATCGAGCCCGACCCCAGCTCCGTTCCGTTCAGCACCACATCGTAGGCCAGCGCGCGAATCTCCCCCAGCGGCGACTTCGGATCGTTCACCGAATCGATATTCGCATCGAGCTTGGCGAAATCTTCTTCATGCAGCGTAGTAAACGGATGATGCGCCGGATTCCAGCGCTTCTCCGTCTTGTCCCACTCGAACATAGGGAAATCCGACACCCACAAAAATCTGAAGTCGTGCTCGACGTCGCCCGTCTTCTCAAATGCCTTGTGTTTTGCCGCATACTTCTGCGCCAGATCCAGCCGCAGGAATCCGCACTTTTCGCAGAAATGCTGCACGCTCTGATCCATCACCGCCGCGTTCTCCGGCTTATTCGCCGCCCCGGCCAGCAGCCAGAGATCGTCGGATTCAATCGCCGCAAAGCTTTGAATCTTGTCCGATAGCGCCTCGTAATCTTTCGCGAACCGCTTCGGGTCAGTCATCAACTGCACGAACGTCGGCCCCTGCACATGGTTGTACGCACCGTACGTTCCAATCGTCCGTCGCTCGGTGCCGGAAATATCTCCCGCCTTCGGAATGCGAATCACCTGCAGCGGAAATTCCTTTCGCATGCGGAACTTCGACGCCATCTCTTCCCATTCTTCTGCCGTCAGCGCGTCGCGGGCATCCACCATGGCAGGCAGGCGCATGTCGGGCTTGTCGTTTCCATATTGCCGAATCGCTTCGTCATAGCTCATGCGCAAGAAAGGTGTCTGGATCTCATATCCCGCCGCCTTGAACGCAGCGGTCAGGAATCCTTCGACCACATTCCATACCGTCTCCACCTGCGGATACGTCATCTCCAGATCGATCTGCGTGAACTCGGCCTGCCGGTCGGCGCGGAAGTCTTCGTCGCGGAAGCAGCGGACGATCTGAAAATATTTATCGAATCCCGAAATCATCAGGATCTGCTTGAACATCTGCGGCGACTGCGGCAATGCATAAAACGACCCCGGCAGCACCCGGCTGGGCACCAGATAGTCGCGCGCGCCCTCGGGCGTCGACCGCGTCATGAAGGGCGTTTCAATTTCGAAGAATCCCTGGGCAGAAAGATAGTCGCGGATCGCCTTCGAAACCTTGTGCCGCATCTCGATGTTGAACTGCATCGTGTCGCGACGCAGATCAATATAGCGATACTTCAGCCGCATCTCTTCATTCGGCAGAACCGTTTCGCTCGGTAAAAATGGCGGCTGCTTCGAGTCATTCAGAATGCGTAGCTCTTCTACCATCACCTCGACTTCGCCCGTGGGAATATTTTTATTCACCGTGTCGGAGTCGCGCTTTTTCACCGTTCCCACGACGGCGATCACATATTCATTGCGCAGCAGATTGGCTTTGTCGTGTGCGGCCACATTCAACTCGCGGTTAAACACCACCTGGGTGACACCGGTGCGGTCGCGCAGATCAATAAAGATGATGCTGCCGAGATCGCGCCGCCGGTTCACCCATCCCATGAGCACGGCCTTTTTGCCGGCATCGGATGTACGAAGAGCGCCGCACATATGCGTGCGTTTTAAATCGCCTAAAAAATCGAGCAAGTTTTGCCTTTCGAAGAAGCTGTCAGTCATCAGCCGTCAGCCTTAGCCGCCGCCACGATCCATCTGTCATTCCGAACCGCTTTAGCGGTGAGGAATCTGCTTCTCCCATCCTGAAAGATGGACGTCAGCGTAGCATCTCAATCGAGTGAGATCGAACCGATGGCCTGAAGAAGACCGGTGGGCCGAAGTAGGGATTATAAATGCTCGCGTGACCCCGCCGGGGTGCCCCACTCTTCCCGCGTTCTTTGCGGGAGGGTGGGGAATCTGACTTTCGTATGCAGCTACTTCGTCGTAGTCTGCAGCTACATCGTGCTCTCGCACAATTTATTTTTCAATCAGTACATCACTCGGAGCGGCGTGCTCTGTTCGAACTTCAGTTTCCATTCCCCGCCCTGCCGTACCCATAGATCAGAGACCTTAAAGTACCGCGGGTATGTCAAATTATCTTCGGCCAGTTCCTTTGTAGCCGTGTCGGACAATGTGATGGCGGAGTTATAGGAAACCAGCATCGAGTCGTCATCGATGCGAAGTGCCTGGGGACTATAAAAGATAAAATCTTTCAGAAAGCCTTCCTTTGCTGTTCCCAGCATCTCGTTCCGGCTGCCGGAATCGCCGGCCATGTCAACGCTGCGAAAGTCATCCGCAAGCAAGTTGTTCAGGGCCGCCGCATCTTTAGCTTTTTCCGCCTCGAGGACAGCCCGCGATTTCGCAATCAGGCTTTGCGCATCGGCGGCACCTGAGTGTACAGCGGTCTGGGCCGACGACGCCATGCAGAACATAAGGATGTAAGCTGCTAAACAAATCTTCATTTCCCCTCCCCGAGATCACGAATTTTGGCTGCCAGCTCCGGGCGCGAAACTGACTCTTGCTTGCCCGTCGCCAGATTCTTCAACGCGAAAACTCCCGTGCTGAGTTCATTCTCGCCCGCGATCAGCGCATATTTCGCGCCGAGCTTGCTGGCAGTTTCCAAGGATTTTTTCAGCCGGAAAGTTTCATCCCCAAGCTCGACTACTAAGTCGTGCTGCCGCAACTCCCGCGCCAGCCTCGCCGCTTCCTTATTCATCCCGCCGCCAAGCGGAGCAACATACACATCCGGCTTGCGCAATACATCTTCAGGAGATTTACCCAATGATATGACCAGCCGGTCTTCACCAATCGCAAATCCAATTCCCGGAGCCGGCGGTCCGCCAAGCTCTTCCGAGAGCCCGTCGTAGCGACCCCCGCCCAGAATCGCATTCTGCGCACCCAGGTTCCCATGCGTGAATTCAAACGCCGTCCGCGTGTAGTAATCCAGACCGCGCACCAACCTGTCATTTTCCTGAAACTCGACCCCGACCGATCGCAGGATCTCTTTTACCTGCTGAAAATGCTGCCGACACGACTCGCACAAAAATTCGCTGATGCGCGGCAGCTTCTCGATGATCGGCTGATCTTCCGGAACTTTGCAGTCGAACACCCGCAGCGGATTGGTCACCGCGCGCCGCTGGCAATCCGGGTCCATTCTGTCTTTTACCGGAGCGAGTGCCTGCCGCAACGCTTCGTTGTATTTGGCGCGATCTGCCGGGCAGCCGATTGAATTGAGTTGCAACGTCCATCCTTTTATTCCGAGCCGATCAAGCATTGTCGCCAGCAGTTCCAGAATCTCGGCATCTCGTGCCGGAGATTCGCTCCCCGAAGTCGCCGGCCCAATCACCTCGGCACCTATCTGATAAAACTGCCGGTACCGCCCCTTCTGCGGCCGCTCCCGCCGGAACTGCGGCCCTATATAGAAGAGCTTGTTCAGCCCTCGCGATTGCAGATTGTGCTCGATATACGCGCGAACCACTCCGGCCGTATTTTCCGGACGAAGAGTGAGGGACTGACCTGTCGAGTTATCCGGAGCGAAATATTCATCAAATAGTTGGACGCTATCAAGCGTGGCCCTGTAGGCAGGGTCTGTACGGGCTCTTTCAACAACTTGGTTCAGCGCGGCCAATCTTTCCCTTAGGGTGTCTCCGCGATCCATCCACGTGTACATCTCCTTCGAAACGATGTCCGTGTCCTCGCCGACCCCGCGAGCGAACAGTTGCGTGTCTTCAAAAATCGGCGTGCGGACTTCCTGGAAGTTGTAGGCCTGGAACACATCACGCACCGTCTTCTCGACAAAGTTCCACAGCGCCGTCTCCGGCGGCAGCAGATCGCGCGTTCCTCGGATTGCTTTAATCATGTCTTTCGTCGTGCGTCGCGGGTCGTGCGCCAAACCCTCTCGTCCCGGAAAGTCAGGTTGTGCGCCGGCCGAGCACCCGTCGTTCTGAACTCAGCACCCAACCACCTGTCATCCTGAGCGAAGCAGATGCTTTTCGCTTGCGAAAGCATCTGCGAAGTCGAAGGACCCATGCACTTCTCGTCCCATCCTGAAATGTCAGGGAATTCCAACCGCGCACTCTTATGAGAATAACTTGAAATTGCGTATGGAGTTTCAACTTACATACATCCTTCGATTCCGCGTAGCGCGAAATCAAACTCCGCTCAGGATGACAGCAGGAACTATCTCTCCGCCAAGTACGCGTCCTTATACCCCAAATAATTATTCGCGTACCGCATGATGCTCTCCTGGTCGGCAAGCTCCAGCTTGCGGCGAAACTTTCCCGGCGACCCCATCCACAATGACCCCGGCTCCACCACAGTCTTCTCCGGAATCAGCGTACCTGCCGCGATAATCGAGCCTGCCCCGATTCGCGCGCCGTTCAAAATGATCGATCCCATCCCGATCAGGCACCGATCTTCGATCGTGCAGCCATGCAGCGTTACATTGTGGCCAACAGTAACGTATTCGCCGAGGAAAACCCCATACTGCTGCTTCATCCCGTGCAGCACGCTGCAATCCTGAATATTCGAGTGCGCGCCCACTCGGATCGAATGCACGTCCCCGCGCAGCACCGCGTTCATCCACACGCTGGCGTGTTCTCCAAGCACAACATCGCCGATAATCTGCGCCGAGTCATCGACATAGCACGAGTTCGGAATCGTCGGTGAGATACCTTTGTATGCGCGAACCATAAATGGACATTCAGCAATGAGCGGCGAGCAATGGGCTGTGAGCAACCAAGGCGCCCGTCGGTTGGCTCATCGCTCACTGCTCACAACTCGCCGCTCATTACTCACGGCTAAATTTACCAAAGTTTCCCTCTTCGGGAATCTCTCGCAAAATTTCTGCGCACATCACTGACTTCCCTCCCAGCTTTCTGCTATAAGCAATCCACCTCCCGTCGAGGCTGGACTCACTTTCTGCGCGGAGTGATCCATGCGGCACGTCATCTTCTGTATTGCGGCACTTGTTGTAATCCCAACCTTGTGCTTCCCTCAAGATAGTTCCACCGGCGCCATTCACGGCACCGTTCTGGATCCCTCCGGTCGCCGCATTCCCGGAGCCTCCATCGCTCTGGTCAACAGCTCGACCGGCTTATCCTATTCGCAAATGTCCGATGCTATCGGCGGTTTCAACTTCGAACTGCTGCCGCCCGGCGACTACTCCGCGCGCGTCACTGCTAACAAAATGTCTCCCCAGGTCAGCCCCTTTCTCCACGTGACTCTAGGCGAAGTCACGGAAATCAACTTCAAACTGCAGATCGCCGGAGCCGCGGAAAACGTCACCGTCTCCGCGGAAGCTCGCATCATCGAAACCCAGCCACACGGACTCTCCACCGTCATCGACGAACGCGCCATCCAGAATCTTCCGCTGAACGGCCGCCGCTTTACCGATTTGTCGCTGCTCACCTCGCAAGCCACTCAGGACCCGCGCGGTCAAAATTCAAGCTCCACCGGCGACCTCTCTTTTGGCGGCGTTCGCGGATTCCAGACCAGCTACCTGGTCGATGGCGGTGACAACAACAACGCGTTCTTCGCGCAAGCGCGTGGACGCTATCGCGCTCCATACCAATTTTCGAATGAAGTCATCCAGGAATTTCGCGTCTCGCCCAATTCAAACTCAGCCGAATCGGGCCGGACCGCAGGCGCAGTCGTCAATGTTGTCACCAAATCCGGCACCAACAAATTTCACGGCACCGGCTTCTACTACCTGCGCGATAGCGACTTCGACGCCCGCGATCCCGAACTGAACATTAAGCCTTACGACATCCAGCACCAGTTCGGTTTCACTCTCGGCGGCCCGCTCAAGCGCAATCGCATCTTCTTTTTCGCCGGATACGACCAGCACATCTTCCATGAGCCAACAGTTGTGCGCTTCGTAAATGGCGCCAGCACAATCATTCCGCAGGCGAGCACTGGCCCATTCACTCCCGGCGACTTCGAAGCTGACGACCAGGGTCTGGTTTTTTCAACCGCTGCCCAGCTTTCAAAACAGGCAGGACTTTACCCCTCGAAGTTGTTAGGCCGCGCCGCCTTCGCCAAACTCGACATTGCAATTTCCCCGCACAACCAACTCTCGCTGCGGGTCAACAGCTCCCACTACACGGGCGCTAATAATGTCTTCCTGGATCCTTCCAGCCCTCTCACTACTTACTCCATCTCTGACAATGGGATCGAAAACGTTGAAACCGAAACTGCAACCGCCTCTCTCACCAGCGCGCTCTCCTTCCATACCGTTAGCCACTTGCGCGTGCAGTATTCCCTCGATCACCAATGGTCACAGAGCAACTCTTTCGATCCGTTAAGCCGTATTCCCGGCATTCTTGACGGCATGGGCCGCTCGAGCATCTTGCCACGCGAAACCCGTGAGCATCGGCAACACATTGCTGAAACCATCAGCCGCGAAGGGTCCCGCCACTCCTGGAAATTTGGCGGAGATGCCCTAATTACTCAGATCTATGATTTCTTTCCTTCCAATTTCGGCGGCGAATATCTCTTCGATCCCATCGCCGTGAATCCCTTCACCTTCCAGCCGCAAATAGGCGGACTCGAACTTACCCCGCTGCGCGCCTACGCGCATGAGGTGCCACACTATTACTTTCAAACTTTCGGTTCTGCCGTGAGCCATCCCGATACCAACGAGTACGCCGGGTTCGCCCAGGATCTGATTCGCGCCACCGATCATTTCGACATCAGCCTCGGCGTGCGCTATGACCTGCAGACTTTCACCACAAAATACCTGCAGACGAATCCACTCTGGCCGGACTCTGGGAAAGTCCCGCTCAACACAAAAAATTTCGCTCCACGCATCGGTTTGTCTTACTCGTTTGGAGACCAGCGGCCACTGGTCGCGCGAGCGAGTTACGGCCTGTTCTATCCGCGCCTTCCGCAGATTTACAACTCTTCGATCGAAACCGGCAACGGCTTGAGGCCAAATTCAATTTTTCTGAATCAGACCGTTTTCGCCGATGAGCAAATTTTCCCGCAATATCCGATCCCGCTCGTACCTTGTTCATCGCTCGCAACCTCTTGCGTTCTTCCGGCGAACCTGCTTCCCTACGCCGAACGCGACGTCTCTGCGTTCTCGCACAATTTCCGCTCACCTGAAGTTCACCAGGCCAGCCTGAGCCTGGAGCGCGAAATTTCAAGTCGAGTCGTCGCCGAAGTTTCTTACTCATTCGTCCACGGCCAGGACCTGATCCGCGCCCGCGACGTGAATCTTCCGGTTCCTACGACGGTTCAATATCCAGTCTTCGATCCGTCCGGGCTCAACGTGCTCAGCTATGGCTCCGAAGAAAGTTTTTCCACCTGGCAGTTGACCTCGTCTCTTACTAGTCCATTTACTCCATGCGTGAATCCTCTCGTGCGCCCAATCCCTCAACTCGGTTCGATCGATGTTTTCGAAAGCGCCGCCTCCAGCATCTACCACGGCGGAACAATCTCCATTCGCCGCCAGATGACGCACGGGCTTTATTTTCGCCTTGGCTACACCTACGCCCATGCCATGGACAACGGCCAGGACGCACTCGTTGCCGGCCGCCCCGCGACCGTTCAGAATTCTTACTCTCCAAATTCCGAACGCGCTAACAGCGTCACCGATCAACGCAACCGTTTTGTTTTTTCCTGGATGTATGAACCACGCGCCATTAACGGCGGACACGGCTGGATCGGCTATCTCACCAAAGGTTGGAAAAATTCCGGCGTCGTCACTGCTGGAAGTGGCATGCCCGTGGATGAGACCGTCGCCGGCGATGCCAATCAGGACGGCAACTACGGCAACGATCGAATTCCCGGCGCTCGCCGAAATTCGTTCATCGGCCCCGACTACGCGAGCACGAACATGCGGATCGCACGCCGGCTATACTCAAAGAACGGACGCACGCTCGAATTCACGGCTGAATCGTTTAACTTGCTTAATCGTTTGAATAGCCGTTTTCAGCTCACCAGCGACGGCGCCATGAGCAACGCCGCCACCTTCAATTTTGGCACTAAACACATTGGAATCAATTACTTTCCGGCCTACTATCAGGTCCCAAGTAATTTCATGCGAGCCACCAGTGCTTACGCGCCACGCCAGCTCCAGTTTGCTTTGCGAGTCAGATTTTGAACACCAGGAAAGCGAAGTTTTTCTACGCCAGGAATTCGATATTCCTTGACTTTATAGCGCCAAATTGCAATAAAAGACGAGTTCAACCAGGACCAGTTTGGGGGTGCAGTTTAGTTGGCAGAAGTACGATTGCAGGAAGGCGAGTCGCTCGAAAACGCTCTCCGTCGCTTCAAACGTAAGGTGCAGCAAGAGGACATCATTAAGGAAGTCAAACGTCACTCTTTCTACCTGAAACCCGGCGAAAAAAAACGCGTAAAAGAAGCGCTGGCGCGAAAGCGCAGCCGAAAGAAGCAACGTAAAGAGCAGGAATGAATGCTGTGGGGCCGCAACTGCAACTTGCGGCCCGCATATCTATCATCAAAGACGCCGGTCTTGGCGCGCTTAATTCTCCTGCCAGAGTTTAAGCAGTTCCCGCACACTTCCCCGTGCGGAGGGGCCGAACCCAGGGTAAGTAGTTCACTAGAGAGGGGCAAGATCACGCAATGGCGCAAACCGCAGGTTTGTACGTTTGCGTCCGTTTGCACTGGGCCAAAGGAGCTCTCGGATGGAATTCCAGGACAGGATGCTGAAGTGCGTTGACTGCGGATCGGATTTTGTCTTTACCGCGGGCGAACAATTATTTTTCCACGACAAACAATTCAAGAACGAACCCAAACGTTGCAAGAATTGCAAGACCAAGCGGCTTGCCTCGGTGGGCGCTGCGCCGGTGCGCCAGGGCTTTGCCGCGCGGCCTAAAGTTGAAACCCACGCAGTGTGCTCTCAATGCGGTAAAGAAACGACGGTGCCTTTTCGTCCGACTCAGGGACGTCCCGTATTTTGCCGTGAATGTTTTCGCGAGCGACGGCAGGCCGCCAGCGCCTGAATAGATAAAAAAATCTGGAACTTGCGATGGATCGAATCTCCCGGCAAACCGGGAGATTCGTGCCTTAGCTGGCTTTCTGTTGTTCCTTCGCTTCGGGGGCTGCGTCAAACCGCGCCAGGCGCGCACGGGTTTGCTTCTCATCCTGATGCCGCACAAGTAGCGCTTCGATTTGCCGCAACAGGTCTTGCGTTCCGATCGGTTTCACCAGCACCGATTGCACGCTGTCATTTCTCCAGTCCACATTGCGTGGCGGGTAGGCTGTCAGCAATGCTGTCGCCGGATCATAACTCTGCTGCCGCGCCGCGCGGATCACATGAAAACCTGCATCGTCGGTCTCCATGCGCGAATCCGTAATCACCATATCGAACTCGCCGATAGCCAGCTTCTGAATGCCTTCCGCTGCCGAAGCCGCGGTCTGCACTTCAAACTGATTCAGCTCGAGAACTGCTTTCAGTGTAAGCAGTACAGTAGTATCGTCGTCCACTAACAGGATCCTGCGCTTCATCAAATCCTCGAATGCTACTGCAAGGCGTCCGGAGTCGAACTCCGGAGTTGTACATACGCTAGTATAGTTCCGTGGCCAGCTTTTACGTAGAAAATTTCGGTTGCCGCGCTACCCAGGCCGACGGCGCTGCTATCGAGGAACAGTTCCGGCAACGCGGGCTGGACCGTGCGTCCCGCCCCCGCGAGGCGCGGTTTGTGGTGCTTAATACCTGTGCCGTAACGGCTTCCGCTGAACAGGACGCCCGCGCCGCCATCCGGCGAGTCCGCCGGGAGAACCCCCTCTGCGAGGTAATAGTTACCGGATGCTACGCCCAGCGCGCCCCCGCGGAAATTGCAGCCTTGCCTAGCGTTTCCCTTGTTGTCGGCAACTCTCACAAACACAATTTGGCACACATTGCCCTAACTACACAGTCTGAGAAGGACATTGTTGAATCCGGTTCATTTATCCCTTTGACCCGGTTGACTGAGACCGCCGACTCGTGCCGCGATTCGATTTTTGTCTCCGATATTTTCGCCCACACCGAATTGCTGGCGGCGCCCGTCTTTGATTCCGCCAACGAGCGCACTCGTCCGAACCTGAAGGTGCAGGACGGATGCAATAACCGCTGCTCCTTCTGCATTATCCCTTCGCTTCGCGGACGCAGCCGCTCACTTTCCTCCGACGAAGTGGTCCGACAGATAGGTCAGCTTGTCGACTCGCGCTATCGCGAAGTCGTAATCTCCGGAATCAATCTCGGCCGCTGGGGTCGTGATTTGCCTGTGTGGGTCGGACATTCCTGTTCGGCGACTGCACAGCCTGTGTGGGTCGGACATTCCTGTCCGACAAATTCCGATAATGCGTGGGACGATGGGCTTACACGGCCGCCGAAGTTCGAGGATTTGATTCGCGCCATCCTCGACCACACATCTCTCGAAAAACTCCGCATCTCCTCTGTCGAACCCATGGACTGGACCGACTCCCTCATCCAATTGATGGCCGGATCTCCGCGCATCGCCAAGCACGCGCATGTTCCCATGCAGTCCGGCAGTGATGCCGTGCTTCGCCGCATGCATCGCAAATATCGTCCCTGGCACTATCGCGAGAAGATCGAGAAAATTCGCTCCGCCATGCCCACAGCCGCCATTGGCGCGGACGTAATGGTCGGATTCCCAGGCGAAACCGAGGCGGAGTTCGAAGAGACGCACCGTATGGTGAAAGACCTGCCGTTCACCTACTTGCATGTCTTCACATTCTCGGCTCGCCCGGGCACGCCGGCTGCATCCATGCCGGACCAGGTCCCAATAAAAATTGCGCGCGAACGCAACCACATCCTTCGCGACCTCGCAGCACAAAAGAAAACTGAGTTCATGCGCACCTTCATCGGCCAGCAAATCGATGCCATCACGCTGTCCACCGTCTCGCAAGACTCAACCGGCAACTGGACCGAAGCCCTGACGGACAACTATCTGAAGTTGAAGTTGGCCGGAAGTCAGACAGCCAACCACTGGATCAAAGCAGAGGTCGTCTGGGTTGAGGGTGAAGCATTGATCGCGCGTCCGGCATTGCCGGTTGGAGATTCGGCTTGAAGATCAGAGCAGAAACCAGCTCCGCAGGAGCGACATTTAAATTAAGCGCAACAAACAGAACCGAGTCCCTTTAGGGACGGCACAAATTTTGCTCCCAACCACCGCAACCGGCAGTCTCATACAAATATGAACGCGGAAGTCTGGCCTAAAAAATTTCGCTCTCTCCTTCTCACGCTCACAATCCCGCTTCTCGTAATACTCACAAATTCCGCGCAAACTGCCGGGCCTTCGAGCGCAAAATCCGAACCCGGGTTCCTCGACCCCCTTCCGCAAGACACCGGCGCCCTCGGCTTGAAACAAGAACTCCGGCGTCTGCAAAACACCGGCCGTCTCATGATGGTTGTCGCCCACCCCGACGACGAAGATGGTGGCTTGCTCACGCGCGAATCCCGCGGCCAGGGCGTAACCACGCTTCTGCAGACTCTCACTCGCGGCGAAGGCGGACAAAACAAAACCGGCAATACTTTCTCCGATGAACTCGGCATTCTTCGCGTTCTCGAACTGCTCGCAGCCGATCGCTACTATGGAGTCGAAGACCGCTTTACCCGCGTCGCTGACTTCGGATATTCAAAAACTGCTGACGAAACTTTCCAGAAATGGGGAGGTCACGACGTCCCGCTTTCCGATATCGTGCGCACGATCCGCGAGTTCCGCCCCGATGTGTTGATTGCCCGCTTCTCCGGAACCGAAGCCGATGGCCACGGGCATCACCAGGCCTCCGCGATCCTCACCAAAGAAGCCTTTCGCGCCGCCGCCGATCCGAACCGATTCTCCGATCAGATCAAGCAGGGCCTTCTGCCCTGGCAACCGAAGAAGCTTTACATCGGGAATGTTTGCGGCTTCGGCGCTTCCACCTGCCCCGACGAGAACTGGACGGTCAAGATCAACACCGGTGAAGACGATCCCCTGCTTGGAATGTCCTACGTGCAATTTGCAATCGCCGGATTGCGCCATCAACAATCGCAAGGGCTTGGTGACATCCGGATTCCCTCGGGGCCGCGCTACGCCTTTTACAGACTCGTAGACTCGGTCCTGCCCAATACCAAGGACGACAAGGGACACGAAAAAGATTTCTTCGACGGCATCGATACAAACATCGCCGCCATCGCAGGCACTGTTGATCCCCGCGCTGGCGACAAAATCCGCCAGGCCGCCGCCAAAATTAATCTCGCGGAGAAGTCGGCCCCTGGAAAACTCGACGCGGTTGTCGCCCCGCTCCTCTCGGTGCTTGATCTGCTAAACGGAAATGCCAACATCCAGGGCAAAACTCCCGAACAGCGCACCGCGCTTGTGAAAGTCGAGAACGAGGAACAGCACGTGCGCACGGCAATCAATCTCGCGCTCAACGTCGAACTGACGGCTTCCTTGGTTTCTCCGCCAGGTTCGGTCGATCACAAAGCCATGCCGGCGATTTCGCCTGGCCAGAATTTTGCCGTGAAAGTCACCTTCCACAACGGATCGCCGCTTCCGCTGAGGCTCGACTCTGTCGTTCTCTCTGGCACGGTCACCGACCACGGGGTCGCAGTTGATGACCGCGCGAACCAACTTCCCGTCGCTTCCGGCCAAAATTACGAGCACATATTTCAACTTCGCGCGCCGGAAACCGTGCCGTTCACTAAGCCCGGCTTTCATCGCAATGACCCGCAGCGCGACAGCATCTATACCATTGACCAACCGCAATTGATGAACACCCCATTCATTTCGGCCCTTCCCGCATTCGCAAGAGCAAGTTTCGAGATGGTAGGCGTTGCTACTCCGAAATCATCGGCAGGCTTGACGACCACAAACGTTCCTGAAATTTCTGCGCCGGTCACGGTACCAATAAAGAACATCCCCGGCGCTCCAGACAAGGCGGAACTTGCCGTGGTACCGGCGTTTTCAGTTGCCATAGATCCGGGAGATCAGGTCGTCCCCGCAAGCGGGACGTCACCAATCAAGATCCATGTAAAAGTAAGTTCCAATCTGGAAGGACCACAAAACGCAACCGTCCGCTTGCAGGCTCCGCCAGACTCCCAAACCTCCCCACTGCAACAGCCGGTTTCGTTGTCGCATCGCGGGGACGAGAAGTCCCTGGAATTTGAGTTTTCTCCCGCCGCCATGACGCAGGGTGGCGTGAAACTTCGCGCCGTCCTCAGCAACGGCAACATGAACTATTCCGAGTCCTACACGCTCGTCACTCGTGAGGACCTCGGTTCCTTCTACTACTTCCAGCCCTCGGTGCAGCGCATCAGCATCGTTGATGTCAAAATTCCTCGCAATCTCAAAGTCGGCTACATCATCGGCGCAGGCGACGATATCCCGTCCGTCCTGCGAGAGACCGGAATGAATGTGACCCTCATTCCCGCTGACAAAATCGCGACAGAAAATCTTTCACAATTTGACACGATCGTTCTCGGCGTTCGCGCTTACGATACCCAACCCGAGCTCGTCAATAACAACAAGAGATTGCTCGACTACGTTTCGAACGGCGGCACCCTTATCGTGCAGAACAATAACAGCGTCGGCGATTTCAACAGCGGTCACTTCACGCCATATCCCGCCGACCTGAGCCGCGCGCGCGTTTCGGTCGAGGAAGCGCCGGTAACCATTCTCGACCCTGGCAATCCCATCTTTCACTATCCCAACGAAATTTCGCAGAAGGATTTCGACGGCTGGGTGCAGGAGCGCGGACTCTACTTCATGAGCTCGTGGGACGATCACTTCAAGCCATTGCTCTCCTGCCACGACCCAGGCGAGCCCGACCAGAAAGGCGGACTGCTGGTCGCGAAGTACGGCAAGGGAACCTATATCTATACCGGATACTCGTTTTTCCGTCAGTTGCCGGCTGGCGTTCCGGGAGCAATTCGGTTGTTTGTGAATTTAGTCAGCGCAGGACACCAGCCGTGAGCCATGAGCTATGAGCAACAAGCAAACCTGAAAGCAGAATCCGCTTGCTCGCGGCTCATTGCTCACCGCTCACGGGCTTTACCGAATGTCTAGTCATCCTCAACCCTCCGACCGCACCCTCATCCGCGGCATTGGTCTGTGGAGCGCGACCTCGCTCAACATGATCGACATGATTGGCGTGGGTCCGTTCATTACCATTCCGCTGGTGGTCAGCGCCATGGGAGGCCCGCAAGCCATGCTCGGCTGGCTTCTCGGTGCGCTTCTCGCCACCTGTGACGGCCTGGTTTGGGCAGAGCTCGGCGCGGCCATGCCCGGCTCTGGCGGCTCCTATCAGTACCTTCGCGAAATCTACGGATCGAAGCGCCTCGGCAAGCTGGTTTCATTCCTCTTCATCTGGCAGCTTTCGTTCAGCGCTCCACTGTCCATTGCTTCCGGCGCGATCGGTTTCGCCGGATACACTTCCTATCTTCTGCCCGGCCTCGACCAGCAATATGCCGCCCGCAACTGGCATCTGCATCTTCCGCTTCTCGGAACGTTGCAATTGCACTGGGCTGCCGCCGGAACCACTCTGATTGCAATCGGCATCGTTCTGGTCGCCGTCTTCCTTCTCTATCGCCGGATCACTGACATCGGCGTGCTTTCGAAATTCCTTTGGTTCGGCGTGGTCGGCACCATCGCGTGGATCATCTTCGCCGGTTTCACCCACTTCAACTCAGCCCGGGCGATGAGCTTCCCACCCGGGGCCTTCACTTTGTCAAGAGGCTTTTTTCTCGGCCTCGGCTCCGCAATGCTCATCGCAACTTACGATTACTGGGGTGCCTACAACGTCTGCTTCCTCGGCGACGAGGTGAAGGATCCCGCAAAGAACATCCCCCGCGCCCTCTTGCTTTCCATTCTCCTCGTAGCCTGTCTATATCTGATGATGAACATCAGCATTCTCGGCGTGGTCGATTGGCGCGAGATGCTGCACGCCCAAAGCTCCAACAAGCTCTACGTCGTCTCCACTTTTATGGAACGAATCTATGGAGCTTGGGCGGGAAAGCTGGTCACCGTTCTCGTCATGTGGACCGCCTTCGCCTCAGTCTTTTCGCTGATGCTCGGCTATTCGCGGGTTCCCTACGCCGCCGCGCTCGATGGAAATTACTTCAAAATTTTTTCTCGCATCCATCCCACTTATCGTTTTCCTCACATCTCATTGCTGGCGCTTGGCGGGGTGGCCATGGTTTTTTGCTTTTTCTCCCTTGCCGACGTAATCTCGGCGCTGGTGGTCATCCGTATTCTTCTGCAATTCATCCTGCAGGCAATCGGAATCATTATTCTGCGAGTTCGCCGCCCTGACATGCCGCGCCCCTTTCGCATGTGGCTTTATCCCGTTCCCGCTGTACTGGCAATTTTGGGCTTCAGTTACATCCTTTTCGGGCGCACCAACTTCCTTCAGCAGATTCGCTACGCATTCGTAATCCTCATTGTTGGAATTTTCCTCTATCTCGCGCGTGCCTGGCGCAAACGGGATTGGCCTTTCCGCGCCGCGATATCGGCATCTGTAGAGGTTCAGGCAAGCTGATGTCAGATTCCCTGCACGCCTCATCCCACTCAGCGTCGGCCCACGCCAATAACTCCGCTCTTGCCCCATTGCGCGAACCGCTTTTCCGTTCGCTGTGGATGGCGTCGGTCATCACTTATATCGGCAAGTGGATGCAGATGGTCGGTGCCGCCTGGCTCATGACCCAGATCACCTCCTCGCCATTCATGGTCGGACTGGTTCAAGCCGCAATCATGCTCCCGGTATTTCTAGTTATTCTCCCTGCCGGAGCGCTCGCCGATATGATCGACCGCCGCCGCTTCCTTCTTACTACTCAGGTCTGGATGGTCGCTGCCGCGGGAATTCTCGGCATCCTCACGCTTCTCGGATATGTGACTCCGTGGATGCTGGTCGCTTTCACCTTCTTGCTGGGTCTCGGTGCAGTCGTCAATGATCCCGCTTGGCAGGCGATCGTGCCCGAAGTCGCTTCTCGGGAAAATCACGCCACTGCGGTCGCGTTGAACTCTGCCGCCTTCAATGTCGCAAGAGCTGTTGGCCCTGCGCTGGGCGGCTTGGTAATCGCTGCCACCAATTCCGGCGTGGCATTTCTTATGAATGCTGCTGGGTTTAGCGGTGTGATTCTCTTCTTGTATCGCTGGCGGCGTGCTCCCCGTGCCCAGGCAGAACCTGGGCGCCTCGCCGAAGCTCTTCGCGTTGGACTCAGTTACATGCGCTCCGCTCCACTTGTTCACTGTGTGCTCATTCGCACCGCCGCGTTCAGTGTGGCCGCCAGTTCCCTGCTTGCGCTATTGCCAATCATCGCCCGTCCATTCGGCGCTTCCGGTTACGGTCTGTTGCTCGGCGTCTTCGGACTCGGTGCTCTCGTGGGTGCTGGCCTGCTGCCTCGGTTGCGTTACGCCTTCTCCGTCGATCGCGTGGTCGCAATTGCAATCGTGGTCTTCGCTCTCGCGACTTTTGCATCCGGTCGAATTTCGAGCTTCGCTGGTCTGGCCGCGGTTTTGCTCGTCGCCGGGGGCGCATGGATCAGCATCGTTGCCTGCCTGAACGTCGCCGCTCAAACCATGACCCCGAGTTGGATGCGCGCTCGCGCCATCTCCATGTATCTGCTCGTACTCCAGGGAGGCATGGCCCTCGGCAGCGCCGGTTGGGGCGCGTTAGCAACTAAGTTTGGTGTTCCAGCTACAATGCTTTGTTCCGCTGCCGGTCTGATTTTGGGTCTCGCCGCGGTACGACGCTACCGTCTCGTTTTCGGTGAACTGGATCTCACGCCTTCGGTGAGCGCCGATTGATTCTGCAGTAGAACTTGGGGCAATAAAAAATTTTCAACTTGAGGAGATTTGCAATGCGCTGTGCAAAAATGCTGCTCGCCGGTTTCGTTCTGCTCTGTTGCTCACTTCCAACTTTCGCCCAAATGCAACCGCCGCCTCCGGCAAAAACTTCAGGCGAGGCCCTCAACGCAATCCTGAACATCGCCAAAATGGAATTCGTCTCTGCCGCCGAAGCCATGCCGGATGACAAATATTCTTTCGCTCCCACTTCCGGCGAATTCAAAGATGTCCGCACCTTCGCCGCGCAGGTAAAGCACGTCGCCGCAGTCAACTACATCTTTGGCGCTGAAATTCTGCAGGAAAAACCGCCCGTCGATACTGGCGAAGAAAAAGGTCCGGCTTCGATGACCAGCAAAGCCGACATTCTCAAATTCCTGAATGATTCTTTCGACTACCTTCACAAGGCGATCGCTTCTGTGAATGAGAAAAACGAACTCGATCAGATCGACAGCCTGTTTGGAAAAACGTCGCGCCTGACGATCGCGTCGTTCTCCACTTCACATCCATTCGACCACTATGGTCAGATGGCCGTATATCTGCGGATGAATGGCATCGTGCCTCCAGCCAGCCGCCCGCGAAACAAACAGTGATTGCATTCCAGATGTCTGTATTGTGATTGGACTTCATTACAGTAACGAGGTGTCATCCCGAACTCGCGTTCGCGCGAGACAGGGACCTTACGAGGGCCAAGATCACCACTGCTACACGAGGGTAACTCCTGCAATCGGTGGTGCAGGTGCAATCGCGCCGTAAGGTTCCTCCGAGAGCTTTGCTCTTTTCGGGATGACATTGCGACAAGAAGATCGTTTATTCGGAAAAGCCTGCGAATTCGTGGCTGCTCTTTTTTCCCTTCGTGTTCCTTAGTGTCCTTCGTGGTTGGTGGTTTTGCTTTCATTTCCGCATTAATCTGCGGCCTGCTTGGAATCCGCTGCACAGCAACCTTAGTACCATCTATTTCGCCCGAACCACTTGCGAAGTTCATCCATTTTGCCTAGCATCCCAGATGACAGCCGGCCTGCAAGGTTGGTGATGGCGGTAACCGATTTTTGAACCAATGCCTGAATGAACGGGGCCCGACTCGAAATTAGATCCGGTGTGCCATGCTCCGCCATGCGGAGACGCCTAAAGGGTCGCGGAGGGCTCCATACGTCTACCGACGGTTCATTCTCGGCCCGTCACACGGTCAAGTGGGTCGGCTTGTTTCTCATCGGATGATCGGGTGATCGGATCATCTGACGGTCGTTTTTCTTCGCCTTTTGGATTGGCCGGTGAACCGATGACCAGATGACCCGATCATCAGATTTTTGCCCTTCTCCCCGCATCTAATAAACTAGACCAGTGTTCCCGCATCTTTTTGAATTCGGCCATTTTTCTATTCCCACATACGGCGTTCTTGTCGCTACTGGCGTACTAATCGGTCTATTTATTAGCGTCCGCAACTCCGCCCGTCAAGGCATCAAACCTGAAAACGCCTGGGACTTCGGCATCGCCGTCGTCCTCGCCGGAATCGTTGGCTCAAAAATTCTGTACGTAATCCTCGAATGGCAAAGCAACGCTACGGTCGGCGAGAACCTGCGCGCCGTTTTCAGCTTCGACACTCTTCAATCAGGTGGCGTCTTCTCCGGAGGCCTCGTCGCCGCGTTCGTCGTTGCCTGGTGGTTTCTGCGAAAGCATCACATGCCCGCGCTTGCTACCTGCGATGCATTCGCACCAGGCCTGGCAATCGGGCATTGCATCGGTCGCCTCGGCTGTTTTGCCGCCGGCTGCTGCTACGGCAAGCCGACATCCCATTGGTGGGGAGTCACGTTCAAGAATCTCCTCCCGACGCCACTCGTGGATGCTTTGGTTCCTCGCGAACCCACTCAGCTCTTCGAATCCGCCGCCGAGCTCGGCATCTTCTTTCTTCTGAGCTGGATGTTCCGCCGAAAGAAATTTGATGGCCAGATTTTCGGCGCATATCTGTTCCTCTACGGTATCGCCCGCTTCTGTATCGAATTCGTCCGCGACGATCCCGGCCGTGGCTCCGTCTTCGGCGGCGTTCTTTCCGGCACGCAATTGATCGCCATCGGCCTGGTTCTCGCCGGGGGCCTGATCTGGTACCTGCGCCCCGCCCCGAAACTGGCCATGGCCCCCGCATCGAGATAATTTCCCACTCTCACCAACTGTCATCCTGAGCGAGTCCTACACCTGTCACGCTGAGTGAGTCCTTGCACCCTGTCATCCTGAGCGAAGCGACTCCATTCGCTCGCGAATGGAGGAACGGAGTCGAAGGACCTATGTAGTTGTTTTGCCAATTGTGCTTCATCCTCCAGTTAGAATTCTCCGAGAGAGCATCGCTGCTATCAGGATTGCAGAGGTCCTTCGACTACGAAAGCACTCCGCGCAAAGCGCGGTATGTTTTCTGCGCTCAGGATGACAATTGCAGAAAATAGCGTCAACACGAACGAGCTTCGTCGTACCTGAAGGTAAAGCCGGCCAGCGCCTCGATCACTTCCTCGTCTCTCAACTCCCGGAGACCAGCCGCGCCCGTGTCCAACAACTCATCGCCCAGGAAAAGGTCCTCCTCAACGGCCAGCCAGCCAAAGCCTCCTACAAATTGCGAGGCCAGGAAAAAATAGAAATCGTCGGCGAAGTTGAACGTCCTCCTCTGCGCGCCACGCCGGAAGAAATCCCTCTTGAAATCATCTACGAAGATGACGATCTCGCCGTCATCAACAAGCCCGCCGGGATGATGGTCCACGCCGGCGCGGGATCGACCGAGGACGCCCGCAATCGTGGCACCCTGGTCAATGCACTCTTGCACCGCTTCGGCTCACTCTCCGGAGTTGGTGGCGAGCTTCGCCCCGGAATCGTCCATCGCCTCGACAAAGAAACCAGCGGGCTGATCATAGTCGCTAAGAACGACGCCGCACATCGCAAGCTCGCCGCCGAATTCTCAGGAAGGAAAGTTAAAAAGACTTACGTCGCGCTCGTTCACGGCTCCCCGAAAAATGAGCGTTGCACAATTTCCACTCCGATCAGTCGCGATGTGGTGCGACGCACACGCATGACAACTCGGAGATCCGGTGGCCGTGAAGCGATCACCCACTACGAGGTCCAACAAAGAATCGACTCCGCCTTTGGCAAATTCACCTTGCTCAAAGTAAAAATCGAAACCGGCCGTACCCACCAGATTCGCGTACACCTCGCTTCGATCGGCCATCCCGTGGTTGGCGACAGACTTTACGGTGCTCCTGGTGAAAGCCGCCCAAAATCCGGTGCCGGCGTCTCCCTTCCAAGAAATTTCCTGCATTCCGCCAAACTGCAATTCACGCATCCGAGCAGCCACGAGCCCCTCAGCTTTTCGAGTCCTATTCCGGAACAGCTCGCCGATTTTCTGCGCCTTTTGGACTCGAATCGCTCCCCCAAGAAGCAGCTATAATTGGGTCTCATGCAGTGGTTCCAACGCACTTACCTTGTCCTGATTACGGCTTCGCTCTGCCTTCCGTTTTTCGCTCAGAGCGCCGAGACACAGAGTACCGACGACTTGCCTTCGGCCCCGTCAGCGGTTGCCATCAAACCAAAGCCCGCTCCCGTCAAGGCTCCCGAGCCACCCCAGCCCGCTCCGGCTGATATACAGCCCGCTAATCAGAATGAGTCCAATACTGCGGCGGCCGCGCCTGCACCCTCGGTAGATACAAACGCTACTCAGCCCGACAATGAACCGTCCGACTCAAACCAGATCAAGGTGAACGTTAATGAAATTCCAGTCGTTTTCACCGTAACCGACAAGCACAATCACTACGTCAAGGATTTGGACCAGAAAGACTTCAAGGTAATTGACGACGGCCGTCCAGTCGAAGAAATTCGATACTTCCGCCGCGAAACCGACCTGCCCTTGCGCGTTGGCCTGCTAATCGATTCCAGCGCTTCCGTTCGCGGCCGTTTCAAATTCGAGCAGGAGTCCGCCATCGAATTCATGAACCAGACCATCCGCCCGCGCTACGACCGCGCGTTTGTTCTCGGGTTCGATGCCAGTCTTGAAATCACCCAGGAGTTCACCGACAAGGCCGAACTGCTTTCGAAAGGCATTCGCAGCTTGCGTCCGGGAAACAGCACGCGTCTTTACGACGCGATCTACTATGCCTGCCGCGAACGCCTGATGGATACCAACGACACGGACTCCGTGCGTAAGGCGATCGTGCTCATTACCGATGGCGAAGACAACTCCAGCCGCACCACCCGTGAAGAGGCCATCGATATGGCGCTCCGCGCCAATGTGATCGTTTACACGATCAGCACCAATTTCCCGGGATATGCTGAAAGCGGCAAGTACGACAAGATCCTGCAGCGCATTGCCGACGCGACCGGTGGGCGCTGGTTTGAGCCGTTCGAGGTAACTGATGTGGCGAACGCTTTTGCCCAGATTCAGACCGACCTGCGCAGCCAATACGCGTTGGCCTATCGTCCGGCAGATTTCCGCCATGACGGCCGCTATCGCACCATTGAGATTCTGGCCGAACACAAAGGTTTGAAAGTGCACAGCCGCCACGGATATTACGCGCCGGCAGAGTGAGAAGATTCGTGCGTCGCAGGTCGTGAGTCGTGTGTCGGAAGTCTGTACGTTGAATCCATAGCGCACGACGAGTGTTCTTAGCGTCCTTTGCGAAACCTTGGCGATCTTCGCGGTTGAGAGCTTTTCACCGCAAAGCGCAAGGACTCGGCGGTCTCTGCGGTTAAAAGCTTTTGGCCGATGGCCGACCACCGACGACTGCTTCGCACGACGCACGACCAACGACGCATTCAGAAAGGTAACCCTTGACCCCAACCGAAACCGCAAGCAATACCAAGCGAGAAATCGAAGTTCAGATTCCTTCCGAGGAAGTCACTCGCGAAACCGACGCCCTGATCCAGAAATATCAAAAGCTGGCGCGCATCCCTGGTTTTCGCCGCGGCCATGTTCCGGCCTCCATCATCCGCCAGCGCTTCTCGCAAGAAATCCAGAACGACGTTGTGGACGCGCTCATCCCCAAATACTTCCGCAAGGAGACCGAGCGTCTCGGCCTGATCCCGGTTTCTCAGCCCCGCGTCACCGACCTGCACGCGCACGAAGGCAAGCCGCTGCAGTTCAAGGCCAGCTTCGAGGTCATGCCTGAGATCAAGGTGGAGGGCTACAAGGAACTGCGCGCTGACCGCCCCGAAATTTCCGTCACCGACGACGAAGTCGAAGATTCCCTGAAGTCTTTGCAAGAACAAAAAGCCACGTTCTCTCCCGTCGAAGGCCGCGCCATCGCCGATGGCGACTACGCGCAGGCTTCGCTCGATGGCACACCGAAAACCGCCGATCCAGGCACGAAGCCCGTCCACATGGACGACGTTCTCGTCGAAATCGGCGGCAAAAACACCATGCCCGAGTTCACTGAACACCTTCGCGGCGCAAATGCTGGCGACGAACGTACTTTCGACGTCGTCTATCCCGATGATTTCTCCGACGAACGTCTCCGCGGCAAGACCTTCAGCTACAAAGTCAATATCAAATCCATCAAGCAGAAATCCCTGCCTGAACTGAATGATGACTTCGCCAAGGAACTCGGCGAATTTTCTACGCTTGATGACGTTCGCAAGCGCATCCGCGAAAGTATGGAACACGAGCGTCGACAGAACGCCGAGCGTGAATCCAAGGACAAGTTGCTCGAAGCACTCGTCCGCCGTAACGACTTTGAGGTTCCAGAAGCCCTGGTCGAGCATCAAATAGACATTCGACTCGAACGCGGGCTTCGCGCGCTCGCAGCCCAGGGCATGAGTTCCGAGCACATGAAGAAAATGGACCTGCCCCGTCTCCGCGCCGGGCAGCGGGACCAGGCTCTGCAGGAAGTCAAGGCTTCCTTGTTGCTCGAGAAGATCGCTGATGAAGAAAAAATAGAAGTCGGCGACGAGGAAATCGATCGTGAGATCGAAGCTCTGGCAAAACAGACAAATCAGACGGCCAACGACATCCGTGCTCGTTTGACACGTGATGGAGCGCTGGATAGAATCCGCAACAGGATTCGCAACGAAAAGGCCCTCGATTTCCTGTACCGCCAATCTGCTTAGATTGAGCGACTCCCATCCCCTAAAATCCGGAAGTTCCGGGCCGAAGTGTCAAAGTTGAGCGAGAAGGAGCCACAGAGCATGCTGGTGCCCATGGTTATCGAACAAACCGGCCGCGGCGAGCGCGCCTACGACATCTACTCGCGCCTCCTGCGAGATAACATCATTTTTATCGGCACGCCGATCGATGACAACGTCGCCAACCTTGTCATTGCCCAAATGCTCTTTCTCGCCCAGGAAGATCCCGAAAAAGACATTCAGCTCTATATAAATTCTCCGGGCGGGTCGATTACTTCGGGAATGGCGATCTACGACACAATGCAGTATGTAAAGAACGATGTCACTACAATATGCATTGGTCAGGCAGCCAGTATGGCGGCTACCTTGCTCGCGGCGGGCGAACCGAAAAAGAGATTAGCGCTGCCTAATTCTCGAATTCTGATTCACCAGCCGCACATGGGTGGATTGTCGGGCCAGGCGACCGATATTGATATTCATGCGCGAGAAATTCTGCGCATGAGGGACATTACCAATCAGCTCCTGTCAAAACACACCGGTCAGAAGCTGGAAAAGGTCGAAAAAGACGTGGAGCGCGACTTTATCATGAACGCGCAGCAGTCAAAGGAATACGGAATCATTGACGATATCATCTATAAGACGCGCTAAGTTGTATGATCGGCCTTCCGCCGGTCAGTTTCCGCAAGTTCTCGGCGCAAGACAATCTGGTGTGCCGCATTGGCCGAGGAGAATAGGCAGCCAGAAGTTGCAACCAAAAAGGAGTTGGGCCGAGTGAAAAATAAAACGGGGACTGAAGAAATTCTTCGCTGCTCGTTCTGCCACAAGTCTCAGGATGCCGTTGCCAAACTGATCTCCTCTCCCAGCGATTATCCGCGCGCCTACATTTGCGATGAGTGCGTTGCCGTTTGCAACTCCATCCTTGAAGATGACCGTGCCGCAACGCCCGCTGCCACCACGCCGAACCAGCTTCCTAAACCGCACGAGGTCAAGACCTTCCTCGACGAGTACGTCATTGGCCAGGAGCAGACCAAGAAGAAATTGGCCGTCGCGGTTTACAACCACTACAAGCGCATCTACATGAACCGGCAGCGCACCGGCGACGGAATTGAGTTGACCAAGTCCAATATCATGCTCATCGGCCCGACCGGAACCGGCAAGACTCTGCTGGCCCAGACCCTCGCCCGCATGTTGGACGTTCCATTCGCCATCGTTGACGCGACCACTTTAACCGAAGCCGGCTATGTTGGCGAAGATGTTGAAAATATTATTCTTAAGCTGCTCCAGGCCGCTGATGGCGACGTAGGCCGCGCCCAAACTGGGATCATTTACATCGACGAAGTCGATAAGATCGGCCGCAAGGACGAAAATCCGTCCATCACTCGCGACGTTTCCGGGGAAGGCGTGCAGCAGGCGCTCCTGAAGATCCTTGAAGGAACTATTGCCAATGTTCCTCCCCAGGGGGGACGCAAGCACCCGCACCAGGAGTTCACGCCGGTCGATACCACCAACATTCTCTTCATCTGTGGCGGGGCCTTCGTAGGCCTCGATAAAATCATCGGACGTCGCGCTGGGCGCAAATCTCTCGGCTTCAAAGCCGAAGAGGACCAGCCCCAGGAAGTAGTTGCAGATCGCAAGCGCAACTTCGAGCTGCTCAGCGATGTGCAGCCAGAAGACCTGATAAAATTTGGATTAATCCCAGAGTTCGTAGGCCGGTTGCCTGTGGTGGGGGTGCTCGAAGACCTCGACGAAAACGCCCTCATTGAAATCCTCACTCGGCCCAAGAACGCGATTGTCAAGCAGTATCAACGGCTCTTTGAATTCGAAAACGTGCGGCTCAAGTTCAGCGAAGAAGCTCTTCGCGCAGTCGCCCGGCAGGCCATGGTCCGGAAAGTCGGTGCCCGTGGTCTGCGCATGATCCTCGAAGAGCTCATGCTTGACCTCATGTACCACCTGCCTAGCCAGAAGAAAGTAAAGGAATTCGAAGTCACACGCGAAATGGTTGAAAAACGCAACGTTTCGCTTACTATGATGGAGAAGGCAGGTTAGCACGGAAGCTCTTAGCCTTTAGCTGTTAGCTCTTAGCTCGTCGCGGAACCGCCGGGCAAACTTGCTAAACTAAAGTCGTAAGCTAAGGGCTAAAAGCTAATAGCTAGGAGCTCTCTTCCTTGACCGCTACCAAAGAGAAATTCGAGACCAGAAAACTGCCCATGATGCCCATCCGGGACGTGGTCATCTTCCCCTACATGATGACTCCGTTCGTGGTCGGCCGCGAATCAAGCGTTCGCGCCCTGGAAGATGCCCTGGCCTCGGACAAGAAGATCTTTCTGGCCACCCAGCACGATGCCAGCGTCGACGAGCCCAAATCCAACGAAATCTACCAGGTCGGCACCGTCGTCAACATCGTTCAAAGCCTCAAGCTTCCTGATGGCAACATCAAAGTTCTGGTCGAAGGCATCGAGCGCGGGAAGGTCATCCAAATCACCGATACCGAGGGCTTCATGCAGGCCACAGTGCGCCTGGCTCGCTACGCCGTCGAAACCAACGCGCAGCTCGAAGCCTCCATGCAGCGGGTCACCTCGCTCTTTGAGCAATACGTAAAACTCTGCCAATCGCTCAATTACGAAACCATGATCGCCGCCGTGCGCATGGAAGATCCGGCGAAACTCACCGACACCATCGCCGCCAACTTGCAGCTTTCCATCGAAGAGAAGCAGGAATTGCTCGAAATATTCGACCCAGCCGAGCGCCTGAATCGCATCGCCGAAGTTCTCGACATCGAGATCGAAAAGCTGAACATGGACCGCACCATCCAGTCGCGCGTAAAGCGGCAGATGGAGCGCGCGCAGAAAGAGTATTACCTCAACGAAAAGATCAAGGCCATCCAGAAGGAACTCGGCCGCGGCGAAAAAAGCGAATTCGACGAACTGAAAAAGAAAATCGAAAACGCCGGTATGTCGAAAGAAGTAAAGGACAAGGCGCTGCAGGAACTCAAAAAGCTCGAAGCCATGCCGCCTATGTCCGCCGAATCCACCGTTTCCCGCAACTATCTCGACTGGCTGCTTGCGGTTCCGTGGAAGAAGCGCTCCAAAGAGATTCGCAACATTTCCCGCGCCGAAAAGGTCTTGAACGAAGATCATTATGGTCTGGAGAAAATCAAGGAGCGCATCCTCGAATTTCTCGCCGTCCGGCAATTGGTCAAGAATCCGAAAGGTTCGATCCTTTGCTTCGTCGGCCCTCCGGGAGTCGGTAAAACCTCGTTAGGCATGTCGATCGCCAAAGCGACCGGCCGCAAGTTCGTCCGCATGTCGCTCGGCGGCGTGCGTGATGAAGCCGAAATCCGCGGCCATCGCCGCACTTACATCGGCGCGCTTCCCGGCCAGATCATCCAGATGATGAAAAAGGCCGGAACCAAGAACCCGGTCTTCATGCTCGATGAAGTCGACAAAATGTCCATGGACTTCCGCGGCGATCCATCTGCCGCCCTGCTCGAAGTGCTTGACCCCGAGCAGAATTTCATGTTCGTCGATCACTACCTCGACGTCGAATATGACCTATCGCAAGTCTTCTTCGTTGCGACGGCGAATGTCCTGCACACCATTCCGCCCGCGCTGCAAGACCGCATGGAAGTTCTGCGCCTGCACGGTTACACCGAGCCGGAAAAAGTCGAAATCGCGAAGCAGTTCCTGGTCAAAAAGCAGATGGAGCAGGCCGGGCTCAACGACAAGAACATCAAGTTCACTGATGACGCCATCACCACGCTTATCCGCAACTACACCCGCGAAGCTGGCGTCCGTAATCTCGAACGCGAAATCGGCAACATCTGCCGCAAAATCGCCCGCAAGGTGGTAAAAGAAGGCGCGAACTACGCGATCACCGTGAGTGCCGAGAACGTGAATGATTTTCTCGGCGTGCTCAAGTTCCGCGACAGCCTCGCCCACGAAAAGAGCGAGATTGGCCTTGTCACCGGCCTGGCATGGACCGAAGTCGGCGGCTCGATCCTCAGCACCGAAGCCACGGTCGTTGATGGCAAAGGCAAACTCACCTTAACTGGCAAGCTCGGCGACGTAATGCAGGAATCCGCACATGCTGCGATGTCCTACGTACGTTCGCGTGCGCAGCGTCTCGGGCTTCCGCGCGATTTCTATCGCAACATCGATATCCACATTCACGTGCCGGAAGGCGCGATTCCGAAAGACGGCCCATCCGCCGGCATCACCATCGCCACCGCTATCGCCAGCGCCTTGAGCAAGATTCCTGTTCGCCGCGACATTGCCATGACCGGCGAAATCACCTTGCGCGGTAAAGTCCTCGCCATAGGTGGCCTGAAAGAAAAGCTCCTCGCCGCGCACCGCGCCGGACTTTTCGAGGTCCTGCTGCCCAAGGACAACGAAAAAGACTTGGCCGAAGTCCCCGAAAACCTGCGCAGTGCGATGAAGCTGCACTTCGTGGACACCATGGATCAGGTGCTGGCAATCGCCCTCGAGCAGCCGCTCCCGAACGTGGATCTCCCGGCAGAAGCTTCGCAGACGATTCCGCTGACCCCGCCAGCAGAAGGCCCGTCAGCCCACCAATAGACGGAAACAGAAAAGGTTGTGGGGGCACGGGCGTCCTCGCCCGTGCTGCTCCTCGTGTCATACCTCCACAATTACTCACTCCGGGACTACAATTTCCCTAACCCATGCTTCCCCGCATGACCATTCACGTGAAGGGCACAACCGGCCTGATCATCGCTGCCGTAATTATGATCGCCGTGGCAATCGCTTTCCCCGCCTACCGCGTGTTCCTTGCTATCAGTGTAGGTATTGGGCTCGTCGTGGCGCTTATACTCTATCTCCGCAACAAATACAGTCCCATTCGCGAAGAGGACGTTGACAACAACAAACGTCCGCTCGGGCTCGACTGACTTTCTTCCACTTGCAACTTCGCTGCGGAACTTTCAAACTGATCTGTGCGCGTCCTTTCCCGATTCCTGACCTCGGCCACCGCTCCAGGCCAGTTCCCGAGTACAAGCTTGCCGGAAATCGCCTTCCTCGGCCGTTCCAATGTCGGAAAATCCAGCGTCATCAATTCCCTCCTCGGCACGAAAATTGCTAAGACTAGTTCCACCCCCGGCCGCACCCGCTCCATTAATTTCTTTGAAGTCCGCTGGCCGGGAAAACCGCAACCAGAGCTGGTTTTCGCGGATCTGCCCGGCTACGGCTACGCCCGGGTTCCGCGCGAGATCACGGACCAGTGGTCTGGATTCATCGATCCTTATCTGAAAGAACGCCGCAATCTTGCGCTGTGCCTTGCCCTCGTTGATCTGAACGTTCCTCCGCAGGAGAGCGACAAGCAGCTTCTGGAGTTTCTCAGCTCGATTGGCCGGCCATTTCTCATGGTCGGCACCAAAGCCGACAAGTTGTCAGGCAACACGCTGAAAAAATCTCTCGATGCTTTCGCGACGAACATACCCGACCTGCAAATCGTTCCATATTCAGCCCGCACCGGCACAGGCCGCGAAGAGCTATGGAAAGAAATCCGCCACGCAGCTCACACCCAAACGCAAATTCGCGAAATTGCTCTATGACGGCACAAACTCGGTGATTTTCTCGGCGGGCTCTGCGTTCTCTGCGGTTAAAAGCTTTTGAATTTGTGAGCAGTTTATCTTCACCAGCGATTTCATAGGTATATTGATCTGTGGCTCTCTACCTCATCACCGGCATCGCCGGATTCATCGGCTCCTCGCTAGCGCGCGCTGTTCTGGCCCAGGGCGACCAGGTCCGCGGTATCGATAACTTAACCACGGGTAAACGCGAGAACATTTCCGAAATCCTCAATCAGATCGACTTCCGCCAATCCGACCTCCTGGACCTGAACTCTCTCCATGAGGCATGCCGTGGCGTCGACTACATTTTCCACGAAGCCGCCATCCCGTCCGTCCCAAAATCCGTTCTCGATCCTCTCGGCAGCAACCGCGCCAACGTCGATGGCACTGTTCACCTGCTCATCGCCGCCCGCGACGCCAAAGTAAAGCGCGTCATCTACGCCGCCTCATCTTCTGCATATGGAGACACCCCGACTCTTCCCAAGCACGAAGCCATGCTGCCAAACCCGATCTCTCCCTACGCCGTCGCCAAGCTTACCGGCGAGCACTACATGCGTTCGTTCTATCGCTGTTATGGCCTGGAGACTGTCTCGCTTCGCTACTTCAACATCTTCGGCCCACGCCAGGATCCAACCTCCCAATACTCAGGAGTTCTGGCAAAGTTCATTACACAAATGTTGAATGGAGAGCAGCCCACCATCTTCGGCGACGGCACCCAGAGCCGCGATTTCACTTACATTGATAACGCTGTCGCTGCGAACCTGCTTGCCGCTAAGGCTCCCACATCAAAGGCTGCGGGCCACGTCTTCAACGTCGCAACCGGCACGCGCTTTGACTTGAACGAGACATTTCAATTACTGAAGAAAATCATTGGCTACACAGGCGACGTGAAATATGCCGCGGAGCGCCAGGGCGACGTAAAGCACTCACTGGCAGATTTGACCCGCACAGAAAACGCTCTTGGTTACAAACCGACCGTAAGTTTTGAAGACGGCCTGCGACGCACCGTTGATTGGTATCGCAAGCAGATGAACGCAGCCCGGGTCTGATTTCGAGAGGTAGATGTTCTTAGAGTTGCTTTTTCCTTCGTGCACCTTCGTGCCCTTCGTGGTTAAAGCCTTTCCGTCGTTTACCGGAGCCTCCTGAGCGAAGTCGAAGGGTGTCCTTCGTGCTTGGTAGCTTTCTGCAGATATTACTTCCGGAACTTTCGTTGATCTCTGATCGATACTAGATTTTTAGTATGAGCTCCAGCGCCGGAACCGGAAAAGCCTACCTTTGCATGCAGTGCGAAATGTCAGAATCGAAATGCAATTGCGAACGTTTCTGTTGCCTTTGCCAGACTCAGCTTGGCATTCGCCTTTGCGAGGATGGGCTCATGTATTGCCCGCCTTGCCGCGAAGCTTGCGGCTACAAGGTCTCCGAATCTCCACAATAGAACCGGTCGAGCTGTCGGAAATCTGTCGGCGTTCTCTGCGACGAAGTTCTCGGCGTTCTCTGCGGTTAAAGGCTGTTGCTAGATAACCACGCTTTCCTGATACTCCCCGAACACCCCCCGCATCGCATCTGAAATTTCCCCGACCGTCGCGTAAGCTTCGACAGCAGCAAGAATCCTCGGCATCAGGTTTTGGCTAGACCGCGCCGCATCGCGAACACCATCGATCGCTCCAGACCATGCATCTTTATTCCGTTTCATGCGTAGAGCTCGGAGCCGCTCCACCTGTTTTTGCTCCAGTGTTTCATCGATTCTCTGAATCGGCACCTGGCTCTGGTTCTCCTGCGTGAACCGGTTCACCCCGACCACTGTAGCCTCCCCATGCTCCACTGCCCGCTGATACTCATACGCCGCGTTCTGAATTTCCTGCTGCACGAATCCGCGCTCGATCGCCTTCAACATTCCGCCAAGCGCGTCGACTTTTTCCAGATACTCGAGCGCCCGTTTCTCAATCTCATTCGTTAGCGATTCAACAAAATACGATCCCGCAAACGGATCAATCGTGTTCGGCACGCCCGACTCGTACGCGACGATCTGCTGCGTGCGCAATGCAATCCGCGCCGCTTGCTCCGTCGGCAGCGACAAGGCTTCGTCATACGAATTCGTATGCAGCGACTGCGTTCCACCCAGCACCGCCGACATCGCCTGGATCGCCGTGCGCACAATATTGTTCTCCGGTTGTTGCGCCGTCAGCGTGGACCCGGCGGTTTGCGTATGGAACCGCAACATCCACGAACGAGGATTTTTAGCCCGGAACTTCTCCCGCATGATGTGCGCCCACATCCGCCTCGCCGCGCGAAATTTCGCTACTTCTTCCAGAAAATTGCTGTGCGCGTTGAAGAAAAATGAAATGCGAGGTGCAAATACATCTACATCCAGTCCAGCATCAATCGCAGCCTGAACGTACGCCCCGCCGTTCGCCAGCGTGAACGCCACTTCCTGCACCGCGGTTGCGCCTGCCTCCCGCATGTGATATCCGGAAATCGAAATCGTGTTCCACTCCGGCACATTCTTATTCGCCCATGCGAAAAGGTTCGTAACCAGCCGCATCGCCTGCGAAATTGGATAAATATAAGTCCCGCGCGCGATGTATTCCTTCAGCACGTCGTTCTGCACCGTGCCCGAAAGCTTATGGATGTCAGCACCCTTGCGCCGTGCCACCGCCACATACAGCGCCAGCAGAATCGGCGCGGTCGCATTGATCGTCATCGAGGTCGAAATCTTCTCGAGATCGATTCCATCCAGAAGCCGCTCCATGTCTTCAATCGAATCGATCGCAACCCCGACCCGTCCTACTTCTCCCATCGCCAGTTGATGATCGGAATCGAGTCCGATCTGCGTTGGAAGATCGAACGCCACCGACAACCCGGTCGTCCCGTGCGCCAGCAGATACTTGTAACGTTTGTTCGATTCCTCCGCATCCCCCATGCCCGCGTACTGGCGCATCGTCCACAGCCTTCCGCGATACATCGTCGGCTGCACACCGCGGGTGAACGGAAATTCTCCCGGATAGCCGATCTGCCGGTCAAAATCCGTTCCGGCCAGATCATCCGGCGTATAAACCTGGCGAACTGGGAGGTGAGAGGAGGTCTCGGGATCGCAAGAAGGATCTGAAGAAGAAGCGGCAGGCGCCTTGGACCTCTCTGGCATGAGCTATTTTCTTTTTCGAGCCTTGTAGAAGGAACTTACTCCAAACCACCCGAACATCAGCGTGAACCCAGCGGCGGCAGCTACTCTGCCGGGCCCGACCCCACCGGCATGGTATAACCGATATTCCTTGAAAATCGCGACCGCGCCCCCGGTCGCAAAGGCAAGAAAAGCAAACCCCGTAACCTCCAGCCAGAGCTGCCTGAGCGTCGCTGCAAAATGACTCACTGTAGTCCGCACACCGCTCAGCACCGCCCCATAAGTGCGTGTACGCTTCACCTGTTGCCCGGCAATGCGGGCCGCGATGCCGAGTTTCCGCGAGGTTGAGATGTTTGCCATTTGCTTCTCGATTTTACCAATCCAGGGGGTTAAAATAGCCCCAGAGCGTTGCGCCAGTAACTCTCGAATGCGCGCGCTGCATCTAATTGATCGTGGTTCGACCGGACCGGGGGATTTCGTGGATCAGCAATTGAAGCATTTAATGAAGGAACTGGGCGAAGCCATCAATGAATCGTTGGCCGATTCCGAACAAATTGCCGACGTTGTCTCCCGAATCAAAGATGGCGGCTATGACATCTTTCTCGTGCTTGAAGCGACCATCGGCGTAAGCCGTCCCGGCGAAAAATCTCACGATAAAACTTCCATGGTCACAACTCTCTCCAGCAACCCCGAACTGAAGGTCAGCGATCAAGACCTGAAATTCCTCAAGTCCCTGCGCATTCGTATTGAAGACGACGCAGCCTGAACTCCCGGTCAGCTCTCAAATCGAAAGCTGATGACCCTCAAGCGGGGCAACGACCCTGTTTCCCGCCTAATCCAAGTCTCCGCCGCAGCCGATTGCGATGGCAGACTCGCGTCTCAGCACCGTCGAGCAGGTATCCACCATTTGGCACCTCGGTGGCCTCACGTTGCGCCAACTCGGCAAAAAAGTTTTCAACGGCATAAACGAAGACAACCTTCTCGGGGGCGCTGCCGAACTGGCTTTCAACTTCGTTCTGGCCCTGTTTCCCATGATGATTTTTCTGCTGTCGCTGCTGGGACTCTTTGCCTCCCGAGGTACTGCTCTTCGTGGTCAGTTGGTATCTTACTTTTCTTCCGTCCTGCCGCCCGATGCGGCAACCCTCATCACCAAAACCATAGGCGAAGTCATGCACAATGCCAGCAATGGCAAGATCACCTTCGGAATTGTATTGACCATCTGGTTTGCTTCCGGTGGCATGAGCTCCATGATCTCTGCCCTGAATGGAGTCTATGAAGTGCGCGAAATGCGGTCGTGGTTCAAAGTGAGGGCAATTTCAGTCGTTTTGACCATTGCCATTTCCGTGCTGGTAATCGTGGCCCTGGTTGCTGTCTTGTTTGGAAATTTCCTGGCCCAGGCCGCAGGCAATTATCTCAGCATGGGCAATACCGCAGTTTTACTCTGGCGAGTTGCTGAGGTCATCGTTGCGGTCCTGTTCGTCACGGTTTCCTTCTCCCTCATCTACTACTTCGGACCTGATGTCCAGGAGCAGCACTGGTACTGGATCACACCGGGCTCCGTTGTCGGAGTTCTACTCTGGATTGCCGCTTCATTCGGATTCCGCGTCTACTTGCATTTCTTTAACACTTATGGGAAGACATACGGCTCCTTGGGCGCGGTAATGATCCTGCTTATGTGGCTCTATGTCACCGGATTTGCCTTCTTGTTTGGGGGCGAGATCAATGCGCAAATCGAGCACGCGGCCGCCCAGCACGGCCATCCCGAAGCAAAATCCCCGGGTGAGAAGAAGGCCGCCTGATATATGCGATGAATCCACGTCGAACTTAAATCCCGGTGTACCAGGCGTAACCCGCCTCAGCAGCCGCTGAGCCCCGGCCTTTGCCAAAGCCCTTCACGCTGTCTGTGACCGTCAGGCGAGTGATGAATTTTATGTTCTTGTATCCGATTTGCCTTGGCAGGCGCATGCGGAGCGGTCCGCCGTGCGGCACTGGAAGATCGCTGCCATTCATGCCATAGCAGAGAAATGTCTGCGGATGCAGCGCATCGGCCATGTCGATGCTGTCCCACGTGTCCGGTTCCATCGAGGTGTAGACAACGTATTTGGCTTGCGGGTGAACTCCCACAAGGTTCAACACGTGCGATAGAGGCACGCCAATCCATTCAGCAATATATGACCAACCCTCTTCGCAAGTGATTTCCGTAATGTGACTGCGAGATGGGTAGCTTTTTAGGTCCGCAATTGAGAATGAAGAAGCTTGATGCACCATGCCATCGATAGCCAGCCGCCATTCTGCAAAAGCTCCCGCCTGCAGACGCTTAAACTCTGTTGTTAGCGGCGCGAGTTCGTTCGGAAATGGTCGTGGCGAAATTTGGCTGCGCGAGAATTCGCGCGCCAGTGAATGCCTGGTCAGCAGCCGTTGCGACGCATAGGTCAACGTTTCGCCAAGACCGTATATTCCGCCGCCATCGGGAGGCACCAGGCCGTAGTTCTGCGCCAGACGTGCCGCCACCGCAAGTCCCGAGGCGCCCGCGGTTGCCGCCAGCCCGGATGCGATCAGTTTTCGGCGTGAGAGATTAGTCATACGAGCTCCTTACGCGCGCGGATGCGGCCCGTAATCATCGCCGCCGTCCGACTCCAGAATCCTGCCAGGCAAACCATGAAGAGATGAACAAACAAGAACAGCACCAGGGCGAGCGACGCAAAAAAGTGGATGGTGCGAGCCGATTGGCGTCCGCCTAGTAAATTCACCGCCCACGGAAAGGCAGAGATAAAGCCCAGAGACATCGCCAGCCCGCTCCAGATGACCAGGGGAAATAACCCGAAGATCACAATCAAATATGCCAGGCGCTGAAGCCCATTGTAGGAAGCGGCCTCTGCCGCATCTGGCCGCTTGAGGCGCAATGGTTTCGCCAAAGACGTCAGCAGCGCCCGCCACGAGAGGTCAGCCCTGCTGGGCGCAAGGTGCCTTCGAAAATGTTTGCTGAGCACCCCAAAAATCACATACAGCAATCCCGTCAGCACCACGATCCAAGCAGCTTCAAAGTGCAGCGCTCGGCTCCAGCCGTTTTGATCGGGCAGCACGTAACCATAACCCGTCGGCACTAATTTTCTTGATGAAGGAATCGGCAGTTGGAACAACGGAGTCGTCAACACGTTGCCGGTTTCACCCCAGTAGAAACGCGGGTGAGAAATCACAATTTCGCAACCGGTAATGAGGAGGGCGAAAAAAGAGACGACCGTAATCCAGTGCGTCACCCGTACCAGGGCAGAGTGCCTCAGTGTAACCTTCGCGATTGGGGCCGCAGAAACGTCGCTCCGGCTGGAGGCTGCCGCTGCCGCCTGTGTGGACCCTAACGCCCCCATATTGGCCTCCATCCGCCTGAGAGTTGCCCTCGGGGGAATCGCCACAATCCTACCACTCCCGATGTGAAGTAAGACGTGTAAAACACCGCAAAGTCATCAGCCTAGTAGGCAAATATCAATATCAATGTCCGAAATCGAAGATCGGACGCGTAAAAAACTCCATTCAGTCCGCTCTCATGCCGCCTTCTCCGATTTCTTGCTAAAATGACTGTTCCGTAGAGTTCAGCGGATCTCAGGAGAAAATCACTCATGGCCTATGTCATTGCGGAGCCGTGCATCGGTACGAAGGACGCCGCATGCGTGGACGCCTGCCCGGTTGACTGCATTCATCCCAAGAAAGACGAGCCGCCCTTCGCCAACGAAGAAATGCTCTACATCGATCCCGTCGAGTGCATCGATTGCGGCGCCTGCGTTCCCGTGTGTCCGGTTTCCGCCATCTTTGCGCTGGACGACCTGCCGGAGAAATGGAAGAGCTACGCCGAGCGCAACGCCAAATATTTCGGACGGTAACGAGAAGTATTTTTGGGCGATAAGGGCTCTCTTTGCCCACAGGCAAATCGACGTATCCTGTCATTCTGAACCGGCTTCAGCCGGTGAGGGATCTGCTTGCCCCCGTCATCCCCGCCGTCTGGACCGTACACTCTTCCGACTGCTTCCCGTTCATAAGATAAAGTAGATATTAAGTGCCCTCACCCATTCGCAATATCGCCATCATCGCCCACGTGGATCACGGCAAAACTACGTTGGTCGATGCCATGTTGCGTCAGAGCGGCACCTTCCGCGCCAACGAAGCCGTAGTCGAGCGTGTCATGGACTCCAACGAACTCGAGCGCGAACGCGGCATCACCATTCTGGCCAAAAACACGGCAGTTTTTTATCACGGCGTGAAGATCAACATCGTTGATACCCCTGGCCACAGCGACTTCGGCGGAGAGGTCGAGCGGGCTCTCAAAATGGTCGACGGAGCCATGCTCCTCGTCGACGCCAGCGAAGGTCCCTTGCCGCAAACTCGGTACGTTCTCGGCAAAGCGCTCGAATCCAAACTCCCGCCGATTGTTGTCATCAACAAAATCGACCGCCCTGACGCCCGTCCGCAGGAAGTCCTGAACGAAATCTACGATCTGTTCATCGATCTCGACGCAACCGAAGACCAGCTCGAGTTTCCCGTGCTTTACACCAACGCCAAAGCCGGTACCGCGTCAACGAACATGACCGGGGGCGGTGAAGACCTCCGCCCGCTCTTCGATGCAATCGTCGAAACTATTCCCGAGCCCAAAGGCGATCCAAGCGGCTCCTTGCAGATTCTCGTTGCCAATCTCGACTACAGCGACTATCTCGGCCGTCTCGCAATCGCGCGTGTGTTTAACGGCACCCTTCGCACCGGCGAAGAAGTCGGCATCGCGAAACTCAACGGCTCGGTCGAGAAAACAAAAATTACCAAGCTGTTTTCTTTTTCCGGCCTGAAGCGCACTGACATCACTGAAACCGAACTCGGCGACATCGTCGCAGTCGCAGGCGTCGAAGGCATCACCATCGGCGAGACCATAACCAACGCCGAATATCCCGCCCCGCTCGCGCACATTGTCATCGACGAACCGACCATCGCCATGCAGTTTACGGTGAACACGTCGCCCTTCGCCGGACGCGAAGGCGCATACGTTACTTCACGCAACCTGCGAGATCGCCTCGATAAAGAACTGCTTACCAACGTTTCGATCCGGGTCGAAGAAACCGACAGCACCGATTCCTTCAAGGTCATGGGTCGCGGCGAACTTCAGCTTTCCATCCTGCTCGAAATGATGCGCCGCGAAGGCTACGAGCTGGCGGTTGGCAAACCGGAGATCGTCACCAAAAGGGTTGATGGCAAGTTGATGGAACCCGTCGAACATTTGACTATCGATGTCCCCGAAACTTTTGTCGGAGTTGTCATGCAGCAGCTTGGGGAGCGCAAGGGCGAAGTCGCCAACATGCACAACCACGGTTATGGCCGCGTTCGCGTCGAATTTCGCGTGCCCAGCCGGGGTTTGATAGGCTTACGCAGCCAGTTACTCACCGATACGCGCGGCACCATTGTGATGAATTCGCTTTTCGATGGCTACACCGAATGGCAAGGAGAAATTCCGCATCGTCTCACCGGCGCATTGGTCGCGGACCGCCCCGGCGAAACCACCTCCTACGCGCTCTACAACCTTCAGGAGCGAGGAGAGCTATTCGTGGGCCCCGGCATCGAAGTCTACGAAGGCATGATCATCGGCGAAAACGCCAAAGACACCGATCTTGACGTCAACGTTGTGCGCGAGAAAAAGCTCACCAACATGCGATCTTCGACCGCCGATGAAGCTATTCGCCTCATCCCGTTTAAGCAGCTGAACCTCGAACAAGCCATCGAATTTATCGCCGACGACGAATTCGTCGAAGTCACCCCGAAATCGCTGCGCCTCAGGAAGAAAGTTCTGCAAGCGAATCAGCGCAAGAAGCGCAGCGCCAACGCGCTGGTGGAATCCCCGAGCTCGTAATTCTTGGATTTCTCCACAATCCATTTGCCCCACCTGTGCGATAATTCCGGCTGCAATTCCGGCAAATCGTTTTTCCCGCCGGAAACGCCGTAGGAGGAATCTCGCATGCTGAAAAATTCGTGGACGCGTCGGGACTTTATTCGCGTAGGCACCGCCACCGCTACCACTGGCGCGGTCGGAAAATACACTTTGCTTCAACCCAAACCGCTCTGGGCCTCGCCGAATCCAGTTCCGCCAAGTGACACCGTGCGCTTCGCCTCCATCGGAACCGGCGTGCGCGGCTGTGAGTTGCTGAGTGCGTCCACACGTGTTCCCGGCATCGAATGCGTCGCCGTTTGCGATCTCTACGATTCGCGCCACACCGCCGCCCAGGAAGCTGTCAAGAATCCGAATGTCCCGGCGACCCGAAACTACAAGGAAATTCTCGACCGCAAAGATGTCGACGCCGTCATCATCGCCGTGCCCGACCACAACCATCGCCGAATCTTCGAAGACGCCTGCGCCGCCGGCAAAGATATCTATTGCGAAAAGCCCATGTCCCATACCGTCGACGACGGCTTCTCCATGCTTGAGACCGCGCAGAAGAACAACCGTATCGTGCAGATCGGAAGCCAGCGCGTTTCGTCCATCATCTACGCGCAGTGCAAGGAGCTGTACGACTCAGGCAAGCTCGGCGAGGTCTACCACATCGAGGCCTATTGGGACCGCAACTCGCCAAGCGGCGCCTGGGTCTACCCGATCCCGCCCGACGCCAGCGAACAGACCATCGACTGGAATGCTTTCCTCGGCAGCGCTCCCAAGCGCTCCTTCGACCCGCTGCGCTTTTTCCGCTGGCGCTGTTTCACCGACTACGGCGAGGGACTCGCAGGCGATCTCTTCGTGCACCTCATCTCCGGAATCAATTTCATAACAGGCGCAACCACAGTTCCTAAGCGCGCACAATCCACCGGCGGTCTTTTCCACTTCAAAGATGGTCGCGACTATCCCGATCTGATCGAAACCTTCTACGACTATCCCAATTTCCGCGTCTACCTTCGCTGCAATCTCATGAACGACCAGGGCGAGTTCATCGCCTTCTACGGAAACAAGGGAACTGCGATCATCAAAGGTCAGACCTTGACCTTCACGCCGCAAGACACCCGCGAGCAGCCCGAGGCCTATTCGATTTACGGTTGGCCCGAGAAACTGCGCAACGAGTATCTGGCAGATTTCAAGAAAGAACATCCCTACTACAACGTCAGCATTGAAGAAGCCACGGAAGTCTTCGGCGTGCCGGAAGGCTACAGCGATGTGGTTGACCACCAGATCAACTTTTTTAATGCGGTGCGTTCACGCAAGAAAGTGGTCGAAAACGAAGAGTTCGGAAACCGCGCCGCCCTCGGCTGCCACCTCGCGAACTACTCCTACTTCAAGCAAACGCCCGCAGTTTGGGACGAGAGTGCGAAGAAGATTCGCAGCTAATCTATTGTGAGGCGGCGGGCGTCCCCGCCCGTCGTCAGTTCTTGGGTGAATTGGCTCGCGCCGCTTGCGTTGCAATCGCCGCGTTCATCTCTTCGAGGGCTATAGGCCTTCGCGGTCTCGGTACGGAGCCCTTTAATTTCTGTACAGGAATTGCGACTGCTTCACCATATCGTCTCCACAAAACCGGATTTTCGGATACGCTGATCTGCCGTTACGAGCGGAATACCTTCGACTATTGCTGTCGCGGCAATCACTCGATCGGCCGGGTCTTTGGGGTAGTGCGCCGGGAATCTCACCGCCAGCGCAGCGATTTGTGGGGTCATCGATTTAACCGTGACGCGCGAAACCATTTCATTCACGAATCTTTCAACGCTGGTCGAAATTGCAAGGCGATTATTTTGCGCGAGCCATGCTAGTTCAAACAAAGTGAAGGTTGCCACTGCAACACCAGTCGTTGTGCGCGCTTCCCGGATGGCATCAGAGGCGTTTTTCGACAGGCTCTCTGGTTCGTTGACCATCCAGATCAGAACGTGGGTATCGAGAACGATCACTTCAACATCTCCCAATCTTCCTCAGGAATGATTGGCCCAACTATGTCGCCGAGAATTTTTACTTTACCCTTCATGTACCCGAATATGTCATCCGAGGTGCTGGGCGCGGGCACAATCTGCGCTACAGGTTTGCCACGTTTTGTGATGAGCACCGGTTCTCGGGTCTTTTGAACCTGATCCATCACCATCAGACATTTGGCTTTAAATTCGCCGGCGGCCATCTCTTTCATCGTTGCACTCCTGAGGGCTACTGGCTATTTTAACATAACCATGGTCGTATATTCGTGACCATATTAAGGGCGCCCAGCGCACAACTAACCGCACCAGACGGGGTTTGCAACCATAAGCTTCTTATCCCCTGCTCCCGAGGTGTGTGTGAAACTGCCCCGCCTGCTTCTACCAGCTCTTTCCTTTCTCTTGACCGTAGCGTCCTTTGCGCAGCCGCAGCCTGCACCACAGGATTGGATACCGCAGGCAATCCAGGATCTCGCCCAGATCGCAACCTCCCACGGTGATTTCACCTTCGACCATTCCATGCTGGTTTTCGCCTCCAAAGTCGATCAGGATGACGACACCATGCGGCGCATCATTGCGGGCGTGGATGGCGTTTCGATTCGTCGCTTTCACTTCTTGAACGGCGTCGCGAACGGCCCTGACATTCTGAACGCAGCCCGCCAGCAGTACCACGCTGCCGGATGGGAGCACCTTGCTGGGGCCCGTCACAAAGAAGGAAGTCCGGAAACTGACGTCTGGTTTCACTTTGAAAACAATGCCATCCGAAACCTGGCTTTTCTCGTGGTCGGTCGAGACCACATCAACTTCGTGACCATTTCCGGTTCCATCAGCCCTATCGACCTGCTGCACCTTGCCGGTCACTTTGGAATTCCCCCCATTGAAGGTGGCATCAAGATTCCGAATACCAGCGCCTCGCAGCAATCCGCGCCCCAATCCGGATATTGAGACTCACATGGCTGCCGGAGTAGGATGTCCGGCATGTCACTGACTCGTCGTTCATTCCTCGCCGCCTCGGCCACGGTTCCGTTCGCGCTAAAGGCCATCGCAGCCACATCCACAATTCCGGTAGGTCTCGAGCTCTACTCGGTTCGCGAAGGGTTGAAGCAGGATTTGCAGGGGACCGTTCGCGATGTCGCCAAACTCGGCTACCAATGCGTCGAGTTCTACGCTCCTTACTACGACTGGACCGTCGCCCAGGCCAAAGACATGCGCAAGTTGCTCGATGATCTCGGCGTGCACTGCTATTCCACTCACAACGACGGCCAGTACTTCACGCCGGAAAAAATCAGCCATGCCCGCGACCTGAATCAGATCCTCGGCACCAGGTACATGGTCTGGTCTTATTCCGAGGCCAAGGGTCACATTGACGAATGGAAGGCCGTTGCTGACAAACTGAATTCGGCGGCTGACGTTCTCGCGCCCGCGGGACTGACGCCCGGCTATCACAATCACGACGCTGAGTGGAAACCGGTCGATGGTCAGCGACCGATGGACATTCTCGCGAAGAATACCAAGCCGCAGATCATGCTTCAGCTAGACGTCGGCACCTGCCTCGAAGCCGGCGCCGACCCCGTCGCCTGGATTCGCAGCAATCCCGGCAGGATCAAATCGCTCCACCTGAAAGACTGGTCCTCAGATCCGGCCAAAGGCTACAAAGTGCTCTTTGGCGAAGGCGACGCCAAATGGAAAGACATCTTCGCCGCAGCCGAAAGTGTCGGCGGCGTCGAGTACTACCTGATCGAGCAGGAGGGCAGCCGATTCAGCGAACTTGAAACTGCCGCCCGTTGCCTGCAGGCCTACCGTGCCATGCGGGCCTGACTTCACGACCTGCGCTCTCGGCGGCTGTTCTCAGCGTACTCTGCGGTTAAAAGCTTTTGCTTTTCGAATTTGTCCGGACTCCGAGTTCCTTAAGGGACGACACCGCTAACCTGCTCCACAGGCATTAAAATATACCTTTGCCGACATTCCTTCCGAGGCTCCATGTTCGAAGTCACCGTCGAAGATTCATTTGCCGCAGGCCACTACCTGCGCAACTACAAGGGCAAGTGCGAGAACCCGCACGGCCACAACTACAAGGTGCGCGTCACCCTTGCCGGGCGCGAACTCGATAAAGCCGGTCTCCTGCTCGATTTCAAAGATCTTCGGGAAGTCATGAAGCACGTCATCGACCGCCTCGACCACCAGATGATCAACGACATCTCCCCCTTTACTGAACTCAACCCTTCGGCAGAAAATCTGGCGAAATACTTTTTCGACGAGACCAATGGCCGCCTTAAGCAAGTAACCAGCGGCCGCGTCCACGTGAAGGATGTGACTGTCTTTGAAACCGATTCGACCACGGCGAAGTACAGCGAATAGTGCCAGTTGCGGTAGAGGACAGGCAACTGGCAACTGACTCATGCAGATCACCGAAATCTACAAATCGCTCCAGGGCGAATCCACCTACGCAGGGCTTCCGTGCGTCTTTGTGCGCCTGACCGGTTGCAACCTGCGTTGCGTATGGTGCGACACCGAATACAGTTTCTACGGCGGAAAGAAGATCACGCCCGAACAGGTCTTCGAAGGAGTCCAGAGCCTGAGCCCAAACGGTGGCCTGGTCGAAATCACGGGCGGCGAGCCTATGTTGCAGGAACGAGAACTCGTACCGCTTATGCAGCGCCTTCTTGACTCCAACTACAAGGTGCTCCTTGAAACCAGCGGCGAGCGCCCTTTGGAGCGGGTTCCATCCGGAGTAGTAAGAATTGTCGACGTGAAATGTCCCGACTCCGGCGAAGGCAACACCTTCCGCCTGGAGAATCTGGCAGCTCTCCGGTCGCACGACGAAGTCAAGTTCGTCATTAGCGGACGCACCGACTACGAGTTCGCCCGTGACTTCACTCTGCTTCACGATGTCGCTACCCGCGTGAATGCCATTTTATTTTCGCCGGCGTTCAGCAAGCAGGCATCCGGTTCGCGCACCGCATCCAATTGTTTGCTCGATCCCCAGCAACTCGCCGAGTGGATGCTTGAGGACAACGTTCCGGCACGGCTCAGCTTGCAGATCCACAAGCTCATTTGGGATCCGGCACTCAAAGGAGTGTAGAAATTGAATGATTGAATCATCGGGGGATTGAATCATTGAACGGCCCAAAACGGCTCGTTTTTCAATGATTCAATGATTCAATCCCTCAATGATTCAATCGGCTCCATCAGCAGTTGTTCTCCTCTCCGGAGGCATGGATTCCTCCGTCTGTGCGACGCTTGCTGCCCGCGATCATAATGCCGCTGCGCTACACATCAGCTACGGCCAGCGGACCGAAGCCCGCGAGCGGCAATCTTTTGAGCGCATCTGTGACCGGCTGGGCATCCAACAACGTCTCGCGGTTCGCAATGAAGCTCTGAAAATGATTGGCGGCTCCGCTCTCACCGATCGCAACATCGCCGTCCCCGAGTCCCACACCATCGGCCACAACATTCCCGTCACCTACGTCCCCTTCCGCAACGCTCATTTCCTGGCGGTTGCTGTGAGTTGGGCCGAAGTACTGGGAGCGTCTAAAATCTATATCGGCGCGGTCGAGCAGGACAGTTCCGGCTACCCTGATTGCCGCCCGGCGTACTACCAGGCATACAACCAGGTGGTTCGCGCCGGAACCAAAGAAGGTGACATCGAAGTAGTGACGCCGCTCATCGCCATGCGCAAGTCTGAGATCGTTCGCCTTGGCCTTGAACTGGGTGCGCCCTTCGATTTAACTTGGTCTTGTTACAGCCGCGAAGATCGCGCTTGCGGAGTTTGCGACAGTTGTGTATTGCGGCTAAAGGCTTTTCAGGATGCGGGAGCTGCAGACCCGCTTCCGTATGTCCCAGTCGTCGAGAAGGTTTAGAATTGGCCGCTGCCGCCCCATGTCGAGGGTGGCGAGCCCGCGGCCCAACCTGGAGGCTTCGATGAAACGAAATTTTCTATATTTATTGGCGATCTCAGTTGTTGCGCTGCTTTTCGCGTCGCCCGCTTTTGCCCAGACTGCGACCGTGCACGGCGAGTGTAAAGACGCTCAAGGCAATCCCATCACGGATGCGCAGGTCACGTGGCACAACGACGACAACGGCCGCCAGTACAAGCTGAAAACCGACAAGCACGGTAAGTACTTTTCGCTCGGCATTGATCCAGGCACCTACACCGTCAGCTTGACTAAAGACGGAAAAGATCTGGATCAGCCGGTAAAGAACTACCACGTGGGTGCGGACGAATATAACCTCGACTTCGACGTGAAGAAGGACCAACAAGCGGCTGTCGAGCAGACCGCCAAGGAAAAGGGCATCAGTGCGGAGCAACTCAAGCAGATGCAGGAGCAGAACGCAAAAATCGAGGCCCACAACAAAAGCATCACCGCGGTTAATGAGAAGCTGAAAGCTGCCAGCGCCGCCGAAGAAGCCAACCCTCCAAACTATGACACTGCCATTGCCAGTCTTACCGAAGCCACGCAAATGGCTCCCGACGAGGACTTGGTCTGGTTCCGGCTCGGCAAAGCCAATCTCGACTCCACCAAGACAGTGACGGACAGCGCAGAAAAGACTAAGCGCTACGCTGAAGCCTACAACGACATTCAGAAAGCCATTGACCTCGAGAAATCAAAGAACGCGCCGGCCGGGGCTGCCGCGCCCGCGAATGGACAAGCCGGACAAGCAAACGGCCAGGCTGCTCCGCCTCCGCAAAACAACAAGAACCCGGCACAATCGGCGCAGGAAGAGCAGAAGCTCGCGGCTTACTACGACAACTTTGCCGCTGCTGCTGCCAAGGTCGGGAAAAACCAGGACGCCGCCAACGCTTACAGAGAAGCCATCCAGGTTGACCCTGCTCACGCCGGTCACTACTACACCAATCTCGGCATCACTCTCATGAACAGCGGCGATTCCAAGGGTTCAGCCGAGGCCTTCGATAAGGCCATTGCTGCCGATCCCTCGAACGCCAACGCCTACTACTTCAAAGGCCAAAGCCTGTTTGCTGGTGTTACCACTGACAGCAGCGGCAAAATGAGCGCTCCAGATGGCACCGCCGAAGCCCTAAATAAGTATCTTGAACTGCAACCAAATGGCCCCTACAGCCAGTCAGCTAAAGACATGCTCGCAGCCCTCGGGAGCAAAGTAGAGACGAGCTACGGCACCACTAAGAAGAAGCCAAAGTAGCCACCAAGGCTCAGAAGAAAGAACCATCGAGGTTGCCCCATCCTTACTCGCGTTCTTTGCGAGTAGGGTGGGGTTTTTTATGCGGATCCACCGTTACGAAGGTGCATGAACAAGCCGTTCTTTCTGGAAGGTCTGAGGTAAGTTCGTTACAGTTGAGCCTGAATATCTGAATTACGAAAGGCGTTCAGGCTTATCATGGCTGCACCGGGCGCGGCCCCGATTCAGGTCTCGCTGGATTCAATTTCCAGCGGAACTCCAACTGAAGATTTGCTCACGCTGGTCCTTCAGGCGAATCCCCGCGTCAGCGATATCGTCTTTTCTCCCGGACGCAATTTTCAAATCCATGCCAACGGCGAGTTTGTATCACTCGAAATCCCCGGGTTTCCGCCTCTCAGCGCCGATGATACGCGACGCATTGCTTCAGATCTGATCGGCAACAACAAGGCCGCTATCGGTCTGCTTCGTGAACATGGTTTTTGTGATATCTCCTATGCCTTGCCGCGTGTCGCGCGGTTTCGGGTCAACGTATTCATTCAACGCGGCAGTTGTGCGGTCGTCATGCGCGTCATTCCCACCGTCATTCCGGATTTCAAAGCTCTCTCTTTGCCCAGCCAGTTGAAAGAAGTCTGTGACCTCTACGATGGACTAGTGCTTGTCGTTGGGCCACGCGGCTCTGGTAAGTCTTCTACCATGGCGGCCTTGCTCGACCACATGAATGAAAATGCAACCCGTCACATCATCACCATCGAGGACCCGATCGAGTTTCTGCACAACCACAAGCGCTCAACCATTCATCAGCGCGAACTGTATAGCGACACCCCAAGCATTTCTGAGGCGATGCGCGCCGCCTTGCGTCAGGCCCCCAACGTGATCGCCGTAGGCGAACTCAAGGACCGCGAAACTATGGAACTCGCGCTGGAAGGCGCCGAAAGCGGCCACCTCGTTCTTTCTACTTTGAACACGATTAACGCGCAGCAGACAATCGACCGCTTTGTGAACGCATTCCCCACTGAAGAGCACCGCTCGGTTCGCGGTCGCCTGGGGCGCATGTTGCGCTTCGTTATTTCCCAACGATTGGTTCCGCGCAAGGACGACAGCGGACGCAGCGCCGTCTTCGAAGTTCTCAAGTCCGGATCCGATGCTTTGAATCGCCTGCTGAATAGCGACCTTCATGGCGAGAATGCCGATTTCGGCATCGACTCGCAAATCGAAGATCTGGTCCGCGCCGGCATCGTAAGCCGCGAAGTCGCCATGTCTCACGCGGTCGATTCCCGCGCCCTGGCAGAGCGCCTCGCAGCCTCCGAACGGTAATACTGATTCTTTCCCCTGCTGTGCAGCCGAGACTCTCCGCGCACTCCTGTCCGAGGCTCGTGATTAATTTGATTTCACTGACGACTAAATCCTTAGGGTGCCCCACCCTTGTGTCTCCCGACTTTGGAGACACAGGGTGGGGATTTTGAGTTTCTGTCCAATCGACCCAGGACTATTCGCTCGCGAATGGTTCTCGAGTCGAGAGCCTGCCCTGAGCGACTGGAGAGAAGGACTCGATGAATCTTCTCTTTGAACAAGCCGCCTTACGGAACCGCCGGACTAAAAACGCTGGTCAACCATGGCGTGAAAAACACATTCGGCCCACTAATGTGCGTGCACGCCGGTGCCGATGGCCCCTTTACGCAGCCCCACCAATTCTCTGTTGCGTCCACCCTTCCCGTACCCAGATTCACCAGACCGATATTCCTCCCGAACAGATCATTCAGGTGGACATCTATGTAGGCCGGGTTCTTTACCGCAATATCGACCGATTCACCGCTGATGATGTTCTGCGAGACAATCGTGCCCGACGCCGGTGAGACGCCAAATATATTGATCCCCGTCGGCCCGGGCGTCGCCGCATCGTCGGTGTCAGGCCCGTTGCCTGAAACCCGGTTCCCGGCAATCACGTTGTTCGTCAGGTTTTGCCCGGGGGCATGGCTGTGCATCGCAATTCCCGGCAGCTTATTGCCGGTCGAGATATTCCCGATGACCACATTCGAGTAGTTCTGGGTCCCAGGAATCGAATCGAAAATTCCGATCCCAGCGCCTTCTCCCTTCAATCCGTTCCTCGTCGATTCATTCCCGGCGATCGTGTTGCGAAAAACTCCAAGAGGCACTTTAGACCCGGTCAACTCCGCTGGCGGATGAGACGCCAGCGTGATTCCGCAGTCAAACGGATTGTTTGCCACGAAGTTGCCGGTGATCAGATTGTTGTGGGTAGGTCCGGTGTCATCGCTCAGCAAAATACCTCCCGAGTTGTGCGTCGAGCTGTTGCCGGAGATTGTGGAATGGTTCACTCCGCTCAGGTGTATACCTTCGCCGCAGTCTTCTCCCTCCAGTGTCTCAAACGCTGGCAGGCCAGGACACTCGCCCGTGGCAAAGCTCAGGCTCTGGTCATTTCCGGTTACTTCGTTGTTCACGACAGTGATGTAAGAGGCGTTCGTGATCAGGATTCCTTCGAAGTTTGCGTTCTCCACCTTGAATCCGTTCACCACTACCTCACGCAATCCGCTGTTGTCGATGCCATCGACGTAAATTCCATTGGCGAGCCCGCTGGCATCAATCACTGGTTTATTTTTTTCATCCCCGATCAGCGACAGCGACTTTCCGATGACGACATCTTCCGCATAGGTTCCAGCCGCTACTTTGATCGTATCGCGCGCTGCCGCATGCGCGACTGCCGCGCCAATTGTGGCGTAACAGCCTCCGCTCCCCCCGGGATTAACGCACAAAGTGCTGGCAATGGAAACTTCCGAAAGGGAAGCCAGGACGACGAAGCTAAGGGCAACTTGGCAGAGTAGTTTTCCCATGGCGCATACTCCTTTTCTCGATGAGGTTGTCGTTGTTTTTTAGTCAGAGACCCGCGGGCAAGCGGCGGGTTACGCGAAGTCTTTGATTAACGCGCGATTCTAGTGCCGCATTGCCACAGAACGATATCAGTAAAAAACTGTACAGCTTCTCAGGCAGGGAGGCTCGCAGCACAGTACATGCAGATTACGAAAAAACCTCGCCATTCGCTTTTCTCTTCCTCCCCTCCTATCATTCCTGCATGGCCGCTCAGCCAGAAATCGCAGGTATTTTGAGCTTCGAGGAAGCTCGACATCTTGTAGAAGATCACGCCTCCCGCCTGCTTCCAAAAGGCCGCGAACTGCTCAGCCTCCTGGATACACGAGACTGCATACTCGCAGAATCAATTCATGCCGACCGCGATTTTCCGCCGTTTCCACGCGCCACCCGCGATGGCTATGCGCTTCGTTCCGGCGATGTCGAAAAATTGCCGGCCGAATTGCGAATTGTGGGGGAGATCAAAGCCGGAGGAGCATCTCCAGTCGCCTCGCTCGAACCCGGACAGGCGGTCGCAATCATGACCGGCGCACCCGTCCCAGATGGCGCCGACGCCATCGTGATGATCGAGCACACTTCCCGCAGTGGGAACAACGTACGAATAAATCGCAGGATTACGTCGGGTGAAAACATCGTGCCATCCGGAGCCGAAGCCAAACGCGGTGACAAGTTGCTTTCGCCTGGTTCGCGAATCGGGTATCCCGAAATCGCCCTGGCCGCCTCCGTCGGGCGTTCGCGTGTCCTCGTCTACTCCAGGCCGCGCATTGCGGTACTTTCAACCGGCGACGAAGTAGTCGACATCGATGCCAGACCCACGGCCAATCAAATTCGCAACTCCAATAGCTACTCGCTCGCCGCTCAGATCCAATCCGCCGGCGCAGATCCCGTACTGCTCCCCATCGCTCCCGACGAACCCAGCCGGCTCCGCGAGCTGCTGATCGAAGGCCTTGATTCCGATCTGCTGCTGATCACCGGCGGCGTCTCCATGGGCAAATACGACCTGGTCGAGCAAGTGCTCTCGGACCTCAAGGCAGAATTCCTCTTCACCGGCGTCCAAATCCAACCTGGCAAACCCCTTGTCTTCGGTCAAATCCCATGTGGCGCGGACACTCCTGTCCGCGAGAAAAGATCGAAATACTTTTTCGGTCTCCCCGGCAATCCCATTTCAACCATGGTCACCTTCGAGCTTTTTGCCAAACCTCTGGTCGAAGCTCTCGCCGGAATATCGCCGCGTAAACTGCTGTTCACCCACGCCAAACTCAAATCCGATATCCGTGCCAAGACCGGCCTCAAGCGTTTTCTGCCCGCGATTCTTTCAGGCGAATTTGAGCATACCCACGTCGAGCTGGTCCGGTGGCAAGGCTCAGGCGATATAGCCTCGATGGCTCGCTGCAACTGTTTCGTCGTAATTCCTCCCGACCGGGAGAGCATCCCAGCCGGAGATTGGGTTCCCGTGCTGCTAAGATGACCTGACATCCATTTTTTTCGTGACATGGCACTGAAAGGCCGCAAGCCACTCAGCCCCGCAGGGGCGGAATTTAAATAGCCCAGCGCGTGAGCGCTGGGCAGCGTGAAAACGTGATGTGAGTCCCGCGCGGGACGACACAACACCACAACGTCAATGCGCAAACAGACTCCGCATCCCGACCAGCTCTCCCATTTCGACTCCGCCGGCCGCGCCCGCATGGTCGACGTCTCCGCTAAATCGGCAACCGTTCGCGAAGCCGAGGCCAGTGCCTTAGTAGTAATGTCGCCAAAGGTACTTAAAGCTCTGGGCAGCAACCCCAAAGGCGATCCCCTCGAAACCGCCCGTCTGGCTGGCATTATGGCCGCAAAGAAGACGGCCGAACTGATCCCTCTTTGCCACCCTCTTCCCCTGGCGCACGTTGATGTCGAATTGCAGCAGTGCGAGAATGGGATTGCGATTTCCTCGGTCGCGAAAACCACGGCCGAAACCGGCGTCGAAATGGAAGCGCTTGTAGCTGCGAGTGTCGCCGCCCTGACCGTTTACGATATGTGTAAGGCCCTCGACAAAGGAATCGAGATTCGAGAAATCGTGTTGCAGCGGAAATCCGGTGGCAAAAGCGATTACGTTCGAGAGAAGTAGATTTTCCTGAAGCTGATGGCTCACGACTGACGGCTAATATGCAGAGCAACGTAAAAATCCTGCTGGTGGATGACAATCCCATGGTTCTTGCCATGCTGCGCGACGCCCTCACGCCGCTGGCCAAAGTCACCACCGCGGGTGATGGCGCCGACGCCCTGCTCAAAGCCGTCGACGACGCTCCCGACCTCCTGGTCAGCGACTTCCGCATGCCCGGCATGGACGGCCGTCAGCTCGTCGACAAGCTCAAAAGCCGTAGTGGCACATCGAATATTTCCGTCGTCCTGCTCGCAACCAAAGCGGATATTTCCGAAAAGTTGTCCACTCAGGAACACCTCGCCGACGACTTCGTCGAGAAACCATTTTTCTTGCGCGACGCCGTGCAGCACATCAAGCGCGTCATCGATAAAATCGCGCTCGAAAAAATGTCGTCTTCGTCTTCCTCTGACGATGGCGTTGTTCGCGGCAGCCTCTCACAGATGAACGTGATCGACCTGGTGCAATCGCTCGAAATGGGCCGCAAAAGCTGCCTTCTTACCCTCACCCGCGACAACGAAAAGTGCGACATGTACTTCAGCGAAGGCCAGGTCCCGCACGCCGCTTACGGCGATCTCAAGGGCGATGCCGCGGTCTTTAAAGTTCTCAGTTGGACCGGCGGGAGTTTTCAAATCAATTTCAGCGGCAAGACCAAGCAGCAGACCACCACGCTGAACACTCAGGGACTGCTGATGGAAGGCCTCCGGCTTCTTGATGAATCGCGCCGCGATGGCGAGGGCGGCGGTAAAACCGAGGAGGAAGAGGATGTCCTCCTCGATTCCTGAGACCTTCCGCGCCGCAGTGCTCACCGTAAGCGATTCCTGCGCGCGCGGCGAGCGCAATGATCTCTCCGGACCAGCCGTCGCCCGCGAGCTTCAGCAGCATCATTTCTCCGTGGTTGAAACTCGTATTGTCGCTGACGATCACGGCGCAATCCAGAAGGCAATCGTCGAACTCACTCGAAGAGCGCGCCTGGTCGTGACCACGGGCGGTACAGGAATCTCTGCCCGCGACGTGACTCCCGAAGCCACTCGCGCCGTCTGCGGCCGCATGCTCGACGGTATTTCAGAGCGCATGCGCCGCGAAGGCGAAAAGAAAACTTTGTTCGCCGCTCTCAGTCGCGGCGTCTGTGGTGTCTGCGCTGCTTCGCTCGTGCTTAACCTGCCGGGCAGTCCAACCGGGGCCGTGGAATCTTTGCGCGCAGTGGTTGATGTCCTTCCTCACGCGATCCAAATCCTTGCCGGAAAAACCGAGCACATGGCAAATTGAGTGTGTCGTTTCGCGCTATCTGAACCGTGACTATTGCCTATGAATTTATTCCGAAAGCCAATGAGGACTCTCTTCGCGCAGTTCTCAGTGTCTCCGCGCCTCCGTGGTGAATCTGGTTTGCCTTAGCTGAAGTCTACGAATGAATACCGTTAAGCACATCATCTCCCGCTACACATCTTTCCTCTGGGGAATCCTGGGCCCGCTGGGGATGTGGGGCGTATTTCTCGCCGCTGTGCTGGATGGCGGTGCTTTCGGCCTGCCTATCGACATAGTCGTGGCTGGCTATGTCTCCCAGAACCATCGCCGCTGGATTGCGTACGCTCTCATGGCCGCAATCGGCTCCGCCATCGGCAGTCTCGTAATTTATGCAATCGGATACGCCGGCGGCGAAGAACTCTTGCGCAAGCGCGTAACTCCGGAGCGGTTTAAAAAATTACACAATGCCTTCGATCAGCATCCGTTCTGGAGCCTTATGTTTCCCGCCATGCTCCCCCCACCTACTCCTTTCAAGATGTTCGCCCTCGCCGCCGGGGTAGCGGAAATGGGTATCACCCACTTCATACTCGCAATTTTTTTCGGCCGCGTGCTCCGGTTTTCAGCTCTGGCCCTTTTGGTGATGCAGTTCGGCCCCGGTGAAGTGCACAAGCTCCGCATCTTCTTCAGCCACCACTTCCACTGGATCCTCCTGACAATTACGGTCCTAATCCTGTTTTGGTGGATTGTCAGAAGAATGCTTACCAGAAGAACGGCCAGAACTCATCCCGCATCGCCAGTCACAAAATAATAGAGTCTGATTCAGAGTTCGCAACTACCAGGCGAGACTGACCAGCCGACCAGATGATTCCGAAAGCGATGCAACCGAACTTCTCGTTCTACAATCGAAGGCCAGGGCGAGAACGACACGACTTCCTTCTTTTTCAAATCAAAGCCGGAGAAAACGAAATGCGCCTGGCGTCGGTGAAACTATCTCTTCGAAATCTTCTGTCCACGCCCCTGCTCGTCGCGCTTTTTCTCTTCAATTCTCTTTTCGTCCTTTCTCAGGACGTCCTCACCTATCACAACGACAACTTGCGCGACGGCCTCAACAGCAAAGAGAGGACACTTACCCCGTCAAACGTGAACTCCGCTTCGTTCGGAAAGCTTTTCACGATTCCCGTCGATGGACTGGTCGATGCTCAACCTTTGTACCTCTCCGCGATTACAGTCTCCGGAGCAAAGCACAATCTGCTCATCGTCGCCACAGAGCACGACAGCGTTTATGCCTTTGACGCCGATACCGGCGCTACGCTCTGGCACGTGAGGACCCTCAAATCAGGCGAGATGACCTCCGACAATCGCGCTTGCAGCCAAGTCACCCCGGAAATTGGAATCACGTCAACTCCGGTCATTTATCGCCCAGCGAATTCTCATCCCGTGATCTACGCCGTAGCAATGTCCAGGGACAGTTCCGGAGCCTACCACCAGCGCCTGCATGCTCTCGATGCGACAAACGGGACGGAAATCCTGAACGGTCCGGTTGATATCAATGCTCAATATCCCGGAAGTGGCGACAACAGCCACAACGGATTTGTCGTCTTCGATCCCGCCCAATATAAAGAGCGTGCTGGCCTGCTGCGAGTTGGCAACACGTTGTACTTGGGATGGGCCTCGCACTGCGATATCCGCCCTTACACCGGATGGATCATGGGTTATGACGTAAACACGCTGGCACAGACAGGCGTGCTGAACCTCACTCCCAACGGCAATGAGGGCGCCATTTGGAATTCCGGCGGCGGCATGGCAGCATCGGGAACCAACATCTTTTTGCTTGATGCTAATGGCACCTTTGACACCACGCTGAATTCTTCGCACTTTCCCGCCAGTGGCGACTACGGAAATGCGTTCCTCAAGATCTCATCGGCTCTGAAAGTGCTCGATTATTTCGAGATGCACAATCAATCTCAGGAAAACGATGCAGATATCGACCTCGGCTCGGGCGGCGCTCTTCTCGCGAATCAAAAGGATTCGACCGGTAAACTCTGGAACCTTGCTGTCGGTGCAGGCAAAGACGGAAATCTTTACGTGGTCAATCGCGCCAACATGGGCAAGTTCAATCCCAGTACGAACAAGATTTATCAGGAACTCGACAATGTCCTGCCCGGAGGAATCTGGTCGACTCCGGCCGCTTTCGGTGCGAACCTCTACTATGGTCCTGTGGGTTCGCCGATCCTTGAGTTTCAATTCCAGAACGCGAAGCTTCTCACCAGCCCGGTAGCGCGAACGGACAATTCCTTCAGCTATCCCGGAGCGTCGCCGAGCGTTTCCGCCAGCGGTACGCAGAGCGCGATTGTCTGGGCAGTGCAAAACTCCAATCCAGCCGTGCTCTATGCCTACGACGCCGCGACGCTGCAGCAACTCTACAATTCAAACGAAGCCGCCAATGGTCGCGACAACTTCGGTGCCGGAAATAAATTCATCACACCGACCATCGCGCACGGAAAAGTGTACGTCGGCACCACCAACGGCGTCGGCGTCTTCGGCCTGCTGAATAAGTGATTGCTGAAAGAAACAACGGGTGCCCCGTCCTTGTTTCTCCGTTTTTTGGAGAAACAGGGCGGGGATTTTTACTTCCGCGCTGCTCAGAAACGCCAACCTTGTCGCGCTCTTTCCGACAGAGAGCCTGCCCTGAGCGAAGTGGAATGGGTGGGAAGTTTAACTCCGCCGCGAGCACGAACGGGAAGGGCACGACTTCAGTCGTGCCGTGACGGCTCCGCCCCGGGCCAAGTGCGAGCCCCGCGAGCAACCCCAGACTCAGAAGACCTGACGACCCACACCTGTATTACGAACACAAGAGAATTGAGCGTAAGACCTCAAGTAATCAATTATCCGTTCTTCAGATAGCCAGACCTATGGGACTGCGATTAAAGTTGTAACTCGGAGCGGCAGACGGTCAGCCGAAGGTAGCTGCCAAAGATGCCCGAGGTCCTCTTCAAACGCTTGAGCCGATGGAAAAGGCGCGTCGTTGTGTCCACCGCAGCTCTTTTGGCCATATCTTTTCCGATCTTCGCGGCAACGGGATACCTGGCACTTTATTGGGCGTGGCTGCGCGGCAACTTGGCGGCGGCGTTGCCGTATCTTCCCTGGGCGAGGAACTTCGGAATGTTCGCCATGGCCGCAGCAGCCGTGGCTCTTGGAATTTTGTTCTCGTCAGAAACCTTCCCCCTCACACCGAAACTCCGTCTCCTGCTCTCGTTGTTTGCCACTACTACCATCGGGTTCTTCTCTGAGTTCAGGAACGAAGGCAAATTTTATTTCAAAAGCCGCGTCCATTTCTTTGGACCCTCGACCTGGGTTCACAGCGGTTTGAACCAAATCGCCTCCTCACTTGGCGATTTCCTGTACCGTATGGAATATTCCCACTGGAATGATTTCCTTATGGGCCCGGCGATCGTCAGTGTCCTGTTTTTAGTTGCTGCGATGAAGATCTACCGTGCGTTCCAGACTCAAGGCTCGGTGAGCATGAGTCCATCAACTTCGGATTTCTCCACCGAGCTCGATCATGCTCTACAGTTCACGCGAATTTTTATGAATGTGGGACTGTTTTGGTTTTTTATTCAGGCTTGGACGGAAAAGGCGGGTTATCTCAGCAACCCTCATTCGAATGACGAGATCGACCTCCCCTTCGAGTTCGCCGGGACGATGCTGGGTTTCTGGATGGTGCGGGTTTTGACCAAGCCCTTTGAACAGCGCATCGAAAAGTTTCGTTCCACGTTTTTCATCGATTTTGCATGCTCGGGTGTGATTGGACTCCTGTATACATTTGTCGTTGGCCCCTTGACCGAGGGCATCGCAAGAAACGTTGCTCACACCTTGCATTCTGTCATTCCCGGCCCGCTAGAGCTTCATGAATACACGTCGCTGCAACAGCACGTCCGACCGTTCGAGCTGTTGCTGCTTGCCGCAGCAATGTGGTGGGGTCTCAACTGGTCTTCCAATCGGGATCAACTCGTTGTCAGCGGTCCATATGAAGAACCCCAGAGTGAGTCGAAGTGGCACGTGTTGATTACAACCGCCAAAGTGCTTGGTGTAGCGATCGCTTATCTTGTGATTCTGGCGAGCACCCTCTCGGCGTCAGAGCCACAAGGGATCGCCTGGACAGTAGCAGAGACCGGAATCGCCATCGTCGTTGCGACCGGAGTGCTCTTAATGCTCAAGCGTGCAAACCGGCGAGGTTTCATGTCCCTTCTTGGGATGAGAGATGAAACTTCTGGTGACTGACTACTCCCGACACCTTCAATTAAACTAATCCCCGCCCGGAGAATTTATGACCACCGCTACCCGCACCAATCCTCTTTCGTATCTCACCGACCAACTGGACGACCTGAAAACCAAAGGCACATACTTCCATCTCCGCGTTCTCGACGATGAACAGGCTCCCGAGTGCACCTTCGACGGCAAGCACGTCATCAACCTCGCCTCGAACAATTATTTGGGATTGACCACGCATCCCAAGCTCCGCGAGGCCGCCCTCGAAGCCATTCGTAAATACGGCGTCGGTTCAGGCGCCGTGCGTACCATCGCAGGCACCATGAAAATCCATATGGAGCTGGAACAGAAAATCGCGCGTTTCAAAAACGTCGAGGCCTGCGTCGTCTTTCAATCCGGCTTCACCGCCAATGCGGGCACAGTCTCAGCCGTTCTGGGCAAAGAAGACTTCATCATCTCTGACCAGCTCAACCACGCCTCTATCATCGACGGTGCGCGCCTCTCGCGTGCAAAGATTCTCGTTTTCGAACACAAGAATGTTGCCGACGCCGAGGCCAAGCTCTCGAGCATCGCCGGTCAACTCGGCAAAAAGCTTCTCATCACCGACGGCGTCTTCTCCATGGATGGCGATATCGGTCCACTGCCAGGCCTGTGCGATTTAGCCGAAAAATACGGCGCAATCATGATGGTTGATGACGCGCACGCCTCCGGCGTTCTTGGCCGCAACGGTCGTGGCACCATCGACCACTTCAACGTGCACGGCCGCGTGGATATCCAGGTCGGAACTTTGTCCAAAGCCATCGGCGCGCTCGGTGGCTACGTCTGCGGTTCGCGCGACCTCATCGAATTTCTTTACCATCGTGCGCGCCCGTTCTTGTTCTCGACCTCGCATCCACCGTCAGTCGCAGCAACATGCATCGCCGCCTTCGACGTTCTCGAGCAGGAACCCGAGCGCATCGAACGACTTTGGGAGAACACGCGCTTCTGGAAGAAAGAACTGGCCCTGCTTGGCTTCGACATCGGCGGAAAGACGACGCCGGCGAGCGAAACCCCCATTACGCCCATCATCATCGGTGACGGCAAACTCACCATGGATTTTTCTCGCGAGCTATTTAAGGAAGGTGTGCTGGGAACCGGAATCACTTACCCAACCGTTCCCGAAGGCAAAGCCCGCATCCGCACGATCATGACCGCGACGCACACAAACGAAGAGCTGCAACGCGCGCTGGGAGCACTCGAAAGAGTTGGTAAAAGAATGGGAATTCTTAATTAACCTTACCCTTGTCGCGTGACGAATCATCGAAGTCGCGCAGCGACGTAATCTAATTAGCCCAGCACGTCAGTGCTGGGAAACATGACCAATCACCCAGAGTCCCTTCAGGGACGGAACACCCGATTTCCACAGCCTGACGATGCCCATTCGTCACAGACAGACCAAATCGCGCTCTGTTTACATCCCGTGATGCCTCACGCACACATCGCAAACTTCGTCCATTGCGTCTTCTCGACTAAGGATCGTCAAAACACAATTCCAGTAGAACTGCAGAAAAAACTCTGGGCATACATCATCGGTATCGGAAACAACCTACACGTCACCACAATCGCCATCGGTGGAACGGCGAATCACATACATCTTCTAATCTCGCTCCCGCCGATAATGCCTTTAGCTGAGGCGATACAGAAGTTGAAAGCGAACTCTTCCCGTTGGATGGGGGGAGAAATTTGAATGGCAGAAAGGCTATGGAGCGTTCAGCGTCAGTCCTTCTCAAGTTGGGACCGTCGTCTCGTACATTCGCAACCAGGAACAACATCATCGCAGACGAAGCTTTGAGGAGGAACTTATGGCGCTGTTACAAAAATCCGGGATTCCTTACGATGTACGTCAGATTTTTGCGGCCTGAGTGTCATCCCTGAAGGGACTCCGCCTCGATGTTGTCTTCTTGACCCAGCACTTACGTGCTGGGCTCGTTAAATTCCGTTCCCTGCGGGAACTTGGATCCGCTCACCCCGCCCTATGCACAATCCTTCCGCCAACAATCGCCGCCACCACTCTGCCCGTCAGCTGCCATCCATCGAACGGCGTATTGTGCGATTTTGACCGCGATTTGGCCGCGTCGAACGTCCACCGCTTCTTCGGATCAAATATCGTAATGTCCGCATGACTACCGCGAATGAGCGTTCCACGTCCCCGCAAGTCGAACACTCGCGCCGGCCCGGCGGTAAACAATTCGACGATCCGCTCCAGCGAAATCTTCTGCCGCTGGTGCAAAATGGTGATCGCCAGTCCCAGTGCGGTTTCGAGTCCGGTAATGCCAAATGCCGCCCGTTCAAACTCAATGATTTTCTCGTGCGGAGCATGAGGAGCGTGATCGGTTGCGATCGCGTCAATCGTCCCATCTCCCAGCGCCACCAGCATCGCCTCGCGGTCCGCAGCCGACCGCAATGGCGGATTCATCTTGAAATTCGGGTCGTAATCACGAACATCCGCATCCGTCAGCGCAAAATGATGTGGCGTGACCTCGCACGTCACCCGTGCCCGGTTCTTCTTTCCTCGTCGCACCGATTTCAGCGCCTCTGCCGTCGAAACATGCGCCACGTGCAGCCGCGCGCCATTAAACTGCTGCGCCAGTTGCACATCCCGGTCCACGATACTGGCCTCCGCCATGTCCGTCATCCCGCGCAGTCCCAGTCGAAACGAAGTCTGCCCTTCATTCATCGAGCAGTTTTGCGTCATGCGGGTATCTTCAGCGTGCTGCACCACCGGAAAATTGATCTCCGCCGACGCCCGCATCGCATCGCGCATGGTGGTTTCGCTCAGGATCGGCTTTCCATCGTCCGTCACCGCCACCGCGCCCGCGCGCTGCAAGGCCCGGAAATCTGTCAGTACCGCGCCCTTGCTCGCCTGGGTAGCCGCCGCAATCGGAAACACATTCACCACCGCCCCGCGTTGCGGTTGTCTTAGCCACGTCACCCACTCCTGAGAATCCAGCACCGGCGTCGTATTCGGCATGCAACAAACAGACGTAAATCCTCCCGCCGCAGCCGCCGCCGTCCCTGACGCAATCGTCTCCTTGTAACTCTGCCCCGGCTCCCGCAAATGCACATGCAGATCGATGAACCCCGGCGCAACAATCAATCCCCGCGCGTCAATCTTCTCTTCCGATCCCCCGCGGATCTTGTTCGGCGCCGCTACCTCCGCAATTTGGCCATCGCGCACCAGCACATCCATCGGCGCATCGATCCGCGCCACCGGATCGATCACCCTCCCGCCGCGAATCAGCAGATTATTACTTTGTGAGCCCTGTTTCATTCGCCCGGAACTTCCTCTCCGCAGATAGACGCGGATGATCGCGGATTCTTTTTTGAATTTTCGAACACGTATCGCTTGAATTCCGGTTTTGAGCTGAAGTTAAACAACATGCCGACTTCAATCTCAGTCGCGCGAAGGTAGTTCAGTAGCTGCTTCTCCCACGAGGGCTCCATTGCGCGGCCGGCTTTGAGCTCTACTATGACCTTTCCATCCACGAAAAGATCTGCCCGGAAATCTCCGATTTGATGGCCATGAAAGAAGACGGGCAAAGCAAATTGCTTCTGAAAAAAGATCCCATGTTCTGCGAGACTTACTGCAAATGCCTGCTCATAAACGGATTCCAGGAACCCGTATCCAAGCTCGTTATATATTCCGAAGAAAATTCCAATGAGCTTTTCAGTTAAGTCCCGGTGTTTTAATCCGTGTTCATCCGCGTAAATCCGCGCGAGAGAAGTTGCAGTTCTCATTTGGCTCTCCCCACGGCCCTGGCCAGCACCGCCATCCTGATCGGCACCCCGTTTCTCACTTCTTCCACGATCGCCGACTGCGGACAATCCGCCACTTCCCACGTCAACTCCAGCCCGCGAATAATCGGCCCCGGATGCATCAGCAGCGCATCGCCCTTCGCCAGCCGCAGCCGTGTCATCGTCACTTGATAGCGCGCAATGTAGTCCTGCAAGTTCACCTTCAGTCCCGCCAGCCGCTCGCGCTGTACCCGCAGCACCATCACCACATCGGCCCCGCGCGCCGCATCCTCGCAACTCCGGCTGATCCGCAATCCTGAAGCAAGCGTCGTCGCTAGTTCCGGCAGCAACTCCGGCGGTCCGCACAAGGTGACCTTCGCCCCAAACTTAGTCAGCAGATGAATCGCCGACCGCGCCACCCGGCTGTGGTACACATCGCCGATGATCGCAACCTGCAGGCCATCCAGCTTCTTTTTGTGCCGCAGAATCGTGTACGCATCGAGCAGGGCCTGCGTCGGGTGCTCGTGCATTCCGTCACCCGCATTAATCACTGGGATGTCCAGGTGTGAGGCCATCAAATGGGGCGCCCCCGCATTCGGATGCCGCACCACGATCACGTCCGCCCCAATCGCCCGCAGCGTGTACGCCGTATCGAGCAGCGATTCGCCTTTTTCAATGCTCGACCCGCTCGAAAGCACCAGCGTTGTTGTGGCGCCCAACGCCTTAGCCGCAACTTCAAACGAGGCCCGTGTTCTTGTCGACGCTTCGTAGAACAACAGCAGCACCCGCTTGCCGCGCAGCAAGGGCCGCGCTTTCTGCGGATTCATTTTGCGGGCGAGTTGCAGAATCCGGGCGATCTCCGCCGCCGGCAACGTCTCAATCCCCAGCAGCGACCCTCTTGCCGGACCCCGCGTCGCCGCCTGTGCAATAGCTGGCATGAACGCTGCATCATACTTGGGGCAGGCATCGATGGGCAAGGCCACCCGAAAAAGCTTGTAAATTATTGCATTGGTGGGTTTTTACGGCGCAGCAGCGAAGCTGAAATTGCCGCCCCGGCTCCGGAAAGCAGCACAAACGTGACCGCAAGGAAGAGAAGGCTGCACACCAGCATGACCGCCATGCCCTGCTGCGTCTTGAAATACTCGAATAGCTCTCTGGTCTGTGGGTCGATCGCTCGTGCTTGCTGAGTTTGGATCAACTCCAGCGCTTGCCGCCGAAGGTTCTCCTGTCCCCCAGGCGACAGAGTTGCGACCGCCCCCATTACCAGGATTCCCACAAAGCTGAAGACTCCGGTCAACGCCCCCAGTTTGAAAGCGAACCCGCGCGCCAGCTCTCCTGCTCGCGACCACCGCCGGTAAAACAAGACCGATAAAAACCCTGCCAACGGCAGCGCCAGGAGGGCAACGGCCTTTACCGGAATCGTGCACAGAAGCACTGCAATCGCCGCCGCGTAGAGCGCCGCCCGGATTGTGGCTCGTGTGTGGTCGGAATGAACTGCCGTTCGCTGCAGGCTTGGCCCCTCCACCGTCACCGGCGGGCCAAGATCGCTTGCCGACACCACAATCTCCGCTTTGTTGCTCTCTCGCCCGGAAAAACGGACCTGCGCCGCCCCGCAACTGGAGCAAAAAGGAGAGCCGTCTTCGACAGGGGAATTACATCTCGGGCAGGGGTGTTCCACTACCTCAATTATCGCACCCGTTTATCCTCGGAGACGAGCGGTAATGCCCGACACAGAACTTGAAGGCGCCCCTAACTTCTTCCGCGCGGATTAACGCGGATGCACACAGATCAACTTTACTTTCATAAAATCACACGCAATCTCTCCGTGTCTCCGTGCCTCCGTGGTGAATTCGGAGTCACGATTGCAGACCACCCCAAAAACAATCCGCCGGGCCTGAGCTGTACTCAGGTCCGGCGGCTGCTTCCTGCTAACTTGTTCTCGGAACTATGTCTCGACCACGCGTGGCGTGATGAAGAAGATCAGTTCCTGGTTGTTGCTCTTCACCGTCTGGTGTTTGAACAGATTGCCGAGCCAGGGGATGCTGCCGAGCAACGGCACCTGATCTACGTTCACCGAGTTGTTGGTCTGAATCACGCCGCCAATCACCACCGTGCCGCCATCGGTGACGAGCACCTGCGTGGTTGCCTGTTGCGTGATCAGTGTCGGGTTGTTGTTAATTTCATTACTGAAGTCCGGCGTGGTGTTTTCCACGTCTACGTTCAGGAAGATCGTGTTCTCAACCGTGATCTGTGGCGTCACGGTCAACTTAAGGAACGCGTCGATGTAGGTGATGGTCGGAGGGCTGGTCAGCGTCGCCGCACTTTCGATTGGCAGCCGCACGCCCTGTTTCACCACCGCCTGAATGTTGTTCTGGGTCACGACCCGCGGTCTCGAGAGAATTTTCAGCAAGCCACGCGATTCGGCCATGGTAAGAATAGCGTCGATTCGCACCGAGTTGCTGGCATTCACAAGACTGATGCCGCTTGTCGGAGCTGTTACGCCCAGGTTAGAGAACAGCGGAATCTGGACGCCGGTTCCTGGCTTCGGAGCTGTCGTGCCGAGAATCGGATACATCGCTCCAGGGGTATTGAACACTGATATCGGCGATGTTCCAGGTCCGTTTGGAACGCCACCAACCCCCGTCGAGCTATTGCCAAATCCAAATCCCAACTGCGTACCGATGTCGCGAGCGAAGCTGCGAGTCGCTGAAACTACGCGGGCTTCGATCTCGACTTCCTGCGTCTTGCGGTCGAGCTGTTGAATCAACCGGTCAACCGCTGGAATCGTCGACGGAATATCAGAGATGATCACGGCATTCGTGCGGTCATCGGAGACAATATCGCCACGCTGGCTGAGGAACTTTTTGATTGTCGCAACCACATCCTTCGAGTGCGCATAGCTCAAGAAGCGCGTGACCGTGACTCTCTCGACTGCCATGGCTTCTGCTTCCTGCTCCGCGCGCCGGGCATCGGCTTCACGACGCATGGTGTCGACGGTCGCGATTCGCAGAACGTTGCCCTCGAGCTGGCGTGAAAGATCGTTGTTCTTCAGAACGATGTCGAGCGCCTGGTCCCACGGCACGTCGTCAAGAACGATGGTCAGTGATCCTTTCACATCCGGATCCAGCACTACGTTCAGGCCGCTGATCTCGTGAATCAAGCGGAAGAAATCTTTCAGGTCAACATCCTTTAGGTTCACCGAAATCGGTTCGCCGGTATACTTCGGGCCGTTGCTCGTCCGCTCCTGATGTGATCTTTGTTCCGCAGCCAGGTTCACCGCGGGCTGCACCATCGAAGGCGCGCTCTGCACTGGCGTAGCTGCTGGAGCCTGAGCCGCTGGAGCCATGGGAGTCGCAGCCGCAGCATCGCTCTGTTGCGCCGCGTTGGCTGTCGGCAGCAGATTGCCTTCCGGTCTTTCTACGAATTTCGAGGCCGCATTGGCGCTGCGAACAGAGGGATCAGCCGGGGCCACGTCTTTCTTCGGCGTGAATGTCGGCTCAACGAACTGAAAATCTCGCGCTGTTTTGTTCGCGTCAGAATTGGTTGATGGCTGGGCGATCGAGGCCGTCTGCACCGGTGCAGCATTCGCCGTTGCTTTCTGGGCCACAGTCACTTCGGTCGATGCGGTCTGGAGCTTCAGCACCATCTTGTCAGGCGAGACCGGAACCAACTCATACTTGCAGAGCCGGTCCAGGTCGACCACCACTCGTGTGGTCTTGCTGGCATCGGTGCCCACTCGCACGCCGGTCACGCCGTTGCTTCCAACGCGAATAGTGTGCAGCGGAGCGGCCATCACCGTGTTGGGGAGATCAACCACGATGCGCGCCGGCGAAGCCAGCGTCTCGACCGTGGGCGAAACCGCTCCCTTGGCCGTGATCTCAACACTGACGCCGCCGCTGGTGTGTGATACGCCGATTCTTTGCAGTGCGGCACGTCCCATCGTCTCAGTGCCCGCAGTTTGCGCCCCCGCCATCGTCAGGATGGCCAACAGCGCCCAGATTGTTCCCACAAATTGCTTTCGCATTTCGCGTCTCCCCGCCTGAATCTGCTAAAAGTCGTCTGCTTGAACCACTACTGCATTACCGTTCTTAAAATCCTGCCGCTTACGCTGAAGGCCGCGCAATTGTTTTCGTGACGTCCCGGGTCAGCGTCTTGCCGAGCCGATCGTGGAACGTCTCTTTGAATACGATTGAATCTCCCGTGATCTTCACTACGTACCCGTTAAACACCGGGTCGTTCTCCCGCAGGAAGTACGCCTTGTCCAAAGCGTTGACCACAACCGCGATCATTCCCGCCTCAGACTTCAGCACACCCTTTAGCGCGACCTGGTCAATCGTCAGGCAGCGTTTCCCGGTGTTGCAGCCCGAGCCCGTCGCGCCCATCGCAACCACCGGGCTTACAAACGGATCGCGCCGACCCTCGATGTGTATCTCTTTCTTCGAGGCAGCCGCGTTCTCGGTTGCCGTCTTGTTGTCTTCAACGGAAGCTTCGTCCTTCGACGCATCGCCATTCGCATCCGCCTTGGCTGCGGCTGATTGGCCATGCTCTGCTGCGACTTCTTTGCCCGTCTCTTTCGCTTGAGCCGGGGCTGAAGATTTCGCCTCGGCCTTCGGTTGGACCTTCGCGACAGATTTCGGGGCCATCGGGCTGGCATGGACAGCTACCACCGCCGCCTTCGTCGGACCGGAACTCTTTACCGCCACCGCTGGTTTCACCATCGGTGAAGCCGATTTTGTCGTCACTGCGGCAACTGCAGGTTTCGCCGCAGGCGCGATCTTCGCAGAATTTCCCTGCGCCGGCTTTACGTTGCCCTGAGGTGCTGCTTTTGCCTGTACCGCAACCGTTGCTGGTTTCGCGGAACTCCCGGCGCCCTTTGCTGCAGCCGGCTTGGGATTGCTCGCTACTACAGGCTTCGCTGCAACCGAAGCGGGCTTGGCAGATACCGCAGCGTGCGTCGCCCCAGCCGTTGCCGGTTTGGCGGCAACCACCGGCTTGCTCGCTTTCCCTGTGTTCGACTTTGCAGCCGTTTTCGCAGTGCTCGTCTTTGCGGCGCTCGTGGTGGCTTTTGCCTGGGCCCCATTCGCCGTCGTTTTCGCGTTGGCAGATGCCGGCGTCGAGCTCACTGCAGCCGGTTGTGCCGCAGTTTGCACATTAGCTGAAGCCTGGGCTGCGGAACTCTGCGCCGCTGGAGTCTGCGCCAGCGCAGCCGCCGAAAGCAATATGACTATGCCGAAGTTACGCATAAAAGTCCGCATCGTTATGTCCTGCCTTTGACGCCTGCCGGAACTGCGGCCGGCGCCGTGTCATGGCTGAAGAACGTCGTCGCCACGCACGTCGCTACCACACTCTCACCTGGGGCGTATTGGTACACGTGCTTGGCTTTTGCTTCCGCGCCCCTCTTCGTGTTCGCAACCAGCAGGTTCGAAACATTTACAATTCGCTCCAGCTTGGCCACGTTGTCGAAAAATTTCATCATCGAGTAATACGAACCGTCGAGTTCGACTTCAAACGGCACTTCCGTGTAGTACTCTCTCGACGAAGTCGGCTGCGCGGTATAGCGCCGCAGCTCTACTCCAACCTTCGCCGCTTCCGCGTCCAGCATCTTGATAAAGCCGTCCACATCCTTGTCGTCTGGAACGATCCGCTTCTCGATTTCCATCTGCTGCTGCAGGCTGGCCAACTGCCGGTCTATCTCAGCAAGCCGCGTCTTGTATGGCTCCAGCTCGCGGTTCTCAGTCAGCTTCTTTTCGAGCGCAACCTGCGCCGTCGTGTTCGCGTCACGCTGCGACTTGAAATAGGTGAAATAGAGCCCCACGGTCAGCAACATCGCTGCCACCAGAACCACTCCCCACTGCTTCAGCCCCGACATTTCATTGAAATTCATGGCCACTATCCTTAGGACTTGCTGTGATCGATTGCGCAAGTCAACTCAAACTGAAACGCCTGCATATCTCTCACGCTCTCGTCCTGATACGTTTCCTTGATCTCGATGCTGCTGAAGTATCCCGTCTTCTGCAGATTCGCAATCAGGTTGGCGACCGCATCCGTGCTCAATGCCATTCCCTGAATTGAAATGTTGTTTCCATCCGGGTTCTTCATGCTGTTGAGCCAAACCGCTTCCGTGTTGTTCACCGTCTCGCCGATGGTGTTCAACAGGTTCACCGGTCCAGTCTGGTTCTTGCGCAGTTGGTCGATCACGTCCACCCGGTGCTTGTAGTTGTCGGCCTGCTTCTGCCGCTCCAGGTATTTCTTCTTGACGTCCGCCAGCTCGCGATTATGCTGTTCCGCCACTTTCATCTTGGCAGCGATGCTCACTGCCTGGCCGTTCAGCTGATACCAGTACGCCCCGTTAAGCCCCCCGACCAGCACCAGTCCAGCCAGGACCTTGACGATCGGTGAACCGACCTGGCCGAACTCCATTGCCGGCGCGGCTGCGGCCGCTCGTGCGCGCTTGCTCTTCGGTTTCGGTACTCCCAGCAAATTGATTCGGATCATAGTTCTTCAAAACTCCTCAAGGCCAAACCGACCGCGACTGCCAACTGGCCGGCGTTGCCTTCAATCAATTCCGATCCCAGCCCGCTCGATGGAGGCGAGATCTTCTGAAACGGATTCAGGATCTCTACCGGCATCGAAAACTCCTGCCGCAACGCTTCCAGCAATCCCGGCACTTTCGACGATCCGCCCGCTACCAGAATCTTTTCGATGTGCTCACCCGCCGCGCTGGCGCGGAAGAAATCAAACGTCTTCTGAATCTCGAGCACGATGATCTCGGTCACCTGCTGCAGGATCGGCGTCTTCGCGTCTTCGCTCACCGTTCCCACTTTCTTGCCCAGCTTCAGCGCTTCCGCGTCGTCAAAGTTCAGGTCCAGTTCCTTCTGCAGCGAATCCGTGTACTGATGTCCGCCCACACTCACGTCGCGCGGGAACAACGGCGTCGTCCCCTTCACGATGTTGATGTTCATTACGCTTGCGCCCAGGTTCAGTAGCGCGACCACCTGGTTGGGCGATGGCTCGTAGTTGAACTCGTAGCAGTTCTGTAGCGCCAACGCGTCTATGTCCACGATAGCCGGGGTCTTCCCTGCCATCGAGAGTACGTTGGTGTAGTTCAAAATCTTGTCCTTCTTTACCGCCACCAGCAGCACATCCATCTGGGGGTGGCCTTCATCTTCCGAGAGAATTTGATAGTCCAGGTTCACGTCATCCAGATCGAACGGAATGTGCTGCGCGGCTTCCTTCTGGATCGTGTCCGCCAGTTCCGCGTCACTGATCGAGGGCAGCGAAATCTTCTTCACGATGACCGAATGCCCGCTCACCGCCGTGGCAACCGCCTTCGTCTTGATTCCGTTATCGGTAAACAATTTCGCAATCGCGCTCGAAACCGTCCCCGAATCGACAATCATCGAGTCCACGACAATATCCGGCGCTAGGTTTTCGAGGCCGAGATGCACGACTTCGATTCCCCCGCGGCTCTTCTTCAGCTCAACCGCCTTGATGCTCGAGGAGCCCACATCCAGGCCTACGATTGATTTCGATCCGAATCCAAACATGTGCCCGCCTTTATGTGGCCTGTCCGGCCGCCTTCGCCTTCTTGGTCTTTACGTCCGCTTCGCTGGACTTCTCTTCCATCCACTGGTCCAGCTTCGATTTCTTGAAGCGCCACCGGTTCCCCAGCTTGAACGCCGGAATCTTCTGCTCGTTGACGTACTTGTAGAGCGTGTCCGGGCTCACTCCCAGGTATTGCGACGCCTGGCGAATATTCATGACTTCGCGCGAATCTGCCATAGTGTTCCTTGTCCACAGAGGGTCCGTCTCGGCATGCCTACCTATGCCCGACGTTATTGGGAGAGAATCCACTCACATCCAACATCGAGTGAATTTGCGTGGACTGAGCATATCTCAGCCGCGTAATTGGCGAGGTCACGCCCGAATTCCGTGTTTTTCCGGCTTTTTTGCCGTTTTTCTGGAAATTGCCTTCAGTGCAGTTGCAGATGGTGTCAATTACTGGTGGGTATACCCGATAACGTTTCTAGATCTGGTGGTCAGCCCCGTGACTTTCGCGATCTGACGATAGAAACATAACTGAAGTACAACAGACGGTACTAAGGTGAGTGTACGGTGTAACTGGGGTAAATTGCAGGACTTAGTGCGGAGTTCTTCCTCTTAGTAACTGAAAATCTAGACCCCGTTCAGACAGTTTTACCATGCTTCTTTTGGGATTCAGAGTATCGCAGGCTGATCGCTGAAAGCTGGCGGTCGAGAGCTGGTTTAAGGGTTACCCCACCCTTGTCGCGCTCTTTGCGACAGGGTGGGATTGGCTTTCCTAGAAGTGACGATTTGAGCTGATGGCTGACAGCTGACGGCTCGCGTCAGTACCCTCGGTTTCCCGAAGCCAGCGCATCATACGGCACTTCGCGCGGGATGTTGTACTTCGCCATCAGCTGTTGCATTTTGCCTTCATCCTTTGCGATGTCATCCCGGTCGTGTCGCGCCCGGTCCTGCTGCCAGTGCTCATAAGCCTTGTCGTACTTCTTCTGATCGTCAGGCGAGAGGCGGCCCTGATACTGCCGAATGTCGACTCGCGGCGCATAGCCGTTCACGGTAGCGATGTCCGCAAAGCGCGTGTTCGGCGGAATGTTGTACCGCGCCATTATGGTTTCCATATTGCGCGCATGTTTGTCTATGTCGTCACGATCGTTCTTGGCATTCGCTTCCTGCCACTTCTGGTATTCCTTGTTGAACTTGTTCTGATCGTCCGGCGAGAGCACCGCCTGCCACTGGCTGGTTCCGCGATTGTCATAGCTGTAAGCAGGCGCGGCGCTGTTCTGTGACGCAACCTGGTCGTATGGGGTCGAGGATGGAATCGCGTACTTTTCCATCAGATCTTGCATGTGGTGCTCCTGGCTGATCATGTCATCGCGATCGCCATTCGATCGGTCTGCCAGCCATCGTGAGTAGTAGCTGTTGAACTGCTGCTGATCGTCCGTTGTCATCTGCTGCACCTGGGCTAGCGCGGGTAGCGCCATCGCCCCCAGCAGGATCAGAGTCGATAGGATTGTTCTCATTGAGATTCCTCCGGCAAGCTGGAAGTACGTTCAATTGTTCGCCGGGGTTATGAAGAGTCCGCAAAACTACAGGTTGGCTGTTCAGACTTTGCTCAGGCGCGAATGCAGTCCAAGCAGCCCTGACCGTGAAGGTTTTTACTTAAGAGCGGGCGTGAAAAAATCGAATCGCGAGTGCCCCACCCTTGTCGCGCTTTTTGCGGCAGGGCCTGCCCTGAGCGCAGTCGAAGGGTGGGGATTTTGACTTGTCTGAACCACAAACACGAACTGCAACGAGCTTACCGCTCCGCAACTTCTTCGAACCGGACCTCGTCTGGGATCCCGTTCCGCGCCATGATTTCCCGCATGTGGTGCTCCGCTTTCTCCATCTCCCATTGGTCGCGGCGGTTCCGTGCGTCAATCCAGCGCTCGTATACATGATCGAAGCGCTCCCGATCTTCCCGCGCCAGCCGTTCACGCCAGTGCGGACGGTCCGGATGTCCATTCGTAGCCACGCGCCAGAAGGGAGTTCCCGCCGGAATTCCGTAATGCGCATACACATCGAGCATGCGCTTTTCCATGCTCACAATCTGGTCACGATCGTTCACCGCCTTGTATTGCTGCCAGCGCGAGTAGTAGCTGTCAAACCGCTGCTGATCGCGGATCGAAAGCCGCACCTGCGCCAGTGCGGGCAAGCTGAACGCCAGCAGAAACAACATTGCCACAATTTTTTTCATGTCTTTTCTTCTCCCCTTCACCGAATCTCCCAAGCAGAATTTCGTCCGCGACCAGTATGACAAGGCAGCGCCGAATTCTTCTCATTCCCAAAGCCCCCTCGCCTTTAGTAACCACGTTTGTTCTGTCGTCCTGAGCCGGGCAATCTATTCGCTTGCGAAGCGGTTCCGAGATCGAAGGAACTCGTGCTTGCGGTGCAAGTCCTCACCCTCTCAACAATCTCCATGCCCCGCGATACTTCCTGTACTTCGATCTCTTCAACTTCGGATAAACCACAATCGACGGCCTCCCCCGCACCACATCCTCCGGGACGATAAACCACGCATCTTCTGGCACCACATACACCGCTACAAAATCGAATGCACCATGCACGTACGCGCCGTTGCTCCCCCGCACCGAGCACGAGTAACCGCCGCGGTCTTTGAACGCCGTCGACTTCACCTGCACCCGCACGAACCTTCGCCGATGCTCCACCACAAAATCGTATTGCGCCGTCTCTCCCCACGGCTTCGTCACACACAATCCGTGCTCCGCCGCCGCAGTCATGAACTTCAACTCTGCCCACTCGCCGCGCCGTTTCGCCGGCTTCATCTTCATCGCCAATTCATTCATGTACTCCCCTTTCGATCCCCAACTATTCCGACTGATCCCCACCTCTCTCCACTGTCATTCCGAGCGAAGCGAACGACGAGGAACGCAGTCCTTCGCGAAGTCGAGGAATCTGCATTCCTCTGTGTGGGTCGGGCAGCTCCGTCCGACGCCAGTGTTGTTTTTGATTTTCTGAAAGCTAATGGCTGACAGCTGATAACTACAAACAAAAACCGCGACCCATTGCAGGCCGCGTCGACTTACTTCCTTCTACTTACTATTTTACCAATTTGACTTACCCACTTGCGCCACACTTTGCAACTTTATAATTGGAGCTAGATGAGTCACTTAGCCCAAAACCGGCTCTGGACGGGGATTGACAAGAATTTTCCACAGGACAAATGTTGCCGCGCCTTGCGTGCGGTAAGCCACGACGGGAACAATGCAACTTCAAGTTAGTATTGTGCATTTCATCCCGGGCGGCGTATCGTGACGCCTAACCTGTGGAGGTGCGATAAATGGCCAAGAATCATTTGCATTGCCGCTTTAAGGGTCAAGAATGTAGGTATCCAAGCCCGGAGGTATCGGGACGCAAACCCATTGACACGTGGATCGCTCTGTGGGGTTTCATCGTGACAGTGATTCTATTCTTGGCCCCCAGGACTCCGACAATTGTGGGCTTATGCTTACTGGCCCTTTTCGGTTTAGTGGTGCATCCGGTGTGGACATTTTGGTGGATAGAAAAGTCATTAACGCGTCGTGTCGGGTCAATACTAATAGCATGGATGATTATTGCTGGAATGGTCATTTCAACCATTCATTATGACTCTCACGAACGACTCGAAGCGAAAGCGGATTCTATTCCCGGTGGGATGCTTAATCCCATGACCAGTCTGTTCACAGTAAGGAACGGAGGCGGGTTCCCGTTCTCAAGCTACGACTTTTATTGCAGCGTGATTAATCTTAAATTCACGGGTATGGATTTATCGTCGGACATTACAGCGATTAGCCCCGGAAAACCCCGCGGGCGTTTACGATCCGTGCGGAACACGGTAAAGATGTTGAGCTTGATCCTGGCGGAAGCGACACCCTACCTTGCTTACAACGCTATCCAAGGCCAAAGATGCTACCTGAGTGTGCGGACATTTTGGTCGTAATAGACTACAAGATTAAATGGGTACCGCTTTTTAGATTCTCTCGAAAATGGAGATGGGCAACAACTAAAAACGGAGTGCAATTCGACTGGGTAGAACAAAACATTAACGACACCACGACCTACTGTTATCAACTGAGGTAAATCATCCCGCAGTGAGTTCTCGGTACTCTAAGTTAAACTTTTCGAGCCGCTTGTGCCGAGTCTGTACGTGACAGTCCTAAGACGGGCCGGGGGGTAACCCGCCCAGGCAGCTAGGCCCTCAGCGGCTAAAGCCGCATAGGAAGCTAAGGCTATTCGGCAGAAGTAAACTCGCGCCCTTCCCGGTCGCACTCATCCAGACGTCTGCTAATCCCACAAACTCGCGCGGCACACCAGCCGTGACTTTCGTTTGCCTCCAACCCGCGTGAACCGCCTCGAAAGCGCCGATCTTGTCGCATACTCGAATCGTTCGGGGAGGTCCTTCGTGTTGTTCCGCCTTGATTATCTGTCCTGTGTCCTTACCATCTGCTCAACAATCCTCGTGGGAAAGCGCTGCTGGAAGGGATGGATTGTTGCCGCCGTCAATAGCGCCCTGGTTTGCGTGATCGGCTTTCGCACCGCCCAATACGGATTCATTCCCGCAAACCTGTTTTGCATGGCGCTCTATGCGGCGAATCTCCGTTCGTGGCGCAAATCCGACGCGCGTTGAGGAGGACGAACAATTATCGGACAAGAATCTCCGACCAAGATTTACTTCGGCTCGATTACTCTTAATCCCTTCACGTTCGCAAAGTGGCGCTTGTTGAAGGTGGCGAGCTGGCTCTCGCGCTCGAGAGCGGTCGCGGCAACGATCAAATCATATGCCCCGATCATCTCGCCTGAGGATCCCAGCTGTGCCCAAATCCGGGCGTGATGATAGGCAGTCTGTTCGGTATAAGGGGCGATGGGAACGGCATCCAGGAGTGTTCGAAGAAAGTTTTCGCGTGAGGCCCTGTGTGCCCCCGTCGCTCGCTCGACTCCGTGCCAAAGTTCGGCGACGGTGATGGCCGCGATTTCAAATTGATCGTCCGCGCGCGGCCAGCCAGGACTCTAAATCGAAAGTGCCCTTTTCGCCGCCAATGATTACGTCGGCATCGAGAATTATCGCCATTTGTCCGCGATGGGCTTCAGATGAGCGCGTGCGGCCCGCAGTTCATTACTCCATGCGCGCGCCTCATCAGCCGGTAATTTCGCGGCGCCGAGCGCGGCGACCAGGTCCCGGCCGGTGCAGGTCTTTTCCCGGTCGGGCACGATGCGAGCCACTGGAGAGCCGCCTTTCAGCAACACGAAAGTGACGTCCTGATAATGGGCGCGATTGACGCAATCAGCAAAGTTTCGCGCCGCCTCAGTAACGCTAATCACCTTCTTCATGAAAATCTGATTATCAGATTTTCTGATTCGTTTACAACGCGGAAGCGCTGCCCCCACCAGAGCCAACACCAGTTCACTTCCCCTTCGCCACAATCATGGTTATATCGTCAAACTGTTCGGCCGAACTGAAGCGGCGGACTTCATCGACAATCGCGCCAAGCATCGGCTCGGGCGCGAGCTTGCGATTTTTGTGGATCACTTCGATCAACCGATCTTCTCCGAAGTCTTCACCCTTTCCGTTACAAGCATCGGTCACGCCGTCGGTGTAGAGGACGAGCGTGTCTCCGGCCGAGAGCCGGTTTTCGCCGAGAACGCACTCCCACTCAGGGAAGAGTCCCAGGACGGTTGAAGTTGAATGCAGCCGCTCAAGCGTGTGGTCGGGGCGAAACAGCAGCCCGGGATAGTGCCCGCAATTTGCATAGCGCACGCGGCCGGAGGCGTCGTCATATTCAGCGAAAATCAACGTGGCGTAAGAACTCTCGGTGATATTGGCGCAAAAAAGCTGGTTCACGGATTTCAGAAACGACTGCGGCTGTTCGAAAGCGATGGCGCTCTGGCTGCGCAGGTTCGCCTGCAGGTTGGCCATGAGCAGGGCCGCGCCGATCCCCTTGCCGGATGTGTCGCCGATCACGAATCCCAGGCGCTCGCGGCCGAGGTTGAGGAAGTCGTAATAGTCGCCCCCGACCTGCCGCGCCTGAATGCAGACTCCGGCGTAGTCGAGGGTACGCATGGGCGGCGAGCTCTGGGGAAACAGGCGCGCCTGCACCTGCTTGGCGATTTCGAGTTCCTGCGCGGCACGGCGCTCGACTTCCAGCTTCTCGGCAACCGCGCGACGCTGGGCTTCGAGGTCGCGGACGAAATCGTCGCGACCGATCAGCGCGTAGGTGTTGCCGTCGGGATCCTCAAAAGCGGTGACGATCCCGCCCCATAACGTGGTCTGTGGTGGTCCGTGGAATTTCACGCCGCGCTTTCGCCACTCTTTGTATTTGCGATCGACATCTTCGGTGACCAGCACGACGTGCTTGGCGTGACCAACCAACTTGCGATCGGGAGAATTTTTCGCGGGCGCGACAAGTGCGATGACGGCGTTGCCATCGGGCGGCGCGACGGCCACCCAGCGATTCGCACCGTCGTAGGAATCGTCTGCGACGACGCTGAAGCCAAGCTGATCAACGAAGAATTTGAGGCTCTTATCTTGATCGCGGACATAAACGCTCACGCACAGAATGCGGAGATAGGGATCGTCGCGATCGAGGCGCGGCTCTTCCCGGGGCACGCGGGTCTTTGGTGACGGGGTGGGCCGAGAGCTGGGAGACGAATTCATGACGGGGATTATAAGGCTATACAGTCGTTCCTCATGCGGAGCAAAGGAATGCGATTCGCTGCGAAGGACCCACTTCACTCGGGATGAAAGAGGATTGAACGAAAGCTGTTGAAATTCGTGCTAACCTCGTTCGCGAGTTGCCGAATCGGGCATCCCCCATGTCCGACCCTTCGACAAGCTCAGGGCAGGCTCCACACGGGAAGTTGTCGCCGTCCAGGCATCGAGGAACACCACGGAAAATCTGCCCTGAACGAAGCCGAACCTGCCACCCACGCGTGAGCGCGAATACCAGAACAGGCCAGTAAACAGTCGAAGTACGCGAGCATCGAATGGGTGCAGCAAATCCCCCTAAAGGAAAAACTCAAATGAGCACTCGCAGTTTCGGTGAACCGGAAGACAGAATGACAGGCATGGTGGAATCGCAGACCGCCAAGTTCCCGTCTTCGACATATTTGGCGGCAGCTATCAGCGCGATGGGAGTTTCAGCCCTGTTGAAAATTTTTGGCAAGAACAGTTGGGCGCTGTTCGTTGGACAGTGGGCACCGTCGTTCCTGATTATCGGCGTATACAACAAGCTGGTGAAGCAGCACGGATCGGACGCCTACACCGGCCAGCGCGCGGCGTGATACGAAAAGTGGCAGCGCAGTCGAGAGGGCGGGAATTTTGATTTTAAATCTGGTCTGAAAGACTACTTCTCCAGCCCTCTCTGCGCGATTCCGATATTGTCGCGGGTGGAGTTTTTGACCATGTACATCATTTCGTCAGCCTGGCGGATGATGTCATGCGGAGATTTGGCGTCGTGCGGATAAGTCGCGAGTCCCATTGACGCGCGGACGTTGAGGTTCAATGCTTCTTCTTTGCAGAATTGGCTGCTGCGGAGCGAGTCGCGAAGGCGCCGGGCAACGATCAACGCGGAATCTTTTCCCGTCTGCGGAAGCAGAACCACGAATTCGTCGCCGCCGTAGCGGAACGCGAAGTCGATCAAGCGAAGTTGCGCCTTGATCAGATATCCGATTTCTGCCAGCAGCTTGCTGCCGATGAGGTGGCCGTGGGTGTCGTTGACCTGCTTGAAGTGATCGAGGTCGATGAACAGAACCGAAAATTCGTAGCCGAATCTCGACGAGCGATAGACCTCAGACTCGAGCGTCTTATAAAGATGCCGCGCATTGTAAAGCCCGGTGCAATCGTCGGTGATGGTCAGTTCCTGTATGCGCTCGACCGAGCGCGCATTTTCAATGGCAATGGCGGCATAATCGCAGAGTGATTGCAGGAAGAATGACTCCGCTTCCGTGAAGTGGTTCATGTCCACGTTCACAAGCTGAATTACGCCGAGCACGCGCAGTTTGGATTTGAGCGGCACGCAGATGATGGATTGCGTCTCCCATTGCGTGACTTTGTCGATGCGTTTGGCGAAGCGTTTGTCGGCTTGCACATCGGGGACGATCAGCTTTTCGCCGTACTTTGCCACGTGTCCGGCGATGCCTTCCCCGACTTTCAGCCGAACATTTTTTAATGCTTCAGAAGCCGTGCCCACGGCGATAGCGAAGTAGAGTTCGTTCTTCTGCTCATCCACCATGAGCAGGGACCAGGTATCCGGGCGGAAATACTCCGCCATTTTCTCCATGATGGTCTGCAGAATGGAGTCAAGGTCGAGCGAAGAAGTCAGTGCCTTCGCCACGTCATGGAAGATGCTCAATTCCTGGTTCTGACGGGCAGTCTCCGCTCCTGCGGCGTTCGACATCAACAAGGTCCTTTGCTGGCGTGAGTTGTCAAATTATAGGCAGCCGCGGGTACCAGGAGCAATGAACCATAGTAACTGCGATCCCACCGTATAAAGAGGAGAGCTAATGAGAAGTGCCGAGCCTGGCGCTGGACCGCGGGGACTAGTAGGTGGCGACACTCCAGGCGCCACCCAATCAACCCGGCCCAGCTCAACCTCATAGGAATCGTGGGCGGTGGGCGTCCCGCCCGGCTTGCCTGACCCATTCACCCAACCGCCATCCCCGCCCACCCTGCTGCTTTCCCCCTTCACTGATCCTCCTTTCGATTGGGCCAAATTGCGTTGCACCTGCTTATGTTCTTTGCTAGCCTCATAAAGTCTGTAGAGTGTTGAATTCCCAGCTATTCTGTGATCATGAGTTCTGAATGTGGCTGTTCTGCTCGCGGTGCCTGCCCTGAGCGACTGACCGAATGGAAGGAGTCGAATGGGCGCCTCGCCTGCGAGGGCCAGTCTGGGTCAGCCGAACTGATTTCGGTCGAGTTTCAGCACCCATGAGCAACTTTGAAGGAGATCAATTTGCCATCCCGCAACCCGTACCTTTTTACGTCTGAATCCGTTACTGAGGGCCATCCCGACAAAATCGCCGACCAGATTTCAGATTCCGTGCTCGACGCCTGCCTGGCTGACGACCCAACCAGCCGTGTCGCCTGCGAAACGCTTCTCGCGACCGGGCTTGCCGTGATCGCCGGCGAAATTACCACCAAAGCCTATGTCGACTTCCAGACGTTAGTCCGTGGCGTGATCGCCTCCATTGGCTACAACAACGCCCTCTACGGCTTCGACTCCAATACCTGCGCGGTGATCTCGAGCATCAACAAGCAGTCCGGCGACATCGCCATGGGCGTTGACACCGGCGGCGCCGGCGACCAGGGAATGATGTTTGGGTATGCGTGCAGGGAGACGGCGGAGTTGATGCCGATGCCGATCCTGCTGGCGCACAGGCTCTGCCAGCGGCTGTCCGAAGTAAGAAAGAGCGGCAAGCTGCCATATCTGCGACCGGATGGGAAGTCGCAGGTGACCGTGGAATATGACGCCAACCATAAGCCAGTTCGCGTTGACGCGGTAGTGATTTCGACGCAACATGCGGAGACGGTCACGAACGACGATCTTCGTGCCGATATGTTGAAACATGTGATTCAGGCGACGATCCCGGCGGAGCTGCTGGATGCGGACACGAAGTATCACATCAATCCCACCGGGCGATTTGTAATTGGCGGACCGATGGGCGATACGGGATTGACCGGCCGCAAGATCATTGTTGATTCGTACGGCGGTATGGGACGGCACGGCGGCGGGGCGTTCAGCGGAAAAGATCCGACCAAAGTGGATCGATCAGCAGCTTATGCGGCGCGGTACATCGCCAAGAATATTGTTGCGGCAGGGTTGGCGGACCGGTGCGAAGTCCAGTTGGCTTATGCAATCGGAATTGCGGAGCCGGTGAGCGTGCTGGTTGAGACGTTCGGGACGTGCAAGGTCGATCCAGCGAAACTTTCAGATCTGGTGCGGTCGAACTTCAAGCTTACGCCGAAGGGGATTATTGAATCGCTCAAGCTGCGCCGGCCGATTTACGCGAAGACTGCGGCCTATGGGCATTTCGGTCGTAACGATCCTGACTTCACGTGGGAAGCGACGGATAAAGCTGCGGCCCTGGCCAGTGCTGCGGGATTGAAAGAACCGGTTACGGCGGGAGTTCGGAAGTAAATTCAAAAGCTTTAACCGCCGAGTCCGCCGCGATCGCAGAGAGGTTCTGAAGCCAAAACCACGCGAAGAACGCGACAAAGCTGGGGCAATCCTTCGCGATCTTGAATCGGTTTACTCGGCGAACTCGGCGTCTCTACGGTGAAAGATTTTTGATTTACGAACCACTGACCACTAGCCACTGACTTTAGGAGAAGCATGTCAACCACTTCGACGCAAATACAAGCAGACATCAAAGGGGTAGAGTTCGCCGATCTGGGCAAGAAGCGGATCGAATGGGCCAATCAGTCCATGAAGGTGCTCCAGATCATTCGAAAAGAATTCATCAAGAACCAGCCGCTGCGGGGCACAAGAATTTCAGCCTGCCTGCACGTAACGGCAGAAACAGCAAATCTGGCCATTTGCCTACGCGACGGCGGCGCGGATGTCGTGCTGTGCGCATCGAACCCGCTTTCGACGCAGGACGACGTTGCGGCCAGCCTTGTCCGCGACCACGGGATCGGCGTCTTCGCGATCAAGGGCGAAGACAACGACACCTACTACAACCACATTTTGGCGGCGCTCGACCACAAGCCGCACATCACCATGGATGATGGCGCCGACCTGGTCAGCATTCTTCATACGAAGAGACAAGATGCGCTTGATGGCGTGATCGGCGGGACAGAAGAGACGACAACCGGCGTGATTCGGCTACGTGCGATGGCGAAGGAAGGCGTGCTGCAGTATCCAATCGTTGCCGTAAACGATGCCGATACAAAGCACCTCTTCGACAATCGCTACGGAACCGGACAGTCCACAATTGACGGCATTATTCGCGCGACCAACTTTCTGCTTGCCGGATCGAAGTTCGTGATTGCCGGCTACGGCTGGTGCGGACGCGGACTTGCGAGCCGCGCGCGTGGTGCGGGAGCTGAGGTCATCGTCACCGAAGTCGATCCGACGAAGGCGCTCGAAGCGGTCATGGATGGATTCCGCGTAATGGCAATGGCGGAAGCGGCGAAGATGGGGGACGTGTTCTGCACAGTGACGGGCAACAAGAACGTCATCACCAAAGAGCACATCGACGTCATGAAAGACGGCGCGATTGTCGCGAACTCGGGCCACTTCAACGTCGAGATCGATATTCCGGCGCTCGAGAAAATGGCGTCCTCGAAGCGCACGACGCGGAATTTTGTCGATGAGTATTCGCTTAAAGATGGACGCAAGATCAATCTGCTCGGCGAAGGCCGATTGATTAACCTAGCCTCTGCTGAGGGCCACCCGCCGTCAGTGATGGACATGAGCTTCGCCGATCAGGCGCTCTCGGTTGAGTACATGGTGAAGAACCACTCGACACTCGAAAAGCGGGTCTATCGCGTTCCCGAAGAACTCGATAAACGTGTGGCAAAGCTGAAGCTCGAGTCAATGGGCATTAAGATCGACAAGCTCACGCCGGAGCAGGAAGAGTATCTGGCGGGGTGGTCGGAAGGAACGTAAAGGCAGTTGCCAGTTGCCAGTGATCAGTTGCCAGTAAGGGCGGCGTAAGCCGCCCTTTCTTGCAAGTCAAAAAAACTAAGCTGCTGCCTTGCGAATTTGCTGAACCGACTTAACGAAACTCAGCAGGTCGGTGTTGATTTGATCTTGATGCGTGGAGGTGAGGCCGTGCGGCAAGCCTGGGTAAAAAATTGTCCTCGCTCCCTTGATGAGCTTCGCCGATTTCTTCCCTGAAATATCGATCGGCACGATCTGATCGTCCTCACCGTGCATGATCAGCGTGGGCACATCGAACTTCTTCAGGTCCTCATGGAAGTCGGTCTCGGAAAATGCTTTGACGCTCTCGTACAGGTTCTTGAGGCCACCCTGCATGCTCCAGAGCCAAAACTGGTCGATCATCCCCTGCGAGACCTTCGCACCCGTTCGATTAGCGCCATAGAACATGACGGCGAAGTCTTTCCAGAACTGAGAACGGTCCTTGGCGAGACTCCCTCGCAGTCCGTCAAACACTTCGATCGGAATACCATCGGGATTCGAAGCAGACTTCACCAGGATCGGCGGCACAGCGCCGATCAGGACGGCTGCTGCAACCCGCTTCGTGCCGTGGCGTCCGATGTAGCGTGTAACTTCGCCACCGCCCGTGGAGTGACCGACCAGAGTGACGTCCTTCAGATCAAGCGCCTCAATGACTGCGGCCAAATCGTCTGCATATCCATTCATGTCATTACCGGACGAAGGCTGGCTTGAACGGCCATGTCCACGCCGGTCATGCGCGACTACGCGAAATCCATTTTGTGCGAGATACAGCATTTGCCCGTCCCATGCGTCCGCATTCAACGGCCATCCATGCGAAAACGTTACGACCGGGCCTTTTCCCCAGTCTTTGTAATAGATTGTTGTGCCATCTTTCACCGTGATTGTGCTCATATAATTTCCTCCTTTTAGCTAGAACTGTTGGGTTTGCGGTTTTTACTTGGCGGGAACAAGCACCGGAGCACCTTTATCCTTCACGAGAAACACTACGAATTTTGCCGGTTTGGTTTTGCTTGCGTTCCGCCCAATGACGTGGATATCGTCGGGGCCTTCATAAAACGTCTGACCGGGCGTGAGAGTCACTTCTTTGCCGCCTCGCACCTGCATCACGATTGAGCCTTCGAGCACATAAACAAATGCGTGTGCATTGTGTCGATGTATCGGGTCCGAACTCCCCGGCGGATATTCCACGGTGATCATCAGACCTTCTTTGCCGGGAAGGTTCGTCAGGTCTTTCGACATGAGCTGCGTCACCTTGGCTTCCTGTGCCAGCAATGTGCCGGACATAAGACATGCGCACACGAAGATCACTTTTGCGGACCTCATCAATCACCTTTCACTTTCCCGACCCGCATTCAATGGGTCGTGTGTGTTCATGCGGCGCGGGCAGTCGCCGCGGGCTGAGCGAGCCAGCTTTCGAAACGGGTCTCGCCGAGTCGTGCATTGTTACCGGGAAGCAGTGTCCTCTCGCTAACTCGCGCGCCACCGTAACGGGCGTTTGGATCAGCGATCACTTCGCGGGGATCTTTGAGCGATGCCAAGCGACGTTGGACGAGTTGATCCACGCGAAACTGTTCTGGACCTGCAATTTCGACGATGCCGTTTAGCGGCTGACCCAGGGCAACCCGGGCTAGGCCACTGGCAACATCCTCGGCGGACATCGGTTGGAAAAGTACGGGCGGCAAGTGGACCTTGCCATCGACCATGGAAATATCGGCGAGTCCCTTGAGAAACTCAAAGAACTGCGTCGCATGCACGATTGTGTGGGGAATTGATGACGTCCTGATCAGATCCTCCTGAGCAATTTTGGCGCGCATGTAGCCGCTCTCGGCCATCCGCTCGGTCCCAACCACGGACAATGCAACGTGGTGCCGTATTCCTGCCGCGGCTTCATAGGTGAGAAGGTTGCGAGTTGAGGTTTCGAAAAATCTCATTACGGCTGCGTCGTCCCAGGAGGGAGAGTTTGATACATCAACCACCACGGACGCACCTTTCAAGGCTGCGGCCAGGCCTTCCCCGGTGATGGTGTTGACGCCGGTGTTGGGTGCTGCCGCCACTGCTTCGTGGCCCTGCTCGCGAAGTTTGTTGACAAGTTTTGATCCGATGAGTCCAGTACCGCCGATGACTACGATTTTCATGATTCTCCTTTCGTGACTAGACGATTGCGGTTTCTAAGTTATAGGTCTTTCTGGCCGCTAATAGGCGGCGCTTAGCCTTGAACGTGGTCAGCGGATTGGTGGACTAGACCGTGTCTCCCGTTCGAGCACGCGCTTGATGCGCCGATCCGGGACCAGCCAAGTCAGTGCTACGACAACGAAGATTGCTTGTGCGATCCATGTAGAGCGCAGCGTGGCAGCTATCGCCACCAGATAAAGAACCAGCGATAATTTGCCTTTCCAATCATGCCCAATCGCTTTTTTTAGAATTGATTCGTTTCCTTGGGCGCTGATGATTGTCTGTTGAAGTAAGTAATATGCTGCTCCGGCCATCAGCAGCACCACGCCATAGAGTGCGGTGGGCGCGGCGGTGAAATGGTTCTCTCCCATCCACCCGGTTGCAAAGGGGAACAGAGAAAGCCAGAACAGCAGGTGCAAGTTGGCCCACAACATTGCGCCCGTGACCACCGTCGTCGCGTGCAACATGTGATGATGGTTGTTCCAATAGATTCCGACATAGACAAAACTTAAGACGTAGCTCAGAAACGTCGGCGTCAGGGGGAGCAATTTCTGCCAACTGTCGCCGTGTGGAACCTTCATCTCCAATACCATGATCGTGATGATGATCGCGATGACTCCGTCGCTGAAGGCCTCCAGCCGTCCTTTGCTCATCTGCTCTCCAAACAATTTGGAAGATTGAGATGGTCAAAGGGTATAGCAAAATATTGCCGTTATCGAGTACGGACAGCGCGTGCCAACGATCAAATCGGAAGGTTAGTGATTTGGTTACTTGGGTGAACGGTGCGTAGAGGCACCCGGAGGCAGCGTTATGTCTGGTTTGTCGTAATGCCCGAATGCCCTTATCTAACCTAGTAGTCGCGATGCTGAGCTGAATCAATCAGGTGAACCGTGTAGGCGAGTAAGGTTCGGAAACTCACGCTGCCGGATTCATCAAGTTCCGCGCCGATGAAGGTTCATCGGGCAATACTCGCACGCGCCGACGTTTTGTCAGGAAGTCGAATCCCCACTGCAAAAGCACAAAGAGGCGGTTGGCAAATCCGATGAGAAAGTAGATATGCACGCCAGCCCAGAGTGTCCATCCTGCGAAACCGGCAAACCTGGCGAAGCGTAAGTCGGCGACGGCATACGTTCGCCCCACGATTGCGAGATCACCCTTGTCCCAATACCAGAAAGGCTTTGGCTTGTCCCGGCCCTCGACACGCCGACAAATGACGTCCGCAACGTACCTGCCTTCCTGAATCGCGGGTTGAGCGACTCCGGGCATGAGCATCGGGGTTTTCGATTTGAAGCCGAATAAATTTCGGGCCGGAGCAACGAGATGGGCAGTGTCGCCAATTACAAAAATTTCCGGATGATCAGGTACAGAGCAATCCGGTTGCACCATGACCTTGCCGGACTTGTCGGTTTCCGCACCCAGCCACCGCCCTGCCGGAGACGCAATGACCCCAGCTCCCCACAGGACGGTTGCCGCCGGAATTAGCTTACCGCCGACGACAATTCCTTCCGAATCTACGTTGGTGACGCGAGCGTTGGTGAAGACCTGAACGCCCAGGCTCTCCAGATGACGTTGCGCTTTGCGGGAAAGGACCTCGGGGAATGTCGGCAGAACGCGAGGCGCAGCCTCATAGAGAAGAATGCGAGCCGTTCTGGGATCTATATGCCGAAAGTCATGGGCCAAAGCCATGCGTGACATCTCGGCCAGCGTTCCGGCCATTTCGACACCCACGGTCCCTGCGCCGACCAGTGCGAATGTCAGGAGGCGACGGATTTCATCGGTCGGCTCTTTCTCGGCCGCTCGGGGCATAGAAGCGATTGCTTCAGCCCGCTCAAAGGCAAGCAGGATTTTGGTTCGGATAACGTCCGCATCATCTAGCGATTCGAGGCCCGGTGCGAAGGCACGCCATTCGTCGTGCCCAAAATAGTTGTACCGGATACCCGTCGCGAGAATGAGGAAGTCGTATGAGAGTTCTTTGTGTTTCAGGTGAACGAGTCGCTGGTTCGGACTGACGCCTGTGACTTCGTCAAGCAACACGTCAATATTCTTTTGATGACTCAGAATCGAACGCAATGGCCCGGAAATCTCATCGTCCGAAAGCAGTCCGGTTGCAACCTGGTAAAGCATGGGACGAAAGAGGTTGTAGTTGCGCTTGTCGATCAGCGTGACGCGAACAGCGTTGCGCAGAGAGCGGGCGGCGGAGAGCCCTCCGAAACCACCACCGACGATGATCACACGCGGCGTCATGAATCACTCAGACAAACACATTGGTCAGATGAGCCGTGACAAAGCTTAGATTCTCAAATGCGTAGTGATTTTTCGGTCAGCATCAACAGAGCATTTTCAAAGATGCGCGGCACCCCACTCGCAATTACGTCATTTTCTCGATTGGCAGGCGACGACACATTTCTTATAGTTCCTGTTGGGCGGCTGGATAGCGGCTCGAATCACACCTAATTGGAGATATGCATTGTGGCATTGATAGATACAGAGATGAGGACGGCGGCAGGCGCCCTCGTCGTGCGATCCAGCGAGGGGCAAATGCTGCTTGGGGCCGACCGAAACGCAGGCGGCACAAGCCGCCTTTTTCTTCATAACAATATTGCTTGCCCCATTGGCCGATGAGGTAATCTACATGCCCGTAGGCAAGTTGAGCGGGCAAGAGCAAGAGCGAGGGAAGAATGGAACGCCGCTGTCACCTCACTTCTCCTGAAGGAGAGCAAGGCACGATGAAATCACTTTGCGTAATGATTCTGGCGATAGGTACTGCATTAGCTCCGCGGCTGGTAGCGCAGGTCCAAACCGATGTGCCTGCCGTTGTTCCGGGTGCGAAGCCGGTGAGAGTGGAACACATCAAGGTTCACGGGACGGCGCTCGAAGGCAACCTGGAAGGCGACGCCGCCGATCGCGATGTGTTCGTATTTTTGCCGCCCAGCTATGACAAGGAAACCCGCCGCCGCTATCCCGTCCTGTATGCGTTGCACGGTTATTCGATTGGCGCCGAGCAGTGGACGCATGAGATTCACGTGCCGCAAACAATTGAAGGCGCTTTTGCCCAAGGCGCCAAAGAAATGATTGTGGTGCTCCCCGATTCGAAAACGCTGCATAACGGCTCGATGTATTCGAGTTCGGTTACGACTGGGGACTTCGAGAATTTCATCGCGCATGATCTGGTCAGTTATATCGATGTGCATTACCGCACGATTGCGAATCGAACCAGTCGCGGCCTGGTCGGGCATTCAATGGGAGGCTACGGGGCAACTCGCATCGGCATGAAGCACGCTGATGTGTTCGGGGCCCTCTACATCATGAGCCCATGCTGCTTGTCTCCACGCCCGGCGGGGCCGCCGAACCCCGAACTGGAAAAAGCCCTGGAGTCGGTAAAAACGCCGGAGGACTCAGCCAAGTTGAGTTTCTTTCCGCGCGCTACGCTGGCCAGCGCGGCGGCCTGGTCGCCGGACCCGAAAAATCCGCTGCTCTACCTTGACTTGCCCTTTAAAGACGGCGAACCTCAGCCGGAGGTGCTGGCGAAATGGACAGCCAATGCGCCCCTCGCTTTCATCGATCAATATATTGGAGGCTTGCGACGGTACCGGGCCATCGGAATCGATGTCGGAGACCAGGACGGATTAAAAACTGACACTGGCAAGCTGCACGATGTCCTCGATAAATATGGGATCGCGAACAGCTTTGAAATCTATTCGGGAACTCACACCAGCAGAGTGGCGGACCGTTTTCAGAATCATGTGATCCCGTTTTTCAGCAAGAATCTTTCCCCCGAATAGTGGCGGCGTAGAGCTACTTACGCGAGCAACTCTTGCGCCCGGTGTCGGCGATACTTGCAATGAGCCACTTTCCGTCGGTGCGGACCAGGTTGAACAGGTCCGTGCCGCAGTGATCCACTTTGCCGTCTTCCAGAAACTCGAATGGCGCCCACACCACAGCAAGATCATTATCGATCCGCACCAGCGGATCGTGAATGCGCTCCTCGATGTGCGTAGGTCCAGGCTTTGCTACACGCGCGGCGAAATCGTCGAACGTCATCTGGACCGGCTTGCCGTCTCGCATGAGTACGAGCGACCCGCCGGGCAGCAAGGGCTTCTTTATTGCGTCGGCGTCACGTTTCGACATGCCGTCGAACATCTCCTTGATCGGCTCGAGGACGGCCTGTTTCTCTGTTGTGGCAGCGCGGGAAGAAATCAGAAGGCCAGCGCCGATAACACTTGCGAGAAGAAGTGCAAGGCAGGTTGAGGGTGTTTTCATGACTCAGGATTTTAAACTGAGTGATTGAGTCCGGTATTTAAGTCAATAGCTGCCGCTGGCGCCACCGCCGCCGGAGGCGCCGCCCCCGAAGCGGAATTCTGTGCTTTTCGTTTGTGAGTGTGCCGCAACGGACTGAGCAGCTGCCAAACCCAATACGGCGGATCCTGCGTCCATCCATCGCTTGTCTCTTCCTGAAAGGCGTGCAGCGGTGAAGCCGTGGCGAATTCCATTCGTCCCACCCGCGAGCCAGCGCCGAATGGATAAGGCAACGGCGGCCAAGAGAATGCCTAGCATCATCGGGTCCCAGGTATGCCTCTGCCAACCGAGGTAAGGCTTGTTGGTGACGAAAGTCAGTACCGCGAGAATGGCGCCGATAGCGATGACGAAGCGGTCTTTCTTGCGAGTGCCCCGCGTCAGTATTAACACTGGCAGGCACCAAGTCAGGACCCACGTAGTCCAGTAGAACGGCCTGGCAAATTCAGAGGCGGCATACCTGAAGCCCAACCAGTACATTCGCGGAACTAACGTCGAAAGCCTAAGGTTGATGGCGATGTATATGCCGAGCCAGAGGAGGGCCTCAGCAAATGAATATCTTTCGTCGAGATAGTCGAAGCGATGATCATGGCGTGCGGCCACTATACAGATGAGACCGACCAGGTACAGGAAGGCAGTGATCACGTGCTGCGCCGCGTGAGAGGAGGTCCAGTACCCCGGCAGAAAAACGGCGAAGACCATCGCCGCGATAAATGCATATGAATACCCAAAGCGGTGCCAAATCCAAAGTGAAAACATTGCGCCAATGGCAGGAACAAGCAACTCGGATGAATTCGGACCGGGCGAATAATGCCCGCCGCTGAAAAAAGCCACCAGCATTCCCACGCAGAGAAAAGCAACCGAGCAGACGGCGAATGCTTCCTCAATGCCATAGCGATAAAAATGGGCTTGGGAAGCGGTCGCTTCGGCGGCGGCATAGCAGCCGGCAGCCAAGATGAGCAGAAAAACTCCAGCCGTTTCATCCGATGGCCGCGAAACAACGAAGAACAATCCGATCGCCGCGCCCACACAGATCAGCGTGAACAAAAACAAGACCAGACGCAAAAAGATGTTGGTGGTACGCAAGTTGGATACGGTTTCCTGCTCGAAGCGCTCGTGCTGCGCCTGGGTGATGTAGCCCTCCTCAGCCCAGTCCGCCAGGAGTTTGCGAGCGCGGAGAGTTTCTTCGCTGGATGCAGAGTAGAGTCTCATGCCGACCTACCGAAGCGGCGCGCGATATAGACAAGCGCCACCAGCATTAGGACCGCCGTGATCGCGAAATAGGCGAAGATTGAGGTCCCGTCATATATGTTGAGGATGAGGATGGCGCTGACTCCCACGTAGCCGTACACCGCGGAATAAGCGACAAACGCAAAATGTCGGCGCGTCAGACCCCAGGCGAGAGAGGCAGCACAAGCGAGAAGCAGCGCCAGAAACCAGATGCCGTAGCCCTCGCGATTGAACACGCCTGAAAGCAGTGCCCAAAACAAAACGTTAGCCACGATGTTCAGATACGTGCCGAAGAAATGCGGCTTCAGGTTGCGCCGCTGAAGGATCACAGCTCCGACCCCTATCAACAGGCAATAGAGAAGAGCGCATTCACGATACAGTGTGTCCTGACGGGAGGGCCAATTCGAAATTTTCAGCCCGAACCATCCGGCGAGTGACGACAAGGCGAGCGACAGGACGAACCGATTGTCGAATCGATAGGCGAGGAAGAAGAACAGAATGGCGGTAGCCAACAGATAGAAGTCCCATTGACCGGACAGCACGTGGAAACGGTTTTCGAGATACGCGAGTTCTATGCACCAGACGAGAGTTCCGAGATAAAGCACGTAGTCGAAAATCGCGTTTGGCGAAGGGGTCTCCGCTGGCGACCATCCAGAAGCACGCGAGAAGCAATACCAAAAGCAAACGGCCAGGAGGGCGGAGAGAACGCCTACGATTACAAGGTCACCGAGTTGCTGCGACCAGGTTGTGACAGTCCAGCCAATTCCGGCAACAAAAGCGAGTACGCCAGCATAGAGAAGAATGTTCAGCTCAAGAAAAAGCGAGAAGGGCTCTCCACGAGCAAGGCCGGTCAAGTAAAGGTGCTGCTCCGGCGATATGTCGCCTTGAACTTTCCAGCGATCCAGGCGAGCGAAGATGGTCATGCAGGTTGGCTCTCACCGAACAGAGTAGCCGGAAACTGCATTCAATCCCAGTAACTGCTTCGACGCACTTTCATGGGCTGAAAAGATAGATTTAACGCTTTTTCTTCGAATTCTCTTTCGAGGTCGCCGCCTCAGGATCGAACAGCGAATCTTCCAGGTTCTGGTTGTATTTGGCGTCGGTCAAGAATGCCTGCGCCGACATCTCGCCGTTAAACAAACGAGTCGTGTCGTAAGCCGTCATGATGTTTTGCGTTCTCCGATAGTTGTCGAAGATTTCTTCTTCTTCATTTCGCTGATTGTCCACCGGATCGCGCCACTTGTAGCTTTTGGCAACGGGCAGGTGCGAATTGATGTCGATATAGATCGTTACCGCCTCGTTCTTGCTGTTCATGACCGTCACCTGGTCCGTTTGTTTTTGCGCGGCGACGGTTTGGCCATCGTAAAAGAGAGCCACGCCCGGCTGGTTCAGCCAAGTGCGCAGAACAATATCCAGAGAATACTTTCGGCGGCGCAAATACGGTTGCAGGTCGTCCTTTCCCTCCAAATTCCGGATGCCTTTATAGGTGATCTCATAGCCCTTGTCGCCGTTGTAAATCTGAATGATGTCGCGTTTTTTTGTGATCTCGATCCGGTCCTTGTCAGGAAATTTTCTGAAGCGCCAGAAAATGGTGCCGACGCTGTTGGCCTCTCCGTGATGGAAGCTGTACGAACGGCCCTCAACCGAGATGTCTTTCCAGTTCAGGTAGGCATCGCCGCCGAGCGCTTTAATGGCTTGATCAAGCACCGCCCGGGCCTTGGCAGCATTGGCCTGGTCTACCGGAATTGAGGATGAAGGCGTAGTGGAGTCGCTTGCACCTGTTGACGGAGTCTGCTGCGCGAAACAGACTACGGCCGTCAGCAGGGCGATTAAGACGTATTTCATTCTCTGGATATATTAGACGCAAAATCGGACCGAGTTTACTGTCCCACTTTTTTCCGTGGGGCCGCCCGCGACTATCCCACCAGCACCGCGCCGCCGTTCACGTTGAAGATCTCGCCAGTGATGAATCCCGCGTGTGGCGTGCAAAGGAACAATACCGGCGCGGCAATCTCTTCCGGTGTCCCCACCCGCCCAAGAGGAATGGGCCGCAGCACTTCTTTAGCAATTGCGGGGTCGTCGAGCGCCGGACGCGACATGTCGGTGTCCACCCATCCCGGCGCAACACAGTTCACATAAATGTGGTTGCGCGCGAGTTCCGAAGCCAGACTCTTGGTCAGGCTGATAATTGCGCCTTTGGTTGCCGAATAATCGCAGTGAAATGCCTCGCCGCGCTGCCCGGAAGTTGAGCTGATCAGCACGATGTGAGCCGGAGATTTTGCGGTTGCATGCTTCTTCATCTCGGTAACTGAGTGTTTGACGAGAGCGAACACGGAATCGAGATTTATCGCCAGCGTTCGCCGCCAGTGCTCATCGGTCATTTTGTCGACACCGGAGTCGTCGGCGGGCCATATGCCGTGATTTGCAACCAGAATGTCTAACTTTCCAAATTTGGCTACTGTGGCGGATACAAGCTGTTGCGCCGTTTTCGTGCCTTCCAGATTGCACGCCACCGCCGCGCACGTATCATCGCCGCATTCCCGCACCAGCTTCTCGGCTGCCGCCTGCGCTTTTTCGTAGTTGAAAAGAACTTTAGCCCCGGCTTCAATGAACATACGCACCGCGGCCGCGCCAATTCCGCGCGATCCGCCGGTGATCAGAGCAACTTTGCCTTCAAGAGAAAGGGTGACCGGCATAGCTGGATAGTTTCCAGCTTGCTGTGCGAGTTTGGCAAATCAGTCCGACCAGTATCAGTGAGGTGTAAATCGGTTATTTTGCTGGCGAACGAGTCTCGCCGGCTAATTGCTGGCGTTAGGCACGATCCGGTCAGACTTTAGTTCGCGCGCGAGTACGCGCACCAGCATGCCGTCATATCGGGTGCCGCTTCCGCGCTCCAGTTCGGTAATCGCCTGTTCGCTGGTCTTGGCCGGAGTAAGTGCGCGATCGCTGGTGAGGTTCACGTAAGTGTTGGCCACGGTGATGATTCGCGCCCAGAGTGGAATTTCGTCGCCCTTCATGCCGTTAAACCCACTGCCATCGAGATGCTCGTGGTGGCATTCAACCGCCTGTTTGATTCGCGCGCCATCAGGCATGGTGGCAAGAATTTCTCCGGCGAATCGCGGGTGCGACTTCAGCAGTTCAAACTCTTCTTCGCTCAATGATCCTTGCTTGTTCAGAACTCGCTCGGGAATAAACATCTTTCCCAAGTCGTGCACGCGGCCGGCGAAGCCCAAGTCGCGAATTTCCGCTGCCGGAAGGTTCAAGGCCCGTCCGATCATTTCGCAGTATTGCGCAACAGCTTCGCCGTGACCTGAGGCATGCATCTCGCGGGATTCGGCTGCGCGGGCCAAGGTTTCAATCGACTCTTTGAGGACCAGCGCCTCCTTGTCTTCGCTGCTGGCCACTAGCTTGCGCAGGGTACTGACCAATTCTTCCAGGTGCTCGGGGCCGGTGCGCTCGCGCTGCAGGAAGGCCTCGATATAACCAGCCACAAGTTGTCGCTGCAGAATGCCGCCCTCTTCGCGCTCGAAGTCTTCCGCGGTTGAAACCCGGTCGCCGCCCGCCTTTTTCGAGATGTACATGCCCATGTCGGCGACACGGATGATGCTCTCCGCAGAAAACCCGTGCACCGGGAAACTGGCAACGCCGAAGCTGCCGGTGATTTCATGCTCGCTGAGCATGGGGTCCGTCGCCAGCCACAGCCGCAGACGTTCGGCAAGAATCTGCGCCTGCTCGACGGAGGTTTCAGGCATCAGGATGATGAATTCGTCGCCCCCATAGCGCGCAACCACGTTCGATTGGCGGCACTTGTTCTCAAGCAGCCGTCCAACGCGAGCCAGAACCAGGTCGCCTTCCAGGTGGCCGGAGGTGTCGTTCACTTCTTTGAATTTGTCGAGATCGACCAGCACCACTGAGAATGGCCGGCCCGAGCGCGATGCACGCTTCCATTCGGCTGACAGAGCTTCCCAGAAGAAGCGCCGCGTCTTGATTCCAGTCAGTCCGTCGGTGATCGACTGCTGCTGCAATTTCTGGAACACAAATGAGTTGTGCAGGGCGGTGGCCAGCAAGTCGGCCAACGTGTTCATCACCAGAACGTCGTCATCCGAAATGGCGCGATCTTCTTCGCTTTCTACGTTGAGAATGCCAAGCAGCGTATCGCCATATGTAATCGGCATGCACAAAACCGTGCGCGAGTTCGGCAGCAATGACTGCAATTGCCCATTTTCTGGGCCGTGGAGCAGTGCAGTTTCGCCGGTGCGCGCCACTCGCCCGATAATTCCCGCGCCAAGAGCGATCTTTTTGCCCTTTTCCTGTGCCGTCGTTCCCGCTTCCGCCCGGATCTCAATTTCCTTGGTTGCGTAGTCGAGGATTCCAATTCCTATATGGTCAAAGCGGAAGTTTTTCTGGATGTGGCCGACGATTTCGGCCAGCATCTGCTCGGCGTCTTCACTTGAAATCGCAGTCTTCGAGACGCTGTTCAGGAAGGCAAACTGCCTGGTGCGCCGTTGTTCTTCAGCGAACAGCCGCGCGTTTTCGATGGCAACGGAGACCTGGCCAGCAGCGGTTTTCAATACCTCCATGTCGCGCTGCTCGAACACATATTCGCGGTCCATGCTCATGGCGGCCATCACGCCGGTGGCCTTGCCGTTCACCAGAATAGGTACGCCGCAAAATGACTTTGCCGGACGCTCCGGTCTTAGCGTTACCCCCAACCGCTCCCGCGCGCGCTCCAGATCGGAACGGATCAGCAGCGCCTGCCCGGTACGAAGGATGTACTCGGTCAGTCCATTGTCGACCTTGCGGCGATGCTTGGTCAGACTCTGTCCGTCTTCGACCTGTAACTCGAAAACGATCATGTCGCCTTCCTGAAAAGCGACGTAAAAGTTCCCGGTATCAAAAATCTGGCCGAGTTCTTTTTGTACCGTGCGCAGCACTTCACCCTGATTCAACCGCGAACTGATGGCCTGGCCGATCTGGGTCAGCAGTTGGTACTCCTTGGTGCGCCGCTGCGCATCGTGCATGACCACGTAATTTTCCAGCGTCAGTCCGATCTGGAGCGCGAGGCCGATCAGCAAACGAAGGTTCGATTCACCGAACAGCCGCCGCTCGGTATGCGGGAACAAAATCACACCGAAGTTGTGTTCCCGCGTCTGCAGGCTGACTGCGGTCGCATTGCGGATGTCTTCAGCGACCATGGCTTCGCGGAACTGCTCAAAACGCCCGCCGGGGAATGCCGGCAGAGGTTCGGTCATTTCCGGCAGATTGCGGAAAGAAACAAAGCCACCGCGACGATATGCAAGCTCGCAGACGTATTCGCCGGCGCCAATCGCGTCCAGTTTGGTCGCGAGCTCCGGAGAAAATCCAAGCTGGACTGAGGGCAACACCGCCCGCCAGCGTTCTGAAATGCAGATCACCGCGCGCGTGGTGGGCAGCGGCGCTATCAGACGGTCGAGAATTCGCTGCATGCTCGGCACCAGGTCGTTCGCCGAGAGCAGCCGCATGGGATCGGCGTCGAGCTTTGAAAATGCCAGCGCGTTTTCCTGCACTGCATTGCGCTCGTTTTCGAACAACACCATGACCATGGCGAGCCCGAGCAGCATCTGCGGAACAGAGCCGAGAATGTCACCGCCAAACATGTGCACCGGCTTGAACTGGCCGAATGCCATCAGTACTGACCATAAAGCGACCGCGAATGCGAGCAGGCGGAAGGCGATGGAACCCTTGCGCCGAGCTGTGCGGTAAAAATCAGCTGAGCTGTAGGCGAGAATCGCCGCTACAGCAACTTCAAAGGGATGGACCCCAAGCTCCGGATTGAGGTACCACAGTACCGGCGGGCCAAAAGCTTTCATGGCCGACAACAAGATTCCCGCACCAGCAATTACGACTTCATACCAACGCAGCCGGAACGCTTCGCGCCGCTCCGAGGTTGTCAGGCGGCGTGTAAGCCGCGTGGAAATCAAAATTGCGACCGCCATCCCGACCATCAGCAGCGAAGAAACGAAAACGATGAAACTATGTGATCCGGAAACGGCTGCCAGGGCATTCAGCAGAAAATGCAGCGTGTATGCCGCCCACGCCAGTTGCCACGCGCGGAAGTATGGCTGCCGGCTCTGCTCGTGGAGGTACGTGAACAGCAGGAAAAGCAGGCATGCAACCAAGCCTGGCATCACCGCCGTGCTGATGAGTAGGCTATTCATTTCAATAATTTGACCGACACCAATCCGTATCTAGGTCTGCGCGGGGATACGCCTTTTTGTATGCTTTCATATGTTTGCAGGCAAGACAACACTTTTGCGAATCGCGAGAGTACCTTTAGTTGCTGTCTACCGCCAGTCTTTTGTGTAACTTGACGCTTATTCCGGCCGCCCCGTAACATCCATTTTTGGTTACTAAAGGAATCCCGGGTTCAGTGTCAGCGGCTGGAAAATTCCGCGTGCGATTTGCCCCGTCGCCCACCGGCTATCTCCACGTGGGCGGAGCGCGCACTGCGCTTTTCAATTGGCTCTTCGCCCGCCATTTCGATGGAACGCTGATTCTTCGAATTGAAGACACCGATTTGGAGCGCTCGACTCCGGAAATGGTGGAGGGCATCCTTCAGGGACTGCGCTGGCTCGGCATAACATGGGACGAAGGCCCGTATTATCAAACCGAGCGCACCGCGCTCTACCGTGCTGCCGCTCAAAACCTGCTGGACTCTGGAGCAGCGTACTACTGCTTCTGCACACGCGAAGAACTGGAACAACGCCGGGCCAAAGCCAACGAGGAAGGGCGTCCCCCGAAATATGAAGGTACTTGCCGAAGAATCGATCGCCAGGAAGCTATGCGACGAAAATCGGCGGGGGAGGCTGCGGCGCTGCGATTTGCCGTGCCTGAATCGGGCGCTACTTCTTTCGACGACGCTGTATTCGGTAAAGTTGAGTTCGCAAACAGCGAACTCGAAGATTTTGTGCTGCTGCGCTCTGATGGCAGCCCAACCTATCACCTGAGCGTGGTTGCCGACGATATTGATCTCCGAATCACCCACATTATTCGCGGTGCAGACCACATCTCGAATACGCCCAAACAGGTTTTGCTGTATCAGGCTCTGAGCGCGCCTTTGCCGGCTTTCGCTCATGTTCCATTGATCCTCGGCCCGGACAAAACTCGCCTGAGCAAACGGCATGGCGCTACCAGCGTAATCGCGTATCGCGAGGAAGGGATCGTTCCCGAGGCATTCCGCAACTTTCTTGCGCTGCTCGGGTGGACGCCGCCCGAAGGGACGCCGGAAGTATTTGGCGATTCGGAACTCATTCGCCTGTTTGGTCTCGAAGCCATTTCGCGCTCGAACGCAGTATTCGATCGCGCCAAGCTCGACTGGTTTAACACCGAATACATTCGTGCTTATCCGGCGGAAAAATTGTTGTCTCTGATCGAAGATGAATGGAAGAAAGCGGGCGTGGTTCCCTCCAATCACGATCGCGCGTGGCTGCTTGCAACCATCGACCTGCTCAAACCCCGCGCTCGGAGCCTGAAAGATTTTGCCGGATCATTCCGCGCATTTTTCAGCGACAACTTCGAGCCGGATCCCGCGGCCGTAGACAAATTCCTCAAAGATCAAAACGTCCGCCAGCTATTGACCGAACTTGCGGATCGGTATGCCAGCCTTGCAGATTTCTCCGAGCAAGAGACGGAGAAAGTTCTGCGCGACTTCGCCGCTGAAAAAGGACTCAAGGCCGGCGCGCTGATCAACGGTGCCCGCGTCGCGCTTACCGGTCAAGGCGTTGCTCCAAGCCTGTTTGCCGTAATGCATGCGCTCGGGAAGGCTCGTACGGTTGCCAGGCTCAAGGCAGCAGAGAACATTCCCGCGACAACCGCGAACCGGGCATGACGTCCATAGACGGCGGGCTTCTCGCGGCCATTTATCATCCGTTTAATGCGTAATCTTCTTCGCAGTGAGAGTCCCAGGTTTCTCCTTTGTCTCACAGCGGCTTTGCTCGCGTTCGTGGTACAGTCCGGCGAACTGGGCTCAGCCGACACCATGCACCGGCTGCAAACCGCCCATTCCTTTTGGACCTCGGAGCCACCGGTTTTCCCCAATGAATACCCCGAGTTCGGCGTGCACGGCCGAGGTGGGAAACTCTACGACTGGTATGGCATTGGCCAGCCCCTGCTGATGTTGCCCTTCGATATCGTTGGAACAGGTTTAGCGAAGCTCCCGGTCTTCGCCGACTACGACGGAACCGACCCGACCGTCCGCAATATTTTCGTTACTTACACAGTCAATATTCTGCTCAGCGTTCTAACGGCGCTCATGTGTTTTCGCTTCCTGCAACTGCTCGGGTTCTCCGTGGGGCAATCGGTGGCGGGAGTTCTCGCTCTTCTGTTGTGCACCACCCACCTTCACTACACGCAGAACATGATGGAGAACAACTACATTTGCCTGCTTACTCTCACTGGGTTTTGTTTTCAGTATGAGTGGTTGCTTACCGGAGCTCGAAGGGCGTTGCTGATCGGCTCGGCGGCGCTCGGCCTGAACCTGCTGACCCGGTTGACCACGGGACTGGATCTGCTGTGTGTGTCCGCGTTCCTGTTATTGGTTCTCTGGTTCGAGCGATCTGAAAAGCGCCAATATTGGAACAGGGCGGCTGCTTACCTGAGAATGGCTGTTCCGCTGTATCTATTTTTCTTTCTCATCGACCGCCTTTATCAGTTCCACCGTTTCGGCCGCTGGACGAACACGTATGTGCACTATTTCGCGGTTGAGCACCGCATGTTGGATCCCACGCTGCCGGCGACCTATCCATGGACAACGCCTTTCTACAAAGGATTCCTGGGGCCGCTGATCTCGCCCGAAAAGTCCATGTTCATGTTTGACCCGCTGCTTGTGCTTACTCTCGTTGTTGTCGTGTTTGGCTGGAAGAAGTTCACTGCCAGCGTGAAAGCCTATATCGCCACAGCATTCCTGCTCGTCCTGGGCTACATCTGCCTTTACGCCCGGTATTACGAGTGGAGTGGAAACTTCGCCTGGGGAGATCGATATGTCTCGACCGCGGTGCAACTGGCGGCGTTTATTTCGGTCCCGGTCCTTCTGAAGTACTGGGTTGAGTTGGGGCGAGCAATTTCGCGAATTGGAATTGCGCTTATCGCCGTGAGCCTAGTGGTTCAGATCGCCTCCCTGGCCTTCTGGCTTCCGCTGGAAATTTATCAGGGAGACGACTTTGGCCATCCGCAATTTGTGATCTGGTTGCGTTTCAAAAACATCGTTGCTTTCGCTCTGGGAAAAATGGGCACATGGGGTCTGAACACCGATTCCATGACCTACGACCAGTGGGATTACCAGCACATCACCTGCTGGAATTTTTTGCCGTTTGTTCTGCGGCGCATCGGGGTCGCGCCTATGTGGCTGATAGACATAGCTTTTGCGATCTGGGGATTGGCGGTCGGCAGCCTGCTTGCGGCTTTAGCCCGTATGGGTAGAATGGTAGACCGATATGGTAGAATTCTCCCATGAGCATGAATATCAAAAATGAAAAGGCCCATCGCCTTGCCCAGGAGCTCGCCGATCTTACAGGCCAGAGTATGACCGAGGCCGTCACTGAAGCCATTCAGGAAAAATTGAACCGGGTGAAAAATAAGGGCATGGCCGAACGGATTATGAAGATTGCCCGGGAATGCGCCCCGCTTTGGAAGGAACCGTTTCGCTCCGCTGATATCGATGAACTTCTTTATGATGAAAATGGCCTGCCCAAATGATCATTGACAGCTCTGTGATCATTGCCATACTCCGCAATGAACAGGACGCCCGCGACTTGGCTGTGGCCCTGGGGTCGGAGGATGAGCGCCGCATGTCAGCTGCAAGCTATGTGGAGGCTTCGATGGTCATCGATGGCAATCGGAGCGCCGTCTTGAGCCGGCGCTTCGATTCGTTTCTGCAGGAAGTTCAAATCATTGTCGAGCCTGTCACGATTGAACACGCTAGACTTGCACGCGAGGCTTTTCGTGACTTTGGCAAGGGCAGGCACAAAGCAGGCCTCAATTTTGGAGACTGCTTCGTCTACGCCTTGGCCAAACACAGAGGAGAACCCATCCTGTGTAAGGGAAATGATTTCAGGCGTACTGACGTTGAAATCTTTGAACCCTAGCTTCCTACTCCACGGTCACTGACTTCGCCAAATTCCTCGGTTGGTCCACGTCGCATCCGCGGCGCACCGCGATGTGATACGCCAGCAACTGCAAGGGCACGATTTCCAGAATTGGCAGCAGCTCTTCCGGCGCGGGTGGGATGTAGATCACATGGTCCGCAGCCTCTGCGATCTCCTCATCACCCTCGGTAGCCAGCGCAATTACCTGTCCTGAGCGGGCCTTGACTTCCTTCAGGTTGGAAATCGTCTTCTCATAGCGCACCATCGACAGCGCATCTTTGGGATCACGCGTGGCAATGATCACTACCGGCAAATTTTCATCGATCAGCGCATTCGGACCGTGCTTCATCTCGCCAGCGGGATAGCCTTCGGCATGAATGTAAGAAATTTCCTTGAGCTTTAACGCACCTTCGAGGGCTATCGGATAGTGAATTCCGCGTCCCAGAAACAGGAAATCCTGCGAGCGCACGTACTGCTTGGCCAAATCTTCGCAGTCCTCTTCGTGTGTGAGCAGATGCTCGAGCTTTCCTGGGATGCGGGTCAACTCCTGCACCGCGTCCTTCGCTTCTTCGGACGAAATCGCTCCCCGCACCTGCCCGAGGTAGAGCGCGAACAGATACAAGGCGGTCAATTGTCCGGTAAAGGCTTTGGTCGAGGCTACTCCGATCTCCGGACCGGCATGGGTGTAGATCGTTCCTGCCGCTTCGCGCGTAATCATTGACCCGACAACGTTGCAGATCGCCAGGGTTTTCGACCCTTTGGCTTTCGCCTCACGTTGCGCGGCAATCGTATCCGCGGTTTCGCCAGACTGCGAAATCACCAGCGTGATGGTCTCCGATGGAACGATCGGGTCGCGATAGCGCCACTCGCTGGCATAGTCAACCTCGACCGGGACCCGCGCCAGGCGCTCGATCATGAATTTTCCCGCCTGGGCTGCATGCCAACTGGTCCCGCAGGCGGCGATGTTGATTTTCTTTGCCGCGCGAAACTCGGCCTCGGTGATTTCCATTTCATCAAGGAAGACTTGCCCAGTTTCCTGAGAAATTCTTCCCAGCGTGGTATCGCGCACCGCGCGGGGCTGCTCATAGACTTCTTTGAGCATGAAGTGCTTGAACCCGCCCTTTTCCGCCATGATCGGGTCCCAGGTCACGTGCTGCACCTGGCGAACGATGGGTTGACCGTTGAAGTCGGAGAGCCGAACGCCTTCCGGGGTTATGACTGCCAGATCGCCGTCGGCAAGGAAGAACAAGTCTCGCGTGTGATACAAAATGGCGGGCACGTCGGAGGCGACGAAATATTCGTCTTTCCCCAGCCCAATCACGGCTGGCGGACCATTTCGAGCGGCAACAATCTTGTTCGGCTCATCGACAGAAATGACTGCCAACGCGAAAACGCCTGTCAGTTGTACGACGGTCTTGCGCACGGCCTCCTCGAGCGATGGCCGGTGTCCATTGCGGGCCTCGAGGAAATACTTCTCGATCATGTGGGCGACAATTTCGGTGTCGGTTTCGGTGGTGAACCGGTGGCCTTCTTCGGCCAGCTTCTTTTTGAGCGAAACGTAGTTCTCGATAATTCCGTTGTGCACGACTACGACTTTGCCCGTGCAGTCGCGATGAGGATGCGCGTTTTCCTCTGTAGGGCGCCCATGCGTGGCCCAGCGCGTATGGCCGATGCCGTAAGTACCGTCGAGTGGCTTGAGCCGAATTACTTCTTCCAGATTGCGCAGCTTGCCTTCGGCGCGCCGAATCTGCAAACCATCGCCGTTGCCACACACAGCGAT
>Ga0070741_10000491_pt1 | contig 143699 bp, 132 predicted proteins | sample Coa_R1_4_FD_66440 | JGI IMG/M metagenome (GOLD analysis project Ga0070741, IMG submission 66440) | Surface soil microbial communities from Centralia Pennsylvania, which are recovering from an underground coalmine fire - Coalmine... | ecosystem: Environmental > Terrestrial > Soil >... | reverse complement strand
CTGCGCAAGGCCAAGAGCCGGATCTCCGCGCTCGAGGAAGGCGACATGCGCCCCGATCAGGTCAAGCTGATCGCCAAGCGGCTCGGCGTCACTGAGCAGGACGTGATCGAGATGAACCGCCGGCTCGGCGGCGATGCTTCGCTCAATGCGCCGATCCGCGACGACGATTCGTCGGGCGAATGGCAGGATTGGCTGGTCGACGACAGCGCCAGTCAGGAGAGCCGGCTCGCCGAATCCGAGCAGTCGGAGAACCGCCACAAGGCGCTCGGCGACGCACTGACCGTGCTCAACGAGCGCGAACGCCGCATCTTCGAGGCGCGGCGCCTCGCCGACGAGCCGATCACGCTCGAAGAGCTCGCCGACGAGTTCGGCGTGTCGCGCGAGCGCGTGCGCCAGATCGAGGTGCGCGCCTTCGAGAAGGTGCAGAAGGCGGTCAAGACCAACATCGCCGCGATGGAAGATCCCGGCGCTGCCGCCTCCGCCGCGCTGCATTAAAGCCGAAGCGATCATTTCCGCTCGTCCCCGCGAAAGCGGGGACCCAGCCTGGATACCCGCTTTCGCGGGAATGAGCGGATGATTGTCAGCTCGCGCTAACTCGCCAGCGCGGTGCGTTTGCTCGACGCGCCGTCGATCGCTTCGCGAATGACGCGGCCGAGCGCGGAGATCTGATACGGCTTGCGCAGCACCGGAAACTCCGGCTCGCTGTCGAACACGCGGGCGTAGCCGGTGGTCAGCACGATCGGGATGTGCGCATAGCGCGCCTTGGCGCTGCGCGCCAGCAACAAGCCGTCCATGTCGCCGGGCAGCACGACATCGGAGAACAGTACGCTCACTTCCGGCGAGCGATCGAGCACTTCGAGCGCCGCGGTGGCGTTCTCGACCGCGATGGTGCGGTAACCGAGCTGCTCGAGCAGCGACACCGTGACGGCGCGGACGTCGTGGTTGTCCTCGACGATCAGCGCCGTGGCGCCGGCCGGCGCCGCGTATTGGGTGCCGTCGTCCTCGCGCACCGGATCGATTGCGGCGCGGCTGCGCGGCAAGTAGATCGTCACCGTCGTGCCGTGGTCGAGCTCGCTTCTGATCGTCGCGGTGCCGCCGGAACGGCGGGCAAAGCCGTAGACCTGCGACAGACCGAGGCCGGTGCCTTTCTCGGCGCCTTTGGTGGTGAAGAACGGCTCGAACACGCGGCCGAGTACGTCGTCGGCGATCCCGGAGCCGGTGTCGCTGACGCTGAGCGCGACGAAATCGCCGGCGAGGGCTTCGGGCGTCTCGTCCGCAGTCAGCGTCACGTCGGCAGCCGCGATCGACAGACGGCCGCCGCTCGGCATGGCGTCGCGCGCGTTCACCGTGAGATTGACCAAGGCGAGCTCGAGCTCGGACTTGTCGACCCGCACCGGCCAGCTCGCCTGCGCGAGATCGAACGCCAGCTCGATGTTGACATGCAGCGAGCCGGCGAGAACGTCGCGAATGGCAGCGACCGTTTGCACCGGGCTGATTACCGTCGGATTGAGCGGCATGCCGCGCGAGAACGACAACAACTGGCGGGTCAGGTTCTCGCCGCGCGTCGAGGCGATCGCAATGGCGTCGAGCGCCCGCTTGTCGCGCGTTTCGGTGAGCCGGCGCTTGAGGCTTTGCGCGTGACCGCTGACGATCATCAACAGGTTGTTGAAATCGTGGGCGACGCCGCCGGTGAGCAGGCCGAGCGCTTCCATCTTCTGCGAGTGGGCGGAGCGGCGTTGCGCGCGCTCCAGCGCCGCGGCCGCTTCCTTTTCCAGCGTCACGTGGCGGCCCGAGATGTAGATCAGGCCGTCCTCCGCCGTCATCGCCCAGCTGATCCAGCGCCACGAACCGTCCTTGTGGCGGAAGCGGTTCTCCAGCCGCACCCGAGGCGCGCCCTGGGCGAGCTGGGCGCGGCCGGCGATCGCCGCCGCGGTATCTTCGGGATGCCGCAGGTCGCTCACATGCATCGATTTGATGTCGTCCTCGCTCCAGCCCAGGAGCTTGCTCCAGGCCGGATTGATGCTGATGAAATAGCCCTCGAAATTGCCGACGCCGAGCAGATCCTCCGACACGTTCCAGATGCGGTCGCGCTCGCGGGTGCGTGTCTCGACTTCGGATTCGAGCTTGTCCTTGAGCAGGCGCAGCTCGCGTTCGGCCTGCTGGCGCGCCTGCTCGGCCTCCATGCGCTCGGCGGCGAAGCCGAGCCGCCGCGCCAGGTTGAGCGAAAGGTCGATCTCGTCGCGGGTAAAGACGTGCGGCGCCGCGTAATAGCTCATGAACTTGCCGCAAAGGCGCCCCGTCGACGACATCAGCGGAATGAACGACAGCGCGCCGATGCCTTCCTGCTTCACGATCGATTTGAGCGAATCGGGCAGATCGGCGCGCTCGACATCCTCGATGCAGACCGGCTGCGGATTGACCTCGTCCGCCGTCCAGGGTGAATGACCGTCGACCGCCCGGCGGTAAGCCTCCGACAGGCCGCGCCAGGCGACGAAGCGCATGATGCGTTGCGGGTCGGTGCGCACGATCGAGGCCCGTTCGCAGCCAAGCGCGCGAATGATGGCATCGAGCGCGGCCTCGTACACCACGCTCAGCGATTCGGCGCGGTACAGTCTGTTGGTGAATTCGTAGAGTGCGGCGTTCTCCTCGGCGCGCCGCGCCAGAGCCGCCTGGGCGCGCTTTTCCTCGCCGATGTCGAGGATCGAGGCGACCCAGCCGATGACTTCACCGTTCTCGTCGCGCTCCGGCGTCGAGACGACGTGCACGACGCGCTTGCCGGTATGCTGATAATCGATTTCCGCTTCGGTCTCGACGCGCTCGCCGTTGAGCACGCGCCCGACCGACGGCAGGATGGTGTTGAACGCGGCCTCGCCCATGATCTCGGCGATCGGCTTGCCGATGATCTCCTCCGGCTTGCGGCCGAGCAGCTTGGCGCAGCCGTCGCTGACGAAGCGGTACCGCAAGTCGCGGCCGCAGCGCGCCAGCATGAACGGCGTGCGGTTGACCACGGCCTGCAGGTCGGCCTCGCGGGTGCGCAGCGCCAGCTCGGCGCGGTCGCGTTCCTGCGACCGGGCGCGCAGCGCCTCCGACGCGGCCGCGAAAGCCGCGATGGCTTCGTCGTACTCGCGCACGCCGGTCGGCGTCGGCCTGACTGCTTGGCCGGCGGCGATCGCGTCAGCGGCGGCGTGCAGAATCTTGCCGCTGCCCCACAGTTTGTGCGCGATCAGCCAGGCCAGCGCGATGCCCAAGCCGATGCAGCCGAGGCTGGCGGCAAGCAGCAGCCAGCGCGTGCGCTGCAGCGGCCCCTCCAGCATGCTCTTCCTGATCGCCACGCCAACCGTCCAGCCGGCTGCGGTCGGCACGTAGGCATCGATGATCGGATAGCCGAACAACGAGGCATGCTCGACGACGCCTTCGGAATTCGTTTCGATGGCGCGGCGCCAGCCTTCGCTCGCCGGTTCGCCGACCTTGGAACCCTCAGCCGGCACCCGGACGATGTAGTTGCCCCGGCGATCGACCATACCGGCCAGCCAATCGCCGTTGTAATGCTGGGCGTTCAGCATGACGGTGAAGCGCACCGGATCGACGATCACATTCACGATGTAGAGCGGCTTGCCGTCGCGCAGAATCGGAATCGAGCCGAACACCACCGGCCGCGGCACCATGGTGCCGGTTTCGACATCGGAAATCTGCGGCTTGCCGGTGGCGAGTGCGCGCCGCTCGGTCGCGAGCAACGGCCGGGGCGGCAGCGGCACATCGGGCGCCACCGCGGTGTTGAGCAGCACCTGGCCGTTCGGCTCGACGACGCTGATCCAGGAGTTCGGCTCGTCGGCGAGCGCGGCCTTCGCCTCGTCCCGGAACGCGGTCCAGTCGGCGGCCAACAAAGCCGCCGAATGTGCGAGCGTCGTGCCGATGGCGACGTGCTTGCCGAATTCCTGATCGATGGCCGCGGCGAGCGAATGCGCGTTGTTGAGAAGCGCCGCGCGCGTTGCCTCGCGCTCGCCCTGGGCGACCCGCCAACTGGCATAGAAGGCGAGGCACACCAGCGGCAGAGACACGGCGAGCGCCAAAAGCACGAAGTAGTGCCGCACCGTGTAGGGACGCGGTCCGGCGGGCGCTGGACGGGTCCGTTCGGCCATGGGCCGCGTGCTGCTGTTCAAGCGCCAGATCCCCCTCGTGCGATCCGCCACTGTCGGCTAGGGCAGGAGCGCGGGCGGCTCGGCCTCCTAAGGAGACAGCCATGCGGCACCCTTCGCTGCCAGCGAGGGTGCACTGGTCCGGCGCGATGGCCTGCGCTTCCCCGGCTCCGCATCGCCCTATTTTGCCCGTGCGATCAAGCAAAACGCCGACAGCGCCATAAGGTTCCGCAGTCCAAGTGTCGCAGATGGCGGCGAGCGTCGGCTCGATGACACAACGGCCGACCGCAGTGTGACCAGCCCCGCACGGTCCAGGGCTTGTCAGCGACCGTAAAACCGGGGCAATTCGCTGCCGAACGCGAGCCGACGCGGGTCGGAGAAGCCGCCGCATGCCTCATTATAGAGTTGCCGTCGATACGGGAGGCACGTTTTCGGACTTCGTCTACCTGAATGAGGACACCGGCGCAGTCACCATCGGCAAGGTTCCGTCGACGCCGGACGATCCCTCGCGCGCCATCCTGCAAGGCATCGAGGCGCTGATCCGCGATGGGGCGGGCGGGACGGCGGGGCCCGCGGCGGACGTCAGCTTTTTCTGTCACGGCACCACGGTCGGCACCAATGCCCTGCTGGAAGGCAAGGGCGTGCGCACCGGGCTTCTGGTGACGGCAGGCTTTCGCGGCATCTACGAAGTCGCCGAGCAGGCGCGGCCCTACGGCACCGCCATCTTCGACGTGATGTACGACAAGCCGGCGCCGCTCGTGCCGCCGAGCCGCACCGGCGAAGTGTGCGAGCGCGTCGATTTCCGCGGGCGCGTGCTGGTGCCGCTCGACGAGACCCAGCTGCGCGCCACGTTGCGCGCGCTCAAGCAAGAGAACATCGAAGCGCTTGCGGTCTGTTTGCTGTTTTCGTTCCTGCATCCCGAGCACGAGGCGCGCGTGCGCGCCATCGCGGCCGAGGAAATGCCAAGCTGCAACGTGTCGCTGTCGTCCGAAATCCTGCCGCAGATCCGCGAGTACTACCGGCTGAGCACGACCGTCATCAACGCCTACCTGCAGCCGATCCTCGCCCGCTACATCGCCAATCTCGATCGCCGCCTGGAGACGGCCGGCGTCGCCACACCGCAAAAATACATCATGCAGTCGAACGGCGGCATGGCGACGTTCCGCGACGCGGCGCGCACCGCCGTCACCACCGTGCTGTCGGGGCCGGCCGGCGGCGTCACCGCCGGATTGGCGGCGTGCCGGCAATTGGCCATCGGCAATCTCATCACCTTCGACATGGGCGGCACGTCCTGCGACGTGGCGCTGATCAAGGACGGCGAGGCGATCTTCTCCGGCCGCGGCAAGATCGAAGGCCGCGATCTCGCGGTGCCGATGATGGATATCAACACGGTGAGCGCCGGCGGCGGCACGATCGCCAGGGTCGACCGCTTCGGCGTACTCGACGTCGGGCCGCAAAGCGCCGGCGCAGTCCCGGGACCGGCCTGCTACGGCCGCGGCGGCAAGGCCGCGACCATCACCGACTGCAACCTGCTGCTCGGCTGTCTGTCGCCCGACAATTTTCTCGGCGGCTGCATGGCGCTCGACCGCGCCAAGGCCGAAGCCGCGGTCGCGGCCATCGCCGGCACCTTGTCGCTCGACGTGATGGCGGCGGCCGAAGGCATCGTGCGCATCATCGACGTCAAGATGGAGGAGGCCATCAAGGCCATCTCCACCATGCGCGGCCACGACCTGCGCGATTTCTTTTTGCTCGCGTTCGGCGGCGCCGGTCCGCTGCACGCCGCGCGCATGGCGCGCGATCTCGGCATGGCGGGCGTCGTGGTGCCGGTTTATCCGGGCGTGTTCTCGGCCATCGGGCTGATCATGTCGGACGTCAAGCACGACTACATTCTCTCGCGGCTGCGGCCGCTCGCCGAACTCAAGCCCGCGGACATCGAAGCGGTGTTCGCCGAATTGGAGCAGCGCGCCCGCGCTGCGCTGCGCCGCGACGGCTTTGCCGAGACCAAGATCCGCATCGATCGCGCGCTCGACCTGCGCTACGCCGGGCAAGGCTACGAGATCACGCTGGCCTGCACCGCCGCCGAAATCGCGGCGCTCGATCTGTTGCGCAAAAAATTCGATGCCGAGCACAAGAGCCAGTTCGGCCATAGCGCGCCCGACGAGCAGGTCGAGGTCGTCTCGTATCGGGTGCGCGGCATCGGCCTGGTGCCGCCGGTCGGCATGCCGAAATTCGCCCCGCAGGGCCTGAAGCTTTCCGACGCATTGCGCGAGACGCGGCAAGTGCGCTTCGACGGCAAGACTGTGTCTTGTGCCGTCTATCAGCGTGAAAAACTCGACGTCGGCGCCAGCATCCGCGGCCCGGCCATTCTCGATCAGTTCGATTGCACCACGGTCATCTGCGCCAGCCAGGTCGCGCGCGTCGATGAGTGGAAAAATTTGATCGTAACGGAGCAGAAATAATGCGTCATTGCGAGGAGCGCAGCGACGAAGCAATCCAGGAGTCGGGTGCACCCTGCCCCTGGATTGCTTCGCTTCGCTCGCAATGACGGTTCAGGCACAGGCGGTCCTTATGCCCATCGACGCCGTCGATCTGGAAGTGGTGAAGGCGAGCCTCTCCGGCATCGTGCAGGAGATGCAGAACTCGCTGTTCCGCACCGGTTTCTCCACCATCGTGCGCGAATCGCAGGATGCGTCGTGCGCGCTGATGAACGCGCAGGGCGACGTGGTCGCCCAGCACGTGGTGCTGCCACTGCACATTGGCGCGTTTCCGGCCTGCTGCGCCGCGGTGCTGGCCGAATTCAAAGGCGACATCGCCGAAGGCGATGCGTTCCTGATCAATCATCCGTACCAGGGCGGCAGCCCGCATGCACCCGACATCTGCGTGCTCACGCCGGTGTTCGTCGACGGCGGGCTGTTCGGCTTCTGCGGCTCGATCGCCCATAAGGGCGACATCGGCGGGCCGGTGCCGGGCAGCTGCTCCGGTCAGGCGCGCGAAATCTTCAACGAGGGCCTGCATCTGCCGGCGGTGCGCTATCAGCGCCGCTTCGAGCAGAACAGCGACATCGAGCGCATCATCGCCGCTAACAGTCGCACGCCAGAGCTCGTGCTCGGCGACATTCGCGGGCAGCTCGGCGCCGACCGGCTCGGCGAAAAGCGGCTCAACGAGCTCGTCGCCAAATACGGCAAGGACAAAGTGCTGGCGAGCTTTTCCCGGCTGTTCGAGATCGGCGAGGCGCGGGTGCGCGCGGCAATAGCCGAATGGGCCGACGGCCGCTACGAGGCCGAACGCTTCGTCGACGACGACGGCATCGAGCTGGAAAAGCCGGTGCGCATCCATGTCGTCGCCGAGAAGCGCGGCGACCGGCTGCACTTCGATTTATCCGGCTCGGCCGACCAGACCCGCGGCCCGGCCAATATCCGCCCGCCGCTCGTTCAGGCGGCGTGCGCCTATGCGCTGATCGCCATGATCGATCCGCACATGTACGTATCGAGCGGCTTACTCCGCGCTTTCAGCATCACGGCGCGCGAGGGCAGCGTGCTCAATCCGCGCTTTCCGGCGCCGGTCAACACCTATAACCCGACCGTGCACGCGCTGGTCGATGCACTGTTCGCGGCGCTGGCGCCGATCGTGCCGACGAAAGTGCGCGCCGACGGCTCGGGCAGCCGCTCCATCGTCATCGGCGGGCGCAGCACCTATACGGGCCAGGGCTACGTGCAGTACGAGATCGTTGCCGGCGGCGGTGGCGCGCGGCCCGGCAAGGACGGCGCCTCCGCCACCACCGTGAACCAGAGCAACGCCCGCATCGCGCCGATCGAGATCATCGAGAGCGAGTTTCCGACGCGGCTGGTGCGCTTCGAGCTGATCGCCGATTCCGGGGGCCCTGGACATTTCCGCGGCGGCCTCGGCGTGCGCCGCGAATATCTCAATCTCGCCGACGCGCGGTTCTCGATCCGCTCCATGAAGCACATCATTCCGCCGCACGGCATGGCCGGCGGCCGCGACGGCCGCCCCGGCGATATCTGGATCAATCCAAATACCGATCGCGCCAAGCGGCTCCCGACGCGCTACGCCGATTATCCGCTGCACGCCGGCGATGTCTTCTGCTTGGACACGCCGGGCGGCGGCGGTTACGGCGACCCGCTCGAACGCCCGGCCGAGCGCGTGCTCGCCGACGTGCGCGAAGGATTGGTCTCAGCGGAAGCCGCGGAGCGTGAGTATGGCGTGGTACTCAAGCGCGAGGGCAGCAATTTCGTCGTGAATGCTGCGGCGACGCAGGCAAGGCGCGCCAAGGTGACGAAATAGGACATTTGCCGTGCACGAACTCGGACAATCATCGTTTACGGCATGGTATCGGGCTTTGGGGGCGATGATTGAGGAGGTGTGAGGCATGAAGGCCGTGGGTTTCATCGGCACCGGCGGCATGGGCAGCGGCATGGCGGCCAACCTGATCAAGGCCGGCTATCGTCTGGTCGTGAACGATCTGAGGCGCGAGCAGGCCAAGGGACTGGAGGCCGAAGGCGCACAGTTCAAGGACTCGCCCAAAGCGGTGGCTGAATCGTGCGAGCTCGTGCTCTCCATGCTACCAAACAACGATGCAGTCAGGGCCGTCGGCCTCGGCAAGGGTGGGCTCGCCGAGGCGACCACCGGCACCAAGGTGTGGATCGATTTTAGCAGCATCGACAAAGAGACCATCGTCAGCGTTAGCGGCGAGCTTACCAAAAAGGGCTGGACCGTAGTCGACGCTTCGGCCGGAGGCGTCGAGGAGGTTGCGGCGGCTGGTGAGCTGGCGCTTTGGCTTTCGGGCTCCAAGGCGTTGTTCGACGAGCATCAGCCGATATTCAAGGCGATGGGCAAATCGATTCTTCACGTCGGCGAACTCGGCAACGCCAAGCTGGTCAAGAACGCCATGGCGATGTTGGCCGCTGTCCAACACCTGAGCCTTGTTGAAATCAGCTGTTGGCTGAGGAAGGGCGGTCTCGACGAGGCCACCTTCCAGACTATTATCAAGAACTCTCAGCAGGACTCGGTGGGGACTCGGCGTATCATGGAAATTTTGGTGAGCCGCAAGTTCAAGCCGCGCAAGTCCTGGATGCCAAAGGACGTTGGCTTCGGGCTCGAAATGGCGCGCGACATGGAGGTCCCGATGCCGTTTGTCGGCCTCGCCTACCAAATGTTTGCTATCGCGCAGGCGACGGGTCAGGACGGCTATGAGGCGACGGGCATTGCCTGCAACCTCTACGACCTGATCAATGGCAATAAAACTAAGCCCGGCTGAGATCGTGTCCGTCATGACGGCGAACTTCGAGTCGCTCACGCCGGCGAAATCGATGGGCATGAACATCCCCAAGCTCGTCACCGCGCTCAACAAAGGCAGCGGCGCCAACTGGTCGCTGTCGCGCTCGCGAAAGAGCAGCGGCAAATGGGCCGAGAAGGACATGGACCACGTGCTCGAACTGGCGCAGGCCGCCAAAGTGCCGGTGCCGCTGGGCGGCCTGGTCGATCAGTTGGTCAAGGGCATCAATCAGGAGCGGATGAAGACGCTGCTCGGGTAGTTCGCCGTTTTCGAAACAATTGTGCCCCCAGTGAGGTCAGGTTCCGGCCGCTACGGAACCTGGTGTTGCATCATGGCGCCGCTGGCCGAGAGCGGCGACATACTCGGAAATTCGGCGGGCGTGTCACACCGACAGGTCCTGCCTCGTCATGGTGTCGTAGCCCAACAGAAGGAAACGAACCATGACCCCCAACGAGCTCTTTGCTGCGGCCCCTGACCTCATGAAGAAATGGACCGCCACGTCGCTCGCCATTGCGTCGAGCCTCGAACCGACCCTCATCGGGCTCGTCGAAATCCGCGCCTCCCAGATCAACGGTTGCGCCAACTGCATCAACTTGCATGCAACCGAAGCGCGGGCGCAGGGCGAAACCGAGCAGCGGATCTACCTGTTGTCGGCCTGGCGCGAGGCGCCTTGCTACACCGACCGCGAACGCGCGGCGCTCGGCTGGACCGAAGCGCTGACGCGGCTCTCTGAAGGGCACCACCAGCTGGCAGCCGCCCGAGAGGCCTTGTGGGCTCAGTTCACTGCGGAGGAGCAGGTCAAGCTGACATTGATGGTCAACGTCATCAATGGCTGGAACCGCATCGCGGTCGGTTTCGGCCAGTTTGTTGATCCGGCCGAAGCCAAGTCCATCGCCAAGGCCGCCGCCTGATGGCGGCTGCCGGCCATGAGGATGCAGCGGCCAGTTTCGAGCCGCTGCGTCCGAGACTCCTGCGCGTCGCCTACCGCATGCTCGGCTCGGTGGCCGATGCAGAGGATGCCGTGCAGGAGGCTTTCATCCGCTGGATGAGAACCGACCGCAGCGTGGTGCGCGAGCCGGAGGCATTCCTGCGCCGATCGGTCATGCGCCTCTGTCTTGATCAGCTCAAATCAGCGCGCAGCCAGCGCGAAACCTATATCGGTCCCTGGCTTCCCGATCCCGTTGTGGAGGAGGAGCAGGAGGAAGACGTCACGTTGCCGCTGATGCTGGCGCTGGAACGTCTGTCTCCGCTCGAGCGGGCAGCCTTTCTGCTGCACGACGTGTTCGGGCTCGCGTTCCAAGAGGTCGCTGCAACCATCCAGCGCGACCCGGCGACCTGCCGCCAGTTGGCCAGCCGCGCGCGCACCCATGTGCGCGAGGCGAGGCCGCGCTTCCGAGTGGAAAAACAGCGTGGCCTCGAGCTTGCCGAGGCGTTTTTCACCGCCTCGCGCAACGGCGATATGAAGGCGCTTGGCGCCATGCTGGCGGCTGACGTCAGCGTTCATGCCGACGGCGGCGGCAAGCGGCCGGCAGCGTTGGAGCCTGTCGTCGGCTTCGATGCCGTCATGAAGGTCCATGAGTTTCTGGCCGCGCACTTCCGGCAGAATGGCTCCCGGCTTGTGCGTGCCGGATTCGTCAATGGATTGCCCGGCTTCATCACGCTGGAGGCCGACGGCGAACTGCAAACGACCGCGCTGGACGTCGAGGATGGCAAGATTGCTGCAATCTATGTCGTGCGCAATCCCGACAAGCTGCGGCATCTGCATTAGAACATCGCCAGCGGTGGGAGACCAAGCTACTCCCTCACCACCCCACGCAATGCCCAGCGGCACACGAAGATCATCAGCCCCGCAATTGCGCCGATGCCGGCGATCATCAGGAAAAAATCCGGCTTCGCCATGCGGCTCCAGAAGCTGCCGAGCCAGCCGGCCAGAAAGCCGCCGACGAAGCTGGTGGCGAGCCACACGCCCATCATCATGGAGAGGATGCGCGCCGGCGCGATTTTGGTGACGAGCGACAGGCCAACCGGCGAGATATAAAGCTCGCCGAGCGTGATGACGACGAAGTAGCCGAACAGCCACAGCCAGCTGGCTTTGCCGCCGCCGGTGACGAAGGCGGCCAGCGCCATGATCAGATACGCCGCCGCCAGGGCGAAGCAGCCGAGCGCCATTTTCGTAATCGTGTGCGGCTCGCGGCCGCGAGCCGCCTGCCGCGCCCACAGCGCCACCACGAACGGCGTGAAGGCGAAGATCATGAACGGATTGAAGGCGAGGAACGACGTGGTGGGGATTTGCGCGGTGAAGCCGAACAGTGAGACCGTGCGGTCGGTGTTGGCGTCGGCCCAAAGAATGATGGTGTTGCCGATCTGCTCGTAGGTGGCCCAGAACAGCGTGGTTGGCACGCACAGCACCAGCAGCGCGACGATGCCGCGCCATTCGGTACGGTCGAGCGGCTTTTTTTGTTCGGAACTTCCGCGCGTCTGTCGGGGCAAATCGTCGGCAGGGAGGAGCGGCAGCCCGTACAGATAAATCGCCAGCCCGATGCACATGCCGATACCGGCGGCGGCGAAGCCGTAATGCCAGCCGACTTCTTCGCCGAGCGTGCCGCAGACCAGCGGCGCCAGGAAGGCGCCGATATTGATGCCGACATAAAAGATCGAGAAAGCGCGATCGCGGCGCGCGTCGCCTGGCGCATAGAGCCCGCCGACCTGGGTCGAAATGTTCGGCTTGAACGCACCGCTGCCGAGGATGATGAACAACAGCGCGAACAGGAACAGCGGCTCGGCCGCCATCATGAAATGGCCGATCGCCATCAGCACGGCGCCGAGCACCACGGTGTGGCGGCGGCCGAGCACGCGATCGGCCAGAAGCCCGCCGAATATCGGCGTGAAGTAGACCAGTGCGGTGTAAAAACCCCAGATCTGCGACGACAGCGGCTGCACATCGAGCGGGCCGAACACAGCTTCCAGCGCGTGCCGCGTGCCGGCCAGCCCGAGCACCGCGCCGGAACGGTCGGGCAGCAAGAGATATTTGGTCATGTAGAGCACGAGCAGCGAGCGCATGCCGTAGTACGAGAAGCGCTCCCACATCTCGGTGGCGAACAGGAAGGTGAGGCCTTTCGGGTGGCCGAACAGCTGTGCCGAGTGGTCGGGGACTTGCATATCCTGCAGCGCCGGTGATTACTGGATCGTCCGCTTGCGCGGATGATGACAATAAAACGCCTTCGGCGCCACGGAGCAGCACGATGCTTTCCGGCAAAATCGGTCTCGGCCTTGCGGTTTGTGCGCTCGCGCTGCAGGTGCACGCGGCCGAGCCGGTGCTGCTCCACCTCAATACCTTCCCGAACGCCCGCGCGCTGCCGTTCTACGTCGGCCGCGACCACGGTTTCTTTGCCCGGCATGGGCTCAACGTCGACCTGCAATTCACCAAGAGCTCGAAGAGCCAGCGCGACGCGCTCGCCAATGGCGGTGCCGACGTGGTGCAGGCGGCGGTCGACAACGCGGTGGCGATGATCGACGTCGCCAAGGTGGACATCGTCATCGTTGGCGGCGGCGACAGCGGCACCAACGAGTTCTACGTGCAGGACGACGTCAAGGATTTTGCCGATATTCGCGGCCGCGCCATCGTGGTCGATGCGGTCAACACCGCGTACGCGCTGCAGGCCAAGAAAATTCTGCTGCAGCACGGATTGAAGGACGGCACGGATTACACGCTCAATCCGGTCGGCAACGGCGCGCGGCGGCTGCAAGCGCTGTTCGCCGACAGGAAAAACGCCGGCGCCATCCTCAACCTGCCGTTCTCGCTGCAGGCTGCCGCGCGCGGCCTGCACAGCCTCGGCCGCACCACCGATATCCTCGGTCCTTATCAGGCCGGCGGCGCCTTCGTGCGCCGCGCCTGGGCGCGCGATCACGCCGAGGTGCTGGAGCGTTATCTTGCCGCGTACATCGAGGCGTTGCGCTGGTCGCTCGACCCAAAGAACCGGACCGAAGCAGCCGCGATCCTGGTGCAAAACTTCAAGCTGCCGCAGGACATCGCCGCAAAGAGCCTGGCGCTGATGGCCGAGCAGGGCTTCGGCTTCGCGCCCGACGCCAAGTTCGATCTCACCGGCTTCAAGAACGTGCTGGCGCTGCGCGCCGAAGTCGAGGGCGGCACGCCCGCCGATCCGGCGCGCTATATCGATCTGTCGTACTACGACCGCGCCATGCAGCTTGTGAACAAATAGGAGCGCTCATGCCTGCGACCTATCCGGAAGAAGCAAAAAATTTTCGCCTGCTCGGCCACGATGCGTCGGCGGCGTGGGGCGGCGGCTCGCTGGTGCAAGTGCATAAGGGCCACGCTTACGTCGGCGCCGTCGGCGGCTCGAGCTATAACGGCCCGGAAGGCTTTACCGTGCACGACGTGCGCGATCCGAAGAAGCCGCACAAAGTCGGCGAATTCCGCGCGCCGCCGGGCATCCATTGCCACAAGCTGCGCATCGTCGGCGACGATCTGTTGTACGTGAACTCCGAGCGGCTCGCCGGCGACAAGGGGAAGAACGCACGCGCCGGCTTTTTCATCTTCGACGTATCGAAGCCGGCCGCGCCGAAGCCGGTCGGTTTCTATGACATGCCGGGCTCCGGCCCGCACCGCTTCGGCGTCGATCTTTCGCGCGGGCTCGCCTTCATGCCAAACGACGCGCCGGGCTATACGCGCCGCGTGATCTGGACGCTCGACATCAAGGACCCGCTCAAGCCCGAGCTCATCAGCATCTGGGGCCTGCCGTGGATGAAGACGGATTCCGATGAGGTCGGCAACGATCCGATGCCGGCCGAAGAAGCCACCACCCTGCACGGCCCGCCGATGATCCGCGGCAACCGCATGTACTGCGCCTGGTGGGGCGGCGGCATCTCGATCATCGACTGCAGCGACCTGCGCGACATGAAGCTCGTCGGCCACACCAAATGGTCGCCGCCGTTCCCCGGCTCCAACCATACCTGCTGGCCGATCGGCGACCGGCCGTATCTGGTCGCCACCGACGAGGCGCGCGCCAAGGAGAAATACTGGGACGCCCAGTTCATGTGGATCATCGACGCGCGCGACGAGACCAATCCGGTGCCGGTCGCGACCTACATGCCGGAGCGCGAAAAATATTACGACCGCCCCGGCCGCTTCGGCGCCCACAACATCGTGGAAAACCTTCCGGCCTCAGGGCCGTGGAAGGACATCGTCTTCCTCACCTATTTCAACGCCGGCCTGCGCGCCATCGACGTGCGCGACCCGCTGCATCCGAAGGAAGTCGGCTGCTACGTGCCGGAGACGCCCGAAGGCACGCCCGGCATCCAGTCCAATGACATCGGCACCGACGACGAGGGGCGGCTTTATCTGATCGATCGCTGGGGCCAGGGCATGCACATTTTGGAGTATACGGGGTGACCTTCTTATCCTCCCCTGCGTCGCGTAGCGACGCGGGGGAGGGGGACCGCGCGAAGCGCGGTGGAGGGGGCGCAGGCGTTGAAGAAATATTTCGGCGATAACGAAGCGATGAGTCCCGCGCCCCCTTCCACCATCTTGCTTCGCAAGATGGTCCCCCTTCCCCGCGCGTTGCGCGGGGAAGGATAGTTTAAGTCACCCCGGCAGCCCGACGCACTTCTGTGGCGGCAAGGTCAGCGTCACCGCCTGGGCGATCTGAAAATCGTCGCTGCGGGCGCGGGCGCGCCATTCGCGGTCGCCGAGATCGATGACGTAATCGACGACCTCGCCGAGAAAGACGCGGTTGACGATCTTGCCCTTGAGCACGTTGGCGGCGTGCGGTGGCGGGGCGCCGCCGTTGCCGAGCGCGATGTCCTCCGGCCGCGCCGTGACCAGCGCGTTGGCGCCGGCGGCGATCGGCTCGGCGAAGCGGCAGCGTAGCACGCCGTGCGCGGTTTCGACCGCGGTGAGATCGCCCTCGTTGCCGCGCACTGTGCCGGGCAAAAAGTTGGCCGAGCCGACGAAGTCGGCGACGAAGCGGTTCTTCGGCTCGCGATAGATCTGCTGCGGCGTGCCGCGCTGAATGATACGGCCGGTATCGAATACGGCGATCTCGTCGGACAGCGCCAAGGCCTCCGACTGGTCGTGCGTCACGTAAACCGTGGTGATGCCGAGCGAGCGCTGCAGGCGTTTCAGTTCCAGGCGCATCTGCTCGCGCAGCTTGGCATCGAGGTTCGACAGCGGCTCGTCGAGCAGCAGGATGGCCGGCTCGTGCACGAGGCCGCGGGCGAAGGCGAGCCGCTGCTGCTGGCCGCCGGAGAGCTGGGTCGCCGGCCGCTGCGCCAAGCCGCCAAGCTGTACCATCTCGAGCATGCGCGACACCCGCTCCCTGATCTCCGCCCCTGAATATTTTCTGGCGCGCGCCACCCGCAGCGGGAAGGCGACGTTCTCGAACACGGTCATGTGCGGCCAGATGGCGTAGGACTGGAACACCATGCCGATGCCGCGGTCGCTCGCCGGCACGAAAATGCGTTTCGCCGAGTCGAACACGGTGCGGTTGGCGATGACGATGCGGCCGGATTGCGGCCGCTCCAGCCCGGCGAGGCAGCGCAAGGTCGTGGTCTTGCCGCAGCCCGACGGGCCGAGCAGCGTGATGAGCTTGCCGGTCTCGACGCCGAGACTGATGCCGTCGACGGCGCGCACTTCGGCCCCCGAGGCGATGAACGATTTCTGCAAGTTCTCGATGGCGAACATGCGCGTCAGCCCGTCCGCGCCCGGGCGGCGCCGCCGGCGCGGGTGCGCCGGTGCACATGGGTTTCGAGCCAGCGCAAGCCGGCGACGATCACGAGAAGCGGCATGATCTGGATGACGCCCAGCGCCGCCACCGCGCCATAGCTGCCGCCTTCCTCCCACATGGTCAGGCTGATGGTGCCGAGCACGTTGGTGCCGGGCCCGACCAGAAAGATCGAGGCGCCGAGCTCGCGCACCGAGAGCACGAACACGTAGATCCAGGCGGCAAGCAGGAATGGCAGCACCAGCGGCAGCAGCACGCGCAGCAGCACCTGTGCGGTGCGCGCGCCGGACACTTCGGCGACTTCCTCGAGCTCGCGATGGATCTGCGTGATGCCGCTCGAGGCAAAGCGCATGCCGTAGGGCAGGCACAGCGTCACATAGGCGATGAGCAGGATCCAGATCGTGTCATAGACGCCGATCGGCACCACCAGATACGTGAACAAGATGCTGGCGCCGACGATGACGCTCGGGATCGCGATCGGCGCCGAGGCGAGCGCGTCGAGGAGCCACGCGAAACGCGACGCCGAGCGCCGCGCCAGCCACGCCATGATCAAGGTCAGCGCCACCACCACGGTCGCCGCCATGGCCGACACCACGACGCTGGTACGCACCGCGTCGAGGAAGATCGGGTAGCGCAGAATGTATTCGTAGTTCGCGAGCGTCGCTGGCGGGGCTGAGCCCATGAACGGCTGCGACAGGTTGCTGAAGAACGATTGCCAGGCGAGCGTGAACAGCGGTAGGCCGAGCGCGATCAGAAACAGCACGCCGATGGCGAACGACACCGGCCAGCGCCAGCGGCCGAGCTCGATGCGGGTCGGCATGTAGCCTTTGCCGGTGATGGTGGCGAAAGCTTCGGCGTTGCGGGTGGCGCGGCGGTAGAAATAGACAGCGATCAAACAAACCACGAGCAGCGCCAGGCTGAGCGCGCTGGCGTTGCCGAATTCCGGCGGCGTGGCGATGGTGGCCTGCTGTATTTGCGTGGTGAACACGTCGATGCGCGCCGGCCGGCCGATCACGCGCGGCACCTCGTAGGACGACAGCCCCATGATGAAAAGGAGCAGCAGGCCGGACAGGATAGCGGGGCGCAGCAGCGGCAAGGTGATCTTCGGCAGCACCTGCCAGTAGCGGCCGCCGGAGACGAGGCCCGCTTCCTCCATGCGCACGTCGAGCGCGCGCAGCGCCGGACCGAGCACCAGATAGGCGAGCGGGAAATAATGGCTTGAGAGCGCCCAGATCATGCCGGCCATCGAATAGATGTTGAGCGGCGCGTTGCGCAGCCCGAACGCCGATTTGAAGAGCGCGTTGACCCAGCCGATGTTCGGCGACAGCACGAAAATCCACGCCATCGCCATGAGCAGGCCCGGAATGGCGAACGACAGCAGCGCCAGATTATGAAACAGCGCGCCGCCCGGCGCATCGGTGCGCTCCACCACCCAGGCGACGAAGCCGCCGATCACGAAGGTGAGCGCCGCGGTGCCGGCGGCATAAATCAGCGAGTTGCCGATCAGCCGCAGGATGCGGCCGCTGCCATAGGCATCGACGAAATTATCCAGCGTAAAGGCGCCGAAGCCGAGCCCGGTATCCTCCGTGAACGCGGTGAGAAGGAGCGCCGCCAGCGGCACCAGCACCAGCCACACGCCGATCGCCACGCAAACGATCAGCAAAAAATTCGGCCGCCGCCAGCGGGATACGTCCGGCGAAAAATCCGCCGATTGCTCGATGGCGACCACGGAAAACTCCGCTGGTTTGTTTCGCTATTCGCTTCCCGCGTTACTGGCCCTTGAACAGTTCGTTGAACTTGCGCTGCCACTTGCTTTCTTCCTGCGGCGTCAGCAGCACGGTGATGACTTTCTTCTGGTGCATGGCCTGGACGATGCCGGGCGGATTCGATTCCACGTCGGCGCGGGTCGGGATGCGGCCGAACTTGGCGAGGAAGGTCTCGCATTCCTTGCTCAGCATGAAGTTCGCCGCGAGCAACGCCGTGTTCGGATGCGGCGCCTTGGCGCTGACGCCGACCGCGCCGAAGAACAAAGCTACCGGATCGAGCGCGAAGATGTCGATCGGTCCGCCGGCGAGCTTCACGTTCATGGCGAGATTCACGTACTGGTTCAGCCCGACCCAGTACTCGCCAGAGCCGACCGAGCGGGCCGCCGCGAGATGACCGTCCGTCACCACCGGCCTCAATGTGGCGACGATGTTCTTGACGATCTTGGTTCCTTTGTCTTCGCCGTAAAACTCGAACAGCGCCTTGAGCCATTCGTTGTCGGTGCCGTCGATCGAGACGTGGCCGGCCCATTCCGGATGCTTGGCGAAATCCTCGTAGGTCTTCGGCAGGTCGGCTGAGTGAACGTGCTGGGTGTTGTAATCCGGCGCGTTGTAGTTTGCGTAGACGCCGTACCAGCGGCGCTGCGGGTCGCGCGCTTCCGGCGCGATATTCTTGGCCTCCGGCGGGTCGTATTGGATCAGCTCCTGCGGCGGCATCTTGTTGATGGTCGCGGTCTGGGCAATGTCCCAGGCCCGCTTGTTGGCGCGGAATTCCAAAGTCATGCGCGACATCAGGATGGAGTCGGCGCCGCGCACGTAGTTCACCTTGATGCCGGTGGCGTCGGTGAACAGCTTCCATAGCGGCAGGCCTTCGCCCTCGTTGGTCGAGGAGTAGATCACCATCTCGCCGCCCTCGGCCTTGGCGGCCGCCAGCAGCTTCTGGTCGAGCCAGGGATGGTCCTGCGCCACAGCCGGCGCGATGCCCAACGAACCGAACAGCAGGCCGGCCAAGCCGGCGCATGTGAGCCGATGCAGCAAAGGCACCTCCCGCTGATTATGGTTGGCGCGGATTACAACACCGCTTTGCGCCGGCCGTCGAGCCCTCTTGCGTTCTTGTCGCAGCTCAAGACCTCATCCTGAGGTGCGAGCGAAGCGAGCCTCGAAGGATGCAGGCCATGGCGCTGAGGCCTGCATCCTTCGAGGCTCGGCGCTGCGCGCCGAGCACCTCAGGATGAGGGCCAGTATGAGGAGCGGCTGGCATTACTTCTCCGCGGCGTGCCAGTTCGGCTCGGCCGGCGGGTCTTGCGGTGCAAAGCCGAAGGCGCGTTCGAAGCGCTTGGCGTAAGCCGCCCAGACCTGCGGGTTGATGATGCGCGGCACCGGCTTGCCGTCGAGCGCGTCGAGCATCTGCTCGGCGGCGATCTGGCCCATGCGGGCGCGCGCCTCGCGAGTGACGCCGGCCATGTGCGGCGTGACCAGAACGTTGTCATATTTCATCAGCGGGTGCGCGGCAGGCGGCGGCTCCTTGTCCCAGACGTCGAGGCCGGCGCCGGCGATCTTCTTGTCGCGCAGCGCCTGCTCCAGCGCGTCCTCGTCGTGGATCGAGCCGCGCGCGGTGGTGATGAAGTACGCGGTCGGCTGCATCAGCGCGTATTCGCGGGCGCCGATCAGGTTGCGAGTTTCGGGCGTGAGCGGGCAGTTGATCGAGACGAAGTCGGAACGCCGCATCAGCTCGTCGAGCTCGACCTTTTGGGCGCCGCGTTTGCGCACCGTCTCTGCATCGAGATACGGATCGTAGGCCAGCACCTGCATGCGAAACAGCATCCCGGCGAGTTCGGCGACGCGGCGGCCGACATGGCCCAGCCCGACGATGCCGATGGTCTTTCCGTACGCCTCGCGGCCCATATAGTCGGCGCGATTGGTGATGGCGCCGGCGCGCAGCGCGCGGTCGCTCTCGCCGACGCGCTTGACCAGACACAGCATCATGCCGATGACGTGCTCTGCCACCGCCTCGGCATTGCCGCCCGATTGGTTGACCACCAGGATGCCGCGCTCGGTGCATAGTTTAACGTCGACGGTGTCGTAGCCGGCGCCGTTGGTCGAGACGAGCAGCAGATTTGGCGTGCGGTCGAGAAGCTCGTTGCCGGCTTGGTAGGACTTCACCAGTTCGTCGCGTGCCGACCCGGTCTGATAGGCGTGCGCGGCGCCGAGAATTTGCAGCGCGGCATCATCGGGCGCTTTTTGCTCCAGCATGTCGAGCCGGATGTCGTCGCGCTTGCCCAGGATTTCGGCAAAACCCTGCGGCCGATGCGGCGCGACATAAAACACCCGCTTGCTGTTAACTGCCGTATTCATGGACGCGTTTCCCCCGTGCCGATGGCTCGTGCCGATCCTCGCGCGCTACCGTGGTACGATGCTAGAGTGTTGTCAAAAGCTGACGGGCCAACGGGGAGAGGGGACGATGGCAAAGAATGAGACTGATCGGCTCAATGTCCGCTCGCCCCCGCGAAAGCGGGGACCCAGTGAGCTTGCTCCAAGCCATCAGGATTCCGTCCTGGATTCCCGCTTTCGCGGGAATGAGCGGAATTCATCAATGGGATACGGTCTGACGCGGCGCGTGCTGCTCGGCGGCATGGCGGCGACGCCGCTTGTGGGGCGGGCGAGAGCGCAGACCGCGTGGCCGGAACGGCCGGTGCGCGTCATGGTGCCGTATCCGCCGGCCGGCGGCGCCGACACCACGGCGCGCATCCTTTACGCCAGGGCCAGCGAAGATCTCGGCCAGCAATTCGCCGTGGAAAATCGCGGCGGCGCCGGCGGCACCATCGGCGAAGCGGTCGCCGCCAAGGCCGCGCCCGACGGCTACACCATCCTGCACGACGCCACCGGCTTTTCGGTCAACGGCTCGCTCTACCAAAACCTGCCGTTCGACTACCGCAAGGATTTCGACCCGGTCTTCCTGGTCTCGCTGGTGCCGAACATTCTGGTCGTCACGCCGTCGGAGCCGGTCAACAGCGCCGCCGATCTCATCGCCTTGGCCAAGGCGTCGCCGAACGGCATCACCATGGCGTCGTCGGGCAACGGCACCTTGCAGCATCTGTGTCTGGAGATGTTCCGGCAGCGCACCGGCATCAAGATCACCCATGTGCCGTATCGCGGCGGCGGCCCGGCGCTGACCGACGTGATGGCGGGCCAGGTCAAATTCTTCTTCTCCAACGGCTCGTCGGTGGTCGGCCTGATCAAAGGCGGCAAGGTCAAGGCGATCGCCCACACCGGCAAGGGCCGGCTCAAAAGCCTGCCCGACATTCCGCCGCTGTCCGAGACGCTGCCGGGCTTCGAGGCCTACGAATGGAACGGCGTGTTCGTGCCGCACGGCACGCCCGCCGCCATCGTGCAGAAGCTCAATGCCGAGCTCAACAAGGCGCTGCTGTCGCCGCAAGTCGCCACGCGCTTCGCCGAGCTCAACATCGAGACGCGGCAGAACACCGTCGAAGACTTTCGGGCCTACGTCGAAGGCCAGATGGACTTGTGGGGCAAGGTCATCAAGGAAGCGAATATCAAACTGGGCTGATCTCGTTTCAGTTTCCCCCATCCTGAGGTGCTCGGCGCGAACGCGCCGAGCCTCGAAGGACGAGGCCGAGGCGCCGCGGCCTGCATCCTTCGAGGCTCGCTTCACTCGCACCTCAGGATGAGGCAAACAACGATTGCAAGCACCGGCTTCGAGCCGAATTTGCCGCATAGTCGCGCGCCGGCCTCGCATTGACAAAGCCCCGGTGCGGTGCCGCAATTGCCATTCTGTTGGGCTTGGCAGTACATTTATCAGTTATCGCCAATCTGGGAGGATCGAGATGAGCTTCAAGCATCGTGGCATTCGCCGGCGCGAGCTGTTGGCCGGCGCCGCGTCCACGCTGGCGCTGCCCGCCGTGCTTACCGGCGCGCGCGCGCAGGACAACAAGACCTACGTAATGAAGCTCGGCACCGCCACCATCAACGAGGCGCAGCACGAATGGTGCAAGCGCTTCGTCGCCTACGTGGAGAAGGATTCCGGCGGCCGCATCAAGGGCGAGATTTATCCGGCGAGCCAGCTCGGCCCGATCCCGCGCGAGATCGAAGGCACGCAGTTCGGCGCCATCCAGGGCTATATCGGCCCGCCCGAATTTCTGGTCGGCGTCGACCCGCGGTTCGAGGTGATGTCCGCGCCGGGTCTGGTCGACGGCTTTGCCCATGCCAACCGCGTGGTGCAGGACGCCGAGCTGCAGAAGATGATGTTCGGCTTCGGTGCCCAAAAGGGCATTCGCGGCGTCGCGATGTGGGTGTCGCAGCCGTCGTCGATCATCACCCGCACCCCGGTCCGTCGCCTCGCCGACCTCAAGGGCAAGAAGCTGCGCGTGCTCGCAGCCGATATGCAGCAAGAGATGGTCCGTCGCCTCGGCGCCTCGCCGGTGGCGATGACGTTGGGCGACGTGCTGCCGGCGATCCAGCAAGGCGCCATCGACGGCGCCGTGCTGGCCGTCACCGTCGACGCCACCATGAAAATGTACGATGCCGCCAAATACATCACCGAGACCGGGCAGCCGGTGATCTTCTCCATGGCGTTCATGTCGAAGAAATGGGTCGACGGCCTGCCCAAGGATTTGCAGACCATCATCGACACCAATGCCGCCAAGGCCGCCGCCGAGGTGCTGCCCTGGTCGTCGGATTTCTACGACAAGCAGCGCAAGGTCTGGTCCGAGCACGGCGAGCTGATCAGCCTGCCGGCGAACGAGCAGGCCTCGATGATGAAAGACATGGTGTCGGTCGGCATCGACGTCGCCAAGCGCAAGCCGGGCCTCGACGACGCCTACAAGGTGTTCGCCGCGGCGGCGAAGCGGACGGCGAAATGATGTGACGCGGCGCGCTCTAGCCGGGCATCCTCGGCGAGCGCGCTCGCGTCATTCTTGCTGAGAATTGCGCCGACGTTCACTGCAAAGCGCGCCGAAAAAGGTGCGTTCGCCAAGGGAGGACGGACATGCGCCCTATCAACCGCGCCATCATCGCGCTTGCCGCTGGCGTCTCGATGGTATCGCTCGCCGGCGTCGCGCGCGCTGCCGAGGGCCAGACTTATGTGATGAAGCTCGGCACCGCCACCATCAACGAATCGCAGCATGAATGGTGCAAGCGTTTCGTCGCCATGGTGGAGAAGGATTCCGGCGGCCGCATCAAGGGCGAGATCTATCCGGCGAGTCAGCTGGGACCGATTCAGCGCGAGGTCGAGGGCGTGCAGTTCGGCGCCATCCAGGGCTATGTCGGCCCGCCCGAATTTTTGACCGGCGTCGACGAGCGCTACGAGGTCGTGTCCTCGCCGGGCCTGGTGGCCGACCTGGCGCACGAGGTGCGCATGGTCAACGATCCCGAGCTGCAGAAAATGATGTTCAGCTTCGGCGCCGACAAAGGCCTGCACGGCAACGCCTTGTTCGTGGCCCAGCCGTCGTCGGTGATCGCACGCAACGCCATTCGCCATCTCGCCGACTTCAAGGGCAAGAAGCTGCGCGTGCTCGCCGCCGACATGCAGCAGGAGATGGTCAAATCGCTCGGCGGCTCGCCGGTGGCGATGACGCTCGGCGACGTGCTGCCGGCGCTGCAGCAGGGCACCATCGACGGCTCGCTGGCGGCGATGACGATCTACACCACCATGCACTTCTGGGACGCCGCCAAATACGTCACCGAGATCGGCCAGCCCTTTATTTTCTCGATGGCCTTCATCTCGAAGAAATGGTTCGACGGCCTGCCCAAAGATTTGCAGACCATCGTCGATGCCGATGCGCTCAAGGCCGCTGCGGAAGTCAATCCGTGGGAAGTCGATTTCTACGGCAAGCAGCGCAAGATTTTTACCGATCACGGCGGCGAGTTGATCGGCCTGCCGGCGGCCGAGCAGGCGCAGATGATGACATCGCTCGCGGCCGTCGGCGCCGCAGTCGCCAAGCGCAAGCCGCGGCTGCAGCAGGCCTACGACGTGTTCGCCGAAGTGGCGAAGCGGACCAAATAAACAATCGATCCGCACCGCTTGCCGCGAGGCGCACCGCGAAGGCGGCTCGGCCTTCTTCGACTTTAGTTGCAACGCTCACGATCAACTTTTGTTGCAATAGATTAGCATTTGACGATCTGCGGCCGGCCCCTTGTCAGCTTGTCGCCACAATCGAGCGCGCGCGATCTGTCTGATCCGCGCGTGCTTAAGCCGGCAAAATTCTGGCTGTGTGTTTGTTCTCCGCGACTTTTTCTGTCCTCTCTGCACAAGTAATTGGCCGCGCCGGCCAAGTTCCGGCGGTTCCGTGCCAGTTTCCGGCCATGATCTGACAAGATGTCGCACGAGCAACAAATAAATCGCGCCGACTCCAGCGCGGCAGAAATATGTCGCGCGCGTTTTGTCAAACATAGTTGCTATGCAAATGAGGGCTAACGGTTTGCGAACCCGGCCGCTATGACGCCGCCGCCTTATCGCACGGATGAGGCGCTTCCGTTTGTTTGATCCGCCATCCTCACGGATCGGCGGATTTTTGTTGGCAGATGGAAGCTCGGAAAACTTAGGTTCACGCGTAGGAGTCTCGGAATGAAGTTGACGACCTTGACCATGGCCGTCGTGGCCGCATGTGCATTTGCGCAGTCCGCGCAGGCGCGCGGATATCATCACTATCGCACCAGCACGCACCGGCACGAGTATCATCATTATGCTCGCGGCCACGAACACCGTCATTATGCGCGGCGGCATGGCTACGCCGGGCGCTACGCGGCGGAGACTGGCGGCTTTTATGCGGGCGAAAACTACGCCCACGGCTGGTCGCAGCATCGCGGCTATGGGCTGCGGCGCACGGCCTATCGCGGCGGCTACGGCGGGCGTCCGGCGGCATGGTGCGGCTGGTACATGCGCAAGCTGCTCGGCGTCGCCGATCCGTCCTACAATCTGGCGCGCAACTGGGCGCACTGGGGACATGGCGGCGCTCCCGGTGTCGGCGCCGTGGTGGTCTGGCGGCACCATGTCGGCAAGATCGTCGGCCGCGCCGGCGGCCAATGGGTGATCCAATCCGGCAACGACGGTCACGCCGTGCGCACCCGGCCGCGCTCCATCGCGGGCGCCATTGCCTTCCGCTGGGGCTGAGCAGCACATCGGAATAGCGCCTTATCGGACAAAGCCGACGGCCGCCGGGACACCTGCGACCGTCCATTCTCAAGGCACGCGATTGCCGGTAATATTTCCTTCCCCGCTCCGCGGGTGAGGATCGGCAGGAGAATCGCGTGCAACAAAAATTCGGCATCGGGCAGCCCGTCCCGCGCGTGGAGGATCCGCGCTTCATCACCGGCCGCGGCCGCTATGTCGACGACATCGAGCTGCCGCGCCAATGCCATGGCGTCGTGGTCATGGCGCCGCACGCGCACGCCAATATCAAGCGCATCGACGCCGCCAAGGCCAAGGCGGCGCCCGGCGTGCTCGCCGTGCTCACCGGCGCCGACGTCCTTGCCGACAAGCTCGGCGGTCTGGCGCCGCCGATGCCCGAGGACATGGGCGGGCCGAAAGGCTTTCGCACGCTGCGCGCCATCCTCGTCACCGACAAGGTGCGTGCGGTCGGCGACCGCGTCGCCTTCGTGGTCGCCGAGACCCAGGCGCAGGCGCGCGACGCCGCCGAGCTGATCGAGATCGAATACGAGCCGCTGCCGGCGGTGATCGACGTCGAAGACGCGGTGAAGCCCGGCGCGCCCGTGTTGTGGGACGGCGCACCCAACAACGTCGCGTTCACCCTGATGATGGGCAACAAGGACGCGACCGAGGCGGCGTTCGCCGCTGCCAAGCACAAGGTGACGCTGAAGCTGCACAACAACCGCATCACCGCCAACGCGATCGAGCCGCGCGCGGCCAACGGCCAATATCATCCCGACAGCGACAGCTACACGCTCTACTCCACCTCGCAGAACCCGCACGGCACGCGCTCGTCGGTCGCCGGGCAGGTGCTGAAAATTCCCGAGACCAGGCTGCGCGTGCTCTCCCCCGACGTCGGCGGCGGCTTCGGCATGAAGCACGGCGGCTATCCGGAAGACGCGCTGGTGGTGTGGGCGTCGCGCAAGGTCGGCGGCCGGCCGGTCAAATGGGTGTCGACCCGCGTCGAGGCGCTCCTTGGCGACTCGCAAGGCCGCGATCAGACCGTCACCGGCGAGGTGGCGCTCGACGAGCACGGCAAGATTCTGGGCCTGCGCGTCAACGCGCTGCACAACATGGGCTCGCACGTGTTCGGCGCCGCCATGGTGGTGCCGCTGTTCGCACTCCGCCTCGCGCCCGGCGTCTACCAGATACCGGCGGTGCACGTGCTCGGCCGCGCCGTGCTCACCAACACCATTCCGCTGGCGCCCTACCGCGGCGCCGGCCGGCCGGAAGCGACTTACCTGATCGAGCAATTGCTCGACCGCGCCGCGCGCGTCGTCGGCATCGATCCGATCGAGATCAGGCGGCGCAATTTCATTCCGTCCGCCGCCATGCCGCACAAGCTCGGCACCGGCATCACCTACGACAGCGGCGATTTCGTCCACGTCATGGACGAATGCCTGCAGCTGGCCGACTGGAACGGCTTTGCCAAACGGGCGGCCGAGTCCAAAAAACACGGCAAGCTGCGTGGCCGCGGCATCGGCTATTTCCTCGAAGAGGCCGCGGTGTTCAACGACCGCATGGTGCTGCGCTTCGATCCCAGCGGCATGCTGACGATTCTGGCCGGCACCCATTCGCACGGCCAAGGCCATCAGACCGTGTACGCCCAGATGGTCTCCGAATGGCTCGGCGTGCCGTTCGAGAACGTCCGCTACGTGCAGGGCGACACCGACGCGGTGCCGATCGGCCGCGGCACCTACGGCTCGCGCTCCATGCATGTCGGCGGCAACGCGCTCAAACGCGCCGCCGACGCCATCGTCGAGAAGGCGAAGCCGATGGCGGCGATGATGCTGGAAGCGGCTGCCGGCGACATCGAGTTTGCGGACGGCGCCTTCCGCATCGTCGGCACCGACCGCGCCCTGCCGCTCACCGCGGTGGCGCAGGCCTTTTACCGGCCGGCGATGCTGCCGCCGCAATTCGACGTCGGCCTCGAAGCCTCCGGCACGTTCGCGGCCGAGCCGCCGAATTATCCGAACGGCTGTCACGTCTGCGAGGTCGAGATCGATCCGGAGACCGGGCTCGTCACGCTCGCCCGCTACGCCGCGGTCGACGACGTCGGCAAGGTCATGAATCGCCTGCTCTGCGAGGGCCAGATCCACGGCGGCGTCGCGCAGGGCGTCGGCCAGGCGCTGATGGAGCGCATCGTATTCGACGAAGCCGGCCAGCTCGTCACCGGCAGCTTCCAGGACTACGCCATGCCGCGCGCCGATGATTTCCCGGAGCTCACGTCCGAGCTCACCGAAGTGCCGGCCAAGACCAACCCGCTCGGCGTCAAAGGCGCCGGCGAAGCCGGCGCGACGGGCGCGCCGCCCGCCGTCATCGGCGCCGTGCTGGATGCGCTGAAACCGCTCGGCATCGACCACATCGAAATGCCGGCCACGCCCGACCGCGTCTGGGCGGCCATCAAGGCGCGCGCGGCGAAGGCGGCGTAGTTTCCGTGTCATCATCCGCGCAAGCGGATGATCCAGTAACCACCGATGGCGAGGTGGTTACTGGATGGTCCGCTTTCGCGGACCATGAGAGGTCCAATAACCGCTACTGCACCTTCAGCCCCATCAGGTTGGCGATGAGGTTGCGCTGGATCTGCGAGGTGCCGGCCGCGATGGTGGCGGCGCGGGAGTCGCGGAAGTGGCGCTCCATGTCGAACTCGGCGCAATAGCCGAAGCCGCCGAGCACCTGCATGCCCTGGCTGGCGATCTTGACGTAGGTCTCCGAGGTGAAGAGCTTTGCCATGGTGATCTCGCGCAGCGCGTCCTGCCCGGTCGAGACCAGCCACGCCGCGCGCCACATCAGGCTGCGCGCGGCTTCGACCTCGGTCTGCATGTCGGCAAGCAGGTGGGCGATCGCCTGATTGGTGCCGATCGGGCGGCCGAACTGCTTTCGGTCCTTGGCGTATTGCACGGCGAGATCGATCACGCCTTGCGCGGCGCCGACATTGCCGGCGCACGACGCGGCGCGCTCGACTTGCAGCCCCGCCATCACCACGTCCCAGCCCTTGTTCTCGCCGCCGACCAGGCGATCGGGCGGCACGCGCACGCCGTCGAACGTCAACTCATAGGTGCCAGTGGCGCGGCGGCCGAGCATGTCGAGCTTGCGCAGCGTCAGCCCGGGCGTGTCGTTGTCGACGAGAAAGTGCGACATGCCTTGCCGGTAATGCGCGCCGGGATCGGTCTTGACGTACAGACAAATGACGTTGTTCTTGGCGCCCGCGGTCGAGGCCCAGATCTTGCGGCCGTCGATCACCCATTGATTGCCGTCGCGTCTGGCGGTCGTGCGCATGGCGCCGATGTCCGAGCCGGCGTCGGGCTCCGACATCGAGATCGAGAACTTGATGTCGCCGGCGAACAGTTTCGGCAGCCAATGGCGCTTCTGCTCCTCGGAGCCTTTGCGCAGCAGATTGAGCCCGCAAAAAATGTTGCCGGTATAGGCCATCACCAGGTCGGCGGAGATGCGCGCGATCTCCTCGGCGACAATGGTCATGTCAAGGAGCGTACCGCCGGCGCCGCCGTATTCTTCGGGAAACGGCAGCGCCAACAGGCCGGCCGCGGCGAACGCCTGGAACAGCTCCTCCGGATAGGTGCGCTCGCGGTCGTGCTGACGCACGTAGTCGGGCGTCGCGTGCTTTGCCAGGAGCTTGCGCACGCTGTCGCGCAGCAGGCGCTGCTCTTCGGTGAAGCTGAAATCCATGATTCGTCCCCGGCGCGTCGGCGCTTACGTTAACCGTTCGTTCACCATAATCTTTTAGCGCTGAACCGACTGCAAGGAGGAATCCGTTGCGCAAGATCGCGCTTGCCGTTCTCGCCGTTGCGGTCGCTTTATCGAGTGTCGGCTTCGGCACTGCGGCGAAGGCGAGGAACGTCTGCGGCCTCAACGGCTGCGCGCCGGTGCTGGTGAAGCGCCTGCGGGTGCCGCCGCGCAATTTGACCACCACGGCCAAGCCGCTGGTCGTATCCAATACGCCGGCGCCGGCTGTGGCGGCGCCGACGCTACCGGCCCTGCCGTCGCTGCCGTCGTTGCCATCCCTGCCGTCGCTATCGTCGCTGCCGTCGCCGCTGAGTTTGCTGACGGGGAAATAATCGTCAGCGCATCCCGTCCGGCATGATCGCCTGACGGCCGAGCTGCTGCCAGGCGGCCGGCGCGCCGGCTTTCTTGGCGGCTTCGGCGGCCGGCAGATTTTTGTCCCAGAGCGCGCCGATGAAGCGCTGGCCGTTGGTGCCGTCGGATTCGTTCGAGCACAGCCAGACGAGTGGCGCCACCATCACCTCGGGCGCGATCAGCCTCGTTCGGTCAGGCTCCTGGCCGACCGAGACCATGCGGGTGTCGGCGGCGCCGCCCGGCACCAGGACGTTGGCGGTGACGCCGGTGCCGTCGAGTTCCTGGGCGAGCCCGAGCAGGTGCGCCTCGTTGGCCGCCTTGGTGCCGCCATAGGGCTGCATGCCGCCGCGATACATGGTGTCGAGGCTGGTGGTGACGTTGATGATGCGGCCAAAACCCTGCTTGAGCATTTGCGGCAACGCCGCGCGCGCCATCAAGAACGCCGCGATGACGTTGACCTCGACGATGCGCCGGAATTCCTGCGGCGTCACCTCCCAGAACTTGCCCTGATGCTTGACGTCCGGTCGCCGGAACAGGCTCATGTTGATGCCGGCATTGTTGATCAGAATGTCGAGCCGGCCGAAGCGGTCGACCGCGGCGCGCACGATCTTCGGCGCGCTGTCGTCGCGCGTCACGTCGGCGACGATGTCGAGGATACGGTCGTCGGCGCCGGCGTCCTCGGCGGCGCGCCCGGTCTCGTCGAGCGCCTCGGCATCGAGCTCGGTGGCGGCGACCCGCGCACCGGCTTGGAGCAGGCCGAGCGTCATCACCCGGCCGAGCCCGCGCCCGGCCCCGGTGACGATGGCGACTTTTCCTTCAAGTGGTGCGGGCATGGTGTTCCGCGTTGCGCGGCTCCCTACGAAATATGACGAAGACTGGGAACGATTACTTGGAAGGATGTCCAACGGTCAATCGTGGTCAGCGGTTTGGCGAGAGCTGCATTGTTCGGCTGGATCATGCACTCCCGGGCAAATGCGGCCGGATCGCCTGCCTCGCGACTTTCCAAAAATAGGCGGCAAGGTGAAGCGCCAGCCAGATCGTGAACAGGGCCGCAGGCAGGGTCAGAACGATGAACAGAGCGGTGGGTACGCGGATGAACAGGAACGGCGCCACCAATACCCAGGAGCAGATAAATCCTGCCAGCGTCACCTGCATGCAAAAGGCGCATAGGCCGAACTTAGACGCCGGGATAATGACGATGATCTTGTTGCAGTTGCAGGCCATGGTCACGTCGGTTCCGCTTCGAGGCAGCTCGTTACTGTCGCTCCGGAATGATTTTCCGCAAAAGTCATCTGGCCGGCCGGGCGAAGGCGAGGCCAAACAGGTTCGGAAAATCCAGACAGCCGGTAATGTAACCTATCCAGAAGAAGATCTGCTCGAGTACGCCGAACCAGGCGAAGGCATCCCAGAACGCTCCTATCGCACAGCCGAGGGTGGTCCCTGCTGTCACAAAGGCAAGAGCGGCGAGAATCGCTCCCAAGACGAGCGACGACACTATCAGCGCGTGCAGGATCAGTAAGATCAGCTTGATCAGGTTGCACTTGTTGGCGCTCAGCGCGCCGAAAAGACAGAAGACGATCCACAAGATTATCGAAAGTAGAGTGGCCGCGGCGACGATCGCCGCCGTGATCAGCAGGCCGACAGCGGTCGCTGTCAATGCCGCAGACACGGCTCCGAGCGTGCCGCCCGAAGGGATCGCGGCGATCGCTGTCCAGACCGCGGGGCCTAGCTCGCAGAACGCAATGAAAAACAGGATGGCTGTGACGATCATCAGCCCGATATTGATGTACATCCACACTATGCAGAGGTCGACTGCGATATCGGTGCAGGGTTGGCGTTCCGTCAAATGAGGACAGGGGCGTCCACCGTTTCTCGGCCGCACGAGGATAGTTCTGGTCCGGGTCTGCCAACCGTTGATGCATTCGCTCCACGCCGAGAAAGGCGAAACCACGCAGTCGACCGGTGCGGGCCGCGTGGTCGTGCCGCCGCAATGGAATGCAACGGTTACCAGCGGCTGGCAATCGTCGCTGATATTTGCGGTGACGGAAAAATGGATGTTGTCGTTGGCCGTCAGGCTCACGACCATTGTATCGCCGCTGACACTGACGACCTGCAGGGCGCTATTCGCGCCATTCACTGCAATGTCGCTGCTGCGCCATGTATAGGTAGGCGCCGACGTCGTGCATTTAAGCGTGTAATTTCCGGCGGTCAGACACTGCAATTCCGCGTCGGTCGGATTGGTCTTGTTGAAATTATTCGGGCCGGTGACGACGACGTCGGCGGTGTCGGGGCATTTACCCGGGGGTTGCCTGCATTGTATTGCCGCGGTGTCTGAAGCGGAACAGCTGAAGGTCTTGTCGTCGCAACTTGCGTCGATCGAGACCGTGTCCTTGCAATTATAGGCTTTGAGCGCCGCCCCTCCATGATCACTATGAACGAACTGGACCTGCCACTGTCCGTTGACGACGTGAGCATCCCGTTCGAGCAGCGGGGCGCCGCTTGCCGCGACTTTGATCTTGACTTGCGTGCAGGAAACCGCCGTCCCGCTTATGGTGAGGGACTGCAAGCCGCCGGTCGCGGCTGGTACGCCTTCCGCAGCACTGATGACGATTGTGCAATCGTCGCACTCGACGCAATTCACGTCTTTCGTGTCGGAAAGCACGGTTTGCGCGGGAGAGGTGTCGCGGCATTTCAGCTTGATCGTCACTTTGCCGTCACACGCGATATCGCCCAGCGCAAAATCGGAATTCTGCACCGAAAAGGAGACGTGCCAGGTCGAGCCGTCATGCGAGACCGGCCCCGTCGTCAGCAGGTTGCCGCTGGCGTCGTACACTTCGATTCTGAGATCGGTGCAGCTGGTCGATCCCGAAAAAGCGACCGACGCGACGTTACCTGATGCATCCTTGCATGCTGTGAAGTCGTCCAAGGTGGTTGTCATTCGCCCCTCGTCCACAGTGTGCGTATTTAATTCAATGGTCAGTCCCGGCTTGTCGGATGCCGCGGTAGTTGCATGGCAGCGGAGCTGCCGGGCAAAATCGTCGGTCCAGCGCAACAACAAGGTCGCGGTTTGCAGCCATGAGACATGCGTCCTGCGCGCGCCACGAGTGGCGAAGTCACGCAACGTGCCAACAGACCTGAGGAAGTGAGTTGCCTTGCGGCTACTCCTGCGGGCGGCAGTCTAACACAACCGTGGGATCGCTGGTGGGCTCTTGCAGCCCCGCAAATGCGGGCCGAGGCGGCTATGGTTGATACGCGGTTATTCTCGGAGGCTTCTACTGAATCGTAATATGCCGCTCGCGGATGACGCGGCCGAGCTGCTCGGACGTCGTCTTCCAGAGCGCGTCGAATTGCGCGGGCGTGCCGCCGCCCGGCTCCCAGCCGTCGCCGGTCAGGCGCGCGGCGACGTCGGGACTGCGCACCGCTGCCGTCACGTCGGCGGCGATCTTGTCGACGATCGGCTTCGGCGTCGCGGCGGGCACGAACAGCGCGAACCAGGAGTTGGCGTCGAAATTCGGATAGCCGGCTTCGGTGAAGGTCGGCACGTCGGGGACGCTGGAATTGCGTTTGGTGCCGGTCACCGCCAGCGCCCGCAGGCGGCCGGATGAGACCAAAGGTTTGGCCGAGCCCATCTCGCCCATGACCATCGGAATGTGGCCGCCGAGTAGATCCTGCATGGCCGGCGCCACGCCGCGGTAGGCGACGTGCTGGAATTGCGTGCCATAAAGGAGGTTGAACATTTCGCCGATCAGGTGCGGCTGCGATCCGGCGCCGGGGCTGCCGAATGGCACTGGTTTCGTCTTCGCGTACTCGACCAAATCCTTCATGGTGCGGAACGGACCGTCCGGTGCGACGAGACAAATCAGCGGCGAGTAGGCGAGCGCGGTGACGCCGGCGAAATCGCGCACCGGATCGTAGGGCAGCTGCGGATTGAGATACTGCGCGATGGCGTGGCTTCCGGCAACGCCAATGAGGATGGTGTAGCCGTCGGCTGGCTGATGGGCGACATATTCGCTGGCGAGCGCGCCGACCGCGCCGGCCTTGTTCTCGACCACGACCGGCTGGCGCCATGTTTCCGACAGCTTGGGCGCAACGAGCCGCGCCACGATGTCGACGCCGCCGCCCGGCGCGAACGGCACGATCAGGCGCACCGCACGATTGGGATAATCGGCCGGCTGGGCCTGCGCTGCGGCGGAGACATGAATGAGCGCACATGCCAAGGCGAGCGCCGCGGCCCGAAACCGTGTACCGACCGCCATCCCTGGTCCCCCACTATTTGCTGTTCCGAAACGCCGGAACTCGCGTAAGCACCAATAACGCTTCGTTTGGCGCCCCGCCAATAGCCCCGCAATGGGCCGTAAACCGCATCGCGAAACCGCATAATAGTTGCACCGCCGCGGCCCGCCGCCTATATTCCGGCAGTATTTCCAGTCATCGTCAGATGAGTGGCTTCGCCCGCAAGGGCGGGCGGAGCATAGAGGAGTTTACCCATGACGATCACGCCATTGATGCCCAAGGCCACCGCCGTCTGGCTGGTCGACAATACCTCGCTCTCGTTCGACCAGATTGCCGACCTGTGCCACCTGCATCCGCTCGAGGTGAAGGCTATCGCCGACGGCGATTCGGCGCAGGGCATCAAAGGCCTCGATCCGGTGTCGACCGGCCAGCTGACCCGCGAAGAGATCGCCGCCGCCGAGGCCGATCCGAACCACCGCCTGCACCTTGCCGAACCGAAGGTGCGGATGCCGGAACTGAAACCGAAGAAAGGCCCGCGCTACACGCCGGTGTCGCGCCGCCAGGACCGGCCGAACGCCATTCTGTGGCTGGTGCGCAACCACCCGGAGCTGAAAGACAGCCAGATCATGCGGCTGGTCGGCACCACCAAGTCGACCATCCAGGCGATCCGCGACCGCACCCATTGGAATTCGGCCAATCTGCAGCCGCTCGATCCGGTGACGCTCGGGCTGTGTTCGCAGATCGATCTCGACCTCGAAGTGCAGCGCGCCGCCAAGGAGAAGCCGGCCCCGGTCGTCGAGCAGGGCGCGACCTTGCTGCCGGCCTCGGTCACCACCGCGCCCAAGGAAGAGCCCGCGCCCGCGGACGAAAAGAAATCCGGCGACGAGCTCGACGTCAACGCCGTGTTCGCCAAGCTCAAACAATTGGGCGGCAAGAACGAGTAATCGTTCTTTCCTCCCCTGCGATGCGCAGCATCGCGGGGAGGGGGACCACGCCAAGCGTGGTGGAGGGGGCTGTCCGCTCGGGCGATATTTTTCCAGGTATCTTTCAGCCCGCCCGGGGCGTCAGCTGAAGGCGTCCTGCCGCATCGCAAGCGCGGCGCTTCACAACGCCTGTGACAGTCGTGACAACTCTGCCGATGTCGGCAGCCGGCCTTGCGGCGTGAGCTTGTCGACGAACCCGGGCAGAGCCTGGGACAGCTGCTTGGTGATCTCTTCCTCGGATAGCCCGGAGCGCTGCGCCAGCGTTTTGACGATGTCGGGACCGAGCGCGGAGCCAAGCTGACCGGGAGAAACCGGTTGATTTTGGCCAGTGCCGATCCAGGATTTGGCCACATCGCCAAGGCCGCCACTTTGCAGCTTTGTCAACAATCCGCCCAGACCTCCCAACAGACCGCCACCGTCTTCCTCAGTTGGCGATCGCCCTGTCGGCGCCAATTGAGGCGCGGCATCTGCAGCCTGTCCGGCGCTTCCGCCGCGGGACAGAACGCCCGAAGCGAGCAAGGCCATGAGACCGAGCATCAAGGGTTTGGCGATGTTGCCGCCCGGTGCGGCCGAACGGAGCATGTCTTCGAGGCCGGCCATTGCGTTGTTCTCCCGTTGGTTCGTGGTTGCCGGTTTCAATCAGTGCAGCAAGCGGCGCCGACCGCTGAGCGCGTTGTAGATCAGCAGCACGACGATCGCGCCCGCGATTGCAACGATCATGCTGTAAATGTTCAGGCCGGTGACGCCCGATCCACCGAACAGACCAAACAAAAATCCGCCGACCAGGGCGCCGACAATTCCCAGCGCGATATTGAGCCAAAACCCCTGGCCTTGCCGGTCGACGATCTTGCTGCCGACGAACCCGGCGATGAGGCCGAGAATGATCCAGCTGAAAATGCCCATGGACGTCTCCCTTGGAACTCGTGCTGCGAGCCGCGGCGATCGCGCACCGCAAAATTCAACACGCCGCACGCGGCGCAACAAATCCCATTTTGTCTGCCGTACATGCATCAAAGCATGCCGGCGCAAACCCAAAGGGTAAGCCTTGCCGCCCTGTTTGGTGCTTTGCTGCTGAATGACGTACTGAATGCGCAAGGCAATACCCAGGCCGCCTTGTGGAACCGCATTCCGGCGCCTGCCTGGATCCTGATGGGGCTGATTGCAATCTTCGCGAATTTGCCGCCCGGCTATCGCGGGCGGGTGCGCTAATCGGGCTTGATGTTGGCGGTGCGGATCACCTTGCTCCACTTGTCGATCTCGGCCGCGATGAACGTGTCGAAGCTGGCGGCCGAACCAGCGAATGGCGAGGAGCCGAGATTGGCGAGACGCGCTTTGAGTTTCGGGTCCGCCAGCCCGGCGTTGATGTCTGCATTGAGCTTGTCGATGATCGCGGGCGGCGTCGCTTTCGGCGCGGCGATGCCGTACCAGGCGCTCACCTCGTAGCCCGGCACGAAATCGGCCACGGTGGGCACCTCAGGCAGCGCTTCGGCGCGCGCCGCCGTGGTCACCGCCAGCGGCACCAGCTTGCCGGACTTGATGTATTCGAGCGACGCCGAGATCGGCGCGAAATAGACCTGGACCTGGCCGCCAAGGAGATCGGTCAGCGCCGGCGCCGAGCCTCGATAGGCGACATGCGTCATCTCTATCCCGGTCATCGACTTGAACAGTTCGCCGGCCATGTGCGGCGACGAGCCGACGCCCGGCGAGGCCATGTTGATCCTGGTGCGGTTTGATTTGGCATAAGCGATGAAGTCCGGAACGCTCTTGGCCGGAAACGCCGGCGTCACCACGATCACGTCGGGATCGCGGCTGATGGCGGCGATTGCGGCGATGTTGCGGATGAAGTCGTAGTGCAGATTTGGATAAAGCGTCGCGTTGACCGCATCGGGCAGCGCGGTGAGCAGCAGCGTGTAACCGTCGGCGGGCGCCTTGACGACGGTCTCGACCGCGATGGCGCCGCTGGCTCCGGTCCGGTTCTCGATCACGAACGGCTGGCCGGTTCGCTCCGACAGCCACTGGCCGATGAGCCTTGCCAGAATATCCGGCGCGCCGCCGGCCGCGAAGCCGACGACGATGCGCACCGGCCGCGCCGGATAATCGAGCGCCGCTGCCGGGTGCGCCAGCGCCGGCAGGGCTGCTGCGCCTGCGGCCAGATGCAAAAATTGTCGGCGAGGAAGTTTCACGAGCCGTCTCCACGAGCGTTCGTCGCCTTCGCAACGAAGGACCTGAAACTGAGATCGTTGATTTCAGATGGCTCGCCTGCCGCAGGCATGCCGCTGCCTTTAAATTCACGGAACGTCGGCACATCCCGCTGGCAGCTCTCGCGATAGATTGCAGGAGTTCGAGGCGATTTCCAACCGCGCCGCATGTGGGCCTGCCGCGTCGCCTCCGCCCTACGCGCGACCAATCGGCCCTGCGCGTGAAATAAGCCCCGGGCCATGCCCGGGGCTCAAAGTTAAACGACGCGTCTGACCGAGTCTTGGTTCTGCCGTCGGCCTCCTCGGGCGCTCGGCTCTGCTAGTGAATTGTTTCGCGGTCCTTCCTGCGGCGGGCGCGCAAATCGGCCTCGTCCTGTTCCATCAAACTCGCGCACTTGAGCCAACGCTGGGCCAAGCGCATCCAGAGTTCTTTATCTTTTGGGTTCCGAGTTCCATTTGCCATGGCTTCGCATTCGGCGGCGAACCGCTGGAAGTGCTCAACGCTCATTGAAATTTTCTCCCGCGCAATGTCCGATGCCCGACAAACGCAGGATGCGCGTTTCTGTTCCGGCTATTTCAAGTTCCATGCGTGCTTATTTGCTTTTTGGCTGGAGCCGCCTGCCGTCACAAGGGGCTTCTGAATGCGGCTAAAACAGCGCAAATTGCCCGCTTGACAAATGTCTACTGACGAATTATCGTTTTTGTCAGTCATCAAAGAGCCCGGTCGCGCTACGAGACCGCGCTGCGACGGCATGCCATGAGCCCGCAGGTCAAAACCAAGCCCGACGATACCAAGGCTCGAATTGTCGAGGCCGCCGAGGCGCTGTTCCTCCGGCTAGGCTATGCCAAGACGGCTGTTGCCGACATTGCGGCCGAGCTCGATATGTCGCCGGCCAATGTCTACCGCTTCTTTCCCTCGAAGAACGCGATCGTCGAGGCCATCTGCCAGCGTTGCCTGGCCGAAGTCGAAGAAAAGGCCTGGCGGGTGGCGCGCGCGAAGGGCTCGGCGGCCGAGCGAATGGAGCGGATGATCCTTGAGATCCTCGCTTATCATAAGGAGAATCTGATCACCGAGCACCGCGTCAACGACATGGTGCTGGCCGCGATCGAGCACAGCTGGGAGACCATCCGAAGACACAAGGAGGTCGTTCACGGCGTCGCCGAACTGATCTTGCGCGATGGCATCGAGGCCGGCGAGTTCGAGGCGGTCGATCCGCATGCCACCGCCGGTCTGATCATGCACTCTCTCATCCGCTTTACCCATCCTCTCGTCCTCGGCCAGTGCATGGAAGAGGGCGACGACGTAGAAGCTGAGGCGCGCGCTTCGATCCGCTTTTTGCTGCGCGCCATCACCCCCCGACAGTAGAGGGTCACGAGACGCCACCGCGGATAACCCATGTCTAAAGTGTGACAGAAAATGGATTTCGTCAGTCATTAGTCCTCAGTGAAGGAGGCAGTCATGACTCTCCCGATCTCGCGCCTCAGCCACGCGGCGCTCGCGTTAGCCGCCGTCGGGCTCGTTCCACTGCTCGCTGCCTGCGACCGCGGCGCTGCCTCCGTCCCAACCAAGCTTGAACGTCCGGTGCAGGTGCAGCGTGTCGTCTTCGCGAACGCGAATCCGCCGCGCGACTTTGTCGGCGTGGTGCGGGCGCGCCACGAAACCGATCTCGGTTTCCGCGTCGCCGGCAAGATCCTGGTCCGATCCGTCAATATGGGCGATGTCGTGCACGCCGGCGACGTCATCGCCCGGCTCGATCCGCTCGATCTCAATCTACAGGTCGAGAGCGCGCAGGCGGAGCTTACCGCCGCCACCTCCAATCTCGCCGACGCGGCGGCCGAGGAGGCGCGCTACGCCAAACTCATAACGAGTGCCTCGATCCCGGCCGCCGACTACGACCACAAGAAGGCCGCCAAGGCCGAGGCTGAGGGAAGACTCGAACGCGCGCGACGCGCGCTCGATCTGGCGCGCAATCAGCTCGATTACACGGAGCTGAAAGTCGACGCCGACGGCGTGATCATTGCGACGCCGGCCGAAGCAGGTCAGGTCGTGAATATCGGCCAACCGGTGGCGCGGCTTGCTCACGGCAACAAGGAAGCGCTGGTGGCATTGCCGGAGAGCTGGCTCGACGAAGCCCGCGCGTCCGCCGCCACGGTCTCCCTGTGGGCCAACCCCGACCGCCGCTTCAAAGCGCAGCTACGCGAACTCTCGCCGCAAGCCGACGCCAGCACCCGCACTTATGCGGCGCGTTTCACCATCGAGAACCCTGACGATACGGTCGCGCTCGGCATGACCGCGACGGTCAGGCTGGCGCGCCCGGCGACGGCGCGTCTCGCCAAGCTGCCGCTCTCGGCGATCCTCAATCGCGGCGCCGGACCATCGGTTTACGTGGTCGGCAAATCGGGCGCGCTGGTGCTGCAGCCCGTGACCGTCGCGTCGTTCACCGAGGATGCCGCGCTGGTCAGCGACGGCGTCGCCGACGGCGACGAGGTCGTCACGCTCGGGGTGCAGACGCTCGAGCCCGGCGTGCGGGTTCGCACCGTCGACGCGCGCTAGACGAGTCACCGCGCTTCAACAATCGACCGTCCTGAAAGAGCGCATCATGAAACGGTTCAATCTCTCCGAATGGGCGATCACGCACCAGGCGCCGGTGCTGTTCATGATCATTCTGTTGGGCGCGGCCGGCGTCTATTCCTACCTCAACCTCGGCCGCGCCGAGGATCCGAATTTCACCATCAAGGTGATGGTGATCGGCGTCGGCTGGCCAGGCGCGACTGCAGCCGAGATGCAGAGCCAGGTCACCGACAAGATCGAGAAGAAGCTGCAGGAGCTGCCTTATCTCGATCGCGTCGAGACCTATTCGCAGCCGGGCAATGCGTTCCTCCAGGTGATCCTTACCGATACGACACCGCCCGCCAAGGTGAAGGATCTCTGGTATCAGGTCCGCAAGAAGGTCGGCGACATCAAGAACGAGCTGCCCGCCGGCATCACCGGCCCGAACTTCAACGATGAATTCGGCGATGTCTATTCGGCGCTCTACATGCTGACCGCCGACGGCTTGAGCCTTGCCGAGCTCAAGGACCGCGCCGAGGACATCCGCCAGCGGCTGTTGCGGGTTCCGGACGTGAACAAGGTCGATATCATCGGCGAGCGGCCGCAGAAGATCTTCATCGAGTTCAGCCATGCCAAGCTCGCCACGCTCGGTGTCACCCCGCAACAGATTTTCGACAGTGTCGCGCGGCAGAATGCGGTTGTGCCCGGCGGATCGGTCGATACGTCTGCGGATCGCATCAATCTGCGGGTGACTGGCGCGTTCTCCGGCGTCGCCGCAATAGCGGCGGTGCCGGTGCAGGCGAACGGCCAAATCTTCCGGCTTGGCGATATCGCAACCGTCAAGCGCGGCTACGAAGATCCGCCGAGCTTCATTGTTCGCCAAGGCGGTAAGCCCGCGCTCGGCATCGGCGTCTCCATGCAGGAAGGCGCCAACATCCTCACCCTCGGCAAGAACCTCGAACAGGCCATGGCCGGCATCGTGGCTGAGCTGCCGCGCGGCATCGAGGTCACGCAGGTCGCCGATCAGCCGCGCATTGTCGACGGCTCGGTCTCGGAATTCGTCGAGACGTTTGCCGAGGCGCTGGTCATCGTGCTCGCGGTCGGCTTTCTCTCGCTCGGCTGGCGCACCGGAATCGTGGTCGCGCTGTCGGTGCCGCTGGTGTTGGCGATCGTGCTGCTGGTGATGTACGCGAGCGGCCTTGTGCTGCACCGCATCACGCTCGGTGCGCTCATCATCGCGCTGGGCCTTCTGGTCGACGATGCCATCATCACCATCGAGATGATGGTGGTGAAGATGGAGCAGGGCTGGGACCGGGCGCGCGCCGCCACTTTTGCCTGGACCTCGACCGCATTCCCGATGCTGACCGGCACGCTGGTGACCGCGGCGGGTTTCCTGCCGGTCGGCTTCGCCAGATCAAGCGCGGGGGAATATGCCGGCGGCATTTTCTGGGTGGTCGGTCTGTCGCTGATCGCCTCCTGGATCGTGGCGGTCGTGTTCACACCCTATCTCGGCTTGAAACTGCTGCCCGACCTCGCCAAGCCCGGCGTGCACCGCGATCCGGACTTGATCTATGACACGCGAATCTACCGCGTGCTGCGGAGCGTCATCGACGCCTGCCTGCGCTGGCGCAAGACGGTCGTCGCCATCACGATGCTCATGTTCGGCACTGCGATCGCCGGCTTCGGCCTGGTGCAGCAGCAGTTCTTTCCGACGTCGACGCGCACCGAGCTGTTCTTCGAAATGCGTCTCCCGGAGGGCACCGCGATCGGCGTGACTGACGCAACCGCCAAGAGGGCAGAGCAGCTGCTCCCCGGCGATCCCGATATCGTGACCTACACGACCTACGTCGGCCAGGGCGCGCCGCGGTTCTGGCTCGGCCTCAATCCGGTCTTGCCGGATTCGAATTTCGCCCAGATCGTCATCGTCACCAAGGACCTCGAGGCGCGCGAACGCGTGAAGAAGCGGCTCGATGCGGCCATCGCCGGCGGTGTCGTACCGGCCGCGCGCGCACGCGTGGATCGCTTCTTCTTCGGACCGCCGGTTGGCTTTCCGGTGCAGTTCCGGGTGGTTGGGCCCGATCCGCTGAAGGTGCGGGACATCGCCGAACAGGTACGGCAGACGATGGCGGCCAACCCGAAGATCATCGACGCCCATCTCAATTGGGGCGAAGAGGAGAAGTCGATCCGCCTTGAAGTCGATCAGGATCGCGCCCGCGCGCTCGGCCTCACCCCGCAAGACGTGGCACAGACGCTGCAGACATTGCTGTCGGGCTACACCGTTACGCAATACCGCGAGGGTATCGAAACGATCGACGTGGTGGCGCGCGCGGTGCCCGCCGAGCGTCTGGCGCTCGACCGCCTGGGCGAGCTCACCATCACCGCGCAGAATGGCGTCGCCGTGCCGCTGTCACAGATCGCCCGCTTCCACTACGACTACGAGGAGCCGATCCTGTGGCGGCGCAACCGCGATCTGGTCCTGACCGCGCGCGCCGATGTCGTCGACGGGGTGCAGCCCCCCGACGTCAGCGCGGAGATCGAGCCGCATCTGCAAAGCATCAAGGATGCGCTGCCGTACGGCTACCGCATCGAGACCGGCGGCTCGACCGAGGAAAGCGCCAAGGCCAACAAGGCGCTGGCAGCGGTGTTCCCGGTCATGGCTATCGCCATGCTGTCGCTGCTGATGATCCAGCTGCAAAGTTTCTCGCGCCTCGCCCTGGTGTTCGCGACCGCGCCCTTGGGATTGATCGGTGCGACCGGCGCACTGCTCGCTGCCAATCGGCCGTTTGGTTTCGTGGCGCTGCTTGGCCTGATCGCTCTTGCCGGCATGATCATGCGCAACACCGTCATTCTGGTCGATCAGATCGAGCGTGATATCGCCGCCGGACACCCGCGCTACCGGGCCATCATCGACGCCACCGTGCGCCGCGCTCGTCCGGTCGTGCTGACCGCGCTCGCCGCCATCCTCGGCATGATCCCGCTGGCGCAAAGCATCTTCTGGGGCCCGATGGCGATCACCATCATGGGCGGCCTCTTGGTCGCAACGCTGTTGACGCTCCTCGTTGTGCCGGCGCTCTACGCGCTGTGGTTCCGGGTGCGTCGCGACGAGCCCAGCCGATCGGCGGTCACCCTGGCGCCGGAGGCGCACCTCGAGGACGATCTGGAGCCGATCCGGATCGCTGCGGAGTGACGGTTTGCGTTCGCAAACCGCGCGCGCAAAAAACGTTGCGAGAACGATTTCCCTTGGTATTCCTCCCCGCGCGAGCAGGTATGCGCGGGGATTAGAATCACTCCCGGCCGCGGTGGAAATCCGGCAGCGGCGGCGGGCCCCAGACGTTGGTCTTGCCGCCTTCCCAGGTCTTCGGCCGCTGCGGCGTGTCGTGATGCCAGGGCCGCGGCTCGAAATAGCCGAGCTCCTCGTCGACCATCTTGTCGAGCTCGCAGAAGAACTCGATGACCTGATCGTCCGGATTGCGGTGATAGGTGGCGATGTTGTGCCCCGGCCCGTGGCGCAGCGGGCCCCAGATAATCGGGATCCGCTTCTGCCCGAACAGATCGCACGAGTTCTGCAGATGGATGAAATCTTTCAGCTCGAAGGCGATGTGATGCAGCTTGGCGCTCTTGCCGCGGATGAAGTTCACCGTGTGATGGTCGGTGTTGCAGCGCATGAAGACGAAGAAATCGTCGATCCAGTCGGAGACCCGGAAGCCCATCACTTTCTGATAGAACGCGCAGGTCTCTTGCGGACTTTCCACCACGAAGGCGACGTGGCCGAGCTTGAGCGGGCCGACGCCGACATGGGCGAGGTGCTTGCCGAGGTAGTTCCATTCCTTGAACAGCGCGATCGTGGTGCCCTTGTTGTCCTTGAACGTCAGCACCGGGCCGACGCCGGGAATCGAATCGTTGCGCAGTTCGCTCTTGATGCCGTCCTTTTCCAGCTCGCGGGCGAGCTCGGCGAAATCGGAGTCCGGCGCCACTTCGAACGACAGCGTGGTGCAGCGTTCGCGCTCGGCCTTGTTGACCTGGACGGCGAGGAGGCCGACTTGGCTGGTGAGGAACGCGCGGTCCTTTTCGCGCTCGGCCAGCACCAGGCCCATGACGTTCGTGTAGTAGTCGATCATCTTTTCCAGGTCGGGCGTCTCGAACGTGGCGTGCCCGATGCGTCTCACCTTGACCATGCGTCTGTCTCCGCCTGCGGCGTTGCTTCAAGTCGTTGCGCCAAATCAATCACTGCGCTTGCGCCAACTCAAGCCCGCAAAACAGCGCTACGCGCAAGGCGGGCTTGCCAATCCGGCGGGATCGGGGTTTGGTCGCCGCGCAACGCAACATGTTCAGGGCAGGGGAGTAAGCGCAGATGGCTGCCAAAGGTGCTGCCAAGGGTGCTGGCAAGGGTGCTGGCAAAACCGCGGGCTACAAGCTCGCGACCTATAAATCGAGCGAGGGGCCGCGCGCCGGCGTCATCATTGGCGACGACGTGTTCGACGCCGCCAAGCTCACAGGCAAGGCCGCCTACGCCACCGTCATGGCCATTCTGGCCGACTGGAAAGCCGCCGATGGACTGCTGCGCAAAGCCGCGGCCGGTGCGGCCAAGAGCCGGGCTAAGCGGCAGCCGCTCGCCAAGACCAAGTTGCTCGCGCCGTTGCGCTTCCCCTCGGCGATCTACTGCGCCGGAGCGAACTACGCCGACCACGCCGCCGAGATGGCGGCGCGCGAGGGCAACCCGCCGCCGCCCGATCCGCACACTCTGGGTCACAAGGCCTGGCACTTCATCAAGGCGGCAGGCGCCATCACCGATCCGGGCGCCGCGGTGAAGATCTCGACCTACGCCAAGAGCATGGACTGGGAGATCGAGCTCGCCGCCGTGATCGGCCGCACCGGCAAGGACATTCCGCACGACAAGGCGCTGTCCTACGTCGCCGGCTACACCATCGCCAACGATCTCTCGGCGCGCGACCGCGGCCGCCGCGCCGGCGTGCCGGACGCGTCGCCGTTCAAGTGGGACTGGACCAAGCACAAGACCTTCGACGGCTCATGCCCGCTCGGCCCCTGGATCGTGCCGGCAAGCGACATCGGCGATCCGCAGAAGCTCGGGCTGAAGCTGTGGGTCAACGGCGTGCTCAAGCAGGATTCCAACTCCGGCTCGATGATCTTCACCTTGGCCGAGCAGATCGAGCAATTATCGGCCGGCATGACCTTGCATCCGGGCGACCTGATCCTGACCGGCACCCCGGCCGGCGTCGGCGCCGGCCGCGGCGAGTTCCTCAAGGCCGGCGACGTCGTGAAGCTCTGGATCGAGAACATCGGCGAGCTCGAGAACCGGATGGCGTAGTCGCCGGCACCGCCGGCCGCGAACGGCGGCATATCTTCGCTCATAGGTATGCCGCTTGCGCTGGGCTCGGCGCGGAATTCCGCTTTGCCGGACGTGGAAATCCGACTAAGTAAGTATAAGTGTGCGGCAGGGCGGTCGCTGGGCGCCACGATTTGTGCTAGACGCATGGCTCGCGCTGCGAGCCGAACCCCAGCAACCAAGAGCGCGGGGCGGCGCCGACAAGGAACAACAGCAACAGCCTGGGTGAAACGAGGGTAGTGACGCAAATGGCCGAAAAATTCGTGGCAAAGCTTGCGGAGTTCAAGGACGGCGACCGCCGCATCGTGTTCGTCGGCGACAACGAGATCGGCGTGTTCAGGCACGAGGGCGAGTTCTACGCCTACAGCAATTTCTGCCTGCATCAGGGCGGCCCGGCCTGCGAGGGCCTGACCATCGCCAAGGTCGAGGAGCGGCTGCGCCCCGACAAGACCTCGATGGGCATGTACTTCTCGGACACCGAGATGCATTTCGTCTGCCCATGGCACGGCATGGAATACGACATGAAGACCGGCGAGTGCGTCTCCGACCGCAAGATGAAGCTGAAGAAGTACAAGACCGTGCAAAAGGGAGAGGACCTTTATGTCGTCGCCTAAGCGCGCGGCAAAGGCCACCACGAAAGCTGCGGTCAAGACCGCAACCAAATCGGCGCGCCGCCCGGTGACGGCGCGGCCGGCCGGCAAGCCCGCGGTCGAGGTCGTCGACGGCGCCTCCGCGGACGCCAAGCGCCTTGCCGCTGTGCTCGAGCGCGGCATCGTCGACGGCAAGCTCGATCTGGTCACCGCCGAGGCGCTGCAAAAGCTGATGGCCGCGGCCTGCCGCGTTTACACGGCCCGCGTCGAGGCGGGCGAGCCGCTGATGCCGGTGCCGAAACATTCGATTTCCGCCACCGACGTGATGGTGACGGCAAGTGGCCTGCTCAAGGCCGCCGATCTCGCGGTTTTCGAGCTTGGCATGTGGCAGAGCTGGACGGGAAGGTGAACACGAATGTTACTTCCGCTCATTCCCGCAAAAGCGGGAATCCAGACTGGGTCCCCGCTTTCGCGGGGACGAGCGGATGGGATGCAGACTGAGTTTGATTGAAAAAGGCGCTACGCCAGGAGAAACGCCATGGATCTCATCGCTGATCGCGGTCGTCGCGTAACGATCGAGGAGCTCAACACCAGCCGTCTGCTGGCGCACGCGCGCAAGCAGGCGCACCAGCGCAACCTCGACGATTTGGTGATCGTCGACGTCGACGCGCACCATTACGAGAACGAAAGCCAGAACGAATGGCTGCCGTACATGGAAAACGACGTGCTGCGGCAGTTGAGCCTGTCGGCCGGCGCCAAGCGCAACCGCACCGGCATCATGCCGACCAATGTCGGCTATCAGGACATGGGCGGCCGCGTCACCCGTTATCCGATGCGCGGCTCGGAGAAGACCGAGGCGGCGACCGGCGGCGAGCGCGACGTCCAGCTCGGACATCGCTGGATGGACGCCATGAGCGTCGACTATTCCTGCCTGTTCCCGACCGGCATGCTCAACATCGGCATGCATCCGCAGAAGGAAATGGAGGTCGAGCTGTGCTGGGCCTATAACCGCTGGCTTACCGAGAAGGTGATGCCGGAGTCCGGCGGCCGCTTCTTCTCCATGCTCTGCCTGCCGTTCTCCGATCCCGAGGCGTGCCTGCGCCAGGTCGAGACCTTCGGCGACCGCAAGCATGTCGGCGGCTTCATGGTCACCACCGTGCGCTCCAACATGGCGGTCTACGACAACGCCTACATGAAGATGTACCGCGCCATGGAAGAGCGCGGCCTGGTGCTGTCGTTCCATTCCGGCCCGAACTGGGGCGAGCCGATCTATCGGAGCTGTAACCGCTTCATGGCGGCGCACGCGCTCGGCTTCTCCTGGTACAACGTGCTGCATTGCACGAACTGGGTGGTCAACGGCATGGGCGAGCGCTTCCCCAAGCTGCCGGTGATCTGGATCGAGGCCGGTCTCGCCTGGGTGCCGTTCCTGATGCAGCGGCTCGACCACGAATACATGCTGCGGCCGTCGGAAGCGCCGCTCCTGAAGAAGAAGCCGTCCGACTACATGCGCGACATGTACTACTCGACGCAGCCGATGGAGATCCAGGACTACAAGGCGATGGAGTGCACGTTCCGCATGATGAACGCGGAGACGCAGCTCCTTTACTCCTCGGACTATCCGCACTGGGATTTCGACCTGCCGTCGACGATCTGGGACCTGCCGTTCCTGTCCGAGAAGGCCAAGCACAACATCCTCGGCGGCACCGCGGCGCGCCTGTTCAAGCTGCCGCCGCGCAACGAGAAGCAGAAGGAAAACCTGCAGCGCTTCGGCAACCTCACCGCCGCTGCGGCGTAACGCGACAACGCCGACGCTTGTCGGCCTCAGGCGATTTTGAAATGCTGATGCCCGGTTCTGTACCGGGCATCAGCCGTTTTGGGGAGGTCATATGCGCCGTAGCTTTTCGATCGCGCTGACGACTGTGCTGGCCTTCGCCGCAACGCCCGCGCTGGCCGCCGATCCGGTGGCGCAGTTTTATGCCGGCAAGCAGATCGATCTCATCGTCGGCTCGTCGGCGGGCGGCGGCTACGATACGTATGCGCGGCTCGTGGCGCGGTATCTCGGCCGCTACATTCCGGGCAATCCGGCCGTCGTGCCGCAGAACATGCCGGGCGCCGGCAGCAACAAGGCCGGCGGCTACATCTACTCCATGGCGCCCAAGGACGGCACCGCGATCGGCGCGGTGTTTCCCGGCATCATTCTGCAGCCGCTGATCGGGCACATCCCGACGCCGCACGACCCGAGCAAATTCATCTATGTCGGCAGCGCCAACAGCGACGCCTATCTGTGCGTCGCCCGCAAGGACGCGCCGGTGCACACCTTCAAGGACTTGCTGTCGCAGACCTTGATCATCGCCGGCGCCACCGAAGGCGCTACCACGCACGACCTGCCGGTGGTGGAGAACAACCTGCTCGGCGCACATTTCCGCATTGTGTCCGGCTATCCGGGCATGCGCGAGAACACCATGGCGATCGAGAGCGGCGAAGTGCAGGGCGTCTGCGGCTACGGCTGGGCCAGTCTCGAATCGCAGCATCCCGAATGGCTGACCAAAGGCTTCGTCAACATCATCGTGCAGGAGAGCGTGAAGGGCTACTCCAAGCTCAACGACATGGGCGTGCCGCGCACCGCCGATTTCGCCAAGAGCGAGGAAGACCGCCAGGCGCTCGAGCTCCTTTATAGCCAGGGCGTGTTCGGCCGGCCCTATGTGCTGCCGCCGGGCGTGCCGGCCGAGCGCGTCGCCGCCCTGCGCAAGGCCTTCATGGAGACGCTGCACGACAAGGCGCTGCTCGCCGACGCCGAGCACATGAAGCTCGATATCGACGCCATGTCGGGCGAGGATCTGCAGACGCTGGTTGGGAAGTTGTTCGCACTGCCGCCCTCGATCTCCGCCAAGGTGAAGGCGGCGATCGTCTATAAGCCGCCGAAATAATTCGTTCCGCTCATTCCCGCGAAAGCGGGGATCCAGCGTTTAAGGAACTGGGTCCCCGCTTTTGCGGGGACGAACGGTGAGGGGACCGACTACGCCGGCCGCTGCTGCAAACTCGCCGCGTCCGGCTCCGCCAAGGTGTCGGCTTCCGGCAGCGGCACGCCTTTGGTCTCGGGCAGGAACGGCACGGCGATCAGACCGAGCACATAGAATATGCCGATGATCGACGCGGTTTTGCCGTAGCCGCCCAGGTTGACGATCAGGCTGCCGGCGATCAGCGGCGCAACAGCCGAGATCAGGCGCGGTGTGTTGAAGATGAAGCCTGCCGCAGTGGCGCGCATGCGGGTCGGGAACAGCTCGGGCAGCCACACCGCGGTCCACGAGAAGATGCCCTGGATGAAGAAGCCGTACACGGCGAACACCAGCAGCAGCAGGTGAATCTCCTTCACCCACAGATAAACGATCGGGGTGAGAATGAGACACATCAGATAATAGAAGAACGTGGTCGGCCGCCGTCCCGCAGCGTCGGCCAGAAAGCCGAAGCAGAAGAAGCCGCACAGCGCGCCGATGTTCTGCACAAGCCCGGCCAGTCCGACCCAGCGCTGCGTGGGCAGCCCGAACCCGGTGGCAACCTGGCCCACATAGCTCGGCACGAAGGTCGATACGCCCCAATAGCCGATCGTCACCGACAGCGACATGATGAAGGTCAGGATGAGCCGCGTGCGCACCGCGGGCTCGGCGAACATGTCAATGAGCGTGAAGCGCACCATGGCGGCGTCTTCGCCGCGCAGCGTCGCGCCCTGCCGGCGCGCGTCGTGGGCGGCGCGGCGGCGCTGGTTGGATTGCTCCCAGCGCGGCGATTCCGGGATGTTGCGGCGGATCCAGAATGCGATCAGCGCCGGCAGCACGCCGACCAGAAACATGTAGCGCCAGGCGCCCGGACCCGAGGTGCCGATCGCCACCCAGACCGCCGAGGCGATGATGCTGCCGATCGGATAGCCGGCCTGCAGGAAGGCGCCGCCCTTGCCGCGCGCATTGTTGGGCCACAGTTCGGCGGTGATCGACGCGCCGGTCGCCCATTCCGACCCGATGGCGAGCCCGACCAGAAAGCGCAGCAAGGCGAACGACCACCAATTCCACGACAGTGCGCTCAAGCCGGTCAGCACCGAATAGGCCAGAATGGTGATCGTCATCGAGCGCTTGCGGCCGATATAGTCGGCGAGGATGCCGCCGCAGAGGCCGCCCAGGCCCCAGCCGAACACCGTGATGGCGATCACCGCGCCCGCGTAGGCCGGAATGAGCTTGTATTGCGACGGATCGAGCAGCTGGTGCAGCGCGGCGCCGATGGTGAGGATGAGCGCGAACACCTCGAAGCCGTCGAAGGTCCAGCCGAGATTGGAGGCGATCAGCGCCTTCCACTGCGTCCAGGTCAGCGAGCGATACCACGCGCCGGAGCCGGCCGTACTCATTGAGCTCATCATGTCCCTCCCGAGGGTCGCCGGTGCGATGTTGTTATGCGGGCCGGCTGCCGAAACGGTAGCTCGCGCGCAAAGCCGATGACAAGACGCCGTCGGGGATTTGTCCGTGCGACATGGGGCATCGCGCGCCTGACGCGAAGGCGGCATGGCTCACGCGGCGGCGCGCTGATCCGCGCGGCGGCCCGGCAAGCGCCGAAAAGCCGCGCGCGAGGGCCAAATACGGCCACAAGACGGCAGTGCAATAAAAACTAACCGGTCAGTCAGTTATTTTCCTTTGTATTTCAGCAATTTAACCTATCAATCGCGATGCACAAAAATGCTGGCCATGGCGGCTTTGACACGGTAAGCAAATCCTTATCCAACCAAATCATCGAGAGGGACGACGAAGCATGAAAATGCTGATTGCCGCTGTGTTGTTTGTTGGTCTTTCCGCCACGGCCGCCAATGCCATCGATCTCGCCGAACTGGCGCCGTGCCGCCCGGCCGCCGCCAGATTTTGCGACCGCGCCGGCGGCATGACCTATGCCAACCTGATGCGCTGCGGCGCGAAGCTGGCCGCCCAAAGCTTCCGTGTCGGCAGCCGCTGCCGCGAGGTGCTGCGCCGATACGGCCAGCTGTAAGCGGCGGCCGTCATCGCGCGGCCGAAATCCGCATCAGTCCGCAAAACCCCGGCCTCGCGCCGGGGTTCGTCTTTTTGTGCCGTGGCGGTGCTACAATCATGCCGAGAGGCGAGGGGCACCGGCATGAGCGACGACCTCCACGAAGTCTACGCGATCCGTTACGGCCACCACGACCGCCGCTCGCCGGCCAATTTCATCGACGGCGATCCGCACGACGTGCTGCAGCCGCTCGACTTTTTTGTCTGGGCGATCGTCGGTCCGTCCGGCACCATCGTGCTCGATACCGGTTTCGACGAAGCCATGGGCAGGAAGCGCCAGCGCGAGATGATCAAGCCGGTGCGCGAAGGCCTTGCCGCACTCGGCATTGCGGCCGACGCCGTCAGGGACGTCATCATCAGCCACCTGCATTACGACCATTGCGGCAATTACGAGCTGTTTCCACAAGCCCGCTATCACCTGCAGGATCGTGAGATGGCGTACGCCACCGGCCGCTGCATGTGTCATCAGGCGCTGCGCGCGCCGTTCGAAGCGGACGACGTAATCGCCATGGTGCGCAAGGTGTTCGCCGGCCGTTGCGCCTTCCATGACGGCGAAGGTCAGATCGTGCCCGGCGTCACCGTGCACCACATCGGCGGCCACTCGAAGGGCCTGCAAAGCGTGCGGGTCAAGACGCGGCTCGGCTACGTGGTGCTCGCCGCGGACGCCACCCATCTCTACGCCCACATCGACGGCGGCCGGGTGTTTCCGCTGACCTACAACATCGAGGAAGTGGTCGAGGGCTACGCCACCTTGAAAAAGCTCGCCAGCACGCCGCAGCATGTCGTGCCCGGCCACGATCCGCTGGTGCTCACGCGCTATCCGGCGGCCAAGCCCGGCCTGGAAGGCTGGGTGGTGCGGCTCGACGCCGAGCCGAAGGCCGTTGTGGCGTGAGCGCCCGGCAAGCAAATGCGGCCGACGTGCCTCGGATCATGGAGATCAGACATGCAGTGCATGAGAACCGGCTATCTGATCCGAACCTGGTGACGGCGGCAGATTGCGCCGCCTTCATTGAACGCTCGGAAATGTGGATATGGGAAGAAGACGGCGTCATCGAAGCGTTCGCTGCCGGCGATGAGCGCGACGGCTCGATTTTCGCGCTGTTCGTTGCGCCGGCCTACGAAGGTCGCGGCATCGGTCAAAAGCTGCTGCCGCTGGCATGCGAAACCCTCCGCAAGGCCGGGTACGCCGTTGCCACGCTGAGCACCGAAGAAGGCACCCGAGCCGAGCGGTTTTATCGGACAAACGGTTGGACCGCGAACGGGAAAAACCACAAGGGTGAGATCGTATTTCAAAAAGCGCTCTGTCAGACTGGTGGCTAAGCCTCTGGGGAGGACTTTATGCAGTTGGCCCGTCGCGAATTTCTGAACTGGCTCGCCGGCGCTGCCGTTTTGCCTGCGCTATCGCGCAACGCGCTGGCGCAAAACTATCCGGCGCGGCCGGCGCGTGTCATCTCCGGCTTTCCGCCGGGCGGCATCAGCGACACCTATGCGCGGCTGATTGCGCAATGGCTGTCGATGCAGCTCGGTCAGCAGTTCATCGTCGAGAACCGGCCCGGCGCCGGCGGCAATCTCGCCGCCGAAGCGGTCGCCAAGGCGGCGCCCGACGGCTACACGCTGCTGCTCACCACGTCGGCGGATGCCTGGAACGCAACGCTCTATCGCAATCTGAATTTCGACATCGTGCGCGACTTTGCCCCGGTCGGCACGATCTCGCGCGGCGCCGGCCTGATGGTGGTCAATCCGGCGGTGCCCTTCAAAACCGTTCCCGAACTGATCGCCTACGCCAAGGCGCATCCCGGCAAGCTCACCGTGGCATCGGCCGGCATCGGCAGCGCGCCGCACATGTTCTGGGAGCTGTTCCGCAGCAAGACCGGCGTCGACATTGTCCACGTGCCGTATCGCGGCGGCGGCCCCGCCGTGGTCGACCTGCTCGCCGGCCAGGTGCAGATCTATTTCGGCACCTTCGCCTCGGCCATCGAGCAGGTCCGCGCCGGCAAGCTTCGCGCGCTGGCAGTGACCACCGCGGCGCGCGCGCCGGTGCTCCCTGACGTGCCGGCCATGGCGGAATATCTTCCGGGCTTCGAAGCCAGCATCTATGTCGGCATCGCCGCGCCGCGCGGCACGCCGAGCGCCATCGTCGACAAGCTCAATGCGACCATGCACGGCGCGCTCGCCGACGCCACCATCACCCGCCGCATCGCCGAGCTCGGCGACGCGCCACTGTCGCTGTCGCCGGCGGACTTCACCAAGCTGGTCGCCGCCGAATACGACAAGTGGGCCGGCGTCATCCGCGTCGCCGGCATGCGGGCGGAATAGATGCTCCGGCAGTACGGCGGATAACGCGCGTCGCGCGCCGTAACCCCGCGACGGATCAAAGTTGTCAGGCGGCTCGATACGCGCCGGTTTTTACTCTCGTCGCCACACATGATATTCGTTGGTGGCTGTGAAAGTATGCAACCGGAGCCAGCCAATGTGGTCACGGAAATTCGCAGCAGTCGGATTGTCCAGTGCAACAATATTCGCGGCGCTGGCGAGCTTTGCAACCTGGTACGTCTTTTATCTCGTCTTAAATCCCGCAATGCGTTCGGGCCGCTTGCCGGGCGCAGGCGCATTGTTCATGTTTACATTTTTCTTTGCTGTGGGAGTTTTCGCCTATCCGGCGTGCTGGTTTTGGATGATCCAGCGCACACGCGATTATGGGATGAAACGAACGCTCAGGCTTGTATGGACAACCTACCTCATATCTTGCGCGACCGTTATCGCACTGATCTCCATTGCCGTGGTCGCGACGTTCGGGGCGTTCGTGCTTGTGGCCATCCTGAGAGCGCTTTTTGGCTCAATGCCGCCAGATTGGCCTGTCATCGGCAATGGCCTGCTGCTGATCGGAGTCATGTTTGTGGGCGCACTGGGAGGCGCGGCCTACGTCGTCATGGCGGCATTGATAACCCTGCCGGTTTTTACGGCGATTGCCATACCAATTGCCTATCTCCATCGATGGATTTTGTTGAAGATGTTTGCGACGAACGATGCGACCGCGCTGCCGGTGAACGCGGGTCCGTAGGCCATGAACGGCCCGGCCGCCATTCGAGCGGCAGAACGAAATACGGATTGCACTTCGTCGATTGCAGGTCGCCAGTCCGGGGCCTCCGCGCCGCTGGCATGCGGGCGGAGGTGGCGGACGCGCGCCTCAGGCTTTGTAGTCGGGTTCGGTCCTGTCCAGGATGCGCTTCAAAGCATCGAAGTGGCGTTGCGCCGGGCTTGGTCCGTCGTAGAAGCTGGCGCCGCCAATTTCGCGCTTGGTCTTCTCGACCACCGCGGCCGGCAGCTGCTTCAGCGGCTGGCCGGTCCACATCGCGTAGATTTGCACCTGCGCGGCGCGCTCCAGGTAATAGAGCCGGTCATAGGCGTCGGCCACAGTCACGCCGAGCGTGGTGACGCCGTGATTGGCCATGAACAGCACGCTCTTGTTGCCGATGCACCGGGCCAGCCGCTCGCCTTCGGCGGGCTCGAACGCCGGACCGGTATATTGATCGTCGTACGCGATCGCATCGATCAGGCCCACCTCGGTCTGGCCGATCTCCTTGATGCGCGGATCCTCGAGCCGCGTCAGCGCGCTGGCGTACGGCATGTGGGTGTGAAACACCGCGGTGGCCTGCGGCAGCGCCTTGTGGATCGGCGCGTGGATGCAATAGCAGGAGCGCTCGACGTCGCCTTCGCCACGCTTGACCTTGCCGTCGTCGATGCCGACCTCCATGAGCGATGAGGCCGTGACTTCGGACCAATGCATGCCGAACGGGATCTGATAGTAGCGATCGCTGCGGCCCGGAACGGCGAGAGTGAGGTGGTTGAAAATGCCCTCGCTAAAACCGTGCATGAAGGCGATCCGGTGCGCGGCTGCAAGGTCTACGCGCGCCTGCCATTCTGCGGCGCTGTATTGCACAGGCGTTGGCGAAACTCTGGTCTGCATCGATGCGCTCCTGCGCTAGCCAATCCAGCACAAGTCTTAAGCGATGTCGGAGTTCGCCTTGAGGCTACCACAGGCGCGCGCCTGACGGAACAATTATGGTTGCGGTCGCCAGTCGAGCGGCAGAACAAAAAACAGATTGCAGGTCGTCAGCTCAGCGCCGGATGCGCCGTATTTGAAGTAGTACAGCGGTTCGGTCTGGACCTGCAGGCTTCCCTGTTTGGTTTCCTGCATCTTCAGGAGTGCGTCATAGACGCCGCGTCGCTCTGCCAGCGGCGCCTGCTTGGGCGTTTCGGGATAGTAAAGCGGCATCGCCAGAATGAGGTACGGCATGCGGCATTGCGGCGCCGGCGCGGGTGACGCCGACTTGAGAAGTGCGACTTCGAATTTTCCGTTGCTGTCGAAGCGCCATTGCCATTCGTGGCGCGTCTTCAGCTCGGCGAGCGCTTCGCCGACAATGATCTCGGAAGGATGCAGAGTCATGGTCCAGACCGGGCCCGGCGCAGCAGCGGCGCCGGTGACATAGGCAAAGAGGCCGACGATCAGAAAACCAATCGATCTTCTGTTCATGAGCGTACGAGCTCGCTGATCGGTCGAATGGCGCTGGTTTGCCGCGACATCACTCCGGCTTGATGCCCGCGAACCGGATCACCTTGCCCCACTTCTCGGTCTCGTTGACGATGAGCTTGCCGAAATCGTCCGGTGAGCCGGGCAGCAGCGACGCGCCGAGATCGGCGAGCTGGGTCTTCACCTCCGGCTCGGCCAGAATCGCGTTGGCCTCGCGATTGAGTTTTTGCACGATGTCGGGCGGCACACCCTTGGGGCCGACGATGCCGTACCAGGCGCTCGCCTCGTAGCCTGGCACGTAGTCGGCGACGACCGGCACGTCGGGCAGCACCGCGGCGCGCGCCGTCGAGGTGACGCCGAGCGGCCGCAGCTTGCCGGCCTTGATGTATGGCAGTGAGGTCGGGACGTTGTCGAACATCACCTGGACGCGGCCGCTCATCAGGTCGACCAGCGCCGGCGCGCCGCCCCGATAGGCGATGTGCACGATGTTGACGCCGGCCATCATCTTGAATAGCTCGCCGGCCACATGCAGCGTCGAGCCGATGCCCGACGAAGCGAAGTTGAGCTTTCCCGGATTGGCCTTGGCGTAGGCGATCAGCTCGGGAATGGTGTGGATCGGCAGCTCCGGGTTCACCACCACCACATCGGGAAAGAGGATCAGGCCGGCGATCGGCGTGGTGTCCCGGATGAAATCGAAATTGAGCTTGGCGAACAAAGCCGGATTGGTGGCAGCCGCCGGTGACGCCAGATAGAGCGTGTAGCCGTCCGGCGCTGCGTGCAGCGCCGCCTCGGTGGCGATATTGGTGCCGCCGCCCGGCCGGCTCTCGACGATGAACTGCTGGCCGAGCCGTTGCGACAGCCATTGCCCGAACAGCCGCGCCGTCATATCGGCCGAGCCGCCCGGCGTGTAGCCGATGATCAGATGCACCGGCCGCGACGGGTAAGTGTCGGCGCGCGCAACGTGAGGTGCGGCCGGCAGCGCCGCAGCGCCGGCGGCCAAGCGTAAAAAGTCTCGCCGCGGAAGCGTCATGCGTTCCTCCCCCGTGCGGCCCGATGGCGACATCATGTTACACGACGGCTCGGTGTACGCGGAAGGGGCGGCGCTGCTAACATCGCGCCCGGCGAGGTGTTGCTCGCCGTGGAGGAACATGATGCGACTTCCGCGCCGGCGGTTCTTGAGCCTTGCGGCGGCCGGCGCCGCGGCACCGGGCTTTGCCGGTTTCGCCGCCGCGGCCGATTACCCGACGCGGCTGGTGCGCATCTTCGAAGGCTTTGGCGGCGGCGGCACGCCGGATCTGATCTCGCGCCTGTTCGCGCAATGGCTCTCGGAACACCTCGGCCAGCCGTTCGTCGTGGAGAACCGCACCGGCGCCGCCGGCAACCTCGCCACCGAAGCGGCGCTGCACGCGGCGCCGGACGGCTACACGCTGCTCACTTGTCTCAGCGCGAACGCCATCAACGCCTCGCTCTACAAGAACCTGAAATTCGATTTCCCTCGCGACACCCAACCGGTCGCCGGCCTGATCAGCCTGCCCATGGTGCTCTTGGTCAATCCGGACTTTCAGGCCAAGACGTTTGCCGAATTCCTCGCTTATGCCAAAGCCAACCCGGGCAAGATCGACATGGCCACGCCCGGCGTCGGCACGCCGATGCACGTGGCGCTGGAGCTGATCAAGCTCTCGGCCGGCGTCGACATGACTCACGTGCCGTATCGCGGTCCTGCCGGCGCGTTCACCGATCTGCTCGCCGGCCGCATCCAGGCGTTCATCATCACGGTTCCGGCGGCGGTCGGTTTTGTCAGGAACGGCAAGCTGCGGGCGTTGGCGGTCACCGGCGCCAAGCGCTCCGAGGCGCTGCCCGACGTGCCGACCGTGGCGGAGTTTCTGCCTGGCTTCGAGGCCACCGCCTGGGACGGCACCTGCGCGCCCAAGGGAACGCCGCCTGACGTCGTCGCCAAGCTCAATGCCGCGATCGGCGCCGGCTTGGCCGATCCGGCGATCAAAGCCAAGATCAAGGATTTGGGCGCCGATGCCATGCCCATGAGTCCGGAGCAATTCGGCAAGTTCCTCACCGAAGAAACAAACAAATGGGCCAAGGTGGTCGCATTTTCCGGCGCCAAGCCGGCGCAGTGAAAACAGCGCAGTGGCCGGCGGCCGCCGCAGTAAAGGAGAGCACAGCATGAAGGTGACGCGTCGGCATGTGTTGCGCGCGGCGGGCGGAACGGCCGCCCTGCCGCTGTTGCCGCGCTTTGCGGCGGCGCAAGCCTATCCGACGCGCCCGGTGCGCATCGTCGTGCCGTATCCGGCCGGCATCGCGCCCGACATTGCGACGCGGCTCGTGGCGCAGGCCCTGTCGGAGCGGCTCGGCCAGCAGTTTGTCGTCGACAATCGGCCGGGCGGCGCCGCCAATATCGGCACCCAGCTCGTGATCCATGCCGCGCCCGACGGCTACACGCTGCTGACCGCGACCATGACCAACACCATCAACATCTCGCTCTACGAGCACCTGGATTTCGACTATCTGCGCGACATCGCGCCGGTGTCGGGCCTGGTGGCGCTGCCCCTGGTGCTGGCGATCCATCCGTCGGTGCCGGCGCAAACGCTGCCGGAATTCATCGCTTACGCCAAGGCCAATCCGGGCAAGATCAATTACGCCTCGGTCGGCAGCGGCGCCGCCACCAATGTCGCCGGCGAGCTGTTCAACATGATGGCCGGCACCAAGCTCATCAACGTGCCGTATCGCAGCAACTACATGCCCGACATGCTCAGCGGCCAGGTGCAAGGCGGCTTCCCGCCGATCCTCCAGGCGCTCAGCTTCATTCGCGCCGGCAAATTGCGCGCGCTGGCGGTGACCAGCAAGACGCGTTCGGATTCGCTGCCCGGCGTGCCGACCGTGGCCGAGTTCGTGCCGGGCTACGAGGCTGTGGTGTGGGACGGCATCGGCGCGCCGGCGCATACCCCGCCCGACGTCATCGCGAAGCTCAACAAGGAGATCAACGCGGTGCTCGGCGATCCCGCCATCAAGCAGCGCATGGCCGACCTCGGCTCCGAGCCGATGATCATGAGTGCAGCCGAGTTCGGCGCGTTCGAAAAAGCCGAAGCCGAGAAATGGGGCAAGGTCGTCAAAACCGCCGGCATCAAGGCGGAGTGAGCAGTGAGCCGGGAGCCGGGAGCTTTTAGAGGGACATGAATTTAGATGCAGTACATCGTCATTGCGAGGAGCGAAGCGACGAAGCAATCCAGGAGTCGGTGGCGCCGGCCCTGGATTGCTTCGCTTCGCTCGCAATGACGACAGACTGAATCGACCAGGGAGCCAGTCATGACGTTACATCGCCGGCGATTTCTGCATCTGGCAACGGGCGCGGCCGTGCTGCCCGCGGCACCGCGGCTCGCGCGCGCGCAGTCGTATCCGAGCCGGCCGGTCAAGCTGATCGTCACCGTGCCGGCGGGTGGCTCGCCCGACATCATCGGCCGCCTGATCGCGCAATGGCTGTCGCAAAAGCTTGGCCAATCCTTCGTCGTCGAGAACAAGCCGGGCGCCAGCACCAATATCGGCACCGAATTGGCGCTCAAAGCAGCCCCGGACGGCGGCACGCTGCTGCTCGCCATGTCGTCGAATGCGATCAATCCTTCGCTTTTCCATCACCTCAACTTCAGCTTCATGCGCGACGCGGAGCCGGTGGCCAGCATCGCCACCATCCCGCTCGTGCTCGATCTCAATCCGGGAGTGCAGGCCAAGACCGTCGCCGAATTCATCGCCTACGCCAAGGCCAATCCGGGCAAGCTCAATCTTGCCTCCGGCGGCAGCGGCACGCCGCTCTATGTCGCCGGCGCGCTGTTCAAGATGATGGCCGACGTCAAACTGACCGACGTCATCTATCAGGGCGAGGGCGCCGCCATGCCCGATCTGCTCAGCGGCCAGGTACAGGCGATGTTCGGCGTGATGCCGGCCTCGTTGGGCTACATCAAAGGCGGCAAGCTGCGCCCGCTCGCGGTCACCAGCACCAAGCGCCAGGAGCTGTTGCCCGGCGTGCCGGCCATGGCGGAGTTCCTGCCGGGCTACGAAGCCAACGGCTGGTACGGCATCGTCGCGCCCAAAGGCACGCCGCGGCCGGTGATCGAGGCGCTCAACAAGCAGGTCAATGCCGCGCTCGCCGATGAGGCGACACGGAAGCGCTTCACCGATCTCGGCTGCAACGTGTTCTCCGGCACGCCCGAGGACTTCAAGAAGTTCATTGCCGCCGAGACGGAGAAGTGGGCCAAGGTGGTCGCATTCGCCGGCATCAAGGCGGATTGAGCGCAGCCCTAGATGCTGATCTTGGCAGTTCGGATGACGTTGGCCCATTTATCGGCGTCGGCAGCAATGCGCCTGCCGAAGTCGGATGCGGAATTCGCAACCACAGTCCCGCCCAGATCGACAAGGCGGGCCCTCATTTGCGGATCGGCAAGCCCTTCATTGATGAGCGTGTTGAGCTTGTCGATAATTTCGGGCGCCGTGTTTTTCGGTGCGACGAGACCGAACCAGTTGCTTGCTTCGTAGCCCTGCACGAATTCCCCGACCGTAGGCAGGTCCGGCAACACCGCCGCGCGCGATTGCGAGGTCACCGCCAGAGCGCGAATGCTTCCGGACCTCACGAGCCCGAGCGACGCCGCCGGCCCCATGAACGCGACTTGAACCTGTCCCCCGGCCAGATCGGTCAGCGCCGGTGCACCGCCGCGATAGGGGACGTGTGTCATGTCGATCCCCGCCATGATCTTGAACAGTTCGCCGGCGATATGCGGCGACGTGCCGTTGCCCGGCGATGCCATGCTGAGCTTGCCGGGATTGGCCTTTGCATAGGCAATGAACTCGGGAAGGGTTTTCGCCGGGAGCGCAGGGTTGACGCTCAAGATAATCGGTTCTTGGACAAGCATTGCGACAGGCGCGCTGTCGCGGACGAAATTGAGGCCGTCGCGTAGCGATCCGTTGATGATACTGGTCGAGGAGATCGCCAAGAAAAGCGTGTGACCGTCCGCCGGCGAGCGCAGCACCATCTCGGCCGCGACCACGCCGCCCGCGCCTGTGCGATTCTCGACGATGACGGGCTGGCCAAATCGCTTGGACAGCCAATCGCCGATCAGCCGCGCGAAGATATCGGCAGCACCGCCCGGCGCAGTTCCGACAATGATGCGAACCGGTCGATTGGGATAAGCTTGCGCCAGGGCGATGCGCGGCAGCACCGTGAGCGCAGCCACGCCGGCGCTCAGCCGCAGGAAGGTTCTACGCGGAAGTTTCATGCTTGGCTCCTTCGGATGTCCGACCGCGTGCCGATCACTCGGCGTCCGGAGTAAACTATAGTCGAGGCCCGGCAGCCGCGCTGTGACGTTTCCTTACCTTGTCCTTGCTGTTCCTTTGATTTCTAATTGACATGTGCCGAGCAGGCGGAGTCGGAGGAACCGCAAGTTGCTGTATTTGTTCGAGGATTTTGCGCTCGACGGTGAGCGGCGCGAACTCAGTCGCGGCGGCCGGTCGATTTCCGTCCAGCCGCAGGTCTTCGATCTCTTGGAGTACCTGATCCGCAACCGTGCACGTGTCGTCAGCAAGGATGACCTGATCGCGGACATCTGGGCCGGGCGGATCGTATCCGAATCGGCCCTGACCAGCCGCATCAATGCAGCCCGAACGGCGATCGGCGACAGCGGCGAAGAGCAGCGTTTGATCCGCACGGCGCCGCGGAAGGGCATCCGCTTCGTCGGCACGGTTCGCGAGGAGACGCCAAGCAACGCGGCGCCGCGGTCCGGAATTGACATGCGCGGGCCCCGCATCGGCGCGGCCGAGCGGCCTTCGATCGCCGTGTTGCCATTCCAGAACATGAGCGGCGACCCCGAACAAGAGTACTTCGCCGACGGCATGGTGGAAGAGATCATCACCGGGCTTTCCCGCATCAAATGGCTGTCGGTGATATCCCGCAATTCGACATTCACCTACAAGAACAAGCCGGTGGCCATCACGGAGATCGCGGACAAGTTCGGCGTCGGCTATGTGCTCGAAGGCGGCGTGCGGAAATCGGGCAATCGAGTCCGGATCAGCGCGCAACTCATCGATGCAAAGACCGATGCCCATCTATGGGCCGAGCAGTACGATCGCGTCCTCGAGGATGTCTTCGCGCTTCAGGACGAGATCACCGTATGCGTGATGAGTGCGATCGAGCCGAGCCTGAGGAAAGCCGAGATCGATCGCGTCAGACGCCAGAGGCCCAACAACCTCAACGCCTACGATCTCGTGCTGCGGTCACTGCCGCTGGTCTTTGCCATGATGCCAAAGGACGCCGAGATCGCGATTCCGCTGCTCGAGAACGCCGTGAAGCTGGCGCCCGACTACGGTGCCGCTTACGCATTTCTGGGCTGGTGTTACCATCATCGGTTCGTACGTGAGTTACGTGAGGAGGACCGCGTTGCCGCGGTTCAACATGCCCGTGCGGCGGTTGCCCACGGCAGTGACGATGCGACAGCGCTCGCGGTCGCGGCGCATGTCATCATCTACCTCGAGCATGACACGGCTACCGCGCTCAAGCTGTTCGATCGCGCACTGGAGCTCAGCAATTCCAACATCTTTGCTCTGAGCTTGAGCGCTATCGCCCTGGCGTGGATGGGTGAAGCGAAACTTGCCGTCGAGCAGGCCGAGCGGGCAATTCGATTGAACCCCTTCGATTCATATAATTTCCGATCGTACCACGCGCTCGCGGTCACATGCTTTTCCAGGCAGCGATACCAAGACGCAGTCGAGGCCGCCCAAAACGCCGTCCATTACAATCCGCACTTCGGCCCGGCTCGTGGGGTCTTGGCCGCCGCGTTGTTGCGGGTTGGACGTGTGGCGGAAGCGAAGGCGGCCGGACGGGACATGCTGAAGTGCGAACCCACTTTCACAACGCGTGCGTTTTCGGCCGTCGACCTTGAGCCGGCGGTGTTCGGGACGTTTGTCGATGCTTGGCGCGAACTTGGCTGGCCCGAAAGCTGACACTGGCCGGCGCGTCTATGGGTACGCAGCCTAGCGACGAGCGGGCGATTGCGCGCCGACGCCGGTGATGCTGCTCTCGCGGTGCACCATCATTCGGGTACGCCTGCCTTGCGCATCGCGGCGGTCAATCGCTGGCGGTCGGCGTCGCGGCGGAATGGATAATAGCCGCATAATTTGGTGATAGTGACCTCGGGATCGATCCCCCGGTAGACGTCGAGCGCCCGCTTCGTCTCGCCGGCTTCGTCCCGCATGGCATTGGACGCGATCGCCATCCGCAGCGCTGGCAGCCAATTCGGTTTGACGCGCAGCGCCATGGCCGCCCAGCGCGCGGCTTCGTCGTCACGTCCGGCGATGAAATGGGCGAACGCCATGGCGCTTTGCGTGAGGAAAACGCGAGGATCGAGCGGATTGAGGCGAATGGCCTTGTTGAGGCTTTCAATCGCGCCGTCCGGGTCGCCGGCGTAGCCGCGAACCCAGCCGCTGCGCTGCCAGGCGACGGCGAGGTTCACGTCCAGCTCGAGGGCGCGATCGATCAGCAGCAACGCGCGGTCGAGGTCGCAAAAGAAGTAGGCATGCACGTGTCCCGCCCAGCACAGCGCAACCGCGTCATCGGTGCCGATGTCGGCCGCGCGCTCGACCAGCCGCGCGATCTCGGCTTCGTCAAAGCTCGAGGCCCAGCCGTTCGCCTTGGCGAAATGGTGACACGACGCGGCCAGCCCGTATGGGGTCGAGAAGTCGCGGTCTTTCGCGATTGCGGCGTTGAACAGCTGCAGCGCCCTGGCGTTTTCCTCCGCCGTCCAGCGGTTCCAGCTGGCCAGCCCGCGCAGGTAAAAATCGTACGCCGCGAGATCGCCGGTCATGTCCAGCTTGGCGCGGTCGATCTCGGCTTTCTCGAGTTGCGGCGCGATGGCGCCGACGACGCTCGTCACAAGCTGATCTTGAAGCTCGAAGATGTCGACCAGGTCGCCGTCGAATCGATCCGCCCACAAATGGCGGCCCGACTCGGCTTCGATGAACTGCCCGGTCATACGGACGCGGTTGCCCGACTTGCGCACGCTGCCTTCCAGCACGTACCGGACGCCGAGCTCGCGGGCGACCTGCTTGGTATCGACCGCCTTGCCCTTGTAGGTGAATGTCGAGTTGCGGGCGATGACGAAGAACGCGCGGTTGCGCGACAACGCGGTGATGATGTCCTCGACGACGCCGTCGATGAAGTAATCCTGCTCCGGATCGCCGCTGAGGCTGGAGAACGGCAGGACCGCAATCGACGGCTTGTCGGTGACGCCGGGCGCAGGCTTGTGCTGCTGGGCGACGGCAAGACCGTTTTCTTCCTCGCGCACGTCGCCGACAAAGCGCACGCCCCGGCGCGGCAGCGTCTTGATCAGCTTTTGCCGTTCGCCCGTGTCGCCGATCGCGGTCCGGGCCGCGTTGATCCGGTTGAACAAGGCCGATTCGGAGATGGCACGCCGGCGCCAGACCGCGGCGAGGAGGTCGTCCTTGCCGACCACGCGGTCACGGTGCTGAATCAAGTAGACGAGGAGATCGAAAACCTGGGGTTCGATGGCCACGAGGTCTGCGGCGCGCCGTAGCTCGCGACGATCCGTGTCGAGTGCACAGTCCTCGAACAGATAGCGCAAAATTGCATCTCGCTCATCGCGCGACGCCCCTGCAGCGACCGTAGCACAAGCCTCCCAAAGGAAAAATGGAGGGAGCGCTAAGGCCAAATTGAGGGCCTCTGAAAGACGCTAGGCATCAACTCTGACATGGGGACGGCAACCGAACAGGCCTGGAGGAAGATATGACTTTGCTCCGATTTGCCGCGCGGGTTGCAATTCCCGCCCTCTGCGTTGCGGGGCTTTTGCTGCCGTTCGCGGCTTCGGCAACCGACGTGCGCTACGTCGTCAAGACCATCGCCGAGATGAAGGTCAAGCAGCTGCCGAAAGGGCCGCTGTACTGGCGGGTCGAGAATTTTCCGACGCTCGAAAAGGCGAAAGCCGCTGCGGGCGAGTACCGCCGGAACCCGGACACGGTGAGCTACGACGGCTCGCCGTCGCTGACCGCAGAGGTCGCCGGGAAGGTCTGGCTGTTCACGCTTGGGCCGCAAGGCGCGGCGACGCCCGGCGGAACGAAGGTGGCCGAAATCGGACCCGTACCGTCCATAAACGCGCCCGAGTACCTGCTGCGCGTCAACTACGGCAGCGGGCCGCCGGAGGCCAAGACTCCGGTCCATTCCCATCCGGGCTCCGAGGCCTTCTACATCGTCAGCGGGAAATTGGGGCAGAAGACGCCGCACGGCGTCAGCTATGCCGAGGCCGGCAAGACCATGAACGGCCACATGCCGGGTATGACCATGCAAGTGTTCAACGCCGGCACGACCGACCTCACCGCGCTCATCATGTTCGTGGTGGACGCGACGAAGCCGTTCTCGGTGCCGGCCAAATTCGAGTAGGCCGTTGGCTTCATCCATCCTGGGCCTGCGATTGCGCGGGGCAAGTTTTGGTTTGCCCCGGTCGGCAATGGCGGCTTGTTGCTCTTACCATCAGCGAGAAACGCAATGAGACATCTGATCACGGCTGCATTGATTGCCATCGCATGCCTGGGAATTGCTATTCCGAGGGCCGGCGCGCAAACGGCTAAGGACCTGGTTGGGGCATGGACTCTCGAATCCGATACCGGCACCACTGCGGACGGCCGGACAATTCTACCGTTTGGCCCGCAGCCAAAGGGCATGGCGATATTCGACAGCGCGGGTCACTTCGCGATCGTGAGCTCGCGTCCCGATCTGCCGAAATTTGCGTCAAACAACCGGATGAAAGGCACGGCGGCGGAAAACGAAGCCATCGTCCATGGCAGCATCGCCTTCTTTGGCACGTACGCGATCAAGGACGGCGTCATCGTCCAGCACATCGAAGGCGCAACGTGGCCGGCCTGGGTCGGAACCGATCAGAAGCGCACGATCGCTTCGTTTACCGGCGACGAGCAGACCTGGACGACAGTGACAACATTCGGCGGAAAAAGTGAGCTTCGTTGGAAACGCGTGAAATAATCCGCGACGCACTTTTCCGGGTCGATCGGAAAGACGAATAACGAGAATTACCGGCGCCCGTTGCGCTTGTTCAGCAGCGCCTTGAGCCGCTGCGGCGTCACCGGGATTTGCGTCACCGCGCCCGGCATGCCGATGGCGTCGTCGATGGCCGACGCGATGGCGGCGCCCACCCCCGTGATGCCGCTCTCGCCGGCGCCCTTGATGCCGAGCGGATTGCGCGGCGTGCTGTAGTCCTGGGTCAGCAGCACCTGCGGCGTCGGCGTCTCGTGCACCGCCGGCAGCAGATAATCGGCCAAGGTGACGGCGAGCGGATCGCCGCGCTCGCTGAAGGTGAATTCCTCGAACAGCGCGCCGCCCAGGCCCTGCGCGTAACCGCCGACGATCTGGCCCTCGACCAAAGCCGGATTGATGGCGCGGCCGATGTCGTAGGCGATGTAATAGCGCTCCACCGTGACGCCGCCGGTCTCGCCGTCGACGCGCACCACCGCGACGTGGCTGCCGTACGGATAGACCTGGTGCTCGACCCGGAACCAGCCGTCGGCGGCCAGGCCCGGTTCGCGGTCGCCCAGCGTCTTGGCGGTGGGCGCGAGATGCTGGGCGATCTTGCCGAGACTGATCGACGGGCCGGCGTTGCTGCCCTTGCGCACCACTTCGCCGTCGACGATGTCGAGCGCGTCGGCCGGCGCCTGCAGCAATTCGGCCGCCGCCTCGAGCGCCTTCTGGCGCACGTTGAGCGCCGCGATATGCGTCGCCGACGCGGTCATCACCGTGGCGCGCGAGGCGTGCGCGCCGATGCCCCAGGCGATGCGGTCGGTCTGGCCGTGGATGACGCGGCATTTTTTGTAATCGACGCCGAGCGCATCGGCGGCGACCTGCGCCATCACGGTCTCGAAGCCCTGGCCGATCGAGGCGCCGCCGGTGACGACTTCGACGAAGCCTGACGTGTCGACTGAGATCTTCACGCCATCGGCCGGGCCGAGGCCGCTCTTCTCGATGAACATGGCGACGCCGATGCCAATCAGCTCGCCGGCCGCCTTGCGCTTTTTCACCTCGGCATTGAGCGTCTGCCAGTCGATGCTGGCGAACTGCTTGTCGAGTAGCCCGACGTAATCGCCGGTATCCATGTAGATGTGCTCGCCGAGCGCTTCGAGCGGCCGCTCGTACGGCAGCTCGGCAGGCGTGATGGTGTTGCGGCGGCGCACCTCGATGCGGTCGATGCCGAGCTGCGCGGCGATGGCGTCGACCAGCCGTTCGCGCACGAACGTGGTCTCGTAACGGCCGGGCGCGCGGTAGGTCGCGGCCGGCGTCTTGTTGGTCAGGCGGAAATGGCCGACCGCGCGATAGGTCGGCACGCGATATGGCCCCGGCAGAATGCCGGCGGTCATGTGCACAACGCGCGTCGCGTGCGTGCGCACATAGGCGCCCTGGTCGTGAAAATACTCGTCGTCGATGGCGAGGATCACGCCGTCGTTGTCGACCGCGGCGCGCACCTTGTGCAGCTGCTGGCGCGAATGATTGGCGGCGATCAGATGCTCGCGGCGGTCCTCGATCCACTTCACGGCGCGATGAAATTTTTTCGCCGCGACGCAGACCAGCACGTCCTCGGGATACATCTCGCCGCGAATCCCGAAACCGCCGCCGACGTGGGCCTCATGGACATGGATCGAGCTCGGCGGCAGGCCGAGCATGCGCGAAAGGAGTTCCTGATTGCGATGCGGCACCTTGGCGGCGCCGTGCAGCTCCAGAATGCCGCGCGCGGCGTCGTAATGGCCGATGGCGCCGCGGGTCTCGAGCGGCACGCCGGAATGCCGGCCGATGGCAAGCTCGACCGTGACGACGTGCGGCGCCGAGCGGAACGCGGCATCGACATCGCCATAGCCCTGGCGGATCAGCGCCGCTTCGCTGCTGTGGCCCGGCGAGAATTCGAACGGCGCCGCCTCGGCACTCAGCACCGGCGGCAATTCCTCGATCTCGACTTCGACGAGGTCGGCGGCATCTTCGGCGATGTATGGATCGGCGGCGAATACCGCGGCGATCGGCTCGCCCACATAGCGCACGAAATCTTGCGCCAGGATCGGCTGCCGATACGGATCGAGCGCCGGAATGCGGCCCTCGCGGAAATCGATCGGCGGCACGTCGGCGACATCGGCGAAGGTCCACACCGCGAACACGCCGGGCAGGGCGCGTGCGGCGCTCGTGTCGATCGACACGATGCGGCCATGCGCGTGCGCCGAGCGCGCGATGCGCATGTGCAGCTGATGGGCAAAGTTGATGTCGCCGGCGAACTCGCCACGGCCGGCAACCAGCGGCGGATCTTCGAGCCGCTCGACCGATTGGCCGATCCACGGCTTTTGCGAGCCCGGTGCGTTCATGCGGCCGCGCGTTCCAGCGCCCGCCGCGTCACCGCGAGAACGAGATCGCGGCGGAATTCGGCGCTGGTGGTCGCGTCTTCCATTGGATCGACCGCTGCGGCGGCTGCGCTCGCGGCGGCGCGAAAGGCTCTATCGCCCGGTTCGGCGTCGGCCAGCGTCTTTTCGGCTTCGGCAATGCGCCGCGGCGTCGGTTCGACGCCGCCGAGCGCGACGCGCGGTTCGGCGATCTTGCCGCCGTCGAGGCGATACACACCGACCGCCGCCGCCATGGCGAAATCGCCGGCGCGCCGGTTGAACTCGTAGAAGCCGCAGCGTGTGCCGGCGCCAAGCACCGGCAAGCGCGCCTCGACCAAGAGCTCGTCGTCGCGCAGTGCCGTGGTCATGATCGCCTGGAAGAAATCGCGGGCGGCGATGACGCGCTCGCCCTTGGCGCTGCGCGCCACGATCTCGCCGTCGAGCGCGGCCAAAACCAGCGCCCATTCGGAGGCCGGATCGGCGTGGGCAAGACTGCCGCAGAACGTGCCGCGATTGCGGATCGGATAATGGGCGATGTGACGCACCACCTCGGTGAGGAAGCGGCCGAGCGGGCCGTCGCATACCGGCTTGTCGAATGCTGCATGGCGCACGCAGGCGCCGATGACGAGCTTGCCACCCGTAACTTCAAGCCGGTTGAGCGCCGCAATGCCGTTGATGTCGACGAGATGCCCGGGCTTGGCGAGCCGGAACGCCATGGTCGGCACCAGGCTCTGCCCGCCGGCAAGCACGCGGCCGTCCTCGGGCGCGACCTCGGCCAACAGCGCCACGGCCTCATCGACGGTTTTCGGCGCGTGATAGCGAAACGCCGCAGGCTTCATCGGCTGGTATCAACTCGGCTGGTATCAACTTTGGGATTGACGTATGTTTTTGGACTGATGCACGGTTTTCGGCACAGAGTCAAAACGCATACAGCATGACGGCATGAAGCCCCCGCCCTTTTCCTACCACGATCCGCGCAGCGTCGCCGATGCGGTCGGCCTGCTCACCAGCCTCGACAACGCCAAGCTCCTTGCCGGCGGCCAGTCGCTCATGCCCATGCTCAACATGCGCTATGTGCTGCCGGACCACGTCATCGATCTCAACCGGGTCGAAGGCCTGAGCCACATCACGCCGCGCGACGGCGTGATCGAGATCGGCGCCATGACGCGCCAGCGCGACATCGAATTCTCCGACGCGGTCGGCGAGCGCTGTCCGCTGATGGCCGAGGCGATCCGCCAAGTCGGCCACCGCCAGACCCGCAATCGCGGCACCCTGGGCGGCTCGCTCTGCCATCTCGACCCGGCCGCCGAGCTGGTGTCGGTCGCCGCCGCGCTCGACGCCAAGGTGACGGTCGCCGGCAAGGGCGGCACGCGCGAGATCGCGTTCGCCGAATTTCCGGTCGCCTACATGACGCCGGCGATCGAGCTCGACGAACTCGTCACCGGCGCGACGTTTCCGTGCTGGCCGCGCGGCCACGGCTATGCGTTTGTCGAATTCGCCCGCCGGCACGGCGATTTTGCCATCGTGTCGGCGGCGGTGCTGATCGAGGAGGACAAGAACGGCAAGGTGACGCGCGCCTCGGTGACGCTCGGCGGCATGGGACCGGCGCCGGTACGCGCTTCCGAGGTGGAGCGCGCGCTGATCGGCGAAACCATCGAGGAGAAACGGCTGCGCGACATCTGCGAGACCTTGCGCAAGCTCGACGCCATCGACGACATCCACGCGCCGGCCTCGTATCGCCAGCAATTGGCGACCGTCCTGCCGCGCCGCGCGCTCATCAAAGCGCACGAACGCATCGTCCAAGGAGCCCGCTCATGAGCGACACGCGGCAGATCGCCGTCACGGTCAACGGCACGCGCTATGAGGAGACCGTGCCGGTGCGGGTCACGCTCGCCGATTTCCTGCGGCATCAGCTCGGGCTGACCGGCACCCATCTCGGCTGCGAGCACGGTGTGTGCGGCGCCTGCACCATTCTGCTCGACGGCCGCTCGGCGCGCTCCTGCCTGATGCTCGCGGTGCAGGCGGACGGCCACGAGATTCTCACGGTCGAGGGTATTGCGCCCGACGCCGAGACCTTGCATCCGCTGCAGGAAGCGTTCCGCGACAATCACGGCCTGCAATGCGGCTTCTGCACGCCCGGCATCTTGACGACGCTGATCGAATTTTTGCGCGACAATCCCGACCCGACCGAGGAAGAGGTCCGCATCGGCATTTCCGGCAATCTGTGCCGCTGCACCGGCTATCAGAACATCGTCATCGCCGCGCTCGATGCGGCGAAGCGGCTGCGCGGGTCTTCAGGTGCTGCGAAAGCGTGACAGCAATTCTGTCGTTACCATCGGGCTTCACCCGGTGGCCCATGCTGACGTTCGGCATGGGATGCGTTGCCGTATCACCGCATGAGCCGCGCTGCTGCATGGATGACCGGGCCAAGCCCGGCAATGACGAAGGGGCGGTGATGGCTCATGCCCCTCCGCTTCGACGACATCGGTAACCGGCTGAAGGCGTTTCGCCTCGGCTCCGGATTGTCGGCCGAAGAGATCGCGCAAAAGCTCGGCATTTCGCGCACCGCGCTCTATCGCTTCGAGAAGGGCGAACTCGCCAAGATCGAGACCTTGGAGAATCTGGCCGACCTGCTGCAGGTCTCGGTGCCGACCTTGCTTGGCGTCGGCGTCGAGTACATCGCCTCGGCGGTGAGCTATTTCGAGCGCATGCGGCAGATCGAGGAGACCGCCGAGCACATCATCGTGCTGGCCGGCCCGATCTCGTATGTGCTCTCGTCAGACGCCTTCGACCGCACGCTCGGCGACGTGCTCCGCGAATCCGTGCCGGACGGCATCGCCAACCACGAGCGCGCCGCCGCCCAGATCGATGAGCTGATGGAGGTCCTGAAGCAGCGCAAGGAATGCTACCGGCGGCGCCAGCCGGCGATCGTCAATCTGATCTCGGCCGCCGAGATGGAGCGCTTTTTGCGCAACGGCCTGGTCGGCAAGCTCGACTTGCCGGAAGCTTTGCGCCGCGAGCGCCGCGTGCTGGCCCGCGCCGAAGCCGCGCATTTCACCGCTTTGATGGAGAACGAGCCAATCGGCGTGCAGATCGGCATCGTGCTCGATACCTTGCCGCATACCAGCTTTCAGATTTTCCGCCAGCCCGACCGGCAGATTCTGGCGCTGAGCCCGTTCCGGCTCGGCGAGGAGCCGAACATCCGCGTCGGCGTGGCGATGATCACCTCGGCGCCGGAAGCGCTGGCGCTGCACGAAAAAATGGCGCGCGAGCTGTGGGCCAGCGCGCTCAAAGGTCCCGCCGCCGTGCGCTTCATGCGGGGAATGATGGAGAAGATTCCATCCTCCCCCGCGTAGCAAAGCGGAGCGGGGGAGGGGGACCGCGCGTAGCGCGGTGGAGGGGGCGCGCGGCCGCGAAGAAAAGAGCGGTATGTTGCTCGGAGAGCGAACTTTATTTGCTCATTCACCGCAACGCTGGTCGCGTCCGCGGCTCAGAGGCCCCTTCCACCGCCCTTCGGGCGGTCCCCCTCCCCCGCTTCGCGGGGGAGGAAAGATTAGATCACGCCCGCGCGTAGCGGCCGCGGTTGAAGAAGCGATCCTTCTGGTCGTCGTTCGCAGTCTCGCGGTTCGACTTGATCGCGCCGACCTTGGCGAGCGCGGCTTTCACCGCCGGCCGTTCGTCGATCGATTTGAACCAGCGCGCCAAATTCGGGTTGTCCTCCCATTTGACGCCCTGCATGTCGTGGTTTCGGGACCACGGAAACGTGGCGATGTCGGCGATCGAGTATTCGTCGCCGGCGAGATACGCCCACTTGGCGAGCCGCTTCTCCATCACCTCATAGAGCCGCTTCACCTCGGTCTGATAGCGCGATGCCGAATAGGTATGGTCCTTGTCCTTCGGCGCGAACATCTTGAAGTGGGTGAACTGGCCGAACATCGGGCCGACGCCGCTGGTTTGGAAGAACAGCCATTGCAGCACCTCGTAGCGCTTGGCCGGGTCCTTCGGCATGAAGTGGCCGGTCTTCTCGGCGAGGTAGATCAGGATGGCGCCGGATTCGAATACCGTGATCGGCTTGCCGCCGGGACCGTCAGAGTCGACGATCGCCGGAATCTTGGAGTTCGGATTGATCTTGATGAAATCGGGAGCGTACTGCTCGCCCTTCCACACGTCGACGAAGTGCTCCTTGTAGGGCAGCTTTGTCTCTTCGAGCATGATATAGATTTTCTGCACGTTCGGGCTGGTCAGTGCATAGAAGTCGATCATGGCAACGTCCTCGTTGGTGCGGGGAGGGCGAAATTATCGAGCCGCTCGGAACGGGGCAAGGCGGTGGGAGACGGGGCGGATGAGACGGATCGTAGGGGCGTCATTCGTGGCGCGCGCGTCGTTTGCTGCTTGGCTCATTCTGTGCGCCAGCGTGTTCGCCGCTGGTCGAGCTGACGCGCAGCCGGCCGACCGTTTCTACGCCGGCAAAACGCTGCGCTTCATCGTCACCTATCAGCCCGGCGGCACGTACGATCTGTACAGCCGGCTGTTCGCCCTGCATGCCTCGAAGCACATTCCGGGTCATCCACCGGTCGTGGTCGAATACATGCCCGGCGCCGGCGGCATGACCGGCACGATTTATTTGTCCGAGCAGGCGGCACGTGACGGCACCGTGATCGGAATGGCGCCGCGCGACCTCGCGGTCAACCAGATGCTGCATCCGGACGCGGCGCGCTACGATGCGCGGCGCTTTTCCTGGATCGGCCGCATCGCCAGCTACACCGGCGTGATCTTCGTGATGAGCCGCACCGGCGTGAAGACCGCCGACGACCTGCGCCGCATCAAGGTCATCGCCGGCTCGTGGGGCAACACCACCGACTCGTACATGACGCCGGTGCTGCTCAACGCCTTCGCCGGTACCGCCTTCAAGGTCGTCACCGGCTATCGCGGCGGCCCCGAGGTGGATCTTGCCATCGAGCGTGGCGAAGCCGATGCCCGCGTCGCCTCATGGACGACGCTCAAGACCACGCGCGGCGAATGGCTGCGCGACGGCAAGGTGGTGGTACCGCTGCAGACCGGGCTCGAGCGCCACCCCGACCTGCCGCGGCTGCCGTTGATCGGCGATCTTGCCACCAGTGACGAGGACCGGCGCATTCTCGAATTCATGAACTCCGACTCCGGCATCGGCTGGAACGTGGTGGCGCCGCCCGGCGTGCCGGTGGAGCGCGTCGCGGTGCTGCGCGAAGCCTTCAGCGCCACCATGCGCGATCCGGACTTCCTGGCCGACGCTGCGAAGCGGCAGCTCGAAATCGTGCCCGGAAGCGGCGAAGAGGTGCAGAAAGTCATCGCCCGCACGCTCGCCACGCCGCCCGACGCGATCGCGCGCCTGCAGGCGGTCATCGGCGGCAAGTAGCCGTGCGCCGTATAGCCAAGAAATTTCCCCGTTCCAAAAGAGTCCGTTCATGACCCAGCAAAAAGCAAAATCCCCCGAACAGCTGCGCAGCTATCGCTGGCTCGGCAAGAACGACCTGCGCTCGTTCGGCCATCGCTCGCGGCTGCGCCAGTTCGGCTACGACCGCGACGACTGGGTCGGCAAGCCGGTGATCGGCATCATCAATACCTGGAGCGAAATCAACGCCTGCCACGGCCACCTGCGCGACCGCGCCGCCGACGTCAAACGCGGCGTCTATCAGGCCGGCGGCTTTCCAATCGAGTTGCCGGCGATGTCGCTCGCCGAGCCGTTCGTCAAACCGTCGACCATGCTGTATCGCAACTTCCTCGCCATGGAATGCGAGGAGCTTTTACGCAGCCATCCGATCGACGGCGCGGTGCTGATGGGCGGCTGCGACAAGACCACGCCGGGCCTGCTCATGGGCGCCATCAGCATGGGCATTCCGGCGATCTACGTGCCGGCCGGCCCGATGCTGCGCGGCAATTGGCGCGGCAATACGCTCGGCTCCGGCTCCGATGCCTGGAAATACTGGGACGAAAAACGCGCCGGCCGCATCGGTGACGACGAATGGAACGAGATCGAGGGCGGCATTTCGCGCTCGTTCGGCACCTGCATGGTGATGGGCACCGCCGCCACCATGATGGCGATCACCGAAGCGCTCGGCTTGGCGCTGCCCGGCGCTTCATCGATCCCGGCGCCGGACGCAAACCATCCGCGCATGTGCGCCGCCGCCGGCCGCCGCGCCGTCGAGATGGTGTGGGAGGATTTGACGCCGGACAAGATTCTCACCCCGGCGGCATTCGACAATGCCATCCGTGTGCACATGGCGCTGGGCGGCTCGACCAACGCTATCATCCATGTCATCGCGCTGGCGCGGCGCGCCGGCCTCGCGCTCGACATGGCCCGGTTCGACGCGATCTCGCGCGAAGTGCCGGTGATCGCCAACATCACGCCGTCGGGCAAATATCTGATGGAGGATTTTTTCTACGCCGGCGGCCTGCGCGGCTTGATGGCGCAGCTGCGCGATATGCTGGATCTGTCCTGCCTTACTGTCACCGGCGGCAGCCTCGGCGATAACCTCGACGGCGCCAAGGTGCATCTGCCGGATGTGATCCATGCGCTGGAGCAACCGCTTTATCCGGAAGGCGCGACCGCGGTGCTGACCGGCAACCTGGCGCCGCGCGGCTGCGTCATGAAGCCGGCGGCGGCGGACAAGCGCTTGCTGCACCATCGCGGCAAGGCGCTCGCGTTCGAGAATTACGACCACATGGCGCGCGAGGTCGAGCGTGACGATCTCGAGGTCACGCCCGATCACGTGCTGGTGCTCAAGAACGGCGGCCCGAAGGGCGGCCCCGGCATGCCGGAATGGGGCCAGTTGCCGATCCCCAGAAAGCTGCTCAAGGCCGGCGTGCGCGACATGCTGCGCATTTCCGACGCGCGCATGAGCGGCACCAGCTACGGCGCCTGCATCCTGCACGTGGCGCCGGAAAGCTTTGTCGGCGGCCCGCTCGCCTTCGTGCAAACCGGCGACGAGATCGAGGTCGATGTTGCTAACCGCCGCATACACCTGCACGTCGGCGAAGAAGAGCTCTCCCGCCGCCGCGCCGCCTGGCAACCTCCGCCGCCGAAATATTTACGCGGCTACGGCGCCATGTTCTCCGAGCACATCGGCCAGGCCGACGAAGGCTGCGATTTCGATTTTCTGCGCGGCACGGAGCGGATACCGGAGCCGGAGATACATTAGGCCCCGGTCATCCGGGTTTGCTCTGCGCTTTGCTCTTCGAGCGCGATCAAATAAGGGAGCCGCCGCAGAGCAAAGTCGAAAACGCATTGATTGAACGCGAGGTGCTCAGGGTGATCGACCGACACCCACCAGTCCATCGGCGCGTTACGATAGGGGTCGCGCCAAAAGCGTGACTTCCATTGGCGAAAGTCAGGCCCGGGCCAGTCGGGGTCTTGTACGTATGCGGCGACCAGCGAATCTGGATCGTTGCCGCTCATGCGTATGGTCTGCTCGATGTCTTCTCGCGTCTTTCCGATGCCGACCAGTCGGGCAGCCCAGATCATGCGCGGCAGCAAGGACGGCTCCCATGGCGGGGTCCGTTCGATCATCTGACAGACCCCGAACAGGGCGCGTTGGCTTTCATTGAGCGCGCTGTCCGGGCAGGCCGGCAAATCGTCTACGAACGGCATGCGTGGATTGGTCTCGAACAGCTCGCCATAAAGGTTTATCGCCGCGTGCCGCATATCGACGCGTATGGGCGCAAGGTCCGGAATAAGGCCTTGCTGCTGGGCGTTGGAAAACGGAAGGCGATAGTCCGGCATTTGAATATTTGGCCAGCGCCAAGGAGCTGCCGGCCGTTCGGCTACTCCGCCGCCTGCTGCCGCGCCACGCGATGGCTGCCCGGCACGGTGCGGAACGCGATGTTGAGCCGGTTGGCGCCGTTGATGGCAACGATGGCGAGCGTCAGGTTGGCAAGCTCTTCCTCGCTGAACTGCGCGCGCGCCTGCTCGTAGACCTCGTCGGGCACATGGCCTTCGGTGATCAGCGTCAGCGCTTCGGTCCAGGCCAGCGCCGCGCGCTCGCGCTCGGAGTAGAACGGCGATTCCTCCCAGGCGTTGAGCAGATAAAGCCGCTGCTCGCTTTCGCCGCCGGCGCGCAGCTCCTTGGTGTGCATGTCGATGCAATGGGCGCAGCCGTTGATCTGCGAGGCGCGCAGCTTGATGAGCTCGAGCAGCATGTGGTCGAGACCGCAGCGCTTGATGAAGCCATGCAGCTCGGCGATCGCCTTGGCGCCCTGCGGCGAGGCTTTTCGGAAATCCATGCGCGCTGTCATGGTCATGGGTGGTTTCCTTCTCTCTTTGCAAATAGCTGCTGCGCGTCGACGCGCTTCATCTCGGCATGCAGGATGTCGAACTCACCCTTGCTGCGCAGCTCGGTGGCGATGCGCTGGATGAGCGACATGACGGTGAGTGCCGGCCCGGATGCGGTGCTGATCCGCGCCACGCCGGCCGCTTCGAGCTGCCGCAGCGGCGGCGCGCCGGCCCGGCCGACGATGTTGATCGGCGCCTTGATGGCTGCCGTCAGCTTGCGGATCACGTCGAGATCGGCCAGCGCGAACGGAAAGATGCAATCGGCGCCGGCGGCCAGATAAGCCTCGGCACGCCGCACGGTCTCGGCAAAACGGCTAGCCTCGTCGCCGACCTGTTTGAGATAAAGATCGATGCGGGCATTGATCACGATCGGCACGCCCTCGGCTTCGGCGGCGGCGCGCGCGGCGCGGATGCGCGCTGCGGCATCCGCGATGGGCCGTACCGGCTGATCGGGCCGCGGCGTGCCGTCTTCGAGATTGATGCCGACGGCGCCGGCGCCAATGATCTCCGCGACATTGCGGCCGACCGCGTCCGGCGTGTCGCCAAAGCCCTCCTCGATGTCGGCGCTGACCGGCACGCGCACCGCATCGACGATGCGGCGCGTGGCGGCGACCACTTCGGGCCATGGCGCCTTCTCGCCGTCCTGATAGCCGAGCGCCCAGGCGAGCCCGCCGCTGGTCGTCGCGCCCGCCGGAAACCCGGCCTCCTCGAAAATCCGCGCGCTCATCGGATCCCAGCAGTTCGGCAACAGCAGGATCGGCGGTGCCCGGTGCAGCTTGCGAAATTCTTCCGCCAGTCGCTGCTGTTCGGATTTATTCACGGCGCCTCCTTGCGCACAGCTGCCCCGCGTCACGCGGCTTTATCGTTCGCCGGCACTTGCTATGATTATAGCGCGCGCCCGACGTGACAATGCAAGCCGGCACATGCGCGCGGGGAGGGGCGGTCCCATGGCGTTCATTCATTCGATACTGTCGCGCGCGGCCATGCTCGCGCTTGTGCTGTGCGCCGGTGCGATATCCGCGCACGCGGCGGGGCCGACCTTCGAGGTCGATCCGTTCTGGCCAAAGCCGCTGCCCAACAACTGGATCATCGGCCAGGTCGGCGGCATGTTCATCGACAAGGACGATAACATCTGGGTGTTCCAGCGGCCGCGCTCGGTCACGCCCGACGAGAAGGGCGCCACGCTCAATCCGCCGCGCTCGAAATGCTGCGTGCCTGCGCCGTCGGTGCTGGTGTTCAATCGCGCCGGCGACGTGGTGAAGTCCTGGGGCGGACCGGGCGACAATCTGGGCTACGACTGGCCGGAGCAGGAGCACGGCATCCTGGTCGACAACAAAGGTTTTGTCTGGCTCTCAGGCAACGGCAAGACCGACGGCATGATCCTGAAGTTCACCACCGACGGCAAATTCGTCAAAGAGCTCGGCCGCCGCGGCGCGCCGACCAGCAGCACGGACTTGACCCAGTTCGGCCTCGTCGCCTCGTTTGCGCTCGATGCCGAGGCGAACGAGATCTTTGTCGCCGATGGCTACGGCAATCACCGCGTCGCTGTGCTCGATGCCGATACTGGCGCGATCAAGCGCATCTGGGGCGCCTACGGCAAGCCGCCGACCGATCAGGACCTGCCGAAATACAATCCGGATTCGCCGCAATTCGCCAATCCGGTGCATTGCGTCGTGCTCACCAAGGACGGCCTCGTTTATGTCTGCGACCGCAGCAACAACCGGGTCCAGGTGTTCCACAAGGACGGCACGTATGTGCAGCAGTTCGTGTTCGATCCAAAAACCCAGGGCTCAGGCTCGACCTGGGGCCTGGCCATTTCGCCGCTCGACAAGCAGCAGGATTATCTGGTGCTGATCGACGGCACCAACAACGTGCTGGAAACGGTGCGGCGCAAGGATGGCGCGGTTCTCGGCACCTACGGCCGGCCGGGCCGCAACGCAGGCGAATTTCACTGGGTCCACGTCGGCGCGTTCGACTCGCGCGGCAATCTTTATACCGGCGAGGTCGACACCGGTAAGCGCCTGCAGAAATGGGTGCCTAGGAAGTAGTGCAGGGCTTCAGCTTGCCGGCAGCACCACGGCGCGGCATTCGCCGAAGCCGATACGGGCGAAGCCTTCGCGGGCGCTGAAGCCGCGGAAGATGATCTCGTCGCCGTCGTCGATGAAGCGGCGCTGCTCGCTGCTCGGCAAGGTCAACGGCTCGCGGCCGCGCTCGGTCAATTCAAGGAGGCTGCCCCAGCTCGATCTGTCGGGGCCGGAAATCGTGCCGGAGCCCAACAGGTCGCCGGTCTCGAGATTGCAGCCGTTGCAGGCATGATGGGTGACCATCTGCGCCACGGTCCAATAGAGATTCGCGCTTGATGTCTGGGCGAGACGCAGCGGTGTGGTGCCGGCGCGGCGCATCGCCTCGCTGGCGATGCAGGCTTCGAGCGTGATCTCGAGCCCACCCTCGGCGCGGTCTTCGGCGTCGTCCAGATAGGGCAGCGGCGCCGGATCGCCGGCCGGCCGCGCGAAAGCTGTGGTGCGGAACGGCGCCAAGGCTTCGGCCGTGACCACCCAGGGCGAAACCGAGGTGGCGAAATTCTTGCCGAGGAACGGGCCGAGCGGCTGGTATTCCCAGCCCTGAACGTCGCGCGCCGACCAGTCGTTGAGCAGACAAAAGCCGAAGATGTGGTCGGCGGCCTTGCCGATCGGCACGGTGCTGCCGAGCGTGGTCGGTGTGCCGATATAGATGCCGAGCTCGAGCTCGAAGTCGAGATTGCGCGACGGACCGTAGCTCGGCGTTGTCTCGTTTGCCGGCTTGCGCTGCCCGCTCGGCCGCTTGAACGGCGTGCCGCTGACCAGGATCGACGAAGCGCGGCCGTGATAGGCGACCGGCACGTATTTGTAGTTCGGCAACAGCGGATTGTCGGGCCGAAACGCGCGGCCCGCATTAGTGGCGTGAAACACCGACGCATAGAAATCGGTGAAGTTGGGCACCGCGACCGGCATGATCAGCGCGGCCTGGGCCATGGGCGTGAGATGCCGGCGGATGCTTTCATCGCCGTGCTCGGCGCTGAGCGCGCGCGACAGCGTCAGCCGCAGCGCCGATGCGGCCCGCGGCCCGAGCGCCATCAGCCCATTGAGCGGCGGCGTCGCGCACGCCCGCGCTGCCTCGGCGGCGAGGCCCTCGAAGCCGGCGCCCGCGGCCGCGACGTCAAGAATCTGATCGCCGATGGCGACGCCGACCCGCGGCGCTCCGCCCGCGGCGCGAATCACGCCGAACGGCAGGTTCTGAATGGGAAAGTCGCAATCCGGCGCGTTGGCGCTGTCGACAAGGCTGCGCCGCGCCGGATCGTGGGTTTCGTTCAGCGAAAACGGCATGGGAGATGCTTCTGTGATCAATTCAATACGGATATACAGGCATCCCGCACCTTGGGCCAACGCATCGTGACCGTCATTTCCGAGCTCGCCGCGTTCGTTACCGGAGCAAAGGCGTCGGCGTTGCCGGCCTCGCGACACGAGCGGCTGCGGTTGCATCTGACCGATACGGTCGTTGCCGCTGTCGCGGGCGCCCGTATCCCCGAGGGTCGGGCGCTGCGCTCGCCCGGCGGCGACTACGATGTGGTGAGTCAGATCGGACGGCAGGCCGCGGCGGCGCGGTTGACCGAGATCGACGACATTCATCTCGCCTCGTGCACCACGCCGAGCGCCGGTGTCGTTCCGGTCGCGCTGCGGCTCGCGGCACTTTTGCGCAAGTTCGATCCGGGCCAGGTCGCCAGCGCTATCTGGATCGGTACCGAGCTGACGGTGCGCCTCGGCCTCGCCATTAACGGGCCGCAAGTGCTCTATCGCGGCATCTGGCCGACGTACTTCGCGGCACCCGTAGGAGCGGCCGCCGCCACCGCGCGCATGCTGGGACTAGACGAGACACGCACGGCCCACGCGCTGTCGCTCGCGTTCATGCTGGTGGCCGGCGGCGTCGGCCGCATTCACGGCGCGCCGTCGGGGCGGTGGTTTCTCTATGCCAATGCGGTGACCGGCGGCATTGCGGCGGCGCTCGCGGCACACGGCGGCTATACGGGCGATCCGGAGCTATTGGACAAGAACTGGCTCACCGACACGCATGGCATTGCTCTCAACCGCGATCTTCTGACGGAGAAATTGGGAGCGAGTTCGGTCTATTCCGCACTGAGCATGAAGCCGTTCTGCTCGGCGAAGCAGGGCATCGCCGCGGTGGAGGGCTTCCGTGCCTTGTTGCAAGAAGGCATGCGCATCGAGGCGATCGATAAGGTGCGGGTGCGTGTGCCCAAGGCCTATGCGGCGATGATCGCAACGCACGCCGTGCCGGGCGCGCGGCAATCGACCATGGTGAGCGTCGCGCACCAGATCGCGCTCGCCGCGCTCAGGCCGCAGCGGCTTTACGACGTCGACCGCAGCGCGCCGCAAACGGACGCGGCCGTGGCCGAGCTGTCGGCGAAAATCGAAGTCGTGCCGGATGCGGCGCTCGAACAATTTTATCCGCAGCACTGGCCCGCCGAGGTCGAAGTCGAAGCCGGCGCGCAGACTTTACAGCGCCGCGTGGTCGAGGTGCGCGGCGATCCCGAGCATCCGCTCGACGGCGCCGCCGTCGACGACAAAGCGCACCGCGTGCTCGATCCGCTGCTCAGCGCCGCCCGCGTCGACGAATGGCTCGTTCTCTGCCACGGTGCTTTGGAGAACAGCGCTGGCTGCGAACGGCTCGCCACCGCCTTTGCGGATGCGGCCGGCAAAACGGCGGAGTAGGGGAGAGAATGCCAAATCACCTCGCGGCGGAACGTCGCCAGCGCCTCGCCGCGGCGATGCGCGATGCCGGCATCGATCGTCTCGTGCTCTACGGCAATGCCTGGCAGGGCGACTACCTGCGTTACGGCAGCGATTTCGGCATCCTCGAAGGCCACGGCATTGCGCTTGTCGGCCATGACGGGGCTGCGGAGCTTTTTCTCGACAGCGCCAGCGATGCCGAGCGGGCCGAAGCAGAAACGCCGACAGTCACCGTGCACCTTGCCCCGGACATCGCGCGCGCGGTCGGTGCGCGGCTCGACGCGGCGGGCAATGAGCGGCTCGCCGCCGCGCCGCGCCGTTTTGTGCCGCGCTGGCTTGTGGACCCAGGGCGCCGTTTCAAGCTGGAGGACGCAACCGCGCTGGTCGACAAGTTGCTGATGCACAAGGCTGGCGGCGAGCTCGACGCCGTGCGACGCGCCGCGCAGATCGCCGACGAGGCCTATGCGGAGTTTCGCAGAGCCGTGCGACCCGGCCGCCGGCAATATGAAATCGTCGCCGATATCGAGGCGCATCTGCGCGCGCGCGGCTGCCCGGACAATTTCATGATCATCGGCTCAGGCGGCAAGGAGGTGCTCGGCATGACGCCACCGTCGGAGCGTCGCATCGCGGTCGGCGATCTCGTCACCACCGAGCTGACGCCCGCGGTCGAAGGCTACTTCGCCCAGATCTGCCGCACGCTCGTGGTCGGCAAAGCCAGCGAAGCGCAGCGGCGCGCCTTTGCGGTGTTCGCCGAGGCGCTGGAGGCCGGCATTGCGGCGGTGCGTCCCGGCGTGCGCGCTGCCGACGTGGCCAAGGCCGAGAACGACGTGTTCCGCAAACACGGCCTGGGCGAATACACCACCAGCCAGTGGACCCGCGTGCGCGGCCACGGCATGGGCCTGTTCGCCGATTCCAAGCCGCACATTCTCGAGGATGTCGAGACTGTGCTCGAGCCCGGCATGGCGCTCATCGTTCATCCCAACACCTATCATCCCGAGGCGGGCTACATCGTGCTGGGCGATGCCGTGCTGGTGACCGACAACGGCGCCGAAGTGCTGTGCAAGACGCCGCGTCAATTGTTCGAAGTCGGCGCATCATGAGCAGCTTCCGCTCATTCGCGCGTAAGCGGGAATCCAGAACCGAGTGCAAGAACAGCTGGGTCCCCGCTTTCGCGGGGACGAACGGAGTTTTTTGATAATGCGCCGCGGCCTGATTTCCCGCTCTGCCGTCGAATTGCCCGATGCCGTGCTCGAGGCGCGGCTTATGCGCGTGCGCGCCGCCATGCGGGCGGCCACGCTCGACGCGCTCCTCATCTATACCAACAACACGCGGCCGGCCGGCGTCTCGTGGCTCACCGGCTTCGTGCCGTACTGGTCGGAGGCGATGCTGGTCGTGCCGCGCGACGGCGCGCCTTATCTCGTCGCGGCGCTGAGCTTTCGCGTCAAAAGCTGGATCGAACGGGTGAGCCGGCTCGGCGACGTTCTGCATCACCCGCGCATCGGGCTGCGGGCCGCACAACAGATCGCCGCGGCGAAGAAGAACGCGGCCGTCGGTATCGTCGACTTCGACGGCTTGCCAGCGGGGATCGCAGCGGATTTGCGCGAGGCCGGGCCGGAGCTGAAATTGAGCGACGGCAGCGCGCTGTTTGCGCAATTGCGCGGCGTGGCCGATCCGGCGGAGATCGCGCTCGCGGGCAAAGCGGCAGCGATCGCGCAGGCGGCACTGGCGCAAGCCGACGGCGCATCGCTCAACGCCATGATTGCCGCCGTCGAGCGGCAGGCGCGGCTTCTCGGCGCCGAAGAAATCTACGTCGCGGCGGCGCCCGATCTGGCGCGGGAGGTTCGCTTCATCCGCATCGAAGGCGAACCGGCACGCGGCAAGAATTTCGCGCTCCGGGCCACGGTGGCTTACAAGGGCACCTGGGTCCGGCTGGTGCGCGCGTTCTGTGAGCCCGCATTGCTCGACGAAGCTGCCGCGCAGCTTGCCGAAGCCATCGCGCATTTGCCGTCCGGCGACGGCTTCGCAAAATTCAAAAGTTTTGTCGTCGAAGGCTGCCGCATGGCGCAGCCGCTCGAAGTGCTGATGGTCTCGCGTGTCGAGTTCGCCAATCCGCCTGCGCCCGGCGCCTTGGTGTCGGTCCAAGCGGCCATCGACATCGACGGCATGACGGTGCCGGTCGGCGCACCTGCGCTGGTCGGGGCGGCCGGCGCCGCCGGCAGTCTGTTGGCCAGTCCGCTTTGCGATGACGCCGTGGACCGGCTCGGCCCGTGAAAGCCGACCTGGGAACGGCATCGTTGGCATCGGCAAGTGCTCGCGGCTCGGGTTGTCGCGGGTTCCCGGCGGACTGGATTTTTGCTAAGGCAGGCACGCTGTGTGCCGCCAATGTCCCTGGCCTCGTCATGGCAGTATTATCTGAAGTCCCGGAACTGGTCGGTTTCTTCAGCTATTCGCGCGAGGACGATACCGATTCTTTCGGGCGTTTGTCAGCGCTCAGAGGCCGCATTCAGGCTGAGCTTCGGGGGCAACTCGGCCGCACGCCCAAGACATTCCGCCTCTGGCAGGACAAAGAGGCGATCCCGTCCGGAACATTGTGGGAAAGCGAGATCAAAAACGCGGTCTCGCAAGCGGTGTTCTTCATTCCGATCATCACTCCGACCGTAGTTGCAAGCCGTTACTGCCGATTTGAGCTTGAAGCGTTTCTGGAACGCGAAGCTTCGCTCGGTAGAGATGATCTCATTTTCCCGATTTTGTACATCGACGTGCCCGGATTAGAGGACGGAATCGAGTTTGAAAGCGACCGCGTATTGTCACTGATCGCCAAGCGTCAATATGTCGATTGGCGCGAATTCCGTTACCTCGAGGTCGATTCGACCGAAGTGAGACGAGAGGTTGGACGGTTCTGTACGGATATACGCAATGCGCTGCGCCGCCGTTGGGTTTCGCCTGAGGAATTCAAGCAACAAGAAGACGTCGCAACGCGGCAAAAGGAAGAAGAAGCAGCCCGGCAAAAGGACGAGGAAGCAGTACGGCAAAGGCAGCAGGCCGAACGCGAGCGGCAAGAAGCAGCAAAGCGCCGCGCGCAAGAGGAGGCGCGGCAACGAGCGCTGGAACAACAAGGGAGCCGGGAGGAGGGGGCGGAACAAGGCTCCGTACCAGCCCCCGAAGGTGGGCGTGGCCCACAGCTGCACTCGGCCGAAGTGGCACAGAAGGACGGCTTCGCAGCTATGGAGCCGCCGGAGCAGAAGGGGCGCGTCAGCACCGAGCGGAAAACAACGCGCTTGGCGGCAATCATCGGAGCTGCGGCTGCTCTCATTCTGCTGGCAGCCGTCGCCTTCTGGCTCACGACCTCCTCTTCCACGCCTCCCAACCCGCAGTTGGCCGCAGGCAATTCCGTGGAGTCTGCTTCTAACAAAACTCCCGCAGGCAACGCTTCTGACAACGTCCCCGCGGGCAGCGCGCCTAACGACATCCCCGCAGGCAGCTCTTCTAACAACACGCCGGTAGGCAACGCTTCTGACAACGCTCCCGTAGATAACAACGTGCCGGCCGACGGTTTGACGCAGCATGAAATCGATGCCTGCGTAAACCGCAATAGCAAGTTCTCGCTCGACGACCAGATCAACGGTTGCACGGAAGCGATCCGATCGGGCCGCTGGAAAGGCAAGGATATGGCCTGGGCCTACGGCGATCGCTGTATCGCCCATAAGGATAAGGCGCAGTATGACGTCGCCCTGCGCGATTGCGACGAAGCCATCACGCTAAATCCGCAAGACGCTTACGCCTATAACACGCGCGGCGCGATCTACCATCTCACTAACAAATATGATCAAGCCATCGCGGAATATTCTACCGCAATCAAGCTTGATCCGAAATTCATCGACCCGGTTCACAATCGCGGCATGTCGTATGCAGCCAAGGGCGATCTCGAACGCGCGATCGACGATTACAACGCGGCGCTGCGCATAAATCCGCGAGACGCGCTTGCGCTTTACGAGCGCGGCATCGCCAAGCAGAAGTCCGGCGACCAAAACGGCGGCAATGCCGATATCGCAGCTGCGAAGAAAATCGACCCGCACATCGGCGATTAACCGCCCGATCGGTGGCCGTTCGCAACGACGATCCGCTGCCTTGCCGAGACATTGGATTGTTGGCGCGCGCTTCGGCGAACTGATTCAAATGACGCAATAACGGCGAGCTACTCCGCCTTGAGGCCCGTGGCCTTGATCATCTCGCCCCATTTCGTGGAATCCTCCTCGATAATGCGGCGCATCTCGGCCGGACTGTTCGGCGCCGGCTCGAGGCCGGCGGCGAGCAGAACCTTTTGCGCGTCCGGCAGCGCGAGGATTTTGGCGACTTCGGCATTCAATTTGGCAACCCGGTCGCCCGGCGTGCCGCGCGGGGCGAACAGCGCGAGCCACGAGCTGGCGGCAAAGCCGGGCACGCCCGCCTCGCGCAAGGTCGGTATGTCGGGCATGCCCCGCGAGCGCACCGGCTCGGAGATACCCAATGCGACAACCTGGCCGGCCTTGATCAACGGCAGGATCGCCGCGCTGTCGGTGAAGATCAGCGGCACCTCACCGGCGGCGACCGCGACCGCCGCCGGCGCACCGCCGCGATAGGGCACGGCTTGCATGGTCAGGCCGAGGCTGCGCTTGAGCAATTCGGCGGCGAAGTAGGAGGTCGAGCCGAGCGCCGAAACGCCGATGCTCAAGGGTTTTGCCTTCGCGGCCGCAACCAGATCGGCAATCGAGGCGATGCCTGCCTTGGCGTTGGCGGCAAGGATGAGCGGGCTCCGCACCACCCGGCTTATCGGCACGAGGTCGCGCAGCGGATCGTAATTGACGTGCGTGAGGTGCGGATTGATCGTCACCGGGCTGTCCGAGAGGATCACCAGGGTGTGGCCGTCCGCAGCGCTTCGCATCAGGTCGTCGATGCCGATCGCGCCATTGGCGCCTGGCTTGTTTTCCACGACGACGCTCTGCCCGACGCGCTCCTGCAGGTTCTTGGCGACGATCCGTCCGGTCAGATCGATGCTGCCGCCGGGCGGATAAGGCACGACGATCCGCATCGTCCTGTTCGGAAACATCTGAGCTGACGCGGGTAACGCGACAACCGCGAAGGCGAGCAACGCCATCAGCAATCGCGCCGCGCGAAGCACATTCATCATCCGGCATCCTTCTGTGCGCGCTCGATCGCCCAGCGGTTCTCCGGAATCGGCAGGCCGAGGTTTTCGCGCAAGGTCTTGCCCTCGTACTCCTTGCGAAACAGCCCGCGGCGCTGCAGTTCGGGAATGAGCAGATCGACAATGTCGGCAAGTCCGCCCGGAAAGGTGAGCGGCAGCAGGTTGAAGCCGTCGGCCGCGCCGGCGCGAAACCACAGCTCGAGCGCGTCGGCGACTTCGTCCGGCGCGCCGATGACGACGCGGTGGCCGCGCTGGCCGTAAACGCGCTTATAGAGCTGCCGGATGGTCAGGTTTTCGCGGCGGGCGAGCTCGACCATCACCTTGACGCGGCCCTTTTGCTCGACGTCCGGGCTCGGGTCGGGCACCGGACCGTCCAGCGGATAGTCGGACATATCGAAGCCGAAGTGCGACGACAGATCCTTGATCGCCAGCTCCGGCGACAACAGCGCCTGCAGGCGTTCGTATTTTTCCGCGCCTTCGGCGCTCGTCTCTCCGATGACGGTCATCACCCCCGGCATCACCTTGATCGCATGAGGCGGACGGCCGTAAGCCAACGCGCGGCGTTTGATGTCGGCGTAGAACGTCTTGGCGGCCTCGAGATCCTGCTGCACCGTGAACGTGATCTCGGCGGTTTCGCCGGCAAGATCGCGGCCGTCCTCGGATTGTCCGGCCTGCACGATGACGGGATGGCCCTGCGGCGAGCGGTGCACCGTCAGCGGGCCACGCACCGAGAAGTGCTTTCCTCTGTGATTGAGAAAGTGAAGCTTCGAGCGGTCGAGATAGATGCCGGCCTCTTTGTCGGCAATCACGGCGCCGTCTTCCCAGGTGTCCCACAGGCCGAGCACCACTTTGGCGAACTCGCGCGCCCGCGCGTAGCGGTCGCCGTGATGCGGATGGCTCTCCCTGCCGAAATTGTACGCTTCGGCGACGGCAAGCGATGTCACCAGATTCCAGCCGGCGCGCCCGCCGCTGATCTGATCGAGCGAGGCAAAAAACCGCGCCACGTGAAACGGCTCGAAATAGGTCGTGGTGGCGGTGGCAACGAGGCCGATCCGTTCCGTCACCGCCGCCATCGCCGCGAGCAGCGTGATCGGCTCGAGCCGCGAGGCCTGCGTGGTGCGCGTCCAGGTCTCCACGTCATCGGGGCCGAACGTGGCGTTGGTGTCGGCCATGAACAAAAGATCGAACTTGCCGCGCTCGGCGAGGCGCGCGCTGTCGAGATAGTGCGCCAGTTGCTGCCGGCCGTGCGGGTCCACGTCAGGGTCGCGCCACGCCGCGACATGGTGCCCCGTGCCCTCAAGAAAGCAGCCGAGCTTCATCATGGCCGCGCTCATCGCCGGTCCTATCGCGGCGCCGTTCCACAGCGTGGATGCAGCCGGCCGCCGTCCGCCACCGCGATGACGACGAGGATTTCGTCCGGCTTCGGCGCGTCCGGCATCGCCACCGTCATGGTATCGAAATAGTCGAATGCCCAGGAATCGTCCTTGTGGCTCAACGGCACGTCGATGGTCGTGCCGGCCGGTGCGACCTTGACGTTGGACGGAATGACCGCCTTGCCGCCGCCCAAAGCCGCACGCATCGGCTTGCCGAGCATGGGATGCAGGCAGGCGCCGCCATGCTCGAATTCGCCATCAAGCCCGACGACTGCCGCCTTGCCGTAGGAGGTCGGCGCTTGCGACAGCTGGCGGATGAGGTCGGCAGCAAAGAGCTCGCCCAGGGCGCGCCCCGCCTCGAACAGTTCGGTCAAATCCTCGATGTAACGACCGGCAAATGGATTGGCGATGACTGCGAGCGCCGCGGCGCGAACGATCGGCCGTGCGGCGCTCTTTCCCATCTCCGACGTGAGCGTCTCGCGCAGCGTCAGCGATCTGCGGATCTGCAACATGGCCAGGCCACCTCCGGGCTCGGACAATATAGTCTTAAGCCATTTTGCCGCGCGATGCCGCGAAACTCGCTAACGATTGATGCGCGTTGCCGCTCGTCGTCACCGCAGTGGCGTCGGGTCCTCGATCACGGGGTTCGACAGCACGCCAAGGCCGTCGACCTCCACCTCGCAGACATCGCCCGGCCGCATGTGCAGCTGGCCGGCAACGACAACACGGCCGACCGGCTTTTCCGGCTGCTCGCCGGGCCGCAGCGGCAGCGCGCCGGGAGAACCGGTGACGATCACATCGCCGGGCTGCAGCGTATAGCCTTCGGACAGATATTCGATCAGCCGCGGCACGTCGTGCAGCATGCCGGACATCTTGGCGCGCTGGCGCTCGATGCCGTTGAGCCGGGTGACGAGCGTATGATTGGCCGGATCGCCGAACTCGTCCGGCGTCATCAGCCAGGGTCCGAAACTGCCGGAGCGCTCGAAATTCTTGCCCAAGCCGAATTGCCGGTTTTGCCCCTGATACTCGCGCACCGAGCCTTCATTGTAGCACGAATAGCCGGCGACGTGGGCGAAGGCCTCTTCGCGTTTGATGAAACGCCCAGGCTTGCCGATGATAACCGCCAGCTCGCCTTCGTAGTCATAGGCTTCGGCAATCTTCTTGTTCGGCGCCCACAGCGCCTGTTTGTGGCCGACCTGACAAATCGGCATGCGCATGAAAATCTGCGGATAGATCGGCGAGGTCGTCAGCCCGGTCTCCTCGATGTGGAGCTTGTAATTCAGCGCCAGCGCCCAGGTTGCGTGCGGTTCGCGGATGACCGGATCAAATTCGACATCGTCGAGCGCCAAGTCTGCGGCTTTGCCATCGGTCGCAGCACGGACTCGTGCCAGCGTCGGATCGATCTCCAAAATCTTGCGAAGATCGCCGGGCAATTCCGGCGCCGCCTGCGCCAAAGCCACGAGGCCATTGGCGCCAACCACGATGCCAACACCGATCTTGCCGCGGTGCCGATAAGAGACGACTTTCACGATTGAGTCTCCCTTACAGTCCCTGACCGGTATCTCACTTGAGGCGCGACGGGATTGCAGCACGCCCAGAACGCCTGCATACAAATGACCTGCCAAAACGCGAGGATCCATCGTGGCTGACAAACTGACCGACATCAAGGAAGAGCTGGCGCTTGCCAATCGCATTCTGGCCCATGAGGGCGTGCTCGACGCGTTCGGCCATGTCAGCGTGCGCCATCCTGGCGATCCCGGCCGCTATCTCTTGTCGCGCTCGCGCTCGCCGGCGCTGATCGAGCCGGCCGATATCCTGGAGTACACGCTCGACTCCGAGCCGGTGCGGCCGCCGACCGCGCATCTTTACGCCGAGCGCGTCATTCACGGCTGCATCTATCAGGCGCGCAGCGACGTCACGGCGGTGTGCCACCATCACGCGCCTTCGGTGATGCCGTTCGTGATCGCCGGCAAGCCGATCGTGCCGGTGTTTCATCTCGGCGCCGCGATCGGCGAGGAGCCGCCGTTCTGGGATCAGCAGGACGAATTCGGCGACACCAATCTTCTGGTCGTCAAGCCGGAGGAGGGCCGTTCGCTGGCCCGCGCACTCGCTCATCACTCCGTGGTGCTGATGAACCGCCACGGCGCCACCGTGGTCGGCAATGGCCTGAAGGAGCTGGTGTCGCGCTCGATCTTCATGTGCCAGAACGCCGAATATCAGCTGCGCGCGCTCACGCTCGGCCTGGTGGCGCCGCTGCCGAGCGGCGAGATCGAGCTCGCCGGCGCGATTAGTCGATTGGCCAACGTGGTGGGCCGCACCTGGGAATATTGGAGCGCCCGCGTTCCGGGAAACAAACCGACCGCTGCGGCCCGCGCCAAGCGCGCCAAGCCGGCGCAACCGGCAAAGCGGCGCAAGGCGCGCCGGCGCTGACGATCTGCCTGGGCAGTGCCGGTCGCGTGCCGCGGCGCTGATGGCGCCGAGGATCGCCAGGCCGCCCTTCTTGAGCACGCCGCGCACCGCTTGCTGCTGGCCGATCTGGCCCATGTCGCGCTGGCGCTTGACCGTCGCCATGGTCATGACCGGCTCGACGCCGAGCTCGCGCAAGGTATCGGCGCTTTCTTCCATTTCAGCGGCGCGGCGCTCGCCGTGGCTCGCCATGCGCTCCAGGTTGTAGGGCACCATCTTCGCCCAATCCAAGCCGGGATAGTTGTTCTTCATCGAGGCGGCGACTTCGTCGACCACGCCGGCGCGCGCCGCCGCCAAAAAACATTCCAAGGTCAGCGCCTCGATGCCCTTGATCATGACGCTGCGCACCATCTTGATGGCGGCGGCGGCGCCGATCTCGGCGCCCGCAACGGTGGCGCGCATGTCGAGCGCGGTGAGCAGCGGAGCGACCGCCTGCGCATGCGGACCGGCGAGCAGCATCGGCGTGCGATGCCGCGCCGGATGGATCGGCGCCAGCACCGCGACATCGACATAGCGCGCCGCCGCGCCGAGCAGCTTTGCGGTTTCCTGCTTGCGCCCGGGCGAAACCGAATTGATGTCGAGAAAGAACGGCTGTCCGGCCACATGCGACTTGACCGATTGCGCCGCTTCGACGCTCGACGCCGCGGTCACGGCGGAGACGATCACTTCCGCGCCGCGCACCGCCTCGGCGGCCGAGCCGGCGCTGGTGACGCCGATGGCCGCGGCGGCTTCGCGCAGCCGTTCGCCCTCGGCTTTCGGCAACAAAACGTCCCAGGCAGAGATCGTCGCCACGCCGGTCTCGCGCCAGCCGGCGGCGATGGCTTGCCCGGCTTCACCGAAACCGATGAACGCAATTTTGGGAAAGTCTGACATCGGCAAACCTTTCGACCTCGTCGCGAACATGCCAGCACGAGCCGGCCGTTTGCAACGGCGCTGACGGCCGATAGGATGCGGCGAAATCCGCGGGATATCAGGGGGGAATCGCCATGTCGCCGATCGACCGCGCCACCAGCCGTCGCCGCTTCATCCAATATCTCGCCGCCAGCCCGCTATTCGCCGGCACCAGTGTCGCGGCGCTCGCCGAAGAAGGACCTTTCCCGGAGCTGCGGCCCGATCCCTATGTGTGGGCGCCGCGCGACTACGCGCATCTCATCGCCGATCCCAAGGAAGCGCTCGACGTGTTCGACTTCGAGCCGGTTATGCACAAGAACGTGCCGCCGGCCCATTTCGGCTACATGGCGTCGGGCGTCGATGACGACGTCACCTTGCGGGCCAACCGCGAAGGCTTCCTGAAATTTCAGCTGCGGCCGCGCCGCCTGGTCGACGTCAGCAAAGTCGACATGAGCACCGAAATCCTCGGCCAGAAATACGAATCCCCGATCATCATCGACCCGACCGGCGGTCATAAGGGCTATCACCCGGACGGCGAGTCCGGCGTCGCGCGCGCCGCCAAGACGGGCGATCACCTGATGATCCTGTCCACCCAGGCGACGACCTCGGTCGCCGATGTGATCGCGGCGCGCGGCCGGCCGATCTGGTCGCAGCTTTATGCCACCAACAAGTTCGAGGTCGCCAAGCATCACGTGCTCAGCATGGAGCGCCAGGGCTCGATCGCGGTCGCCGTCACCGTCGACCGCAACGGCGGACGCAATCAGGAAACCGCGTTGCGCCTGCGCCGGCTCGACACACGAACCTGCGCGGCCTGCCACGATAATTCGAGCCTGACCGCCAGCCAGCGTAACAAGCCGATGTACGACGGTGCCGATCTGTCCGGTCTCACCAACATCCAGTCCTCGGCCATGAGCTGGGATTACATCAAGCGGCTGCGCGACCTCACCAAGATGAAAATGGTGATCAAAGGCATTCTGGCCTGGGAGGATGCCAAGATCGCCGCCGAGACCGGCATCGACGCCATCATCGTCTCGAACCACGGCGGCCGCGCCGACGAATCCGGACGCTCGACCATCGAAAGCCTGCCGGAGATTCTACAGGTGTCCGGCAACATGCCGGTGCTGATCGATTCCGGCTTCCGCCGCGGCACCGACATCGTCAAGGCGCTGTGTATGGGCGCCAAGGGCGTGGCGGTGGGCCGGCCGTATTTGTGGGGGCTCGGCGCTTTCGGCGAACCGGGCGTGGCCCGGGTGCTGCAGATCTTGCGCACCGAGCTCAAGGTCGCCATGCAGCAGGTCGGGGCGCCGTCGCTGAAGGATCTCAAGCCCTCCATGGTGCTGCACGTTTGATGAAGGATCGATAACGCGATGCCAACCTCCTGCCGCGACCGCCTCGAACACGCGCTCTTTCGCATCGGCGACGCCAAGGGCGAAGGCGCACGCGCCTGCCTGACCGTCTATCAGGACGCGGCGCGCGCCGCCGCCGATGCGGCCGACGCGCGCGCCCGCGCCGGCGTGTCGCTCGGGCCGCTCGACGGCGCCATCGTCAGCATCAAGGATTTGTTCGACGTGGCCGGCGAGCCAACCCGCGCCGGCTCGAAAATCCTGGCCGAGGAAGCGAAGCCGGCCACAGCCGACGCCGCCGTCGTGCGCCGGCTGCGTGCCGATGGCGCGGTGATCGTCGCCAAGACCAACATGACGGAGTTCGCGTTCTCGGGCATCGGCGCCAATCCGCATTTCGGCACGCCGGGCAATCCGCGCGACCGCGCCCGGGTGCCCGGCGGCTCGTCGGCCGGGGCGCCGGTCTCCGTCGCTGACGGCATGTGCGACATCGCCATCGGCTCCGATACCGGCGGGTCGGTGCGGATTCCGGCCGGATTATGCGGCCTTGTCGGCTTCAAGCCGAGCCGCCAGCGCGTGCCGACCGACGGCGCGTTTCCGTTGAGCTACACGTTGGACTCGATCGGGCCGATCGCGCTCAGCGTCGTGGACTGCGCCAAAGCCGACGCGGTCATGGCCAGCGAAGATTTCGCGCCGCCAGTGGCCGCCGCGCTGACCGGTTTGCGGTTCGGTGTCGCCGAAGGCTTGCCGCTCGACCGCTTGGACGATGCAGTGTCCGCTGCCTTTGCCGCGGCTCTCAAGCGGCTCGATGCGGCTTCGGTCCGTATCACCCGCGAAACGCTGCCGCAGTTCGACGGCATGGCCGAGGTCAACGGCAAGGGCGGCATTTCGCCGCCCGAGGCCTGCGCCATCCATCGCGACCGCCTGCGCCGGCGCTCAGCCGACATCGATCCCAACGTGCTGGCGCGGATCGAGCGCGGCTGCGCGGTCTCGGCCGCCGATTACGTCGACATGATGCGCGACCGCGCCCGCCTCGTCCGCGACATGGACGCGCGGCTTGCCGGCCTCGATGCGCTGATCATGCCGACCACCTCGATTGTCGCGCCCACTATCGCGGAGGTCGCCGACACCAAAGTCTTCACCGCCCGTAACGCGGCGCTCCTGCGCAACACTGCGATCATCAATTTCTTCGATCTCTGCGCGATCACGCTGCCGTTGCCGGTCGATCCAAACGCCCTGCCGGTCGGGCTGATGCTGGCCGCGCGCAACGGCCACGATCGCCGGCTGCTCGACATGGCCGCGGCGGTCGCGCAGGTCTTTGGCGCCTGATCTGCGCTTGCCCTGAAGCCGCGACTTTCCTAGCATTTCGCCTACATCCGGGAGGAATCCGACATGACCAGCCACAAGCTACCGAGCCGGCGCCGCGTGCTTGCCGGCGCCGCTGCCGCCGCCGGGACGTTCGCCGCGCCCGCCATCGTGCGCGCCCAGGGCAAAGGGCCCCTGAAAGTCGGCATGCTGCTGCCGCGTTCCGGCTTCGAGGCCGCCATCGGCCAGGATTGCCAGCGCGGCGTCGATATCGCGCCGCCGATCCTCAAATCGCTCGGCCTGCCCGATCTCTCGGTCATGAACGGCGACACTGAGTCCAACGTCGACGTGGCGCGCGAGCGTGCCGAGAAGCTGATCAGCGAGGGCGCGCAGCTGCTGGTCGGCGCCTTCGATTCCGGGCAGACCACCGCCATCGCCCAGGTCGCCGAGCAGAAGGGCATTCCGCTGGTCATCAATATCGCCGGCGCGCCGGCGATCACCGAGCAGGGCTACAAGTTCGTCTTCCGCAATTTCCCGACAGCAGTGACGATCACCGCCGACGCCTTCGCCAATCAGAAGGCGGTGTTCGCGCTGGCCGGCGTGGCGCCGAAGACCGCGGTGTTCATGCGCGTCAACGACACCTACGGCACCGCGATGTCGAAGGGGGTGGCGGCGCTGATGCCGAAGTTCGACATGCCCTACAAGATCGCCGACGAGATTTCCTACGATCCTGCCGCGCGCGACCTGTCGGTCGAAGTGTCCAAGGCCAAGGCAACCAATGCCGAGGTCCTGCTCATCGTCGGCCGGCTCAACGATGCCATGCTGATCACCAAGGAGCTCATCAAGCAGCGCTGGACGCCGCAGGCGATCCTGAGCATGGGTCCGGGCTGGTACGAGGACCAGTACCTCAAGACCCTGAAAAAGATGGCGGATGGGCCGATCAGCTTCGTACCCTGGTACGATCCCAACAAGAAGCTCGCCAAGACGCTGGAAGCAGCCTTCACCAAGAAGTATCCGGGCAACAATCTCAACACCAACCAGGTCTTCACCTTCGAGGCGCTGCTGGTCGCCGCCGATGCCTTCAAACGCGCCGGCTCGACCGATCCGAAGGCGCTGGCCGATGCGCTGCGTGCCACCAACATCACCGACAATGTCAGCGTCGGACCCGGCATCAAGTTCGACGCCAAGGGCCAGAATGCCGGGGTCAAGGACAGCGCGATTCAGAACCGCGGCGGCAAGCTCGTCACCCTCGCGCCCAAGGAGGCGGCCAACGCCAAGCCGGAGTGGCCGCTCAAATCGTATCAAAGCCGGGCCTGAGCACGACCACTGACGGTAATTGCCGTGGCGACGTGGGGCCGCCTGCGGGTGATTGATGCCGGTTGACGTCTATCTGAACGTGGTCGTCGCCGGAATTCTGACCGGCCTGGTCTACGGCCTGATGGCGCTCGGCCTGTCGGTCATTTTCGGCGTGGTGCGCGTCGTCAATTTCGCTCACGGCGAGATGATGTCGATCGCGATGTATCTCGCGGTCGTGCTGTTCTCGGCGTTCGGCCTCGATCCGCTGTTGATGCTGGTGCCGATCGCGGCGGTGATGTTCGCGTTCGGCTATGCGCTGCAGGCGGGCTTGATCAATCCGTTCATCACGCGGCCGGAGCACAGCCAGTTTCTGCTGATCGTCGCCTTGGCGATCATCATCGTCAATGCGCTGCTCATCGTGTTCGGGCCCGATGCGCAGACCGTGCAGACGTCCTACGCCTATGACAGCTTCCAGCTCGGTCCGGTGCTGGTCGACGCGTCCAAGGCTTATGCGGGCGGCGCCGCGATCGCGTTCGCGGCGGCGTTGTTCGCGTTCTTCCGCTTCAGCCGCGTCGGCACCGCGATCCGCGCCTGTGCCGACAATTACACCGGCGCGCTGGTGATCGGGCTCGACGTCAAACACCTTTATGCGCTGACCTTCGCGCTCGGCGCCGCCTGCGTCGGCGCTGCCGGCAGCATGATGACCCTGATCGTCGACGTGACGCCGGTGCTCGGGCCGACCTACACGCTGCTCGCCTTCGTCATCGTCATCACCGGCGGGCTCGGCTCCATGGCCGGCGCGCTCCTTGGCGGCATCCTGATCGGGCTCACCGAGGCGCTGGCAGGCCTGATGTTCACGCCGTCGGCGAAAAGCATGTTCGCCTTCGCCATTCTGGTCCTGGTGCTGCTCTTCCGGCCGCAGGGTCTCCTCGGCCAGAGGCTGTCATGAGCGCAGCTTCGCTTACGCGCCTTGGCGGCGACGACTCGCGGCGCATTGTTGTTCTGCTCGCTCTTTTGCTCGTGGCGCTCCTTGCCGCGCCGTGGGTCGTCAACGATTATTTGCTCACTGTTCTCATTCTCATTCTTTATTCCGCTTTCACCGGGCAGGCCTGGAACATCATGATGGGCTTTGCCGGGCAGCTGTCGCTCGGCCATGCGCTGTACGCCGGTCTGGGCGCCTACGTGTCGGCGGTGCTGTTCGTCGATTTCGGCATCGGGCCGTGGATCGGATTTCTTGCCGCCGTGCCGGTCGCGGTGGCGTGCGGCGCGGTGATCGGTTTTCTCGCTTTCCGCTTCGGCGTGGCCGGCGTCTATTTCGCAATTCTCACCATCGCCTTTGCCGAGTTTGCCCGCATCGGCTTCGATCATCTCGCTGTGGTCAACGCGTCTGCCGGCCTGTTCCTGCCGGTGCATCAAACCGCCCATAACGACGTCTGGCACCTGCGCGGCGATCCGACCATGTTCTATTACGTCATCCTCGCCGCCAGCATTGCGGCGTTCGTGCTGTGCCGCCTGCTGCTCAAAAGCCGCATGGGCTATTATTGGCTCGCCATTCGCGAGGACGAGCAGGCGGCGCGCGCGGCCGGGGTTCCGACCTTCCGCTACAAGATGTATGCGGTGATGATCTCGGCGGCACTGACGTCGTTCGCCGGCGTGTTCTATGCGTTCTTCTACAACAACTTGTTTCCCGAGCAGGTTTTCAACATCGGCCGCTCCATTGAGATGATCCTCGGCCCGGTGATCGGCGGCATCGGCACGCTGTTCGGTCCGGTCCTCGGCGCGTTTGTATTGACCGGCCTTGCCGAGACGCTCAACGCCGTGATGGCTGCTGTCGGTCTCGATATCCCCGGCGCCAAGCAGGTGTTTTACGGCATTTGTCTGCTTGTGGTCATCGTGGCGCTGCCCGAAGGCGTCTGGCCGCCGCTCGCGCGCCGGCTCGGCTTGACCAAGGCCAAGCCATGACCGCGCTGCTGTCAGTCGAACGGATCAGCAAGCGGTTCCGCGGCCTCGTCGCGGTGGACAGTGTCAGCTTCGAAGTAACGAAGGGCGAGATCTTTGCCGTGATCGGGGCGAACGGCGCCGGCAAGACGACGCTGTTCAACATGATCGCCGGCGCGTTGGAGCCCGATCAAGGCAGTATCACGTTCGACGGCGCGCCGATCCACGGCCTTGCGCCTGACGCCGTGTGCCGGCGCGGCATTGCGCGCACCTTCCAGCTGGTGCGGCCGTTTCCGGCGCTCAGCGTCGAGGACAACGTCGTGGTCGGCGCGCTGGCGCACCGGCACGGCGTCAGTGAGGCGCGCGACCGCGCGCACGCTTTGCTGCAGCGCTTCGATCTGTTCGACCGGCGGCATCAGCTGGCATCGGCTTTGACCTTGCCGGACCGCAAGCGCCTCGAAGTCGTGCGCGCGCTTGCCACCGAGCCGAAGCTGCTTTTGCTCGATGAGGTCGTCGCCGGCTTGCGCCCGACCGAGGTCGACCGCCTAGTCGGCGTGCTCAAAGAGCTGAACCGCGATAGCGGCCTGACCATCCTGATGATCGAGCACGTCATGCGCGCGGTGATGGCGCTCGCCGGGCGCGTTCTCGTTCTCGATCACGGCACCGCCATCGCCGAGGGCACGCCGGATGCGGTGGTGCGCGATCCGGCCGTGGTGCAGTCCTACCTGGGCGCCGAGGCGGTGTGATGCTGCGGGTCGAGAACCTCGACGTGTTCTACGGCGATGCCCAGGCGCTCGATGCCGTCTCGCTCGAGGTCGAGCAGGGCGCCATCGTCGCCATCGTCGGCGCCAACGGGGCCGGCAAGACCTCGCTCATTCGCGCCATCGCCGGCATGCTCAAGCCGGCGCGCGGCCGCATCCTGTTCGGTGCCGCCGAGATCGCCGGCTGGCCGAGCCATCGCGTCTGCAATCTCGGCATCGGCCAGGTGGCGGAGGGCCGCCAGATTTTCCCCACCCTATCGGTCGCCGAGAATCTGGATATGGGCGCGCTGTTGCCGCGCGCCCGGGCGCGGCGCGACGACAACCGCAAACGCGTTCTGGCGCTGTTCCCGGTGCTCGCCGAACGAAGCCGCCAGGCCGCCGGCACGCTTTCAGGCGGCGAGCAGCAGATGCTGGCGATCGGCCGCTGCCTGATGGGCGCGCCGGAGCTGATCATGTTCGACGAGCCGTCGCTCGGACTGGCGCCCGCCGTCGCCCATCAGGTGCTCGGCACCATTGGCGAGCTCAACCGCGACGGGCTGACCTGTCTCCTGGTCGAGCAGAACGTGGCGTTGTCGCTGAAGCTCGCCAGCCGCGCCTATGTGCTGGAAAACGGCCGCGTCACGCTTGCCGGCAGCGGCAGCGAGCTGTTAGCCGACGACCGGGTGCGCAGCGCTTATTTGGGGCTTTAGCGCGGGCGTCGAAGGAAACTCGCCAATGGCCTGGAAGAAAATCGTTCAGCGTCTTGGCACTGGCCACTGTCCGAAATGCGGCAATTCAGGATTCAATTACGTATCCGACGATGAATGGCGCAAGGATGAGGACGCCCTGGTCAAATGTGCCGCGTGCGGTTGGACGGGCTTGCTACGCGAAATGATCGGTCCCGGTCCAAAAAGGACCACCTAGACTAAAAATTCAAAAGGCACCAAGCCATGGCTCTCTGGGAACATCGGCTAACTAAACTGCTACAGCTTTCGAATTCCCGTAAGCCAATAATCCGGACGCCAATAGTAAAGCGTTGTCTTGTCTTTCGGGGAAGGTAGATCGATGCGTGGGTCAATCGGACGCCAAGTAAGGGTCACGTTGATCCATGGCCGTCGGAGCTCGTCCACGGGCTTGAAACCGCAATTCACAAGCTCCAAAGACAGCGAAATTTTTCTGTCCCTCCATCAGGGAGACCCTATTTGGTCCATCTGGCATTGCCATATACTGAAGCGAACTATCGTCGTCTTGCCAGAAACAGATGGGGCAGATTTCGTACAAGTCTCCTGGTGGGCCATTGAATACGAGATAGCCGCAGCATGGACACGGGTACTTCATAGCTGATCCTAATCGGGGGCGTCTCCCCAGCCGCGCATTTCCGACACGACTGCCGTCGCTATGAAGCTGGGACTCAGGGTAGGTTAGCTCCCAATACCGACCGTGGTTTCGTCACGGTACAGGGCTTTCCATCCGTTTGCTCGGAAAAAGTCAGGGCATCCCCGTCGGGGACAGGCGAAGCAAGCGCGGGTCGGCTCCTAATCAGTATGAAATCATCGGGCTGTAACAGTCCGGATCAGCCGATTCCTCGCCCTCGCGCCGCCGCGAGCCGCCGATCGGGGCGAGCGGCAATGCCCGCCGCATCCGGCGCAACACATCGGCCGCAGTCGGCATCTCGTGCTCGACCGCCGCGGCGGTCATGGCGCGCGCCGTATCAGACTCCGCACGGCCCGACAGGGCAGCCGGCACGACGGTAACCTCGCCGAGCGGGATCGGCGATTGGATGCGGAGAATGCGGCGGGCGGCCATGACGAACTCCATTGCGGAAAGGTCGCAAGCCAACGCGCGCGACAGCGGTTGAGTTCCCTCGCCAGCTGCTCTGGCCCGTTTTCCGGTCTTGTCGCCGTATGCTATAGCCGCGCCGCATTGCATGCATATGACGGGCGGCATTGCGCCCGTTCAGGAAGGAGAACTCATGAAGCTTTATTACGCACCCGGCGCTTGCTCGCTGTCGCCGCACATCGTCTCGCGTGAAGCCGGCATCGCGCTCGATCTCGAACAGGTCGACAACCGCGAAAAGAAGACCAAGAGCGGCAAGGATTATTGGGGCATCAATCCGAAGGGCCAGGTGCCGGTCCTGGAGCTCGACAACGGCGAACGGCTCACCGAAGGGCCGGTCATCGTGCAGTATCTGGCCGATCAGAAACCGGCCGCCGGGCTGTTGCCGGCAGCCGGATCGCTCGACCGCTACCGCGTCCAGGAATGGCTGAACTTCGTCACCTCCGAGCTGCACAAGACCTACGGCCCGATCTTCCGGCCGACCACGCCCGACGAATACAAGAAAATCTCCAAGGAAAATCTCGGCAAGCGCTTCGACTGGATCGACAAGCAGCTGGCCGGCAAGCAGTACCTGACCGGCGACAAGTTCACCGTCGCCGACGCCTATCTGTTCACGGTGCTGCGCTGGTCGCCGCGCATCGAGGTCGACGTCTCCAAGTGGCCGAACATCAAGGCCTACATGGACCGCGTCGCCGCGCGCCCGAAAGTGCAGGAGGCGCTGAAAGCCGAAGGGCTGCAGTAGGTCCGGCCGGCGCGGCAAAATTCTCAATCGTCATGCCCGGGACGGGCACCCCGCGACGCTAGCGTCGCGGGGACCCCGTTGACCCGGGCATCCATGCAGCCGTGCCGTGGTTATGGATTGCCGGGTCAAGCCCGGCAATCGCGAACGGTTACGCCAATCGTCTACTTCAGCGGCGGCCCGATCGTCACGGTGAGCTCGCCGACGCCTTCGACTTCGCATTCGATCTTGTCGCCCGCGACGGTGGCGGCGACGCCCGACGGCGTGCCGGTCATGATGATGTCGCCCGCTTCGAGCGCCACCATCTCGGAGAGTTTCGAGATGATCTCGGGTACGTTCCAGATCAGCTGATTGAGGTCGCCGTCCTGGCGCACGTTGCCATTGACCTTGAGCATGATGCGGCCCTTCGACGGATGGCCGATCGTGGCGGCCGGCGTGAGCGTGCCGCACGGCGCCGAATGATCGAACGCCTTGCCGATCTCCCACGGCCGCTTGATGTCGCGCGAAGCGATCTGCAGGTCGCGGCGCGTCAGGTCGATGCCGACGCCGTAGCCGTAGATGCAGGCGAGCGCCTTGTCGGTCGCGATGTTGCGTCCGCCGCTCTTGAGCGCCACGACCAGTTCGACCTCGTGATGCATGTCCTTGGTCAGCGACGGATAAGGCACCGTGCCGCCGTCGGGCACGATCGCATCGGCGGGCTTGGCAAAGAAGAACGGCGGCTCGCGCACGTCCTGGCCCATTTCCTTGATGTGCTCGACATAATTGCGGCCGACGCACCACAGCCGGCGCACCGGAAATAATTTGTCGGTGCCGGCGACGGCGAGAGCCGGCTGCGGCGGCGGATCAATGACGTATCGTTGCGCGTCGGTGGCCATGAGAGCTCGAATGTTTGGAGGATGGATCAGAGAGGGTGGGGACGAATGGCGCGGCCGGATATCGCTGCCGGACGCGTTTCCGGCCCTCTGTCGTCCGTCCCTCGCCGCCTGTCAACCGGCCAGCAGCGGCGCGCGATGCAATGCGTGCTCGTGCAGCTGCAGCCGGTAGAACGACGCATAGCGGCCGCCCTTGCGCAGCAGCTCCTCATGGCGGCCGGACTCGACGATCAGCCCGTCCTCGATCACGTGGATGCAATCGGCGTGCATCACCGTGGAGAGGCGATGGGCGATGACCAGCGTGGTGCGGCCCTCGCACAGCGTGGCGATCGCTTCCTGCACATGCCGCTCGGACTCCGAATCGAGCGACGCCGTCGCCTCGTCGAGCAGGATGATCGGTGCGTCCTTGATCAGCGCCCGCGCAATGGCGATGCGCTGGCGCTGGCCGCCCGACAGCTGCAGGCCGTGCTCGCCGACCGGCGTATCGTAGCCGGCCGGCAGCGTGGTGATGAAATCGTGCGCATGGGCGGCCTTGGCGGCCGCGACGATCTCGGCTTCGCCGGCGTCGAGCTTGCCGAGCGCGATGTTGTCGCGAACGGTGCCGCGGAACAGATGCACGATCTGACCCACATAGGCGATGGCCTCGCGCAGCGAACGGCGTGAGACGCCGGCGATGTTCTGGCCGTCGATCAGGATGGCGCCGGAATCGACCTCGTAAAACCGCAGCAGCAGATTGAGCATGGTCGACTTGCCGCCGCCCGAGGGTCCGACCAGCGCGGTGAGCTTGCCGGGTTCGGCGACCAGGCTGATGCCGCGCAGCACCGGCGCGTCGGCATGATAGGCAAAGCGCACGTCGTCGAATTGCACGCGCGCCGTGGACAGCGTCAGCGCCGGCCGGTCGGCGTCGTCCGGCTCGCCCGGCGGGCTGTCGATCACCTCGTGGAGCACGCGGACGCCGACCAGCGCATTGTTGAGATCGATGTTGAGCCGCGCCAGCCGCTTGGCCGGCTCGTAAGCGAGCAGAAAGGCGGCGAGAAACGAAAAGAACTGGCCCGGCGTCGCACCCATCTCGATGGTGCGATAGCCGCCATAGATCATCGCCAGCGCCACCGTGAAGCCGGCGAACACTTCCATCATCGGCGCGGCGCGATTGGCGACCCGCGCCATCTTGTTCGACTCGCGCTCGACCGCAAGCACGCTGTCGCCGAGCCGCCGGCGCATCTCGTCCTCGAGCCCGAACGCCTTGATGATGCGCAGCCCCTGCAGCGCCTCCTGCATGGTCTCGACGATGCGCGTCGAGCCGGTGAATTGCGTCCGCGCGATGCCGCGGACGCGGCGGATCATCCGGCGCAGCACCAGCAGTGCGGGCGGCGCGAAGATGAAGCCGGCAATCGACATCACCGGGTCCTGCACCACCATGACGACGGTAAGACCGATCAGCGACATCAGATCGCGGCCGACCGCGGTGATCAGGAGATTGATGACCTGGCTGACCGCATTGGCGCCGGTGGTGAGCCGCGTGATGAATTCCGATGAGTGGCGGTCGGCGAAATAGCCGACGTCCTCGCTCATCAGCTTGTCGAACATGCGCTGTTGGTTGGTGGCGACGATGCGGTTGCCGACCCACGACAGTGTCACCGACGAACCGTAGGTCGCCGCCGCCTTGATGACGAAGAGCAGCATCGTGAACAGGCCGATCGCGACGATCTCGCGATAGTTCCGCTCGACGTAGGCGGCGTTGATCATGGTGCCGAGCAGATAGGCGCTGAGCGCCGTGGTGCCGGCGACAACGCCCATCAGCACGACGGCGATCGCATAACGCGGCCAGTAGCCGAGCGCCTCGTCGACCAAGAGCCGCCGCAACAGCGCATAGGTCGATTGCTTGTCGGCGAAACCGGCCTGCAACAGTTTCATGCGCGATCCGTTTTGCCCCGCTGCGGTCTTCGATGCTGTATGCTGGCGGCGAGGCCGGCGACCACGCCCGTTCCATGCCCGGAAGCGGGCCAATGATCAAGCGAATAGGACCGGCTCAGACGCGCTCGACCGCGGCGTGCGGCGAATTCTGCGTGCCGCGGCGCGCCGCGAGCTTGCGTTCCCAGGCCAATGCATCGCGCACGATGGTCGCCAGATCGTCGAAGCGCGGCTGCCACGCCAGCGCTTTGCGGATTTGCGTCGTGTCCGCCACCACCATGGCGGCGTCGCCGGCGCGGCGCAGTGCGATGCGCACCGGAAAATCGACGCCCGAGACGCGTTTCACCGCATCGATCACGTCGTGGACCGAGAAGCCGTGGCCGTAGCCGCAATTGAGCGTGAGCGACGGCGCGCCGGAACGCAGCGCCTGAAGTGCTGCGCAATGGGCCAGCACCAGATCGCCGACATGGATGTAATCGCGGATGCAGGTTCCATCCGGCGTCGGATAGTCGGTGCCGAACACGTCGAGCGCGGAGCGCTGTCCGACCGCCGCCTCGACCGCGACCTTGATCAGGTGGGTGGCGCCCGCGGTCGATTGTCCGGTGCGCCCTTGCGGATCGGCGCCGGCGACGTTGAAGTAGCGCAGGATGATGTGGCCGAGGCCGTGGGCGTGGCTCGCATCGCGCAGCATGGTCTCGGTCATCAGCTTGGACCAGCCGTAGGGCGAGATCGGCAAGGTCGGCGCATCCTCGCGGACCGGCAGCTCGATCGGGTTGCCGTACACGGCGGCGGTCGACGAGAAAATGAAATGGCGCACGCCGCTTTGCACCGCGCATTCCATCAAGGCGCGCGAGTTCACCGTGTTGTTGCGGTAATAGGCGAGGGGATCGCGCACCGAGTCCGGAACCACGACCGAAGCGGCAAAATGAATGATGGCGTCGACGTCGTGATCGCGAAGGATGTCGCGCACCAGGCGTTGATCGCCGGTGTCGCCGACGATGAGCGGCGCGCGTGCGGGCACCGCCCAATCGAATCCCGTCGACAGGTTATCGAGCACGACAACGCGCTCGCCGGCATCGAGCAGCGCGTGCACCATGTGGCTGCCGATATAGCCGGCACCGCCGGTGACCAGGATCGTCATGCCATTCGCCCGTTCGGTTCCCGCCGGCCTACGCCGATTTGATGAACGCCGGGTTAGGGGAGGCGGTTCTCGTCAAGCCGGGATAGTGGCGGCCAACGCACGTCGCGTCGCCGCGAGCACCTCGTCAGCGGAGATCTCGACCATGCAGCGATGGTGGCGCAGCCGGCACACCGGCTTGTGGCATGGCCGGCAGGACAATTCGATGTCGGCCTGGATGGTTGCGGCCAGCGGATTGAGCGGCGCCCAGTGCCACGGGCTGGTCGGGCCGAAAATCCCGATGGTCGGGGTGCCCAACGCCGCCGCGACATGAAGGAGGCCGGAATCGTTGGAGACGGCCGCAGTCGCCGCTGCCAATGCCAAAATCGCCTCGCGCAGATCGGTGCCGGTCAAATCCCGCGCCGCCGTATCCCCGACGATCTCCTGGGCGATGGCCCTCTCGCCGGGGCCGCCGACCACCCAGACGGCGAGCCCCTCGGCGAGCAGGCGGCGCGCCAGCGTGGCATAAGCGCCGGCCGGCCAGCGCTTGGATGGCCCGACGGCGCCCGGCGCCAAGACCAGAGCGGGCCGTCCGTCGGCTGCCAAGCCTCTGCGCTGCCGCCACGCCGCGACCTCGGCAGGGGGCACGTCGAGTTCGGGCTTGGGCCAATCGGCCGGCAATGCGGCATCGCGGGGCAGCGCCAGCGTGGCGCAGCGGTCGATCATGCGCGGCAGCTTGCGCTCGCCCCAGCGGCAATCGTTGAGCAGCCCGAACCGCGCTTCGCCGACAAAGCCGGTCCGCCGTGGAATCCCGGCCAGGAACGGCGCCAGCGCCGACTTCCAGGTCCGCGGCATCACCAAGGCTGCGCCATAGCCCCGGGCGCGCAGCCGGCCCGACAATTGGGCCTGCTGGCGGAGCCCCAAACGGCTACGCGGCAAATCGAACACGACGGCCTCGCGCACCCCGGGCATGTAATCGGCCAGCGGGGCGCAAAGGCTGGTCGCGAGCATGTCCACCGGCCGATCCGGAGAATGCTGGCGCAGTAGCTTCACCACCGAATGGCAGCGCACGAAGTCGCCGATCCACATGTAGGGGACGAGGAGAATCGGAGCGTCCCCGGCCCCGGCCTTTGCGGAGGAAGCCTCAATTACAGAATCTTGATTCACTTTTTTGATTTGTGAATATAAATTCATCTCTTTGGCGCCCACGCCCCCTAGCGCTAACCGTGTGGGCGGCGCCTGTCCAGTGTTGCCCGGCGGTGCAGAGTGGGGCAAAGGAACGGCGAATCGGCGCAACGCCGAGCCAACTCCAAGGGTGCAGCGGCGTCGATGTTGTTGGTGACCGGCGGGGCCGGGTTCATCGGATCGAACGTGGTGGCGAGCCTCAACGAGGCCGGCCGCCCCGACATTGCGGTCAGCGACAGCCTGGGCAGCGACGGCAAGTGGCGCAATCTCGGCAGCCGCCAGCTTGCCGATTTTGTGCCGCCCGGCGACCTGATGCGCTGGCTCGACGGCCGCAAGCTCGACGCCGTGGTGCACCTCGGCGCCATTTCGTCGACCACCGCGACCGATGCCGACGGCGTCATCGAGAACAATTTCCGGCTTTCGCTCCGCCTCTTCGACTGGTGCGCCGCGCACCGCACGCCGTTCATCTACGCCTCATCTGCCGCCACCTACGGCGACGGCAGCCAGGGTTTTTCCGACGAATGCTCGCTCGCCGCGCTCAAGCGGCTCAAGCCGATGAACCTCTACGGCTGGAGCAAGCACCTGTTCGACCTCGTGGTCCTCGACCGCGCCGCGCGGCGCGACAGCTTGCCGCCGCAATGGGCCGGGCTGAAGTTCTTCAACGTCTACGGCCCCAACGAGTACCACAAAGGCGAGATGATGAGTCTCGTCGCCAAGCGGTTCGACGACGCCAAGGCCGGCAAGCCGGTGCGGCTGTTCAAGTCGCATCGCGCCGGCATCGCCGACGGCGAGCAGAAGCGCGATTTCATCTACGTGGACGATGCGGTCGCCGTGGTGCGCTGGCTGCTCCAGACGCCGGCGGTTTGCGGACTGTTCAACGTCGGCACCGGCAAGGCGCGCAGCTTCCGCGATCTGATCACCGCGATGTTCGCGGCGCTCGGTCGCGCCCCCTCGATCGAATATATCGAGATGCCGGCGGCGATCCGCGACTCGTATCAATATTTCACCGCGGCCGAGACCGACAATCTGCGGCGCGCCGGCTATAATGCCGACTTCACAACGCTCGAAGACGCGGTGCGCCGCTACGTGACCCAGTACCTCGATCGTCCCGACCGCTATCGTTGAACAGCCGCCGTAACGGAACCACGACGCAACGCATGTTCGATTTCGAGGAAGCGCTCAAGCGCATCGCCCAGCAGACCGTGCTCTGCATCGGCGATCTCATGCTCGACGATTTCGTCTATGGCGAAGTCAGCCGCATCTCGCCGGAAGCGCCGACGCCGGTGCTGGCGGTGCGGCACAGCGAGATCGGCATCGGCGGCGCCGGCAACGTGGCCCGCAACATCGCCGCGCTCGGCGCGCGCTGCATCTTCGTGGCGCTGATCGGCAACGACGAGGCCGGGCTGATCCTCAGCGACGCGCTGGGCAAGAACTCCAGCGGCATCGTCCCGGATCTGGTGGTCGATCGCACGCGGCAGACCACCCGCAAGGTGCGCTTCGTCTCCGAGCATCATTCGACCCACCTGATGCGGGCCGATTGGGAGACCGCGGCGCCGGCCAGCGCGCAAAGCGAGGCGGAGCTGATCGCCTACGCGGAAGCCGCGCTGCCGCAGGTCGGCGCGGTGGTGCTGTCGGACTACGCCAAGGGCGTGCTCACGCCGCGGGTCATCAGCGCCGTGATCGAAGCCGCGCGCCGGCTCGGCAAGCCGGTCATCGTCGATCCCAAGGGCCACGATTACACGCTCTATAGCGGCGCGACCCTCATCACGCCCAATGTCAGGGAGCTGGCGGCGGCCGTGCATCGGCCGGTTGGCAGCGAAGCGGAGGTCGCCAATGCGGCTGCCGAGCTTGCGCAAATGCTGGGCTGCGAAGCCGTGCTGGTGACCCGCAGCGAAGCGGGCATGACCTTGCATGTGGAAGGCGAGGCGCCGGTCCATGTGCCGGCCTATCCGGTCAAGGTGCGCGATGTGTCAGGCGCCGGCGATACCGTGGCGGCCATGATGGCGGTGCTGCTCGCCATGCAGACGCCGTGCGAAGCGGCGATGCGCGCCGCCAACGCGGCGGCGGCCGTCGTCGTCGGCAAGCGCGGCACCGCGACCGTGTCGCTGGCCGAGCTGCGCCACCGCATCCTGCCGGCTGCCACGCTCGCGCCCGAGGACAAAATCGTGTTCGACTGGTCGGTCATGGGCGAGCGCCTCGGCGAATGGCGCCGCCACGGTATGCGCATCGGCTTCACCAACGGCTGCTTCGATCTGTTGCATCGCGGCCATATCCGGCTGTTGGCCGAAGCGCGCGGCGCCTGTGACGTGCTGATCGTCGGCCTCAACAGCGATGCGTCGACCCGGCGCCTGAAGGGCAACGGCCGGCCGATTAATCCGGCCGAGAGCCGCGCCGACGTGCTCGCCGCGCTCGAAGCCGTCGACCTCGTGGTCGTGTTCGAAGAGGACACGCCGCTCGAACTGATCAAGCTGGTGCGGCCGAACGTGCTGGTCAAAGGCGCCGACTACGCGCGTGAGGAAGTCGTCGGCCACGACGTCGTGGAAGACGCCGGCGGCCAGGTCATTCTCATCGATCTGGTCCCGGGGCACTCGACGACCAACATGGTGCGCCGCGCTGCCGAACCGGCCTTGCGCGCCGGAAAACCCGCCGTCTCTTAAAGCGCGCCGCCATGGGCCTGCGCGCTTTTGGCTGAGGAGATTGCGGTCGTGGCCGATCTCATCTCCGTCATCGTCGCAACTTATAACCGGCCCGACGCGCTCGACGCCGTGCTGCGCTCGCTGGCACGGCAAAGCGATGCCGATTTCGAGGTGTTGGTCGCCGACGACGGATCGCGGCCGGATACCGCTGCGGTCGTGACCCGCTGGCAGCGCCGCATCGGTCGCCGCCTTGCGCATGTCTGGCATCCGGATAATGGCTTCCGGCTCGCCGAGATTCGCAATCGCGCGATCCTTGCGGCGGCCGGCAGCTATTGCGTCTTTCTCGACGGTGACTGCTTGGCGCGCGGCGATTTCGTCGCTGCGCATCGGGCGCTGGCGCAGCGTGGCTGGTTTGTCACCGGCAACCGCGTTCTGCTGTCGCGCGAACTGACACAGCGCGTGCTCGGCGAAAGCCTGGAGGCGGAACGCTGGACGATGCCGCAGTGGCTGGCGGTGCGATCTTCGCGGGGCATCAACCGGCTGGCGCCGCTGCTTTCGCTGCCGCTCGGCCCGTTACGCAGAATCCCGGCGCAGGCCTGGCGCGGCGCCCGCGGCGCCAATATCGGCATCTGGCGTTCCGATCTGATCGCGATCGATGGCTTCGACAGCGGCTTCGCCGGTTGGGGCCGCGAAGATTCCGATTTGTTCGTGCGCCTCATCCGCGCCGGCGTGCGCCGCAAGGACGGGCGCTACGCCACCGGCGTGCTGCATCTTTGGCACCCCGAGGCGGATCGGGCGGGTCTATCTGAAAACGAGCAGCGGCTCGGCGACGTCTTGGCTGGCAATCGGATCTTGGCAAGCAAAGGCCTGTCGGCTCTGCGTGAGGAAAAGCAGAGCGCCGCCACGGTGACCTGACCGCTAACGCGGCCGGACCACGTACAGCACCGAGTTCTCGGCTATGGCGGCGCGCGCAAAGGCGCCGGCGCCGAAATAATCGATGCCGAGTTGCTCGACCTGCAGCCCGGCCTCCTCGAGCCGGGCGACGAAATCGCGCTTGCCGTATTGGCGGACGTGATCGCCCATCCCGAAATACTTCCAGCGCAGCGCGTCGGTGTTGATGCTGGGATCCTCGTTGGTCTCATCGAGGCCGACCACCAGCGGCACCAGCAGGACGGCAAATCCGTCGGGCTTGAGCACGCGACGGATTTCGCCCATCGCCTTGCGGTCTTCGGGTACGTGCTCGAGCACGTGCGAGCACAGGATGATGTCGACCGAAGCGTCGGCGTAGGCGTCCATGTGGGTGAGGTCGATGCGTTCATCGACCGTCTTCCGCGTCAGGTCGGCGCTGCTATAGGCGATGAAGGCATGGCGTTTGAGCCATTTCGGCAAGGCGTCATTCGGCGCAAATTCGATCAGCCGGTACGACCGCCCCGGATCGAGAGAACCAAACACGAGATCGAGATAGAGCGCCGTCAACCGTTCGCGGTCCGAACCGTCGCAGCGCGGGCAATAGAATGCCGCGACGTTGAAAGTCTCGAGCGCGCTGGCCGGATGGATCGTGCCGAACTTCTCGGTATCGCGCCAAAACGATTTGCCGATCGGCTTGAAGGCGCGCAGTCCGGTGCCGCAGATCGGGCACTGGTACTGCGATCCCAGATAGCGCGGCAACCGGATGGCGCGCTTGAGCACCTTGCCGTGATTGCGGACGGTGTCGTAGATCAGGCTGCCGCGATAGATGCGGTAGGCGCGGCTGTGTTTCACGGACTCGAGCATGCGGCGGCTCGCGCTCCTCGCAGGGCAACGTGTTGCTGCCGCCCTATCGTGAATGAGGGCGGCTTTGTCAACCGACCGCAACCATGGTCCAGCCCCGCGCGGCCGCCCGCCTTCCGGCTATGGCGTGGCATGCTATCCTGCGGTCAGCCATTTCGGCGCTCCTCGTGAAGGTCCAGCAGTCTCGTGCGAATTCTCGCCTTTCATCCCGGTTGCCATGATGCTTCGGCCGCCGTATTCGACGACTATCGGCTTATTGCCGCGGTCGAGGAGGAGCGGCTGACCCGCCGCAAGGGCTCGGGCGACGGCGTGCCGTGGCTCGCGATCGACGAGGTGCTGCGCATCGCCGGATGGTCGCGGCACGACGTCGATGCGATCGTGTCGACCCGCTCATTTTTTCACTGGCACTATTTCCGCTATCCGCTTTACCGCGAACTCGATTACGCCATCCGGCGCTGGGGCCGCGGCCCGGACACGCGGGTGCGCGACCTGATGGTGCATTGCCAGCTTCGGCACACCACCGACACGCTGTCGATCTTCCGCGCCGACACGTTCCTGGCGGAGAACGGCTTCCGTTCCGGCTGTCGCTTTGCGTTCGCCAACCATCATGAATGTCATGCGCTGGCGGCGCTGTTCTACACCGACTGGAGCGAAGCGCTGCTCTATACCGCTGACGGCGTCGGCGACAACGTCAGCTACAGCATCCGCACCTTGAAAGATGGGCGGCTCGATTGTTTGTTCGGCGACGACCGCTGGCTGGTGCAGCGCGGGCCGCGGCGTTCCAGCCTTGCCTGGGCGTACGGATTCGCCACCGAAGCGTGCGGATTCAAGATGCTGCGCCACGAAGGCAAGCTCACCGGGCTCGCGGCCTACGGAGAGCCGACGCTGGCGCCAGCCATGGCCGGTTATTTCCGCCTCGATCCCGACGGCGTCATCGTCGCGGACTTCAAAGACGAGCAGGCCATCAAGCGGATGATCGACGATGTCTGCCGTGGCCATTCGCGCGAATGCATAGCGGCCTCGATCCAGAAGGCCACCGAGGATGTCACACTTGCGTCGGTGCAGCGTGCGCTCGAAAGGACCAAGACGTGCCGTCTAGGCCTCGCCGGGGGTCTGTTTTCCAACGTGCGGCTGAACCGGCTGCTGGCGGAAAGCTGTGCGATCGACGAGATTTTCATCTTTCCGGCCATGGGCGATGGCGGCTTGGCGGTCGGCGCCGGTCTTTGTTTCCTGCTTGGGCGCGACGGGCTCGCGACCTGGCTCAGCCATCGCCGTCGGCTCGACGATGTCTATCTCGGCCGCGATTATGACGGCGAGATCGATCGTCATCTGCAGGCCGCGGGCGCGCAGCGCCAAGCCGGCCCGCCGGCGCAGGTCGCGAGCGATCTGCTGGTCGCCGGCAAGGCCGGCGCGGCTTACATCGGCCGCATGGAATACGGCCCGCGCGCGCTCGGCGCCCGCAGCATTCTGGCGAGCCCGGTGGATTACGCGATCAACGGCGAACTCAACCGCCGGCTCGAGCGCTCCGAGTTCATGCCGTTCGCTCCCTTCGTGCTCGAGGAAGATGCCGAAAGAATCTTCGACATCACTTCGGTCAATCGCTATGCGGCGCGGTTCATGACCATTACCTGCGCGGTGCGGCCGGAATGGCACGCGCGCATCCCGGCCGTGATCCACGTCGACGGCACGGCGCGGCCGCAAATCGTGCGCGACCAGGACAACCCGCTCTATGCCGACATCTTGCGCCGTTTTCGTGCCGCTACGGGACTGCCGGTTCTGATCAACACGAGCTTCAACGTGCATGAGCAGCCGATCGTCAACCGGCCCCACGAATGCTGGCAGGCCCTCAAAGAAGGACGCATGGATTTCGTCGTCACGGAAAAGGCGGTTTATCTCCCCGGCGCCGCGGTCAAAGGGAGCACGAAGTCTGACGAAGCTGCCGCGCCTGCCGGGGTGCCGGCTCGTGCCGCTGCGCCGTCGTTGTAGTGCGCCGCCGTGTCAAACAGCGCGGCAAGCCGCTATAGTCGCGTTCTTAGGGCGGCAGACGAATAACCTATATGGCCACGACGATTCTTCTCCGCGCCAAAACGCTTGACCGCCAAGCCGTGCGTGAGCTCGCCGATTGGCTCGCGGTCGCGGTGGCCGTCTCGATCCCCTGGTCGACGACGGCGACCGGAATTCTGATCGCGCTTTGGCTGATCGCGGCTTTGCCGACCTTGGAACGCGGCGCCTTGCGGCGCGAGATTGAAAGTTTGGCCGGCGGCTTGCCGGTCCTGCTGTGGCTGCTCGCACTGCTCGGCATCTTCTGGGCCGACGTGAGCTGGAATGAGCGGTTCGGCGGCTTGGCGTCGTTTCACAAGCTTCTGGTCATTCCGGTGCTGCTGGCGCAATTCCACCGCTCCGCAAACGGCATGCGCGTGCTGGTCGGGTTCTTTGCATCGGTTGTCGCCTTGCTGCTGTTGTCCTGGCTGCTGGTGTGGTTTCCGGCGCTGCCGTGGCATAGCAGCTCGTTCGGGGTTCCGACCAAGGATTACATTCTCCAGAGCGAAGAGTTTTTGATCTGCGCGTTCGTGCTTCTGGGCATCGCGCTGGACCAGGCCCGCGACGGACGATGGCGCTCGGTCGCCGGACTTTTCGTGCTGGCCGTCGCTTTTCTCGCCAACATTGCGTTCGTCGCTACCGGCCGCAGCGCACTGCTCGTCGTGCCGGTTCTTGTCCTGCTGCTCGGCTACCGGCACTTTCGCTGGCGCGGATTGGTCGGGGCGGTGCTGGTGTTTGGTGTGCTCGGCGGGGCGGCAGCCCTTGAATCGTCTTATCTGCGCACCCGGCTCGCCACATCGGTCAGTGAATTGCGGGCCTGGGAGACGCACGACGCGGAAAACTCCACTGGCTTGCACCTGGAGTTTTTGAAAAAATCCGTGTCGTTCGTAAAGACGGCGCCGCTGATCGGCCACGGCACCGGCTCGATCGCCGAGCAGTTCCGCAATGCCGCCACGGGCGAATCCGGCACGGACAGCGTCGTCTCGGTCAATCCGCACAATCAAATTCTCGCGGTGTCGATTCAGCTCGGGCTCGTCGGTGCGGCCGTGCTGCTGGCAATGTGGGGCGCGCATCTGGCGCTGTTTCGCGGCGGCAGCCTGATCGCGTGGGTCGGTCTTGTCGTCGTGATGCAGAACGTCGTCTCGTGCCTGTTCAACTCGCACCTGTTCGATTTCACCCAAGGCTGGCTTTATGTGTTCGGCGTCGGGGTGACCGGCGGCATGGCGCTGCGCGAGCGGACCGGCAGCAAATGAACAAGCCGCGCCCACCGATCGCTTTGCCGCCCGACGCCCGCATTCTCGTCGTGGCGATGCGCCGGCTCGGCGACGTGCTGCTGACGACGCCGCTCATCCGCAGCGTCAAGCGCGCGTTTCCGGACGCGTCGGTCGAGGCTTTGGTGTTTGCCGGAACGGAAGGCATTTTGTCCGGCAATCCCGATCTCGCCGGCGTTCTCACGATTCCCGAGCGGGCGAGCGTCGGCGAGTCGTTTGCCCTGCTGCGCCGGCTCGCGCGCCGCTACGATCTCGCGCTCACGACGCAGACCGGCGACCGCCCGACGGCGCTCGCGGTCATCGCCGGACGGCAGAGCGCCGGGCCGTGCGATGCCGGCCGTGCCTCCGCCGCCATCAAGCGCATCGCGCTGAGCCGCTCCTATACGGCGGACCGCACGCAGCATCGCATCGTCGACCTGCTGCGGCTTGCCGACCTCATCGGCATCGCCGCCGCGCGCGACGTCGTGGTGCCGCAAGGCGACGTACGGTCCGACGTGCTGCCGAACCAGCCTTATGCCGTCGTGCACGCCGCGCCGAAGTTCATTTACAAGCGCTGGACCATCGACGGCTGGCGCCGCCTCGCCGCGGCATTGCGCGTGCGCGGTCTCGCCACCGCCGTGATCGGGGCCAAGGGCGACCGCGCCTATTTGGACGCAGTGTGGCGGGACGCCGACGTCACGCGCCTCGACGGCGAGCTCACTTGGCCGGAACTTTCAGCATTGATCGGCGGCGCCCGGATCTATGTCGGGCCGGACACCGCGGTGACGCATTTGGCCGCCGCCACCGGCACGCAGACGGTCGCACTTTATGGCCCGACCGACCCGCGCATCTGGGGACCGTGGCCGCGCAGCGGCCTTGACCGGCCGTGGGACGCAGCCGGGACCATTCAGCATCGCGACAATGTGTGGCTGGTGCAGAACCCGTTGCCGTGCCTGCCGTGCCAGCTGGAAGGCTGCGAGCGCCGGCTCGACAGCCGCAGCCAATGCCTCGACGAGCTTTCAGCCGCCCACGTGGTGACGGCGGTCGATCATGCGCTCGCCATACGCCGCGCGGCGTGAGCCGCTCATTTATTAGGCAATCGTTGACCGCAACGCGCTAGAAGCGGGAGCTGGAACGGGGCAACCACAGTCTCGCCATCAAACTCGGCCAATCATGCGGCCGTTTCCGCGGCCAAGACGTGGGCTGCGTTTTGTTGTTGTACGCGCGATCGGAGGCGGCGAGTTGCGACGGTCGGCGGCAGGCATGAATCTCAAACGATTGGTCGCCGCGGCGCTTCTGTCCGGCTCGGCGCTGGCGCTGGGCGCGTGCTCCAACACCGTTGCGGATATGTGGCCGCATTGGGCCGGCGGCGAGCCGGCCGGCCTGCCGCCGCGTCCGGGCCAGCCGGGTTATGAGGAATTCATCGCGCACGGCCAGCCGAACCAAAATGCAGCTGCGCCGCCCGCTGCCGCGCAGCCGGCGCCCGGCGGCACGACGGCGACGATTGCCGAGCAGAAATCCGCCGTGCAGCCGCCGAAGCCGCCCGCCTATGCGGAGCCGCGCCCTCAAGAAGCCGAGCCGATCGAGGCGGACGACCATCCGGGCAACGATACGGGCGTGGTGCGAGGCGGCCTTTATTAGGCCTGAGGCATCAGGCCACGCCGGCGCGCAACAGATCGTGGAAATTGATGATGCCGATCGGTTTGCCCGCATCGACGACGATCAGCGCCTGCTTCTTCAACGCATTGAGCAATTGCAGCGCCTCGCCGGCCAATTGATCGGGCCGCACCACCACCGGCGACGTCGTCATCACCGCGTCCACGTTCATCTGCAGCAGATCCGGACTCATGTGGCGGCGCAGATCGCCGTCGGTGATGATGCCGGCGAGCTTGCCGGCGGCATCGGTCACGGCGACGCAGCCAAAACCCTTGGCGGTCATCTCGACGATCGCCTCCGACATCAAGGCGCCGCGCCGGATCAGCGGCATGGCGGCGTCGGTGTGCATGAGGTCGCGGACGAATTTCAGCGCGGCGCCGAGTTTGCCGCGCGGATGCAGCACGCCGAAATCGAGCGCGGTAAAGCCGCGGCTTTCCAGGAGCGCGATGGCGAGCGCGTCGCCGAGCGCGAGCTGCATCAGCGACGATGTAGTCGGCGCCAGATTGTGCGGGCAGGCCTCGCGCGCCGCGGGCAGCGCCAGCACGACGTCGGCGGCTTTGCCGAGCGAGCTGTCGGCATTGACCGTCATGGCAATCAGCGCGATCTGAAACCGCCGCGAGTAGGCGATCAGGTCCTTCAGCTCCTCGGTCTCGCCCGACCACGACAGCACCAGCATGATGTCGTCCGACGTGATCATGCCGAGATCGCCGTGGCTCGCCTCGGCGGCATGGACGAAGAACGCCGGACTGCCGGTCGACGCGAGCGTCGCCGCGATCTTGCGGGCGATGTGGCCGGACTTGCCCATGCCGGTGACGATGATGCGGCCGCGCGCAGCGCCGATCTTTTCCACGGCGGCAATGAAGGATTGGCCGAGCGTGTCCGACATCGCCGCCGCCAGCGCCGCGATACCCTCGCGTTCCGCATCGAGTGTGCGCAACGCCGACGCGATGAACGCGCTCGCGTCCGCTTTCGCGGCCGTCGCGCGTTCAGGCGTGCTCATGGCGCGCTGTGATTCCAAAAAGCCGCTCCCCTGCGACGCGGCACGGCCGCGAATGCCAGCGTGAATCTTAGCCTATTGGCCCCAGGCCTTGAAAGCGTCGGCGAAGGCGCGCTCGCCGGGCGAGCCTTTTTCCATGGTCAGGATGGCGCGGCCGTTATTGTTGTAAACGATCAGAACGTCGAACCACGGCCGCTCCTTGAGCAGCTGCACATTGCGCTGCATCTCGGCGTCTGCGGCGTTGAGCCCGATCAGGAAAAAGCCGTTGGTCACTTTGACGGCAAGGCCGGCCAGCGGCATGCCGCGCACCTCCTCGCTGTCCTTCATCAGAATGCCCGGCACATTGGCGATGCCGCCGCCGGCAAAATCCGGCGGCAGATTGAACATGACCTCGATCGTGTGGCTGGCCGGCAGCGCCTTGTCGGTGTTGCGCCGAAGCGACCACGTCACCGTCATATGGCGCTCCGGTATCGACACGTCGGCGCGCACCACGAGTTCGGGCGCGAGGCCGGGGCCGGGCGAGACCGTCTCGGTGCGCCAGACCACTGATCCGGCAAACCGCTTGCCCTGCGGGTCGTTGGGGTCGGCCTCATAGAGCACGGCCCGTTGCGCCACCGCCGGACCGGCCTGACCATTCGGCGCAGCCCCCGGCGCCTGGCCTGGCGCCGCTTCCTGCGGCACCCGGCCGTCGAATTTGGGCTTGGTGTTGGTGGTGTCCTGCGCGGCGTTCTGGGCTGGCGGCCGCGACTTCATCTGGGTGACGAGCTGGTAGAGACCCGCAATGTTGGCGCGGAATTGGAACGCCGCTCCGGCCACGGCCGCGACGATCAACAGCAGGACCGCAATTCTGATCCAGCGGCCCCAAGAACGCGGCGGACGCGGCTCCTCGTAGGCGTCCTCCTCCACATGGGCCGGGCGCGGCCGCACGGCACGCGGCATCGGCCGCTCGTCCTCCGCGAAAGCGGGCTCGTCGGCGGCGCCGTATGCGGGTTCGAGGCCATGATGCTCGCCCGGCTCGTCGCCCGCAGGGTGATACGCGCCGTCATCGAAACGCGGTTCGACCGGCTCGGGCAGGGGCGGCGGCGCCGCCGCATCCAAATCCTCGGCCTGCGGGCCGCGTTGGCGGGAGACCGGGACGTAGGAATCGCGGGTGTCGCGGGCGGTCTGCGCCGCCTTGGCGCTCGCGGCGCCGAGGCCGTCCACCTCGCTCACCACGTTGCGGAAGCCTTTCAGGCCGGTCTGGGTCAGCGAGGAGGTGCGGGCTCCCAGAATGCGGGAGCGCGCGCTCGGTTTTGCCGCCGGCTGTGCGGCGGCTGCCGCCGCGGCGCTGTCCTCCTGCGGCGGCTGCGGCGTGGCTGCGGCTTCAGGCGCCGGCGCAGCGGTCACGGGCGCCGGCCGCGGCTCGGGGCGGGCTGTGCTTCGCGGCTCGGTCAGCGCCTTGCGGGCAGCCTCGGCTTCGACCTTGCGGATGGCTTCTTCGAGCGCGAGGCGCTCCTTGGTGATGTCGGATTCCGAAAGCGGTGGATCGACGCCGCGCAGTTGCGCGACCAGCGCGGCGCGCGCGCGCTCATACAGCGCCCGGCGCGCCTCGCCGGTGTTCTTGGCGAGCCCTTCCACGGCTCGTGCGATCAAGGGGTGGTAGTCGGTCATCAATTCAGTCATCAGCTCGGCTTACGCCGCGCTCCATTATAATGCATGGCGGATCAGGCTTCGAACGGATTACGCATCAGGATCGTGTCCTCGCGTTCCGGACTGGTGGACAAAAGCGCCGCCGAGCAGCCGATCAGCTCCTCGATGCGCCGCACGTATTTGATCGCCTGCGCCGGCAGGTCGGCCCACGAGCGCGCATTGGCGGTCCGCTCGCGCCAGCCGTCGATCGTCTCGTAAATCGGCTTCACCCGCGCCTGAACGTGCTCGCCGGCCGGCAGGTAGTCGATCTCGCGGCCGTCGAGCTCGTAGCCGACGCAGACCTTGATCTCGTCGAAGCCGTCGAGAATGTCGAGCTTGGTCAGCGCGAGGCCGTGAATGCCGCAGGTCCGCACCGTCTGCCGCACCAGCACGGCGTCGAACCAGCCGCAGCGCCGCGGCCGCCCGGTCACCACGCCGAATTCCTTGCCGCGTTCGCCCAGGGTGCGGCCGACGTCGTTCTTCTGCTCGGTGGGAAACGGGCCCTCACCGACCCGCGTGGTGTAGGCCTTGCAGATGCCGAGCACGTAGCCGATGGCGCCGGGGCCGAGGCCCGAGCCGGTCGCCGCTTGCGCCGCCACCGTATTGGACGAGGTGACGAACGGATAAGTTCCATGATCGACGTCGAGCAGGGCGCCCTGGGCGCCTTCGAACAGGATGCGCTTGCCCTCGCGGCGTTTCTGCTCGAGCAGCGACCACACCGAGTCCATGTAGGGCAGCACGGCCGGCGCCACGGCCTCGAGATATTTGCGCACTTCCCCGCCGTCGATCGGGTCCAGGTCGAGACCCTTGCGCAGCGCGTTGTGGTGCGTGAGCAGGCGGTCGATCTTGCGGTCGAGCGTCGCGCCGTCGGCCAGATCCATCAGGCGGATGGCGCGGCGTCCGACCTTGTCCTCGTAAGCCGGGCCGATGCCGCGCCGCGTCGTGCCGATCCGCAGCGCCGCGCTCGCCGATTCGCGGATGCCGTCGAGCTCGCGATGCAGCGGCAGGATCAGCGTGGCGTTTTCGGCGATGCGCAGGTTTTCCGGCGTGACGGCCACGTTCTGGGTTTTCAGATGGGCGATCTCGTCCAGCAAGGCCTGCGGATCGAGCACGACGCCGTTGCCGATCACCGACAGCTTGCCGGGCCGCACCACGCCCGATGGCAGCAGCGAAAGCTTGTAGGTCGTGCCGTTGATGACGAGCGTGTGGCCGGCATTGTGCCCGCCCTGAAAGCGGACGACGATGTCAGCCTGCTCGGACAACCAATCGACGATTTTGCCTTTGCCCTCGTCGCCCCACTGGGAGCCGACCACGACAACATTTGCCATGAGGAAGTGTCCCCAACAGCCCGCTCTGTACGCCCATGAGTCGGATCATGAATCGGATACCGGCAGCCGCCGACTGCCCGGATAATGGATGATACCGCCCGTGGCAAGGCGCGCGCGCCATCCGACGCGAGGGCATCAAGGCGTGGTTTAAAGGCAAATTTGCGCCCCTTCGGGGGCGATGCTGCCTGCTTGCGGGCCCGATCGGTGTCGTTATTGCCTCGGCGTAGCGCGGATTGTCGCAGTTTCGGTCGTCCACAACAGACATGCACCGGTCGCACTGGTCGGAAAGCGTCATCCGCGCTAGCTCCTGCCGGCGAAAGGACGGTCCGGGAACTTTGCAATGGCCTGGGTGCGCGAAGGTGACACGCGCCGCGTCGGCGGCTGGCTGTTCGACCAGCCGTATCTGCTGCTCGCGCTGACGTCGCTGTTCTGGGCCGGCAACACGATTCTGGGCCGCTTCATTGCCGGCCACGTGCCGCCGATTACGCTTGCGTTCATCCGCTGGAGCGGTGCCTGCCTGATCCTGCTGCCGTTCGCCGCGCCCCATCTGCGGCGCGACTGGCCGACGATTCGCCGCCATGCCGGCGTCATGGCGCTGCTCGCCTTCACCGGGTTCTCCGTCTACAACACGCTGTCCTATTACGGCCTGCAATACACCACCGCCATCAACGGCCTGCTGCTGCAATCGGTGGCGCCGCTGTTCGTGGCGATGTGGACGTTTGCGCTGTTCGGCGACCGGCTGACATGGCGGCAGGCCGGCGGCATCGGCGTGTCGCTTATCGGCGTTGTCGTCATCGTCTGCCACGGCAGACTCGCCGTGCTGCTCGCCATCGCGTTCAACCGCGGCGACGTGGCGTTTCTGATCGCGCTCGTCATCTACGGCTTCTACGCGGCAGCCTTAAGCCGGCGGCCGCCGATGCATCCGTTTTCGTTTCTGGCCGTCGGCATGGGCGGCGGCGCGGTGCTCATGATCCCCGCGGTGATCTGGGAGGTCGCCGTCGCCGGCCGCACCATGGTGTTCGATGCCGAAAGCGTCTTGAGCTTCGCTTTCATCTGCATCTTTCCATCGCTGCTCGGCTATCTGTTCCTCAACCGCGGCATCGAGCTCATCGGCGCCAACCGCGCCGCGCCGTTCATTCACCTGGTGCCGGTGTTCGGTTCGGTGCTTGCGATCGTGCTGCTCGGCGAGCGCTTCGAGCTGTTTCACGCCATCGGCTACGCGCTGGTGTTCGCCGGTATCACGGTGGCGACAAGGAAATAGTCGCCGCCCTCAGAACCGCAGCGGTCGCGCCTGCTGCACCTGCGGCAGCGCCCGGACTTTGGCCAACAAATCGGGCGGCAGTTCGCCGTCGATCTCGATGAGCGCGACGGCGCTGCCGCCGGGCGCCTCGCGGCCGACGTGGAAGGTGGCAATATTGATGCCGGCTTCGCCGAGGGTGGAGGAAAACTTGCCGATGAAGCCGGGCTTGTCGAGATTGGTGATGTAGATCATCGACGGCCCGAACTCGGCGTCCATGCGGATGCCTTTGATGTTGACGATGCGCGGGCGGCCGTCGGCAAACACCGTGCCCGATACGTGCCGGGACTGTCGGTCGGTCGTCACCGTGACGGTCATCAGGCTTTCGTAGTCGCCCTCGGCGTCGCGCCGGGTTTCCTCGACGACGATGCCGCGTTCCTTGGCGATCACCGGCGCGGACACGACGTTGACGTTCTGCAGCATCGGCCGCAGCAGGCCGGCGACGGCGGCCGATGTCAGCGCCCGCGTGTTCATTCCGGCGACCAGGCCCTCATAGGCGATCTGCACCTCTTTGATGCCGGTCTCGGTGAGTTGGCCGGCGAACGAGCCGAGCTTTTCGGCGAGCGACACGAACGGCTTGAGCTTCGGCGCCTCCTCGGCGCTGATCGAGGGGAAGTTCACGGCGTTGGAAATGGCGCCGCGCAGCAGATACTCGGACATCTGCTCGGCGACCTGCAGCGCGACGTTCTCCTGCGCTTCGAGCGTTGAGGCGCCGAGATGCGGCGTGCAAACGACATTCGGCAGGCTGAACAGCGGGCTCGACGTCGCCGGCTCGGTCGCGAACACGTCGATTGCGGCACCGGCGACATGGCCGGATTTGAGCGCCTCGCTCAGGGCCGCCTCGTCAACCAGCTCGCCGCGGGCGCAATTGATCAGCCGCACGCTTTTTTTCATCGCAGCGAGCGTCTGCGCATTGACGATATCGCGGGTGCGCTCGGTCAGCGGGGTGTGCAAGGTGATGAAGTCGGCACGCCGCCACAGCTCGTCGAGCTGGACCTTTTCCACGCCGAGGTCGACCGCGCGCTCGCCGGACAAGTACGGGTCGTAGGCGATCACCTTCATTTTCAGGCCGATGGCGCGGTCGGCGACGATCGAGCCGACATTGCCGCAGCCGATGATGCCGAGCGTCTTGCCGAAGATTTCCACGCCCAGGAATTTGTTCTTCTCCCACTTGCCGGCGCGGGTCGAGGCGTCGGCCTCAGGGATTTGCCGCGCCAGCGCCAGCATCAGCGTGATGGCGTGCTCGGCGGTGGTGATCGAGTTGCCGAATGGCGTGTTCATCACGATGATGCCGCGCGCCGTGGCGGCCGGGATATCGACGTTGTCGACGCCGATGCCGGCGCGGCCGATCACCTTCAGCCCCTTGGCCTGGTCGAGCAGCTTCGACGTCACCTTGGTGGCGGAGCGGATGGCCAGGCCATCGAAGCCGTCGATCGCGGCCGCGAGCTTTTCCTTGTCCTTGCCCAGGTTGGGCTGGAAATCCACTTCGACGCCGCGGTCCTTGAAAATCTGGACAGCGGCCGGCGACAGCGCGTCGGAGATCAGAACACGCGGAGCCATGGTAACCTCCTTCGGATCAGCGCACCCAGCGCAGCATGTGGGGAAACGGCGCCACGCCTTTGGCGGTGGCATGCCGCGGCTCGTAGGTCATGGCGTAAGAGTGCAGCAGCGGCACGCCGAAGTAGTTTCCGCTCGCAAAGGCCGCGATGATCGCGGCCGAGCCACCCTTGTAGCCCTCGGGGTGAAACACGATCGCCGGATCGAGATCGAGATAGCGCAGCGCCGCGTAGGACCACGCGATGCTCGCCATTTCGTCGCCGCCGTTCGGCGACAGTCGCGGCGCGCCGCGTTCGGCCGGATCGGCGACCGCGATGTGGCCGGCCTCGTGCAGAATGTCGCCCGGATGCGCAAGGCGCAGCTCATCCACCACGAGGGCGCCGTCGCGGATGTCGAGCCCGGGCAGAAAGGTGGCTTCCGGCAGTGCGGCGGTGTGCACCGGAAGACCGATGTCGCGCACGAATGCCGCCAGCCGCTCGGTGAGAGGATCGGCGAACATGGCGCTCAAGCCGGCTGCAGCAGCGTTTCCTTGGCTTTGGCGTAAGCCCAGTCGAGCCACGGCGTGAGCGCTTTGACGTCGCTCGTCTCGACCGTCGAGCCGCACCAGATGCGCAGGCCGGGTGGTGCGTCGCGATAGGCGTCGATGTCATAGGCGACGCCTTCGCGCTCCAGCGCCGCGGCAATGCCTTTGACGAAAGCCGCTTGCGCATCGGCGGCGAGCCGGGTCACGGCCGGATCGACGACTTTGAGGCATACCGAGGTGTTGGAGCGCAGCGCCGGGTCGGCGGCCAAAAAGTCGATCCATGGCGTCCGCGCGACCCAGTCGGCGATGACGCGCGCATTAGCGTCGGCACGCGCCTGCAAAGCTGGCAATCCGCCGCTCGCCTTCGCCCATTCCAGCGCGTCGAGATAGTCCTCGACGCACAACATCGACGGCGTGTTGATGGTCTCGCCGGCGAAAATGCCTTCGATCACCTTGCCGCCCTTGGTCAGGCGGAAGATTTTCGGGATCGGCCACGGCGGCGTGTAGCTCTCGAGCCGCGCCACGGCGCGCGGCGACAGAATGAGCATGCCATGCGCGGCTTCGCCGCCGAGCGCCTTTTGCCAGGAGAAGGTGATGACGTCGAGCTTGGCCCAGTCAAGCGGCTGAGCGAAGGCGGCCGACGTTGCGTCGCAAATCGCCAAGCCGGTGCGGTCGGCGGAAATCCAGTCGACGTTCGGCACGCGCACGCCCGACGTCGTGCCGTTCCAGGCGAACACCACGTCATGCGATGGATTGATGCCGGACAACTCGGGCAGTTCGCCGTAAGGCGCGCGCCGCACGGTCGCGTCTTTGAGCTTGAGTTCCTTGGCGACGTCGGTCACCCAACCTTCGCCGAACGATTCCCAGGCCAGCATGGTCACCGGCCGTGGGCCGAGCAGCGACCACAGCGCCATCTCGACGGCGCCGGTATCGGAAGCCGGCACGATGCCGATCCGGTAGGCGGCTGGAACTTGCAGAATCTCGCGCGTCAGATCGATGGCGCGCTTGAGCTTCGCTTTACCGGCTTTGGAGCGATGGGAACGGCCGAGGACGGCGCCGCTGAGGCCTTGCGGGGTCCAGCCGGGGCGCTTGGCGCAGGGGCCGGATGAAAAATGCAGCACAAACGGCCGCACGACAGGCGTGGTGCTCGTCATGATCTATCCTTCCAGATAGTCGCCCCTCGTTGGGGAGGGGTGTCCCACCGCCGGAAATAAGGGACCGGAAGGATGACGTCAAGATAAAACCGGCGCGCGGCGCCTTGGCGGCGCCGGCAACGTTCAGAATTTCAGGCCGAGGCCGAGTTTGGCATTCATCTGCGACGCGACGATGTGGGCGATCGGCGCGAATTGCACGTACTCGAACTCACCGCGCGCAAAGATATTTCGCGTGAACGCATAGTCCACGCCACCGCCGGCAGTAAGCCCGTACACGAACTCGTTGGTTTTCGTTGTGCTGTTCGGTACGGAATAATTGACGCAGCTCGGATGCGCGGCAGTGGCACAGGAAACAAACGACTGCGCCGGGCCGCATCCGGTCGGCGCACCGATGTTGGTCGGATCCTGCTGGCCGTACACGCAGGACGTCACCTGATAGTCGGCGCGACCCACCGCCAGGCCGACGAAGCCATACGGCAGCCAGTTGTTGACGATATAGCCGGCCCGCATGCGCAGCGAACCGACGTCCTTGGGCGTCAAGACGGCGCTGCCCGTCACGCTGACGGTGTATTGCAGCGAACCGGCGGTGACGATGCGATCGAGTATCGGCGTTTGGCTGGCACGCAGCGTCTCCGGCCCATGGGTGTAGTTGCCTTCGACGCCGATGATCAGGTCCTGGAACTGCATGTTGTAACCGACGAAGCCGCCGAAGCCGCTCCCGCTGGTGCTGGCGGAGCCGAGGGCCGGCCACGACGAGGGGTGGACAACGTCTTCCAGCTGCAATTCGGCGAGGCTGCTGGAGATGATCGGCTGGGTCCCCCCGGAAAAGTCGGCTGTGCTACTGCCGTAGCTGAACTGGCCGCCGGCGTAGATGCCGCTCCAGTTCGTGAAAAACGCGGGGCCGACCGGCTCGCTGCCGCGCAGGATGTCGAGGTCCGCCGCGAACGCCCGCGGTGCAAGATTGAGAACGAACAAAGCAACAATGACCCACCGCATGTGCCGGACTCCCATGTCGCGCACCGTCGAGCGGCCGCGAGTGGCGGCGATCATCAGGCATTAACCTTAATGGAGGGTTAGCCCGGCGCCGCGCCGGCGCGTGCGGCAGCGTCCCAAAAGCAAAACGGCGCGGTTGCCCGCGCCGTTGCGTCTCGTATCGGAGAAGGATCGGCGATCAGCCGCGGGTCGTCAGCGGCATCACCGCCGGCGCCGGCGTCGGCTGCAGCATCCAGCGCAGGCCGATGCGGAAGTCCTCCGAGGTGATGTCCTTCAGCTTGAAGAAGTCGCAGCTGTTGGCGGAGCCGGTATTCTGGCAGAAGATGTTGGCCGATTGCGGCGAACCCATATCGAGGTGGCGCCAGCTGAAGTCGACCTTGAACGTGTCGGAGACGTTGTAGGTCAGGCCGGCCTGCACGTTCCACGCCATATTCCAGCTCGCCGAATCCTGCTGCGTAAAGCCGAAGCCGATGGTCCCGGGCGGCAGCGGGCCGACGTCCGACACGCCGCTGATGCGATCGTAGGCGGCGCCGACGCCGGCGCCGATGAACGGCGTCAGGCACCACCAGGTGCCGAGATCGATATAGGCGTTGGCCATGAACACGGCGGCGGAGAAATTGCCGTTGAAGGTGTCGAAGCAGGTGCCCGTGACGCCGACAACCGTGCAGGTGTTGTGGTTGTAGCTGCCGATCGCCCTGAACTCCGCCTTGGTGCGGTATTCACCGGTCACATCGAAGCGCAGCCAGTTGTTGAGCACGTAGCCGGCGCCCAAGCCGAAGATCGCGGTGTCCTGGATGTCGGTCTGATCGATCCGCCAGTCCGCCGGCACGATACTGGCCGGGCCGAGCTCGAAGCTGTTGAAAGTCTGCACGCCGATGCCGACGTCACCGCGCAAATACCAGCCGCTCTGCTCCAGGACCTGGCCTGGAGGCTGATATTGCATGGGAGGCGGACCGAGATCGGCGGCGTACGCCGCCGTCGAGAGCATCGCTGCCGCAGCGGAGCCGATGAGAGTTTTGACGCTAACCATAGTTTGCCCTTTCCTCGAACACGGCCGGACGCGCGGCGGCAGGCCGTTGCTGCAAGTAGGGCGAAGATGGCAGTTAATCCTTAAATGGCCCTTAACCTTAACGCTTAACCCTAACTGTTCGTATCAACGACACGGCGGTATCTGTCGCGCCGGCGACTGCGCGAGCCGGCTCGTCAAACAAAGCCCGTTAAGAGTCCGCAAACGATTGTGACATGCGGGCCGGAGCGGCGCCCGCCGGCCGCCGCTCAATGCCCGTCGTCGTCGAGTTTGCCGATGTGGTGCTGGGCGTACAGCTCTAGTCCCAGCTTGGCGACCAGATCGAGCTGGGTCTCGAGGAAATCGATGTGGTCTTCCTCGTCGTGCATCAGCTTCTCGAACAAGTCGCGCGACACGTAGTCCCGCACCGCATGGCAATGCGTTGCCGCTTCCTCGTACAGCGCGCGCGCCGACATTTCGGAGGCGAGATCGCAGTCGAGCACCTCCTTGACGTTCTGGCCGATGTGCAGCGGATCGAGCACCTGCATGTTGGGAAAGCCGTCGAGGAAAATGATGCGCTCGACGAGCTTGTCGGCATGCTCCATCTCCTCGATGGACTCCTTGCGCCATTGCTTGGCGAGCGCCCGGTAGCCCCAATTGTCGAGGAGCCGGTAGTGCAGCCAGTACTGGTTGACCGCCGTAAGCTCGTGCCGCAGGCCTTTGTTGAGAAAATCGATGACGCCGGGCTCGCCTCGCATGGCTCTGTTCTCCTCGCTGACGCTCGATCCTAGCCGGAACGGGCGCGCCGAAATACCCGTTGTGGCCGCCTGACGAGCCGTCGTCTACCGGACAATTCCGCTTGAGCGGCCGTGCTGGTGCGCGCCAAAAGCGCTGCGGTTCTCAACCGTTACGGCAGCACGCCGGTTCCGCCGCCAGGGCTTCGTCCATGATGCGGCGAATCGTACGGGCGCAACGTCCGCACTGCGGGCTGCAGCCGAGGCAATGGTAGACTTGGCCGGTGGTGCGCGGCGCGCTTTCGCCAGCGGCCAAGGTGGCGCGCACGTCGTGGTCGGAGAGCACGTTGCAGGAACAGACGATCATTGCGGGTGTGGCAACGGCATTAGTTTGATCTGTAACTATCCCTAGCGCGACGGATTTTGCCGCGCAAAGAAAAAATGGCTTTTTTATAGAAGTTCTAATCGGCTGAACGGTCGGGCGTTCCTCACGGGAACGAATGGCCGGTACGACACGGCGGAGCCGTGCTATAGGCGTGCGGGGCCTCATGAGGGGACGAGGGAGCTGGGAATGCATCTGCGATCGCGAAGGGCGGAATCTATCTTGTGCGCCGCCGTGCTGGCTGTGCTTGTGAGCGGCGCGCCGGCTGCGGCGCAGCAAAGGCCGCAGCCCAACCTCAATCCGGAGGATCAGCTCGCGCCCTCGCAGATCGTGCAGCCAATGCCGGCGCCGGTGGCCGAGCCGGACGGGTCGTCCGCGGGCGGCGCCAAGAGTGCGCCGAACGGCCAGGCGCCCGCGAAGCATGGCGGTGCGAATCCGAGGTCCGGCGGTCCCGCCGCCAAGCCGGTCCGCGTCGGCGGCGGGCGCACGGTGGTCGAATGCAGCGGCCCGTTCGCCAAGGATTCCGGCATGCTGGCGCTCGCCATGGCGTACGATTCACGCAACATGATCTTTACCCACGAGACCGTGCAGGGCGCCGATGTCGGCGTCACGGTGCTGTTTCCCAAAGATCCGAAACGCCGCCTGGAAGTGTGGTGGTCGAATCCGAACCGCACCGGCACCTACCTGATCGATATCGCGGGTAAGTCGACCTGGACCGGGCCCGGCGGATTGCGGCTCGGGCTCACGCTCGAGCAACTCGAGAAGCTCAACAGGAAGCCGTTCAAAGTGAAGGGCTTCGACAAGGACGGCGTCGCCAGCGTCAGCGGTTGGGATGATGGCGCGCTCGCCAAGCTGCCGGGTGACTGCAAAGCCGGGGTGAACCTGCACGCCGCCGCCAAAGGCGGCGCCACCGACGCGCCGGAGAAGGACGAATACAGTTCGGACGATCCGGCGCTGCGCGCGCTCAAGCCGACCGTCGCCGAAATCCTGATCGGCTATTAGGTCGCAAGCACGCAGCGGCAGCGCGAGGCGTTCTGCCCGCCCTCGTAGCCGATCTTGAAGCTTCAGCGGCGCGATCTCGCCCCCGGCGACGCAATGCCGAGGCCGTTGACGTCAGTGTTCAGATTGCGCACGTCGCGCGCCATTTCCAGGCAGGTCAGCAGCTCGGTGTAGCTTGAATCGCCGCCCATGGTCGCTTCCTGGATGCAGGCGGTTTTGTCGGCCGCCGAAAAGCTCGACCATTGTTTGACCAGATCTTCGCGCACCTGCTGTTCGCTCTGCACGCAGTCGCGTTTTTCCTTGGGGATCTCGGGATCATGGAACGAGCTGCCGCCCTGTCGGGCGATGCCCTGACATACCGGTTCGATGTTGAGCGTCGGCACGTTGTCGGCGACCGGCGTCGCGAGCTGTGCGCCGAGCACGAGGAGCGATGGCAGCATCATGGCGGTGATCCCGATCCGTGGCTATTCGTAGCACGCCGCGGCGGCACAGACGAGACGGAAAGGCGGCGCTGCCGGCCGCTTCTATCTCACGGAAATTTCAGGGTTGATTTGCGCCGTTCGATCCGGCTATGGGAGACTCATCGGGTAAGGGACATCGCATGCTGCTTGCTCCGCTTTTCGGCACGGCACTGGTGGTCGCCGTGGCCACGGAACCGCTGACCGGCTCGGGCGACAGAACGCACCTGACGACCCGGGAAAAAATGGCGGCCACCGAGCCGTTGGTCCGCTCCGCGACGCGCTGCATCGTGCATGCGGTCACCGCCGACCCGCGCTACGGCAGCAGGCAGGCGGCGCTCGGCGATCTGATCGTCGCCTCGATGCCGTCCTGCGTGGCGCCGGTGCGGGCGATGATCGATGCGTACGACCGCTATTACGGCGACGGCACCGGCGAGGCGTTCTTCATGGGGCCGTATCTCGACGTGCTGCCGAAAGCGGTCGTCGAAAGCGCCAAGCAAGGCCAGTAAGGTTCGCTAACGCGGCGGCTCGATGACGTCGACCACGCGCATGCGGGTCGGATCGACGAGCACGACCTTGTCCTGCACGATCGTGTATTCGAAGAATTTGGCGCTCTGATTGCCGGCCACGGCGTCGTCGGGCAGCGCATAGAGCTCGAGCATGGGCGGCACCTCGGCGCCGACCGTGGCGGGAAAGCCGACTTTGGCGCTCTTGCTCTTGTCTTTGGTGGCGGCGGCGTAGATGGCGCGCCGTTGCGCCGGGGTGAGCGTGAGCTTCTGTTCGCCGCTGCCGTTGAGCGTGCTCGACGGTCCGCCGGCATCGACGCCTTGCGCTTCGGCCCATGGCGCGACCCATGGCGCGACCCATGGCGCGACCCATGGCGCAACCGCGCTGCAAATGAGCGCGAGACCTCCCAGCATGGCAGCGCGCGTGAGGAGTAGGGTCATCGCATTGCTCCCGTGCTGCAATGGCGGCGCGCGCTGCGCTTGTGCGCAACGCGCGCTCGTTTGTCGTCCGCGGCCGTCAGCGCGGCAGCGCCTGCACCGCAATGCCGGTCGCGTCGTCGATGACAAGAATGCGATCCCACTCGTAAACGTAGTGGTAGGTCGGCATGGGTGGGCCGATGGCGTCCGGCGGTACCGGGGCCCCGGGGCCAACAGCGGTCTCATCCACCACGTCCGCAACGGGTGCGACCACCGGTGCAGCGACCGCAGGCGCGGGCGCCGCCACGTCGTAGACCGGCTGCGGGTAGGCAGTGACGACCGGCGCGGGCGGGGCCGGCGCCACGACGTCGTAGACCGGCCGCGGATAGGGCGCCGGCGGCGGCGCGGCGATCGCATCATAGATCGGCCGCGGATACCGTGTTGCCACTGGGGCCGGAGCCGGGGCCACCGGCGCGACGTGTTGGCTCACCGTCCGCCGCGTGACCACGGCGTGCCGGCGAACAATGGGCCGCACTGTTCGCGTCACGGTGACAGTCCGCACGATCTCCACCGGCTGATTGACGATGTGCCGCGTCACGATCGTCTCCGCGTGGGCCGACGGCGCGACGGCCGCAAGCGCCAGTCCCACGGCGGTACAGGGGATTTGGATGCGCATGAAATACTCCCTATGCATTGTCCGGAACACGACCGAACGAACATCAAACAAACGCCGCTTGATGCCGGGCGTTCCTACGCTTGCGTCGGAGTATTTGCGATCGCGCGGCCGGTTCCGTTGCCGCGAAGTTGGCGCCGTCACGCCGTGCCGGCACCGTAACTGCGAGGGAGCGCCGGCCGCAGCAGTGCCGCCAACGGCAAGGTGCCGAGCGCGGCGGCGGCGACGAGCGTCAGCGCCGGCCAGACGCCGAGCGCATCGCCGATATGCCCGAACAGAACCGGCGCGATGGCGCCGGAGCCGATGGTGCCGGTGTAAAAAATACTGAGCGCCCGGGTCCGCCGATCGGCCGCGACCAGATCCGGCACCGAGCCGTACAGCACCGACGAGGTGCCGTTGAGCGCGACGCCGATCAGCGGCAGCAGCAGCAGCGCGGCCGGCAATGGCAGCGGCAGCAGCGCGACGATACCGGCGGCGGTGAGGCCTTCGGTGAGCCAGACCGTGGCGATCGCGCCGATACGCGCGCCGATGAAGGCGCAAGCGAGCTTGCCGGCGGCACCGCCGGCGAACACCAGGGTCAGGGCGAGCCCGACCTGCTGCAGGCTTGCACCCTTGGCGGTGAGCACGAACGGAAGAAACAACAAAAAGGCCATGCGGACGGCGCTGTCGAGAATGCCGATGGCGAGCAGCATGGCGAAGGCGGAAGACCGCGGCGGGCGACCGCTCGTCGCGTGCTCATCTTTTGCCGTCGCATCACCGCCGTAGCGCGGCGTGAACAAAAAGATGACGACCGCGAGCACGAGTCCGACGCCGCCCAGGATGCCGAGCGCCGGCCGCCACGGCAGCGCCAGCAGCAGCAGCGACAGCGTCGCCGGCACCGTCATCTTGCCGAGGTCGCCGGAGAAATTGTAGGTGCCGAGCGCGGTGAGCGAGCGCGGCCCGGCAAAGGCGCGGGCCACCAGCGCCGACGCGATCGGATGCTGCGTGCTGGCGCCGATACCGCCGATGACGAGGGCGCCGAGCAGCATGGCAAAGCCGGTGCTCAGGCCGGCAATGCAGTAGCCGAAGCCGGCCAGCGCGGTGCCGGCCGCCAGCACCGCGGCGGCGCCGAATCGCTCCGCAAGGAGCCCTGCGGGAATCTGCAGGCTCGCCATGGCGCCGGCGAACATGCTGCGCAACAGGCCGAGCGCCGCGTAGCTCAGGGCGAATTCGGCCTGCCACAGCGGCAGCATGATGTAGATTAGATCGGTGTAGCCGTCGTGCAGCGCGTGCGCGCCGCCCGCAACGGCGGCGGCTCGCTGTTCCTGCGGCGACAGTTTCGCGGCGCCCGCGGCAAAGCTCTGCCAATCGATCCAGCGCATGACCACCTGAACCTCGCGTCCGGTCTAGGATGCACCGGAAATGTCGTCAATCGCCGCGGTTTTTCCATCTCCTGCCGCAATTGACCCGGACTATGCCCAAGTGCACTCTGCCGCCGCGGCGAGAATCACTTTGTTATTTGCTGGGGGAAACAGCATGTTCGGGATCGGCGACCTGTTCCAGTGGGACCGGTTCGTAACGCCCACGGTCATCAAGGTCTTTTATTGGCTTGCCGTCGTTATTTGCATCCTGCTCGGCGTCGCCGGCGTCGTCAGCTCGCTCGACACCATGGCGTTCAATCCGTTCCTCGGCATGATCTTTCTGATCTCGAGCGTGCTCGGCACCTGCATGGGCATCGTCATCTCGCGCATCGGCGCCGAATTCGTGCTCATCGTCTTCCGCATCAACGAGCATCTCGGCGCCATCCGCAATCGCGGACAGATGTGAGGCGCGATTGCGAAGATCACGTAGCGGCTCGTCGTGGTGCGCCGTCGATCGCAATGGCAGCAAAAAGTTTCTTTCGAAACACACGACCGCCATTGCGATCGACGGCTTTCTCTGATCGTAGAAGCGTAGCGCGATCCAACCAAACGCAGTCGCTCCTGCCCGATTACGTCGCGAACCTGAAATGCATGACGTCGCCGTCCTGCACGACGTAGTCCTTGCCTTCGAGCCGCATCTTGCCGGCATCGCGGGCGCCGGCCTCGCCGCCGCCGGCGACGTAATCGGCGTAGGCGATGGTCTCGGCGCGAATGAAGCCGCGCTCGAAATCGGTATGGATGACGCCGGCGGCCTGCGGGGCTTTGGCGCCGCGCGTCACCGTCCAGGCGCGGCTCTCCTTCGGTCCGGCGGTAAAGAACGTGACCAGATCGAGGAGCGCATAGCCGGAGCGGATGAGCCGGTCGAGGCCGGCTTCGTCAAGGTCGATGGCGGCGAGATAGTCGGCGCGCTCGTCGCGGCTTAGCAATGCGATCTCCGCTTCGATCTTGGCCGAGATCGCAACCACGCCCGCGCCTTCGGCGGCGGCGCGTTGCTCGACCTTTTGCGAATAAGCGTTGCCGCGCGCGGCCGCGGCTTCATCGACGTTGCAGACGTAGAGCACCGGCAGAGCGGTCAACAAACCGAGCATGTGGAACGGCTTTTCCTCTTCGGGCTTGCGCTCGGTCAATCGCGCCGGCTTGCCGTCGCGCAATAATGCGAGTGCGCGATTGGCGAGCGCGAGCGTTTCCTTGGCGTCTTTGGCGTCCTTGTCGGCGCCGCGTGCTTTGCGTTCGAGGGCGTCGGTGCGCCGCTCCAGACTATCGAGATCGGCGAGCATCAGCTCGGTCTCGACGGTTTCGATATCGGCTGTCGGATCGACGCGGCCTTCAACGTGGGTCACCTCGCCGTCCTCGAAGCAGCGCACCACGTGGGCGATGGCATCGACCTCGCGGATATTGGCCAGGAACTGGTTGCCGAGGCCTTCGCCCTTGGACGCACCGCGAACCAGGCCGGCAATGTCGACGAAGCTCAGTCGCGTCGGCACGATCTCGGCCGACTTGGCCAGAGTCGCCAGCGTCGCCAACCGCGCATCCGGCACCGCGACTTCGCCGACGTTAGGCTCGATGGTGCAGAACGGATAATTCGCCGCCTGCGCCGCCGCGGTTTCGGTCAGCGCATTGAACAGCGTCGACTTGCCGACATTGGGCAGGCCGATGATACCGCATTTGAATCCCATGATGGCTCAGGTCGTGTTTTTGCTTGGCTTCGCGTTATTGCTTTGGTCGTTCTCACCGCCGTCCTTGGTGCCGTTCTTGGTGTCGTCCTTGGCCTCGCCAAATCCATTGGCCGCCATGGCCAGGTGCACCTTGTTCTGGAACGTGGCGTCGGCGCCGCGGGCAAGGAGTTCGACATTGTCGGCGATGATGCCGGTCAATGCCTCGACCCACGGGCGTTCGCTCTTGGCGAAATCGTTCAACACATAGGCGTGGACCAGATCCTTGTTGCCGGGATGACCGACGCCGATGCGCACGCGCCGATAATCGTTGCCGATATGCTCCGAGATGGAGCGAAGCCCGTTATGGCCGGCGATGCCGCCGCCGGTCTTCACCCGCAGCTTGGCGGCCGGCAAATCGATCTCGTCGTGGAACACGATCACGTCGCCGACCGCGAGCTTGTAGAAGTGCGCCGCCTCGGCGACGGCGCGGCCGGATTCGTTCATGAACGTCCCGGGCAGGAGCAGAAGCGTGCGCACGCCGCCGAGCGGGCCTTCGCAGGCGACGCCCTGAAAACGCCGGCGCCACGGTCCGATGCCGTGGCGCTTGGCGATCTCCTGAACAACCATGAAGCCGACATTGTGCCGGTTGCCGGCATAACGGGCCCCTGGATTGCCCAAGCCCACCAGGAGCAGCATCGGCGTGGTCCCGCGGGCGAGGCCCTCACTTCTTCTCTGGGGCGGCAGCGGGTGCCGCTCCCGCCGCAGGCGCGGCGCCCGGAGCCGCGGCCGGCGCAGCGCCCTCGGCCGGAGCGCCGGCGGCCGGCGTGGCCGCAGCCGCGGCCGCAGCGGCGGCAGCTTCCGCAGCCGCCTTCATCTCTTCCGCATAGCCCGACGGCGGCACCACCGTGACCAGGGTGATGTCCCGGCCGGACACCACGCGCACGCCTTCCGGCAGGGCGATGTCGCTCAGATGCTTCGAGTAATTGATTTCCAGCCCGCTCACGTCGACTTCGATGGCGCTCGGAATGGCGTCGGCGCGGCAGCGCACCTCGACCGTATGGGTGACGATGCTGACCGTGCCGCCGCGTTTGACGCCCGGCGACTGGTCGGCGTTCTTCACGTGCACCGGGATGTTGACGCGGATCGTGGCGCCTTCGCCGAGCCGCATGAAGTCCACGTGCAGCGGCCGTTCGCGGATCGGATCGAGCTGGAAATCGCGGGGAATGACGCGGTGCGTGGTGCCGTCGACTTCCACATCATGGATGGTGGTGAGGAAGTGACCGGCGAAGATGCGCTTGTGCAGGTCGGCGAAATCGACGGAGATCGGCAGCGGCGGCTTGCCGTCGCCGTAAATGATTCCGGGCACCCGGCCGGCCCGGCGCTCGGCCCGGGCGCCTCCCTTGCCGGCCTGCGGCCGCGCCGCGGCTTTGATCAGATTGACGGTCGCCATAGCGTGATCCTGTGCTAACCCTATCGATGCGAAGGGGAATTGCCGCGCCCCAGGCGGGGCAGAGCGGCGCTGGCGGGCTTATAGCGGTGCGCCCGCGGAAAAACAAGGAAAGAGGCGGTTTCGGCCGTCTTAGGCGGTGCCCGGCCCGACTGCCGGGTCGGTGGTCCTGGCGAGCGCTTGTTCGAGCGCCGCGACGCGGGCTTTGAGCGCCTCGTTCTCCTCGCGGGCGATGCGCGCCATGTCCTTGACCGCCTCGAAATCCTCGCGCCGCACCACGTCGAGCTCGCGCAGGATGCGCTCCGCCTGGTTGCGGAATAGCGTCTCGAATTCGCGCCGTACCCCTTGCGCCGTCCCGGCCGCGTCGTTCATGAGCCGCGCGACCTCATCGAAAAACCGATTTGTCGTCTGCACCATGGCCGCCTCCGAAAGCGCGCGTTCGCGCCCGGCTTGCTATACGGTCACACAATGGCGATGGTGCGCCGCCCTCGCAAGGGGCGGTTCCGCAAAGGGGCGGTCCGATCGGCGACGCGCTCGCGCCGGCCGCAGGGAAATCCACCCGATGTTTGTTTTACCGGTCCTGCCGTATCCGGCGATCAACCCGGTTTTGGTCCATCTCGGCCCGCTGGCGGTGCGCTGGTACGCGCTCGCCTACATCGTCGGCATTCTCGCCGGCTGGATTTACGCGCGCACGATCATCAGATCGGAGCGGCTGTGGGGCGGCACGGCGCCGCTCACCGCGCTCGATTTCGACGACTTCATCGTCTGGATCACGATCGGCATCGTGCTCGGCGGCCGCACCGGCTATGTGCTGTTCTACAATCTGCCGCTGTTCGCCGCCCATCCGCTGCAGATGTTTGCGCTGTGGAACGGCGGCATGTCGTTTCATGGCGGCGTGTTGGGCTGCATCGTCGCCATCGTGTTGTTCGCCTTGCATCGGCGCATTCCGATCTTGTCGCTTGGCGATGTGACCACCGCGGTGGCGCCGATTGGGCTGTTCCTCGGCCGCATCGCCAATTTCATCAACGGCGAATTATGGGGCCGGCCGACCGACGTGCCCTGGGCCATGGTGTTCCCGAACGGCGGGCCGGTGCCGCGCCATCCGAGCCAGCTTTACGAAGCCGCGCTCGAAGGCATCGTGCTGTTCGTCGTGCTCAATCTCCTGGTGCGGTTCGGCGCACTGAAGCGGCCGGGCATCGTCACCGGGGTCTTCGCGCTCGGCTATGGGGTGGCGCGCATCGTCTGCGAGTTCTTTCGCGAGCCCGACGCGCAACTCGGATTTCTCTGGGGCGGACTGACCATGGGAATGCTATTGTGCATTCCATTGATGCTGGCCGGCATCGCGATCCTCGCCTATGCGCTGACCACCGAGTCCAAGCCAAAACCAAAGCCAAATCCACAACCAACGAATGGCTGACGCTGTCTCACCGCTCGAAGCCGAAATCCGCCGGCTGATCGGCATCGCCGGGCCGCTGCCGATCGCCCAATACATGCGGCTGTGCCTGACCCATCCGGAATACGGCTACTACGTCACCCGCGATCCGTTCGGCGCCGGCGGCGATTTCGTCACCGCGCCCGAGATCAGCCAGATGTTCGGCGAGATCGTCGGGCTGTGGCTCGCTTCGGTCTGGCAGCAGCTCGGCGCGCCGGAAAACATCAGACTGATCGAGCTCGGACCCGGCCGCGGCACCATGCTGATCGATGCCTTGCGCGCCGCCAAGACGGTGCCCGGATTTCAAGCCGCCATCGTCCCGCATCTTGTCGAGATCAGCCCGGCCTTGCAGAAGCTGCAGCAGCAGCGCCTCGAGTCCCTGGGGCTGCCGATACTTTGGCACACCTCGCTGGAGGAGGTTCCTGCCGGCCCGTGTCTGATCGTCGCCAACGAGTTCGTCGATGCGTTGCCGATCCATCAGGCCGTCAAGCAAAGCGACGGCTGGCACGAGCGCGCCGTCGTCATCGGAGCGGATGGCGCGCTGGCGATCGGCACGATGCGCGATCCGCTGGCGCATTTCGACGCCACCCTGCCGCAGGGCCTGCGCCTGTCGCCGGAAGGTTCGATCTATGAATGGCGTCACGACGCTGTCAGTCTCGAGATCGGACGGCGCGTACGCAGCGATGGCGCGGCGTTGATCATCGATTACGGTCACGCCTGGTACGGCCTGGGCGAGACGCTGCAGGCGGTGTCGGGGCATACGTTCGCCGATCCGCTGCGTTCTCCCGGCGAGGTCGACCTCACCGCTCATGTCGATTTTCAAGCTTTTGCGCAAGCCGCCGAAAGCATCGGCGGCCGCAGCCACGGACCGATCGCGCAACGCGACTGGTTGCGGCGCCTCGGCATCGATCAGCGTGCCGCGGCGCTGCGGGCGCATGCGCCCTACGGCAAGAGCACCGAAATCGACTACGCGCTGTCGCGGCTGACGGCGAGCGGCGCGCGCGGCATGGGCGAGCTGTGCAAGGTTTTGGCCATCGCCGATCCCAGGCTCGATCAGCTTCCCGGGTTCGAGACGTCATGATGATGCTGCAGGCGGAGAGGCTCGCGCTTGCAGGCATCCGCCACGCCTTCTTTACCCGCGAGGGCGGCGTCTCGACCGGGCTCTACGCCAGCCTCAATGGCGGCATCGGTTCGGCCGACAGCGCCGCCGACGTCGCCGAGAACCGCGCCCGCATGGCGGCGGCGCTGGGTGTCGAACCGCGCTGCCTCATCACCGCCTATCAGATTCATTCGCCGCAGGTGATCGTCGCCGACGCGCCGTGGCCGGCCGAGGCGCGGCCGCGGGCGGACGGCATCGTCACGCGCGTCCCCGCGCTCGCCATCGGCGTCTCCACGGCCGATTGCGGTCCCGTTCTGTTTGCCGAGCCGCAGGCGCGCGTCATCGGCGCCGCCCATGCGGGCTGGCGGGGCGCGCTCACCGGCGTTGTCGAAGCGACGATCGCCGCCATGGAGCGGCTCGGGGCAACGCGCGAAAAAATCCGGGTTGCGCTGGGACCGATGATCCGTCAGGCCAACTATGAGGTCGGGGCCGATCTGATCGAACGCTTTGCCGCCGAGGATGGCGAGTCCGGTCCATTCTTCGCGCCCGCGACCCGTCCCGGGCACGCCCTGTTCGACCTGCCCGGCTACATCGCGGCGCGGCTGCGGCGCGCCGGCCTGACGCATGTCGAAGACCTCGATGCCTGCACCTACGCGGATGCGGCGCGGTTTTTCAGCTACCGCCGCGCCACCCATCGCGGCGAAGCCGATTATGGGCGCCACGTCAACGCCATTGCGCTCGCCGCCGAATAGCCGCGGCCAGACGCTAAACGGCTGGTAACCCAAGGAAAAAGCCGCGGGGACAAGCCCGGGATTCATATTGCCAGCCCGGCGGGCGGGCTGTATCAGACCCGCGTCATGCTTGATCGCGCGCGGGAGAACTCCATGGCCGGCACTCGGGAACGCCATGCCGGCAATAATGGAACGATGAAGCTCGTCGCCGGCAATTCCAACCCGGTCCTTGCGGCGGCGATCGGCGAGTATCTCGGCATCCCGCTGACCAAAGCGGTGGTCCGCCGCTTTGCCGACATGGAGATCTTTGTCGAGATTCAGGAAAACGTCCGCGGCGCCGACGTTTTCGTGATCCAGTCGACGTCGTTTCCGGCCAACGACCACCTGATGGAATTGCTGATCATCATCGACGCGTTGCGGCGCGCCTCGGCGCGGCGCATCACGGCGGTGATCCCGTATTACGGCTATGCCCGGCAGGATCGCAAGGTCGGGCCGCGCACGCCGATTTCGGCGAAGCTCGTCGCCAATCTCATCACCCACGCCGGCGTCGACCGGGTGCTCACGCTCGATCTGCACGCCGGCCAGATCCAGGGCTTCTTCGATATTCCGACCGACAATCTGTTCGCCGCGCCGGTGATGATGCGCGACATCAGAGAGCGCTTCGACCTCGGCAAGGTCATCGTCGTGTCGCCGGACGTCGGCGGCGTGGTGCGCGCCCGCGGTCTCGCCAAGCGCATCGATGCGCCGCTTGCCATCATCGACAAACGGCGCGAGCGGCCGGGCGAGTCCGAGGTGGCCAACGTCATCGGCCGCGTCGACGGCGGCATTTGCATCCTGGTCGACGACATCGTCGATTCCGGCGGCACGCTGATCAACGCCGCCGAGGCGCTCTTGGAAAAGGGCGCGAACTCGGTCTACGCCTACATCACCCACGGCGTGCTGTCCGCCAAGGCGGTGGAGCGCGTCGGCAAATCGCATCTGAAGGAACTCGTCATCACCGACTCCATCCAGCCCACCAAGGCGGTGACCGAAGCAAAGAATATCCGCGTGCTGTCGATCGCGACCCTGATCGGCGAAGCGATCAGCCGCACCGCCGCCGAGGAGTCGGTGTCGAGCCTGTTCGACTGATCCGTTTCTTGACTGTTATTCGTCCACAGCCGCTGCCGCCGTCCGAGGCGGCGGCAAGCGTGTAATCGCGCCGTAAACCCAGCTCCCGGAGTCTGCTGCGCCGCGCTTTGCGCGCCGCGGCGCGGCTTTCGGGCGCCGGCGCCCCCCGAGTCAACTTGTCGCAGGTTTGACTGTGGACGGAGTCACCGCCTGCATTGTGCCGTCCGGCCAAATCACTTCATGAAGCAAACAACGTTGCGCGTGGCGTGGCCGGCGTCGAGTTTGGCGGGCAGAATCCGAGCGACTATAGTCGGCGTGCCGGCTGATTCGCGGTGTCCGGTCAACCCACGGGCTGAACTTCTCCCTGCGTCAAATCGCAGCCCGGGGCTCGGCAAGGTCCAGTGGCGTGCGCATTTCCACCCGACGAAAGCCGTGGAGGCGACATGTCCATCATCGAACTCACGCGCGATGAAAAGGTGACCCCGCTCGACGTGGTCGAGCGCATGGCGGCCACCAATCAATGGCCGTTCGAGCGCGCCGGCGAGGACGAAATCGCGCTCAACGTGACCGGTCGCTGGGCCAATTATCAGGTCTCGTTCACCTGGATGCACGACATCGAAGCGCTGCATGTGGCGTGCGCTTTCGACATGAAGGTGCCGGAGCCGCGGCTTGCCGAGGTGCAATCGCTCGTCGCCTTGATCAACGAGCAAATGTGGATCGGACATTTCGATGTCTGGAACCAGAACGGCGTGGTGATGTTCCGCCACGCCCTGGTGCTGGCGGGCGGGGTCATGGCTTCCGACCGGCAATGCGAAGCCGTACTGGGCAGTGCGCTCGATTCCTGCGAGCGCTATTTTCCGGCCTTTCAGTTCGTCGTCTGGGCCGGGAAGTCGGCGCGCGAGGCCATGGAATCGGCCATGTTCGAGACGTCGGGCGAGGCCTAGGCGCTCCGTTCCCGCGCATCAATCGGCCTGCACGAGTTCTCGGCTTTTCACCGCATTTGTCACGGCGCAACGAAGGCGGCTAGCATTGCGCGCGCCTCCGCACCGACAGGGCCAAGGCCATGCGCGCAGCCAATGACGGTTCCCAAACAAGCGATCGAGACTTGCGCGATTTTTCCGGCACGCTCGTCTTGGTCGGCGCCGGCAAGATGGGCGCAGCGTTGCTCGAAGGCTGGCTGCGGCTCGGCCTTGCTCCCAACCGCGTGGCCGTGATCGAGCCGATGCCGTCGCCCGATATCGCGACGCTGGCGAAACGCGGCCTCTCGCTCAATCCGGATTTGCGCACGCTGCGCGATCCGGCGGTCGTCGTGCTGGCGGTCAAACCGCAGATCGCGGCGGAGGCCATCGCGCCGCTGCGCCCGATCGTCGGCGCGGCCACGCTCGTCATCTCGATCATGGCGGGACGCACGTTGCAGTTCCTCGCCACCGCGCTCGAGCGGGCAGGGGCGCAGGCGGGCGCGCTCGTGCGCGCCATGCCGAATACGCCCGCCGCCATCGGGCGCGGCATCACGGTCGCGGTGCCAATGCGCGCCAGCGGTGCGCAGCGCCAGCTTGCCGAAGCTCTGCTCTCCGCCACCGGCGCGGTCGAGTGGGTCGACGATGAAGCGTTGATGGACGCGGTGACGGCGGTGTCGGGCTCAGGCCCGGCTTATGTGTTCCTGCTCGCCGAGGCTTTGGCGCAGGCCGGCGTGGCGGCCGGACTGCCGGCGCCGCTGGCGCAGAAGCTCGCCCGCGAGACCGTCGCGGGTTCGGGAGAATTGCTGCACCGATCGCCGCTCGATGCCGCGGTGCTGCGCGAGAACGTGACCTCGCCGGGCGGCACGACCGCGGCGGCGCTCGAGGTCCTGATGGCGCAAACCGGCCTGAAAAGCCTCATGGAAAAGGCCGTGGCCGCTGCGACCGCACGCTCGCGCCAACTCGCCGGCTAAGGCTGGCGGCTTGGAAGCCCCGCGCCGCGCGCCTACATTGAGGTTTGCCGCTGCGCTTGCGCAGGTTCGGCAAAAGTTTCGCGCGTAGGAGTTGGTCATGGCCCGCAAAGCCGCCCGTCCCGCACGACCCGCCCGCAAGGCCGCCCCATCTTCGCCGAGCCCGACGCGCGCCGCGCCGTCAAGCGATCGCGATAAGATCATCGCCGCCTTGTTCGCGCTGCTTGCCGAAAAGCCGATCGAGCGGATCGGCCGGGCTGAGATCGCCGAGCGCGCCGGCGTGTCGCTCGCCGCGCTGCGCGGCATCTTCGGCTCGCCGCTTGCGATCATCGCGGCGCACACCAAAGACATCGATCGCGCTTTGCTCGCCGCCGACTTGAGCGACATGGCCGAGGAGCCGCCGCGCGAACGGCTGTTCGACGTGCTGATGCGCCGGCTCGAATTGTTGGCGGGCGACCGCGAAGCGATCCGTTCGTTGCTGCGCTCGGCGGGTCGCAATCCGCCGCTCGCTCTGGCGCTCAACGCGCTGGCGGCGCGCTCGCAGAAATGGATGCTGGCGGCGGCCGGCATCACCGCATCGGGCCCGCGCGGTGCGTTCCGCGCACAGGGTCTGGCGCTGCTCTACAGTTCGGTGCTGCGCACTTGGGTGCGCGACGACGATCCCGGGCTCGCCCGCACCATGGCGGCGCTCGACCGCGCGCTCGGCCGCGGTCAGCGCTTCGCCGGCATCCTCGACGATCTCTGCTTCATCCCCTCGCGGCTGTGCCGCCTGCGCTCACGCTGGCGCCGCCGCGGCGATGACGTCGAGGAATCGGTCGCGACCTGACGCAGGGTGTCAGGACTGAGCTGATTGAATTGGCTTCAGCGAAGGGCGTACCAGACGATCAATGCAAGGATAACGGCCGCCACGAACAATATTGCTATGGCAATAGGCTAGAACCGCGACATCGACTTTTTACTTTCGGCCTAAGACGATATCGGTCTTGGGGACTTGGTGGAGCCAGGGGGAGTCGAACCCCCGACCTCTTGAATGCCATTCAAGCGCTCTCCCAACTGAGCTATGGCCCCTTCTGGGATCAGGTATCAGTAATCAGGCATCAGGACTGAGAGATCGATCTTCCTGGTACCTGCCTCCTTGGTCCTGATATCAGCTTTCCTCCTCGTTCTCGATGTCGCCGCCGATGATGTCGGTGACGTCGGTGTCCTCTTCCTCCTGCTCCTCGATGAAGGCGGCATCGTCGAGGCTTTCGTCCATTTCCACCTCGTCCTCGACTTCGGCTTCGGCCGGTTCGCCGCTCTTCTTGCCGGCGCCGCCCTGGGCCTCGGCATCGGCTTCCTCGAGCGAGACGAATTCCGCCTCGGCGGGCTCGGGCGCCGCCACCTCTTCGGCCGGTGCGGCGCGCGGCACGGTGGTCACCTGCTCGGGCCGCGCACGCGAGACGGGCGGCGCCTCCACCGGCACGACTTTGCCCGTGTAGGGCGAGATCACCGGGTCCTTGTTGAGGTCGTAGAATTTGCGTCCGGTTTCCGGGCAGACGCGCTTGGTGCCAAGTTCTGCTTTGGCCATGATTTGCACCTAGATGCGGCGATGTCTCGATTTGAGGGCTTCACTTGGCTAGTCGCGGTGGCCCTGTCAATAGCCGAAATAATGTCGGTGAGACCGGAGATCGTGCTCCCCTCCGGGCTCCAACCTGCGGCCATGTTCTAGGCTTTCCGGCTCCGCGAACCCTGGCTGTTCGCCGATGGCGGGCCGCGTCGGGGCGTGGTACAGCGCCATTTTGCAGCACACCATGCAGAGCAGCCAACCTCATCCCCTGACGGCGCGGCGCAACGGACCGCTGCGCGGCCGCGCGCGGGTGCCGGGCGACAAGTCGATGTCGATCCGGGCGCTCATTCTCGGCGCGCTCACCGTCGGCGAGACCCGCATCACCGGCTTGCTGGAGGGCGAAGACGTGCTCAATACCGCGCAGGCGTTGCGGGATTTGGGCGGGACGCTGCAGCAATGCGGCGGCGGTGAATGGCAGGTCCGCGGCGTCGGCGTCGGCGGCTTTGCCGAACCGGCGGCGCCGCTCGATTTCGGCAATTCCGGCACCGGCTGCCGCCTGATGCTGGGCGCGGTCGCGGGCTGCCCGGTGACGGCGGCGTTCGACGGTGACGCCTCGTTGCGCACACGGCCGATGCGCCGCGTGCTCGATCCGCTCGAACGCATCGGCGCGCGCACGCTCGCGTCGGCCGACGGCCGGCTGCCGTTGACGCTCGCCGGAGCGCGCGATCCGATTCCGATCGTGTTCGAGCCGCCGGTCGCGTCGGCGCAGCTCAAATCGGCGGTGTTGCTGGCCGGCCTTTCTGCGCCGGGCGAAACCGTCGTCGTCGAGCGCGAGGCGACCCGCGACCACACCGAAAAAATGCTGAGCCATTTCGGCGCGGCGGTGCGGGTCGAGGAGCTCGGCGCAAATGGCCGCCGTATTACGCTGACCGGCCAACCGGAGTTGGCGCCGGCGCCGATCGTCGTGCCGGCCGATCCGTCCTCGGCGGCCTTTCCGCTGATTGCGGCGCTGCTGACGCCCGGCTCCGAGGTGATCCTGGAAGGCGTGATGCTCAATCCGCTGCGCACCGGGCTTCTGATCACGCTCGCCGAGATGGGCGCATCGATCGCGCACCTGGAACGGCGCACCGAGGGCGGCGAAGAGACCGCCGATATTCTGGTGCGCGCGTCCGGGCTGCGCGGCGTCGAGGTCCCGGCCGCGCGCGCGCCGTCCATGATCGACGAATATCTGGTCCTGGCGGTCGCCGCCGCGTTCGCCGAAGGCACCACCGTGATGCGCGGCCTCAAGGAGCTGCGGGTCAAGGAATCCGACCGCCTGGCCGCGACGGCCGCGCTCTTACGCGTGAACGGGGTCGAGGCGGAGATCGACGGCGACGATCTGATCGTGCAGGGCAGAGGCCGCGCACCGGGCGGCGGCCTCGTCACCACCCACATGGACCACCGCATCGCCATGGCGGCCCTGGTCATGGGCCTGGCGAGCGACCGGCCGGTGAAGATCGACGATGGTAGCTTTATTGCGACCAGTTTTCCGGGATTTGTCGAGCTGATGAGGTCGGTCGGGGCGGAGCTGGCACGATGAAGGTTACTCGGCGCACAAAAGCGATGCGCGGCTTAAACGTTGTCGTCCTACGAGTGCGTAACCCGGAGGGGCGCTCTATCGAGAAGTTCATTATTGACTCCAATAGTCCTACTCTCGATGCCGACTTAACATTTGTTTTCCAGAGAAATGTCGCCAGGGCACGTCGGGAAAACAAGGGTCTGTTTGGTTCGCCGGATGGCTTCCCAAAGCGCGACGGCAAAGTGCGCAAATGATCATCGCCATCGACGGCCCGGCCGCGTCCGGCAAAGGCACGCTGGCGCGCCGGGTCGCCTCGCATTACGGCCTGCATCACCTGGATACGGGACTGCTCTATCGGGCCGTCGCCAAGGCGGTGCTCGATGCCGGCCATGCGCCCGACGATGCGGCCCACGCCACGGCCGCGGCTGCCGCGCTCGATCCGGAAAAATTCGACGAAAATGCATTGAAGGCACAGGCCGTGACCGCGGCCTCGTCGGTCGTGGCGGCCATACCGCAGGTGCGCGCGGCACTCCTGAACTATCAGCGCACTTTCGCGGCACGGCAGCCGGGCGCGGTGCTGGACGGCCGCGATGTCGGGACCGTTATCGCGCCGGCGGCCGACGTAAAGCTCTACGTCACCGCCACCCCGCAGGTGCGTGCCGCGCGTCGTGTCGCCGAGCTGAAGGCCCGCGGCGTGGAGGCCGACGGGCAGGAGGTCCTGGCCGACCTTTTGCGGCGCGACGAGCGGGATTCGCAGCGCCAGACGGCCCCCCTCAAGCCCGCCGCCGATGCACACTTGCTCGATACCACCCATTTGGATATAGACGCAGCGTTCCGGGCTGCCGTCGCCATCATCGAGGCCGTCCGAACGGGCCGAAAGCGGGATTAAGACGCTTTCGTCATTGGAGGTAAGCCCGTTCGCCGTTTCGTAGCGATGCACCGGACGCCGCAACGTCGTCCTGAACGTTTGGTATTGGCCCCACCGCCGGTCCGCCCGGCGGCTGCCGCGCGTTCGGGATCGCATCCATCAATGGGGGCTCGGAGTATTCATGGCTCAAACTGCCGCTGAAAGCGCTCTCGCCGCGCCGTCGCGCGAGGACTTCGCCAAGCTGATCGATGAATCGTTCGGTGACGGCCACCTGCAGGAAGGCGCCGTCGTCAAGGGCACCGTGGTTGGCATCGAAAAGGACGTCGCCGTCATCGATGTGGGATTGAAGACCGAAGGCCGCGTCGCGATACGCGAATTCACCGGTCCCGGCCGCAACAACGAAATCAAGATCGGCGATACCGTCGAAGTCTATCTGGAGCGCATCGAGAATGCGCTCGGCGAGGCGGTGCTGTCGCGCGACAAGGCGCGCCGCG
>Ga0070741_10000490_pt1 | contig 143818 bp, 129 predicted proteins | sample Coa_R1_4_FD_66440 | JGI IMG/M metagenome (GOLD analysis project Ga0070741, IMG submission 66440) | Surface soil microbial communities from Centralia Pennsylvania, which are recovering from an underground coalmine fire - Coalmine... | ecosystem: Environmental > Terrestrial > Soil >... | reverse complement strand
CTTGCCGTGGACGACCTCGTCGTGCGAGAACGGCAGGATGAAGTTCTCGGTGTAGGCGTAGAGCATCGAGAACGTCAGCTTGCCGTGGTGCCAGCGGCGATGCACCGGGTCCTGCTCGATGTACTCGAGCACGTCGTGCATCCACCCCATGTTCCACTTGTAGGTGAAGCCAAGGCCGCCGAGATACACCGGCTTGCTGACGCCGCCGAACGCCGTCGACTCCTCCGCGGCGGTGAGCGATCCCGGCTGCTCCGCGTGCGTCAGCGTGTTCAGTTCGCGCAGGAAGGTGATCGCGTCGAGGTTCTCGCGTCCGCCGAACTTGTTCGGGATCCACTCCCCTTCGCGCCGCGAGTAATCGAGATACAGCATCGACGCGACCGCGTCGACGCGCAGGCCGTCGACGTGGTACTCGTCGAGCCAGAACAGCGCGTTCGACAGCAGGAAGTTCCGCACCTCGTTGCGGCCGTAGTTGAAGATGAGCGTGCCCCAGTCCTGATGCTCGCCCTGCCGCGGGTCCTGATGCTCGTAGAGCGCGGTGCCGTCGAAGCGCGCGAGGCCGAATTCGTCTTTCGGAAAGTGACCGGGCACCCAGTCGAGGATCACGCCCAGCCCAGCCTGGTGGCATTCGTCGACGAAGTACTTGAAGTCCTCGGGCGCGCCGAAGCGGCTCGTCGGCGCGTAGAAGCCGAGCACCTGATAGCCCCACGATCCCGAGAACGGATGCTCCATCACCGGCAGCAGCTCGAGATGCGTGAAGCCCAGATCCTTGACGTACGGCACGAGGCGATGCGCGAGCTCGCGGTAGGTGAGGAACCGGTTGCCTTCCTCCGGCACACGCGCCCACGATCCGAGGTGGGCTTCGTAGATCGTCATCGCCCGCTCGAACCAGCGATGCCGATCGGCGCGGCCGATCATCCACGCCTCGTCGCGCCACGCGTAGCCCGAGATGTCGCGCACGATCGCCGCCGACTGCGGCGGCACTTCGAACGCGACGCCGTACGGATCCGTTTTCTTCAGGATGTTCCCGCCGCGCGCGCGGATCTCGAACTTGTACTTCTGTCCGTCCGGCAGATCGGGGACGAACAGCTCCCAGACGCCGGAGTTGACGAGCAGCCGCATCGGGTGGACGCGGCCGTCCCACGCGTTGAAGTCGCCGATGACGCTGACGCGTTCGGCGTTCGGCGCCCACACGGCGAAATGGACGCCCACCGTGGAGCCGACGCGGATGCGATGCGCGCCGAGCTTCTCGTACGCGCGCCGCTGCGTCCCTTCGCCAAATAGATGCAGATCGAAATCGGAGAGGACGCGGCCGTACCGATACGGGTCGTCGATCTCGGCCACGACGTCGCCGGGGTACGTCAGGCGCAGCCGATAGTCGGGAAGCTCGTCGCCCACCTCGGGCAGCCGCGCCTCGAAGAGCCCGGCGGGATCGCAGCGCGTCATCGCGCGCAGCTCGCCGGTCGCGCGCACCCGCAGATCCATCGCCCGCGCCGACGGCTGCAGCGCGCGGACGACGAGGTCGCGCCCGTCGCGATGCGGTCCGAGCACCGCGAAGGGATCGGAATTGCGCGCCTCGACCAGCGCGCGAACAGCCGGGTCGATGGCCGAGGCCGTGGGGGTCATGGTTGAGACCGTAGCAAGCGCGCTGCCTCTTCGTCCTGCCCTGAGCGGTGGGGCGTGAACGTCACTTCTCGATCGTGGCCGTCTTCACGTAATCGAGCTTCGGGAAATCCTTCTTCAGGTACGTGTTGCCTTCCATGCGGATGCGCCCCTGGTCCGGTCCGCGGCCGCGCGGCGCGCCTTCGCCGTACCCGCTGTAGAGCTTATCGACGGTATCCATGCCCGACGTGACCTCACCGAACGGCGCGAAGCCTTGCCGGTCCAGGCTGGCGTTGTTCCCGAAGTTGATGAAGAACTGTGTCGTCCGCGAGTTCGGCCCCGCGGTGGCGAAGGTCACAAAACCGCGCTTGTTGCTTTCCTTGACCGGGTCGTCCTGGAGGCGCGCCTTGTCCCACGCACCCTGGATCTCCGGATTGCCGTTCATCCCCACCTGCGCCATGAAGCCGTCGAGGACGCGAAAGAACCGCACGTCGTCGTAGAAGCCGTTCTTGACGAGATTGTAGAAGCGGTCGGCGCCGCGCGGCGCCCAGTCGCGGTGCACGGTGATGACAAACGGGCCCTTGCTCGTATCGAACTTCACCTTGTAGGTGGCCGGCGCCTTCTCGTTGAGCGACGCCGGATCGCTCAGCTTGCCCTGCGCGCCGAGCACGACGGGCAGCGCCGCCGCGCACACCGCAATCAACACACGTTTCATAGTCACGTCTCCTAAATATAGAGCGTCCCTTCGCCGGCGAGCACCGCTTCGCCGCCGACGCGGACGCTCGAAATCTCTCCGCCGCTCGTGCCGATTGCGATGTGCACGTGGCTCGGCCGCCCCATCTTCACGCCCTGCAGGCTGAGGATCGCGTCCGCTTTCTCCGGCGGCACGATCTGGTGCCGGACGAGATAACAGCCGAGCGGACCGCTCGCGCTGCCGGTCGCCGGATCCTCCGAAACGCCGAGATCGGGGGCGAACATCCGGCTGTAGACGGTCGCGCGGTCGTGCCCCGGCTCGGCCGAGAAGATGAACACGCCGTGCGCGCTCGCACCGGCTTCCTCGAGCAGCGCCTCGAGCGCCGGCGCGTCGAGCCGCGCGTTGTCGACGGCGCGGCGCGCGGTCAGCGGCACGAAGAGGAACGGCACACCGCACGAGACGATCTGCACGGGCCGTCCCGTGCCGGTGATCGCCGCCGCCGAGATCGACAACGCGCGCGCCACCGCCTCGCGATCCGCAATCGTATCGCCAAACGTCGGCGCGCTCTGCGTCATCCAGGCGAAGCCGAGGTCGTCGTCATGCCACGTCAGCGCGACCGGCGTCGGCCCGATCGTCAGGCCGAGGACGATCCGGTCGCGGCCGCGATCGATCGCGCCGGTGCGCGCGAGCGCGAACGTCGTGCCGATCGTCGGATGGCCGGCCATCGGCAGCTCCTCGGCCGGCGTGAAGATCCGCACGCGCGCGTCGGTCCCCGGCGTCTCCGCCGGCAGCACGAACGTCGTCTCGGAGAAGTTCATCTCCTTGGCCACGGCCTGCATCGTCTCGGGCGCCAGGCCCCGCGCGTCGAGGAAGACGGCGAGCTGATTGCCGCCGAAGAGATGGTCGGTGAAGACGTCGTACTGCAGGTACCGGTATGATCGCGCCATGGTGCTAGCGCATTTTACGACGAGCGAAGGCAAGTTCACGGCGCGGCTGTTCGACGCGGAGACGCCGAATACGGTCGCGAACTTCACGGGGCTGGCGGAAGGCACGAAAGAATGGACCGATCCGCGCACTGGTAAGAAGGTGAAGCAGCCGTACTACGACGGGACGGTCTTCCACCGCGTGATCGACGGGTTCATGATTCAGGGCGGCGATCCGCTGGGCCAGGGCACCGGCGGCCCCGGCTACACGTTCGCCGACGAATTCCATCCGAAACTTCGCCATGCGAAGGCGGGCATCCTGTCGATGGCGAATCGCGGGCCGAACACCAACGGCGGCCAGTTCTTCATCACGCTGACCGAAACGCCGTGGCTCGACAACAAGCACAGCGTCTTCGGCGAGATCACCGAAGGCATGGACGTGGTCAAGAAGATCGGCAGCACGCAGACGTCGAAGCCCGGCGATCGCCCGGTGAAACCCATCACCATCGAGTCGCTGACTATCGAGAGACGGTGACGAGGTGGTCAGGCGCCGTGGCGACGCAGGAACGCGGCGGCCTCGCGTAGATTTTTTTCCTGCGCGAGCGACAGCGGCGTCTGGCCCTGCGTGTTGGCCACGGTGACGTCGGCGCCCTGCGCGATGAGCGTCTTCATCGCGTCGAGGTTGTTGTTCGACGCGGCCAGGTGCAGTGGACGCCACCCGGCGGCGTCGGCCGCGTTCACGTCGCTGCCGGCGCCGATCAGCAGTCCCGCCACGAACTTGCGGTTGCCGGCGAGCGCGGCGTGCAGCGCGGTGTTGCCGGTCGAGTTCTTCGAAATCGCCGCGACGTCGGCGTCGTGCGCGAGCAGCAGCTCGACGATCCGCGGGTGACCGAAAAACGCCGCCAGATGCAGCGGCGTCCACCCGTCCGCGCTGTAGCCGTTCACCGGCGCGCCGTTCGCCACGAGACGCTCCACCCGCTCCACCTCGCCCGCCGCCGCCGCGTCGAAGATCGTCATCTCCGCGCCGCGCGCGACGAGCAGGTTGACGATGTCGGTGTGGCCGCGATACACGGCCGTGAGGATCGCGCTCTCGCCCGTCGCGCTCCGCGACGCGACGAGCTGCGGCTCGGCGGACACGAGCGCCTTCACGCGCTCGAAGTCGCCCGTCTTGATGGCGTCGATGAACCCCGCGGCGTCCGTCATGCCCGGATTTTACCGTGCAATCCCGTTCGTGCCCGAGCGGCCGGACGGTGGCACAATCGGGTCATGAAGCGCAGTCTTCTCGTCGCCGTCGCCATCGCCGTGCCCGTCCTCGTGTCGGCGCAAAGCGACCGGATTCCGATCCGCGTCGCGCCGACACCGAACCAGACGGCGCATGGCACGATGGTCTTCGACATGGCGTTCAACCTCACGATCGACGGCGCACCGCCGAACGTGCCCGCGCCGCCCGGACCGATGGCCCTGGCGATGAAAATGACGATGGCCCATTCGCTGGCGGTCGGCGCGCGCGATGACGACGGCAACGTCAGCGCGCACCTGACCATCGACGACGCCACCTACACCGTGTCGATGAACGGCACGACGATGCCGGCGCCGAACCCGTCCGCGGCATGGAAGAGCATCGACGCGACGTTCGTGTTCGACGCGAACGGCACCGTCTCGAGCATGTCGACGCCGTCGGACTCGCCCGTGCCGGCGCCCGTCAGGCAGGCCATCGAATCGATGATGCAGTCGCTGCCCGTCGGCACGCTCTCCGTCGGCGAATCGATGACGGTCCCGCTGACGTTGAATATCCCGTTGCCGATGGTGGCCGGCGGCCTCGGCACCACGGGACGGACCACGATGACGTTGGCGTCGGTCTCCAACGAGGGCGGCCAGCGCATCGCGCACTACACGTCCGAGTCGTCGGGGCGCTTCTCGGGCGACGGCGCGTCACCGCTCGGCGGCGGCGCCGGCGCGGCGGCCACCGTCGACATGCAGTTCACGATGTCGGGCACCACCGACGTGAATCTCGATCGCGGCCTCATACAGGCTGGCGACCAGCACGGCACGATCGAGGCCGACTTTCACAGCAGCGGAAACGCGGCCATGCGGATCCACGTCGCGGGACCGATCACGATCCAGCAGCGGACGACGTTCTAATACGCCCAATACGGCGCGGTACCGCCCGGCGCCGACTGTCCGTCGATCGCGATGAACACGTTGCGGCCGAAAAAGAACGGCAGCCCCCAATCGAAGCTGCCCGGGTTCGGCCCGCCGAGTTCGGCGAACGCCGTGAAGCGGCCGTCCAACTGATCGGCGTTCCCGATGTTGAACGTCACCGTCGCGGTGACGCCGTTGCCGCCGCGCGTGGTCGCCGTCAGCGTCTGCGTGCGCGCCGGACAGTAGAAGTCGGCCGCGTCCGGGCACACGGGGAGGCCCGTCGTCGCCGTGTCGAGGAAGAAGAGGCCGTTCGATCCCGAGTCGATGAACGACTGCGTGTACGACTGATTGTTGTAGATCGTCGTGAAGTTGCCGGCGCCGTCGGTCGTCTGCACTTTCGCGGATCCGAGCGCGTTGTTCGACTGCGTGCCGATGCCGAAGAGCAGCGTCCCCGACACCGTCGCCGCGCCGCCCGCGGCCACCGACGGCAGCTGGATCACGACGCCGTTGTTGTCGGACGAGAACAGCCACACGGGATTCTGCAGTTGCTGCGTGTTCGCCACCGACGCGACCGTGCAGCCCGACGAGGGACAGCCGAAATAGAACGCCGGATTCGACGAACCGACCGCGGCGCACGACGACCCGCAATCCTCGCGGAAGTTGCCGATACCGAGTATGCCGTTCGCGCCGAGATCGGCGAGCGTGTCTTCGGAGACGCCGGTGCTCGTGCATGCCTGCGGGATGCTCGGAAACTGGCTCTCGCCGATCACCTGAATCGGAATCGCGCTCGCCGTCTCGCCCGCCATCTTCACGTCGGCCGTCTGCACCGGTCCCCACGTGAACCCGTCCTCGAACTGCGCGCACTCGACGAGCGGCGCGCCGCTCGACGCCGTGCGCTGCGGCAGCGACAGCGTGAGCGCGCTGTTCAGGATGCGCAACCCCTCGGATCCGCTGTCGACGAGGATGCCGCCGATCGTCTGACACGTCGACGTCCCCGGCACGCACACGACGACGCTCGTAAACAGGCCGTTGAAATAATCGCCGTGCGGCCCGGCGTTGACGACGACCGAGAGCGTATTCTGCGTTGCCGACGCACCGGACGTGGAGCCCGACGAGCCGCACTGCGGCGACACCTGGGCGACGAGCAGCGCGGCGAACAGCAACAGGCGCGGCGTCATCGCGTTACCGCACCGCCGACGGATCGACCGTCGGCGGCATCAGATGCTTCACATAGGCGCGGCCGGTGAACGAGCGCATGTGGCCGCTGACCTGCACCACGAGATCGCCGGTGTCGATCGCGATCGGTCCGCGCGCGCGGCGCGTGCGGCGCGCCTCCTGAACGGCCTGTTGATACGCCGTGAAATAGGTCCCGAGCACCTGCTGGAGGTCGGGCATCGCGGGACCGCTCCACGCGACGCCGAACACGTCACCCGACGAGGACACGTACTCGCGGACGCTGATACCTGCGGCGGACTGGATTTCGTGCAGCGTGTAGGACTGGGCCGACTGGATTCGCAGCAACGCTCCTTGCATTTTGACGCGATCCGCGTCGACAGAGGAGGCCGTGCCGCCCAGGGCGGCGAGCAGGAGTAGCAGGCGCATATGGTGGCATCCGCAAGGTCGGTGCCATATTATCGCCACCTTATGCTGCACCGCCTGATCGCCGCGCTCCTGCTCCTGCAGGCCGCCGCGCCTGCCGATCGCGCCGCCCATCACGAATTCGTCATCAAGAACTTCAGGACCGAAAGCGGCGTCACGCTGCCCGACGCGCACATCGTCTACGGCACGTACGGCCGCTTGAACGCCGCGCGCGACAACGTCGTCCTGCTGCCGTCGCATTACATGGCGAATCACCATGGGTACGACTGGCTGGTCGGCGCGGCGCCGGATCGCGCGCTCGATCCCGACGAGCTCTTCCTGGTGATGACCGAGATGTTTGGCAACGGCCACTCGTCCTCGCCGAGCAACACGCCCGAACCGTTCCACGGTCCGCGTTTTCCGGTGACGACGATCCGCGACAACGTCGAGGCGGTGCATCGGCTGCTCGTCGACGAGCTGCACGTGACGCACGTGAAAGCCGTGGTCGGCTTCTCGATGGGCGCCGAGCAGGCGTTCCAGTGGGCCGTCAGCTATCCCGCGTTCGCCGATCGCATCGTAGCGACGAGCGGCACCGCGAAGGCGTGGCCGCACGGCATCGTCCGGCTCGAAGGGCAGATCGCGGCGCTGACCGCGGATGCCGCGTTCAACGGCGGCGACTACACGGCGCCGCCGCGCAAGGGGATCGAGGCGTTCGGCATGGTGTGGCTCGGCTGGCTCTACTCGCAGGAGTGGTGGCGGCAGGAGCTGTGGAAGACCAACGCGCCGGGACGAACGCTCGAGGAGGAGATCGAGAATCGCCGCCGGACGTTCTTCGCCAACAACGATGCGAACGATCTCATCCTGCAGGCGCGGACGTGGCAGCGTCACGACGTCGGACGGACGCCTGGCTTCGACGGCGACGTCACGCGCGCGCTGCAGTCGATCCGCGTGCCGGTGCTCTACATGCCGTCGGCGACCGACCTCTATTTCCCGCTGACCGACGCGAAGTACGAGGCCCAGTTCATTCGCGGCGTGTCGCTCGTGCCGATTCCGTCGCTGTGGGGCCACCCGGCCGGGGCCGGCGCGAGCCCGGCGGATCGGGAGTTCCTGAACAAGAACATCGCGTCGTTTCTCCAGTTGACATCCGCCCGCCAACCTTAGACAGTGATGCGTATGCGCAACGCTCTCATCGCGGTGCTCGGCGTCTCGGCGGTTGCGTCGCTCGCGGCGCAGCAGGCCAAACCGGCGAAACCGGCTCCACCGGCCAAACCCGCCGCGGCAGCGGCGAAGCCCGCACGAACGGCCGACGGTCACCCCGACTTCACCGGCATGTACGACCTGGCGACGATGACGCCGGTCGAGCGGCTACCGGGGATGAAGGATCTGGTGCTGACGAAGGAGCAGGCCGACGCGGCGGAGAATTACGAAGCGCAGCGAAACGCGAAGGACGATCAGCCGCTGAAGAGCGATCGCGGTGCGCCGCCCACCGGCGGCGAGCGCCCCGCCGGCAAGTCGTATCTGGAGCAGCTCGAGTTCTTCGGCGGCGGCGTGGTCGGCGGCTACAACCGCTTCTGGCTCGCGGAGGGCAGCAAGCTCGCGACGGTCGAAGGTCAGAAGCGCAGCTCGATCGTGATCGATCCGCCGGACGGCCACGTGCCGCCGACCAACGCGATCGGCAAGAAGCGGAACGCGGCGTTTCTTGCCGGCGCCGTCAGTCCGGACGCGGCGGAATCGGCCTCGTCCGGGCCGCCCGGGGCGTTCGACGGCCCCGAGCTGCGTCCGCTCGCCGAACGGTGTCTGATGGGATTCAGTTCGACGGCGGGGCCGCCCGCGCTGCCGAACTACTTCTACAACAACCTGCATCAGATCGTGCAGACGCGCGACACGGTGATGATCCTCACCGAAATGGTGCACGACGCGCGCGTCGTGCGCATGAACCAGCCGCATCTGCCGCCGTCGATCCGGAAGTGGATGGGCGATTCGGTCGGCCACTGGGAAGGCGACACGTTGGTCATCGACACGACCAACTTCACCGGCAAGACGCAGTTCCGCGGATCCAGCGACAAGCTGCACGTGGTCGAGCGCATTTCGCGGATGTCCGACGGCAACCTGCTGTATCGGTTCACGGTCGAGGATCCCGACACGTGGGATCGCGCGTGGACCGGCGAGTACCCGTGGGTCGTCACGCACCAGAACATGTACGAGTACGCGTGCGCCGAAGGGAACTACGCGCTCGAGGACATGCTGCGCGGCGCGCGGCAGGCCGAAGCGGACAAGAACAAGAAATAAGCGGTCACGCCGGCTGGCACACCACGGCGATCGCGCGCTCGAGCTCCTGCGTCGTGAACGGCTTCGCGAGCAGCGGCGCGCCGGTCTCGCGGATGCGCTGCTGCGCCTCGGGCACCGCCGTGTAGCCGGACATGAAGATCACCGGCAGCCGCGGACGCTCCGCGCGCGCCGCCTCCGCCAGTTCGATCCCGTCCATGCCGCTCGCGAGGACGACGTCGGTGAGGAGGAGCTCGGGCGCGCCGCGCCCCTGCAGCAGCAGCAGCGCTTCGGTGGCCGCCTCCGCCACCAGCACGCGGTGCCCCAGGCTCTCGAGCTGACGCCGCACGATGTTCCGCACTTCCGCTTCGTCCTCGACGACGAGGACCACGCGCGGCGTGGCGCTGCGCGTCACCGCTTCGTCCGCGATCGTCTCCGACGGCGACTGCTTCCCCGCGACCGGCAGGTACAGCGTCACGGTCGTGCCGCGCCCCGGCTCGGACGTGATGGTCACCGAGCCTCCCGACTGCTTCGCGAAACCGTAGACCATGCTGAGGCCGAGACCCGTGCCGGCGCCGCCGGTCTTCGTCGTGAAGAACGGCTCGAACACGCGCGCGACGACATCGGGCGTCATGCCCGTGCCCGTGTCTTCGATCGCGAGCGCGAGGTAGGAGCCCGGCGGCACGTCGAACTCCGTCGCCCGCGCCTCCGGCACGTCGAGCGCCGTCGTCCGAAACGTCAGCGAGCCGCCGTCGGGCATCGCGTCGCGCGCGTTGAGCGCGATGTTCAGCACCGCCGCTTCGAGCGCCGCCGGATCGACGAACGCGATGCCGGACGCTGCGCGCGTGTCGGCGTCGAGACGGATCGTCGCGCCGAGCGTGCGGCCGAGCAGCTTCACCGTGTTCGCCACGAGCGCGTGGACGTCCACCGCCTGCGGATTGAGCAGGCGCCGGCGCGAGAACGCGAGCAAGTGGCTCGTCAGGTCGCGCCCGTGCAGCGCCGCCTTCAGCACGGCGCTTACGATCTCGCCGGCGTACTTGTCCTTCGGGAAATACGCGCGCAGCAGTTCGACGTTGCCGATGATCACCGCGAGGATGTTGTTGAAGTCGTGCGCGATGCCGCCGGTCAACTGGCCGACCGCTTCCATCTTCTGCGATCGGAACAGCGCTTCGCGCGTCTGCTCGAGCGTCTTCTGCGCTTCGCGCAGCTCGGTGACGTCGTGCGAGATGCCGAACACGCCGACGATCTCGCCCTGCGGGTTGCGGTAGACCCCTTTGGTCACCAGGTACGCCTGCGACGATCCGTCTTCGACCGTCGCCACGCCCTCGAACGACTGCGCGCGGCCCGACGCGATCACCTTGCGATCGTCGTCGATGAAGCGGCGCGCCGTGTCGGCGGGATACAGCTCGCAGTCGTTGCGTCCGACGACCGCGTCGGCGGGCTTGCCGAGGAAGCGCGCCATCGCCGCGTTGACGAGGACGTAGCGTCCCTCGAGATCCTTGACGAAGATCGCGTCGGGTGTCGCGTCGATGACCGCCTGAAGAATCTCCGAGCTGTTCGGAATCGCCATCGCGTGGCGCGGCTGTCCGCGCTTCTATCCTAGGCGAATCGCCGCTCGAGTGCGATGGCTTCCGGGAACAAAATGTTGTTCTCGAGATGGATGTGGCGGTGCAGATCGCGCTCGAACTCCGCCAGCTCCTCCATCGTCACGCGATACGTGCGGCAGCCGTCGTCGGGCGTCGTGTAGCCGCGCGTCAGCGTCCGAATCGACTGCAGCCCGTCGCCGGCATCGCGGTGCTCGCGCTCCATCATGCGGATCGGATTTTCGATCGTGCCGAACGGGCTCACCAAACCGCCGCACGGCCGCAAGGCCGCATGTTCCGCGAGATCGCGGACGTACGGAAACAGAATCTGCTCCTCTTTCATCATGTGCTGCGCCAGCTCGGCGGCGACCTCGGCGAAGGCCGCGGCGACGCCCGTCAGCTCGGGGTGGCGCTCGCCGTGCGCCGACACGAGCTTCTCGAGATGCTGGGCGATGCGCGGCAGCGACGCGCGGACGTACGCATGATGGGTGTCGACGATGTGGTCGATCAGGCGGTCGACGGACCAGCGCGCCGCGTCGGCGTCGCCGGGCGCCGCGGCGTCGCTCGTCGCCACGCGCAGCGCGTCGAGGACGGCGACACGGTCGGCCTGCGCGGTGACGCACGCGTCGGCGAGCGACCGCTTGCCGCCGCAGCAGAAGTCGATGCTGAAGCGTTCGAAAACGGCGGCGGCGCGGAAGTCGCTCGTGACGATCTCGCCGACGGTCGCGGTGTCGAAATCTCGGTTCATGACGTCTCTCCCTCCGATGCCCCGAGAATAGCGGCCGCGCGCCGCGATCGGTATGATGGGCGTCATACGCCCGGCGATGGCACCCAATCTCGACGATATCCTCCGACGGACCACCATCTTCCGCCGCCTCACGCCTGACGATCGGCAGCGCCTCGCCGCCGTGGCGCACCTGCGCGAGTACGACAAGGGCGACACGATCTTCGCGGAAGGCGATGCGTCCGAATCGATGTACATCGTCGTCACCGGGCGCGTGAAGGTGTCGAAGATGACGGCGCGAGGCACCGACGTCATCCTTGAGCTGTTCGGGCCCGGCGATCCGGTCGGCGCCGTCGCCGTGTACGAATCGCGCGCGTACCCCGCGAGCGCGATCGCGCTCGAACCGACGACGTGCCTGCTGATCCCGCGGCAGGCGTTCTTCGGGCTGCTCGAAACGTATCCGACGCTGGTGCGCGGCCTCCTCGTCGGCCTGACGCATCGTCTCGTCGAGCTGACCAACCGGTTGACCGAGCTCTCGGGCGGACGCGTCGAAGCCAGGCTCGCGCGCTTTCTGCTGAAGCTCGCGGACGACATCGGCCAGAAGCGCGCGGACGGGACGTTCATCCCGATCGTGCTGTCGCGGCAGGAGATCGCCGACATGATCGGCACGACCATCGAGACCTCCATCCGCATCATGAGCCGCTGGGGCAAGGACAACATCGTCCGCACCGACAAGGACGGCTTCACCGTCCTCGACCGGAATGCCCTCGACGGCGTCGCCATGGGATGATTCGGATGAATCGGGTCCGCGTATGACGGCCGTCATACCCGCCGCGGCCGGCTGGTGTCATGCTCGGGTCATGGATTTCAACCGCGCGCCCTTCATCGTCATCTGGGAAACGACTCGTGCGTGTGCGCTCGCGTGCGTGCACTGCCGCGCGGACGCCATCGCGCGCCGCGATCCGCGCGAGCTGTCGACCGAGGACGCGTATCGCCTGATGGATCAGGTGCGCGCGCTCGAGGATCCGACGACCGGCCGCCCACCGCTCTTCGTGCTCACCGGCGGCGATCCGATGCGGCGATCCGATCTGGCCGATCTGGTGCGCTACGGCGCGAACGCCGGCCTGACGGTGGCGCTGACGCCGAGCGGGACGGCCGCCGCGACGCGCGCGCGCCTGACGGAGCTGAAGGACGCCGGGCTGTCGCGGATCGCCGTCAGCCTCGACGGCCCGACGCCGGAAGCGCACGACGCGTTCCGCCGCGTCAAAGGCTCGTATGGCTGGACGATGCGGATCATCGAGTCGGCGATCGAACTCGGGCTGCCGCTGCAGATCAACTCGACGATCAGCCGGCTGACGCTGCCCTCCTTCGACGCGATGATCGCGCGGATGTCCGAGCTGCCGATCGCGCTGTGGGCGCTGTTCTTCCTGATCCAGACGGGCCGCGGCGCGAGCCTCGAGCAGATCTCCGCCGACGAATGCGAGCGCGTCCTCAACCGCCTCTACGACCTGTCGCTGACCGTGCCGTACGGAATCAAAACCACCGAAGCGCCGCACTATCACCGCGTCGTGCTGCAGCGCGGCGGCGCCCCTCGACGCGGCCTGCGGGCCCCGCGCAGCGTCAACGACGGCAACGGCTTCGTCTTCATCGATCACCTCGGCAACATCTGCCCGAGCGGATTCCTGCCGGTGCAGCGCGGCAACGTGCGGACGACGGATCTCGGCGACGTCTACCGGAGCGACGAGGTGTTCGTGCGGCTGCGCAACGCCGACGCGCTGCGCGGCAAGTGCGGACGCTGCCGCTTCCGCGCGATCTGCGGCGGCTCGCGGTCGCGGGCGTTCGCGACGACCGGCGCCGTCATGGCCTCGGATCCGTTGTGCGCCTACGAACCCGGCGACGCGGTGGAAGAGGTGATCGCATGCTGATCACGATCGGCGCGCGCCCGGATCACGGGTTCGACGAACCGCTCGGCCTGCTGAGCGATTGCCATCGCCGCATCGAGCGGTTTCTCGACACGCTCGTGCTGACCACAGCCGCCGCCGCGGGCGGTCCGCTCGTGCAGCAGCAGCGCGCCGACATCGACGCGGCGCTGACCTACTTCCGCACCGCGGCGCCGAAGCACACCGCCGACGAGGAAGAGAGTCTCTTTCCGCGGCTGCGCGCGTCGCACGATGCGGCCGCCGCCGACGCGCTCGCGACGATGGCCCGCCTCGAGCGCGATCACGACGTCGCGGACGAGCATCACCGCGCGGCCGACGCGCTGCTGCGGCAGTGGCTCGCCGCGGACCGGCTCGACGCGGCGTCGCTGTCGGCGCTGCGCGGCCACCTGACGGCGCTGCAGGCAATTTACGCCGCGCACATCGCGATCGAAGATCGCGAGCTCTTCCCCGCGGCGGGACGCGTCCTCACGGCGGAGGCGCTCGCTGCGGTCGGGCGCGAAATGGCCGATCGCCGGCGCCTTCGGTAGTGCCGGGGTTCCGCGCGGCCTACCAGAGATACGTCAATCGCGCCCAAATCGTGCTCGCCGTGTACGGCCGGTACAGGTAGCCGAGGATCAGGAACGATGGCTCGTAGGTCGCGTTCAGCGTCGCGGGGCCGAACGCGAAGTCGTTGACATCGTATTTCTCGAACCAGTACACGAGCCCCGCGCCAAGATGGCGCGTCACCATGTAGCGCCCGTCGATCGAGAACCGGTGGCGCGTGTTGTCGACCGGCGGCAGCTGCGACACCGGCGGCAGCGTCGTGTTCGCCGCGAGGCCGTAGACGTAGACCGACTCGGCGCGGCTCAGGTCGTACGCGAGACGCACGTCCGTCTTCGACGCGATTTTCACGAGATCGAGCGAGGCGGTCAGCGTGTGGGCGTGGTCGGCGCCGTCGGTGGTCCAGTCGCGCGTCGGGTCGTCGAACTGCGGTCCGGGGTTCGCTTCGCGCGACGCCTGCAGCGCCGTGTAGCGCTCGTATTCGTACGACAGGCTGGCCGTCACCGCGTCCTTGGGCACGTAGTCGAAGCCGACGCCGGCGCCGGCGTTGTGGTTGTCGCGCAGACCGAACTGGTCGTCGGGCCGAGCCTCGCGCCCGACGAACGCGGTCGCATTGAACGACAGCTCGTCGCGCGGCGTCGCGATCACGATCGCCGAGAAGCGATCGGTCGTCCGATCCGAGATGTCGAATTGCCGCAGCGACACCTGCTCGCCGATGTCGTCGAGCGACTGCTCGTCGAGTCCGCTGCCGACGCGTTTGCCGTGCTCGTAGACGGCACGCAGCGTCAACCACGGGATCCCGGTCATGTCGGCCGACAGCCGCACCGTGTTTTCGTCGGTCGTGTCGAAGGTGCGGAACGTCTCGCCGACGGTTTCGTGGGTGAAGGCGGCGCGCAGCGACGTGAAGCGGCTGGGCGTCCAGGCGGCGTCGAGATCGACCGTCTTGCGCGTGAAGCTGTATGGGTCGGTCGCGCCTTCGGCGTATGGTTCGATCGTCGTGTCGTACGCGACCGTCGTCGGAACGTGAAAGATCGGCGTGCGGTTGTCGAAATCGTACGAGCGGAAGCGCGCGTTGAACCACAGATGCTGCGCCGGACGCGAGTTCAGGCTGAAGTTGGTCGCCGTGATGCGCGCCGATGCGTCCGAGGTCGGGCGGTCGAGCGTCGGCGCGCTCGCCAACGCCGAGTTGATGGTGAACGGGATCAGGGCGTTGTCCTGCGTCCAGTCGCCGAGCGACACGTACGCCGTCGCCTGGCTGTCCCTCGGCAGCTTCAGGACGCCGCTCACCGATCCGGAGTTGGCGTCGCTGTCGGGCCACAGCGCCATGCGCCCCTGCGCGGGCCCGGCTGTTGGCGAATCGGCAGAGCGCAGCGGGTTGTCCCAGACGAGCGTCGTGACGTTGTTCCGGAACATCGAGCTGTCGTACCCGACGCGCAGCGATCCGCGTGCGGCCGTCCACTCCGCGGCGACACCGATCTCGGTCGTGCGCTGATCGATCGGCGCCGGCAGTTCGACCGCGTCACTGAAGCCGAAGGTGCCCGCCCACGGCTGCTGGCCGTTCCGGATCGTGTTCTTCACCGAGAACGCGAAGTCCAGGTTGTCGGTTGCGGAGTACACGAGGCGCAGGTCGGCGATGCTGCGCTCGTACCGCAGATCGAACGGGGAGGCGGCCGGGTCGTAGACGTTCGACGGGGACGCGCCGTTCTGCACGAGCTGCGACAGCGCACCGAGGCGCAGCACGCCTGGCGACGTCTCGACGTAGGGCGTCTTCGTGTCCATGCTGAACCACAGCGGAATCTGGTTGAACTCGAACGACGCGCGCAGTTTGCCGTAGCGGTTGTAGTTCAGGACGTACTGCTGATCGCGGTAGCCGACGTGGGTCGCGCGGACGTCGAAGGCCTGCGCGTCGGACCGGTGGTCCCACCGGAAATTCTCGAGAAACGGCCCGGTGCGCAGATCCTGGTAGCGCTGGTACCGCGCCTCGTCGGAGGTGTCGCCGAAGATCGTGCCGCGGAAGCCGAAGTCGGCGCCGCCGCCGTTGCCGGCGGTTGACAGGCCCTGGTCCTCGCCGACCTGTGCCGGCGGCGAATTCGGAGAGGGTTGCTGCGCGGCCGCCGCGGAGGCGGCGAGCGTCAGCATCAGCGCGAGAGTGAATCGCTCGAAGCGCATCGCGTCTCCTCCTTTCACCGCAGCAGCGCGTTGCCCGCGGGGCTGTTCGACCCGTGCACCTGCGCGTGGCAGTTCACGCAGCTCCGGCCGATCAGCCGATTGCTGCCCTGCGCGAGCGCGGTCGCGTCGTAGATCGTCGACGGGTGCCGAGTGCCGATATGGCACCGCTGGCAGAGCATCGGCAGCTTGGCGACCAGCATGCGATCGTTGTTCGATCCGTGCGGGTCGTGACACGTGCTGCACGCCTCGCGGACCGGCGCATGGTCCCAGAGGAACGGCCCGCGCTTGTCGGCGTGGCACGCGACACACGTCTCGTTGATCCAGTTGCCGACGCGCAGCATGCGGACGTTGGTCGAGCCGTGCGGGTTGTGACACGAGGCGCAGTCCATCTTCCCTTCGCGCAGCGGCATGTGGCCGGACCGCTGCTGCTTGGCCACCTCCGTCTTGTGGCAGACGACGCAGGTGTCGATGACCGTCGCCGCCTTCAGCTGCGCCTTCTCCGATTTCGGCGAATGGATCGAATGACAGGTGATGCACGACAGGTCGCGCGCGTCGTGCATGCTCCCTTTCCATTGCACGTGGGCGCCCCGCGTGTGGCACGTGAGGCACGTCTCGTTCACAGCGCGCGGCGCGATCTGCGTGAAGCGGCGGATCGATTCCGGTTTCGACGGATCGTCGACGTGCGCCTGCCCGGGCCCGTGGCATGTTTCGCATCCGTGCGCGGCGCCGGGCGTTCGCGGATTCGCGGCGATGCCGTGCAGTGTCGTGTGAATCTGCTTCCCTTCGGTGTCGTGACACCCGATGCACGTGTCCTCGCCGACGTAGTTGCCGCTTTGCGCCGCCGCGGGCGAAGCGCCGAGCAGGATCAGCAGCAGGCCGCCGAGTGCGGTCTCAGCTAATCGCGTGGCATAGGTCGCAATCCTGCTTGATGACATGGCCGTCCTTCGTCTTGTGGTTGTCGTCGTGACAGCGGAAGCAACCCGGAAAGTCGATGTGGCCGATGTTGTTGGGATAGGTACCGAAGGTCACGTTCATCGCGGGGAACACATTGCGCCGGTACACGGCTTCGGTCGCCTGCACCGCGCGCTCGACGTCCTGGCGCCGCTTCATGTAGATGTCGTCGTAGTTCTTGCGGTAAAAGCCGCGCAGCGCCTGCTCGATCGCCTCGCTCGCCGCCTGCTGCGAACCATACGCGCCCTTGACGACCTGCACCGCCTCGCGGCGCACGAACGGCAGGCTCCGGGGAATCGCGCCGATCGCGATCGCGCCGTCGATCGCCTTCTCGGCGCTGGCGGCGATCGGATGACTCGGACGGTTGTGGCAGTCGATGCAGTCCATCCGCCGGCGCTCGCCCTTCGCGAGTTGATCGGGCGTGACGCCTTCCGCGACGTATTCGCGCACGTTGCCGAACCGATCTCGCAGGCGCACGTAAGGAATCACCTGGCGCTTGTCGTCGGTCGCGATGTATTCGACCTCGTTCGCCACGTTCATGTGCCAGTGAATGCCCTGCGCGATGCCGAGGCGCTCGCTGCCGCCACCCACGTGCACCTGCAGCGTCGTCACCGTCTCGGTGTTCTGCTCATCGCTCGCGAACTCCGACACGCGCACGACCTTGTCGCCGTGAAACTCTTCCGGCCAGTGGCACTCCTCGCAGGTCTCGCGCGCCGGACGCAGGTTCCGTACCGGCGTCGGAATCGGGCGCGGGTACGTATGGAACGCCACCGCGAACACCTGACGCGTGCCGGAGATCTTCGATCGCGCGAACCACGACGCGCCGGCGCCGATGTGACACTCGACGCACGCGACGCGCGAGTGCGGACTGTCCTGGTACGCCGAGAACTCCGGCTGCATCACCGTGTGGCACACCTGCCCGCAGAACTGCACCGAGTCCATGTACTCGATGCCGCGGTACGTCGCGAGCGCCACGATCACGATGTTCGCCATCGTGATCAGCAGCACGAGAAACGCGCGGTGCCGCTGGATCGGGTCGTTCAGATCCAAGCTCGGCCAGCGCAGCGCCGCCGGCGGGCGCCCCGCGCGCACGCGACGCCGCGCCAGCCACGCGCCCGCGGGAATCATCAGCAGCCCGAGCACGAAGAGCGACGGCAGGATCAGGAAAAATAGAATTCCGATGTACGGATTCGTGTGCAGCCCGAACAGGTCGGCGAGAAACACGACGAGGAACAACACGGCCGTCGTCGTCGACACCACCGCGCCCGCCAGCGCGAGCGGATGTCGAAGCGCAAGAGTTTTTGGAGGCATGATTCGTGAACGGTCAGCGGTCGGTCCGAGGAGGTGTGTGCATGAGGGCGTTACACATCGTCGGCGTCATGGCAGTCGTTTCAGCCGTTTCGGCGTTACCGGCTCACGCGCAGGACGAAAAGGCGCGCGGAGAGAAAGTCTACACGGATCAGAAGTGCGCGCTGTGCCATTCGATCGGCGGACACGGGAACGCCAAAGGTCCGCTCGACCACGTCGGCAGCACACTGTCGGCCGACGAGATTCGCGGGTGGATCACGGACGCGAAAGGGATGACCGCCAAGACGAAGGCGACGCGAAAGCCCGAGATGAAGCAGTACAATCTCCCGAAGGAAGATGTGGACGCGCTCGTCGCGTTCCTGCAGAGTCAAAAGTGAAAACCACAGTGATCTTCGTGCTCGCCGGCGCGCTCGTCGGCGCCGTGATCGCGTCGCTCATCGTGCCGTCGGCGCTCGCGTGGTATTCGACGCCCGGGGGCCTGCCGCAAGGCGCGCAAATCCAGGCGCTCGTGCAGATCTCCGAGGTCATCCGCTATGCCACGGGACGCCTGATCCGATGGCAGGCGATCGGCGCGGCAATCGGCGCGGCCGCCGGCCTCGCCCTCGGCATCTTCATGCAGGCGCCGTCCCGGAGGCAGCAGGTGGCGTAAACTGAGCCGCATGCTGAAAGGACTCAAGCAGTTCCTGCTGCGCGGCAACGTGCTCGACCTCGCCGTCGCCGTCGTCATCGGCGGTGCGTTCGGCGCCGTCGTCACCGCGCTCGTCAAGGACCTCCTGACGCCGCTCATCGCGGCCGTCGGCGGCAAGCCGGACTTCTCGTCGATTCAGTTCGAGGTGAACGGATCGAAGTTCCTGATCGGCGACTTCGTCAACGCCATCGTGTCGTTCCTGCTGATCGGCACCGCGGTGTACGTGTTCGTCGTCTCGCCGATGAACGCGCTGACCGCGCGCCTGAACCGCGGCGACGCCCCGCCCGATCCGACGACGAAGAAGTGTCCCGAGTGCCTCAGTGACGTGCCGATCGCGGCGAAGCGCTGCGCACACTGTACGTCTCCACTCTGACGAGCGCCCAGAGCGCGATCCACCCGAGGAGCACGAGATTCGGGAAGAGCAGCGGCGCCATCGGCGGGGCGCCGCTCAGGATCTTCTCGAACAGCGTCGGCGCCGGCTGGCGCAGATCCGCGGCGGCGTGCAGCACGAAGCCGAGGACGCCGACCGCCGCCTGCACACCGAGCACGATCGCACACCAGCGGATGTAGACGCGCCGCACCCGCATGAGAAACGGCACGACCAGCATGCCGATCGCGAACGCGCTGCTCACGACCGGAATCCACTCCGCGGGATTGTAGAAACCGTTCTGCGCGTGATCGGTCAGCGTGAACACGAAGTTGCCGACGTATCCGCCGAGCGCGAGCAGCAGCATCCACAGCGCCCACTCGAGCGACGCCGGATCGACCATCCGGTTGGCGACGAGTAGCAGGCCGAGGCCGGTGTACGCGAGCGGCGCGGCGAACGGCGCGGCGTACGTGAGGCTGCGCAGCGTGCGCTCGTAGAAAAAGCGGCTGTCGAGATGCAGCACGACGCCGACCAGTCCGACGGCGATGGCGAGCCAGCCGACCAGATGGCCGACGTCGCGCCAGACGTCGGGCAGGCGCCGCCGCAGCGGCACGATGACGGCGAGCGTCAGCACCGCGGCGATGGAGAAGTAGAGCGGCACGTACTCGGACGCGCGACGGAAGTTGTTCTCCGAATGCGCGAGGAAGATGTCGACGACCAGCCCGCCGAAGTTGAACAGGACGAACAACTCGACGAGCAGCTGACCGTCGAACGCTCGGCTGATGCCTCGCCCGCCGTTAGCGTCCACGGCGCCGCCGGAGCTCCTCCGCCTGCGCACGCAGTTCCACCGTGCGCGCCATCATCGGATAGTTGCCGTGCCACTGCACGAAGTCGGCGCCGCCCATGAACGCGCCGTGCTTCGACGTGCGCCCGTCGTAGTGCCACAGATCGAAATAGACGAAATCGATCGGCTGCGAGAACGGCGGCGTCGTCAGCGAGCCGTCCTTGCGCAGCGACGCCATCAGATCGGATGCGGCCTGCACCTGCGTGTTCGTGTTCTCGACCACCTTCTCCGCTTCGGCGTAGACGCGATCGATGAGCGGCTTGGCGTGGCACTGGTTGCACACCGCTTTCATCGCCTCCTGCGCGTGCTCCTTGTTCGGCCGCGGCTTGGTGATCGCATCGGCGAGGTAGTACGACAGCCGATCGGACGGATCGTGCGTCACCTTCTGGCCGTTGATGCCGCTCATGTGGCACGTCGCGCAGGTCGGCACCCACATGTCGCGCGTCGACAGCGTCCGCGCCGGCGCGTCCAGGTTCATCTGATGCTCCTGCGCCTGGAACATGACGCCGTGCTTCGATTCCTCGTAGATTTCGAGCTGCGAGTGATCCGGCCCGAGGTGGCACTGGCCGCAGGTCGTCGGCAGCCGCGCGATCGCGACCGAGCTCGTATGCCGCGTGTGGCACGACGTGCACGTGCCGATCGTGCCGTCGTCGTTCGGCTTGCCGATGCTGTGGCAATTCGCGCAGCCGCTCGTCATCGCCGACGCGCCTTCCATCGCGACGAACGGATGCGGCGGCCGCCGCGCGTATCCGGGCTGGAAGCGCTCGGCGAAGTCGACCTGCTCCGGTTTCAGCCCCGGCTGGCCGAACACGGCCGCCCACGACACCGCCGCGTGCCGGCTGCGGAGGAACTCCTGATAGATCGGTTCGTGACACGCGCGGCAATTGCCGGCCGTCAGCTTCGTCGAGATCGTGAAGCCGTGATGCTCCTGCTTCTCCTGCCCCGGCGCCGGCTGATGGCAGTCGAGGCAGTTCACCCCTTTCTGCGCGTGCCGGCTCATCTCGTACTCGTGCACGACCGAGTACTGCTGCCGCGTATGGCACTCGGCGCACTTGCCGGAGGCGCGCACGAACGCCGCCGATGGCTGTTCGGTCTCGACGCGGGGCCGGGCGCGATTGATCAGGAACGCGCTGACGATCAGCGCAAAGGCGATGACGACGGCGATGAACACGGGTCGAAACGACATGGCGTCACCATACCGCGTTCGTCAGTCCTCGTCACGATGCGCCAGCTCGGCGACGGCCGCGGTGAGCGCAGCCGGATCGATCGGCTTGGCGAGGTGCATCTGGAAGCCGGACCGCAGCGCCTTGGCGCTGTCCTCCGACCGCGCGTAGGCCGTCAGCGCCGCCGCCGGGACGCGGCGAACCGCCGCGTCCGGAGCGGCCCGCACCCGGGCAATCAGCTCGAAGCCGTCGACCCGCGGCATCGCCAGGTCCGCGACGAGCACATCGGGGCGGACGGCACTGACCAGCGCCAGCGCGTCGGCCGCGGACGGCGCAACGGCGACGTCGGCGCCCGCCGCCTCGAGGATGTCGCGCGCCATCGCCAGCGCATCGGGATCGTCGTCGACCACCAGGACGCGGACGCCCTCGAGTTCGCGGAGCGGCCGCGCGTCCGCCGAGGCGACCGTCCGCGCGGGCCATCGCGGCTCGGCGGCCGCGTCCGACACCTGCGGCAGCACGACGCGAAACGTCGCGCCGGTGTCCGGGCCGTCGCTCGTCGCCTCGATCGTGCCGCCGTGCATCTCCACGAGCTGGCGCGCGATCCCGAGGCCCAGGCCGAGGCCGCCGCGCTCGCGCGTCGTGCTCGAATCCTGCTGCCGAAAGCGCTCGAAGATGTGCGGCAGGAACTCCTTCGTAATGCCGATGCCGGTGTCGCGCACGGTCAGCGCGACGCTGCCGTCCTCGGACGCGACCCGGACGTCGACGCGGCCGTCGCGCGGCGTGAACTTCACCGCATTCGACAGGATGTTCCACACGACCTGCTGCAGCCGTTCGGCGTCGCCCGACACACGGCCCGCGTCGGGTTCGATCGCGACCTCGAGCCGGATGTGTTTCGCGTCCGCCGCCGGTCGCACCGTCTCGATGGCGTGGCGCACGACGTCGCCAAGATCGATCGGCTCCACCTGCAGGCGCAGCTTGCCCGAGATGATGCGCGACACGTCGAGCACGTCCTCGACGATCTGCGCGAGCGCCGCGGCGTTGCGTTCGACGGCGGCGATCGCGCGCACCTGATTCTCCGGCGTGACGATGCCGCTCTTGATCATCCGCGAGTAGCCGAGGATCGCGTTGAGCGGCGTCCGCAGCTCGTGCGAGAGCGTCGCCAGGAATTCGTCCTTCAGGCGGCTCGCTTGCTGCGCCGCCGCGGCGTTGCCTTCCGCGATCGCGAGCAGCCGTTCGCGTTCCGCTTCGGCCGCCCGCTTGTCGCTCACGTCGCGCGCGATCTTCGACGCGCCGACAACGCGGCCGTCCGCGTCGAGGACGGGCGACACCGTCAGCGAAATCGGAACGAGCGTCCCGCTCTTGTGCTGCCGGATCGTGTCGAAGTGATCCACCTTCTCCCCGCGCCGCAGGCGCGAGAGCACTTCGTCTTCCTCGCTCTGCCGATCCGCCGGGATCAGCTTGCGAATCGACTCGCCGATCATCTCGTCGGCGGTGTACCCGAACATCCGCTCCGCGGCGTCGTTCCACGACATCACGATGCCGTTCAGGTCCTTGCTGATGATCGCGTCGTCGCTCGACGCGACGATCGCGGCGAGCCGGCGTGCCGCGCGCTCCGACTGCAGGCGGCCGCTGACGTCGCGCGCGACGCGGACCGTGCCGGTCATCTCCCCGTCGGTCAGCAGCGGCAGAATGCTGAGCGACACGGCGATCCGGCGCCCGTCGCGCCGGCAGCGGACCGCGTCGATTCGCGGATCGATCCGCCCGCGAGGATCGCCTCCAACAGCCGCCGTTCCTGCTCATCGTCGTTGTAGATCAACAGGTCGGGCAGTCGCCGGCCGATCGCTTCGTCGGGCGCGAAGCCGAACAGACGTTCGGCGCCCGGGCTCCAGAAGGTGACGAGGCTGTTGAGGTCCGTCGTGTACAACGCGGCGTCGGAGAGGGACAGCAGCGCACGAAAGACGCTGTTTCCGAACTCGACGTCCGCGGACGACGACATCGAAGGGATCTTACCGGCCACTTGCCGGATAGAGCAGGAAATCCGAAGCCCGACCGGGAAATCTCCCCGCCACGGTTGGAATAGTCCGCAGCGTGGTCCAGGACAACGGCGCCAAACGCCCGAAAATGCGCGGGATCCGCCGCCTTCTCGCGTGGCATTCCGGTTGCCCTTCCGGCGCGGCAGGAGACCACTGTGAAGCAGCAGCGATTCGATGTCAGATGGATTGTGCTCGCGAGCCTCGTGCTCGCGTTCGTCGCCGGACGCTACGTCGCGGCGCAAGCGAAGCCGGCCGCGTCGGCCCCGTCGGCGACGCCGATCGAGACCGTCTGGAAGACGCGCACGGCGCTGGCGGGCAAGACCGTCACGGTCCGCGGCAAAGTGGTGAAGTTCAACGGCGGGATCCTCGGCGTGAACTGGATCCACGTGCAGGACGGCACCGGCAAGGAAGCCGAGCGCACCAACGACATCACCATCACCAGCGATGCCGACGCGAAGATCGGCGAAACGATCACCGCGACGGGCATCGTCGGCATCAACAAGGATCTCGGGTCGGGCTACAACTACCCGGTGATCATCGAGAAGGCGAAGATCACGCGCTGACGGCTTCCGGGAGCCGGCCGAACGCCACCTGCCTGGTCGCGATGTTCAGCCGGTTCCATGCGTTGATCGTGACGATGGCGACGAGCAGGGCGGCGAGCCCGCGCTCGTCGTAGTGCCGCGCCGCCTCGTTCCAGACGGCGTCGGGCACGGCGTCCGGGTCGTCGGCGATGCGCGTGACCGCCTCGGTCAACGCGAGCGCCGCGCGCTCCGCGTCCGTAAAGTAGGGCATGTCGCGCCACGCCGCGACGCCGAAGATCCGTTCGTCGGTTTCGCCCGCCTGCCGCGCCGCCCGCCAGTGCATGTCGACGCACACGCTGCACCCGTTCAACTGACTCGCGCGCAAGTGCATGAGGTCGATCGTCTTCCGGGGCACGTCCGCATGCTCGGCCGACCGGCCGAGCGCCACCAGCGCCTGCATGGCCTCCGGCATCAGGAACGCGACATTCTTCATCCGTGCTGACATGATGTCCCTCCCGTTGGTGTGTCACATCGGTGACGTACCGTTCGTCAACAGGAATGACGAATCGCAACGGAGGAATGTGACCGATGGCCGAGAACGGATGGCTGGCCGAGCAGTTCGAACGTGAGCGGGGGCATTTACGCGGCGTGGCGTACCGCATCCTCGGGTCGCTGCCCGAGGCGGAGGACGCGGTGCAGGAAACGTGGCTGCGGCTGACCCGCGTCGGCGGCGACGGCCTCGACAATCTGCCGGCGTGGCTGCGCACCGTCGTCTCGCGCGTCTGCCTCGACATGCTGCGCGCGCGGAAGGCGCGGCGCGAGGAGGCGCTCGACGCGAGTCCCGCGACGCGGCTGCCGTCGACCAACGGCGATCCGGAACGCGAGGCCGAGCTCGCCGGTTCGGTCGGGCTCGCGCTGCTCGTGGTCCTCGACACGCTCGGCCCCGCAGAGCGACTCGCGTTCGTCCTACACGACATGTTCGGCGTGTCGTTCGACGAGATCGCGCGGATCGTCGGCCGGACGCCGGACGCGGCGCGTCAGCTCGCGAGCCGCGCGCGCCGGCGCGTGCAGGGATCGGCGCCTCCCGACCGCAACAGCGCGCGCCAACGCGAGCTCGTCGACGCCTTTCTCGCCGCGGCGCGGCGCGGCGATTTCGAGGCGCTGCTCTCGATCCTCGATCCGGATGTCGTGCTGCACACCGATCCGGCTGCTGCGCTGGCGGCGGGCGCGCCGACAGAATTGCGCGGCGCCGCCAACGTGGCGAAGCGCGCGATGAAGGGCGGCGCGCGTGCGGCCCAGCCGATCTTGATCAACGGCGAAGCCGGCGTCGTCGTCGCGCCGCGCGGGCGGCTGATGATGGTGCTGGCGTTCACGATCGACGGCGGCCGGATCACGGCCATCGAGGCGATCGCGGATCCCGACCGCCTGAGCGGTCTCGAGCTCGCCGTGATCAGCTGATCTTCGCGGGGCCGGGCCTCGACCGGCCCGGATGGATCGACCACGAGTGCTCGCACTCGGCGCAGAAGAAGAGTTGCTCGCCGAAGTGTTTCGCGGTCGCCAGGGTGTTCGGAGAGCCGCAGGAGGGACACGGCGGCGCAGGATCTTTGTCGTCCTTGCGCGCCGTCGTCATGGGGCGCATTGTGGCAGACGGCGACCGACTTGTCACTACCATCAATTGTCGAGCTGGTGGCGACTCGACTACACTCGCCGCGCCGATGCATCTCGCCGCAGTGGACGTCGTCCTGCTCGCGCTCTACGGCGTGTTCGTCCTCGGCATCGGCGTTCTGCTGCGGCGCCAGGTGGTGAACAGCGCCGAGTTCTTCATGGCGGGACGCCACATGCCGGCGTGGGTCGCGGGGCTCGCGTTCCTCTCCGCGAATCTCGGCGCGCAGGAAATGATCGGGATGGCGGCGAGCGGCGCGAAGTACGGAATCATCACGAGCCACTTCTACTGGGTCGGCGCGATTCCGGCGATGGCGTTCGTCGGCGTCTTCATGATGCCGTTCTACTACGGCTCGCGCGCGCGCAGCGTCCCCGAGTACCTCAAGCTGCGATTCGACGAGAAAACGCGCGCGTTCAACGCGCTGACCTTCGCGGTGATGACGGTCTTCTCCTCCGGCATCAGCATGTACGCGATGGGCGCGCTGCTCGCGCTGCTCCTCGGCTGGAACCTCCACGCGAGCATCGCCGTGTCCGCCGTCGTCGTGCTGCTCTACATCACGCTCGGCGGGCTGACGAGCGCGATTTACAACGAGGTGCTGCAGTTTTTCCTGATCGTGTTCGGCTTCGCGCCGGTCGTGTACCTCGGACTGCGCGACGCGGGCGGATGGCACGGGCTCGCGGCGCGAGTGCCCGACACGTTCGTCCACTCGTGGACGTCGCTCGCGAGCGCTGACGCGAACCCGATGGGCATCGAGTGGTTCGGCATGGTCATGGGCCTCGGCTTCGTGATGTCGTTCGGCTACTGGTGCACCGACTTCCTCGTCGTCCAGCGCGCGATGGCGGCCGATTCGATGAACGCGGCGCGGCGGACGCCGCTCATCGCCGCCGTGCCGAAGATGCTGTTCCCGTTCCTCGTCATCGTGCCCGGCATCGTCGCGCTCGGGCTGACGCTGCATCCGAACGCCGGCGCCGCGCCGCTGCTGCCGAAACTGGCCGACGGCTCGTACGATTACAACATGGCGCTGCCGTTGATGATGTCGCGCTACTATCCGGCGGGGCTGCTCGGCCTCGGGCTGACCGCGCTGCTCGCGAGCTTCATGTCGGGCATGGCGGGAAACGTCACGGCGTTCAACACGGTGTGGACGTTCGACATCTATCAGAGCTACATCCGTCCGCGCGAGAGCGACGCGCACTATCTGTGGATGGGGCGGATGGCAACGGTCGTCGGCGTCCTCGTCAGCATCGCGACCGCGTACGGCGCGACGCGCTTCAACAACATCAACGACTTTCTGCAGCTCGTGTTCTCGTTCGTCAACGGTCCGCTGTTCGCGACGTTTCTGCTCGGCATGTTCTCGCGGCGGACCACGGGCGACGGCGCGTTCTGGGGGCTGGTCGCCGGCACCGCGGCGGCGGCGCTGCACTACGACGCAACGGGCGTCACCGGCGGCGCGTCGCTGCTGCCCAAGCTCGCCATCCTCCACAGCTACCGCTCCGAGATGGCGCAGAACTTCTGGGGCGCGATCGTCGCGTGGACGACGTGCTTCCTGGTGACGATCGCCGTGAGCCTCGCGACGCGGCCGAAGGCGGACGACGAGCTGCGCGGACTCGTGTACGGCCTCACGCGTCACGACCTCGACGACGATCGCGTGTGGTATCAGCGGCCGGCCGTGCTCGCGGTCGGCGTGCTGGCGTGCACGCTGGCGTTGAACGTGCTCTTCTGGTGACGCGTGCACCTCGACATCCGCTATCCGATCGGTCTGCTGCTGACGACGTTCGGCGCGATCCTCGCGGCCGAGGGCGCGGTGGTGCGCGCGGAGGTGCTCGGCGTGAACGTCGATCTCTACTGGGGCGCGTTCATGATCGCGTGCGGCGCGACGACGCTCGGTCTCGCGTGGCGCGCATCACGACGGTGAGCGCACGCGCCGACACGGTCAGCTCGACGGCGCTTCTCCACCGCACAGCCCATCAATACCGCGCGAAATCCGTATACTGACGGCTCCACCCCATTCCTACGTCTCGTCTGCCGGGCACTCCGCCGGACCCTGGCTGCTGGAGCCGCATGAAGACGCTTTGCTCGACACTCGTTGTCTGCGCCCTTGTGTTCGTCGCGTCCGCGCGCGCGAGCGCCGACCCGTATCTGTGCGACGCCTCGTCCGAGAGCTGCCGCACACGCGTCCTCACGCTGATTGCGAACGAGAAGGTCGGCATCGACGTGAGCTTCTGGTTCATGGACGACGCGCGCTACTCGAACGCGCTCGTGAATCAGTGGAAGGCGGGCGTGCCCGTCCGCGTCATCATGGACCCGCGCGCGAACGCCAGCAAACCGGTGAACGCGACGATCCTGAACCAGCTCCAGGCCGCCGGCATTCCCATGCGCACCAAGAGTTCGGGCGACATCGCGCATTGGAAGGGAATGATCTTCACGGGCCAGCAGACGGCCGAGTTCAGCGGCGCGAACTACAGCCCGTACGAGTACGTCCCGCAGACGCCGTACGTCGACTACAACGACGAGGTCATCTACTTCTCCGACGAACCCGACGTCGTCGAGACGCTGATGACGCATTTCGACGATGTGTGGACCGACTACAGCGGCTACGCCGACTACGCGAACGTGACCGACCCCGCGGTGCGCGTCCACCCGACGTATCCGATCGCCCCCGAGTTCAACTTCCCGCCGGACGACAGCTACTTCGATCGCCTGCATCCGCTCATGCGCGCGGAGGCGCTGCGCGCCGACGGCCGGATCGACGTGACGATGTACCGGATTACCGACAGCCGGGAAGCGGACGACATGATCTTCGCCGTCAGTCACGGCATCCCGGTCCGCCTGTACGCCGAGCCGAACGAATATCGCAACCCGGCGCGCATCGACGATTCCTACAACATCGATCGCATGTACACCGCCGGCGTGCAGATTCGGATGCGCGCACACGCCGGCCTCAATCACCAGAAGACGGTGCTCCTGTACTCGCAGGGCCTCACCATCTTCGGCACGTCGAACTGGTCCACGGCATCCGACGACAATCAGCTCGAGGTGAACTACTTCACGTCGAAGGTGTGGTTCCAGCAGTTCTTCCACGATCTGTTCGAGCGCAAGTGGAACAACACGCACATCCTGCCCGACGGCACGGCGGCCGTCGAGAGCACCGCGTTCACGCCGCTGCCGCCCGACAAGCCGGTCTACTCGGCGCCCGCCGCGTCGGCGGCCGGAACGTCGACGTCGGTGACGCTGAAATGGCAGGCGGGTTACTGGGCGCGTCAGTACGACATCTACGTCGGCACGACGCCGACGGTGCATCTGCTGAAGGGGAACGCCAACCTCGGGCCGAGCCAGACCTCGACGGATCTGAAGTCCTATACGCTGCCGACACTGCAGCCGGGCACCACGTACTACTGGCAGATCGTCTCGAAGACGATGGCCGGCCTGACGGCGAAGGGGCCGGTCTGGAGCTTCACGACCGCTGGCACCGCGCCCGCGAACGTGTGCGCGGATCCCGCGGCGAGCAACTACACCGGCGCGGCGCCCTGCGTGTATCCGAACCTGCCGCCGGGCGCACCGACGTCCCCCTCGCCGGCCAACAACGCGATCGCCGCCAGCATCGTGCCGACGCTCGCGTGGAGTGCGGCGTCGGCGACGAGCTACGACGTCCGCTTCGGGACCGTCAATCCGCCGGCGCCGGTCGCGACGGGACAAGCGACGGCATCGTACGCGCCGGGGACGCTAACGGCGAGCACGACCTACTTCTGGCAGATCGTGGCGCACAACGCCGCGGGCACGACCACCGGCCCGGTCTGGTCGTTCACGACCGGCGCCCCGCCGCCGCCGAGCACGCTGCCGGCGCCGTGGCTGGACGCCGACATTGGCGCGGTTGGCGCGACCGGCACGGCCGCGTACAACGCCGGCGTCTTCACGGTCAGCGGCGCGGGCGCCGACATCTGGAACGCCGTCGACGCCTTCCACTACGTGTATCAGCCGCTCGTCGGCGACGGTGCGCTCGTCGCGCGCGTCGCGTCGATCGGCAACGCGAACCAGTGGTCGAAGGCGGGCGTGATGATCCGCAACACGCTCGACGCGAACTCGGCGTTCGCGTTCATGCTCGTGTCGGCCGCCAAGGGCTCCGCGTTCCATTACCGCGCGACCGCCGGCGCGACGGCGACCGGCGTGACGACCGGCGCCTCGGCCGCGCCGCTGTGGGTGAAGGTCGCGCGGACCGGCAACACGATCAGCGGCGCGCAGTCGCTGAACGGCAGCGACTGGACGCCGATCGGATCGACGACGATCGCGATGAACGCCTCCGTGTACATCGGCCTCGCGGTCACGAGCCATACGGCGGCAGTCGTGACGAGCGGCGTGTTCGACAACGTCGCGCTCGCCGGCGGCATCCCGACGACGGCGCCGGGGACGCCGACGCCGCTCGCGCCGATCGACGGTGCAACGGGAGTCGGCGCGCAGCCGACGCTGACGTGGACGAGCGCGGGGGCGACGAGCTACGACGTCAGCTTCGGCACCGCGAATCCCCCGCCGTCGGTCGCCGCCAATCAGTCGATCGCGTCGTACGCGCCCGCGGCGCTCGCGCCCGCCACGACCTACTTCTGGCAAGTCACGGCGCACAACGCGCTCGGCACGACGCCGGGCGCCGTCTGGTCGTTCACGACCGCGCCGGCGCCGCAGCCGGTTCCGCTCCCGTGGAGCGACGGCGACATCGGCGCCGTCGGGCTCGCCGGCTCCGCGTCCGTCGTCGGCGCCGCGTTCGACGTGGCCGGCGCGGGGGCCGACATCTGGAACACCGCGGATGCGTTCCACTATGTGTTCCAGCCGCTCTCGGGCGACGGCCAGATCGTCGCGCGCGTCGCCAGCGTGCAGAACGCGAACGCGTGGTCGAAGGCCGGCGTGATGATCCGCGACACGACGGCGCCGAACTCGCGCTATGCGTTCATGCTCGTGTCGGCGGCCAAAGGCACCGCCTTTCAATACCGCACGACCGCCGGCGCACTCGCGGTCGGAACGACCGGGACGGCAGCCACCGCGCCGCTCTGGGTGAAGATCGCGCGCAGCGGCGCCACGCTCTCGGGGTATCAATCGACCGACGGCACCGCGTGGCAGCTCGTAGGTTCGACCTCGATCGCGCTGGGCACGACGGTCCAAATCGGTCTCGCCGTGACGAGTCACACGACGGCGAAGACGGCGACGGCCGTGTTCGACAACGTGGCGGTCAGCGTCGCGACCAATCAGCCGCCGACCGTGTCGCTCGCCTCGCCCGCGAGCGGCACCGAGTTCGCGCCGCTGTCGGACATCGCGCTCACGGCATCGGCATCCGATCCGGAGAACCAGCTCGCACGGGTCGAGTTCTACTCGGGGACGACGCTGATCGGCACGGCGACGAGCGCGCCGTATGCGATCACCTGGCCGGCGGTGCCGATCGGGACGTACACGCTGACGGCCGTCGCGTACGACGCCGCGGGCGGCACCACGCGGTCCGCGGCCTCGATCATCACGGTCAGCGCGCCCGACACGCCGTTCTTCGGCATCCGCAACGCGTTCGTCATCGTCCTCGAAAATCACGACTGGTCGGACATCGTCGGCAACCCGCTGGCGCCGTACATCAACAACGTGCTGCTGCCGCAGGCGGCGCACGCGGAGCAGTACTTCAATCCGCCGGCGCTACATCCGAGCCTGCCGAATTACCTGTGGCTCGAGGCCGGACAGAGCTTCGGCGTGACCGACGATGGCCTGCCGGCCGACCATCATCAATCGACGTCGCAACACCTCACGACGCAGCTCGAAGCGGCGGGCATCTCGTGGAAGGCGTACGAAGAGGACATCAGCGGCACCAGCTGCCCGCTGACCGATTCGGGCCTGTACGTCGCCAAGCACAATCCGTTCGTCTATTTCGACGACGTCACCGATGGCAACAGCGCGACGTCGGCGCACTGCATCGCGCACGTGCGTCCGTACTCCGAGCTGGCGTCCGATCTCCAGCAGAATACGGTTCCGCGTTACGCGTTCATCACGCCGAACGTGTGCCACGACATGCACTCGTGCGGTGTGGACGCCGGCGACCAGTGGCTCTCGACCGAGCTGCCGAAGATCCTGACGTCCGCGGCATTCGCCCATGCGGCCGTGTTCATCACGTGGGACGAATCGGAGGCGACCGGCGGCACCGACGGCGCGATCGGCATGATCGCGCTCTCGACCGCGGCGAAAGCCGGATACGGAAACTCGATCTCGTACACCCACAGCTCGACGCTTCGAACGCTCCAGGAAATCTTCGGGGTGACGCCGCTGCTCGGCGATGCCGCGAACGCGACCGATCTGAGCGACTTCTTCGTGCAGTGACACCGAGCCGTTCCCGCGTGCGGCCGGCGTGTCTGGAAATCCGTACAGAAGCGATCCGGTGCGCGGCCGTCTAGGGCGATCGAAGCGTGCACGTGTTCGCGATTCGTACAGCGCCCGAACGGCAACGTGTGCGAAAGCGCGCGATGTTCGACGACACCGCGTAACTCTTGCCAAACGGCTCAGTATGATTTGCGCACGCCATCGCGGAGTCTCGACGAGACTCCGCGATCTTTCTCACGAACCGCGCCGCTCATCGTCGTGGCGTCGACCTTGCCCCTAGAACGCGCGAGCACACTCTGCTCATCCCATTCCCGCACTTAGACCCATCACGGCAGGTGCGACGTGTGTCGTCTGTTCGAATTGGAGGTTCGATGCGCGCTCGGTGTGTACGCTTTGCTCTGATCTTCGCTGGCCTGGCCATCGCGCTCCCGTGCCACGCGCAAACGACCTTGACGCTGAACGCGCCGTCGACGCAGGAAACCGACGCGACGATCCGCGGCGGCACCTATGCGAACACCAACTACGGCGGACAACTGGTCACCCAGGCGCATACCGACGCGAGCCTGGTGCGGCGCGCGCTCCTGAAGTTCGACACGGAAACGACGATTCCGGCGGGCACGGCGATCGCCTCCGCGAAGCTGACCGTCACGGTCATCGGCGGCGGGTCGGACGCGACGCGTCCGATCACCGCCTTCAACGTGACCAGCACGTTCCAGAGCACGCAAGCGACGTGGAATTTGCGGAAAACGTCGTACGCGTGGGGGACGCCGGGCGGCGACCTGACGTCGGCGCTCTCGCCGGTGTCGGTCGGCAACGTCGCCGGCACGACGGTGACGTTCGACGTGACGAAGCTGGTGCAGGCCGCCGTGAACGAACCGACGGGGCTGTCGCGGTACACGCGGATCGCGCTCGTCGACACCGGCAGCGCGAGCGACAACGCGATGCGCACGTACGCGTCGAGCAGCAGCACCAACGCCGCGCAGCGGCCGTCGCTGACGGTCGTGTACGGCGCCTCGGCGTCACCGACGCCGCCGTCGCCGCCGCCGGCCGCATCGACGCTGCGCGTCCTGCAGTACAACACGCACCACGGCGGCTACGGCACGGACGGCGTCTGGAACGTCGACCGGCTGATCGCGTCAGCGCTGAAGACGAACCCCGACGTCATCTCGTTCAACGAGGTCGAGCGGGGCACGAGCTGGAGCAAGGGCGGCGACGATCTGCAGCTGTTCCTCGCGTCGATTCAGAAGCAGAGCGGCCAGACGTGGTACGGCGTGTTCGTGACGGGTGCCGGCAGTTCGACCGGCATCGGCAATGCCATCCTGTCGCGGACGCCGTTCGTCGGGCACAGCACGTATCAGCTGAGCGACGGCCGCGCGATCCTGCAGGTGCAAATCGCCTGGAACGGACGCATCGTCAACCTCTTCTCGACGCATCTCGACGCGGATTCCACGAGTTATCGCGTGACCGAAATCGACGAACTGAAGGCGTGGACAACGTCGTTCGCCGAGAACCGGGTCGTTTGCGGCGATTTCAACTCGTCGCAGGGAAGCACCGAGTGGAACGACATGTCTCAGACCTACGTGGATGCGTGGGCCGAGGCGAAGACCGCCGGCGACGCGGTGTCGTACCCGAGCAATCCTGGTGGCAACACGCGGAACGGCCGCATCGATTTCGTGTGGACGTCGAAGGGCGCCGGGCAGTTGACGCTGGTCGGTTCGCAGGTGTTCGACACGCGCGACGCGAACGGCGTGCAACCAAGCGATCACCGGCCGGTGATGGCGATCTTCGCGGTGAAATAGTCGCGCGAATATTGTCTTACGCCGCCCATGTGAGCGCGTAGTGTTGCGGCAGGTGACCGCCTTCGTAGTCGATCGGCTGCGGCGCGCGTAGCGAAGGCCGCAGCAGAAGCTGTCGGACCATTTCCGGGATCATCACCATCCCGACATACCGGCCGAGACATTCGTGGCTTCCAAACCCGAAGTGGAAGTAGCGATACCAGTTCCGGCCCGGGATGAACTGTTCCGGCCGTTCGAACGCCCGCGGATCGAACATCGCCGACTGCGTGAGCGCGAGGACGATCGTCCCGGCCTTGATCGTCGTCTCTCGGTCGGTACCTTTCGCGATCGTGACGTCGGCCGCCGCTTTCCTGAAGATGTACGAGGAGATCGGGACAAACCGCAAGGCCTCCCACACGATCCCGTCGAATTCGGTGACGTCCGTGGCGCGCGCGGCGCGCTGCGCGTCGGCGAGCAGCCGCACATCGCCGAGGAGGTACTGGACGACCTGGGCGACGGCCTGCGACGTGGTTTCGATGGCGCCGATCAAGAGGCCGCCGGCATTGACGCCCACGCGCTCGATGTTGAAATCGACCGCGTCCGGATAGGCCGTCCGCAGCATGCGCGTGACGATGTCGTCGGTCAGCGGCTCGGCGGTGGCGCCGATGAACCGGCGAACGAGTCGTCGCACCAGCAACAGCGGGAAGAACAACGCACGCTCCGCCTGCTCTGCCTTGACCGCGACGAACCGACGCGCGATCAATCCGGTGATGTACTGTCCGAGCGCTCGACCGGTCTGCTCGTGACGCGTTTCGATCTCGCGACGCCGCTCGTCGCTGAGGATGTCGAACGGCTGGTTGTAAAACGTGTCCGCCTGGTTCCAGTACGACCACTCGATCAAGGTTCGGCGATCGATGCCGGTCAAACCGAAATACTCCTGAACGAGCGTCGCGGGTACGAGCCGGCAATAGCCGTCGATCGCGTCCATCGTTCCCGCGGCCGCCGCGAGAATCTCGGTCGCGATTCTCTGCACCATCGTGCGGACCCGAGGCAGGTCGTCGCGGTTCAGCAGACCCTGCATGAGCGATTTCTCTCGCGTATGCAGCGCATCGTCGTCGTGCGCCATGAGGTAGATACCGTTGCTCATCTTCGGCAGATAGAGCGCGGCCGTGAAGATCTTCGGCATCCCCAGCACCTCGATGACGTCGTCGAAGCGCGCGACGAGCGTGCACGCGGGGGTGGCAAGGATCGGCCGTTCTTCGCGCAGCTCTCGAAAGAACGTCAGCGGGTCGTCCTGCATCCACTGGCGGACGAGTTGGTGACGCTGATCGACGGGAGCCACGTCGAACTGATCGAGATAGGTGGTAACGACGCTCACGGGCGCACCCCTTCCTGGTCGCGGCTACAGGCTCTTGAGGTACTCGACGAGGTCCAGACGCTGCTCTTTCGTCAGCGCCGGCAGCGGTTCGCCGTCCGAGCCCGCACCGGGCCTCGCGCCGTATTCATGGCCGCCGTTGCTGTTGCCCGGCAGATCGGTGCGAAACACGAAGCCTGCGTAGCCTTCGTCCTTCAGGCCGACCCATCCCGGCACGAACTCCCGCGAGCCGACGACGAACGAATCCGGGCGGTATTCGCCGTCATCGGGATCGCCGTCGCGTTTCTTCGGCAGCAGCAACTGATACAGCGTCGGCACCGATCCGTTGTGCAGATACGGCGCCGTCGCCCAGATGCCGTTCAGCGATCGCCCTTTGTACGAGCGGAGCGACGCGTACGGATCGGCGGTGGTGTCGGGATCGTAGTTGCCGTGCTTCAACGACGGCTTGATCTCGTTCGAGAAGAACGAGGCCGCCAGGTCGTAGATCCAGTCGAAGCCCCGCTGGGCGAGGTTCTTGTCGGCGTCGGGTGTTGCGACGACGCTGAAGGTGGCCTTGGTCAATAAGGCCGCCACCGGCGCGCCCTCGTCGATCAGGATGTCGCCGACGCCGGCGCTGACGTATTCGTTGCGGAGAAACCCGCTGAGACCGCTGTAGTTCACGCTGTTCTCGGCCATCGTCGGGTCGGTCCCGATGTCTGGCAGGCGCGACAAGTGGGCGACGATCCGGCGGTGCGGATCCGCGCGATCGATCGTGGCGTGGCAGCTCACGCAATACGTCGCAAACAGCCGGCGGCCGTTGGCGACGCGCACGCGATCGAGGGGCGGAAACGCCGCGGGCCACTGCGGCGATTCCAGCGACACGAGATGGCGCTCGATGCGTCGCAGATTCCGTACGTTGACCGACGACTGGAAGCTGACGTGCTTGGCTTTCAGTCCCTGACCGCTGAGGAGCGACGACAGCGAGAACCCGTTTCGTTCGGACCAGTCGAGCGTTCCAAACACGCCGATCGCCTCGCCGGTATTGCGCCCGACCGGACCGAGTCCGGCGTTTGCGGCGAGGCCGTTCCACTGCACGTAGTCGTGCTGCGGGATGTCCCAGAGGAACGGATAGCTGACCGGCGCGTTCGCGCGATTGAACAGGTGATCCCGCAGCAGCTGCTGCTCTTTCTCGGACAGCGTCAGGATGATGCGGCCGACCAACACGTCGCGGTCGGCATCGCTCAGCACGTTGGGCAGCACACCGTCGGAACACTGGCAGATCGCCTGCCGCTGCGCCTCGGTGATCTCGCCCGCGATCGCCATTCGCGCGAGTACGCCCGAGAACGCCGGGCCGTTGAGCACGTGTTCGAGCACGCGGTTGTAGATCCGTCCGAAGGCGTCGAGGCGATAGAACCCGTACTCGACGTCGCTTCCATTGATTTGCGTATAGAGGGTGAGCCGCTGGCTGTATCGCTTCAGCTCGTCGACGATCTCGGTCTCGTCTCGGAAGTCGCCGAGCGCCTTCACCTTCGCGACGAACCGCGCGCGGACGGCGGCGTCGGTCGACGTCGCGCTCAGCGCCTTCGCGAGATCCTCGATGAACGACTTCATGTCGGCGCCGGACGGTCCGCCGTCGATCCGGTACCCGACGCCCTGGTAGTCGACTTGTCCCGTGTGACAGGCGGCGCACGTCAGACCGAGGTACGCCTTGCGCTGGTACGTGTCCTTCACGAATCCGACCGGCAGACCGTCTGGATTGCTGATCGTCGGGCGCTGCGGCAGGTACCGATAGTTGTTCATGTTCGCGTCGGACCGCAGCAGCTCGGTCGTGCCGGCGCGTTCGAGGACGAGAAAGAAGTCGTACGGCAGGAGATCCGATCCCTGCGTGGTGTTGTAGAACCACAAACTGTCGGCCGCCGTCCAGTTCTGATCCAAGTACTGGATCCGATCGACACGGTCGCCGAACCGATCGACCGGGACGACGGCGGCGCCGCGCTGAAACGCGTCGCCGCCCTTGAATCGATCGAACCAGGAGTCCGAGCCGACGTCCCAGAACTGGTAGATGCCGGTAAGCGACTCTGACGCAATCAGCAGCGCGAAGAGCGCGGCGGTCGCGAACGCGGCGCGCATCCAGCGCGGGCGCGGTGGGCGGGCAGGCGGCGCGGCGACAACAGTCATGAGCGTGTTCTTCGGCCCACGCGGCGTTTAGGGACCGAACGGCTCAGATGATGTGGGAGTCGCGAGAAGCTGCGGAGATTGAAAAGATGGCGGAGAGGGTGGGCTGCCGTGGATCACGAAGGACGCCGAGTACGTCGAACGTCGCATCATCTCAATGACAGCGCACAGCGCCGTCAGTTCGATGCGTTGATGGAGTGGCCCGCGCCACCGCGTCGGACGGCAACCCCCAACAGCAAATGAGCAGGCCTTTCAGTAGGGGCGTTGTTCATGCCCCTGAACGGCCGAGAAGTCTGCGATTCGCCAATGCGCTTTTTCTCTGCTAAGCCAAACACAACAACAACCGACTTTGGGGCGACAATGATCGCGCGATGCGGAGCGCCCGTGTATTAGTTGGATTAGTCAGCGGAGCGATCCTGGCCATCTCGTTGACGCCGCTACGATCACAAGGTCCGTTTGCCCAACATACCGTCCACGGGCACGTTTTTGCCGCCGAATCGGGTGTGCCGATCGCGAACGCGTGTATCACGCTCGACACCGGACCGGATGACGCGCTGGCGTGCACGGACTCGCGTGGCGCCTTCTCGATCGGCATCCCTGAAGGCGCACAACGTGCCGCATCGATTGAGAAGACTGGGTACGCAGTAGTGCACCTCACATTGCAAGGTGAAGCTGACATTCGGTTAGCGCGTGGTGCCGCGATCGCCGGCCGCGTGACGCTCGACTCTGGTGACCCCATGTCGTTCATGTTGGTGATCGCAGAGCGACGCACGATCGTCGACGGCAAGACTCAGTTTGTCCGAGAAACAGCTGTCGAAACTAACGACGCGGGCACATATCGCCTTTTCGATCTGCCGTCTGGTCAATACATCGTTGGAGTGGCGCCACGGCTTGTCGGGGTCGGTCGCCTCCGTTCAGACGGCGATCGGCCGCCCCAGATCTTCTATCCGAACACTCACGCGCGCGATCAGGCACAAATTATCGACGTTCAGGCCGGCGAAGAACGGCTCAGTGTCGATCTCAACGTCACCTCGCCACCCGCTCGAATCGTCGACGATGGAGAACCCACACGAAATTCGCGACTGGGTGTGATCAGCGGCCGCGTTGCGCGCGCCGACGGCACACCGATGGACCGGGTTCAGGTTGAGTTATCCCGCATCGACGCGCGTGCGTTGGCAGATTCCGTCGCCACGGATCGCAATGGGAACTACCAATTTGTTGGGGTGCGGCCGGGTCAATATCACATAAGGGCGAATGACAGGCTTTTGCCGGCCGTCGCTGCATTCGGCCAGCGAGGGGCCACAGGTCGCGGTGCGGTGGTCTCGATTGCAGCGGGTGCGACGCTGCAACACGTCGACATCAACTTCCCCCCGACGAGCACGATTGTCGGCCGCGTCAGCGACGAGTACGGCGATCCCCTTGGGCATGTGACCGTCAGGGCGCACCGCGTGCGGTGGTCGCACGGCCGAATACGGCTCACGACGATACCGGGGCCGGGCTTTAGTTGGACGGACGACTTGGGGCGCTTTCGAATCTTCGGCGCTGCCCCTGGCAAATATGTGGTCTCCGCCTCCATTGACAAACCGACTGACCGCGTGAACACCAGAGCGCACCTTTTGAAATATCTTCGGACGTTCTTCCCCGGGACACTGTCCTCACAACAAGCACAGGCGATCGACCTCGGTGAAGGAGAAGAAGCGCTCAATGTGAACTTTGCAATGGTCGCCGGCCATGCAGGTCGGATCGTCGGTCACGCCGTCACGGCCGAAGGACTGCCGTTCGAAGGGACGGTCAGCCTCATCGCGAGTGTGCACGCCGGTGTCGCCGCCGAGCCGCCGGAGCAGTGTCGCACGAACGACGGGACATTTTCGTTTGAGCGCGTGTTACCAGGTGAGTACGTGATCCAAGCGGGACAGGCGAGGCGGTCGCCGTCGACAGAAGGACAATTCGGGATTTCGCGCGTCGTCGTGAGTGGATCGGACACCGTTGACGTTCCGCTGCGCCTCTCGCGAGGATCGTCGCTCCGTGGACGTGTGAACTTCGACGGCGATCCACCTGAGAACCTATCCGAGCTTCAAATAGCGGCCGTGAACGCCGACGCTGATTACGAGTCGTTGCTGGACAATCCTGTCGCGCGCGCCGCAGTGGCCGACGATGGCTCATTCGAAATGTCAGGCCTGAACGGACCGCGCCGTTTATCCGTCAGTCGCCTCCCATCAGGCTGGGCCCTCGAATCTATCTTGGTGGACGGCCTACCCATAACCGACGGGATCTTGACGTTCGGAGTATCGGAGCAGAACTTGTCGAACGTTGACATTGTCCTCACTAGGGCGCAAACGGTGGTCACGGGCTCGGTCACCGACGAGGCGCGAACGCCAGTTGCCGATATGGCCGTGATTGTCTTCGCGACGGACGAAACGCTGTGGTACGCGCACTCTCGATTTGTTGCCAGTGCGATGACGTCGGGAGAGGGCGCTTTCGAAATTCGCGGTCTACCACCTGCAACTTATTTCGTCGCGGCGTTTGAACTTGACCCAGACATGGATCTGCCAGACCAGGCTTCGAACCCAGCGTTGCTTCGCGAACTCAGTCGGACCGCCACGGAGGTCACGCTGAGCTCGGCTGTCGAAACGCAAGTGGCCGTAGTACTGCGGTAGTCACTTCGGGCCGACGGAGCTGCGTGGCGCCACTGAGACATTCAGGACAGTGCCGCGCGTGTCTGTAAGCTGCTTCGCCGTGCTCCCCGAATGACGCCCAGTTCCGTGACGGCGCACGTCGCCAACCCTGTTGAATCGCGTCGGTCTCGAACCAGTCGACCGCTGTGATAAATGCGCCTCATTTGGCGCCGCAGAGCGAACCCTGAACCCGAGCGGGCTTGCGGTTCCTGAATCGGCGGGAGCGGTGTTACAGGGCGCCGCCTCGCGGAAGGCGTTGATCGAAAAGATGGCGGAGAGGGTGGGATTCGAACCCACGTGCCGGTTACCCGACAAGACGCTTTCGAGGCGCCCCCGTTACGACCACTTCGGTACCTCTCCGCGAGGCCGGACGTGCTGAAGCGGACCTTTCATTATACCTAACGACGCGCGCGGAAAAAGGCCTGCATCAGCGCGCGGCAGTCGTCTTCGCGCACGCCGCCGATCACCTCGAACCGATGGTTGTGCCCCGGCAGTTCAGCCGCGCGAACCGTCGACACCAGCGCGCCCGTCCGCGGTTCCGTCGCGCCGTACACCACCGTGCCGATCCGCGCGTGGACGAATGCGCCGACGCACATCAGGCACGGCTCGATCGTCACGCACAGCGTCGCACCGGTCAGCCGATAGTTGCCGACCGCGCGCGCGGCGTCGCGGATCGCCACGATCTCGGCGTGCGCCGTCGGATCGCCCGACGAAATCGGCTGGTTGAACCCGCGCCCGACGATCTCGTCGCCGATCGCGACGACGGCGCCGATCGGCACTTCGCCGGCATCGCGCGCGCGCACCGCTTCGACCAGCGCCGCACCCATCAGAACCTCATGCATGGCCGCGCGTCTATTATCAGCGGAACGCATGTGGCCCGCGCTCCTCGCCGCCGCCGTCTCGATCTCCGCGGAAAACCAGCGCCCCGGCACGCCGGACTGGGACATCTCGCGTCCCGCGTTGCATCGCGAGATCGAAGGCTACGCGTCGCGCACGAGTGTCGACGCCGGCGAGCCGATCGATCTGTTCATCAACACGGCCGCCGATCGCTACACGATTGACGTGTTCCGCATGGGATGGTACGGCGGCGCCGGCGCGCGTCGCGTCGCGGGACCGATCGATCGCCGCGGCGTCCGTCAGCCGCTGCCGCAGGCCGATGCCGCAACCGGTCTGCTCGAATGCCGCTGGATCGATCCGGTGCACCTCGAGACGCGCGACGCCGCCGGACCGTGGACGACCGGCGTGTACCTCGCACGCCTCACGACGCGACCGGCCGCGCCCGGCTCACCCGCCCAGTCGTTCATCGTCTTCGTCGTACGCCACGACGGCGGTGACGCGCCCATCGTGTTCCAATCGAGCGTGACGACGTTCGCGGCGTACAACAATTGGGGCGGGCGATCGTTGTACGCGTTCAACAGCGGCAACGCGCCGGCGCGCAAGGTGTCGTTCGATCGGCCGTATGCCGCGGACGCATACGGCGTGCGCCTCGACGGCGCGGGCGACTTCCTTCGCCGCTGGGAATACAACGCCGTACGCTTCCTGGAACGCGAAGGGTACGACGTGCGATACGTCACCGACGTCGACACGCACGCGCGCGGCGTCGACGGCGCGCGCGTGTTTCTGTCCGTCGGCCACGACGAGTACTGGTCGTGGGCGATGCGCAGCGCGCTCGACACCGCGCGCGATCGCGGCGTGCACCTCGCGTTCCTCGCCGCCGACGCCGGCTACTGGCAGATCCGCTTCGAGCCGGACGCCACGGGCGTGCCCGATCGCACGATCGTGGCGTACAAAGAAGCCGCGGCCGCGCTCGACCCGCTCGCGCGCGACCACGATCCGCGCAACGATCGATATGTCACCGGCCGCTTCCGCGATGCGCCGGCGTCGCGTCCCGAAGAGCGGCTCGTCGGCGTCATGTACGCCGCCGATCCGGTCGACGGCGACATCATCGTCGACGCGCCGCGGCACTGGGTGTTCGCGGGAACCGGACTCGCACGTGGCGACGCGCTGCGCGGGCTGCTGGGATACGAGGTCGACGCGATCTACGGCGACGGTCCGCGCGGACTCGAGCGGCTCGCGCATTCGCCGTTCGGCGACCAGGGACGCACGCGCTACGCGGACATGACCATGTACCGAGCCGCGAGCGGTGCGTGGGTGTTCGCAACCGGATCGATGCAGTGGAACTGGGGACTCGACGACTACAACGCGCCCGCGTGGCACCCGGCTCGCGCCGACGCGCGCGCACAACGCGTCACGCGCAACGTGATCGACCGCATGCTGGCCGACCGTCCGTCGCCGACGCCCGTGCCGAGCCGAGCGGGCCCGAGCGTCGTCGTGACGATCGCGGCGATTGGATCCGCGTTGTGGGTGCTGCGCGCGTGGTGGATCAGCCGTTCCGGCGATCGCGCCCGGTCCGGCGATCGCGACCGGCCCGGCGCTCGACACCGGTCGGACTTCCCAGATTGACCTTCCGTCGATCGATCCGCCGCCGCTCGACGTGTGCGCGCCGCTCGCGCACGGCCGCGACCGGCACCGCGCTTTGCGTCGCGCTCAGCATCTCGCGCTGCAGCCGCGCGGTGCGACGCGTCGGATCGAGCACCTCGAGCAGCCCTTCGTAGACGGTTTTGGTTTTGGGATCGGTGGCGCCGGCCGCGATGCGTTCCCGAAGATACGTCGCCGCCGCCTGGATGTTCACCCGCTGCCAGTTCACACTGGTGACTGTAGCCGAGAAGGCCGGCGAGTGTGAACTCGCCGGCCTCCCTGGCCAGCACGACGCGCCGACGCACTCCCCCGCACGTCGACGCGCGGCTACTTGTAGGACTCACCCCCCACACGCGTCGGAACCGGGCGAAACGGCTCGCGCACGGTCCACCTGCTGCAAATGACGGAAGAGGAAGCACTTCGGATTTCGGTATACAATCCGCCGCGCATGGATGGACCGCAGAATCCGGAGCGGCGGCACGGACCAGACCGCCGGCGTCACCCTCGGGGCGGCCGCCGGCCGGAAGACAAAGAGGGCTTCGCGCCGCTCATCATGGTCGTCGACTCCGACCATCAGCGCCGCGACCTGACCGAAGCGATTCTGGCGAAGCTGCAATTCGCCGTCGCGCCCGTCGAGTCGGTGCCAAAAGCCATCGCGATCGCCAAGGCGCTGCGGCCCTCGGTCATCGTGTGCAGTCCGGGCGACGAAGCACGCGTGCGCGACGGTCTCGTGACGCCGCTGCCGGTGGTGGCCGTGGGCGCAGATGTCGCGGTCACGGACGCCCTCGTCGAAGTCGTCCGCGCCGCGATCCGGTCAACGCTGTAACGCGCCGGTCAGGCGGTCACGCCAACGCGGTTTTGTAGAGCGCCACCAGCTTGCTCCACGCTTTTTCAGCGTCCGGTTTGTTGTAGATCGGACCCGCCGGTCCCGCCGGCATGTCGGGGACGCACCAGCCGTGCAGCGATCCGTACACCTCGATCTCCGCCGGCACCTTCGCCGCGGCGAATGCCTCGCGCAACTTGTCCTTCGCGTCCGGCTGACGCTCGTCGTCGTTCTTCGCGACGCCGAAATACATCCGCGCCTTGATCTTCGGCGCGAGCAGATGCGGGCTGTTCTCGTTGTTCGTCACGAGTCCGCCGCCGTGGAACGAGGCGCCCGCACCGACGCGGCCCGGCACCATCGCGCACGTGCGGACGACGAGCGGTCCGCCCATGCAGTAGCCCTGCGTGCCGATCTTCTTGCTCGTGTTCACCTGCTTCTGCTGATCGAGCCAGGCGATGTACGCGGACGCGTCCTTCTCGGCCGCGCCCGGCGCCGTCACCGATCCCATCAGCGGCTGCAGCTTCGCCATGTCCGCTGGATTCGAAAAACTGAAGCTGGCTGCGTCCTTGATCACCGGCGCGTCGACCGTCGCCTTCACGACGCGGTAGAACGGATTGGGCACGAGCACCGCATAGCCTTCCGCGGCGATGCGCTTGCCGATGTCGCGCATCGACGGCCGCAGCCCGAACGCGTCGGGCCACACGAGCACGCCGGGATGCGATCCGCTTGATGGATGGATGAACACCGCGTCGGCGACGCCGTCGGCGGTCTTCACCTGGACGTGTTGTTCGACGACGGGCAGCTCCGCCGCGGACGCACCGCCGGCCGCCGCGGCCGCCGCGAGGCCCGCCGCCACCGTCGTCACGAACTCGCGCCGCGACACATCCTGTTTCTCGTCAGCCATCGGCCCCTCCAGATTGTCCGGACAGTCTACTACCCGGACACGGAGGCGGCGTGCCCGCGCGCGCGAACCCACGACGCGACGGCGCTCAACAATTCCGGCGCGGCCGTCTGCAGCTGCTGCCGCTGGCCGGCGACGCCGCGACGAGATGGCGCTCGCGCAGATCGACGCGCACGCGCCGGGCCTGTTCGAGATCGAGCGACAGATCATCCGCGGATAGCGTCGATTCCGATCCGTCAGTTCGACGGCAGCGTCAGCGTCGCGCGCACGCCGCCGAGCGGCGACGGCCCGAGCGCAATCGAGCCGCCGTACAGCTCGGCGAGATCGCGCACGATGGCGAGCCCGAGGCCGGTGCCGGGCGCGCTTTCGTCCGCGCGCACGCCGCGCTGCAGCACCGCTCCGACCATCGACGCGTCGAGCCCCGGGCCATCGTCGTCGACGGTGATCGCGACCGTCGTGTCACCGGACGCCGACGACACGCGCGCGCGCGACCGCGCCCACTTGCACGCGTTGTCCATCAGGTTGCCGAGCATCTCGTCGAGGTCCTCGCGCTCGCCGCGGAACGTGTGGCCGGCATCGCAGGCGACCTCGATGGCGACCGCACGCTCGGCGTGGAGCCGCGCGAGCGTCCGCGCGAGCGCCTGCGCCGACGCGTCCACCGCGCAGACGGCCCCGGGCGTGGCGCCCGATGCCGCCGCGCGCGCGTGCGCGAGGTGATAGTCGATCTGCCGCCGCATGCGATCGGCCTGCTGCCGGATCGAAGCCGCGAGCTCGGGCTGTCCGGCCGCCTCGGCGCGATCGGCGTCCTGCGACAGCAGCGCGAGCGGCGTCTTCAGCCCGTGCGCGAGATCGCCGGCCTTCGCAACCGCGCGCGACACCGCGCGCTCGCGGTGCGCGAGCAGCGCGTTCAGGTCGTCGACGAGCGGCGCGACCTCGGACGGGAACGCGCCGTCGATCCGCGACGCCGCGCCGTCGCGCAGGCGCGCGACTCGGGTCCGCAGCGCCACGATCGGCGCGAGCCCGCGGCGGACGAGCAGAAAGCCGCCGGCCATGCAGAGCGCTGCGACGATCGGCACGAGCGCGGTGTGCTCGAGCACCTGGTGCACGCGGTAGGGAAAGCTGCGATGGTGCAGCAGCGCCCACACGAGCAGCGTGCTGACCACGAGGAGCACGCCGAGCGTCCACAACACCGAGCCGATGACGATGCGTGCGCGGAGCGAGAGCGCCACGTCAGCGCTCCGCCCCGCGCACGCGGTAGCCGAGGCCGCGCACGGTCTCGATGGCGTCCGCGCCGATCTTCCGCCGCAGGCGCGCGACGAAGACCTCGACAGTGTTCGATCCGCGGTCGCCGTTCGCGTCGTAGATGTGATCGTTCAGCTCGGTCTGCGAGACGACGCGATCGCGATGATGCATCAGGTACGACAGCACGCGGAACTCGAGGCTCGTCAGCTTCACCGGCTCGCCGCCCAGCGTCACGCGCGCCGTGCGCGGGTCGAGCGCGATCGCCCCGCATCGCAGCTCCGGCGCCGGCTGACGCGCCGCCCGCCGGATCAGCGCGCGCACGCGGGCGACGACCTCCTCGATCTGAAACGGCTTCGCCACGTAGTCGTCCGCGCCGAGATCGATGCCGGTCACCTTCTCGTGCCAACTGGCGCGCGCCGTCAGGACCAGCACGGGCACCGACACGCCGCTGTCGCGCCATCCCTTGAGGATCGTCAGGCCGTCGACCTTCGGCAGGCCGAGATCGAGCACGATCGCGTCGTACGCTTCGGTGCGCGCGAGGAAATCTGCGCGTTCGCCGTCGCCAGCGACATCGACCGCGTAACCGGCCGCCGTCAGCGCGTCGGCCACCTGCCGCGCCAGGGCCGCTTCGTCTTCTGCCACGAGGAGGCGCATCACGACTCTTATAGCGCACTCGCACCTGAACGGCGGCTGAACGAGACGTTCACGGCCGGTTCAGCGACGGTAACGTATCGTCGGCCCATGTCCACCAAGGCCCTGCTCCTGGTCCTCGCCGCCGCGGCGGCGATCGCCGCGATCGCGCTGATGCATCGCGACAGCATCATCCACGTCCACGTCGCGCACACCGCGGCGGATCGCTGATGCTCGACGACCTTCGCTACGCGTGGCGATCGATCCGGCGCATGCCGCTCGTGGCGGCCGTCGTCGTCGCGTCGCTGGCGATCGGGATCGGCGCGAACACGGCGGTGTTCTCGTGGGTCGAGGCGATCGTCCTCAAGCCGCTCCCCGGCGTCGACGACAGCGGCGCGTTCCTGTTCGTCGAGCCGCGCGCCGAGGCCGGATCGTATCCGGGCGTCTCGTGGCCCGAATATCAAGACCTGCGCGCGCGCGTCCGCACGATGCCAGAGCTGCTGGCGTTCCGCATGCTTCCGCTGAGCGTCGGCGAACCGTCGCGCAGCGAGCGCGCGTTCGCGCTGCTCGTGTCGGGCAACTACTTCTCCGCGCTCGGCCTGCGCGCCTCGCTCGGCCGCCTGCTCGACGCGTCCGACACCGCGCGCCCCGACGCCGAACCGGTGCTCGTCGTCTCGCACGATTTCTGGCGCACGCACCTCGGCGCGGACCCACGCGCGATCGGACGGCCGCTGCGCGTCAACGGTGTGCCGCTGACGATTGCGGGCGTCGCGCCGCCGCGATTTCAAGGCACGGTGCTCGGCCTCGACTTCGCGCTCTTCGTGCCGGCGACGATGGCGAGGCCGCTGCTGGCGGGATCGAAGGAACTCACGGATCGATCGCTTCGCGGCTATTCGGCGTTGGGGCGTCTCGCGGCCGGCGCCAGCGCCGCCGCCGCTCAGGCCGAACTCGATGCGGCCATGCGCGATCTGGCTGCGCAGTATCCCGACACCGAGCGCGGGCTCCGCGCCGAAGTCCTCCCGTTCTGGCAGGCGCCGCGCGGACCGCAGCGGCTGTTCGGCGCCGCCGTGATCGGACTCCAGATCGTGATGCTGATCCTGCTCCTGGCGGTGTGCGGCGACGTCGCGAACCTGATGCTGGCGCGCGCCTCGTCGCGCTATCGCGAGATTGGCGTGCGGCTCTCCCTCGGCGCGACGCGCCTGCGCATCGTTCGCCTCGTGCTCGCCGAAGCGGTGATGCTCGGGCTCGCCGGCGCGGCGATCGGCACGGCGATCGCGATGTGGGCGACCGAAGCGGTGCGCGACGTGCCGATCACCGACGCGTTTCCGATCCGGTTCCAATCGTCGATCGACGGCCTCGGCCTGACGGTCGCGATCGCGCTCGGCGTCGCCTGCGGCATCGTCTTCGGGCTCGCGCCCGCGCTCCACGTCGCGCGCATCGATCCGCAGCGCGCGCTGCACGCGGGCCTTCGCGCGAGCGGCCGCAGCGCGCTGCGGCAACTGTTGATGGGCGGCGAAGTCGCGCTCGCGACGGTCGTGCTGATCGCGGCCGCGCTCTTCGTCCGCGGGTTCACCGAAACGCGCGGGATCGATCCCGGGTTTCGCCGCGAAGGGGTGCTGCTGTCGGCGTACGATCTCAGCGGGCGCGGTCTGTCGGACGCCGACGCGCGCACGTTCGCGTCGCGGCTGTTGAACGGCCTCGCGCGCGCGCCGCAGGTGGCATCGGCGGCGATTGCCGTGTCGGTGCCGCTCGACATCCACGGCCTGCCGCTGCGTGCCTTCTCGCTCGAAGGGCGCGCGAAGAGCGATGCGACTCCCGACCAGGCGCTGTCGAATGTCGTCACGCCCGGTTACTTCCGCACGATGGGCATTGCGATGGTGTCGGGATCCGACTTCGCGCCGCTCGACGACGCGCAACAGCCGCCGCAGGCGATCGTCAACGAGGCGTTCGTGCAGCGCTACATCGGCGATGGCGCCGCGATCGGTCGGACGATCGGCAGCCGCGGCCGGCGCTACACGATCGTCGGCGTGGTGAAGAACTCGCTGAGCGAGTCGTTCAGCGAGCCGCCGACGCCGGTGATGTACTTCTCGTACCGCGATCGCCCGGCGATCACCGGCGAGGTGCACGCGAGGACGCTGCCCGGCGCCGAGCGGCTCCTGGCGCCGGTCGTCGAGCGCACGGTGCATCAGGTCGACCCGACGGTCCCGGTGTATGACGTGCGCACGCTGACCGATCACGTCGAGAAGAACCTGTTCCTTCGACGCATTCCCGCGCGCCTGTTCCTCGTGCTGGGGCCGGTGCTGCTGCTGATCGCTGCAATCGGCACCTACGGCGTCGTCGCGTACAACGTGTCGCACCGCGTCTCCGAAATCGGCGTGCGGCTCGCGCTCGGCGCGACGGCGACCCGCGTCGTCGCCGACCTCGTGGGCGAGACGGTCCGCGTGGCAGCGGCCGGCGCGGCGATCGGCTGGGCGCTCGCGCTGCTGGTCGCGGCGCACCTGGTGCGCAACGGCGTTACCGCCGCGGTGTTCGCCGGCGTGCCTGCTGCGATCCTCGCGGTCGCGGCGGTCGCGTGCTGGCTGCCGGCGCGCCGTGCGGCCGGCGTCGACCCGGTGAACGCGTTGCGAGCGGACTAGCGTCCGCCGCATTGCTCGCCGAGCCGCCACGCTTTCGATAGCTCGACGCGTCGGCGGCGACCTGCTTGTCGCACGTCGGACAGTAGTACGCCATCTCGATCGGCGTCTCGCACGCGTCGTGCACGAGCACGAGTTCCGCGCCGAGATGTCGGCCGCCGAAGATCGCCAGCGCGCGGACGACCGGCCGCAGGTCGCGGCCGCGATCGGTGAGCGTGTACTCCGCGCGCGGCGGATGCTGCGAGTACAGCCGCGGCTGCACGATCCCGTGATCTTCGAGCGTCTTCAGCCGCTGCGACAGCACGGCGGGCGCGACGCCGGCGAGCGACGCCTGCAGATCCTGGAACTTCTTCGGTCCGCGCAGCAGGTCGCGGACGACGAGCAGCGTCCAGCGTTCACCCAGGAATTCCAGCGATTTGGCCACCGGGCAGGGCTGCCCGTATTGCTTCGGCACGGCCGCAGTATAGCCGAATTGACATCGCAATTGATAGTGACTACTATTTTCGAACTTAACGTCGATGCCCCTCTCCGCCTTTTTCGTGCGGCGTCCGGTCGCGACGACCCTGCTGATGCTGGCGGTCGTCTTTTTCGGCGTCCTCGCGTACGCGGCGCTGCCGGTCAGCGATCTTCCGACGGTGGACTTCCCGACGCTGAGCGTCGGCGCGGCGCTGCCGGGCGGCGATCCCGAAACGCTCGCGGCGACGATTGCCAGTCCGCTCGAGCGCCAGTTCTCCGCCATCGCCGGCCTCGATTCGATGACCTCCTCGAGCGCGCTCGGCACCAGCAGCGTCACGCTGCAGTTCGCGCTCGATCGCGCGATCGACGGCGCCGCGGTCGACGTGCAGACGGCGATCGCCGAAGCGGCGCCGCTGCTGCCGCCCGGCATGCCGTCGCCGCCGACGTTCCGCAAGGTCAATCCCGCGGAGCAGCCGATCTTCGTCGTCGCGCTCAGCTCCGAGACGCGGCCGCTGTCGGACGTCGACGAGTACGCCGAGACGCTCATCGCGCCGCAGATCGCGGCGATCGACGGCGTGGCGCAGACCAACGTGCTCGGCGGCCAGAAGTACGCCGTCCGCGTGCAGGTCGATCCCGAGCGCCTGCGCGCGCAGAACATCGGCATCAACGAAATCGATCAGTTTCTCCAGAACTGGAACGTGAACCTGCCGACCGGTCAGCTCTTCGGCGCCACGCGCACGCTGACGATCAAGGCCAACGGCCAGTTGATGAACGCCGCCGCGTTCCGCCCGTCGATCGTGGCGGTGCGCAACGGCGCGCCCGTGCGCCTCCAGCAGGTCGCGGCGGTGATCGACAGCGTCGAGGACACGCACAGCGCCTCCTGGCTGTTCGACCCGGACGCCGTCCACCGCGCCGTCCTCGTCTCCGTGATGAAGCAGCCGGGCAGCAACACGCTTGCGGTCATCGACGCGATCCGTCGCGTGCTCCCGCGGATTCGCGGTCAGTTGCCGCCGCCCGTGCGGCTCATCGAAGGCACCGACCGCGCCGTCTCCATCCGCGCCGCGTTCCGCGACATCAAGATCACGATGGCGGCCACGCTCGCGCTCGTCGTCTTCGTCATCTTCCTCTTCCTGCGCAGCGCCCCGGCGACGCTCATCCCGGCGCTCGCGCTGCCGGTCTCGATCCTCGGCACGTTCGTGGTGATGCGGCTGCTCCACTTCAGTCTCAACAACCTGTCGCTGATGGCCGTGATCCTCTCGTTCGGCTTCGTCGTCGACGATGCGATCGTGATGCTCGAAAATATCGTGCGGCACATCGAGGCTGGCGCCGATCCGCTGACGGCGACGCTCGACGGTTCGCGCGAAGTGGGCTTCACGATCGTCAGCATGACGATCTCGCTCGCCGCCGTTTCATCCCCGTGCTGTTCCTCGGCGGCATTCTCGGACGCCTCTTCCGCGAGTTCGCCGTGACGATCACGACCGCGGTGCTCCTCTCCGGTCTCGTATCGGTGACGCTGACGCCGGTCCTCTGCAGCCGCATCCTGCGCCGCCGCGACGGCGCCGCGCACCGCCCCGAGCCGGTGTTCGCCGTCGTGCGCAACGGCTACGCGCGCAGCCTTCGCGTCGCGCTGCGCCACCGCGGCGCGGTCCTCGTGCTGTTCTTCGCCGTGCTCGCCGCGACCGCCGCGATGTTCCGCCTGGTCCCGAAGGGCTTCATCCCGGAGCAGGACGACGACTCGATCAACATTCTGCTGCGCGCGCCGCAGGGGACGGCGTTCGAAGAGATGGCGGCCAACGTGCAGACGGTCGGCAACATCGTGCGCCGGAATCCGAACCTGCAGCGGGCGGTGGCCTTCGTCGGCAACGGTCCGGGCGGCGCCGGCGCGATGAACACCGCGCGCGTCGTCCTGCGGATGAAGCCGCGCGCCGATCGCGTCAACACGGCGCAGGAGATCGTTCAGCAGACGCGGCCGCTGCTGGCGCGGTTTCCCGGCTTCCGCACGTTCGTCACGCTGCCGCCCGCGTTTCAGATCGGCGGACGCCAGGGCGACAACTCGTACAGCGTCACGCTGCAGAGCCCCGACACCGGCGAGCTATACGCGTGGGCGGACCGGTTCCAGAAATCCGTGGCCGCGCTGCCATCGGTGCAGGACGTGTCGAGCGATCTCGAGATCAAGAGCCCGCGCGTGCGCCTAGTGATCGACCGCGACAAGGCCGCGGCGCTCGCGCTCGACCCGACGCGCATCTCGACGGCGCTGTACGGCGGCTTCGGTCCGCGCTGGTCATCGACGATCTACGGCGATGTCGCGCAATACCGTGTGCTCCTCGAACTCGATCCGCGATACCAGGAGCACGTCAGCGCGCTGCGATCGGTGTCGTTCAAGTCGACGCAGGGCGTGATGGTGCCGCTCGAGTCGGTGGTCTCGACGCGCGAAGATCTCAGCCCGCAGACGGTGAACCATTCCGGCCAGCTGCCGGCGGTCGCGATTTCGTTCGGCCTGCGTCCCGGCGTCGCTCTCGGCGATGCGGTCGATGCCATTCGGCGCGAGGCCGCCGCGCGGCTGCCGCCGACGATGACCTTGCGGTTCGAAGGCACCGCGAAGGCGTTCGAAGAGTCGATCCGCAACCTCGGCTTGCTCCTCTTCGTCGCGATCGGCGTCGTCTACATCGTCCTCGGCATGCTGTACGAGAGCTTCGTGCATCCGCTGACGATTCTGTCGGGATTGCCCTCCGCCGGACTCGGCGCGCTCGCCACGCTGTGGCTGTTCGGCAACGAGCTGAACGCGTACTCGTTCGTCGGCCTGATCATGCTCGTCGGCATCGTGAAGAAGAACGCGATCATGCAGATCGACGTTGCGCTCGACGAGCAGCGGCGCAACCGCCGCTCGCCAGCCGACGCGATCTACGAAGGGTGCATCGTCCGCTTCCGTCCGATCATGATGACGACGATGGCGGCGCTGCTCGGCGCGGCGCCGATCGCGCTCGGCTGGGGCGCCGGCGGCGAGGCGCGCAAGCCGCTCGGCCTCGCGGTGGTCGGCGGCCTCCTCGTGTCGCAGCTGATCACGCTATATCTCACGCCGATCGTCTACACGTACACCGCGTCGCTCTCGGCCATCCGTCGCCAATCGTAAGGAGCCTCGTCATGTTCGCTGCTCTGCTCGCCGTCTCGCTGTTCGCGCAGTCGCCGCAGTATCCGATCCTCGATCGGGATCTCGAAGTCGAGCTCGCGTTGAGCGCGGCGCCGGCGCACGTGCGCCCGAACGCCGCCGTGTGGGTGCTCGAGGCATCTGGCTTCGTGCTCGCGAGACCCGGAACGAACGCGTTCAGCTGTCTCGTCGCGCGTCGCGATGGCGATCTGTTTCCCATCTGCTGGGATGCGGAAGGCGCGGCGTCGCTGCTGCCGATCGATTTCGACGATGCGCGGCTGCGCCTGGCAGGGAAGAGCGGGGCGGACATCGACGCCCTCGTCAAGCAGCGATTCGCCGACGGCCAGTATCACGCGCCCGCGCGCCCCGGCGTCTCCTACATGCTCTCGCCGCTGCGCTACCGCATCGACGAGCGCGGTGGCGTCACGAAGTCGCCGGCGAACCCGCACGTGATGTTCTACGGACCGAACCTTCGCGACGCCGACATCGGCGGCGTCCGCGGTTCGTACGTCTTCATGAACAAAGTCGGTCCCGACGGGATGATGATCGTGCCGGTGGGCGCGACGGAGCGCGAGGCGATCATCCGCGACTCCGACGCGCTGCGGCAGCGGCTCGAGGCGGCGATCGGATTCCGCCCCTGACCGTCACTGCACGTGATCGAACGTCGCCTTGCACACCGCCGACGTGGTGTGGCTCGACACCGCCAGGCCGATGTACACCGACGAGTTCATCGCGATCGTGGCATGACCGACGAGCGTCCACGACGTGCCGTCGCTCGATACGTAGCCCGACATCGTCGAGCCCGAGCGCACGATCTTGACGTAGGTCGGCGCGGCGCCGGCGACGTCCGCCGCCTGCGCGGCGCTCGCACCGGCCGCGATGCGGTATTGGAACGCGAGGCCTTTGCCCGGCGACGCGAGCATCAATGCGAACGCCGAATTCGCCGCGAGCGTATTGCGGATCATCACGCCGGCCTTCGCCCAGCTCGACGTGTTCTGCACCGACGCCACGCGCGCAATGAGCTGGCCGTCGCCAGCGAGCGTCTTGTAGGCGTAGTGGAACGCATCCGCGGTGCCCCAGATGTCGGCGCTCGCGCCCGACACCGTGAACGTACCGTTGCTGTACGAGGCGTCGCCGCTCAAGCCGACGGCGCCGATGTCCGAGTCCGCCCACCCCGACGGCACCGAACTGGCCGACACGCCTGATGTCGTGAAGCTCCACACCGGGCCGGTTTTCGTCAGCCCGGCCATCGTCCGCGACACGATCTGCCAGTAGTAGGTCGTTCCGGCCGCGAGGCTCGGCGTCGTCCAGGTCTTGAAATCGGTGGACGAGGTCGACGGTCCGAGATCGAGGTTCGACGCGACGAGCGGCGGCGTGCTGCTCGTGCCGAAGTAGACGTCGTACAGCGCGCCCCACGGACCCGGATACCACTTCAGCGTCGCCGTGCTCGACGAGACGCTCGCCTCGTTGGCCGGCGACTCGTTGGTCGGCTTGTCGGGCGGCAGCGGCACAAACGGCACGGTCTCCGTCGCCCTAGCGCTGTTCGAGTTGTTCCACATCCGCGTGAACTGATTCTCGAACCACGTGAAGAGGGCGGTCTTCGTCGTGAAGTAGTTGTGCTCCTGCTGCGAGTCCGACGACGCGGTCGTCCAGTTCGACGAGCCGAAGATCGCCATCGCCTGGCCGTACAGAAGCACGAGCTTCGTGTGATTCTCGCCGCTGTGCCCGCGCCACTTCAGCGGGATGCCGGCGGCGTACAGGCGATCGACGTTCCACGAGTCCCACAGATACTGCGGGTTGTGATATTGGATGTTCTCCAGAATCATGCGAATCGGAATTCCGCGGCTCTTCGCGGCGAGGATCGCGTTGGTGTGCCGCTCGTCGGTGATGCGATACATGATCACGTCGATCTTTTTCGTTTCGGCGTTGTAGGCCTTCACCGCGCGGTTCGCGTAGCTCTGTGCGGGCGGGAAGTTCAGGTCCGCATCGATCGGATAGGTCGGGTAGGTCCGCGTCAGCGTGCCCGACACGTTCGCGTAGTTCCGGAAGTTCGTCGTGTCGGTCCACGAATCGTCGAACTTGGTCATGAAGCTCTGGACGACGGACGGATCGTCGGTCTCGTAGATCGTTTCGGCGACGTAATCGGAGTACGGGGTGTTGGGGACGAAGGCGTTCGGGCTGTAGTTCGCCGATCCGAACTCGACCGTGTCCTGCCCGGCAAACAGCATCATCTTCCAGTGCAGGATGCCCGACGCGGTGCGGTAGCGCATCGGGATGCCGGCGTTCGCGAAGTCGGAGAGCATCGTCGCGTTGCCGCTGTAGGTCGGGTTCGCGCGCGGATCGACCAGCATGCGGACCTTCACGCCCGCCTTGAAGCGGTTGACGATCGCGCTTTCATAGCGCGCGTCCTGCATGAACCAGAAGGCCACGTCGATCTCGACCTTCTCGTTATTGATCAGCGCGATCACCGCATCGCGGCAGTTCTCGGCCGACGGATCGCACAGCGTCTCAGTGGCCCGCGCCGGCACGGGCCGCAGCACCGCGACGGCGGTGGCGGCGACAACGGCCGCCACGGTCAATCGGCAATTCATACCGTCTGCTAGTGCGACGGCGATACCAACGACCCCGAGTGGAAGCGAACTGCCGAAGTACGGTGGGCCAGCTGCGCTTTGTGGGTGGCGCGGGGATCCAACTCGGTGAGAAAAGCGCAAAAACCAGGGCGATGACGCCGGCGCGACGCGTCGACCGTCCGACGACGCCGGCGTTTCTTACACGGTGATTTGCTGCACGGTCAGTCGATGAAGCGGTACCCGAGGCCGACGACGGTTTCGACCTGGCGGCCGGCAGCGCCGAGCTTGCTCCGCAGCCGCCCGATGTGCACGTCGACCGATCGCGTCTCGACCATTCGGTCGTAGCCCCACACGCGTTCGAGCAAGCGATCGCGCGAGACGACGCGGTTCTTGTTCTGCACGAGGAAGCGAAGCAGTTCGAACTCGCGGCGGGTCAGCCGGATCGATTTGCCGTCGACGGCGACGGCCACCGCTTCGAAATCCGCGGTGAGCCGCGTGCCGCGATACGTCGGCGCGATCGTCTCGGCCGTAGTGGCGCTGCGCCGCAGCACGGCTCGGATGCGCGCCGTCAGCTCGCGCAGGCTGAACGGTTTGCTGATGTAATCGTCCGCGCCGATCTCGAGGCCGGTGACCTTGTCGTCCTCGGCGCCGCGTGCGGTCAGGATGATGATCGGCAGCTGCTTGGTTTCACTGCGCGACCGCAGAATCCGGCAGACCTCGACACCGTCGAGCACCGGAAGATTGAGATCCAGAAGCACCAGGTCGGGAGGCCGTTCGGCCACCGCCTTCAGTGCGGTGTCGCCGCTGACGACGACCTCCGCTTCCGCGTCGCCGGTCCGCTCGACCGCGTGCTTGATCAGCCCCGCGACGTCCTGTTCGTCTTCGACAATGAGGATGCGCCGTTTCGCCATGCTCCGCTGTACACGGTAGCGTTTGGGTCGTTTCGATGCGGTGTCGGCGCTGTTAATTCTGTGTTACGCGTCGGCTCCGGCAGCATCTCCCAGAGAAATACGCGTGCACCGACGTCGTGCCGCCCGGTCCGGCAGGCCTCGCCCCGCCGTTCGACGACACGCGTGTGCGCGACGCGCGTCTGCGGATGGCACGCCACGTAGACCAGGCAGCCGCACGGGAGCGTCAGGTAATACGACATGGCCCAACGATACCGCTGGCGTATGACCGGGGCGTGACGCCACCGCGGCGGCCGCGTTTGTTACCGCGCCGTGAAACGGCCGTCAAGCCATCGTCGCGGGAGTCCCGTATCGTGTGGCCGATGGTGCCCACCGCGCAATGCCGTTGACGATCACCGCGATCGTCTGCGCGTACAACGAGGCGGCCTATCTTTCGGCGTGTCTGCATTCCCTGCTCGCGCAGACGCGCCCGCCGGACGAAATCCTCGTCATCGACAACGCAAGCGTCGACGCGACCGGCCAGATCGCCAGCGCCATCCCGGGCGTCACGGTGATCCGCGAGCCGCGCAAAGGGCTCGTCGTCGCGCGCGAGACGGCGCGGCGCGCCGCGCACGGAGACATCCTCGCCTACGTCGACGCCGACTGCCGCGCGCCGCTGCAGTGGATCGAGCGCCTCGAGCGCCGTTTCATCGCGGGCGACGTCGTCGCGGTGACCGGACCGTACCGGTTCTACGACTGGGACCTCAGCGGCCGCGCGATCATCCGGCTGTACGACTGGCTCGTCGCGCCGCCGACGCACGTGGCGGTCCACGGCCTGCTGCACATCGGCGCGATTCTCTACGGCGGCAATTTTGCCGTCCGCCGCAGCGCGCTCGCGCAGATCGGCGGCTTCGACTCGCGGATCGAGTTCCACGGCGAGGACACGAATCTCGGACGCCGGCTGACGCCGGTCGGCCGCGTCGTCGTCCGCGGCGACTGCTGGGTGTGGACGTCGGCGCGCCGCTATCGCGCGATGGGCAAGCTGACGGTGTTCGCGCTGTACGTGCGCAACTTCTGGTCGGAGATCCTGCGGCACCGCCCCGCGGACCGCGATCATCTCGACGTGAGAGCCTGACGTGCCCGGATACGAACCGTTCCTGCTCTGCGACTTTCACGTCCACACGAACTGGAGCGACGGCCGCCTGTCGCTGCGCGAGGTCGTGGATCTCTACGGACGCACCAAGCGGTTCGACGTCGTCGCGATCACCGATCACATCCTGATGCGGCGCGATATGCTCGCCCGATCGGGGCGGCTGCTGACGCTCGGCCGCAAGCAGTTCTCGGTGACCGAGGAGCGGTTCGACGCGTACCTCGAGGACATCGAGGTCGAAGCCAAGCGCGCGAAGCGCCTCTACGACCTGCTCGTGATCCCCGGCGCCGAGATCACGCAGAACCACATTCGCAGCAAGCGCAACGCGCACATCGTCGCGCTGAACATCAAGAAGTTCATCAGCGCCGATCAGCCGGCGGAAGAGATCCTCAAGGAGATTCGGCGCCAGAGCGCGCTCAGCGTCGCGTGCCATCCGCACCATCGGACGACGACGCGCTTCGAGATCGGCACGTGCTATCTGTGGGATCACCGCAAGAAGCTGGTGGACCTGGTCGACGTGTGGGAGGCCGCGAACCGCGACGACCTGTTCTCGGTGACGAGCCTGAAGCACTACCCGTACGTCGCGAACAGCGACTTCCACAAGGAGAAGCACCTGTACTCGTGGAAGACGCTGCTGCGCTGCGAGAAGCGCTGGGACGCGATCGCCGACACGCTGCGCGCCAACGTCGACGTGGCCGTGATGCTCTATCGCAACGGGTCGTGGGCGGCGTGAGAGGCCGGCGGCCGGTGACCGGTGAGAAGTGACCTCGCACGGCGGCGAATGGCCGCCGTCCCGCGGTCAGTGTTCTTTTCGCCGGACACCGGGCGCCGGCCTCTCGCGCGACAGTCGAGTCGCAGACGCGTTACACCGCCGCGCCGACCGTCGTTACACCCGCGCGCTAGCCTGACTCCATGAAGCCACGCGTCTCGGTCGTCATCCCGGCCTATCGCGCCAGCCGCGACATCGGCGACGCGCTCGCGTCCGTGTTCGCCCAGACCTTCACGGACCTCGAAGTCATCGTCGTCAACGACGGATCGCCCGACACGATGGAGCTCGAAGCGGCGCTCGGCCCGTACGCGGGACGCATCCGCTACATCGTGCAGGACAACCGCGGCGCCGGCGCCGCACGCAACGTCGGCATCCGCGAGGCGACGGGATCGGCCGTCGCGCTCCTCGACGCCGACGATCGCTGGCACCCGGACTTCCTGCGGCGCCAGATCTGGTATCTCGACGCGCACCCCGAATGCGACGTCGTCTACTGCGACGCGGTGATCGCCGGCGATTCGGCGCTCGCGGGCGGACGCTTCATGGACAAGGCGCCTTCGTGCGGCGACGTGACGCTGCACAGCCTGATCGCGCAGCGCTGCAACATCATCCTCTCGACCGTCGTCGCGCGGCGAAAAGCGCTCGTCGGCGCCGGGCTGTTCGACGAATCGCTCCGGCGCGGACAGGACTTCGACCTGTGGCTGCGGCTCGCGCTGCACGGCGCGGTCATCCGCTACCAGCGGCACGTGCTCGGCGAGCGCCGCGTTCGCGCCGATGGACTCTCGGGCGATCCGATCGCGGAGCTGCAGCGCGCGATCGCGGTTCTCGAGCGTTTCGGCCGCCGGCCCGACCTCGAAGCGGCCGCGCGCACCGCGGTCCGCAGCCGATTGATGACGCTCGTCGATCGCCTCGAGATCGAGCAGGGCAAGCGGCGGCTGCTCGAAGGCAACTTCGCCGCCGCCCGCTACCACTTCAGCGCGCCGCGCCGCCAGCCGTTGAAGCTGCGCCTCGCGCGCCTGGCGCTGCGCGTGGCGCCGCGCCTCGTGCGCACCTGCTGCCAGCGGCTACGGCCGGCGGTCTGGCCCGTCCAGGCGACCGCCGCGTAGCGTCTCGCGGCGAATACGTTCGCCGGCCGCGAGCGGCGCCGAGCGTCGTCATCATTCGAAGAAGCCTCCGAACGACGACGGTATCCGGCGGAGCTGACTACCGCGGCACGGCGGGGCGACGAGGAGGCAAACTTCTCGTCACCTCCGTGTAGTCCAAGTACGTGTGCCCGCGCACGGCGGAGAGATGCGCGGTGACCGTGTACGCGCGATCGGGCGACGTCGCGACGATCGATTGCCCTGCGTCGGCCGCCGGCGCTCGTCCTCCGCGCAGCGCCTCGTCGACGACGCGTCCGGTCATCGTCGGCGGCGGGTCGAGACCGAGCAGACGCAGAATGGTCGGCGCCACGTCGACGTTTCCGGTTGGCACATCGCTCGTCGCGTGTTCGCGGAAGTCGGGGCCGTCCGCCATCAGCACGTTGTGGATGTCGTACGGGCTCGAGGCGCCATGCCCCGCCGCGCCGGTCTGCGTCGTCATTCCCTCGAAGCCGAATTCGTTCTTCTCCGCATTCCAGTTCGCCGACACGAGGATCTCGCCGGCGCGCGGATGGTTGCCGCGCGCGACGTCGAGCGAGAGCGTGCCAGGCCGTGCGTCCTTCGTGAAGATCGCCCCGACCTCCGCACGTCGCTGCAGTTCGGCGACGAGCGCGTCCACGCGCGACTGGTCGACGGCGCCGCGGAAATGGATTGCGCTCTCGGCGACGACGACGTCCGGCGTACCGTCAGGCATCGGCCGCGCGAACGGCTTGACGAGCGCGTCGAGGTGCAGGTGGCTGTTGTGCGTCGAGAATCCGTGATCGCTCGTGAGGATGATGTCGGTGCGATCGAGGAGCCCGCGCGCGCGCAGCGCGTCCTCGGCGCGGCCGATCTCGGTGTCGACCGACGCGAGCGCCGCGCGAAACTCGCTGCCGCCAATCCCCTTCGCGTGCGCGGTCGAATCGGGATCGCTCAGCCACATGAACGTCACGTCGGGCTGCAACCCGTCGAGGCCGAGCGCGATGTACGCGTCGACGGCCCGGCGATGTTCGCCGGCGTTGGGCAGCGCGTGCGGCGGCACGGGACCGAGCGCCTCCGCGACGCGACCGCTCATCGACTCGGGTTTCGTGAACTGCGGATGGATGATGACGCCGTTGCGGGCGGCGGCGTTGAGCAGGTACGCCGAGCCGCTCGTGCCGCTGCTCACGACCATCATCCGCTTGCCGGCGCGCTCGAGGATGTCGCCGAGCGTCGGCGCCGTCAGCAGCGGCTCGCCGCTGCGCTCGATGGCGAGCAGATCGTCGCGCACCGCGGTGTCGAGCGTCTTCGTCGCGTTCACCGTCGGCATGTAGATCACGTTGCCGAGAATCCCGTGCGTCTCGGGATAGGCGCCCGTGACGAACGACGATCCGTTGACGCGCGTCACCGTCGGGAAGACCGAATGGTGCGCGCGGAACACGATGCCGCGCGCCGCCAGCCGCGAGACGCGCGGCATCAGCGCCGGCGCCACGTAATCGGGCCGCAGCCCGTCGACGACGATGACGAGCACGCGGCGCGCAGCCGGCGCTTGCGTGAAGACCGGCTGCGCGGCGAGGAGCATCAGCGCGGCGAGGAGGCGGCGCACGCCGCTACGCTACCACACGACTTTGGCGGCGAGCTGCATCTGCCTCGGATCATAGGTCGCCGTGATCGATCCGAATCCACCGGAGCTGCGGTTGCCGTTGGGCGCGACGAAGTTCGCGCGATTGAACAGGTTGAACGCCTCGAGCCGCAGCTCGACGTGGGAGGTCGCCGTCAGCGCCACCTGTTTCGCGATCGCGAGATCGAACGTCCAGTAGTTCGGCCCGCGCACGCTGTTGCGCGGCGCGTTGCCGAACGGCTGGCTCGGATCGGTCGGGACGACGACGCACGACGGATTGAACCACTGCGTCGTCGTCGGCGACGCGGCGACGGGGTCGCAGGTGACGTTCGGCCGGTAGTTGTTCGCGCCGGAGAAGTCGTTCGTGATGCCCGACACCTGGAAGGCCGCCGCGGGACTGTAAGTGAGGGTGACCGGCTCGCCCGACGTCACGGTGTTGATGCCCGAGAGCTGCCAGTCGCCCCACGCGCGCCCGCGCCCGAACGGCAGCATCCACACGAGGCTCGTCGTGCTGTTGTACGGCTGGTCGTACCCCGACGTGCCGTAGTCCGCGGCGATGTTGTGGATGTCCTGCGGACCGGGATAGTTGCCATTCACGTTTTCGAGCGACTGCGACGCGTTGTCCTTGGCCTTCGACAGCGTCAGAGACTGCAGCAGGTTGAGGCTCGATCCCATCCGCCACTCGTATTTCATCTGGAACGCGTCGTAGCGCGACCGGCCGCCGTTGAACACCTCGGTGATGTCGCCGAAGGTCGGAATCGGACGGCGTGCGGCCAGCGGAATCGTGCCGGCGGCGTTGTTCGGCGTCGCCTGGTTCAGGTTGCCGACCATCAGCAGATCGGTCGCGCGATTGCCGACGTACGCGAGGTCGAGCATCATGCCGTGCGCGAACTCGCGCTGCAGCGAGACGTACCAGTTCTGCACCGGGCTCGAGTGGTAGTCCTTCGGGATGTAGCTGACGAGCGCGGTCGACGGCACGAATGCGGACGGATCGGTCAGGCCCGAAGGATAGCCCTTCTCCGTCGCCAGGAAGGTCGGCGACGTCGGATCGGTCTGGTTGACGACGGCGCGGACCACCTGCGGTCCGTTGATCGCGAGCAGGTTCGCCGAACCGATGCGATCCCAGTGCACGTAGCTGACGCCCCATCCGCCGCGCACCGCCGTCTTCTCGACCGGCGTCAACGCAACGCCGAGCCGCGGCGCGAAGTCGTTGCGGTCGGGATTCACCAGCGCGCGGTTGGCGATCGATCCGCCGCTCGCCGTCACCATGCTGACGGTCGTCGGATCGAAGTTCGTCAGGCGGTTGTCGCGCTCGAAGAGCGGCGTCGCGTACTCGTACCGCAGTCCGAGATTCACCGTCAGCCGATCGCTCGCGCGGACGTCGTCCTGCAGATACGTCATGTGCAGGTCCTGACGGACGTTGGCGACGAACAGCGTGCTCAGCGCGTACTGCGATCGGAGACCGAGCATGAAGTCCGACAGGTTGTAGATGTTGTTCGACGCCGCGCCGGCCGGCCGCGTGAACTGTCCCGTGTACGAGTCGAGGCCGTAGAGCGGGTTGACGTCCATCACCTGGACGTTCACGTACTGATATTCGTAGCCGGCCTTGAGCGAATGGCGGCCGGCGAGCCACGAGTAGTTGACCTTCGGATTCCACAGCGTCGGATACTGCCACTGCGGATTCGTCGCCTGACGCCCGAACTGCGAGTAGCCGTTGATGCTCTCGGTCGGCAGGCCGCCCGAGATGCGCGCGTCGCTCGGCAATCCCGGCAGCCCGAACGCGTCGAGCGCGCCCGGCGTACCGAGCCCGGGCGGGTTCTTGCCCGCCTGCGTGTTCGACCAGCCGAACCGCACTTCCAGCAGCGACCGCTCGCTCGTCGTCATCGTCGCGCCGCCGACGAATTGCTTGTTGCGCGCGTAGATGTTGCCGTTGCCGCCGCCGCCGGACGGCAGCGGGATCGGCGTCTGATCGTTCGTGTTCAACTCGCGCCAGCCGTACCGGCCGAAGAACGAGAGCGTCGGGCTCGCCTGCACGTCGAGTTTGCCTTCGGCCTTGTTCGAGTGGTTCGTGAGGTCCTGCGCGATCGAATAGTTGTTGGCGAGGCCGGCGACGTTCGGCGCGGGCAACTGGCCGAGCACCGACTTGGCAAATGACGTCATCGGAATCGGCGTGCCGGCCGGATAGAGGCGGCCCGTGCGCGGGTCGCGGATGTCGACCGGCAGGATGCCCGCGTCCTGCTGTGCGGTCGGGATCGTCGAGAACACCGTCTGCTGCTTGTCCTGCCGGAACCCTTCGTAGTCGCCGAAGAAGAACGCGCGGTTCTGCACGACCGGCCCGCCGAGCAGCCCGCCGAACTGGTTGCGCGTCAGCGGCGGCTTCTTGCCGTCGGGCGGCAGGAAGTACGGCTCGGCGTTGAGCGACGTGTTGCGGAAGAACTCCCAGCCGTCGCCGTGCACCTGATTCGTGCCCGACCGCATCAGCACGTTGATCGTCGCGCCGGCGGTGCGTCCGTACTCGGCGCTCTGGTTGTTGGTGACCACGCGGAATTCGCTGACCGCGTCGGGCGGCGGCTGCATCACCTGGTTCGAGAAGCCCTGGTTGCTCGTGCCGAACGCGTTGTTGTCGACGCCGTCGATCAGGAAGTTGTTGAAGACGCTCCGGAGCCCGTTGACGTTGAAGGCGCCCTCGCGCGGCGTGCCGTTCGTGCTCTTGTTCAGCGACGATTGCCGCACACCCGTCGTCAGCAACGCGAGCGCGGAGTACTCGCGGCCGTTCAACGGCAGCGCGAGCGTCTGCTCGCTCGTGATCACCTGGTCGCGCTGGCTCGACTCGGTCTCGACCAGCGGCGCGGCGGCGGTGACCTCGATCTTCTCCGACAGCTGCCCGACGGTCATCTGCAGATCGACACGCAGCCGCGCGGCGACCTGCACGTCGACGTGATCGACGAGCGCGATCGAAAAGCCCGCCTTCTCGGCGGTGACGATGTACGCGCCGGGACGCACGGTGACGAATTCGTACAACCCGTCAGCGTTCGACGAGCGCGTCGCCGACACGCCCGTGGCGGTATTGGTCAGCGTGACCTTCGCGTCCGGCACGACGGCGCCCGACGCGTCGCGCACGGTGCCGACGACGGAGGCGGTATCGAATTGTGCGAACGCGGGGACGGCGCACAGCAACAGGAACACGAACAGCGAACACACGCGGTGCAGAGCTGGCTTTGGCATGCGGTCGATGCTATCGACCGCTGATGACTCCCGCGTGAAGCGAGCGTAACGGCGACATGACGAGGTCCGCGTAGATGCCGACGAGGTCGCCAATCATGCGCGCGTAAGCGAAGTCGCGTTCCGCCGATGCGCGCGCCGCGTTCGCCATCGCACACCGCAGCGCGGGCGAGGCGAGCACCTGTCGGATGCGCTGCGTCATCGCGTCCGCGTCGCCAGGCGCGACGACGAATCCGGTGGCGCCGTCGGACACGTACTCGGTCGGACCGCCGGCATCGGTGCACACGATCGGGCATCCGGCCGCGAGCGCCTCGAGGATGACGTTACCGGCCGCCTCCATGACGGCGGCGTGGACGAAGAGATCGGCGGCGGCGAAGTAGCGGCCGATGTCGGCGCGGCCGATCGGCCCGGCGAAACGGACGCGATCGCCGATGCCCGCGGCGCTCGCGTGCGCCACCAGTCGATTTCGCTCCGCGCCCTCGCCGACGATAACGAACGTCCACGGTCGATCGCGGAGCGGCGCGAGCGCGTCGAGCACGAGCCGCAGATTCTTGCGCGGCGACAGCGCGCCGACGGCGAGGATCATCGGGCCGCTGACGCCGATCGCGGCCTGCGCGACCGCGCGGTCGGCCGGCGGACGGAACCGCTGCAGGTCGACGCCCTTGCGGACGACGATCGCGCGCGACGCCGGCGCGCCCGTCGCGATGCCGCGCGCGCGCATGTACTCGGTCGCGTAGAGCGTCCGATCCGCGGCGCGCACGAGCTGAGCGATCGCGGCGTCGTACGCCGGATCGCGTCGCAGCCCGTATCCGATCTCCGGCGCCGTCAGCAGATCCATGCCGCGCAGGCTGGCGACCAGCGGGACGCCGGCGTCGGCGGCGGCCAGCGCGCCGCCGAACCCCGCAGGCCAGCCGAAGTGACTGTGGACGAGATCGATCGCATCGTCGCGGATCAGCTGCGCGGCGGCGTGCTCGATCCGCGCCGCATGCAGTGTCTCGCGCGCCGACCGCAGCGCCGACGCCGGCAGCCGCGCGGCATGGCGCATCGCGAACGCGGTCGCGCCGGCTCGCTCGGCGAGCGTGGCCGGCGCCGCGGGCGACAGCGTCACGCAGCGGACACCGGCGGCGCGCAACGCGACGATCTCTTCGTCGATGAACGAGTGCGCCGTCAGACGATCGGGGCGGTCGGCAGGCGGCGCAAGGTGCAGGACGCGCAATGGCGAGCTCCGCCGACCGCGCGTTGCAACGTTCGGGCCCGACGCGAGACGTTACACGGTCGTGATGTCGTCGAGCTAACGAATGACGCGACGCGCGGCGCGTTCGAGCAGTTCGTGCTCCGCACGATGCCAGCACGCGAACACCCGCTCGACGCGGCGGCCCTCCGCGAGAAACAGCTCGTATTGCGCGCCGCGCGATGTCGTCGAACGACGGAAATGGATCGACCGGCGCGGCCGTCCGCCGCGGCCTGCGGTCGGGCCGGCCGTGATACGAGCCGTCGCTCATGGCGCGGGCGTGGCGTGTGCGCCGCGCATCTCGCGCAGCGTCGCTGCGAGGAGTTCGTATTGATCGACCGCGACGAAATCGACGCCGGCGCGAATCGCCGCGCGCCACCGGTCGCGCGCCGCCGCTTCCGATCCGAAGTTGTAGCCGGGCGACCAGCCGCCGGACTGGTCCGCGGGATCGTGGCCGTTCAACGTGTAGAAACGGATCCACAAGCCGGCGTCATGCGCCGCGCGCACCAGCGCGCGGAGCCGCGCGTCGGCGTCGGGCGTCCACGCGCCGGCGTGGTTCTGCCCGGCCGGCTCGACGCGCGACCACGGATTGTTCGACCAGCGATGGTAGTTCGTGCGCGCGCCTCCCTGGTGCACCGCGCCAAACGCGAGCAGCGCCTCGCCGACCGGCACGGCATCGTGAAACGCGCGGCGCTGCGCGTCGGACTCTCCGGTCAACACGAGCACCGGCCCGACGTGCAGCGGCTGCACGTCGCCGAGATCGCGCGCGCGCGGCGCCGTGGTCAGCCACGATTGGTACTCCTTCAGGACCGCCCACACCGCGGCCAGGTGCTCCGGTTCTTCGCTCTTGAAATCGAGGTTCAGCGTGACGATTGGCCACGCGTCGTGCGTCGGCTCGCGCAGCGCCGCCTCGACGAGCGGACGGATCCGCTCGAAGAAGTAGTCGCGCAGCGTCGGCTCAGTGCCGTGCGGGCGCTCGTGCGCGACGAGCGATCGGCCGCGGTACCAGACCAGATCCTGCTCGATCGCGAGCGGCGCGCCGGTCGAGAGCGCGCGATCGATCCGGTCGGCCCAGCGGCCGTCGTACGGATAGCAGTTGTGCGCGTCGAGCAGCACGCGCTGGCCGGGCCCGAACGAGCCGCCGGCCAGCAGCGTGCTGACGGCGCAGAACAGCACGCAGCAGAGGGCCGTCCGTCCTCTCATCAGAACGTAAACCGCGCCGCGATCTGCATCGTCCGCGGATCGCTCGAGAGGCTCGAGATCGTACCGATCGTCGAGCTGCTGACGTCACGATTCGGAAGACCGAAGTTCACGGTGTTGAACACGTTGAAGATATCCCATCGCAGCGTCACACCGGTGCCGCTCGTCAGGCGAATCTGCCGCTGCAGCGTCAGGTCCACGTTCTGGAATCCCGGTCCGGTCAGCTGATTGCGCACCTCGTTGCCGAACGCGCCCGAGGGGACCGCCTGGAACGCGGCGGGGTTGAACCACTGATCGACCGTCTGCGCGCCGGCCGTGCTGCCGATCACGTTGGGCAAGCCGGTCATGCTCGTCCCGACGTTGTTGCTGCTCTGGTTGACGGTGAACGGGTGCCCGGTGTGCGCGGTGTAGATGCCCGACAGCGTCCAGTCGCGCGCCACGATGTTGTGGCCGAGCGGCAGGTTGACGACGAAGTTCGCCGAGAAGCGGTGGCGGACGTCGTAGTCGCTCGGGCCGTACCAGTTCGTGAAGTCGCGCGCGTTCTGCGGAAACGCGTTCGATCCCTGCGTCGTCAACTGCTCGGAGGCGTTGTCGAGCGACTGGCCGAGCGTGTAGGCGATGCCGAACGCGTAGCCGTTCGTCATGCGCCGCTCGAGGCCGACGTCGAGGCCGTTGTAGTTCGAGTAGCCGTTGTCCGCGCGCCACTCGATGAAGCCGAAGTTCGGATACGGGAGCGGCCCGAGCGCGTTGTTGCCCGCGGCATTCGCCAGCGGCTGGTTCAGATTGACGAGCGTCGCGAGATTCGAACCGTGCGAGTGCACGTAGTCGGCCGAGAGCACGAGCGCGCCCGGCAGCTCGCGCTGCACGCCGACGCTCGCCTGCGTGATCATCGTATCGGGATCGTTCTGGTCCACCGCGCGCACCCGCACGGCTGTGAGCTGCCCCGCCGCCGGATTCAGGTTCGGCGTGTTCAGGAATCCCGCTGGGAATCCCTGCGACAGGAAGAACACCGGGGCGCCGCTCGTCTGGGTGATCGTCTTGTTCACGAGGCCGGGCAGATTCAACGCCAACTGGTCCTCGCTGCCGACGCGGTCGAACAGGTTGTAGAAGATGCCGGCGCCGCCGCGCAGCACCGTCTGATCGTTCAGCTTGTAGACGATGCCGGCGCGCGGCGCGAAGTTGTTGCGGTCGGGCGTGACGAGGCTGCGCTGCGCCAGCGACCCGTCGCTGGCAAAGACGAGCGAACCGGCGCCCGCCGGATTGAAGTTCGTCATCGCGTTGTTGGCTTCGAGTGCCGGCGTCATGAAGTCGTATCGCAGCCCGAGATTGACCGAGAGCTGCGAGCTGACCTTCCACTCGTCCTGCACGAAATACATCTGGGCGTAGTGGCGCTGATTGACGACGAAGACGTTCGAGAGCTGCAGGTCGGAGACGTAACCGAGCAGGAAGTCGGCGAGCGGGCTGCCGGTGAACGTGCCGCGGAACGTCACCGAGCCGCGCGTCGCCGGCACGTCCATGAACTGATTCTGCATCGGCGCGATGATGTCGGCGCCGGCCTTGATCGCGTGCGCGCCGCGGATCCACGCAAGGCTGTCGATGAACTCGAACTGATTCGTGTGCTGGAACTTCGGCAGGAAGTCCGGCGAGCCGAGACGGCCGAGACCCGATCCGCCGAACAGGCCGTTGATCGACACGCCCGGCAAACCGCCGGCGACCGTCGGATTGGTCACCGAGCCGGGGATCGTCGCCGCCGCCGGCGCGGTCTGGCCGAACGGCTGCTGCACGGCGTCAGACGTCGAGCGCGACCACGAGAGCCGGAACTCGTTCACCGTCGCGCTCGACAGGACTTTCGTCCAGCCGCCGACAAACGCGTTGGTCTCGATCGTCTGGTTGCCGAACGCCGACGTGCCGGTGCCGTCGAGGATGCCGCCGAACGCGCCGGGAATCTGGCGCGTGCGGTTCGAGTAGATGTAGCGGCCGAAGATGCTGTCGCTGGCGCCCGGCTTCAGATCGAAGCGCGTCAGCAGGCGGTCGGCGTTGTCGAGCAGGCTGCCGGCGCGATAGAAGTTGTTCGCGCCCGCCTGGTCCGGCGCCGGCACGAGCGCGAGGATCGCCGCGGCGACCGGATCGATCCGCGATTGCGGAATCGTGTTATTGGCGAACGGCAGGCCGGTCACCGGATCCTTGATCGTCGTGGTGAACACGCCGTTGCGCTGATCGAGCGTCGGCACGTTGGTCACCCGCACGGCGCCTTTCGTGATGCGCGTGCCTTCGTAGTCGCCGAAGAAGAACGCGCGGCTGGCCACGATCGGCCCGCCGACATTCCCGCCGAACTGATTCTGGCTGTTGGACGGCTTGGCCGCGCCGGCGCGCTGCGAGAAGTAGTCGATCGTGTCCATCGCGTCGTTGCGGAAGTACTCGTAGCCGGTGCCGTGGACATCGTTCGTGCCCGACTTGGTCGACACGCTGATCGCGGCGCCCGGCGACCGGCCGTACTCCGCCGAGTACGGACTCGTGACCACCTTGAATTCCTGAATCGCGTCCACCGACGGGCGCGACACCTGCGTCGTCAGCTCCTGCACGTTCTCGGAGATGCTGTTGTTGTCGACGCCGTCGAGCAGGAAGTTGTTCTGGAGCGCGCGCGCGCCGTGGACGTTGATGCCGCCGGTGCGGCCGAACGACGTGCCGCCGCCCTGGTCGGTGTACCGATCGCCCTGCACGCCGGGGACGAGCGCGAGCAGATCGTCCCAGTTGCGGATCGCCAGCGGCAGGTTCGACACCTGCGACTGCGCAATCACGGCGCCGAGCGTCGCGTCGCCCGTCGCGAGCAGCTCCGCCGTCTCGGCGACGACCACCGTCTCGCTGAAGTTGCCCAGCGCGAGTTCGACGTCGAGCCGCGCGCGCTGGCCGACGTCGAGCGTCACGACGTGCGAGCTCTTCTTGAAGCCGCTCAATTCGACGTCGACGCTGTACCGGCCCGGGATCAGGTTCGAGACCTGATAGGCGCCGGCCTCGCTCGTCTGCTCGCGCGCTTCGACACCGGTCGCCAGGCTCGTGACGACGACGGTCGCCCCGGGCAGCGCGCCGCCATTGGAATCCTTGACGAGACCGCTGATCGTCGCGCGATCCACTTGGGCGTGGACCGGAACGCGCATCAGCACGACACACACCGCGAGCACTACACCATACGCACACCGTTTCATCAGGCGCCTCCGCATCTCGTAACGTCATCGTAGGAAGGCGCTGTAAACACGGTTCGTACGTCGCAGCAATGTTGCATGGCGTCGCTATCGTGTGCGCCATGAAACTCGCACTCGCTTGCGCGTTGGTCATGTGCAGTCTGTCGGTCAGCACGTACGGCGATCACGAGACGATCGCGCGCCCCGGACCGATCGGCATGGGCGTCACGCTGCTGCCGAACGGCTGGAAGATCGCGCCCGCCGGCCGGCATCTCGTCGTCGGCGATTTGCCGCTGGCGATGGCGGAATCGCCCGACGGCCGATGGCTCCTCGTGTCGAACAACGGCTACGCGCTGCCGTCGATTTCGATCGTCGACATCCAGCATCAGAACGTACGCGGCACGCTGCAGTTCGATCACGCGTGGGTCGGGCTCGCGTGGCATCCCGACGGCACACGCGTCTACGTGTCGGGCGCCGCGAACAACACGGTCCACGAGCTGACCTGGGCAAACGGCGTGCTGACCCGCGGCACCGACCTCGTTCTCGGCCGGCCGATGGATCCGCCGCAGCCGGAAGATCAAAGCGAGAACTTGAACCGGCCGGACCCGACGCCGCAAAGCTTCGTCGGCGGCATCGCGATCTCGCCGGACGGCACGCGGCTGTACGCGGTGCACGTGCTCGGACAGATCGTCAGCGCGGTGGACCTGAAGACGGGCCACGTGCTCCATAGCATCGAGCTGCCGGCCGAAGCGTACACGTGCCTCGTCTCGCCGGATGGGACGACGCTCTACGTGTCGATCTGGGGCGGCGCGAAAGTGCTGGCGTTCGATACGCGGACGTTCGCGCCGAAAGGCGCGATCGCGGTCGGCGAGCATCCGAACGCGATGGCGATGACGCGCGACGGCCGGCGGCTCTTCGTCGCCTGCGCGAACACGAACGCCGTCTGGGCCGTGGACCTCGCGAGCGGACGCGCGGCCGAGGAAATTTCAGTGGCGATGTTTCCGCATGCGCCGGCCGGCTCGACGCCGAACTCCGTCAGCCTCTCGCCCGACGAGTCGCGGCTGCTCGTCGCGAACGCCGACAACAACACCGTCGCCGTCGTCGACGTCTCGCAGCCGGCGAGCGAGGTGATGGGGTTCGTGCCGACCGGCTGGTATCCGACGGCGGCGATGTTCAGCCGCGATGGCCGACAGCTCTTCGTGCTGAGCGGCAAAGGCCTGTCGTCCGAATCGAACACGCGCTACGGTCCGAACCGCGCCGGCTACATCGGCACGCTGCTGACCGGCACGCTGTCGATCCTGCCGGCGCCCGATCGCGACGGCCTGGCGACGCTGACGAAGATGGCGCTCAGCGTCACGCCGTACTCGGACGAGCACCGGCTCGCGCCGGCGAACGCGCCGGCGGCGTCGCCCATTCCGCGCCGCGTCGGCGATCCGTCGCCGATCAAGCACGTCTTCTACGTGATCCGCGAGAACCGCACCTACGATCAGGTGCTCGGCGATCTGGATCGCGGAAACGGCGACCCGGCGCTGACACTGTTCGGCGACGAGGCCACGCCCAACGCGCACGCGATCGTGCGCGAGTTCGGCGTGCTCGACAACTTCTACGTCGACGCCGAGGTGAGCTACGACGGCCACGCGTGGTCGATGGGCGCGTACGCGACCGACTTCGTCGAGAAGCTCTGGCCGACCAACTACGCGCGGCGCGGCGCCGTGTACTTGAGCGAAGGCACCGGCGCGATGCGCAACGCGTACGGCAACGTCACAGCGCCGAGCGACGGCTACATCTGGGACGCCGCGGTCCGCAAAGGGCTGTCGGTCCGCAGCTACGGCGAGTTCACGCACTGGGAGCCGGGGACGACCGCCGATCGCGTCGCCGGCAAGCTGAAGGCGATCGCGTCGGTACCCGGACTCGAGGGGCGCGTCGATCCGAACTACCCGCCGTGGGAGCTCGCCGTGAAAGACAACGCACGCGTCGATGCGTGGGAGAAGGAGTTCGCGGCGTTCGACGCCGCCGGGCAGGTGCCGGCGCTGTCGATCATCCGCCTCGGCAACGACCACACCAACGGCACGCGAGCCGGCTGGCCCACGCCGCGCGCGATGGTCGCCGAAAACGATCTCGCCGTCGGCCGGCTGGTCGAACGCATTTCGCACAGCCGCGTCTGGAACGACTCCGCGATCTTCATCCTCGAAGACGACGCGCAGGGCGGGCCCGATCACGTCGACGCGCACCGCTCGCCCGCGCTCGTCGCCAGCCCCTTCGCGAAGCGGCGCGGCGTCGACAGCACGCTCTATACGACCTCCGGCATGCTGCGGACGCTGGAACTGATTCTCGGCCTGCCGCCGATGACGCAGTACGACGCCGCGGCGACGCCGATGTACAACGCGTTCCAGCCGACGCCGAACCTCGCGCCGTACACGCACGTCGAGCCGCGCATCCGCCTCGACGAGCGCAACGATCGGTGGTCGTACGGCAGCGACGCCTCCGCGCGCATGAACATGGAGGAGGCGGACCTCGCGCCGGAGCGCGAGTTCAACGAGATCATCTGGCGCTCGGTGAAAGGCGCGCACTCGCCGATGCCGCCGACGGTGCGGAGTGCGTGGGTGCGCAGCCGCGCGTCCGCCGACGATGACGACGACGACCGGCGCTAGATGCGGATCAAGCGGAGCCGATTCGTGCGGGGCGCGCCGCGCGTCGTGTCACATCGCAGTGCTAGGATGAGTTGGTGTCCCCCATGCGAACCGATGTCCTCATCGCCGGCCTCGACGCCGCGCGATCAAAGATGCTCGAGCAAGACATGCGTCAGGCGCTGGCCGATTTGTCGGTCAGCGACGTTTCCACCATCGCCCTGCTCCCGTCGGATGCGAGAGGGCGTTGGGATCTAGGCGTGAAGCGCGGCGGCGACTGGTCGGTGATCTGGTTCGACTCGGCGATCGACGACCTCGCGACGCACGTCACGACGAGCCTGCGGGAATCGTTCGTCGCCTAGCCGTCACGGCCGGCGGTCCGACTCCCCGAGCGCGGCACACAGCCGCGCCATGTATTCCCGGCGCGGGATCGCGATCACGCCGAGCGACGCCAGATGGTCGGTGCGCCACTGCACGTCGAGCAGCGTCATCCCCCGCGCGCGCATGATCTCCACGAGCGCCATCAACGCCACCTTCGACGCGTCGCGCTGGCGATGGAACATCGACTCGCCGGCGAACAGACCGTCGATCGCGATGCCGTAGAGGCCGCCGGCCAGCTCTCCCGCGCGATCGACCACCTCGATGCTGTGCGCCCATCCCATTGCGTGCAGGCGCGTGTACGCGGCGATGAAGGGTTCGGTGATCCACCCGTCCTCGCGTGACGGATCGGCGCACGCGCGGATCACCGCGTCGAACGCGGTGTCGACGCGGATCTCGAATCGCTTCGCGCTCTGCCGCAGCGATCGCGTCACGCGCATGCCGTCGAGCGGCAGGATGCCGCGCGGATCGGGCGACCACCAGCCGATGACGCCGGGCAGTCCGGTCACCTCCATCGGGAAGATGCCGTGGCGATACGCGTCGACGAGCGTCTCCGGCTCGAGATCGCCGCCGACGCTGACGAGGTCGCCCTCGGCCATCGCGTCCGGCGACGGAAACCGCCAGCGGCTCGGTCCGACCCGATCCGGCGAGGTGCTCCAGCCCTCCATGTGCGCTACTCTGTGAGTATGGTCGATCGCGCGCGCGGCGACGAGCGCACGGGCGGCGCGGTCCAGGAGCGGGTCCGCGCGGAAACGAAAGAGCCGTCGCTCTACGGCGTCGTGCTGCTCAACGACGACTACACGCCGATGGACTTCGTCGTCGAGGTGCTCGAAACGCTGTTCCAGAAGTCGCCGGCCGAGGCGTACCGGATCATGATGCAGGTGCACCGCGAGGGACGCGGCCTGGCGGGCATCTATCCGTGGGAAGTGGCGGAAACGAAAGTCGACGCGCTGGTGACGCGCGCGCGCGACGCCGGGCATCCGCTGCAGGCCGTCATCGAGGACGCGTAAGTCATGTTTTCACCCGCGCTCGAAGTGGTCCTCAACATCGCGTACCGCGAAGCGGTCGCGCGACGGCACGCGTACCTCACGCTCGAGCATCTGCTGTACGTGCTCGCGCACGACCCTGACGGCGAACGCATTCTCGCCGCGTGCGGCGCGGACCTGCCTGTGCTGCGCCACGAACTCGGCACGTATCTGGACGAGTCGATCGAACAGCAGCCGCGCGGCGGCGACGGCCAGCCGGAGCAGACGGTCGCGTTCCGCCGCGTGCTGCAGGCCGCGATCCTCCACGTGCAGAGCGCGCAGCGCGACGAAGCGAACGCCGGCGACATTCTCGCGGCCATTCTGCAGCAGCCGAAGAGCCACGCCGCCCAACTGCTGTCGCGCCACGGCATCACGCGCCTCGACATCCTGAACTACATCTCGCACGGCATCACGAAGACACCGGCCAAGTCCGGCGTGCCGCACGAGCCGTCGGCCGCACCAGCCGGCAACGGCGAGGGCGACGCGGCCGCGCCCGAGCCCGACGAAGCGCTGCACACGTACTGCGTCAACCTGACGGAGCGCGCGCGCGAGGGGAAGCTCGATCCGCTCATCGGGCGGACCGACGAGCTGCAGCGCACGATCGAAGTCCTCTGCCGCCGCCGCAAGAACAACCCGGTCTTCGTCGGCGATCCTGGCGTCGGCAAGACGGCGATGGCCGAAGGCCTCGCCGCGCGGCTGCTGCACGACGACGTGCAGGGCGCGCTCGCGGACGCCGAGGTCTTCTCGCTCGACACGGGCGCGCTGCTCGCGGGCACGCGCTATCGCGGCGATTTCGAAGAGCGCTTCAAGGCCGTGGTCGCGGCGCTCGCCGCGCGGCCCAAGCCGATCCTCTTCATCGACGAGATGCACGCGACCGTCGGCGCCGGCGCCGTGACCGGCGGGACGATGGACCTGGCGACGCTGCTGAAGCCGCTCCTGACCGCCGGCGAGCTGCGCGTCATCGGATCGACGACGTTCGAGGAATACAAGCAGCTCGAAAAGGACCGCGCGCTCGCGCGGCGCCTGCAGAAGATCGCCATCGAAGAGCCATCGGTCGGCGAGACGGTGAAGATCCTCGCGGGCCTGCGCGCGCGCTACGAGGCGCACCACCACGTCCGCTACACCGACGCGGCGCTCGAGGCCGCCGCGAAGCTCGCCTCGCGGCATCTGCGCGATTCACGTCTGCCCGATTCGGCGATCGACCTCATCGACGAAGCCGGCGCGGTGACGAAGCTGCACGCGCTTGCGACGCGGACGGCCGACGGCGCAGAAGGCACCGGCGAGCCGCCGACGGTCGACGTCGCGCAGATCGAGCGCGTGGCCGCGCGCGCGGCGCGGATTCCGGATCAGCAGGCCAGCGCGTCCGAGCGCGAGCGCCTCCGCACGCTCGAAGAGTCGCTGAAGCGCGTCGTCTTCGGTCAGGACGAGGCGGTGCACGCCGTCGCGCAGGCGACGAAGCGCTCGCGCGCCGGCCTCGCGCAGCCCGATCGCCCGGCAGGCTGCTTCCTGTTCACCGGGCCGACCGGCGTCGGCAAGACCGAGCTCGCCAAGCAGCTCGCGATTCACCTCGGCAACGAGTTCATCCGCTTCGACATGAGCGAGTACATGGAGAAGCATGCCGTCGCGCGGCTGATCGGCGCGCCGCCCGGCTACGTCGGCTTCGAGCAGGGCGGGCTGCTCGTCGACGCCGTGCGCACGCATCCCTACAGCGTCGTGCTGCTCGACGAGATCGAAAAGGCGCACCCGGACATCTACAACGTGCTGCTGCAGGTGATGGATCACGCGACGCTGACCGACAACACCGGGCGGAAGGCGGACTTCCGCAACACGATCCTGATCATGACGTCGAACGCCGGGTCGCGCGAGATGAGCGCGACGGCGATCGGCTTTGCGGAGCACGCCGCCGGCACGCCGAAGAGCGCCATCGAACGCGTCTTCAGCCCGGAGTTCCGCAACCGCCTCGACGCGATCGTCACGTTCAAGGCGCTGACGCCCGACGCGATGGAAACCATCGTCGACAAGTTCATCCTGCAGCTCGAGAGCCAGTTGTCGGATCGGCGCGTCGCGATCACGCTGACGCCCGCGGCACGGCAATGGCTCGCCGCCAAGGGCTACGACAAGGTGTTCGGCGCCCGGCCGCTCGCGCGCGTCATCCAGCGCGAGGTGCGCGACGTGCTCACCGACCAGATCCTCTTCGGCGCGCTCGAGCACGGCGGCACGGCGACGATCGACGTGGTGAACGACGCGCCGGCGTTCAGCTACGCTCCCGCCGCCGACGCACCGCCGACGTAGCCCCGGCTACGGCTCGCCGTTCACGCGCGGCGAGCGCTCGCGCAGAATGTCGATCAGCTTCGACGCTTCCGCCTTGGTCAGGTGTTCGTCGAATCCTTCGCCGACGTCGCGGCACAGCGTTTCGAGGTACGAGCGCTGCGCCGCCGTCATCGGCTCGTCGCCGCTCTTCCACTCATCCGGATCGCGCTGCAGGTTGCTGTTCGTGTCGGTCATGCAGCGAAGAAAGAGCAAACCGCTCGCCAGTTGTATACGCTTCAGGTATGCGATGCGTGGTCATTACGCGATACGGAGCGCCTGAGGTGCTGCAGATACAGCAGCGGCCGGATCCCGCGCCTGGACCTGGCGAAGTCGGCATCGCCGTGCACGCCGCCGGCGTCAACTTCGCCGACATCCTCGCGCGTCTCGGCGTCTACCCGGACGCGCCGAAGCCGCCGATGGTCGTCGGCTACGAGGTCAGCGGCGTCGTCGACGCGGTCGGAGCCGATGTCGAGGCGATCGCACCGGGCGATCGCGTCATCGCGCTGACGCGGTTCGGCGGCCACGCCGATCGCGTCGTCGTTCCCGCCGCGTTCGTGTTTCGGTGTCCGCCGAATATCGACGCCGCAACGGCGGCGGCCATTCCGGTCAACTACCTCACGGCGTGGATCGCGCTTTATCGCTTCGGCAATCTCGCGCCCGGCGAAACGGTGCTCGTGCACGGCGCGGCGGGCGGCGTGGGCATCGCGGCGACGCAGCTCGCGCGGCTGCGCGGCGCCACGGTGATCGGCACGGCGTCGGCGTCGAAGCACGCGGCGATTCGCGAGCAGGGCGTGGCGCATCCGCTCGACTACCACGGCTCGATCGTGGCGGAGGTTCGCCGGATCACGAACGGACGCGGCGCCGACGTGATCCTCGATCCAGTCGGCGGGCGCAGTTTCGCCGACAGCTATCGCCTGCTTGCGCCGCTCGGCCGTCTCGTCGTGTACGGCGTGTCGCGCCTCGCCTCCGGCGAACGGCGCAACGTGTGGCGCGTGCTCACGACGCTGCTGCAGATGCCGCGCTTCCACCCGCTGTCGCTGATGAATCGCAACCGCGGCGTGCTCGGCTTGAATCTCGGCCACCTCTGGGACGAGCGCGAACGGCTAGGCGAAGCGATGCGCGCGATCCTCGCGCTCGTCGAAGACGGCTCGCTGCGGCCGGTCGTCGCGCGCACGTTTCCGCTCGAGCAGGCCGCGGACGCGCATCGCTTCATGCAAGGACGATCGAATATCGGCAAGGTGGTCCTGACCGCGTGATCGATCAGCGCCGCGTCGCGATCAGCGGCTGGATCAGATCGGCGATGCCGCCCCACATGATGCTGACGCCGACGCACAGCAGGATGAACGCCGAGAGGCGCAGGAACACGGTCGCGCCGGTGTCGCCGAGCAGCGCGATCAGCCGCGAGGCGAATCGGTAGCTCAAATACACGCACACCGCGACGACACCGACGCCGACGACGTCGCTGACGAGATCGACGATGCCCGACGTGCCGCGCCGCGCGATGCCGGCGCCGAGCGTGATCGCGATCGAGATCGACCCCGGACCGACCGTGAGTGGAAACGTCAGCGGATAGAAGGCGCGCCGCGCGACCTCGCGCTCCCACGCGTCGCTCACCGCCGGTCGATCGCGCGACGGCCCATCGTCGGCGTTGAGCAGCCGCCAGCCGCTCGCAATGACGAGCAGCCCGCCGCCGACGCGGACGACCGGCACCGAGATCCCGAAGAGCTGCAGCACGTGCGAACCGACGAGCATCGCCGCCGCGAGCAGAAGGAACGAGTTCCACGCCACGTGCCGCGAGAGCTGGCGCCGCGCCTGCGTTGGCAGGTCGGCCGACATCGAGAGGAAGATCGGCGCCGATCCGAGCGGGTTCACGATCGGCATCAGTGCGGCCACGGCGAGCGTGGCGGCGCGGGCGACGGCGGCGAGATTCGTCACGCTCCGGATTACAACACGGAAATCCGCCCAGCCGCGACCCAAGACGACCGCGCCCTGCGCGTACACTCCACGAGATGGCTTCCTTCCCGATGACGACGTCGCCGTCGGCGCCGGACCGCATCGTTCACGACGTGGACGCCCAGCAGGCCGCGTACTTCGAGTCGATGCTGGCGGACGCCGAACTGCTGCTCAAATTCGCCGCAGACCGCGGATACGAGCTCTGCCCCGAATTGCGCGCGGACGTGCTGCGCGCGCGCGACACGCCCCGAGAGCTGTGGGACGTGCAGACCGGCACCGCGCTGCTCGACGCGCTGACGAAGCTGTCGTCGCAGTTGAAGCCGGTCACCGCCGAAAGCCTGCGCGCCTGCTCGGACGAGCAACGCACCGTCAACGGCTACTGGAAGATCGCCGCGGTGCTCGCCCTGATCATCGTGCCGTTTTCGGTGGCGAGCTTCGTCGGTTCGGCGCTGTCCGACGCCATCCACAAGGACATCGTCACCGCCAACGATCTGGCGGTGAAGCTGACGGCGCAGCTGCAGGTCGGCACCGAGGCGCAGGCGGCGAACCAGGCCAGCCTTCCGGCCGCGACGCAGCGCCCCGACATCTCCGTCGTCGACGTCGTCACCGAGCTGCAGCAGTTCGCGTCGACGATCCGATCGATCGATGCCCGTGCGCGCCAGCTCAAGACGGTGCTGATCGTGTTCGCGCCGGAGGATCCCTTCGCGGGGATGCGGCGGGATCCGGAACGGGTGCACGAGCTGTTCGAGCTGCCCTCGAACGTGCTGTCGGATCTGCAGACCGCGACGCTCAATCGCATCAAGGTCTTCCAGCAGGTGCGGTACTTCGCGCAGAGCGGGGTCGACGACGTGTCGCTGTTCTACGGCGCGATCGCGACGTGCGTGCTGCCGCTGCTGTACGCGCTGCTCGGCACGTGCGCGTACCTGCTCCGCTCGACCGAAGACGATTTGCGGAACCGGACCTATATCCCTTCGTCGGCGGATTCGGCGCGGTTCCTCATGGCCGGCATCGGCGGCGCGGTGGTCGGGCTCTTCAACAACTTCACGATCACACAGGGTGCGTCGATTCCGCCGCTCGCACTCGCGTTCCTCGTCGGCTATGCGGTCGACGTGTTCTTCTCGTTCCTCGAAGGCATGTTGCAGACGTTCACGCGGCCGAAGGCGGCGTCCGCAACGACGCCGTCGCATCGCGAGGCCTCGGCCTCATGACCGGACGCACCGTTCGCGTCGCCGTGTTCGTCGCCGTGCAGCTCCTCGCGTGCCGCTTCGCGTGTGCATGGGGCCACGAAGGGCACCGCGTGATCGCGAAGATCGCGGCCAAGACCCTGTCGACCACTGCGCGCCAGAAAGTCGCCGCGATTCTCGGCACCACCGACGCGGGCGTCGACGACGCGTTGGCGGACGCGGCGACGTGGCCGGACGAGATCGACAAGAAAGCGACCGCGACCGAAGCCTGGCACTTCATCAACGTGCCGATCACGAAGCCGTTCGCGACCAAGGGGCTGTGTCCGAACCATAACTGCGTGATCGATCAGATCACCGCGATGCGGACGCGCCTCGCCAACAACGCCGTCGGATTCGCGCTGCCGGTCGCGCCGGTCCCGCCGCGCCCGATGACGTCGCAGGAGCTCGCGTTCCTGGTCCACTTCGTCGGCGACGCGCACCAGCCGCTGCACGCGGCCACCGACGGCGATCGCGGCGGCAACTGCGTGCCGCTCGCGACGCCGCTGACGCATGGGGACGGCTCGACCACGACCGAGCTGCACGCCGTGTGGGACACCGACGAGGTGCTCGCCGTGCTGTCGGCGCTCGGCGGCGAGAACGCCGCGGCGGCAACGCTCGTCCAGCGCGCGGCGACGACGCACGTCACGCAAAGCACGCCGCGAACGTGGGCGAAGGAAGCGTTCACGCTCGCGAAGAGCGCGGTCTATCAGAAGCTGCAGCTGCCGAACCGGACGGCGCCCGACGACGCGTGCGCGGCCGGCATCACGGCCGTGACGATCACGTCCGCGTACATCGACGCGAACGTCGCCGCGGTCGAGCGCCAGTTGCTGCGCGCCGGCATTCGCCTCTCGAACGTGCTGAACCAGATCTGTGCCGGCAACGGCTGCCAATCCAACCCGTAAAGCTGAGGTAAAGTGCGCGCGAATGCCAAACCGCCTCCTGGTGCTGCTATTCGTGTCGGCGCTCGCCGCCGCGTGCGGCTCGTCGTCGCCGTCCACGCCGTCGAGCACGCCGTCGACGCCATCGTCCGCGTCGGCATTCACCGGCATGCGTGCGATGACGATCTGCGTCGGCAACACGGGATGGACCGTCCACAGCGCGCTGAACAAACAGAAGATCGTCGCCCACGACTATCGCGCGGGGCTCGGCGCGGGCAGCGACACTTGCGGCACTTAGGGTATGTTCATCTGATGCGAATCCTCCTCGCCGCCGCACTCGCCGGCGCGGTTGCAGCGGCCGCCAGCCAGGCGCCGCCGAACGCCGCCGTGTGTGCGCTGCTCAGCGCCGCCGACGCGCAACGCATCATGGGCGGACCGATGACGCCGAAGCCAAACATGGGCGCGAGCGTCTGCATGTACCAGTTGACCGAGGGCTACGGCACGGTCGCGCTGACGCTCGTCAAGTCGGCGACGAAGCCCGCCGAGGATCTCGCGTGGGCGTCGATGAAGGAGACGCGGCACCTGCAGGTCGGCCAGAAAAACACCAAGCCGCTCGCCGGCGTCGGCGACGAAGCCTGGTTCACCGGAAATGTCGAGAAAGGCAAAGTCGGCGTCTCGGGCGTCATCGTGCGCAAGGGCAACGCGCATTTCGCGCTCGACGTGATGACGCTCGAGTATCGCGCATCGCCAGACGCGCTTACCGACGTCGCGAAGCGCATCGCTCAGGCGCTGTGATCCGGCAGAGAGGAGAACGACGTTGAGGACGAAGGAGTTCACCGCGGCACTGCTGCTGGCGCTCGCGTCGCGCACCGCCGACGCGCAAATCAACGCCGGCGAACGCAAGCCCGAAGCGAGCCTGCCGTTCACGATGACGCAGGTCGCCACGTTCGCGCTGCCGTGGCGCATCGCATTCCTGCCCGACGGTCGGATGCTGATCACCGAGAAGGTCGGCGCGCTGCAACTCGTCACGCAACAGGGCGCGAAAACGCCGGTGACGAACGTGCCGGCCGTGCTGCACCAGGGCCAGGGCGGCATGCTCGGCGTGTTCCTCTCGCCGCACTACGCCACCGATCAAAACGTCTATCTGACCTACTCGGAACCGGGCGAAGGCGGATCGAGCCTCGCGCTCGCGCGCGCGCGGTTGTCGATCGGCGAAGGGACGGCGAGCCTCGACGGGCTGCAAGTGCTGTGGCGCCAGATGCCGAAGGGACGCGGCGGGCAGTTCGGCGCGCAGATCGCGTTCTCGCCCGACGGCAAGTATTTGTTCCTCACCGTCGGCGAGCGGCAGCGCATGACGCCGGCGCAGGATCCCAACCAGGAGCTCGGCAAGATCCTGCGGCTGACGCTCGACGGCAAGCCGGCGCCCGGGAATCCGATGGCCGGGAAGACGGGCGACAAAAGCGTGCCACTCATCGATCCGCCGCGCGACACCGAGGCGGCGAAGACCGCGCCGGTCGTCGACATGTACACGTTCCCCGGTCCGAATCTCGCGCCGTCGGAAACGTGGACGAGCGGTCATCGCACGCCGTATGGCCTCGCGTTCGCGCCGGACGGCCGGCTGTGGGAAGTCGAGCATGGGCCGCGGGGCGGCGACGAGCTGAATCTGATCGAGCCGGGCAAGAACTACGGCTGGCCGCTCGTCTCGTACGCGACCAACTACAACGGCGTGCCGATTCCGAGCCCCGACACGCGCCCCGACCTCGCGAAGCCGGTCGTCTACTGGACGCCGATCATCGCGCCGGGCAACCTCACGTTCTACAAAGGCGCGATGTTTCCGCAGTGGAACGGATCGGCGCTCGTCGGCGGCATGCAGACGCGCACGCTGAACCGCATCACGTTCGACGGCAAAGGCGGCGCCGCGCCGGCCGAACGGTGGGACGTCGGCCATCGCATTCGCGACGTCGAAGTCGCGCCGGACGGCGCGGTGTGGATGATCGAGGACGCGAATCCGGGCGGCCTGTTCCGCGTCACGCCGAAGTAGCGCCCCCCGCTTGCGTCAGTTCGCCGGGCACCGGCTCGCCGCGCCGCGCGCCGTCGTCGTCTTCGGATTCGGCGCGATGGGACCGGTGGCGGCGAGTTCGTCGAACGCGATCTGCTGCAGTTGGTGCACCTGCGCGGCCGAGAGGCCCAGCTCCATGCCGGAGCACTCGCGATCGCCGAGCGAGCGCGGATCGCGTCCGGTGACGCGGCCGAACACCATCAGCGCCTCGAGATAGTAGCCGAACGTGCTCGCGTGGTAGTGGTCGAAGGTCCAGAGATCGATCTTCCCCGCGTCGATGCCGTCGTACGGATTCGTATCGGCGAAGCCGACCTTCATCGCGCGGTTGAACGCATCGCCAACCGGCACGACCTTCGCTCCCGCGGCCGCCGCCGCCTGGTCGTACGCGACGCGAATGTCCCGGCCCATCATCTCGATCGGCTTGCCGGCCCACGCGCCCTTCTCCGGATACACCTGATCCGGCCGCGACCACGTGGCGGTGAGGAACAGTTCGACCTTCGGATTCCGCGCGCGCATCAGATCCGCGAGCGCCTTGCTCGTCGCGACGAGCTTCGCCGGATCGCGCGGCTTCTCTTGATCGAGCGTGCTGTAGCCGTGCGCGACGACGACGTCCCACGCGCGGCTGCTGATTTCGGCGTTCTTGTTCTGCAGATGAAAATCGATGCCGACGCCGCCGCGCGTTTCGAGCGCGACGTCGAACGTCAGCCCCGCCTGCTCGGTGAAGACCTTGAAGAGCGCCGGCACGCCGCCCACGCCCTCGTGATTGAGATCGGCGACCGTCTGGTTCCGGTAGTAGTGAACCGCCGATCCGGATCCGAACGTGAAGCTGTTGCCGATGAACAGGATGCTTCCGCCCTCCGCGGCGCGGCCGGCCACGGCTGACGCGAGGGCGAGGCTGACGACGAGCCATGAGACGCGCTTCATGAGGACTCCTCTTGTTGAGGCCGTCATGATTGCATGGCGTTCGGCGCCGCGCAACGCGGTCAGAGAATTTCTTCGATCGTGTGCACCGGTCCGTCCGGACCGATCTCGCCGATGCCGACGGCAAGGAGCCGGTTCAGGAAGGCGTATTGCGGTGCCGCCGTTTCGAAACGCGGGGCGGTGCGGAAATACTGGGTCGCGGCGTCGCGAATGCCGCTGAACGTCATGTGGATCACGCCGCCATCGTCGGTCTGGAGCGTGACGCGCAAGTCGAGCGCGAGGATGCCGTCGGCGCGCGTCGTCACCCAATCGCCGCCGCCGCCGAGCACCGTGCCGCGCAGGCGATCGCCTTCGAACGTGCCGCCCGTGACCGGAACGATCGTCAGCGCGCCGTGCGGCGTCGGGCCGATCGCTTCGGGCGTCGACGTGGCGAGCCGCAAGACCATCAGCGGCCGTGACGCGATCGTCGTCGCCATCAGAGCACCTCGTGAATCGTGTAGATCGGGCCGTCGGCGCGACGATCGCCCGTCGCCACGGCGACGATCCGGTTCAGAAACTCGTATGCAGGATGCCCGGTCGCGAACCGCGGCATCGTGCGGAAGTAATACGTCGCGGGATCGACCGCCTCGCCGCGCGCGAGCGCGGCGATGACATCGGGCGGCCCATGCCGCAGCCCGAACGACTGCATCGAGATCAGCGCGCCGTCATCGGTTCGGAGCGTGCACCGCAGATCGAGCTCGAGCACGCCGTCGCGTCGCAGCAGCAGCCAGTCGGCGCTGCTGCCCGGCACGACCGTGCCGCGAAGGCGCGGGCCCTCGAACGTGCCGCCGGCGAGCGGCGCCGTTCGCCGCGTTCCGAACGGCACGTCGCCGACGGTCAGCGCTGGCGCGACTGTCACCTGCAACGTCATCAGCAGCTGCGTCTTCATCGTGCGCCCTTGCAACCGCCCATGCTACGACATCGGCCGGGTTCATGGACGACTCCGCGCCGCGGGAATGGGTCAGGCAACATGCTATGCCTTTCGCCGAGCGACTCGTCGCCGTCGGTGACGATGCGTGGTGCGTCCTCCGCGTGTCGAAGGGTGAACCGCGGGCGCCGGCACCAACGCCGACACGTGGACGCCGGGCAGCACGTTGGCGACGGCCAGGTATCGGGCGTTTACGACCGAGCCGTTCTTCCGGCACAGGCGATAGGCGCCGGACATTTGCCCGCGACGCAGGAAATCGCGCCAGAGACGTCGACTGAGCGGATGGCGCGGCGGCGGCGTCAGATCCGCCAGCGTCATCGTCGTCAATTCACGGCGCGTGTAACCGGTCAACCGGACGGCGTGTTGATTGGCGTCCACGTATCGCGCCTGGTCGTTGGCGATGAGGATCGCCACCGGCACGCTCGCCAGATACGCGAGCAGCACTTCGGCGCGTCCGCGGACGACGGCTTCGGGCCGACCGGCTCGCGTCAGCCGGACGAGCGAGCGCGTCAGGCGCTGCATCGCGGCGGTCGGCGTGCGACGGGGCCTCTGTTTCACCACGACTCCTTCCGAAGCGCTTCGACTGGATCCACGCTGGCGGCCTCGCGCGCCGGCAGATAACAGGCGGCGACCGCCACGATTGCCAGCAGCGCTGCTGCGGCCGCCCACGTCGTCACATCCCATGCGCCGACGCCGGACAGGAACGATTGCAGGAATCGGGTGGCGCCGATCGCGCCCACGGCGCCGATCGCGAGTCCGCCGGCAGCGAGCGCGACGCCGTCTCCGATCGTCACACCGATCAGATTCGCACGACTGGCGCCGATGGCCGCGCGGATGCCGAATTCGTGCGTTCGTTGCACGACCGCGTACGCCATCATGCCGTAGATACCGATCGCGGACAGCGCGAGCGCGACGGCCGCGAAGATCGCGAGAAGAATCGACCGGAATCGATCCGGCGTCGTCGACTGCGAGACCCACTCGTCCATCGACTGCACATGCGTCACGGCGACGCCCCGGTCGATCGCCGCCACCGCCACCCGGACGGCCGGTTCGAGCCGCCGCGCATCGAGCGACGAGCGCATGACGATGCCCAGGAAATCGCGCGAGTCCTGTTCGTTGCTGACGTAGACGACCGCATGCGCCGAGCGATCGTCGAACGGCGTCAGGCGTTCGTCGGCGATGACGCCCACGACTTCGTACGCCGCCGCCTCGCTCGTATAGACCGATCCGAACCCGGGCGCATCCATCAAGAGCCGCTGGCCGACCCCGTCACTGTTCGCAAAAAACGTGCGCGCCATCGTCTCGTTGATCACCGCGACGAGCGGCGTGGTCTCGCGATCGGCGTCGCCGAACGTCCGGCCGCGACGCACGCGAAGCCCGAGCACGTGGAAGTAGGCGGGTCCGACGATTTTCAGGTCGGCGATTGGGCGTTCGGCACGTTCGACGATCCGGTCGCTGGCGCGCTGGACGAATGTGGCGCGCGGCGCGCCGTTCATCGGCATGCCGTCGACGAATGCCGCGTCCTGCACGCCCGGCACCGCGCGCAATCGAGCGACGACGGCACGCATGAACGCGCGCAGTTGCGCGGCGTTCTCGAAATGGCGCTCGGCGCGCGACAACTGTACCGTCAGCACGTTGGTCGCATCGAAACCGGTGTCGGCCGCGCCCATGTTCACGACGCTTCGGATGAGAAGACCCGCGCTCGTGAGCAGCACGAACGCCAGCGCGATCTGAGCGACAACCAGCCCGTTGCGCAGTCGTTGGTGCGCGCGCGTCGCCGTCGCGCGATAGCCAGATGCGATGGCGGCGCGGCGGGCGCCGCGCATGGGGAGCGCCGGCGCAAGACCGAACATCACGGCGCTCAGAACCGACACGATCAACGTGAACGACAGCACCCGTGCGTCGAGCTGCACGGACGCGTCGGCCGGCACGATGATCGCGAGCATGCTCGTCGTCGCCGGAACCGCTGCGAGAATCGTCTTCGACACCGACATCGTGCCGTATCCGACGAGGACGCCGAGAACGCCGCCCGCCATCGAGAGCAACAGGCTCTCCGTCAGGAACTGGCGGGTCAGTTGCCACGGCGTGGCGCCGAGCGCCAGACGCACCGCGACCTCGCGATCCCGCGCCAGCGCCCACGCGAGCATCATGTTGGCCACGTTCACGCACGTGATCAGAAGCATCAGCGCCACCGCGGCGAACACGAGGTACAACGAACGGCGCAATTCCGGCGGGACGACGAAACTCGCGTACGGCTCGAGGTCGACGCCCCAGCCTTTGTTGGTGTCGGGATACGCGGCCGAGAGCCGCGCGGCGATTCCGTCCATCTCGGCCCGCGCGTGCTCGACCGTCACGCCTGGCTTCAGCAATGCGACTGCCCCGCCGGTGAGCGTCAGCAGCCAGTGGCTCGATCGATTCAAGCGATCCCCTTCGAACGACACGGGAATCCAGATCTCGACGAAGCCCCGATCGAACGGGCTGTTCTCCGGCATGACGCCGATGACCGTGTACGGATGGTCGTCGAGCACAATCGAGCGGCCGACGAGCGTCGGATCGGATCCGAACCGAGCTGCCCACACGCGATGGCTGAGCACGACGACGTGATTGCGTGCCGGTTGGTCTTCGTCGGCGGCAAACGTACGGCCGTACGCCGCGTGCGCGCCGAAGACGTTGAAGTACGACGCCGACACCTTCAAGCCCGCAAGCGGCGCCGCCGATCCATCGACGCCGCCGAGCATCGTCACGCCGCAGCAGATGGTGGTGGCAGAGATCTGTTCGAAGACGGTGCTCTGCCTCGCGTAGTCGAGATAGTTGAGCGTGGACATCGGGTTCGGCTGCCCGGTTGGTCTCCGCTCGAAGATGCCGACGATGCGATCCGCTGCGGGATACGGTAACGGTCGGAGCAGAATCGCGTCGATGAAGCTGAAGATCGCGGTGTTCGCACCGATGCCAAGCGCGAGCGTCAGCACGACGACGGTCGTGACCCACGGCCGCCCCCGCAGCACCCGGACCGCGTACCGCACGTCGGCAGCGAGCGCGTCCACCACCCGATCTTAATCGCCGCGACGCGTCAGCGTTGCCCGACCGGCTCAAGCGTTGGAAGAAACCGTGTCATGACTCACCGCCGTCGGCCGATCGGTCGTCGCCGCGGGTAGCCGCACGACGAACGTGCTGCCGCAGCCGCGCCCCTCGCTCGTCGCGTCGAGCCAGCCGCCGTGCAACACGACCAGCTGTCGCGCGATCGCCAGGCCGAGCCCGAGGCCGCCGAGACGCGAGTCGTGCACGCTGTCGGCCTGCTCGAACGGCTTGAACATCCGCGGAATGTCGGCGGGATCCAGTCCGACGCCCGTGTCGACCACCCGCACTTTCACGACGTTGCCCACGTGCAGGGCGGAGATCCGTACGACGCCGCCGCCGGGCGTGAACTTGACGGCGTTGTGCAGCAGGTTCGCGAAGACCTGCTCCAGCCGCGTCGCGTCGCCCCAGACGCGCGCCTGCGGATCGATCGCGCTGGTCTCCAGCCGCACGCCCTTCTTCGCCGCCAGATCGGCAACGCCTTCGAGCGCCGCACGAATGGGATCGGCGATCACGATCCGCTTCGGGACGATCGACAGCATGCCGCGCGACGCTCGCGACTGATCGAGCAGGTCCTCGACGAGTCGCGACGCGGTGCCCGCCGCGCGCGAGATGCTGGCGGCCGCGCGCGCAACGAAGTCGGCGTTGTCCCGTCGTTCGACGAGCTGGTGCGACCAGCCGGCGATCGTGTTGAGCGGCGTGCGCCACTCGTGGCCGACCTTCGCGATCAGCTCTTCGCGCGCGCGTGCCGCGGCGCGCGCCTGCTCGGCCGCGCGCTGCGCGGCCGCGTGGCGGACGTGCTGCAGACGCATCAACACGATGAGCGCGGCGGCTTCGGCGAGGAACAGCGCGCCTTCGGCGAGCGCCGGCCGCAGGTGCGAAGCGAGGAGCGATCGGGGCGCGGACAGCGCGACGCCGGCCGCGGTGGACAAGACGGCGCTCAGCAGCGCCGGCGCCAGATCCCCGATCGACGCGGTCGCCATGACGGCGAGCACGAACGGCAGGAACGGAGCGTTCCAGTCAAAGAGCGGCGCGGTTTCGAAGCGGAGCAGCGAGCAGACGACGACTGACGCGATGGCGATCAGGTATGAACGAAGTCGACGGTCCAGACGTCAAGCATCGCACACGGCTTCGCCGCTTTCGAGCTCAGCCAACCCGACCCGACGTTATTCGGCCCGCAGCGCGACCGCCGGATCGATGCGGGCCGCTCGACTGGCCGCGATCCAGCACGCCAGCGCCGAGACGCCCATCAGCACGGCGACGGTCGCCAGGTACGCCATGTGACGCCTCCGCCTTGAGGAGGTGCGCGGCGTTCGTGCCGGCCGTACTCTTGATTGTCAAGATGTGACGATCACCAGATCCCGGTCGGGGCTATCGAGCGTGACGACGTGTCGGATCGATCAGCGCGAGGCCCGACGCGGCGTCGAAGCGACGGTACAAATGGTGAGGGGTTTCGGTGATCATGATTTCGAGCGTCGGCCGCGTGTACCCCTTCATCAGGTGACCGCCGTGCGCCGTCGCATCCGACTTCCCGAGCACGACGTGCGCGTGGACGGCCGGCGTGCCGTCGTCAATCGTGACGTCGCCGGCGAGCGACAACACTTCCACCTGCTCGTCGGTCGCGATGTGGCGATACTGTTTCGTGTGCCAGTCGAAATACGCGACGACCGCGTGCGAGAACGCGCCAATCGCGGTGAAGTGACTCGCGCCGAGCCGCTGCTCGCCCGCAAACGAGGTGAGGCTCGCCATCGCTTCGTCCCCGGTGCTCAACACGACAGCGAAGGTTCGCAGCCCATCCTGTTCGTGCAGCACTGACACCTTCATGGCTCGCGTCCTTCCCGATGAGCGCTCGGCGGGCGCTCAACAGTCGAACGGGATGCAACTGCGCGGCCAGCGTCGCGGTCCCCGAACGCCCGGATCGAGCGTCAGCAGGACGTTCCGCCCTGCCGAACGCGTCGGTCACCCGCAGCCCAGTGTCGACGAATGCCCGTGGACGCGGCAACTCACATCGTGCCGACGCTGCCGATCGCATCGTGACGCGCGAGCGCACTGGGAAACGGCGCCACCGGCGAGCCGCTGCGGAACGGCCCTGGCATCGACGGCATGGCGGCCGCGCGCGGCCGCATCCGGCTGACCGGCGCCGCCTCGGCACTCGCCCGGCCGCCGACCAGCTCCTCGAGCTGGCGCACGACGCTCATCACGGTCTCCGACTGCGCGTTCAGCTCCTCGCTCGCCGCGGCCCCTTCTTCCGCGGTGCCCGCGATCGCCTGCGTCGACTTCTCCAGTTCGACGACGGCCTTCGACACCTGCTCGATGCCGGCCGCCTGCTGCCGGCTCGCGATGCTCACGTCGTCTGCCAGCCGCTTCACGTTGCCGACGCTCTGCGTGATGCTCGCGATCGACGCGGTCAGCCGATCGACCGTGTCGGTGCCGCTCTGCGCGCGGGCGATCGACTGCGAGATGAGGTCGGTCGTATCCTGCGCTGCCTGCGCGGATCGGTGCGCCAGGCTGCGGACCTCGTCGGCGACGACCGCGAAGCCCATGCCCGCGCTGCCGGCGCGCGCCGCTTCGACGGCGGCGTTGAGCGCGAGGATGTTCGTCTGGAACGCGATCTCGTCGATCGTCTTGATGATCTTGGACACCTGGCGGCTCGACTCCTGGATGCCGGCCATCGCGGCCACCATGTCGCGCAGCGCCTGGTTCGAGTCGCTCGCGCGCGCGTCCACTTCGGAAAGATGGCCGACGACTTCCGACGTCGCCTCGGCGTTCTTGCGCGTCATCAGCGCGAGCTGCTCGACCGATGCCGACGTCTCCTCGAGCGACGCCGCCTGTTCGGTCGCGCTCTGCGAGAGCCCTTGCGACGCACTCGACATCTGTCCGGCCGCCGCGACGACCATCTCCGCGCCGGCCGACAGCTTCGTCGCCGCGGTCCTCAACGTCGCGTGCACGCTGTGGACCATGTAGGCCACGCCCACGGCGATGGCGACGCCGATCGCCAGCGTGATGATGGCGAGCAGCTGCAGCGCGCGATAGGCGTCCTTCGCCTGCTCGTTGGTGTCCTGGAAGTTCGCCGTCTCGAGCTTCACGATCGCCGCCGCGAGCGAACCGGCCTGATCGAGCAGCGTGCGGCCGCGTTCGCTGGCCTCGACGGCGTCGAGCGTCTGCGAGCGCTCGGCGAGGTCGCGCGTCTTCGCCCAGTCGTCGTTCACCCAGCGCTGGATGACTTCCTTCGCCTGCTCGGCCGCCGTTCGCGCTTCGGCGCGGCGCGACACCTTCTCGATTTCGTCGAGACGATCGAGCAGTTGGCGCGTGTCGGCTTCGAGCGCCCGCACCTGATCGTGCAGCGTGTTCATCTGCTGCTTCGCGGCCAGGATGATGACCTGCCGCTGCGACGCCTTGAGATCGGCCGCCAGATACTGCACGTCGCCGGCGAGCTGCATCGAGCGGCCGCTGACGTTCGCGAGTTCGGCGACGCGATCGTTGAGGCGGCCCGCCAGGATGCGCGCGCCGAGCGCGAGCGCCAGGAACGCCACGAACAGCGCGCCGAATCCGCCGAAGAGTTTCTTGTCCATGCTCAGAGTCATAGCGGTCATCTCTTTCGTCAGTGCGCCGCTACTTCGCGGCCTTCTTCAACACGATGGCGATCGGCGGCACGTTCGAGAGCTCCGCCGCCAGCAGCACCTTCGCGCCGGTCGGCGTATAGCCCGGCGCGTAGAACGCGAGGTGCCACTCGCCCCTGGCCATGCCGGCGATCGCCCAGGCGCCTTTGTCGTCGCTCATCTCCTCGATGGCGCCGTCGTATCCCGAGAGCGTCGCGCGCACCGCGACGCCCTTCAGCGGCGCCCCGGTGTCGTCGTTCACCGTGCCTTTGATGCGGCCGAGCCCGCGCATCTGCGCCGACGGCGCCGCCGGCGCCGACAGCAGCACGATCGCCGCCAGCGCCGCACATCGACCTACGGACTTCATGTCTCCTCCTTGAAAGAATCGCGTCACGCCACCTCCTCGATCGCGGCGGACTCGCCCGTCAGCAGCGCGTCGAGATCCAGCAGCGCCATCCGATGCGTGCCGCCGACGTCGAACACGCCGGACGCGAAGCGCGGACAGGCGACGTCGACCGACACGCGATCCTCGGCGGACGGGCGATGCATGACGAGGTCGGCGTCGACCGGCAGCGCGACGTACGCGGCGCCCCATCGCTCGCTGCCGCGCGCGACGAGGCAGCGCCGGCGACCGCCCGCGTCCGACGCGATCGCACCGCGGAAATCGATGACCGGCATCACCGCGTCGCGCCACCACGCGAGCCCCGCCACGTGCCGCGCGCTGCCCGGCACGATCGTCAGCGACAGGTCCTGCGCCACGGCGACGACGCGGCGGCAGCTCAGCGCGAACCGCGCCACGTCGGCCGGCGGCAGCGCGGGACTGCCGAACACGATCACCGCCGGCACGCATCGATCGGCGGGACCGGGCACGGCGGCGCCGACGCGCACGCGCGGCCTGTTCGCCGGCTGCGCCCCTCGCGGCGCGAGCAGCAGCATCGAGCGATCGCGATCGCGCACGATCGCGCTGAACCATCGCGCCGCCCGCGGTCCGACGATCGGCGGCAGCGGCGCGATGACGCAGTCGTCGCCGATCGGCGTGCGCTCGATGCCGTCGACGAGCCACCCGATCAGATCGCGGTCGCCGCCGGTGACGACGACGTGGCCGCCGCTTGCCGTCGAGACGCGCGCGGCCGGACGCCCGAGCGCGCGCCCGAGCGGAAACACCGGCACGATCGCGCCGGCGAACTCGAGGACGCCCACGCGTCCGTCGGCCGACGCCGCCTCGCGGATCCGCTCGCTGCGCACGATCTGCCGCACGTCCATCGCGCGAAGCGCGTACTGCTCCTCCCCGACGCCGCAGCACACGAACGCATCGCCGGTCATGCGCTCCTCCGTGCCGCGAGCCGCTGACCGATGCGCTGCGGCGTCGCCACCAGATCGGCGCCGGCCCGCTGCAGCGCACGCTCGGGCATGCTGGGGACGATGCAGCTCGCGGTGTCCTGCACGAACCCTTCGCCGCCGCACGCGCGAATGCGCCGCAGCCCTTCCGCGCCGTCGTTGCCGATGCCGGTCAGCACGACGCCGATCGCGGCGGCGCCGAAGGCATCCGCGGCCGACGTCATCGCAAGATCGATCGACGGGCGATAGAAGTCTTTGTCGGACGGCGCCTGCAGTTGCACGCGGCCGTCGGCACGGATGACCAGGTGCACGGCGCCGGGCGCCACGAGCGCGACGCCCGCCGCGAGACGGTCGCCCGTCGCCGCGACGCGCACGTCGAGGCGCGCCCGCCGTTGCAGCTGCGCCGCGAACGCCGCGGTGAACGGAGCCGGCAGGTGCTGCACGATCACGCACGGCAGCGCGAAGTCGTCCGTCAGTTGATTGATCACGTCGGCGACCGCGCCCGGACCGCCGGTCGACGCGCCGATGACGACGACGCCGCCGCCGTCCGCCGATGCCGCGGCGGATCGGACCGACGCACGCGGCGCGACGCTGCGAACGGGCGTTGCGTCAGGCGGCGCGGACGGCGCCTCGACGATCCGCCGATCGGGACGAACCGCCGCCGCGGCCTTGACCTTCGCGACGATCTCGCGCTTGAGCGACGCGCGGCTGACCGGCGCGCCCGGCGTGTACTTCAGGATGAAATCCACCGCCCCGAGTTCCAGCGCGCGCAGCGTCGTCGCGGCGGCGAGACGCGTGACGCCGCTGATCACCACGACGGAGACCGGCGCGGCGTCGGCGAGCTGGCGCAGCAGATCGAGGCCGTCGCCGCCCGGCATCTGCAGATCGAGCGTGAGGACGTCCGGCGTCGCCTCGCGCAGGAGCGCGAGCGTCGACGCGGTATCGTGCGCCATGCCCACGACGCGGCACTCGCCGCCCTCTTCGAGGTACGACGCGAGCAGACGGCAGGTGAACGGCGAATCGTCCGCGATCGCGACGTTGATCACGAGGCCACCCGCTCCGCGACCTCGCGCGATGCCTGCACGAGCCGCCGGATGTTCTGCAGCAGCGCCTCTTCCTGGAACGGCTTGACCATGTAGTCGGTCGCGCCGAGCGCGCGCGCCTTTTCCCGATGCTTGTCGCCGCCGCGCGACGTCAGCATCACGATCGGCAGGTGCGCGTTGGCGCGCTGCGCCCGCACCGCCGACAGGAACTCGAAGCCGTCCATGCGCGGCATCTCGACGTCGAGCAGAACGAGATCGGGCGCCGGCGTGCCGCGATCGATCACCTCGAGCGCCTCGAGGCCGTCGCGCGCCGGCACCGCGTGCCATCCCGCCTTCTTCACGGCGAGCGACAGCGCGTGCCGCATGCTGAGCGAATCGTCGACGATGAGCACGGTGTACGGCGCCGCGTCGCCGGCCGGCGCGAGACGCCGCGCCGCCGGACGGACGACGACGGGCGACTCGGCGGCGCCGGCCAGGTCCGCGGCGTTCAGGATCAGGACGACGGTGCCGTCGCCGAGCAGCGTGGCGCCCCAGACGCCGGGCACGCGGCGTAGATGCGTGCCGAGCGTCTTCACGACGGCGTCGCGGCTGTTGACGATCTCGTCGACCGCAATCGCGATGCGGCGCCGCGAACAGTTCGCAATGAGCAGCGGCTGCGTCGCCGGCGTCGTGTCGGATTGCGGCAGCCCGAGCAGCTCGCCGAGCGCGCGCAGCGGATACGTGCGGCCGTCGAACGTGAACACGCGATCGCCGCCGACCGATCGGATCGTGTTCGGCTTCGGGCGCACGATCTGCTCGACCGCGCCGAGCGGCAACCCGAATGTCTCGCCGCCCACGCGGACCAGCAGCACACGCGCGATCGAGATCGTCGTCGGGACGCGGACCGACACGGTTGTCCCCGCGCCCGGCTGCGAGCTGACGGACACGCGGCCGCCGACGCGCGCCACTTTCGACTTCACGACGTCCATGCCGACGCCGCGCCCGGAGATTTCGCTGACCCGCGAGGCGGTGCTGAAGCCCGGCTCGAAGATGAACCCGAAGATCGCTTCCGGCGGCATCGAGCTGGCGGCGTCCTCGTCGACGAGTCCGCGCGCGACCGCCGTGCGCCGGATGCGATCCACGTCCAGCCCGGCGCCATCGTCCTGCACCTCGACGACCGCGTCGGTGCCTTCGTGGAAGGCGCGGACGGTGATCAGCCCGCGCTCGCGCTTCCCGGCGGTGACGCGCCGCTCCGGCGGCTCGATGCCGTGGTCGACGGCGTTGCGCAGCAGGTGGAGGAACGGATCGGACATCTGCTCGAGCACCGATTTGTCGAGCGCGACGTGCTCGCCTTCCATCGCGAAGTCGACGCGCTTGCCGCACATGTCGCTCGTCGCACGGACGGCGCGGTCGAGCTGTGGCGTCAGCGTGCCGAGCGGCACCATGCGGAACTCGAGCGTCTTGTCCTGGATTTCGCGCGTGAGACGGCCGAGCCGTGTCAGGTCGCCGTCGAAATCGCCGATGGTGCTCGCGACGCGCGCGCCGATCGTCGCGATGTCGCTTGCGGTTTCGGCGAGCTCGCGCGTCAGCAGGTGGAACTCGGTGTAGCGATCGAACTCGAGCTCGTCGAAGCCGTGACCGCCGCTCGATCGCGCGGCGCCGAGCGCCCGCACTTCGTAGTCGGTTTCGAGACGATGCGTCACGCGGCGGAGGCGTGCGGTGCTCAGTTTCAACTCGTCGACCTGCTCGATGAGCGAGCCGTGGTGCTGCTCGAACGTCGAGCGGTTGATGACGAGCTCGGAGACGACGCGCACGAGCTCGTTGAGGCGGCGGAGCGGCACGCGCAACAGCTGCGTGTCGCGCCGGCGATCGCCCGGGCCGCGGCGCCGATCGATCGGCGGCGCCGGCGCCGGTGCAGACGACGCTTGAGCCGGAACGTCGGGGGCGACCACTAGTTCGACGGGCGGCGCCACGACCGGCGGCTCGATCGACGCCTCCGGTTCAGGCGCAGGCGCGATCTCTTCGACCGCGGGCGATTCCGCCATCAGCGCGTCGAACTCGCCGAACAGGCGAACGACCGACGCGCGCAGCGCATCGGCGTCGGCGGCGCCCATGATCAAATCGTGGAGCGCGTCGGACGCCGAGGCGCACGCGCGGGCGATCTGCGGCGAGGCGGGCGCGGCCGTGTCGTAGAGGCGATCGAGCAGATCCTCCATGCGGTGCGCCAGCTTCGACGCGCCCTTGTAGCCGACGACGCCCGCGGCGCCCTTCAGCGTGTGCACGGCGCGCCGCAGCTCTTGGACCGCGTCGCGGTCCGCCGGCTGGTTCGTCAGGTGCGACGTCAGCCGCGCGATCGTGTCGAGGTGCTCGCGCGCTTCTTCGCCGAACACCTCCGCGAGCTCCGCAGGCACCTCGTCGGTCATCACGACGTCGAAATCGAGCGCAACTTCTGACGTCGGCGTGGCCGCGGCGATCGGCGGCGCCTCGACGGGCGGAGCCGCATCGGCGGGCAGCAGCGCGATCTCGCTCGACTCGATCGCGAGCAGCTCGCTGATCAGATTCGCGTCGGCGTTTCCACCCGCAAGGCGGAAGGTCCGCGCGAGATCGAGCGCGATCGCCTCGACCGAGCGCCCCGCGAGCAACGATTCCATGTACTGCGCGAAGCGCGGCAGGCTCGACCCGAGCGCCGACATCGTCTCCTCGTCGATCGCCGCGGACGAGTGGTTCGCGGCGTCGAGCAGTTCCTCGGCGACGTTGAGGAGGTAGCCGAACGCCGCGAGGCCGACCATCGACGCGCCGCCCTTGAGCGCGTGGACGAGGCGATGCGCCTCGCGCGCGGCGTCGCGGTTGGTCCGGTCGCGGCCGAGCGCGTCGAGCGCGGCGAGGATCGCCGGCAGGCTCTGCCCGAATTCCTCGGTGAACAGCGCCAGCGCGGTCGCGCGCAGTTCGATCATGGGCGCACCTCGATCGGTCGCGCGCCGCGACGCTGGAATGCGCGGACGCCCGCGATCGTCACCGGTGTGAGGCCGTGCGGGCGCTCGGCCGGCGCTTCACCGGGTCCGAGGAGCAGATATCCGCCGAGCGTCAGGCGCGACGCGAGCAGGTTCACCGCCTGACTCACGGCGGCCGGCGAGAAGTAGATGAGGACGTTGTGGCAGAAGATCACGTCGTGCGTTGCGGTGAAGCCGTCGCCGCCGACGAGATTCGTCGCCATGAACCGCACGCGGCTCCGCACCTCGTCGACGATCGCGAACTCGGCGGCGTCGGGACGCAGGAATCGCTGGCGGTACCCATCCGGAATGCTGGCGACCGCGCGCGGACCGTAGCGGCCGCGCCGCGCGACCTCGATCGCCAGGCGGCTGATGTCGCCGCCCCAGACGGCGAACTCGCCTCGCAGCGTGTCGTCGGCCATCGCGACCATCGCGATCGAGTACGCCTCCTGACCGGTCGAACAGCCGGCGCTCCAGAAATTCAGTCGGCCGCTGCGCCCGCGCCGATCGCGCAGTTCGGGAAGGATGTGGTGGCGGAGCGCGTCGAACGACGGCGGGTGCCGAAAGAACGACGTCTCGTGATTGATCAGCCGTTCGATGAGCGCGTCCCACTCCGCGGCGCCGGCGTCGGGCTTCGTCAGCAGCCGGTAGAACTCGCCTTCGGTCGACACGCCGTGCGCGCTCATCTGGTGGCGGATCGCGGCGATCACGTCGGCGAGACGCGTGTGGCGGAACGCCAGGCCGCAGCGGCGCAGGATGAGATCGCACCAGACCTGCGGCGCGATCCCGTCGCCATCGTCGCGCGCGGCGGGGATGACGTCGACCCCGCGCGGTGTGTCGAACACGGACGGATCCATCGCTAGGCCACGACGAGGCGCGGATGACCGAACTCGGCGACTTCGGCGGCGGCCGCGGGCAGCTTGAAGCGCGAAACGGTGGCGTTCAGGTTGTCGACGAGCAGCGCGAGCGAGTTGATGGCAGCGGCCGTCTGCTTCGTGCTCGCGGCGGTGTTGCGCGTGACGGACGACATCTCGGTCATCGACTTGGCCACCTGCTCCGAGCCGCGCGCCTGCTGCTGCGCCGCGTCGGAGATCGCCTGAATGAGCTCGGCGAGCCTGTTCGACACCGTCTGAATCTCGGAGAGCGCGACGCCGGCTTCGTTCGCGATGTTCGAACGGTTGATGACTTCGCGCGTCGTGTCTTCCATCGCCGCCATCACCTCGGCGGCCTCGGTCTGCGTCGCCTTGACGAGCACGCCGGCGCGCTTGGTCGCTTCGGTCGCGCGGTCGGCCAGACGCTCGACCTCGTCGGCGACGATCGCAAAGCCGCGGCCCGCTTCGCCGGCCATTGCCGCCTGAATCGACGCGTTCAGCGCAAGGATGCTGGTGCGGTCGCCGATGTCGCCGATGAGTTCCACGATCTCGGCGATCTCCTGCGAGCTCTCGCCGAGCCGCTTGATGCGCTTCGCGGTCTCCTGCACCTGATCGCGGACCGCCTTCATGCCTTCGATGGTGCGCGTCACCGCGCGCGTGCCGTGCTCGGCGTTCGCTCTCGACTGCTCGGCGACGGCGGCGGACGACGACGCGTTTTCGGAGACGTAGTGAATCGACGCCGCCATCTCTTCGATCGCGACCGACGCCTCGACCGCCTGCGCCGCCTGGTCCTCCGCGCCGCCGGCCAGCTTCTGCGTGACGTCGCGGAGATCGGCGAGCGCCGTGCTCACCTGTCGCGACGCCGACTGCACCTGGCCGATGATCTGGCGCAGCTGGCCGATCATGAAGTTGAAGGAGTCGGCGACGGCGCCGGTGACGTCCGCCGTGACTTCCGCCTGCACGGTCAGGTCGCCCTCGGCGACGCCGCTCACCTCTTCGAGCAGCTTCATCACCGCCGCCTGCATCTGGTCGCGCTCGGCGCGCGACTGCACGAGGCTGACGGTGTTGTCGAGCATCTGGTTGAGCGAGCGCGCGACGCGTCCGAGCTCGGTATTGCTCGGATTCGGCACACGGCTCGTGTGATCGCCGACCGCGACCGCGTCGCACACGCGCACGACCGAATCGGCTTCCGCGACGATGGGTCCGTACACGAACAGCCAGAGCACGGCCACGACCGCGAGCAGCGAGACGGCGAGCGCGACGGCGATGCCAATTTCTCCGCGCGCGATGTCGGCGCGCACGGCGGCGCCGCCGGCGGCCATCGCGCTGCGATACCGCAACGCCTGATCGGCGGCCTCGTGCTGGAATCGCGCGAGCGTCGCCGGCAGCGCGACATCGGGCCCGGCGCCGTCGGCCCGCGCGGCCGTCTCCGCGACGACGCGCGCGCGCAGCGCCGCGAACGCCTGTTCGTAGCTGCGCGCCACGTCCGCGGCGGTTTGCGCGTCGTTCTGCGCGAGCTGCTCGGCGCCCGTTTGCACGGCGCCGAGACGCCACAGCGCCACGCCGGCGCTGCCGGCGAGCATCGCCGCGACGAATCCCACGGTGCACACCAGCCGGGTCTTGATCTTCAGCGTTCTTCGCATGATGTCGTCCCTTGTCCCTCCGCCTCGGCGGCATCGTCGTGGCGTTCTTCGAACTGACGGATCTCGGGGGAGCGCAACAGCCGATCGAGATCGAGCACGGCGACCGTTCGATCGCCGACGGTGCAGATGCCGTTCAGGTACGGCGCGAGCGGTCCGTCGAGCGGCGACTCGGGCGCACCAATGGCGCCCGCCGCGATCTCGACGATGCGGTCGACGCCGTCGACGAGCAGACCTGCCGCGAACTCGTCGGTCAGGAGCCGCACGACGAGCATGCGCGCGCCGGCCGTGGTCCACGCGTCGAGTCCGAGAAACGCGCGCAGGTCGACGACCGACAGGATGTCGCCGCGCACGCTCGTGACGCCGCGCACCCACGCCGGCACGTGCGGCACCGGCGTGATGCGCGGCACCCGATCGATTTCCGTGACGTACGCCTCGAGCACCGCGTAGGTCGTCGCCGCCAGCGACAACAGGACGTACCGATCGCCGGCGACGACCGCCGCGGACCCGCGCCGCGACGCGTCCGCTGCGGCGATCGCGCCGTCGAGGCTCGCATCGGCAGCGGCGACGGCATCCACGAGCGTCGTGGCGGTCACGGCATCGCTCATCAGAAATGCCTCGCCACGGCCGCCAGCAGTTCGGCGTCGGGATACGGCTTCGCGATGTAGTCGTCGGCGCCCTGCTTCATGCCCCAGAAGCGATCGCTGGCCTGGTCCTTGCTGCTCACGAGAATCACCTTGATGTTCCGCGTCTCCGGCGTGGTCTTCAGATGCCGCAGCACCTGATAGCCGTTCATCTTCGGCAGCACGATGTCGAGGACGACGAGCGGCGGCCGCACGGCCGCGACCTTTTCGAGCGCGTCCTCGCCATCCACCGCCGTCGTCACCGCGTAGCCCTCTTTCTGCAGCAGCGACACGGCGAAGTGCCGATTCGTCGGACTGTCGTCGACCACCAGCACGTGCTTGTTCATGGTCTCCACCGGCATGTCACTCCGCCGCCGTCACGTCCACCTGGCGCAGCGCCGTCGACAGACCGTCGACGAATACGCCGAACGTGGCGCGCCACTCCTCGCGCTCGCGCGATTCGTGAAAGAACGTCCCCGCGGTGCTGCCGTAGAACGCGAGCACGACGAGCAGCGCCTGGCTCAAATCGAGAAACAACTGACGGCGATCCGCGGGCGAGCTGTTCCACGTCTTGAGGACGCCGGCCGCGGTCGCCACCGAAATGCGGCCGTTCTCTTCGCCGAGCAGCTGCGTGTACGGCTGCGATTCGGCGAGCCGCGGCAGCACGCGCGACGGCTGCAGATCGGGATCGCTGCAGCGCGCCGTCACGATCGCGATCATCGAATTGACCACCGTCGCGAGCAGCAGCAGCGCGGGCACCGGCCCGGGCTCGACGTCGTGCTCTTCGAGCCGCACCTTGTCCTGCTCGAGGCGCGACAACCGCGTCAGCAGGTCGTGCAGCAGCCGCTCGTCCGCGTTCGCATCTCCGCTCGCCGACGCGGCCGCATCGCCGGTCGATCGCGAATCGGACGTGATGACGCTCGCCAGGCCCGGCGTGATCGTGCGCGGCGGCAAATCGGGATCGCGCACCAGCCGGAACCGTCCGCTCGACCAGCCGAGCAGCTCGTACATCGCGTCGTCGCCGACCGCGCTGTTCGCCAGCGCGTGAATGAGAACGCCTTCCGAGAAGTACACGGCGCCCTGATCGGCGCCGCCGTCTTCCGTCCCGCGCTGGAGGCGCAGCACGGCCGACGATCGCTCGCGCGTCAGCGCCTGCAGCAGGCTCGGCAGCGTCAGGTCGAGCAGATCGCCTTCAACCATTGACCGTCTCGACGGGCCGCTCGCAGTAGTTGGTCACGACGGCGAGCACCGCCGGCGTTTCGAACGGCTTCGTGAGGTACTCCGCCGCGCCGGCCATGTGGCCCTTCACCTTGTCGAACAGCGCCCCTTTGCCCGAGAGCATGACGACGGGAACGTCGGCCGTCCGCGGGTTCTGCTTGATCTGCTTGCACACCTCGTAGCCATCGAGCTTCGGCATCGCGATGTCGAGGAGGACGAGATCCGGCCGCGTGTGCGCGAGGCGCGCCAGCGCCGACTCTCCGTCCGGCTCGGCGACGACGTCGTAGCCGGCGCGCTCCAGCGTCAGGCCGAGAATCTTGCGGATCGTCGGCGAGTCGTCGACGACCATCACGGTCCGGCGCGACGAAGCGGGCGCCACGAGCTCCGGTGCCGCTGGCGGCGCGTCGACGCGCGCCGGTTCGGCCGGCTCGATCGCGGCGGCTGCGATCGGCGCCGCGGCGTCGAGCGTCGGCGTGACCGCCGTCGTCACCGGCGGCGCGGCAGCCGGCGCGCTTTCGATCAGCGCGTTCAGCGACGCGTCGAGCGCCGCGAACGGATCCTCGCCGTCGATCGTGTCGAGCGACACGGCATCGGCGTCGATGTCGAATCGCGCGAACGCGTCCACCGGCGGCACCGCGCGCTCCGGATCGATCCGCGAATGCAGGCGCTCCATCGCCGCGACGGTGCGCGGATCGTCGGGACTGGCGCCGTACGCCGCCTCGATGGCGCGTCCTGCCTCCGTTTGATCCGGGGTGATCGCCGCGAGGCCGAGCCACGACTCGACGTCGCCGCCGGTCAGCGCGATCGCTTCGCGCCAGCGTTCGCACGCCGCGTCGATGCGCTCGGCGTTCGCGAGTTCCTCGGCGTCGGCGGCGAGCGCGTCGCGCAGGGCGGCGCGGCCGACGGCGTGATTCGGCGCGAGGCGCAGCAACTCGCGCAGCGCGTCGGCCGATTCCGCCGGCGAATCGGCCAGCTTCGCGAGGATCAGCCACAGGCGCGCGTCGTTCGGATCGAGATCGAGCGCTTCGCGAAAGCAGGCGCGCGCTTCGACACGGTCGGTCGACGCGTTGACGCCGCGCACGATCAGCGCCTGGCGCAGGCGGACGCGGAGATGCGGCGCGTCGGGCGACAGCGCAATCGCACGGCGCAGGGCGTCGATGCGCTCCAGCGGATCGAGCGTGAGCGTCGCGAGCGCGAACCAGGCGGCTTGCGCCTGCGGCGTCAATTGCGTCGCCTCGGCCGCCAGCGCGCGGGCGTCGGGGCGGCGTCCGGCAGCGGCGACGCGATGCGCTTCGGCGAGCAGCAGCTGGACGAGCGACGCGCGCGCGCGGTCGTGATCGGCGTCGAGCGCGAGCACGCGGCGCAGGCTCGCGATCGCATCGTCGGCCGACGGCGACGCCACCGCGCGCCAGAACCAGCCGACCGGATCGGCCGGCGATTCGCTCGTCACGCGCTCGAGGAGCGGGCGCGCGCGATCGAACTGGCGCGACTGCGCCGCGACGATCCCCTCGCGCAGCAGCTGTTCTACTCCGGGCATGTCGAACCCCATTCGTGGCGCGGGTGCGACGGCGGCGCGAACCCTTGCCCTTCGCGAACGGCCTCGATCCGCGCGGCGAGCTCCGCGAGGCCAATGGGTTTGGTCTCGAAGAGCGTCGCACCGTGTTTGTAGGCGTCCTCCTCCGAGCCCTCGGTGGCGTACGCCGTCAGCATGACGATGAGCGCGTCGGGATTGAGCGTGCGCGCGCGATCGAGCACTGCCATCCCTTCCGCGCAGCGGTACGGCGTCAGGTGCAGGTCCGTGATGACGATGTCGTAGCGGTGCCGCAGCAGCAGCAGCATCGCGTCGGGCGGACACGCCGCGCAGTCGACCTGATAGCCGTTGAAGGCGAAGAACTCGCGGATCGCGAACACCGTCGAGACTTCGTCCTCGACGATCAGCAGCCGCGGCGTCAACACAGTGGACATCGACGACCGCGTATCGCAACCGCCGTGCCTCCGCCGATCGCACGATGACGACGCGGCGCTAAGTTGCGTGGATGCGGCGTCTAGCCGGCCGCCCGCGGCGCGCGCCATCGCCGGCGCCGGGCGACGAGACGTCCGCCGGGCGGAAACATGTCCGCCCGCCGGACATCGGCGTGGCCGCGCGATCGCGCGCGGCGATCGTTCGGCAGCCGGACACCCGTCCGCCGCCCGGACACGTCCGCCACTGGGCGGCGGCTCGGACGCTCCGCTTCACACGGCTCGAAGCGGCAACCAGGCTGCCACTTGCGGACGCGGGCACGAACGGCGGGCGACGAGGCACAGAGCTTGCGGACGTGACGCCCGCACATGAAGAAAGCCAAAGTCCTCGTCGTCGACGACGCGATGCTGATTCGCCGGATGATCACGGACGTCATCGCGAGCGACCCGTCGATCGAGGTGGTCGGCGACGCTGCCAACGGTCGCATTGCGCTGCAGAAGATTGCACAGCTCAATCCGGATCTCGTGACGCTCGACGTCGAGATGCCGGAGATGAACGGCATCCAGACGCTGAAAGAGATCCGCAAGGCGCATCCGCGGCTGCCGGTGATCATGTTCAGCGCGCTCACCGAGCGCGGCGCGGCCGACACGCTCGAGGCGCTGCACCACGGCGCGTCGGACTACGTCACCAAGCCGGCGAATACGGCCGGCCTCGCGACGGCGCAGCAGCGCATCCGCGACGATCTGGTGCCGAAGATCAAGTCGCTGTGCCGGCTCGGCACCGCGCCGGGCCACGGCACGAAGCGTGACGGCGCCGCGTCGAGCGCGCCGCGCCCCTTTGCGCTGCGCGCGGTCGGACCCGCGATCACCGCCGACATCGTCGCCGTGGCCGTGTCGACCGGCGGTCCCGCCGCGCTCGCGGACATCCTGTCGCGGCTGCCCGCGGACTTTCCGTCGCCGATCGTGCTCGTGCAGCACATGCCGCAGATGTTCACGCGGTTTCTCGCGGAACGCCTGAATGCGCAGACGCCGTTGGCGGTGGCCGAAGCCGCCGACGGCCAGCCGCTCAGGCCGGGCACGGTGTACGTCGCGCCCGGCGACTATCACCTGACGGTGCAGAAGCGAAACGGCGCCATCGTCGCGGCGCTCGATCAACAGCCGCCGATGCACGCGCACCGGCCGTCGGCGGACGCGCTCTTGCGATCGGTGGCCGACACGTACGGCCCGCGCGGACTCGCGGTCGTGCTGACGGGCATGGGCCAGGACGGCGTCAGCGGGTGCGAAGCGGTGGCCCACGCCGGCGGCCGCGTCATCGCGCAGGACGAAGCGACGAGCGTGGTGTGGGAGATGGCCGGGCTCGTCGTCGGCGCGGGCCTCGCCGATGCCGTGCTGCCGCTTAGCGCGATTGCGGGCGAACTGCAGCGGCGCACCGAGCGCGCCGTCGCCGCCGGTGTGCAGCGATGACGCGAAAAGCCGCGCGGCGCGCCACGGCCCGGCCCGAACCGGTCACCGCGATCGTGCCCGACGAGCTCGCGGCATTTGCCGCGGACCCGGAACTCGCCGCGATGTTCATCGCCGACGCGAACGATCATCTCGGCAACATCGAAGCGACGGTGCTCAAGCTCGAGGCGTCGCCGGCCGATCTCGCGCTCGTCAACGACGTCTTCCGGCCGTTCCACACGATCAAAGGGAACGCCGGCGTCCTGGGCATCGGGTCGATCCAGGAGTTCGCGCACAAAGTCGAGACGCTGCTCGATCTCGCGCGGTCGGGGACGCACGCGATCGGACCGACCGAGATCGAGCTGATTCTGAAAGCGGTCGACGTGCTGAAGCTCGCCGTCGACCAGTTGCCGGCGCGTGCGGCCGGCCGGCCCGTGGCCGACATCTCGACCGAGTGCCGCACGCTGATGGAGCGGATCGACGCGGCGATCGCGCATCCGTCCTCACCGCCTCCCGATCCGTCGCCGCCGCCCGCAGCGTCGCCCTCGGAGATCCGCGACGACGAGCCGAGCACGGTGAAGGTGCAGACCAAGAAGCTCGACGACGTGGTCGACATGGTCGGCGAGCTGGCGATCGCGCTGACGATCCTCGGCGAGGATCCGGCGATCGCGCGCATCGCCGACGATCGCGTCACCCGCCGCCTCGCGCACGTGAAGCGGATCGCGAGCGACCTGCAGCGCGACACGATGGCGATGCGCATGGTGCCGATTCGCCAGACATTCCAGAAGATGGCGCGGCTCGTGCGCGATCTGTCGCATCGCTTCTCGAAGCCGTGCACGCTGACGCTCGCGGGCGAGGACACCGAGCTCGACCGGAAAGTCGTCGAGCTGATGACCGATCCGCTGATGCACATGATGCGCAACGCCGTCGACCACGGCCTCGAGCCGCCCGACGAGCGCGTCGCCGTCGGCAAATCCGCCACCGCGGAGCTGCGCCTGACCGCCAGCCACCGCGGCGGATGCGTCATCGTCGATCTCGCCGACGACGGGCGCGGCCTCGACACCGATCGGATTCTGCAGACGGCCGTCGCGCGAGGGCTCGTCGAGCGCGGCGTGACGCTGACGCCCGCCGAGATCCACGAGCTGATCTTCCACCCCGGGTTCTCGACCGCGGATCGCGTCACCGAGTTGTCGGGCCGCGGCGTCGGCATGGACGTCGTGCGGCGCAACGTCGAGGCGCTGCGCGGCCGCATCGAGGTCCAGACCGCGCGCGGACGCGGCACGACCTTCTCGATCCAGCTTCCGCTGACGCTCGCGATCGTCGACGGCATCGTGCTCGCCGTCGGATCGGATCGGTTCGTCATCCCGACGTTCGCCGTTCGCGAATCGTTCCGGCCGCAGCCGGGGCAACTGCAGACGCTGCAGGGACGCACGTCGCTCGTGCAGGTGCGGGATCAGCTCTTCCCGCTGCTGCGGCTCGCCGACGTCCTCGGCGTGCAGGGCGCGCGGCGCGCGATCGCGGACAGCACGATCGTCATCTGCCACGACAACGGACGCAGCCTCGCGCTGGCGGTCGACGAACTGCTCGGCAAGCAGGAGGTCGTCATCAAGGGGCTCGGCGAGATGTTCCGAACCGTGCGCGGCATCGCCGGCGGCGCCATCCTCGGCGACGGCCGGATCGGATTGATCCTCGACACCGGCGGCCTGCTGGCGCTGGTGGCGAAGGCCCCGGCGCACGCGGCGGCGTAGACATGGGAGGACGCGAGTGATGGACGGCGGGAAGTTCCTGACCTTCGCGCTCGGCGACGAGGAATACGGCGTGCCGGTGCTGAAGGTGCGCGAGATCATCAAGGTGATGGACATCACGCACGTGCCGCAGGTGCCCGATCACGTGCTCGGCGTGATCAACCTGCGCGGCAAGGTGATTCCCGTCATCGACCTGCGCCGTAAATTCGGATTCGGCCTGACGGAACACACGACACGGACGTGCATCGTCGTCGCGGACGTCGATCTGGCGGCGACGCGCGTGATGATGGGCATCGTGGTCGACTCGGTGTCGGAGGTGTTGAACGTCGGCGAGGCCGAGGTGGACGCGACGCCGGACTTTGGCGGCCGCGTCACCACCGACTACGTGCTGGGACTCGCGAAGGTCAAGGGGACGGTGAAGATCCTGCTCGACCTGGATCGCGTGCTCGGCAGCGATGGACAGCTTGGCCCGCGAACGGCGTGACCGCGCCGGCGCGCGGCCGGTGGCGGCGACGTCGGTCGATGCGTCGCTCTCGGACCGCGATCTGACGGCGATTCTCCGTCTGGTCTACGAGAAGAGCGGCATCGCGCTGCATCGCGGCAAGCGGGCGCTCGTCGCGGCGCGGCTGCAGAAACGTGTGACGCAGACGGGGTGCGCGACCTTCGGCGACTACGTGCGCTATCTCAGGAGCGACGCCACCGGCGCGGAGCTGACGGTGCTGCTCGACGCGATCGCCACGCATCACACCGCCTTCTTCCGCGAGCCGCAACATTTCGAGTTCCTCGCGCGCGTGGTCCTGCCGCCGCTGCGCGCGCGCGCCGAGCGCGCGCCGATTCTCGGCTGGAGCGCCGCGTGCTCGTCCGGCGAAGAACCGTACACGATCGCGATGATCGCGTTCGAACAGTTCGGCCACGCCGCCGCGGAGCGGTTTCGTCTGCTCGCGTCGGATCTGTCGATGCCGGTGCTCGAGCGCGCCGCCAGGGGCGTCTATCGCGCCGAGCGCGTCGGCGGCCTTCCGCGTTACTTCGTGCTCAAGTACTTCGAGCGTCCGTTCTCGCCGGCGAACGTCGTGCAGGTGGTCGATCCGCTCAAGCGGCTCGTCGAGTTCCGTCAGCTGAACTTGCTCGATCCGCCGCCGCCGGGACGTCCGCTGGATTTCATCTTCTGCCGCAACGCGCTGATCTACTTCGACCGCGACACGCAGCAGCGGGTCGTGCGGCAACTGGAAGCGCGGCTCGCCCCGGGCGGCTATCTGTTCACGTCGCATTCCGAGAGTCTCAACTCGCTGGCGCACGGGTTGACGTGGGTCGCGCCGGCGGTCTATCGGCGGGACGCCGCATGAAGGCGACGCTGGACGCCGCGATCGCCGTCGATCCGTCCACGCGACGGCTCGTCGTCGGCATCGGCGAATGCGCGGTGTCGAACCGCCCGGGCGATCTGCTCGTCACGCACGGACTCGGCAGTTGCATCGCCGTCTGTGTCTTCGATCCGCAGACGACGGTCGCGGGGCTGCTGCATTTTCTGCTGCCGGAAGCGCGGATCAACCCGGAGCGCGCGCGCGTGCAGCCGGCCGTGTTTGCCGACACCGGCATTCCGCTGCTGCTGAGCGTGGCCGCGCAACACGGGCTCGTCCGCCAGCGCGCGATCGTCAAGCTCGTGGGCGGCGCCGAAATGGCGGTGTCGCCGGAGGTCACGTTCAACACGGGCCGGCGCAACGTGCTCGCGGCGCGAAACCTCCTCTGGCGGAGCGGCGTGTTCGTGGCGGGCCAGGAGGTCGGCGGCACGGCGGCGCGGACGCTGCACCTGTCGGTCGCGACGGGACGCCTGCTCGTCTTCAACCAGCACGCGTGCAAGGAGCTGTGAACGATGCGGATCCTCATCGTCGATGACTCAGCGATGATGCGCGCGATGATCAAGCGCGTCATCAAGCTGACGGACGTCCCGGTCGACACCATTCTCGAAGCGAGCAACGGCGAAGAAGGGCTGGCGCTGCTGCGCGCGCACGACGTGCACCTGCTGCTGACCGACATCAACATGCCCGTGATGAATGGGGCGGAGATGCTGCGGGCGATCGCGCGCGACGACCGCTGGCGCGGCTTGAGCCGCGTGATCATCTCGACCGACGGGTCGACCGTCCGCCGCGAGGAGGCGGCGCGGCTCGACGTCCGCTGCTATCTCGAAAAACCGTTCAGTCCGGAGGTCTTGAGAGATGTCCTCACCGAAATCGCGGATGGCCGCCTTGCAGGCACTGATCCACAGTGACGCGGCGGCGGCCGCGCTGTTCGACGCCGTTCGCTGCGTCGCGGAACGCAGCTTCTTCTCCGTCGCGGAGCCGGGGCACGACGAGGTGTTCGATCTCGAGGCGCGGCGCGTGCCGAAGTGGCTCTCGGCGACGGTGCGATTCGAGCAGGGCGGCCTCGCGGGCTCCGTGTCGTGCACGCTGCCCGAGCTGCTGGCGCACTCGCTGTTCGACGCATTCACCGGCCGCGATCCGGCCGAGCCGCCGCCGACGTCCGACCTCCTCGTCGACGTCGTCGGGGAATTTTCGAACATGGTGTGCGGCGCGTGGCTGACGCGCGTCGCGAGCGGTCGCGCGTTCACGCTGAGCCGGCCGCGGGTCGAGCCGACGTCGCACGTCGGCGCCATCGGCGACGTCCGCGTGCTCGCGGCAATCGACGACCGACCGGTCGCCGTGGACGTCTGCGTGCGGACCTGACCGATGTCGCCGACCGTACGGCGCACGCGCGTGCTGATCGTCGACGACTCGGCGATCGTGCGGCGCACGCTGTCGAACGCGCTGCAGCACGAGCCGGACATGGAGGTCGTCGGCCTCGCGTCCGATCCGTTCGTCGCGCGCGAGCTGATCGCGCTGCACAAACCGGACGTGCTGACGCTCGACATCGAGATGCCGCGCATGGACGGCCTGACGTTTCTGCGCGAGCTGATGGCGTCGCGGCCGCTGCCGGTGATCATCGTCAGCTCGCTGACACAAACGGGATCGGTCGCGACCGTCGATGCGCTGGCGTCGGGCGCCGTCGACGTCATCGCGAAGCCGGGCGGTCCGTACACCGTCGGCGACGTCGCGGATCGGCTGAAGTACTGCATCCGCGCGATCCGAACGGGACGGCCCGTGCGGTACGGCCGTCTTCGCGCGTACGCCGCCGCCGCGCCGCATGCGGCGTCACTCGCGCAGGCGAATGGGCTGCTCGTCGTCGGCGCGTCGACCGGCGGCACACGCGCGATCGAAACGCTGCTGAAGCGGCTGCCAGCCGACACGCCGCCGATCGCGATTGTCCAGCACATGCCCGCGCACTTCACGCGCGTGTTTGCCGCGCGCCTCGATTCGGTCTGCCCGATGCGCGTCGTCGAAGCCGAGCACGATCAGCTGCTGCAGCGCGGCGTCGCGTACGTCGCGCCGGGCAACTATCACCTGATCGTGAAGAGCCGCGGGCACGAGCTCCGCACGGCGCTGACGTCGGGTGCGCCGGCCCACTATCAGCGTCCGGCGGTCGATGTGCTGTTTCGATCGGTGGCCGAACTGCGCGGCGTCGCCGTCGTCGCGCTGCTCCTGACCGGGATGGGATCGGACGGCGCGGCCGGCATGGTCGCGCTGCGCGACGCGGGCGCCGTCACGATTGCGGAGGCGGAGCCGTCGTGCGTCGTGTTCGGCATGCCGGCCGAGGCGATCGCGCGCGGCGGCGCGGCGCACGTCGCGATGCTGGCGGCGATGCCGCGCCTGATTGCCGACGCGTTCCGGGGTCAGACGGCCGAGGCGGGCCGCTCGTCGCGCAGTTTGAGCTTGTCGTAGAGCGAGCTTCTCGGGATGCCGAGACGTTTCGACGCGCGTCCCACGCTGCCCTTCTCTTCGGCCAGCACGCGCTGAATGTGCTGCCACTCGACTTCACGCAGCGTTTCCATTTCGGTCGCCGCCGCCGGCCGGCGCGCGCCCGCGTTCAGACGCAGATCGTCGGCGCGCAGCGGGCCGCTCTTGGTCACCAGCAGCGCGCGCTCGAGCACGTTCCGCAGCTCGCGGATGTTTCCCGGCCAGCTGTGCGCGACGAGCGCGTCGATCGCATCGGCTTCGATGCGCGGCGCCGGATGCCCGATTTCGCGCGCGAGCTGCTGGACGATCTGATCGGCGAGCATCGCGATGTCCCCCTTGCGGTGGCGCAGCGGCGGCAGACGCAGGACGAGCGTGTTGATGCGGTAGTAGAGATCCTCGCGGAACTTGCCTTCGTCGACGAGGGCGATCAGGCTCTTGTTGGTGGCGGCGACGAAGCGGACGTCGACGCGGCGCTCGGCAACGTCGCCAAGACGGCGGAAGCGCTTCTCTTCGACGATCTTCAGCAGCTTCGGCTGGACCGCGAGGTCGGTGTCGCCGACTTCGTCGAGAAACATCGTCCCGCGGTGCGCGGCCTCGACGAGGCCGGGCTTCGACCCCACGGCGCCGGTGAACGCCCCTTTCTCGTGGCCGAACAGCTCGGACTCGAGCAGATCGCGCGGCAGCCCCGCGCAGTTCAGATCGACGAACGATTCCTGCGCGCGGCTGCTCGCGGCGTGAATCCAGCGCGCGAGCCGTCCTTTGCCCGTGCCCGTTTCGCCTTCGATGAGAATCGGCGCGTCGCACGCCGCCGCCGTCTGCGCTTCGTGCGCGAGCGCGCGCACCGCGGCGCTGCGCCCGCTGAACATCGAGTCTTCGCCAGGCGCCTGACGCGAATGCACCGCGGCCACCCGGCGGCTGTTCTGCTCGTGCTCGATCACGCGCCCGACGACGAGCGCGAGCGACGCGAGTTCGACCGGCTTGGTCAGAAACTGCTCCGCGCCTTCCTTGACGGCGGTCACCGCCAGCTCGATCGAACCGTAACCGGTCAGCACGACCACCGGGACGCCGAGCCCCTCGCTTTTGATGCGAGCGAGCAGGTCCAGCGCGTTGCCGTCCGGCAGCGCGTAATCGACGAGCGCCACGTCCGGCACCTGCTCGTGCAACTGCTCCATCGCCGCGACGAGCGTCGCGACTTCGATGACGTCGTACCCGCAGTTCTCCAGATACGCGCGCAACGCGAACCGCAGTCCCGGCTCGTCGTCGACGACGAGGATGCGACCTTTCACCATGTGGCCTCCCGCGGATCCACCGACGCGGCGTCTCTCGACGTGTCGGGAATGGGCACGACGACCGTCATCTCCGCGCCGCCCGTGGGACGGTTCGCCGCGACGATGCGGCCGTGATGCTCGTCGACGATGCGCTGGCTGATGGCAAGGCCCAGACCGAATCCTCCCGCGCGCCGGCTGAAGAACGGCGTGAAGAGCCGCGGTAGATCGGCCGGCGCGATGCCTTCGCCCTCGTCGCGGACGACCACCTGCAGCGCGCGCTCGCGCGTGCCGGCGGCGCGATCGATCTCGGCGCTGACCTCGCTGCCGGCGGGCGCGTGCTGAATCGCGTTCTGAATCAGGTTCACGAAGACGCGTTCGAGGCGTCGCGGCGTCATCGCGACCTCGCCGTCCGCGAGCGTGCGCATGACGAGCCGGACGTTGCGCGCGTCCGCCTGCGGCTGACACACGCGCACGGCGCCCTGGACGGCGGTGCTCAGCTGACGCGGCTCGAACGTGTCGCGCAGCGGCTTGCCGAATTCCAGCAGTTCCACCATCAGCGTCTGCAGCCGCGTGACCTCGCGGCGCAGCGCGTCGACGTACGGCGTCGGATCCTGACGGGGACGCTGCGCCCACGCTTCGACGAGCGACGAGATCGCGAACAACGGATTGCGGACCTCGTGCGCGACGCCGGCCGTCAGCTCGCCGAGCACCGCCATCGTCTCCGCGCGGCGCACCGATTCCTGCAGCTGCAGAAACGCGGTCACGTCGCGGGCGACGAGCAGCACGGCGGAGTGTTCGGGATCCGGCAGCGGCCGCGCCCAGAGCTGCCACGTGCGGCCGGTCGCCGCGTCGTGCGCGCGCTCGCTCACGACACGCTTGCGGGCGACCGCCGTGCGACCGAGCTGCAGCGCGTCGGCCCACGGCGGGTAGACGGCGAGACGCGCGCTCGGCTTGCCCACCCACACCGACCAGGAGGTGCCGCCGAGCGACGCCGCCGCCGCTTTGTTCAACCGGAGGACGTTGTGCGACGCGTCGATCAGCACCAGCGCGTCGTCGATGGCGTCGGCGGTGGTGCGCCACTGGCGTGCGGCCAGTGTCAGCTTCGCGTTGAGTGCGACGAGCTCGGCGTCGGCGGACGGGCGCAAGTCCGCCACGCGCGGCGCGATCGCCGGAGCCGCCGCGATCGATTCCGAGGCTCGCGCGTCAGCGGCGAGGCGCGAGCGGTGACGAGGCATGGGCACGGCCACGAGTGTCTGCTCCCGAAATTCGGACAACGACGTCCGGGACCCGGACAGTCGCGTTCCAGCAATGTCCGGGCCGTGGACACCGCGACCGTTGAAGGTCGACACAGTCGTAAGACTGCGCACTTCAACCCGTGACATGGCGATCGGCCGCGTGCTGGAGCGGAACATGCGCTGGAACAATTTGGAAACAGCCACGGTCGAGCGCACGTGACGAGCGTGCGTCAGCGCACGTCAGCGCGTGTGCGCAGCGGACACAGTCAATTGCGGTTACCGCACGCGTGTCGGCGTCGACTCGCGGTAAGGTTAGCGAACCGGCGGCGCTGCACGAACGCGGAGGGACACGGCGATGCGCATCGCGAGCGCGGGGCACGCGGCATTTTCGCTGCTCCTGATCGGGATTGGAATCCAGGGGCTGATCACCGGCGACTTCACGACGGTGTGGCAGCCGGTACCGATCGGCGTGCCGGCACGCGAGGCGCTTGCGTATCTGTGCGCCGTCGTGTCGATCGGCTCGGGTGTCGGCCTCCTGTCGCCGCGCACGGCTGGACACGCGGGGCGTGCGCTGCTCGTCGTCCTTCTGCTGTGGCTGGCCGCATGGCGAGTGAGCGCTCTATTCCGTTTGCCGCTCATCGAAGGATCGTGGAGTCTTGCCGACACGATGGTGATGGCGGCCGGCGCGTGGATCCTGTATGCGTGGTTCGCACCTGACTGGGATCAACAGCACGTCCGCTTCGCCGTCGGCAGCCGCGGCGTGCGCATCGCCACCGTTCTCTACGGCGCCGGGCTGATTCCGTTCGGTTACGCGCATTTCGCCAACCTGCAGGGGACCGCGGCGCTCGTTCCGCGCTGGCTGCCGTGGCCCGTCGGTTGGGCCTATGTCACCGGAGGCGCGTTCGTCGCCGCCGGCGTTGCGATCGTGATCGGTGTGTGTGGACGATGGGCGGCCGCGCTATCGGCGGTGCAGATCGGTCTGTTCGGGTTGCTGGTCTGGGTGCCGATGCTCGTCGCCGGTCCGCGGCGCGCCTTTCAGTGGATGGAGTTCGCGACCACGCTGGCGTTGACGGCTGCCGCATGGGTGGTCGCGGACTCGTATCGCCGGGCGCCGCCGATTACGAGGCTACGCGGTCGCCAGCTGTGACGTGAACTCTTCGTACGATCCCTTGAAGTCGACGATGCGCCCGGCGTCGAAGTGCCAGACGCGCGTGCCGACTTCTTCCAGCAGATCCTGATCGTGCGTCACGAGCAGCACGGTCCCGGCGTACTTCTGCAGCGCGACGTTCAGCGCGTTGATCGACTCCAGGTCCAGGTGGTTCGTCGGCTCGTCGAGCAGCAGCACATTCGGCTTCTCGAGCATGATGCGGCACAACAGCAGCCGTGCGGTCTCGCCGCCCGAGAGCGCTTCGGTCGGCTTGAGGCCTTCTTCGCCGCTGAACAGCATCTGGCCGAGCAGGCCATGGATTTCCTGGCGCGACGCGAGCGGGTCGAAGCGGTGGAGCCACTCCACGGCCGTCAGCCCCTTCTCGATGACGCCCGTCGCATCCTGCGGGAAGTAGCCGATCGACACTTCGTGTCCCCACTTCAGCGTCCCCGCATCTCGGTCGCCCGGCGAGGCCGCGCGGTCCGGCGCATCCGCCAGCAGCGCCTTCAGCATCGTCGTCTTGCCGACGCCGTTCCGGCCGACGAGCACGATGCGGTCGCCGCGGTTGACCATCGCGTCGAACTTCGAAAACACTCGGTGCGCGCCGAACGCTTTGGACAGCCCTTCGAACTCGAGCGGCACTTTCCCGGACGGCCGCTTCGTCTCGAACTTGATGTACGGTCGCTGGATGTTGGACCGCGCCAGCTCCGTTGTCTGCAGCCGCTCGACTTCCTTGCGGCGCGATTGCACCTGGCTCGAGCGCGTGCCGGCGGAGAAGCGCGCGATGAAGTCGTTGAGCTGCGCGATCTTCTTTTCGCGCTGCTCGTTCTGCGCCTCGATCGTCGTCCGCGCCTGCGTCTTTGCCACGACCATGTCGTCGTAGCCGCCCGTATACGTGATGATCGTCTGATAGTCGATGTCGGCGATATGCGTGCAGACGTTGTTGAGGAAATGGCGGTCGTGCGAGATGACGATCAAGGTGCCGTCGTACCGGTTGAGAAATTCTTCGAGCCAGTGGATCGAGTCGAGGTCCAGATGGTTCGTGGGCTCGTCGAGCAGCAGCGCCGCCGGGTGGCCGAACAGCGCCTGCGCGAGCAGCACGCGCACCTTCTGTCCCCCTTGCAGCTCCGCCATCGTCTTGTGGTGCAGCGCGTCCGGGATGTCGAGCCCCTGGAGCAGAATCGCGGCGTCGCTCTCCGCCGTGTAGCCGTCTTCCTCGCCGACGATCGCTTCGAGCTCGGCGAGACGCATGCCGTCCTCGTTGGACATGTCGGGGCGCGCGTAGAGCGCATCGCGCTCCTCGAGCGCGGTCCAGAGGCGCTGGTTGCCCATGATCGCCGTGTCGATGACGCGGAACCGGTCGAAGGCGTACTGATCCTGGCGCAGGACGCCCAGCTTCGGCGGACGCACGATCGATCCGCGCTGCGCCGGCTGGTCGCCCGTCAGCAGCTTCATGAACGTGGACTTGCCCGCGCCGTTGGGGCCCGTGAGCCCGTAGCGCCGGCCCGAGGAAAACGTCGTGGTCACGTCCTCGAAGAGCACCTTCGAGCCGAACCGCATGGACACACCGCTGACCGAAATCATGAGAAGACGCCTCTGCCGAGAAACTGTGCGCGGGAGGAACTTTCAATTCTAACAGACGGTCGAGGACTTCAGGAGTCTTGTTTCCTCGCTGCGGATGGGCATCGACCTTGCGAATTGCGACCAAACGCCGTCACTTTGCCGGATGCCCGGCGGCGAACGACGTTTGTGTGGGGAGGGGCCCGTGGAACCAACGAAGCCGAAGCCGCAACACGGCGCGCACAACTGCAAATGGGCGCAGCCCACGCTCTTCGAGCCGGCGCCGCAGTGGACGGATGCCGAAGCGGCGCCGTGGACGTGCCACCGCCAAGCCATTCCGGTGCACCTCGAGAGCACGGAGATCTGCGAGCAGTGCCCGCGCTGGGAGGCGCGGGAGGCAGACAAGCCCAAACCGTAGAATCTGGGAGCAAATTGCTCCTCGTCCCCGCCTCGGACCTCCGTCGATTTTGCCCGTCTTCGATCGACTAACAACGAAGCGATGCCGGGCGGCACTCAGACGGAGGATACGGTCGACGTCTAAACATGTGGTTGTGTTCGTTGTCATGGGGCTGCTCGCGGCCGCGAATGCGCGCGCGCAGGACGGGAAGCCCGCCGCGTACCCCTGATGGCCCCTGTCGAGCAGTACCTGATCGCAAACCGAGACGCGGAGGTCGCGCTGGCCAGAACCGCGGCTCCGCCGTCGATCTCGGCCGCTGCCGAGGTACTCATTCTCGGTCGCCGCGGCTACGAAACGGCGGTCAGGGGCACGAACGGCTTCGCGAGCGCGACGCGCCAGCAGGTGATCGATAAGACCCGCGCTGCATTTGCCAGTCACCGATTCGTGGATCCCGAGGCCGGGTCGTTTTCGTTCATGCTGTCGAAGGAGGGTTACGTCAGCGACGCCGCGCTGGGACCGTGGCTGCCGCATCTGATGTTTTTCGTGCGGTCGGGTCAGGCCGCAACCTGGGGCGCGGGACTCGAAGGGTCGCCGGTCGTCGGCGTGAACGGAAGTGCGATTGAACCCACGGTGCTCATGATTCCGGTACGACGCTGGTCGGACGGTTCGGCGGCTCCGCCGCCAGCCAGTGAGCTGCGCCCGGAATCCGCCACGCCATAGAATGAGGCCTCCGTTCCTGCAGCTGATGTGGTTATGCGAAAGCGAGGTGTCGCTGCGCGCGAAGGGGCATCAGACGCGACTGCTGACCGGTGAGGTCGATCAGAACGCAAGGTCCAACCACCACGCCCGATATTTCGGATTGTCGCCTGGAAACGATAACCGAACGGTCGGGTGGTCGCCAGGTTTTACGAACTCGATCTTAGTGACGCTCAGGTACGACGCTGGAGGCACATCTGCATCCAATTTCTCGACGTCGAGGACCGCTGCCGGATCAATCACCTGCTCTGCCTCTTGGATTTGGTGAACACCGTCTCCGAGACGAATCAGCACAAGCTTCGATGTGCCTGACGCGTAGTCTGCAAACGCTAGAGTTCGACTGTCGAGCCAATACAACTCAGATTGCGGACTGTGAATCGCCGCTACCTCTTGCGGACTCGCTGCGTAGCTGTGAGCAGACCGATTTTCGTTCGGAAAGACGGCCCAACCGACGTTAAAGGCCGAAAGGACATTGACGCTCGTCCTCAAATTCGTGTTCATCCTGTTTTGCTCGGGCGAGAGCGTCAAGTCGTACACCAAGTACAGGTTGCCGTCGTCTGGATTCGATCGGCCGACATAGTTCGTCATCGCGATGAACCTCGAATCTGGCGAGAATTCGATACCGGAGACCGTCAGCGTGTCTATTGCCTGACCACTGCGCGGATCAACGATGAACAGAGCCCCAGAACCGATCTCGCTCAGGCACAGCCGAGTCGCGTTATAGCTCTCGAACGTGAGGCGTGCAGCACTCGACACGTCGCCAAGCACCCCAAAGACCGAAAAATCCACAGTCTGACCGGAGTTCCATTGAACCCGGAAATGAGAATACTGGGCAGCATCCACCGACTGGAGGCTAATGACATACTGGTCGAATTGCTTTTGCGCGAGTGGTTGCGCCATGAGGTCCTCATTGCACAACCATCCGAAGATCAACCATGAGAACAGAAATGCATGACACTTGGTCATATGGCTCACCGAGGCAGACGGATGGTTTGAGCTGGATTCCTGCAGTAGGGGCAATAGTCGGTAATCGTCTTGGTCCATTGCTCGTTGCGCCTGTCGTCACTATCAACACGCGATCGTATTTCTTTAGCGAACTCGGATGTCTTCTGGTGCTAAACGCTGCGGCGACCGTACCCTCGTAAACCAACGGATCGCTGAAGACGTCGTACCTCATTCCGTTCTTCCCATCGTACGGATCATAAGGAAACGAGCACTTTGGATGATGCCCTGGTGCGGTCGTGTGGACGTCTCTCCAAATTAGGGAATAGCCGCCACACGCCGATGCTCATGTCGGGTTACCCGCTCGTCCAGTCCACAAACGCCGAGCCGACCTCGCGCAAGACGGGCTCACGCGATTCCATGGTGAGGTTGGGTGCATCGTAGTAGACTGCGACGAGTAGCGGTTCTCTGCCGGGGGGACGCACGAGCGCGTAGTCATTCGTTTCTTCTTCCACGCTCGTTCCCGGTCGATCACCTGCAACCCAGTTCTGCGGCAAAGCGGCCCGAATCCTCTGCAAGCCCGGCTTACAAGCGATCATCCAGGCTTCCAGTTGCTCGCGAGACTTCGAGGTGAGGGCGTCGCTTAAAAGAATTGTTCGTGCAGCCCCAGTGATCGCTCGCGGAGTCGTCGTGTCAAGAATGCCGCTATATTTGTTGGAATCTGGCTCGTACCGATCTGAGCGGGTGACGGTGTCGCCGAGACTGCGGATAAACTGAGTCAGCCCTTTGGGGCCGCCGACACTTCTCATCAGCAGGACTGCCGCCGTGTTGTCGCTCTCCTCCACTGTGGCCTGGCAAAGTGCCTCGACGGACATAGCACCCTGCCCGACGTTCGCCTTTGTCACTGGCGACGTGAAGATAAGGTCTTTTTCGGTATAGGGCACCATGCGAGTAAGGTCTTCCTTGCCGGCATCGACCCGCGAGAGGACCAATGCGGCAAGAAGCCCTTTGAAGGTACTGCACATCAGAAATCGCTCGTCAGCCCGATAAGCCAATGTTCGACCCGACCCTGTGTCGATCGCGAACATGCCGAGGCGTCCGCCATGACGCCGCTCGATGTCGGCGATGGGGGACCTTGCTGCGCCGCCTAGTCGGCTCGCCAGCCCCACGCCGAAGAGCGTAGTCCCACCCAGTATCAATTCACGGCGCGTCATGGAGACAGGCACGCAATCCTCACCCTTGTGGCGGGGAGTTTCTCACGTCCTCGACATCACATCAAACTGATCCCGGCAAGTCGGGCGAAGCCGCGTACTACAATGCGTCCATGGCGATGGGGAAATGCAAACGCGATCGACAGCCGACGATGTGGGTGGCGACGACCGAGTTGCCGACCTCGGCGAGCCATCCGTTCTACGCCCGCCGCAATCAACTGCTGCGTGACCACGGCTTCGATGACTGGAGTTCCCAGGATTCAGTGGAGACGTCGTCGGCGCAGCATATGAGCCGCTTCAAACTGTTCGGTGCTCACACCGCCAAGATGACTGTGCCGACGCGTTCGATTGTAGAACGCGTCGATGTAGTCGGCGACCTCAGCGATCGCCAGCGCACGGTTCTTGTAGATCTTGGGTCGCAAGCCACGCAGCTCGTTTATCGCGGGCTGCGTGGCGTGACCGCCTACGCGTACGCGAAAGGGACGCGATGTCGCAAGGGCAGGCCTACGCTCGCGCGGGCACCGCATGACGCCCAGAGTTCCGCGAGCGCCGGCCGGCTTTGTCCTGATACATGCGTTCGTCCGCCGCCGCGAGCAGTTCTTCGAATGTCCGGCCGTCATCGGGAAACCGCGCCGGCCCGGCGCTGATTGACAGCGGCACGAGCACTCCCGGCCGCGGCTCGAACCGCGAGGCGGCAATCGCGTTCTGCACCTCTATCACGCGCCGCTGTTCATGTTCGGCGCTGCAGTCCCAGAGCACGATAATGAATTCGTCGCCTGCGAAGCGTGTGCAGAGATCGCTCTGCCGCACGGTCGATCGCAGCACGTTGCCCACGGTGCGGAGCGCGCGATCGCCGGCATCGTGGCCGTACGTGTCGTTGATCTCCTTCAAACGATCGAGGTCGAGCACGATCAGGCTGATGGTCGACTCCGCGCGCGCGGCGCGGGCGAGTCCGGCCTCGAACTGCCGATCGAGCGAGCGGCGGTTCGGCAATCCCGTCAGCGGATCGGTGTGCGACTCGTGCTGCGTCTGCTCGAACCGGGTGGAGTTGTAGATGACGGCGGCGGCCTGCTCGCTGACGCGACGCAGCACGCGGCGATGCTCGTCGGTGAACACGCCGGGCGCGACGTCGTAGACAATGAGCGCGCCAATCACCTGGCCTTCGAAGACGAGCGGACACGGAAGCACCGCTTTCAGCTCGTCGCCGTGCACCCCCCGGCCGTCAGCCGAAGAGGGGATGCGAAGCGACAGATCGCTCCACGACTTCGGCGCACAGTTCAGGAGCACCTCGCTGCCCTGGCCGTGCGCGTACCGGCACACATATCCCTGCGCGTCGTCGCCGAGGAACAGCGCGCACGTCGCGAACGGAACCAGCCGGCTGACCTTGTCCTGAATCAGCGCCATGGCATCGACGACGCCGAGACTCGATCCGAGCGCCTGCGCGAGCTCGTACAGCGTCTGCTCTTCGCGGTGCGCGCCCGCGATGTCCTGCAGCGCGACGGGGTGGGTGTCATCGACGGCGGGCGCGTGGGCCGGCGCCGGCGTCGCGGTCGTGAGTTGCGCGATGAACAGGTCGACGAGCGCGGGGTCGAAGATCGTGCCGGCATTCTGGCGAAGCAGCGCGATCGCGCCCTCTTCCGTGTGGGCCGGCCGGTACGGGCGGTCCGACTGCAGCGTGCTGAAGCAGTCGGCGATCGCCAGGATGCGCGCGCCGAGCGGAATGTCGTCCCGACGCAAGCCGGTGGGATACCCGAGCCCGTCCCATCGCTCGTGATGCGCCAGGACCATGTCGGCGACGGGGCCGCCAAAGGGCACGCGGCGAAGGATTTCCGCGCCGACGCGCGGGTGGATCTTGATGCGTTCGAACTCTTCCGGCGTCAGTGCTTCCGGCTTCGACAGGATGTGTTCGGGCACGGCCATGTTGCCGACGTCGTGCAGCAGCGCCGCCGTCCGCACGGCTTGAACGTCCGCGTCGGATAATCCGGCCGCGACGGCGAGCGTCCCGGCGTATTGCTGAATGGATCGAATGTGGTCCGGCGTGCAGCCCGCCTTCGCTTCAATCGCGAGCGCCAGCGCCTCGATCGTCGCGAGCTGCACGTCCATCGCGCGGCGGGTCTCGGCTTGCTCTTCCCGGAGGCGTGCCACGACGGTGTCGTAGCTGCGGAATACGAGGTACAGCGGCACCGCCAACAGGACCAGCCACACGAACCAGCCGCGCGCCGTCGCCGCCGTCGCGCACGCGGCCAGCGCGGCGCCGACTAAATAGCTCGGCGCGCTCCACAGGAAATTGCGGCGCCATACACCCACCGCCGGCTGACGCGTGGCGACCGCAATCGCCAGCGCCACGAGCGCCGTGTTCGTGAAGAAATACACCGGCGCGACAACCGCGGCTGCCCGCACACAATCGACGAGCGACGAGGGATGGCTCGGCGCGAGGCCGAGGCTCTGCGGCAAGGTGGCGGCCGCGACCGTCACGGGCAGCGACGCCACGCTGAACACGATCCGGTAGACAGGATTCGGTTCGCCGACACGCAGCGTGGACTGCGCGAGCGCGCTGACCGCCGACAGACAGACGGCGTCCGCGGGATCGAGCGCGAAAAATGCCCAGAAGATCACCGTCTGCGACAGCGACAGATTCGACTGGCTGCGGCCGAGCGGCAAATCAATCTTCGCCGTCGCCGTCGCGACGGCGAGCGCGAGCAGACAGACGAACAGCCCCAGGTGCTCGAAGCGGAGACGGACGGCAGCCACGGCGAAGCAGGCGACGCCGGCGGCGGACACGATGGCGACGTACGCGCGCGCCGCCAACGGCAGCATTTCAAACGTCGATCCGTCGGTCTGGCGGCGTCTCATTCGGCTTCCGCACGCCGGGCGGCGTCCGGCTCGGCGCTGCACGAGGCGCGGTTGCGAGCCTCACGCTCGAGCCGCGCGTCGCGGATCGCGATCCGCAGTTCCGCGCGCACCGCTTCTCGCGTCTCGGGCTCGAACGAGAAGATCAGGCGATCTGAGAGCTCGCGAATGCGGACGCGATAGCCATCAAACCGACCTTTGGGAGAACGATCCCCGAGCATTGTGCTCGTGCGTCATCAAATGCCATGCCGTCCGTTATCTGCACGTCGTTGCTCGGAACATCGCGGGTCCGTGTCCTCGAACGGAGCACGCGTACTTACGGGACTCGTCGGCAGCGACAGCAGCTAGTCAGCAGGCGCTCGCGCGGAAGGTGGGATTGCCGCCAACGCCAAATCTCCGATCTTGAGCAGGTCAGTCACTTCGAATCGATTCGAGACGGCAATAGAGCGATGAGTTCAGCGACAGTCGAAAAGCGACATAAAGCCATAGTCCATGTGGATCTGCATGTGGCAGTGGAAGAGCGACAGGCCAGGGCTTTCCGCCGTGAAGTCGACGTCCATTTCCTGATAGGGTCCCAGCATCGCCACATCCTTGAGGATGCCCTGCGTCGGCTGCCCGGCGATGCGCGTCAGTTCGAATGTGTGCCGATGCAAGTGGATGGGATGAATGTCGTCCGTCGCATTACGCATTCGAAGTCGGTAACGGCGACCGCGACGGAGCGAAAACGCCGGCCGCATGTCGGACATCGAGAACGCCGTGCCGTTGATCAACCATCGATTGAAGCCTCCGGCGGCGGCGTGCTCCTCAGTGATGACCATGTCGACCGTCTCGTCGGGCGGAAGTGTATCGGATGCGCGTCGACCAAACCACGCGTAGTTCCAGGTTGCTGAGTTCGGTTCGATCCACTCAGGTGCGCCCATGGCTCCGGCATACTCGACGACGACTCCCATTCCGCTGAAGCGCGCCTCGCCCACGTCGCCCATGATCCATTTGCCCGGGTGAGACATTTGCACGAGTGCAGATACCCGTTCGCCGGGCGCCATCCACAGGACGCCGACATCGGCCGACACGGGCACCGGGTTGCCGTCGAGCGCGACGACGTGGAACACATGTCCGGGCAGGGCCAGGCTGCGGATCTCCGTGGCGCTGGCATTGATGACGTGGAGCAAGACCCGTTCGTTCGCCTTGACTCGAATCGGATCACCACCGCTCAGCACTTTGCCGTTGATAGTGAAGTGGTCGTACTCCACCTCAAATCCGTTCGGTGATCCCGCCACGCGCGCCGCTTCCCGCGCGGCTTCTCCTACGGTTTCGAGGCCTCGGTCCGTATCGCCTGGCAAAAGAAAATCGCTCTCCTCGTCCCGCACGCGCGTCAAGAAAGGGCCGAACTCCTTCAACACCAGGAAGAGTTCCTGGTCATAGTCGCCGGGATTCGATCGAGGCTCGATATACACCGGGCCCACTTGGCCGCCATATTGGCCAGCACGGAGATCAGGACCCGCGAAGGTATGCGTGTGATACCAGCGCACGCCGGCGGGTCCCGGCATGAATGCCAGCCGCCGATGACCATGCGCGGGAATAAAGGGCGTGCCTTCTTCCGCCGATCCATCGACGTCGACCGGTAGGTGCTGGCCGTGCCAGTGCAACTGTTCCGGGACATCCGTGTCGTTGTAGACATCGATGATGACTGGGCGGCCCTCCTGTAACCGGATAAGCGGTCCGGGAAATTGGCCGTTGTATAACGTCGTGGCGATGAATCGGTTGGGCTCCAGTTCGATCACGCCTGGCGCTATCCGTATCGTGTGGTCTGCTGGACTTGAGGGTACGATCGGACGCTGAATCTCCGGCGGACGCACAGCGAAGCTCGCGGCCACCGCGCCCAATCCGCCGATCTTGAGGAAATCTCGTCGATCTCGATTCATCTGACGCACATTTCTGTCACGCTCACATCGGTGACCTCTTCACCAAAGTCCAGGTTGTGGCTCTAGTCGGTTTCAATCACGACGTGCTTGCAGTCTGCGTTCGTGCACACCCAGTGTTTCTCCCCCATGAACATGGACGAACTCCCCAGTGGCTTTGGCCGCTGATGAAGGATCATCACACCGCCGCATTTTGGACAGGGTTTTGTCGGTTCAGCCATCGCATGCCGCCCTTCTGTTTCGCAGCTGCGTAGTAAGTCTGTTGCTGGCGTCTCGCAAGTTCGTGCGGGTTGCCGAACGACTCGCACCGCTCGGCGTCGTCGGAGTCGGTGAATCGCAATTCGTACAAACCGTTTGAGAGTTCAAGTACTTCGAGCGTTCGCTGCGCGCCATTCCGCTCAAACCACCACAGCATGTCAATCGGCACGGCCGATCACCGCGGTGTCTGCGCGGACTTGTTCGGCGCGTCGGCCGCGAACGACTGCAGGGCGAGGTAGCTGGGGCCAAATCGCTTGATGTGCTCGAGGTGCTTGTCGAACGCGTCGAAATGCTGCTCCTCGTCCTCAATCAGACGCTCGAACACCTGTCTCGAGCCGGTATCCTGGTCGCAGGCCCCCACGGCGCGGTTGTAGTCCCGCGCGCTCGCCTCCTCCATCGCCCTGGCCTTCTCGAGAATCGCCGTCGGGTCGGTAATTGCCTCGATGGCGCCGGCCGCTGCCATACGCACGTCCTGCTTCAGGAACAGCAGCCGCTCGGCCAGTGCCTCGACGTGGCCCATTTCCGTAATGGCTGTCCGCTTGAACAGATCGGCGAGGGGTTGAAAGCCCTGGTCGGACAGATGGAAGTGAAAGTACATGTATTGATGGACGGCCTGGAGTTCGTCCGCGACCGAATCATTCAGGAGTTTCACGCTCTTTTCGTGAGCCATACGAGCCTCCGACAATTCCGCACCGCTGGGCCGCTTCCGTCGGAGATAGCACCCGCCGTGCCAGCGCCGTTTCCGAAAAGTCGTCGGCTCACGTCGCAAATCGGTCGTTACACATCCGGTTTCGTCAGTATCTTGAGCGGGCCTCCGGCCCGTAGAGTCTGGACGGTCTCCTCCACGTGTTCGGTCTCCAGCTCGATCTGATTGCGAATGAACTCCTCCAGCAGCGGATCGCCGAGGACGTGCGGCAGGAAGTCCTTGTACGCGTCCAACGCCTGTTGTTCCACATCGAGCGCTTCGGCCAGCGCGTCCTGGAGCCGCATGGGACCGCCGCCGAGCGACAGATTGACGTTCAAGCGTGGAATCTCGCCGAGCGCGCGAATCTGGTTGGCGACGGCCTCCGCGTGTTCGAGCGTCTCGCGCCCCACGAAGCACCGAGCATTCGTCAACCGCAATAGCGACCCCTGTCGCTTTGTATCACAAAGTCTTGGCTCGGCTTCGGCCTCCAAAAATGCGAACTCATCGAGGCGACCGGTGGACTGGTTCAGCTCCGCAGATGCCCACGCGCGAGTTTTCAGCGAATAATGGACTGAAAGGCCGACTCGACGAGCTTAGGTGTCGCTTTTATTTCCTGGGACAAGGTCGTTGGCGATGGCTGAAAGAACGCTGACGCAGTGCTCTGGCATCGTCAGTCAACGGTGACGCCAAAGAATATGCGGAGTAACGATAGATCCGACCACGCTTGTGCGTTCGGGGTGACCGAAATACTCGTAAGATCGACGAAATCGCCGAAGTCTCGGAAGTAGCGAACGTCGACGCGGCGAGGCGTCGAAAATGTGTAGAAGAAGTTCGGTGAAGTTTCACGCGCGACGAAGTGCGCGACATCGCCGTCACACCCGACAACGACTTTCTGTTCGGCGCTGAGGATCCGCAAGCCCTTCGGTGTCCGTTCGGCGCGCACATCCGGCGCGCCAACCCGCGCGAGAGCTTCACGCGCGGATCGCAGGGACAGTTGGCGATCACGAATCGTCATCGCTTTCATCGCGTCGGCTGCCGTTATCGCCAGCCCGCGGGCAAGCCGCCGGGACTCTTCTTCATGTGTCTGGACGCCGACCTCGAACGGCAGTTCGAGTTCGTGCAGCAGACGTGGTTGCAGTCGCCGTCGTTTCACGGGCTGATGGACGAGCGCGATCCGGTCATCGGCTCCCGTCATCCACACCAACAGCCGGACGACGCCGGCTTCAGCCTGTGAGCCGTCGGTGCGGAGCGCCTTCTCGGTGTCGCAGAGCGCCATCAGATGGTTCACTGCTGCTCGAGCGGCGTCTGCTTCATCGTCAGATGAAGTGCAGGCGGCTTGTGGGTGGTGTGGAGCTTAAGAATCGCCTCGGGCGGGCGAAGCCCCGTTCGCGCCGTTCCGCCGGGATCAACGGCCCGATGGCGTGCGACTACGCGTGTCGGGGGAACGCCGACGCGTCGACGGCGTTCCCCCGAACGAACTGGTCAGAAAATCACCGGAACGCACGTCCCAGCCACGGTGTTGTTGCTCTCGTTCGACTCGGGCACGAGATTCGTCGCGTCGACGCCAATGCTGAACTCGCAACCGGTATTGCCGGTGCAGTTGCCAGGGATCGTGAACTCCACGACTTCCGAGCCGCCCGATGCGGTCAGCGCAGAAGTGGGCGCGTCGACGGCCATCGGGCCAGTCGTCGTGTTGAAAGTGACGCGCGTCGTGGTCGCACCGGCGGCGGAGCCCCCTTGGTTGTAGACCAGGACCTGCAGCTTGCCGTCGGAACCCATGCGGCAGTAACCGGTCGGTCCCGCGACTGCGGGCATCGGTAGCGGCAGCAGGTCGGCCGTCGAGCACGACTGCTGGACACCGTTGACCGCGCTCGCGATCTCTTTCTGCGACGCCAGAATCGCCGCCACCTGTGTTGCGACGTTGTTTAGCGTTGTCGTGTCGCTCTGCACCGCGATGAGGGCTTCCTTTTCGTCGTTGAGCAGCTGCTGAGTGACCGGGTGCTTGGGCGCGGGGAAGAACGGCACCGGCTGGCCCTCCTCACAGGAGGGCGCCTTCCCGGCGTTCTGTGTGCAGACGATATATGACCCGTCATCGAAGATGCATCCGTACGTCTTCAGGCTTGAATCGTCGGCCCAGAAGAATCCGCCGTTCTCGTTGCACCATCCCTGCAGGGAATCGTACCTGAGGCTGGGCGGCAGCTTGGGGAGCGCCACGACCGGCAGCGTCATCGCAATGCACAAACCGATTGCTGCGAGCGTTCCGACGACAATCTTCCTCATCGCAATCCTCCTGATCTGTTCGATTGGCCCGGGCCGCCGCGGCGACCGTCAGCACCGACGAGCTCCTCGTCGATGACGCGTATGAACGCCTCGAGGGGCTGCGCACCGACGAGCGGCCTGCCGTTGACAAAGAAGGTGGGCGTCCCGCTCACAGAGAGACGACGCGCCTGGTCGACGCCGCGCTCGACGGCGGCGCGGGTCCGGCCGCTCGCGACGCAGGCATCGAACGCTTCCGTATCGAGGCCGATCGTCCGTGCGACCGCGTCGAGATCCCCGCGCGACTTGGGCGCACCGACGTAGAGCTGGTCATGGAACGCCCAGAAGCGCCCCTGCTCGGCGGCACACTGCGCGGCTTGGTGCGCCGCACGCGACTGCGGATGCAGGGAGTCGAGCGGATCGTCGATCCAGACAATTCGCAGGCGGTCGCCGTAGCGTTCCCGCAACTGCGGGAGTGTCTTCGTGTCCTCCAGACGTTTGCAGAACGGGCAGTGAAAATCAGAGAACTCGACGAGCGTGACCGGGGCGTCGGCGGGACCGAGCGCCGGCTCGCCGGCGGTGTCGAGTCGGAAGCGCCGCAGGGGCGAGGGCGCGAGCCGAATCGTCACGTCCGCGTGCGACCGGAAGCTGTCGCGCACCGCCGCGTCGGCCGCATCGCGGCGCTGCTGCTCGATGCCGATGCGGATGGCCTGGCGGATTTGATCGTTGGTGGCTTCGCCTTCCAGCGCACCCTTGTGCATGGCGTAGAACCGCTCGACTTCCGCGTCCGTGATGGGCATGGTCCGCGCCGCCACTTCTCTCTGGACGAGCGCGGCGGGCGTCGTGTGCTGCCGCGCGGCGGCATGGTCGATTGCGGCCCGGCCGACGAGATCGTCGAGTGCGTGCCGCCGCAGCGCGTCGACTTGTTGTTCGAGGACGGCGAGCTTGACGCCGGCCGCTTCGTCGACCTCGGCGATTGTGATTGTCTGGCCGTCGACGATCGCCGCAATGCCGGCGTCCTGAGCTGCCCTGGCACCGTGGCGATCCGCCGGTACGAAGAGCATCATCGCGATGGCCGCTGCGAGCACCCAGACCGATCCCGTGGTGACCATTTCTCCTCCCGTCCTGCGCCGCCGAGAAAGGCTGCTGATCTGGGTGCGGAAACGCCGCGAAATGTGTCGCGGGCGATCGCGCGACACGATTCGCACCCGGCCGACACACTGGGTGAGGCCACCGACGGAATTCTTATGTGGGCGACTGAACCACCTCTCTCGGCATCGGAAGCGCGCCATTTCCGACGAGCCGGATACGACCCACCGTTGGTAGAATCGCCTCGCTCCACATGCCTCGCGTTGGCAGCGGCCGCCCGCTCACGCGCACGGGTTTCGAGCGCCTTCTCGACGCGCTCGATCCGGACCCGGCCCGTGCGGCCGACGAGTACGAGCGCATGCGCCGCGCGCTGGCGAAGTTCTTCGACTGGCGCGGTGCATGGTCCCCGGACGACTGCGCTGACGAGACGCTCGATCGTCTCTGCCGGAAGCTCGACGAAGGCACGGCGATCGAGGACCTGCGCGCGTACGCACGCGGCATCGCCCGGTTGCTTCTCCACGAGCGGCGCCGCGGTCCTACCTTCGCCGTCCTCGACGACGCGGCGGCTATGGCGGTCGATACCAGTTCGGAGGACGACGTCGAGGCGCGGCAGCGGGCCTGTTTCGACAAGTGCCTCGACGCTCTCCCCGCTGACGCGCGGACCGTGGTGCTCGGCTACTACACCGGCGACCGTCGCGACAAGATCGCGAATCGTCGCGCTCTCGCGATGACGGCCGCCGTTTCGGAGAACGCACTTCGCAGCCGCGTCCAGCGAATACGGGATCGGCTGGAAGGCTGTGTCCGGGCGTGCGCGGCGGCGGAAGGGACACACTCGTGAGCGGCGAGTCCATCGCCGCAGAGGCGCGTCAGTATTTGCTCAATGCAACGAGCGACGAAGAATCGCTCGCGTTCGAGCGACACTACTTCGAGGATCAGCGGACGCTCGAGGCGATTGCGGCGGTCGAGGACGACCTGATCGAAGAGTACCTCGACGGCGTGCTGGAGGCCGGCGATCGCGCGCGGTTCGAGCGCGTGTACCTCGTCAGCCCGGCCCATCGGAATCGGGTGGACACGATTCGACGGCTCCGGCAAACGGCGACGGAGGCGATGTCCGAAAGCCGATTGGCGGCTCCACACCCGCGCGTCGCCGCGATGGCCCCCCGCCGGCGCATCCAGGCCCGCTTCGCCGCTCTCGCCGCGGCAGCGGTCGTCGCGCTGACAACAAGCGTGGCGCTGTGGACCCGAACGCATCACACGCCGCCTCGTCCCGGCGCCCCGGACGTGGTCGGCCGAGTGTCGATGCGCGGAACGCCACACGTGTTCGCGTTCGCGATCCCGGCCGGCGCGCTTCGTGGATCGGACGAAGTGGTTCCCAACCTTGTGATCCCGCCCGACACGGATCTCGTCGCCCTCGAGATCTCCGTCGAGCGCAACCGGCCCGCCGCGACCGCGATCGTCGCAACCGTCACCGGTGAAGAGGTGTGGCGATCTCCGGCGGTGGTGGCGCCATCGCCGAATCAAGTCCGGATCGAGGTTCCCGCCGCCCGGCTTCCCCCGGACGACTACATCGTGACGCTGATGAGCGAAACACAACAGGAAACAGGCCGCTACGCTCTTCACGTCCGCGCGCGCTGAGACGGTGGACGTGGACGGATCCTGCAACGCGCCGTCCGTGATGCGCCGTCGTTTCGGTCCAGGTGGACCTCATCGGAGCGAGAATGGCTGTGACGCGCGGCGCGACGGAATCATCGGCTGTGCATGACCGGGCGATCCGCGCGATCCGGTCCGACGGCGGGAAATCCGGATGCAAGTTCGTCTGCCTGGTCGCCGCCGCCCTGATCGTCTGCGCCGCGATTGACGATCGCACGGCGCTCATTCCCGGCGTCATCGTCGAGCGGCAAATCCGAGGTGGCGAGCGCCAGCTGTTCGCGGTGTCCCTGAACGCCGGCGAGACGCTCAAGATCGCCGTCGACCAACTCGGCGCCGACGTTGTCGTTGAGGCTGATTTCGATCGCGGTGCGACGGCCGACGACGAGACGAAGCATCATTATGGGCGCGAGCTCCTCGTCTGGGCGGCCCCTGCGGCGGGAACGGCCACCATCGCCGTCCGAGCGAAATCCACGATCGAGCCGATCGGCCACTACCGGCTGAGCGCGACGGTGTTCCCGGCGGACAGCGGAGCCGCTGCGGCAGCCGAGGCGTTCAACGATGCGCTGGCCAGCGCCCGAGTACCCGAGAGCGACACCGCGGCGAACGAGCGCGCCGCTGCGCGGTTCGCGGCGGCACGCGATCTGTGGCGGGCCGTCGACGATCGCGAGCTCGTCGCGGCGTGCCTGGTGCAGCTCGCGCGCATCACCGCCAACTCGTTGTTCCGGGATGTCGACGCGATCCCGATGGCGAGCGCCTCCGCCGCAATTTATGACGACCTCGGACAGCCGACCGAGCTGGTGGCGTCGCTCTCGGTTTTGGCGTTCGCGCAGGTCGGCGCCGGGCAGGCGGAGGCATCGGCAGCAACGCTCGAGCGGTCGTATCGTCACGCGGCCGACGTCGATCCGGTCGTTCGGGCGCAGATCGAAGACGATATCGCCCGATCGGCGATGGACACCGATCTCGATCGCGCCGTGGCCTTCGGCGAGCGCGCGGCGAACACCTTCCGGACCGCCGGCGCCAGCCACGAGGAGTCGTACTCGCTCGAGCGGCTTGCCCTGACCTACTCGCGGATGGGCCGGTACGACGAGGCGCTCCGCTCGATCAACCGGGCGATCGAGCTCGGACGCCAGTACGGGCGCGAAAACGACGTCGCGACCATGATGCTGTCGATCGGCCGAATTCAGATGGTGGCGGGCGATGACGAGGCCGCGCTCGCCGCGTATCGTGATTCGCTCGGCATGTTCAAAGGGCAGACGTCGAACGCGATTGTCGCGCGGCTGGCCATGGGTCGCATCTTCGATCGACGCGATGACGCGGCGCAGGCCCAGCCGATTCTCGAAGACGCACTCGCGCGGGTGCCGCCTCAGTTGAAGGACCTCTGGGCCGCCGTCGCAACCGAGCTCGGCGTCTGTTTGGCGCTGCGCGGCGATCCGGCCAGAGCGCTCGATCTTCAGCGTAAGGCGCTGGAAATCGAGGAAACGGCCGGGGCTCGCGTTCCGCAGCTCACGATCCTTCACGACATGGCGCGGACCTATCGCGCGCTCGGTGACGGCGCGGCCGCCGATCGGGTGGTCGACCGCGCGGCCGACCTCGCCGCGCAATTGCCCGGCAATCCGTACGGGCCGCTGATCCTTCGGGAGCGCGCACGGAATGCCCGGGCGGCGGGCGACCTGGCGGGCGCGCGCGCGGCGCTCGACGAAGCGATTCAGATTGCCGAGTCGACGCGGGGCCGCCTCCAATCGCAGGCGCTGCGCACGTCGTTCGGCGGCACGCTCCAGGACTACTACGATGACGCGATCGCCCTCGCTCTGCAGATGCACGCCGCGGCACCGGAGGCACGACAGGACGTGCGCGCGTTCGAGTTGTTTGAGCGATCGCGGGCGCGCAGCCTCGCCGATCTGCTCAGTGAACGCGGCATCGATGTGACCGCTGGTCTCGACGCAGCGCTCGTCGCAGAGCAGCGAGGGCTGCAGCGACAGCTGGCCGCGCGGGACTCGGCCCTGCGCGATCTCGGGGCCGATCCGAGCCGGCGCGGTCGCGCTACTGCGATTGAGCGCGAGATCGCCGAGATCGAGCGGCGCCTCGCAGTCGTCGACGGCCGAATCCGCGCGTCGAGCCCTCGATTCGCCGCCCTCGCGCATCCTGAGCCGGCTACCCTCGCCGAGACGCAGCAGCTCCTCGACGATCGGACCGTGCTCGTCGCGTTCGACGTCGCAGCGAGCTGCGGCTGGGCGGTGACGCGCTCGTCGATCTTGCTGTTCGCGCTGTCATCGACGTCGCGCATCGACCTGCTCGCGCACCGCCTCCTCGAGGCGATTCAGACGAGCCGGCAACAGGACCTACGGACCGACGGGGAGGCGCGCGGCCGTGAGCTGGACCGCGGTGCGCGCGAGCTGAGTGATGCTCTCTTGGGACCCATTGGCGATCGTTTGACCACCGTCTGGCGGACGAGCCGCCTCGCGATCGTCGCGAGCGGGTCGCTCGAGTTCGTGCCGTTTTCAGTGTTGCCCGTGCCGCGCCGCCTTGCCGGCGGGACGCTCGAGCGGCTTGTCGACCGCCACGACATCGTTCAGCTGCCATCGGTCTCGATCCTCGCGGCGCTGCGGAGACAGCCGCCCGTGACGGCAAAGGGCGTTGCCGTCATCGCGGATCCGGTCTACGCGTCCGACGATCCGCGCGTCCACGTGGCCGGGCCGTCGACACTCCCGTCGGTGTCGTCGCTGCACGAGGGACACGCCGTACCTGTGCGTCGCGCCGGCGCTCGGCGCGGCGCTGAAAGCGCTCGACCCGACGCGATTGACCGCGTTCTGCGGAGTGCCGCCGACGACTCGTCCCGAGGAGGGCTCGAGAGGCTCGTGTTTTCGCGCGACGAAGCGAACGCGATCGCGAGCCTCGCCTCGCGGCGCCGCGTGTTCGAGGCGCTCGATTTCGCAGCGAACCTGCCGGTCATGTCGACTCCCGCCGTGTCTGGCGCGCGCATCGTCCACATCGCATCGCACGGCCTGTTCAACAGCACGCATCCCGAGCTGTCGGGCATCGTGCTGTCGCTGGTCGATGATCGAGGCCGGCCACGAAACGGCGTGCTTCATCTCTACGACGTGCTCAACCTGAAGCTCGCGGCAGACCTCGTCGTGCTCAGCGGATGCCAAACCGCTCTGGGTCCACAGATGAGAGGCGAGGGGCTCACTGGCATCTCGCGGGCGTTCATGTACGCCGGCGCCCGCCACGTGGTCGCCTCTTTGTGGGCAGTCGATGATCGCGCGACCGCGGAACTGATGCGCCGCTTCTACCGTGCACTGCTCGTGGACGGGCGCCGTCCCGCGGCGGCGCTGGCCCTCGCGCAACGCGACCTGAGCGCCGACTCGCGATGGCATTCGCCGTTTTACTGGGCCGGGTTCACGCTGATCGGTGATTGGCGGTGACGGTCGTCGCCGGCGCGTGTACGGTGCGGAAACTCGACCCGTGTGATCCGCAAAAACAATCGAAGCGAAATCGTCACGCGGCCTGTTTCTCAAGACGGTACTCGTGATGCAACCCGCCGAGAATTTGTGCCGCCGCGACTCGGTAGCCCTGCGGAAGTCGCTGATCTGGTGAGCCGCCAATTGACTCCCTGACCGGCCGGTCCGGAATGCCCGATCCTAAACTCGCATGTGGCCGGCCGCGATTGTAGTGACGGACCCACTCCCGAAGGATCACACGAACGTGGCGCTCGCTTATGGGAATCATGAAGTCTAAGCATTCGCGGCGGATGGTGCCGATGACGCGTTCACAGAACGCATTCGCTTGTGGAGCGCGCACCGGTGTTTTCAAGACCGTTAGTCCCATCGCCCCGAGGGTCCGATCAACACCGTCCGAGTCGATCGTGTCGCGATCATGGATGACGAATCGATACGCCTGGTCGCCCCGGACGATCATCCGAAACTGCTGCGCGGTCCAATCCGCTGTCGGATGCACCGTCACGTTCCAGTGCACGATGCGCCTCGTACCGACCTTGAGCACCACGAACACATGCAGGAGGCGGAACGTCGCCGTCACGACGACCAAGAAATCACTCGCGAGGACCGACTGGGCGTGGTTTCGCACAAATGTGCTCCACGCTTGCGTCCCCGGCTTAGGACGCCGCGGACGCGACGGCATGTAGCGTCGCACCGTACGGGGCGACAACCCGGATGCCAAGCTTCACCAGGAGCTCGTTGGCGATGCGTTCCTCGCCCCACGTCCGATTCGCCGAAGCCATCGTCGCGATCAGCCGCTGCACGTCCGGCGAAATCGTAGGCCGGCCGGGGCGTACGTGACTTCCAGCGCCAGAACAGTCGGAATCCCCGTCGATGCCAGCGGATCAGCGTCTCCGGCGTCACGATGACCAGTAATTGACGCCAAGCGAGGAAGCGCGACAGGCCGGCAAGGATGATGCGCGTCGCATCATCCGCGCGACGGGCCTTGACCTTGCGCTCCTGGTACTAACGCCAGCTGTTTGCGTAGGAACAGATTCTCCGCCGCGAGTTGGGCACGTGACCGCATCGTCGAGAACGCCAGCGCGGCGAGAGCCCGCGTGACGACGAGGATCGTTTGAAGCAGATGCCGAGCGGCTTTGACCATGGCCGACAGATCCTATGCGGAGTGCGGCAATTCGTCCCGGTTCACTCCGTCTCGACGGATCAGCTCAATGCTCCAGAGAGTCGGTCACACGTAATAATGCGGACCACAGGAGTCATCGGGACGATGTATCGGTCTGTACCACTTCAGGATCAATTCGCCTTCTCGGAGGACACCGATGTCCGTGTTGTCGATCGAGCGCCGGGAACTGACCTCGCAGTTTCTATTCGTTCGGGCGAAGGTTGCGCGCAGCGAGATCTCAAAAGCAATCGGAGATGGCTTGGGTAAGACGTTTCCGTACGCGATTCAAGCGGGCGTTCCTATTTCCGGGAGGCCTACCGCCCGGTGCAGGCGAATACTGCGGTTCGGGTTTGAGATCGGCGTTCGTGAAGCTCGTCTTTTTGTCCTCTGTCGCAGTCGACGACGAAGTGTCGGTTTTTGAGTCCGTCGGCTTTTTGGCGTCACGCGCCGCGGCCGCGGCACTTTAGGGGTTCGTACGAGGAGTTCACGTCGCAGCTAGTGCCCGCGTAACGAACACGCCGCCGCGCCAGCGCCACTCACACGATTGCGGCAACGTGGTGATCCCACATGCGACGACCGCCGCGCGGTATCCCTCGCCGATCGAACCTCGCGGGATCGCGCCGATCCGCGGGCGGCAACTGGACGCCCAGGTAGGCGCGCAGCACGATCGGAACCCGCTGTGCGAGTTCAAAGAAGGCGCCGGCGCGTCGCACCTCGCTCGTCATCCACGCCTCCGGTTGGTCACTGTAGACGACAGCGCGCGTGCGGAGTCGAGCGTGCTGTGCGACGTAGGCGAGATGCAGTCCATTGAATGCGCGCAGGCGGAGGTTCGTCACCAGGAGATCAGGCGCAGACACATCCAGTCGCTCGCGCGCCGGTTCAAAGTCCGCATGGGCTTCAACGGTAGCGCTCGCCGCGAGCGTCGCCGCGAGCGCACGCCGCACGCGGCTGTCCGGCTCGACGAGCAACACGCGTTGCGGTGGGGAAGGAATCGACGAGACGCCGCTCATGTGACGGCGAGATGTCGTGCGAACAGGGCGCCGCTCGCGGATGCCGAGACAGTCCCGCGATGTTTTCTTGTGAAAACCTGCACGAATTTGTTGGGGGATTGTTGCACGAGAGTGCACTCGCTCGGGGGTAAAATCTGCAGCCGGATGTCGCCCCCGGAGATGACTTCCGCCTTCGATGCGCTCGCCACGCGGTGTCACGGCGATTGGCGCCGGCTGCTCCGCACGCGCGCGAATGTCCTCGTGACGCTCCCACGAGAGCTGTTCGACGCGTTTGGCTCCGCCACCCGCGACACGTTCCAACAACCAGTGGCGTGCGTGAGGGGCACCGGACCGTCCTCGCTCCCGCCCTGCAAGACGCTGATCCTCGTCGACTTGCACCGCCTCGCCGCTGACGATCAACGCCGCCTCGTCGCATGGCTTTCAGATCCCGCGAACGCGGATTCGCAGGTTGTGTCGCTGACGTCGGAATCGTTGATTCAGCGCGTGGACGAGGGCCGGTTCGATGCCGCCCTGTTCTACCGTCTGAACACGATCCACCTGGATTTGACGCTCGTCCGACCCATCGCGTGAGTCCGGGCCGCGGTGGATTCCGCCTGGCAGCGGCCCGCAGGGCCTGTGCGAACCGCACGAAGAGTCAACTGCGCCTGTCGGGCGGAGCGCAGCGATCCGCGAAAACGGGTCGCGCGCCCGGCAGGACTCGAACCTGCGACCCCCGGCTTACTCCGCGGCAGGCTTCGCCATCGGAAGTGGATGGCTTTGGTTGAAGCGGCGTTTAAGCAGTGCGCGGCGGCACAGTCATGTCGCGTGCACCGATTTGCGATTCGCCACACCGTGTGCATCCGCGCGCGCTGTAGCGGCGGCACCACCTGCAAGTGTCGGATGACAATTGAGCATCTCCATGGCGTGGAGCATACACTGCTGAACGCGCCAGTGTGATGTCCCATCGTCCCACGCGATGCGGACAGCACCGCGACAAGAACCCGTCGCCAGGGTTCGACCCTCAATACCTCTCGATTAGCCTCACTGGTCGATAGGTGCGAATCGCGACAAACCTTTCATTGTCGGTTTCCCCATCGCAATTTCGATTCTTCAAGTAGGGAATCGAATCCACTGACGGAATTCGCCGCTCGTCGATTCAGCATTCACCAACGGAGACATTACATGTCAACAGTGTTGAAACTCCTGATCCTTTGCGCGTTTGTAGCTGGCACGCCGCTCGCGGCATCGGCAGAGAGCGCAAACGCGGCCGCCAACAAGACGACGCGCACCCCGTACCAGGCCTTTCTTGCTCCCGTCTGCCTTGACGGCAGCAACTTCTGCAAGTTCATCAGCGATACGGTGCCCGACGGCGCCAGTCTCGAAATTCAGCGGGTCGCGTGTCAGGGGTACCATGTCAACACGCTGGCTCCCACGTTCTCGACGATCGCCGGCCTGCGGACCGCCGACAACACCTTCGTTCAGCAGATCGATTTTCTCGAAGTGACGTCGACGCCGGCGAACGGCGGAAGCGCATGGGCGATCAGCGAGCGGACGCTGATGTTCATCGGCGGTGGTTATCACTTGCAGATCAGCGTCAACTCCGGCACGACGGGCATCGGCTCCTACGGCTGCACGATCTCGGGGTATTTGACGACGGGACGTTGAGCTCTCACATACGGTGTGATGGCGGTCGACGAGCGGCCTGATGAGTGCTCGTCGACCGTCGCACGCCAGCCTCGACACCGAGAACTGGAGCGCGCATGGGCAGACGACGTTCGTCGGCCCGTACGCCGCGCCGTTGCACGCCCCACACCACGGCGCAAACAGTCTCGATCCCAACATCGCGCGCGAGACGTCGGACGTGACGCTTTTTCTGGGACGGCGCCTGTGGACCGGCGCGGCGTTTGGATCAATCCTGAGATCGATCAGGGCTACGGGCGGAGCAACCCCTTAGCAGGCTGCCGAAATAGTGATGAGCACGCCGACCGCATTCATGGCCGCATGTTTCCTGTATCGGCCGAGTGGCGTCGAACACGCGCCGCTCGGCTCCGTTGCTTACGCCGTCACCAGCAAGGTCTGGAGTCGGACGACATTGTAGGTGGCGGCGGTGAAGGTGAAGCAGTCGACGAGCGGCGCACCCCGATGCCGGAGCTTGCGCAGTTGCCCGATCCTTTTCCAGCCGAACGGTTCTTCGACGCGCTTTCGTGACCGTTGGATCAGGGCGTATCCGGCCGTACGCGTCGTCCGATGGCCCTTGTCGGCGCCCACGGCGATCGGCTGGCCTTGCGGCAACGCGCAAGCTGCGGATGTCTGTTGATGTGGTGTGCCGCGAGCGTTTCGCCTTCGAGATGGTGCATCATGAGATAGAGGGCCACCCCGTGCTCGCCGACGTCATATAGTGCGCAGATAGGCGGATGATCGACCCGGCAGTCGAGCGCGCTCCCGCTCCGAACCGCGTGCGCAGATCCGGATCGGTCGCCAGGTCCGTCGGCAGGATTTTGATCGCGACGTCACGACCAGGCCGTGCATCTCTCGCGCGCCCACCTTGCTTCAGCAACCCAGTAGGCATGAAATCGCCGCCTCCAGATTCTGGACGCTCTCCACAGCCTTCGTTAAGGCAGCATCGACGGCGGCAGACTGTTGGTCAACGTCTCGAAGCGCTTCCTCCCGGGCTCGCTGGTTTTGGATCTGATTAAGAAGTTCCTGTATCTTGCTGTCGACCGAAACGATCTGAGCATTGAGCCGCCGTATCGTTTCGAATGGTGCATCTAGTTGGAGCGACGCTCTGGCGGCAGTAGACTCGATCACCTCCGCCCTCGTCTCTAAGTTGTTCGTCAGTGATAAGACCACGCGGTACGTCGGGTTGTTCAAATCCAACACGGCGTCATCAAATTGAATCACCGCGAGGTCTACATCCGCGGCTGCATTCGCGATTGTTTGAAACGTAGAACAACTGTCGCACAGGTCTGAGGCCTGCGGCCCAGGGATCGTCACGAGCAGGAAAATTCCAATGAGCATCAGCCGATTGCGCACGACTCACCTTCCTCCGTTTGCGGTATGTGAAAGTGCCGACTGCCACGTTACCCGCTCAATTGAATTCAAGGCGCGCCGACGAGTGCTCCAGGACCGGCCACAAACAAGTGATTTTATTAAGACTGTGGGAGCGTTGGGGTGGGCACCGATCGACCGCAGGTTCGCATTTGTTAATCAAGCCTACAACTTAGAGCGCCGGCGAGCCAGAACCATTCCTCAACGACGTTCCGGTCGATGTGAGCGCGTCGGAGTAGACGCCGGCTGCGTGTCCATGCTGGCCGGTGGAATCTAATCCTTTCTCAACTTAGAACTCGAATGTGAACCGGGATAGGAAGCCCTCGGACAGCGGGACACGCTACGCCAGGGGCACGCCGTCGACGCGCCAAAGGCCGAGCCCTCTTCTTGCCCGCCACGCCATCACCACCATGTGGTGGCTGGCGGCGGGGCCTTGCCCGAGCATGGGGACGAAACCGACCGACTCGTTAGACCTCGAGCAAGAACCGGCATTCCTCGAAGCGCACAGCCGCGGCCACCTCGGTCGTCCTGACCACTTCCGCCACACAGACCTGCTTGCCCGGCGCGAAGCCGGCCATCGGAGTCGGCGGAGAGAGGATGACCTCCACCTCGGTGCCTGTTTCCAAGTCGCTCGGGCTGAACAGCACGCCCGATTCGCTGATGTTGACAATCTTCGCTTGGAACCAGTGGTCGTCCCGAACGCGGCGATACAGGATCGGCAGGTCAACACTCACCCGAGGCGAACGACGGGCGTGCGGCGGAAGCATGCGGTGTGGTGCTGACACTATACCTGATTGCCATAATGGATTCGAAAATCGATGAACGTCCGGCCTGCCACGCCAGCGGATGAGGGTGATTTCTAGGTTTTCGTTTTCCTCGTCAGGGCGAGCCGGCGTCAGCCGGCGAGCATCCTCCGTGATCCTGGCAAACTGCTCCGGCGTGGCCCCGTTGAGCGAGCTGTGCGGGCGCACGGTGTTGTAGTCGACGCGCCAGCGTTCGATCGCGTCCTTCGCGTCGACGAGATTTACAAACCAGTGTTCGTTCAGACACTCGTCCCGAAACTTGCCGTTGAAGCTTTCGACGTGCGCGTTCTCGATCGACTTGTCCGGCCGAATGAAGCGCAGCGAGACGCCGTGCGCGTACGCCCACGCGTCGAGCGTGCCCGGCAAACTCCGGCCCGTTGTCGACGACGATCGTCTGCGGGAGCCCGACGGTCGCCTGGAGCCGATCGAGCACACGCGTCACGCGCACGCCCGGCAAGGAGCGGTCGACCTCGATGGCCACGCACTCGCGCGTGAAGTCATCGACGATGTTCAGCGTCCGAAAGCCCCGGCCGTCGGCGAGCGTGTCCACGGTGAAATCCATCGACCGTCGTTCGCGTCGCTGGCTTGGTGCCGGCAACGGCGCACGCTCAGCCAACCGCCTGGACGGCGTTTGCGTCAACTGCTCCACCGAACCTGTGCCGTCGGCCCGTTGTCGGAAGATGTTAAAAGCGCCGCTTCTGGACGAGGCGAAAATGATCGAGCGGCTGTCGGGTGTGTGTGGCTCAACACGGGCGCGCTCGTTGACCGCATGAACTTCGCGTTCCAGTTCGCCTCGTTCGGGCTCAACGCCGCCACGATCGATCGGCCGTCGGCCGAGGCCTCGCTGCGGCGACTGCTGCCTGACACGGCGGCAGACGATTCCTCGCCGGTGATCCGTCTCGCGCTGCTGGTCGGCTCACCGGCATTCCAGCGGCGGTGATCAGGGCTTGTTCGCCGCCTCGGCGGCCCCTTCAACTCCTCGTTTCGCTTCGTCGAGGAGCTTCTTTCCCTATCGGCGTGGCCGCCCTAATCCATGCCTTGGCGCGTTGCGCCTCGCCAATCTTGTTGAAGGCCTGTTCCACCAGCCGTGACGCCGCTCGCAGATGCGGGTGACGCCGCGAACTGACGCTTTCGGCCAGACGCTGCGCGAAAGCGATCCGGAATTCTTCGAACGACCTACATGCCGCTGACTGGTCTGACATCCACAACACCGACCGTACAGGACCGATAGCAGCACGGCGCCTCCGAGGAGTACAACAGGCGCCTTATTCCACGCAGTCCGAATTTCTGCACCCCACAGGCGATCGGCTGGATAATGAACCGCCTGCGTCCCCTGATCCTTCCCGACTAGGAATCGACCACAGTCGAGTTGCCCGCCGCATAGACAAACACTCGAGACCGCTCGTCGAAGTCCTTGAATTTCGGCACGACGAAGTTCCGGCAGCCCTGGCAGCCGCGACCGAAGTGTTGTTCGAACTCGGCAGCGAAGGCGCGCACCAGCGACGGCACCATTACCGAATGCTCGACTGGCAAATAGCATCGGTTCGCGTAAGGTGCCATCGCCGCGCCCTCCAGCACGAGACTGAGATCCGACGGACCTCCAGCCCCTTCAACAAGGCACCGCAGATGTTCGGTCGCTTGATTCGTGCCAAATTTGCACGGCGTGCACTGCCCACACGATTCGTGGTGGAGAAACTCAGACAACTTGTAGGCCACTCGAACCATGCACGCCGAATCATCGAAGACGACGAAGCCCCCCGAGCCGAGGCCCGACCCAATCGCCTGCATCGAACCGAAGTCCATTCGCGTACGGAGTGCGGAAGCCTGAATCACGGCGTTCGACACGCCGGAGAGTACGGCCTTGACCTTCCGCCCCGGTCGCATTCCTCCACCGTGCTCATAAACGAGCTCGTCGACCGGTGTTCCCATTGGCAGTTCGAACACACCAGGTGTCGCGACGTCGCCGGAAATCGTGAATACCATCGTCCCCGGCGTGTCCGGAGTGCCGATTGAGCGAAACCAGTCCGCGCCGCGACAAAAAATGTGCGGGATGTTCGACAGCGTCTCGACGTTGTTCACGACCGTTGGATTTGATCGATCCGGACGAACGACGAAGAGACCGTGCACATAAGGCGGAAGGTCCGCCTCCCGCGGCATTGCGAGCCCACCCTCGATGACCTCCAGCATCGCTTTCTCTTCCCCAAACAGGTAGTCCTCCGGCCCGAGCACGACGTCGACCGTCACGTCTCCAAGACAGCGCGCGGCGCTCATTTCCTTCACCGCGCGCCGAACGCGCGCGATCTCACGAACGAAGCTCTTTTTCAGGCAGACATACGCCCGGCGCGCGCCGACCGCATAGGCGGCGATCGCTAGGCCTTCGAGCATTTGGTACGGGTTTCTGCGCAAGAGATACCGATCTTTGAACGTGCCCGGCTCGCCTTCAGCCCCATTGCATACGACGTACTTCGTCGGACAGGCATCCTGCGCTACGCTCGCCCATTTGATACCGGTGGGAAAACCGCCGCCGCCTCGCCCGCGCAAGCGCGCCTTCGTGACCGCACTCACGACTTCGGTCGGCCCAAGGGCCAGCGCATTCGCAAGTCCCATCCCGCCCCCGCTGGCGACGTACGCCTCCCAAGATTCCACAGGATCGACCCCGAGGAGCACCGCATCAGCCTTGGACCTGACGACGGTCATCGTTCGATCCATTCGACAAACGATCCCATGCTGTCGGTGACCATCATGACGCGCAGGACGCGATCGTTGTGGTACATCGCCCTCGCCCCAGCGCGCGCCGCGTCGACGGACGGATAGTGGATCCACGTCTCAGGGAGGCTCGCGGCCGTTCCCTGTTTCATGATCGCTCGCAGCCGGAATGCTTGAGTCATCGTCCCCCCAACTTCTCAATCATCTACGTGCACACGCAGGACGTCTTTGCGCTCGCGCAAGCGACGTCGACGGTCGAGGTGGCTTCCTTGCTCACGCGCAATGACACACGTTCGCGGATGGTTGACGATTGACAGGGAGCGTGATGTGAATCAACGACATAGCGATATTGCGGATGGTCGCGACGTGGCGTGTCTGGTGAACGTCTTCTACGATCGCGTGCGGGAAGACGACATCCTCGGACCCATTTTCGACGACGTTGCGCACGTGGATTGGGCGACGCACCTACCGCGAATGTACGATTTCTGGGAGTCCGTGCTCTTTGCCAGGGCGACGTTCAAGGGTACGCCGCTCATCGTGCATCGCGTGCTCGCCCGGCGGACTCCCTTGACGAGTGCCGCATTCGATCGCTGGATCGCATTGTTTCAGTCGACGGTCGACGACCTCTTCGCCGGGCCGATGGCAGACCACGCCAAGAACAGCGCTGCACGAATCGCAGCCACCATGGAGCACAACATCTTTTCGAGAACCTCGTCCTTTGACGCCTCGTCTTTGAGGGATCGCAAAGAGTTCGGAGCGAGTACCTAGAGATGCCAGGGCTCGTCTTGGAGTTCCCAGGATTTAGTGGAGACCCTTTCGAAGCGGCTTATGAGCGGCTTCGAACTGCTCCGGACTGACGCCGCCGAGATGACTGTGACGGCGCGTTGAATTGTAGAACGAGTCGATGTACTGAGCGACGTCCGCGATCGCCAGGTCTCGATTCTTGTAGATCTGTTTCTTGATCCGCTCTTTCTTCAAGCTGCTGAAGAACGACTCGGCGACGGCATTGTCCCAACAGTTGCCCTTTCGGCTCATGCTCGGCTCGAGGTGATTCGAGCCGACAGAATCGCCGCCACGCGTCGCTCCCGTACTGCGTGCCCTGATCGGAGTGAATCATCGTGCCGCGAGGTCGCCGGCGGCGCACTGCCATCAGCACCGCGTTCAGCACGAGTTCACCACCGATCGTGGGGCCGGCCGACCAGCCGACCACCTTGCCCGAGAACAGGTCCATGACCACCGCAAGGTATAGCCATCCCTGCCAGGTTCGAATGAACGTGATGTCCGTCACCCAAGTAGCGTTGGGACGCGTCACAGTGAACTGGCGCTGCAGAAGATTGGGGATCAGGACCGACGGCTTGCCGACGGCCCATCGACGGGCGCGATAGCCGTGCCGCGCGCGCACGTGATTCACACGCATCAGTCGAGCCACGTGATGCTTGCTGCAGGTCTCGCCGGCCTCGCGAAGATCGAGGAACACGCGCGGCGCACCGTAGATGCCGTGGCTGGCGGTGAACGACGCACGGATCAGACGAAGCAGCCGAGCATCCTCTTGCGCTCGGTTCGAGATCGGGTGGACCAGCCATTTGTAGTAGCCGCTGGGGGCCACGCCGAGCACGCGACACATGACCAGCACGCTGTGGTGGTTTCGATTGGCCTTGATGAACTCGTACGTCGAGCGGACTCGCCCCGCGCTCAGATGTGTGGACATCGGCATCGCCCTCCGCGACGAACCGGATACTAGCTATGTCCACTAAAACCTGGGGACTCCAGTAAGACGCCAGAAGCGCCAAGGTGCGATGATCTTGGAAAGGGCCGCACCCTGCTACACTGTGCGAAAGTCACTCAGCCTGAGTGGCGACACGACCGCCTTCATGCCGAGCTTTGAGACGAAAAGACCCGCGGAGACAGCCGGTATCGATGCGCGGCAGGACTTCTCGCTCGTCCTAGGCGGGCCGCTCTTCCAGCTTCTGCGCCGCGCGCATCTCTCCGGAGACGCGCTGCAGTTGGTGCGGCAACGGATGCTCGTCATTTTGGCGCTGACATGGCTGCCACTACTCGTGCTCTCGATCCTGGAGGGACAGGCGCTGGGCGGACGGGCATCCGTACCTTTTCTACGGGACGTCGAAGCACACGCCCGCTTTCTCGTCGCTCTGCCGCTCTTGATCGTCGCGGAACTGGTGGTTCACGAGCGCATGCGTCGCGTCGTGCGGCAATTCCTGGATCGCAAATTGATCCCCGAAGGTGCGCGGCCACGGTTTGATGCCGCTGTTGCCTCGGCCTTTCGGCTGCGCAACTCTGTGCTCGCCGAGGTGCTTCTCATAGCCGTGGTGTACATGCTCGGCATCCTGGTCCTGTGGCGCCACTACATCGCGTTGTCGACCACCGCGACATGGTACGCAATGCCCGCGGCCCAGGGGATGACGCTCTCGTTCACGGGCACGTGGTACGCGTACGTGAGCCTGCCGTTGTTTCAGTTCCTGTTGGCGCGTTGGTACTATCGGATCTTCATCTGGGCGCGCTTTCTCTGGCAGGTGTCACGCATCGAATTGAGCCTGATCCCCACGCATCCAGACCGTGTCGGCGGCCTCGGGTTTCTTGCCAACATCGCCTACGCGTTTACCCCACTTGCGGTGGCACACGGTGGGATGCTCGCCGGAGTCATCGCCGGCAGGATTTTCTACCTCGGGGCCGCGCTGCCAGACTTCAAGGTCGAGATCGTCGTCCTGATCGTGTTTTTGCTGTCCTTGGTGTTCGGTCCGTTCCTGGTGTTCGCGCCTCAGCTCGCCTCCGCGAAGCGGACGGGCCTCGGCGAGTACGGCACGCTCGCCGAGCGATATGTGCGCGAGTTCGACGCGAAGTGGCTCCGCGGTGGCGCGCCCGCCGATGAGTCCATGGTCGGCAGTGCCGACATCCAGTCTCTCGCCGATCTGGCCAATAGTTTCGACGTCGTGAAAACGATGCGGATCGCGCCGATCACGAAAGACGCCTTGCTTCGGATCGTAGCCGCAGCGCTCGTGCCTGTCGTGCCGCTCGCGCTCACCATGATGTCACTGGAAGAACTGTTGAAGAGGTTGGCTGGCATCCTGTTCTAGGTGTGAATGTCAAAGAGGTTGGTTCATCTCTAAGCAGCCTCTTGGAAACGCATCCACGGCGAGCGGCGACCGAGGCTCGCGTGGGGACGCCGGTGGTTATAGAAGCGGAGATACGGACCGAGAGCCGCCGTCCGCCGCGCCGAGCTGCGGTACGGCCGGCGGTACGCCCACTCTCGGAGGAGCGTTTGGATGAAGCGTTCCGCTTTGCCATTTGTCTGAGGGCGGTACGGCCGCGTGAAGCGCCGGCGCACCATCCAGCGCCGACAAACGGCGGCGAAGACACCGGCGCGGTACACAAACGCGTTGTCGGTGAGCAGCCGGCGAATCCGAACGCGGCGACGATGAAACCACACGAGCGTGCGCTCGAGGAAGGCGGCGCAGGCCCGGGCATCGGCCGCAGGTAACACCTCGGC